>JAABUY010000013.1_pt1 | contig 492792 bp, 318 predicted proteins | sample 5560271 | NCBI WGS metagenome assembly JAABUY01 (sample SAMN10711886, study PRJNA513374) | rock metagenome | isolation source: Antarctica rocks | place: Antarctica: Victoria Land, University Valley
CTAACTTAACTTCTTACTATTAATCTAACTTTCCTATCTTAGTCTTAATTTTAGTTAATACTATCTAATCTATATTATTTTCCTACTAACTTAGCTTATTTCTATTTTTCTAAATTCTAACTTTTTCAGGTTAATTTAACTTACTATAATAAACTTAATTAGTATCTTTTCTATATTTATTTAGGTCTTAAATATTTATTAAATCTATTCTTAAAATATATATTTAACTTACTTCTATTAACCTACTCGTTTTTTTCCCTATTAAATTAGCTTAACCTTATTAACTTACTTTTTCTATTCCCTTATTAATTCTTCTTACTAATCTAACTTTTCTATTCCCCTATTAATTCGGGTTATCTTTATAAAACTAACTTTCTTATTTCCCTCTTAATTTAACTTATTCCTACTAAATTATATTATCTACCTCTCTATTAATTCGGATTATTCCTTACTAGATTACTTTATCTATTCCTATCTTACTTCGCCGTATTCTATACTAATCTAACTTTTCTATCTTTAGATTAATTCGCCTCATCTTTATTAAACTAACTTTCTTACTATTATCTTTATTTAGCTTATCTTTTCTAAACCTCCTTTTCTATTTTCCTATTAATTTAGGATAGTCTAGGCTATAGTCCTTTATAATTTATCCCTAGCGGGCGTAGTAGTATAAAGTACGCTTAAAGTATTCTAGTTAAGATAAGGGAGTAATTAAGTTAATATCTATAAAGCTTAAAGTACTAGGCGAAGGAATATCTTAAAGATTAGGGTTCTTTAAAGGGTTATATTATAAGATAACTACTTATAAGTCTAAGTTAATAGGGGTTTAATTAGGCTATATAATAGTATAGCTATTAATATAAGAGTTATAAGAGAGACGCTTAAATAGGTTATTTATATAATACCTAGGCTTTATATCTCGCGGTATAGTATTAATAGCTTAAGTATTTACTATAATCCTTAGCTATATCTACTTTACTTTTATCTTTAACTAAATATTAGTACGGTTAGAGGTATTTATAAGAGTAAGGCGTAGCTTCTTATAAGGTCTCTTAAAGCTAAGAGAGGAATCGCGATATACGTAGTTAGGGCGCTATTACTACTTTAGAAGGGTACGGCGAGGGGCGTTATTATCTTTAAAGGATATATTAAAGGTATAGACCTCTATATACGCTTACGTATATATATAATATATAAGCGTATAGTATTTATAATTAGAAAGAAGGATAAAAAAATTTATTTAGAAATTTTATTATAAAGAATAGATGCTAAGATATAGGAATTTAAGTAATAAAATATAGATATTTAGCTATATCTTCTACGTATATAAACGGATTTTACTAATTCTTAAAGTATTATAATCCTTAGAAACGGGAGTATCTTTTAAGCTACTAAGTCCTTTATTATACGTATTATAAGTAGTATACGTAGTATACGTAGATAGTAGTTAGATTTTAATATTCGCGCTAGGCTAAGGTAGGAAGGTTATTAACTTCTCTTAGAATATATTAGCTTACTTAGTATAGGTAATCTTTAGAGTTTAAATATTAAAGTAATATAATCTATTAATTACTAATATCTATAAACTTTAAGATATCTAAATATATTATCTTTTCTTATATAATATTAATATTATATTAACTATTATCTATAATCTATTAATTAATTAATTTATATTAACTTCTCTCTTTTCTATCTATCTTTCTTTCTATCTTATACTTTCTACCTTAATAAGTTTTTCTATATATATAAGTAAAAATCCGGGATAAATATATCTATAAGAAAAGTAGAGATAAAAATACTAAGAAATAAATTATTATTATATTAGACTACTAATCTCTTACGTACTACTTTTTTATCTTAGCTACCTATTTCAGTAGTATTTTAAGGTAAAAATAATTAAAATAAGTTATAAAGAAGATAATAGACTTACTACTATAATAATATACCTAAAAATAATTAAAATAGATTTAAAAACCTTGAATTTTTTTTAAATATACTCTAATAAAGTATTATTAAAGTCTTCGCTATATTATATAATAATACTTAAAATATATAGTATAAATAGTATATATATAGCTTTATATATCCTTAGCTTTTTATTAATTACTATTATTTTATAATAAAAACTAATAAAAACTCTTTTAATAGTAGTTTATTTTTCTATCTAGCCTAACTCTAAACGCCTAAACCTATAGAAATATACGTTCTAACTATTTAGACTTCGATATCTCTTGAGAATAACTCTTAGAGCTATAGAGAACTCGAGAAATAATCGATTCGTCTCGATTCCCGCCTATTCTATTCTTTCTCCTAGATAAAGAGCTTCCTCCTCTTTATTCTCTCGACTAAACCCCTTTTCTTCGAGTCTTTTTAAATAGCTAGAAGAGAATTCCTGGGTTAGTAGACCGACGACAAAGGTAGGAATAAGAAAATCTAGATAAGAGCAGGTTTTCTCTTTCGGATTTCTCTTAAACCTTCTTTCTTCCGAGGGTATCCATTTCTAGCATAGTTCCTGAGGTAAATAATAATTAAAACATGCCGTATAAGGAGCTAGCACCTTCCTAGTCCTAAGGAATTCCTGAAATCCCCTGAGAAGCGTCCTAGAACGACGACTTTCCTCCTAAGTACAGGCTAGTAGAGAGTAAGAATTACCCCTATTCGAGCTATTTAATAAGTAATAAGGGTATTTATCGTAACTAGCCTAGATAAAAGCTTTTAACTCTTTGAAATCAAGTACTTCTTATTAGGTTTTCTTTTATTTCTCATCGGAAATCGACGAAATGGCGGTTACCTTCGCCCGGATCTTATCGATATCTATAGCAATATTAGTTTCTTATAGAAAAATAATATAGGGAAAATAATATACCGATTAGCTCCGGGCTAGGACTTAGTATACGACCCTCTCGATTATTATTTTCGTCGGTTTCCGAGTCGTAGAGGTTCTCGTCAGTACTTTCGCCTCGGGTAAAGCTCTGAATATCTATAAATTATTAGAAAAGTAAGATCCTAAGTCTAGGGGACTTACCCTCGTCGTTCTCTAAGCAAAAATCACAAGGAATCGCGGGAGACTCGCATATTTCCTTAGGTTTTCCATCGAGATAGCTATTAAAAATAGCTCGACGACAAGTATCTGAAATATAACGTTGAATAACGTTATTTTTAAAGACTTCTATCGTACTAGGCCGGGGTCCTAGTTGAGTCGAAAGAAAAGAAGAAGTTGAAAAAGGGGGAAGTAGTAATATCGCCTCACTTTTCTTTCCGTCTCTACCTGTACGCCCCGTCTCCTAGGCGTAATCGTATAGACGATAAGGTAGGTCGATATAAAAAATCACCCGGATATTCGGGACGTCGATCCTATAGCTGAGAGAGCTAGTAGAAACTAGAGTTTGAATTTTCCCCTCGAGAAAATTAGAAAGGACTCGTTCTTTTCCCGGGCTATTAGAGTAATAAATAGAGTAATTTAATACTCTACTTAGCTCCCTCGCGGTATTAATTATTCGAGTATAAATAAGAATCCTATCGCTAGGAAACTTATTATCTTTTTCTTAAATAATTAATAGAGCTTTTTCCCTTGAGATTTTCAAGTAAACCGAGTATCGAATATTATCTCTCTAAGTCGTATTTCGATAGATCTTCGGCCTAGTAGACTCGAGGCTAAGGGTTTAAAGAAGATCTTTTTCGTATTTCGGGGGTAACGTCGCGGTAAGGAGAATTAGCTGAGTTTTTAAATTAACTACTTCCCCTAGGCGACTAAGTTCCCTCCGGAAGAATTATTTCGAGTTTAAAACGACTTGAACTTCGTTAATATAGACCCGGTCGAGTCGATATATAATTCGTAGCCGATTTACGAAATTTCGAAAATCCGAAGAAAGGAAGGTTTCCGGCGTAGTAAAGACTAGACTAGCCGAGTCCGGGGGGTTCCTAGCGTCGAAAATGGCCGAAGAAATCCCTAGCGTTTTAGCCCTAGAATGCTGATCCTGTAGTAGAGAAACAAGAGGCTCTATAACAATAGAAACCCTAAAAGAACCGAGAAAAGAAGGTAGTTGAAAAAGGAGACTTTTCCCGGACCCGGTAGGTAATATGGCTAGTATAGGGCTCACCCTATCTAGTATATCCCCTAGGATTTCTCGTTGAGAGAATCGGAATCGAATAGTAGATTTTCGAAAAAGCTCTCGAAGTTTTTTCTCGAGGTCGATATTCCGCAGGGAGTCTAGTCGGGTAAGACGTTGGATTTCGAAATCTTTTTCGAAAAGTGGTTTTTTAAGTCGGTCCCTTACGAACTCTTGACTAGAACTTATAAAACTAAGGAGATAGTACCAGTTCTATAGAAAGTTAATTAGTATCAATTAGAAATAAAATACTAGGGGTAAAAATAAGACGCTAGTAGTAGAATATAGGAAATTTAGAATAGAAAAATAGAATACTTACTATACTAGCTTCTCGAAATCGTTATTTAACGCTCTGGATTTCCCCCGCGGTTTCGAAAAGACCTCTCGCGTAAACCGTTCCAGCTACCCGAGAGCTATAACCGGCCTATAAATCTAGAATATTATCTTCTAGATCTACGTCATTTTCGTCGTCTAGATCCGGTAATTCCTCGGGTTGAAAGTGATACGTTTTCGAGAGAAAACGACGAGAGATTCCGATAGTAAGATATTGATACTCGCTAGGGTTTAGGGCTAACCCTAAACCGGCTAGCGTCTCCCTTCGGAAAATGGTTCGGAAACGCTCGGAAGTAATTCTAGAAGATTTAGAACCCTTCTTCCCCGATAGATTCTCGAAAAGATATTCAAGAAGAGGTTTCCGAAAGACTTTCATTATTATCCGCTCAAGAAAAGGGACTACTAGCTATAGATAATAGACTAGTAACTCACCTATTTCTTAAGGTAGATATCGATAAATGATTTTCGTAGACCCTGAGATCGAATATCCTTTATAGTAGAAAGTAATAAAAAAGAGAAGTCCGTTTTCGAGAAAGATACTCCGGGTCCTAGTCTTCGTAGAATTCGTATACCGGAGGGATAGTAGTTCCGGAGCCCTAGCCGGTTGACCCCCGGTCACGTGAACTAGGACGAGAAGTTTTTCGAGAAAGAGAAGAATAACCGAAATCTAATTGGAAAGCTTTCGGGTATTCCAGGTAAGCTGAGGTCCGGGGATCGAGAATAGACTAACTAGATCGGGACTAGTAGCTATCCGATCGAATAGGAATTTTTCCGAATTTTCTAGCCCGAGATCTATACGAGAATCCGATAAGAAATTTGAAAACGGGGTTAAATTAATCAGATTATCGTATAGTTTCTACTAAGAAATCTTAGGGATTTATCGGATAGGACTTTTCCGCGTAGAAATACTATTTTTAAATAGTATATCCCGAAAAAGGATAGCCCGAGTTGAAGAAGTAAGGCCGTGAATAAATCCTTAAAAATCTGAAATCGAAAAAGAAGAACCCCCTAAAGAAATCGAGTTCCCTTCCTAATCGACTTTTCCTAAGGAAGTCGAAGTCCGGGTGATCTTTATTCCGTAGCTCCGGAGGTCTAGCATCTATTCGAAAGGAGTATGAGAACCCCGAACGAGAAATCGATCTACAAGAGTTTTTAGTCGTAGTAGAGGGCCTGCCGTAAGTTCGGCCTCGGAAAAATGTTGAGCCGGAGTACTAAAAGTACTAGAAGTCGAATCCGAGTCGTTAGGGTCATCCTTAATATAGGAAGAATTTTCGAAAGCAAGTCGAAGAACGAGAAAACGGCTAATTTTTAGAAAAGACGATAGAATCGAGGGGTAGCTATCTAGACCTCTAAACCCACGTTAGTCTAGTCCTAGAACGGCTAGTACGTCGACTAGGGGGAGCTCGTATTCGTCTTCGGAAGTAGAATAGTCGAGAAGAGAAATCGAGAAATTAAGTAAAGACTTTTCTAGCTTAGATAAACTAGAAAGCTTACTAGTATTTCTAGGCCGGATTCAAGTATTTTCTTCGATATTGAATTCGTCTTCTTCTTCTTCGCTAGTCTCGATTTGGTTAGACTCGCTAGAAGAATCCTCGTTTCTTGAGGACTTGGTGTTTCGAATAGTTTCTTCGAATTTTTCGATATCGTCGATATCGGAGGCGATCCGGACAAACTTTTAGTAGGAAAGTTATTAAGAAGAGGTAAAAGAATACCTCGGAAATTTACTAGAACTCGAATCCTCTTGGGTTCTAATAAAAAAGCTGAAAACCTGCTTCCACCCGCGAGAATAAGTTGAAATTCGACTCGGATCCTAATAGGCTCGAAAGGGTTTAGCTCGGGACTGATTTTTTTCAGTCCGAACTATCTCGAAACGTGCGAAAACACCTATATTTAATAGGGTTTCTTGAGACTTTCGGGCTAGTTCGTTGAAAGCTAGCCAGACGACTTTTAATAGGGGAGTATTCGGCTCCCCTATTAGCTCTAGTAACTCGAGCCTATCTAGACCTTCTAGATAATAGCCCCATCGAGTCCTTTCTAGCTAGGGACTCGGGTCGTCAAATAGGTTTTGTTGAATTTTTCGTATCTAAGTATTTCGATACGCTAGAACTTTCGAGTCTAGTGTAGTCCATTCTAGGTCCTATCTCGAGATATCTATATATACTATTAGTATAGCCGTTTCATATAGAAATAACCCCTAAATACCTTGGGAATTCCCGGAAGAAGACCTAGATCTCTCGAAGCGATTTTCGACCTCTCTCTTATCCTCAACGTCTCCAGGTGAACTAGCCTCTCTAGGCCTAGCTTCTCGCCCTGAAAAAGATTGTTTAGGGTCTACTCTAAAGTAGGAACGACCGGAGGCTGAGTGGAAGAATTGTTGGCAGTGAATATTAGATTTCCATGGAACGATAACTAAGGAACCCTTAGGAATTCGCCCCTTTCCTCTAGGGTTTTCCTAATCGTGAGAGTCCCTATAATACCTTGATATAACTCGAGTAGATCTGCCTATAAAGGAATAGTCTTGGCACGCTAACCCATCTAAGTAGAGGGCTAGATCAGGAAAGAAGAAAGGGAAGGTACTCGGAATCTCAGAGTCCTTAATACCGGATACCTCCTAAATAAGGCTAGGATATTTTCTAGCCTTAGCAAGGATTTGTCCCCTAATTTCAGAGGAAAGATTATGTAGGGTACGTCGAAAGTAATAGTCGAGACTAGGAGGAAGAATAGAGTATTTACACTCTCGGCAAGCTAGAAAGCCGGTATCTCTAAGAATCGAGATATAATCTATCGTATTAGAAAGAGACGAGTTGATTTCCTATCTAGATTTCAGCCCTAGATAGGAACATTAATTTTCTAATAAATAATCTAGGAAGGAGAAAGAAAGTAGGTTAAAGGAACGTTAGAAGTCAGCGGCCTTAACGGCTATATTAAGGTTACCGTAGCTAACTAGCCCTCCCGCGCGGGTAAAAGAGTAGCTAAGATATTCCCGCGTCTAGTTCCTACTCTAATCTTATAGTTCTAATATAATTTTTTGCTATAGATATTCTATAGATATTATAACTCTAGGATATATTTAAGACTCTAGAGATTCTAAAAATATATATATATATCTATATTTAGCGTGGATATCCTAGTTATTATACGTCTAAAGATAATATACCCTGAGAATACTAGAGAATTCTCTACTAGATAGTATTTACTTAATAACTTTCTTAAACCTTACCCGATATAGCTAGTTCTTTTTTCTTAATTTTTTTAAAATTTTTCCCTATCTAACCTATATATAGTATCTAATCTAAATCTAGATTCGTTATATAGTATCCTAAGTAATTAAGAATATTATCATTTTTAAGCGTAGAAACCTAGGCTAACCCTATCCGTTTAAGCTAAAAATTAGCTCGCTAGATAGCCTAAGTATAGCTCTATAACCCTATATATTATTTATACATTTCACTTCTATATATAGCTAAAGGAACGAGTGAGAGAGAATAAGCTCGTACTAGTAGTAGATTACCCGCTGGGGGCGGAACATTAAGAATTTCCTAGTTTTCCAAAAATTCTAGAAAATCGAGACTAGGCCCGATGAGGTATATAAGCGTATCATTTTATAGAGCTAAGTCTAGGCTTTCTAACGATGTACTTTTTAAAAGAATCGGCTTAGGTTTTAACTATTATTTATTTAGAATAAGAAAATTAAATAAACTATAACTAAATCCTTAGTAGCATTTAAATAAATAATAGTTATTATTCATTTATCCCTTTAAGATAGAAGTCCCTATAAAAGTAGACTACCTTACCCCTAAAATAAGCCTAGTCGTTATTATAGATATCCTAAAGGCTACGACTAATAGCTTCTATATTATATTAACTCTATATAAGAGACTTATCTTAAAAGATAATATAAGCTTACTTAATTAGCTTAACGAGATTAATCCCCTTCTTAATCCTATATAAGGAGGTAGTATTAAAGTCTAGTAGTATCTTAAACTATAAGTAAGTAGTCTAACCTCCCTATAATAGCGTTAATATAATACTAGAAGACGCTACTACTAGAGTAACCTTTTATTAGGAACGTAGCCTTTTTATAATAATATTTTAAACTATTATCTTACTAGTCCTTCTAGTACTATTAAGGAAGAATAGTATACCTAGAGTACTAAATTTATTATTAGTATTAGCGTTAATAGCGGCGATAATCTAATTAGTAGCGTAGTATTAGTTAGTATTTAGCCTATTCTATAAGACCTTAGCCTTATTAGGGGTAATTTAGTAAGACATTTCTTCCCGTAAAAGTCTATTTAGAATATCGTTAAAATTATTAAATAGGATAGTTAGAATAGGTAGGCTATATTAGGTTAGATCCTTAGTATATTTAAGGGTTAATTAATATTCTAATTAGCCGTTAATTAGGTAAAGGGCGTACTATTCTATAAACGACTATTACTTATAATAATTATCTAGTATCTAAAGTATTAAAAAATCTCGTCGTAGGAGGTATAAGTAGTTATTTAAGATATACTCCTTATACTTATTCTATAATATAAGGGCGTTAGTAGGTTAGAGTTTAATTAATACTAATATAAAAAGACTATATAACTTATAACCTCCTTAAAAATCCTTTCCCTTATTAAGGATCTTATTAATATATCTATTATTTTTAGTTAATCTAAGCTCTACGTAGGCCTCCTTCTATCCTATTAGCTAGCCGTCTATTATCTAGAGGTTATTATATAATATAGCCCCCTTAATATAATAGAGGAGTAGTTAGTAATAGTAGAGATCCTTAATTTTAGGACTAATAAAATTAATACGCCTAAGAGTCTCCCCCCTTTTATATATTTTCTAACGTTTATTTCTTTTATTCTACGTAAAGACCTTAGGAAAATCCGCGTATAGATAGTCGAGTAGATCTCTTATAATAGTAGGATATTTCCTATTCTATTTTATAAAAGGTAATAGCTAACTATTATTATAAGCTTCTTTAACAAGATAGTTTATATTAAAAAACTCTATTAATATAGTCTTATAGAACTTATTACTACCTATTAACTTTTATTTAACGGCCTTATTAGTAGCCTAATTATTAGCCGGCTTAAAAAGGGTACGCTATTAATTTAGGAGGTAGATCTATAAACGCTCTATATAAGGCTTTATAATACCTATACTAAATAAGAGTATCTTCTAGATAGCCTTAGTAGACTTAATCTAGCGAGCGGACTAGAACTTAGTAATCTTATCTACTAACTCCCCTTACTATTACGGGTAGCCGTTAGGAGTAGGGTTATTATTATTACGCGTATAATTCCTAGTAAGGGAGATATTAGCCTAATTAGATCCCTTATAAATATATTTATATAGATAGAAAATAGACTTAATAGAGCCGTAGATCTTAATATTAATATAGGCACTATATTTCTTTAATAGGTACAGGTTATAAGGGATAACCTATCTATTATTAATAGAGGAATTAGGTTTAAGGGGGCCGACTAGATATTTATAAAAAGGATAACTCCTATTAGGTATAAAAGACGTCTCTTAGTAAAAATCCTTTAGAAAAGCCTTACTATAATAATTCTTCTCCCGACTAAAATATCTATTACTAGGGACCCTAGTATAGCGATTATAAACTATATATTATAAGACTAACTTACGTAGCGTATTACCCTATTATAAAGGGGGGATAAATACTTAAATAAGGCTATTAATATCGCTAACTATCTAGATCTAATCCTCTTCCCGTATAATAAGGAGAATATAAGTATATAGGAGACCTCGCTTCTAAAACTTAATAATATAATAGTAGCCTATATAAATATTAAGGACGTATTACTTAAGGAGGTCCTTTATTAGCTCCTAGAGCTTCTAATTAAAGATATAGGTAATTAGATTATAATAGTACTCTAATATCTAACTAGGTTCTAGTAAGCTCTAAATATTAGGCTACTTAGGATTATATATAAAGGTAATAAAAAAATTAGATTTACCCCTTTTTTAGACTATTATTATACCGTCTTATATTCTCGCTTTTATAGTACGTAGGCTTCCTAGTATTATTAATAGGAGGATAGTTACCTTACTACTAATATCTTTAAGCGAGATATCTAGATTAGTACTAAGCCTATCTATTAGGCCGGAGTAGTAGTCTACTTAAATAGTCTATTAATTCTAATAATACTAATTTAGGTTATTAAGCTCTATTAATATCTAGATATTAGTAGCCTAATAGCTAAATAGATATCTACTATTAATAGTATAATTAAAGAAATCGGGCCGGATCTAGATATTAATTAGCTAATTATTTAAATTATATTAACTATCCCCTAACTAATATCTAAATTATTTAAAACTATTTATAATTAAGCGGATTTAGGTCTAGAAAATAATTAGGGAAATATATTAAATAGTCTTACTTATATCTATTTTATATAAAATTATTATCTCGTTACTCGCTAAGACCTACTATAACCCTAAGGTATATACTCGCCGGTAATATACTAATCTAGTTCCTACTTAGGGTTACTACCCTCTTCCTACTCTAGTTTATTATTACTACTAATTAAGGTATACTAGGTAAGCGTACTAGTAATATAGTTCCGTCGTGATATATATAATTAATAGTCGCCTAGAAGCTAATAGCCGGCTAATAGAAGGTGGTTATACTATAACTATTTACTAAATAGAAATAGGAGCGGATATTAAAGGGCTATATAGGAAGGATATTAGTTAGAGATTAATATAAGGCCCCCCTTAATAGTTTTAATATAGATATCCTACTTAATCCGGCCTCTTATAACGTTATTAGGAGTTATTATAATACGGGCGACTTCTATAAAGGTAGGCCGATTATAAGTACCCTTATCCTATTATTTAGGATTTAGCTATTAGATATAGACGCTTATAATATTAATAGGATATTATAATTTATCCTCCTTAAAGCGGTTATAGTAGGATTTAAACCCCTAGATATATAAGTTAATAGACTAGAGGATACGCTAAGTAGAAGTAAGGGTATCTTAATTTAAATTATTAAAATATTAATAGTAAACGTCGAGTTACTCCTATATACTATCTAGTATATAGATCTAGATGAATTTTAGCCTAAGGCCGTTATTAGTAATAAGAGGACCTATTAGATAATAAATAGACCCCTAGATCTAGAAGGTAGTTTAATTAATATAGGTATTAATATTAATTATACCCTTACTAGTAAAGGAGAGATAATTATTATAGCTAATAATATTATCTAAAAATTCTTTACTATATATAGTCCTCCTTCTTATAAACTATCTATTAATAATAATATTATTAACGTCGCTAAGTAAGCTATTAATTAATTATACCCTAAGTTCCGCTTCCTTTCCTAGCCCTTTAAGTAATAAGTCCACGTCGGCCGGCTTATATAACTAGTTAAGGGATAGCTAGTTATTCTTCCTACTATTATAGTATAGCTATTAGCTACCCCCTAAGCTACTATATTTACTTTTCTAGGATAGTACGTTATAATAGGAGTATATATTACCGGCGATATTAAATAATTTATTAACCTAATAAAGCTCTATATATCTTACTATATAGGGATCCCTATATACTTAATATCCTTAGCCTAGCGTCCGCCCCTAATATATATTATTCTACCGCCGGTATAAGCCTCGTTAAAGGGGGGGTTAGTACTTAGTATTATTATCTTTATTAGCCTACTACTAGGCGTACTAGTAACGCGTATATAGATAATATTTAGGAGCTAGCGGAGGAGCGATTTCTTAGGGGGCCTCTTTATAAATTAGGGGAGTAGGTTATTATAGATTCCTAGGGGGAATAACCACTTAAATAGTAGAATAGGAAGGTAGGATAGATTACTAGATAGTAGGGGGGTAGTTAAATAGAGGGAGAGGTAGGAAGTTCTATAAAGAAATTTATTAGTATTAGATTATAATAATATATAGAGTATAAATAATATTAGGTATAGCTAGTATTAAAGAGTTCCTTAACTACCTAATACGGCCTACGCCCTTACTCCTATATACTCGCCGGTATTTATTACCTATAGTATTAGGATTAATATTAGAAAGGGGGCGTTAGTTAGTTAGGGGTAGGGTAGAGGCTAATAATCCTATATTAGCGTAGTTAGGGCGATACTAGGGTAGTAGAAGGCGAGGGATAGGTAGTATAAGTAGTAAAGATAAAGAAGAGGGCGTAGTAAAGTCTATATAATAGTAGGTTAAAGAAAGAGGATAATATTAATAATAAGAAAATAATTATTAATAAAGTAGGGGCGGAGAAAATATATTAAGAAATAGTATTCTTAGTAAGAAAATCTATTTATTTAGATATATCTTCTTAACTACTAAACTAATTAATATAATTTTAATAGCGTTAAGTTCCTTAGAAGAGACTGAAAAACTTTAATTAATTTAAAAATTATAAGAAGGGTAGGTATATAGTTAGCTAGAATATAAAGAATATTACGACTTTAATATTCTTTATAAAAGTAAGCTAAATTAAAAGCAGTTAAATAGGGGTATAAAGCGATAGATCTATTAGATAAGGGGTCTAGGAGATCTTTAGGGTTTAAAATTAAGGATATTCTATTATAGTAAGAAGATATACTATATATAAAGATAATCTTTATAATAGACTATAAGTTATATAAGACTAACTTAGTATTATATTCTAGATATTATAGGTAATAGATAATAGACGCCTTTACTAGTAAACCTTATCTATATTATTTTCGCTAATAGCTTTAAGGACATGCGAATCCTCTATATTTACTGTACTAAATATTATATAGTCTTTTAACCCTTAAAAGAATCGCAATCCAAGACTCCTAGAGATCTGAGTATGGTTCTAGGAACGCTGAACTTGGATCGCAAAGGGCGCTTGTATCCTACCCTGGCCAACTACATGCGCGTCCATGAATGCATCTAACTATGCGTATGATCGGGTCGGCGGATGATTATGAAGACCTAGCCGCAGAGGCAACCTTGCTTGTTCGACATCGGAAAAGGTTCACCGCTCGCTCAACAATAGCAATCAACTTTACAGAACTCTTAGCCCATCAGGAGTAACGTTCGATATGCGTCCATCGTACATTGTTCTTATCCTACTCCCTATACAGAGTCTTGCACTCATAGTTCCGCTACCTCCTTCATTGTCCTTGTTGTCGGATACAAACAGTACTGCCGGCCTACCCAACGCGACATTGTTGAGTGGCTCGTATCTTACTGAAGAAGTTGGAAAGCCTTATCCTATCTGTAACTAAGCCTATGGTGGTAACCTAAATATTGATAGCTGCGCGAATGCTTGGGACAAGATTAAACCTTCTACGACGAAGAGGATTTTCCGATCTCGACAGGGCGCACTCACCGAGGATGAACTACTTCCTGTTCGATATTTGAGCAACGATGGCCTCTGTGCGATAGATATTGATGCTGTGGACGGACGTTCTATAGAAGAGTCCAGCGACGGCAAAACTATCTCCAAGGTTGCTGGTACTATTCTTGTCCAATGTGTCTACAGGTCGAAGACTGGAGGATCTCTGCCACTCGATCGTAAGTCATTCTTGAACGCCTACGTTCCTTTCGCAATGCACAATTTTCCGTCGTGCTACCAAGAAGAGAAAGAAAGGAATCAATACGTCTACAAGATTCTGGGCTACCGATTTAGAGACAACTCTTGACTTCGAAACCATGACAGGCAATCAACCGTCGAAACTCAATGTCGTTATTCAGCAATACAAACCCAACGTGACATGCTTTAACACACCTAAGACTCCGATACAGGCATCTTGCAACTCGGTTTTATCACTCATGCCGGCAAGTCGAGACCGTGTGGCTTTCAGTACATCACCTACCGCGGGAGAGGTTCGGGTGCCACATCATATCTACCCCCGTGAGTTGTCTCCATTTGCGAATTCACTAAGCGACAGCAACGCTCGGGTGCGCTGCACAGACTGAATCTCGTGAAACATATTAGCACTCTGGAGTCCACAGGAGTGCCAACTTGAGGTCCATATGGCTTCAGTTTCGAGATCAACAATCACCTCGTGGTACGACATTTGGGCGGCTGGGGTAGCAATCAATACGATGTGTGTCCGGAGGGGTATGTCCGGTATTGCATTGAACTCATGTGCGTAATTCACTCAACCGTGCTGCAAAGAAGGCCGAGAGAACCGTCAATCCGAGCTCTCCTGGCTGACATTACTCTTAGACGATGTCAACCACCTCGATGTCACGCTCATCAAGTCATAGGCAGTTACTACAGCATAGAGTCATGTTTATTGTACTATGACGCGAGATCGGGGTCTTCTAATCGTGCATGGTCTGATTCCTCTGGGGACTTTTCATAGCGTTCGTTAACTGCACTCGTATGATTGAGTGGAGCAGTCTTAGAACCGTGCTTTTTACTGTGCCTTTATCATTACAAACAACCTTCATCGGATAACCTTCAATGCCATTTCAGGATTGAATTTTCAGGCTCTCCAAATTTATACCTTGGTATCATGCGAAATCTCGTACTATTATATAGATAGCAAGTCATGTCACAAGGATCAACAGTCAGAATGTCGCAGTCGCTTCTGCAACAAATCAAGTATCGAGGCTGTGCTCATCCTCACTTCATCTTCAGTATCATAGCTTGAGTCCGATCTGAACAACATATTCATTGTGACAATTTATAGGCAAAACTGCATGAAGATCGACTCCATCTAACGCAACAAGTAGGAGGTATTGAGTACCCGCAGGTTTTGCAGAAGACTCTCGAGCAGACAGTTACATGGTAGCCGTCCGCAGGATATCAACCAGGATGATTAGTTCCATCTCTCTCCTTTTCCTCATTTACGACGTAAAAGCAAAGACTCTATAAATGTGCCAACAGCCTTCTGAGGCATCGATGACGAATCTGCTATCAAAGCACGTCGCCTCACACTACCATCAGCAATAATGTACCGTCATATCATCTACTAATAAGGCACGCACGCGCTGAAAACCTATCAAGAACGATCTTCACCATATATATTCAGAGTCAGTTAATACACAATTCTCACAACGTCGCAGCAGCACTTCCATCCATTGAGAACGGCGGTGCGGCCGCTTAGGCGTGGTATGCACTTCATCACTCAGCGTACTCTTCATATTATAGTTAATGTATTTTTCAATTGACTCGGTGATTACGCATTCTGTGCGTGATAACGCGGAGGAAAAGCCGGAGTACTGGGAGGGGATTTATTGAGTTCGTTCTCTGTGAGGGTAGGTAGTTGATCTTCGTTTTAGTACGAATGATAGATAGTATACGTCCACAACCCACACTCTTTTATCCAGGTTTTATTTGCAGTAATAAGCTATCAAGCTAGACTGAGCCTGTTTCCATTCGGATTTATACCCTGTAGCTTGATATCATGTTTGTTTATATATCCCTGTTATATCTAATTGCATTAACATCTATTAAAGAATTCAGGTTTCTAATAAGATATATATGGTGAATGTGTTTGGTAGCCAGATCATTCATGACTGGTATGTACCTCGCTAAAAATCCCTATCCCACTGTAGAACAACTAGGATCCCAGCTGCCTTCGCATCGCCTCAATCCTCTCCCCATCCCGAAAGTAATAGCCAATCGTCCTCCATTTTCTCCTATCGCCTCTTTTAACAACAGGATGGTACTTCATCGAACAATCATATATCTCCACGCTAAATTTCATCTCTCTATACGGCTCCGAGGGCCGATACCTTCTCGGCTGGGGTGAGTCTAGCTCTTGAAAGTATCTGTAGGGTAGGAAGTAATTACCATCATGCGGATCTACTCTTTCCAGACCTGTAAAGCCGTAGTTGACGATTCTTGCTGCGTAGCTCGATGCTAAAGGCGAGAGAGGAACGGCGGAATTGGCTTATTGAAGTAGTGGTAGACCTCGCTGGGTAGACTTCTTAATTTTCGGAACACTGCCGGCGATTGATTGATTAGATGAAGAGACCGGACGTATACTCGTAAGGACGTTGGATAGCAGGAAGTAGATGCACTTGCACTCTTCAACCTCCACGCTTTGGAACCGAGTCCAAAAATAATGCTCTTGAATCGGGCGACTTTCCCAGTCTCTGTCCGAAATAATCTCATCGGTGGCTTCGGGTTGGTGGAAGAGCTGGATGTAGAGCTGAAAGCGTAGTAGAGCACGTCTGATTCGAAAGCTTCGCCTGGGAATAGAGGCGGTTGACTTTCGGAGCCAAAATCGACGAGAAATATGATGGAGCAGAAGTGGACGAAAAAATCGATGGATTCGACCAAGGTTGCAAGCATTTCGAGCGTCCGAGGAAGAGTAGCGGAGATTATTATGGGGCTTGATCCTGTGTTGAGATTATTCATGACCTCTTTTAGATCCTGGTGATCTGTAGGAGGCGCCATCGCCGCCGAGACTATGATACATACATAGTGGTAGTGCTCCTCCGGCCAGTGTTGTCATATGATCCTTGCAGTTAAGATATCCAAGCGGCGTTCGAATGAGGGTGATAGTAGAGATGTATATGCCTGGACGAAGTTGCTGAGTGTTGGCAGATCGTCTATATGGTCAATGACTATTAGCAGCAGGTCGTTAGGCACACGCTGTAGTTCTACCATCGATGCTGTTGGTAGGCTACTTTAACACCATGGGATAGTCGACATTGAAGGGAAGAGATACTTGGATGATGTAGCAATGAAGACCGTGGAGGAAACGGGCAATTGGTAGCTTATAGCATGAGCTCATGCTTGGCAGGATTTCAATGGAATCTTTGTCCCAACGTTGAGATTTCTCCCATCCTCACCAAATCAAGGCGGACGCCTTCCAACCGAGACTCGGTCCTTAGCATCTTGTTTGCATAGGCTGCTTGACATGATGGTTTTGCCACTTGTGATAGGATTGATATGGAAAACGCTGAGGTTTGCCGGCTAGGTTTGCACCCAAGTTTCATCAAGGACCAGGGGCACGTACGAAATGTTCTCCTACCTTTTACTGAATTAGCCTCGGCTGTCCACTAGCCACGATTAGCAAGTTCGAGCTGAGTCCAAACCCCTGGCGTCGAAGACTAAAAGTTAGGTTGCGATGACCGCTTAGTGGACAGGCTGTCCATTGTATAGCAGATACTACTGTAAGTATGATCTGATCTTACGAGTCATCGCCTTTGCTCACGCTCAACTTGGCATTGGCCTGAACAGCTAATGTCGTTATCCTTTTTCAAGTCGAAGACGTTTGGGCGGGTGATGAGGATGTGATGTGGGAAGGCGGCCACGAAGTCTCTTTGTTCCTTCGGACTTCGCTGGATCTTCTTGAAGGACATTTGCTGGTCCGGATTTTGTATCGAAAGCCTGCATAGTTGTGCGCCAGGGCTGTAGCGGTGACACCGGAGCTCGTCCTCAACGTTCTCTATTAAATACTAGTTTATTAGACAATACTATATATATTCTTACGCACGCTTAATCTTGACAATGTATCGTGTCATCGTACATTCTAGGTTTACCTGTAGCCTCCGCAACCGCATTCGAGCTAGAAAGTGTGGCTCAGCAAGTATTCCTAGCAAGAGTGGTTAGACAAACCTTGCTCCATCAACTTATCTCCAGCTGCCACGCATCGAGTTCTCCCTGAATCGGTGCACACTTGAGATACATCTCCGTTTCATTCCGCAGCGCGTTGATATCGTTATTGTCGACCGGTACAGTCCCAATCGGTGTACGAATGACCACTCTCCTGATCCTACCCCTTTCGTTGGCATTGAGACCGTACTTCCCTGCCATGCGCTTGATGAACTCCCGCACCGTACGTTCGCGAAGAAAGAGTGCCCGGTGATAGGGTTCATAGTCTGGAATCCGGACGTATAGACAAAGCACTGCAATCGCGGTGTCAGCCTGCTATTTTTAGTGTGTTCGCATTGAGAGTCCCAATCACGGTATCATGCTTACCTGGTCTCTGGCTTGGAGACGGCATTGGCGGACCTCGATAAGAGCGATCGACATCTAGCGCTCTTATCCATGGTGCAGGCTGGTTGTTCAGGAGGTGATTCTGCGAGGCTCCTAACTGAACGAGTGTAACGTTTGGACTGGTTGGCTGGGAGGGCTGTTCTTGGTACACCGTGCCAGCACTGCTCGTAGCAATGACGAAAGGTGTCATCGAGCTCGTTGAAGAAGCTGGCTGATAATCAGACATTGGTGAATATACTTGAGCGGAATAACCTTCCAACGGTGCTGTAGGTCTCAACATTGCATTTGTCGCAAATGTTGCTTGCAGAGCTTGACTGTATGGGGATTCTTGGTTCATTGGCGCCTGATTGCTCCTGGATCACACATTAGAACAGGATTCCGCCGGAAAGACTCATACATACCACATGGAGGGCAAGCCAGTTTGTTGCATGTTGTAGAAGCTAGGCGAGGTCATAATATGTTGTTGTTCAGGGGAGTTGTATGACATCGAGCGACCATAGGAACTTGAAGCTCGTCAATCAAAATAGCCGTACATCTCGGAATATTCTTGCATACGATGAATCTGATTGGCGAGTACCTACAACTCTCTGGTCAAAGTCATGTCCGGGGTAGTCCAATGACCCCTGAGAACCGAAATCCCAAGCGCCTGTGGGTGCCTGCCCTTCTGATTCATCCGAACCGGATGATCGGTCTCCACTAAATCCAGTCAACCTGGACCGAAAAGACATCCTTCGCTATCTTCCCTAGGAACCACTCACGGACGTCGAGACATGTCGAGTATTAAGTATTAATGTGCTGAGTCTCGAGCAGCAGTTGTATATTGCAGATAAGTAACAACATTTAGGGACACGCAATCGAACATCGACCATTGCTAGAGAAGACAGTTATACCAAACCCCGATATGAGGTTGCGTATCAAATGATGCTCATGTGGGTTAGCCCATGATGGGAATTGCCCAGTTATGTGGGCCTGTCGTGGGATTGCTGAAGCCATGGGCCCCCCCAAAAAAGTCGACGACATTAAACATCGCCAAGTCAAGTTAGCCGACATGGATATGATGAAGCAAAAAAGTCCGGATCATCCCAACGGCACATTGTTGGCTCGCGGCTGACGGTCCGCATTCGTCACGATGTTCGAGCACCAACGGCAAGCCTCGACGGTTTATGTTGAAGGTGGTAGATTCATTTCCGTTTACGATGTTTGACATGTTTGCTTTCAGCTGTAATGTTGTCCATCTGCAACTAATGTCGAAACTCGTACTCCGGACCACAGTAAGCGACCAGCTGAAGATGCCAACTTTCCTTGCGGAATTGCGCATCATTCGCGCCCTATTCGGAAGCATCAGCCACACTCACACCGAGAAGCGCGTCTCCGAGGGGGCGATTCGCGAAGAGTTGCCTCGTAGCCACGGGAAATTGTGGCTGCCGAGCTATGGCACATCCGGCAACACTTAGCCGGTAACCCAAGGGAAGGTTTACCCGAAAACCGCCAAACTCAGATGCCTCAGCCACCGCCCCCAGCCTCTATATCACCAAATCCTTCGGTACCTACGACCCTAGCGTTAGAGATGTTTACTCAAATGACAAGTAGTGGTCTGCAGGAACGTTCCACTAATTGTCAGGGCTAGATAGATTCAGTCGGTATGAGACTAGAGGACCGGAACAGGAATATACCCCCTTCGCGGAGACAGACGCCTATTGCTTGAGCCCCAACTTCGACTCTCCCTTCATCCTAGCATCGAGGAACATTGTGATGGGGCAATATGTTACACGCAGATTGTACAAATGGGTAGCCTCGAACCATGGCGTCAGAAAGAGTAGAGTGTCGTTGCGAGGTGCCAAGGCATGGGTGAACTGATATCTACCAAAGCAGTCATGTTGCACAAGAAGAAGATGGATAGCGCAACAGTGTCAGCAGCAACACATAGGCGGAGCATTATCTAGATGAAACAGGGCCGTCTTGGATGGCCCCTCGAGACAACTTAGTACCTATATCAGCCCACGCAGACACTTGGTTTATGGCCTTTAGGGGTCAGTAGTCTTCAGTGCTCCCCTTGACCTCATTGAAGGACTTTCACCCATATATATAATATTAAAGCATCTGTACCTGTCTCCTAGCCTCTTACTATAGCAATATGCTGAGCATTGCCTAATCCACCGCTCTTGCAGTATTATCATATATCGTATTGGTACCATGCTGTTCGATACACTCTAGTACTGCAACACGACCATCGACGGTGAAATTTGATTCCACTTTCCATCATACAGGCGTTATGCCGCGATATCAAAGTTCATCCCGCAACGGCCTGGAACTTGCGGTGGCGAGACTGTGACTAGCGGTAGTTCGACCGAGCCTTCCCTTTACACTAAGCAAGCGCAAGTTCGCCTTTCAGCCTGCGTTGCACATTACAAATGTGTGGGTCATCTTTCGAGCCGTTCTACATAAACCCTTTCTATTGAATCTGACGTCTGAGGTCAGCTATAGTCTCCAGGTGTCCTCCCACTGATGGCTTGCCAGTCTTTAGATCCACCTCAGGCACACGACGCTTTCGAAACCAGCACCAATATCTACGGCTTCTAGAGTAGGAGAGAAGCGATGGCGATACCCCGACCGAGCAACACCGTTATCCTTCGCTCGGCGGTCATCGGACCATGACTATAATCAATGTTCGCGAAGCGAGTAGATTGCCCCTGTTTGAAGTTAGGGAACTCTTGCCTCGCCTCCAGCAGCTGCAACTCCATATTCTCCCTTCCTATGGTGTCTCCCATCATTGCTTTTTCTATCTTGCAGCGACACTTGGAGCGCTAAGCCGTATAGGCTCCTCATGCCGCCCTGCTCTTAAAGTGTGCTAAAAGGGAATCTTCGCTCGGGTTCAAGGTCTGCGGGTAGACACTTCAAAATGTCCATTGCTCAAGCCGTCATGTACAGCTCCCGGATAGGGCCTGCAGGGAGGACATAATATATCTCGTACGTCGATGATGTTCCACCCCTTCACAGCTGCGGCCAAACAAGTGCGCTTCGAATGTCACATCCATCGCTTGCGTCAAGTCCCCAAAGTATGGTCAGACACGTCCTCAGCTCTTGCCCTTTGCCAATCTGAGATCTTGCTGCCGTTGCAGGAGGGTGGAGGAAGGGAGCAGCACGGCGGCAAATGTCGCGGCCCTGATCTGCTGGGTTGTGGAGTTGAGGCTTCATTGCATGAAGACTGCTAGAAGCTCCAAAACGTCGGCTAAAGGTTGTCAATGAAACCGAACCATGGCGGCCTCAAGTCTGCCACCTGTCCCCTGTTTCCTTAGTAGGAAGGGTGGGATACTTCAGATCAGACAGCTACTGCCATGAGTCTAGGCCTTGACAATGTCATTGTAGTCTTCTAGATTTCAATCGTCAATGGCTGATCGAAAGAGCACCATGGTTGACGCGTCGAAAGGATGACTTGCCAAGTTTTAGAGATTAGTATCTAGCCCTATTAGTACTAGCGTCTTGGCTATAACTGAGTCTTCTACTATTTAAATCCTTACCCTCCCTCCCTTCCACCCTCTTTAGAACACTATACACATAGCTATAATTACGTTGTCCAACACTAAGCCTTGGATAAGGAGTCAACAGCCGTTGTCTAAATTGCACGTACACTATGCATGGCGAGCAGGTCTGAGAGGCAGCTCATTGAAAAACTAGTACATTTATCCTGCTACTCATGCTGATGGATGTCACTGGTCAAAACCCCTCTTCCAGCAATTCTATGGCGAAAATCAACAATCGCAGCTTCTAGGTGCAGACCATACGATGTGTATCCTGCTCTATCAGACGAGTGGCCCATCGAACAATTGGAAGTTCGTGGACGGAAGGAACTCGCATGTTCCAAGCCTTGTTATCTCCTAGCAGGCGTTAGGGTCAGAGATAATCTTGCATCGCAGATACCAATCAAGAATAGCCTTTTGCAACCATGAATGGCGAACAACTATGCTTTGCTTAATCGAAATTGGAGGTAGATTTCTTGACCGGTCTTCATATTGATGCCAATGCCCTGAGAAGAACGAAGAAGTTAGCATCCAGCATGTATGGTGCTCATTCACAGTCGTCAGGGTATAAAATAACTCTCAAAGGACCACTTGTCTATCTGACCGTCTGGATCACAGAACTTACTTCCCATAGACCCGCTAACCCTAGTTCGGATGTAGTCATCAAAGCCTCAACCAAAGCCGCCAGATCATTCCACTGGATGTCCTTGACGCTCGCTATGAGTAACTCGAACACTCCATATCCGGCAGCTAATGAAGAAATTGTAGGCCCAGATACAGACGCTTCATTCATTGCTTCGTCGAGTACGTCTTCGAGTATTGCCTCGCTGGTTTTGACAAACTTGTAAGTGTCGATTACGGTGCTAAAACTTCTGTAGATAATCTGCCATTTCATTTTGTTCACGAAGTTCGTCTCATCACGGGAGCAGAGCCTTGACGACGATAATCGTGTTCCTTGTGGGTCGGCAGAGCGGTAATGCTGTGGAACGAAAGATCTGACGCCATTATGGATCGTGAAGATAGTGGAACAGATTGAGAGGATGAAGAGAAAGGCTGAATGAGTGGACAAGCGGTACATTTTCAGGATGAAGTATGGTGTCACTCATTCTCCACAGCAGTACCAAGATCTATCTAACTCTGCGCGCAAAGCAGAAAACATTACCAGATATCCCTTTAAGCCGTCTATCATGACAAGTGTATAAGACTTTCGTAACGACGGATGCTTCAGCCAACATGGTTTTGATGCGTGCCGTGGATTTGAAACCAGCGGGTATTGTAGCGATGAGGATGGCACTCGCTTAGTCACCATAGAAATCGCCATGCATAAGAGGTGAGCGCTTCATTATAGACGCTAAAGCACTGCGATTTTCTCGGTCAGTCCTTATCTGCTACGGACTACAGCCTGCGTTCACCCGAGTGGCATGCATTCATTGTGGCAAAAGAGCGCCTTGCTTGGAGAGCTCTCGTCCACCTTGCTCCAATCACCACTTGTCTTGGATCCTGGCATTGTATGCGGAAGTCAAACGACAAACTTCTCCTGATCACGGTCAAGGCAGATCTGGTCTTCAGGAATGTCGAGTGATATCACGAAAGCTTCCTCAATGCGATTAAATCGGTTAATCTGGGCCCGCATCCTAGTCGCAAACACATCTTCTCCATAGCTCCCGAGGCCATGAGGAAGCCAGAACCCGAAATAGCCCTTATCCACCTTGTGATGGGCCAGCTGTTGTGGATCGCAAGCAAATTCCATGATCCGGCTAAACTTAGACCACTGTCCGAATGCTTCTCCATATAAGGGTCCTAAGAATCAACACAGGGTGATGGTTTCAACAGCTATGCTTATTTCAGTACAGCCACGCAGTATCACGGTTGCGAGCCAGGTGAGGGGCGCCGAGGAGTGTTCGTTGTGGAATTCGAATGGAGGAGGGTCCAGATATCCCTCCTCTGAGGCCCCTCGTGACAGCTCAGCAGCCATTGTAGCTCCGAGACTTGGTCTGAGATCTGGTAGAAGGTCATTGGTATTCTCGGGCATTCGGGGTTCAGGAGACCACGCTGACACAGCACACCATATACGTCCCAAACAGCGCGTTGTATCCTTCCACGCTAGTACAACATTTTCAGGATTTCATCATAGTCAGGTGGCCCTCCTGCCGTTCGGTGGTAGACGTGTTCGAACACGTGTTTGTCTGCGTCGAGGGGCGTCTCCAAGTCGTATTTTGACATTTCATCCTCGATAAGCCCCACGACTGCTCTTCATGACAGTCTTATTGAGTACAGGGTACTCGAATTGTTGACCATTTGAAGCAGCTGTACAGTCGTTCAGCGCGCCACTTCCATCTGTGAAGCTCATAGCTTTGACGAACATGTGGGGATCATCTGGCTCTTAGTGTTGGGTAGGCCTATAACCTGGCAATACTTCAACGATGATGATAACGGTGCTAGGCTTTGATATAGAGGGTTCGAGTAGGGCATCTTGAAAGGTGTTGAATAGAACAGCCAAGACTCCAGGCGAATGAGGCTTTTCCCGGATGTATAAGCAACCCGCTTGTTGCAAACAATGTCTGAAAAACCACGTGCTAGCCGCAACTTTGATGCCACATTGAATTGTGATCCTACTATTTGATACATGCAATGTACTACTCAAAGGCTCGCAGCTGGCCTTATTCGCCGGCACACACAGATGAGTGTTCATATCCAACATCCATCCAGAAAATTGCACGCTTATGTGGAATACTTTATCGTCTTACTATACATGTTGGCTTAAATGAGAAATTTGGGTGATACAGGTAACCAAAGCGATACTTGTCCCGGAGTGCATGGGTGGTTCATCGAGGAAATGGGGTTTGAGGAGTCGGATCGGGACAAGATCGAGGCCCGACTGGTAGTAAAGAGAGCATGAAATCGCTACTGCCAATAATAATACGAAGTGGCAATTGGGAATGAATGTAAGCAATATTCTATCGATCCACAGAGTTGATACAAGATACATTAGAAGTCTAAGCGTTGATGGTACTACAGTCAAAGTGGAATACATATGTTGACGAACTCTCTCAAATCAGGGTTGTCTAGAAATTCGATACGTGTGTTTCAGAGTACTATCTTCGTTGAGAGGGTTAGCTACCGTATTAGTATAGTCCCTGGAAGTAATAACGTTATTAGAGCCTTTTAAGCCCCCTTTCATAGATTATAAAAGGTTTACTGCTTCTCGTCTTAATAGAGTTTCGAAAGCTCCTCGTCCGCGGCGTGCTTGCTTTCTTGTAAGGAAAGTGTTGTTATCTCCCAAAGTCCGGCCAGTATCCGACTATCTCTTATGATGTGGTCGAGGACTGCCTTCACTAATGCCTCGATCTCGCTGTAGAGGATAGCCAAGTGGTCGTCTGTGTTGGTATATCATCTACTCGATTGGACATGGAATAGCTGGGACATTAGCACGTGATTATGATAATTCATAGGCAGCTTCCTCCCTCCGCTGTTGATGTATATCTAATCCACACTTAAAAGCTATCCACAATCTTAACAATCAACTACGTACCTCTTTGACCCAGTTTCTCATTTCACGTTCCGTCACCAGGAGCTGACCTTCCTCCGGCTCAGTAGATTCCGAGTCCTCATCGAGTGATCATCGTCCTATTAAGTTCCTAATTTTATTATATAAGGTATTACTAGAGCTAGGGTCTTATTGCGACAGGACGCCTATCGCCTCCATCTAAACAAATCCATGAGAGCAGACGACTAGAATAAGCCCGTCTCACAATATGAGATCTGCCAATCTCACCGTCCGAGACCGTTCGTTCAAGTCAAGATGCAAGCAGCATCGTCTCTGTCTTCTGGATCGCTAAATATCCTCTCGTTTGTGCCCAATTGCAGCAAGCGTTTCCGAGACCAAACGAACATTATTGACAATGAGAATGTCCACCCCAGTCATGGCCTGGATCTATACACAGCATTCTCAGCACCACACCCCAAAGACCTTACTCGAGTATAAGAAGGACACGTACGGTGGCCCCCTCAACCTCATCGTTCAATACCCCATAAGTCCCACAAACCATTCCTTTTTCTTTTACAAATCCCACCAACTGTGGCGCTAGAACAAACGGCTCGCTTGCCAATACTACGCCATCCAATTCCCACTTCTTCGCAAAACTTACCGCCTCTTGCAGATTTGTAGCACGAACATCAGTCGGTTGCGAATTACCGGAGTCCGTGCAGAAGACAACTGGCCAGCGGGATTGCTTACGGGCCAGCATGATGCAAATTTCGGGGCTGAATGAGGACAGTAGAACGGCTCGGGTAGAGATGTGTTTCGAGAGACACAGGAGAATGGTATCGGTAAAGAAATTGGCTTCGATGAATAACAGGTCCATGTTCCAATTGACTGTCGCTTCCGAGAGCATGGGGTATTCTACGATTTTCGATAATCTGCTGTGATACCATAGGAGGTTGTAACTTACTGATTTCAATGTTCAAGGCGATATTTAGTGGAAGGTCTCTCAAGAGCTGTTCGAAGGTGACGAATGTATCGTGGATGAAATCGCCCCTCGTGTTGCCTTTACATCCTCTAGATTTGTAGTCGAAGGTATGCTTGACCCTGGCCATAAAGGCCTTTGTTTCGACACCGTCGCTAGCATTGACGGAAAGAGTACGCACTTTTTTGCTCATGGGTGTCTTGAAATATTCTGTCTCTGCTTCGCAGGGAACAGCAGACAGACGCTGATCAGACTTCTCGTTGTTGATATGCATGAACTATGATCTTTAGGATGACTGGTGTTCGATGATCGCAACCGAAAACGCACTTGTTCGTATGTGATAGTATACATCGGAGAGTCAATTCCAGTCTCAGAGGCTAGGAAGTCGTGATAGATGACCGGTATATGATCCTTGGTCAATTGCACATCTGCAAAGTAAGCCACTCTCAGTATCTTGAGGTACAGGCTTACCAAGCTGTGAGTGTTTATCAACAACGTTATCTCTTATTCTTGGGCCCAGAAACTTACCTCGACATATGAAGCTCCCAAATGCACGGCTGACAGATATGACTGTAGGATACTGTCAGTGTCGATATCAGGTTACATAGGTATAGACTTGCACCTGAATGCTATTTTCTCCAATCTGTAGTCTTGTAGCGGGTAATAAATTCTGCCCCAAGCCTGACTTTCATCAGCGAAGGAACATGGATAACAAGTAATAAGATTACCTCGATGTCCGACGACCTTTGACGAGCCATTCTCGGACCACAATGCTCTAGTATTGATAAGTGGGGTATCTGGCAATACGAGCGGTGTCGATATGATGAAGCTGAAAATGACCGCTCCAATGTACTCTAAGTCCACCGTTGACAGAATAGGGACTGTAAAATCTCTGCTGAGGCTCTCTCGCTTCGTAGCGTGAGATCGTTTATAACTGTCAAGGAGAGCCATTCCCCTCCCGACCAACTCGCGGCCCTCGGTATTGACGGATTCATTGCGGAAAACTTCGAAGACTAATTTCGCATTCATAGGCTCGATAGTGGTGAAAGTGCAAGGTTTGTTGGTTGCATCTTCAAGTAGCGGTAGTGGGATTGTATAAGTCGGGCTTGCCGTACCCACCATTGAGACTCCGAGAAAGAACAAAGACTTGGGATGTATGATGGAAGGGTTTTCGATCAGGTGTGGGCTTAGGCAGACCGCTGGTGTGGGATTTGGCGAGTCCAGGGAGCCCAGATTTACCACGACGTAACTCTCAGTTGTTGAGACGGTGCGATGGGGTTGTCCTCTCGCCTGGGGCTTTCGTTTCGAAGATGTATTGAGTTGATGCTGGAGGTCTGCGGCTTGCTTACGAGACAAGCCCGGTGCTGCTTCGGAGAGAGCCTTCGCAAGTGGAATGTAGCCCCTATAGCTGGCATGATCGATCGCTGTCCAGCCTGCGTGATCACGGTGCTCGACATTGGCCCCATGTCCAAGGAGAATTTCGGCTATGGTAGTGAAGCCCGCTAGACTTGCGATGATAAGTGGAGTCCAATTCTTAGTGGTTTCAGGCCTGTCAACGACAGGTTTGTAGCGCAACAGAAGGCTGATAAAGGTTTCGTTTCCAGACCGAGCCGCAAGGTAAAGAAGCGTCTGTCCTAACGCATCGGAGCAGTTGACATTCACGTCGAAATTCAAGAGACATGTAACAGCTTCTGTGAAGTTGGTTTTGATTGCACATAGTAGAAGCTCGCTGGAAGCCGCACTATTGCATGGTCGGAGTGCAGCGAGATCACTACGATTGTTGCGGCCCTCGAAGTGAATCAGTTTTTCTGTGACCGCCAGATGACCACCGAGGACGGAGATTTGGATCGGGCTTCGTAATTGCATGTCTTTAAGCCAGATGGCTGATTCAGTATCTCCTGCATCAAATTGTTCCCAAGCTTTCATGGACTTCAAGATAATCCCACATACCTCTGCCGAATCACATTCACAGGCGTAATGAAGAGGTATTCGTCCAAGATAATCCTGCTTATAAAGAAGGTCGAGCTTCCTAGCTAGCAAGCGGTCGAGCACATAAGTCAAAAGGGAAAGAGACGTCCCATAGCTAGATGGGTTCGCTTGCTGAGCTATGCTGGTCGACCAGCAAAGCTCAGCAATGACATTTCGAAGGCAACTCTCGATCACTACAACCGCATCCTGGGAAATGGCACGCGATATCAAGACATCCACCCACGAGTGGTAGGAACATCGAATTGAGCATTGAAAGAGGACGTGAAGGAATTCCGTGCGCGAGAAAGCCAAGTCTCCCCTACAGGTGTTGTCGATCAATCTTCCAAGCTCGAGAGAATCGTCGTTTTCGATCACACGAAAGAACGGAAGTGCAGGGATGAAAGGATTGACTTTCGCAAGTCGAATGCAGAAGCTATCCTGGACTTTCGGGGGTTCCTTCGGAAGATTCTGTAGTGCTGGCGTAATTAAGGCGATGATCTTGTGCAGATTCCCCGAGACCCTCACACACTGAGCCTGGGTAGCGAATTCCAATCTGCACAGGGTTTTCTCAATCTGAGCCGCGATGTGAACACCATTTGTGCCTAGGGAGCGGATTTTGCAAATGATCTTTCGAAAGCCATCGGTATTAACACGGCCATACCATCGAAATTTGTCGAACTCCGCTACAAGCTCCATAAAGGCTGCTTTCTGGTGCTGCAACTCGACGTAATCCAATCCATAGCTGTCGAAGTTGCCCGTAAACACCGCGCGAATATCGTAGTATGGATCTCGCAATCGACTTTTAGAAGGTAACTTCAAGAGCAAGGTGGTGTAATTGTCGCCGTAGAATTGATCGATTGTGTCAATTGCACCCATACACCCTACATCAAGCTTTAGGTATTCCAAGTGGTCAGAATCAAGGATTTCGTGAAGTACTCCTGGGAATAGGCAATCGACAAATCCCCTGTTCTGTCTCTTACCCTGGATATTAGTACTTGCTGTAGGTTGTTTACAAAGTCTCTTCAAGGCGGCATAGTTCATGTACGCATTGGCCCATTCCGCTGTTTAATGCTTGTAATAGTTCCGACCGAACTTCATGGTAGTATATCGCAGCCTTTGGATCTGCAGGAACGTTCGCTCACATCTAACTTGTCAGCTTGTAAGTGCGATGCACAGTGTTATTGGGACAGAACTTTCAAGTCTGCGATTCCTTGCGCGATGATAGATCCTCCAGGGAAAGGGGGAAGTGGGCGTTGGGGTCTCTAAATCCCCCCTTGCAATAAGCACCCTTGATTATAAGATCAGCCACCTGTCCAATATCATTGGCTACCGGCTGTCTGGGACTGCGGTTGGTGATACTTCCGTGGCCATCTTGTTCTCCGACACAGATAGCACGCTGAGCATTTACCCAAATATTGCTCACGCTTCATACAGTGCACTTGCACTGTCTACTTTGCGTTCCGTGGGTATTTGCAAATTCACAGTATTGGCCTCCTTTCAATCTTTCGTCAGGAGGGGAGTCTCATCCTTGCCACCCATTTTGCTGCTCCTCACCCCTCACTGAGTCTGCATCTCGCCAACGAAAGACAAAAGGCTCAAAGCACTTCCCAGGATACAACAGATATGAGCGGGTTGGATGGACCCTATCTCAGTCATTGCGAGCTGCGTCGGCAAAGCGAGCGATCGCCGACTTGCGCGCACTCATCGAGGAGCTACCCCTGTGCGCGGTGAAGAATGAAGTCAACGATATAGGGCTCGTTGTCTCTCAAGTCCAAGAGTTTGCCGAGCGTCGCCAGCGCTTTCAAGAACAGATCTGTCAAGCTGCCGATTGTGATGTCACGGACCTGCTCGCAAAGGCCTAAATTAATCTGACAACGCTGCAAACCACTCATCTCCGGACTCACTGCCGATTATGTTTTACGAGTCTCTGCCGAATTTTTGTCGAGGGATCGGGGAAAATTCGGTACACCGACCCGCATGCCTCAGACCTAACTATAAACATATCATCCTTTAATAACCTCCATCACTAGCGGCTGATATCATTTACGGGACGACCCTATCAATACGCTTTCACTCCTCCCTGCTATTGCTTCAAGAATGGTCGAGAACGGGATGGAGGGATGGCTTCAGAAGCACACCGCGCAGATAGAGGCCACCACTACCGAGCTCTTGACAGACCAGAATGCGAGATTAGACCCACTCATCTGTCGCCCTCCAAAGGTCCGTCGACAAGCGCCGTCTCAGGACTCGGAATCACCGCAGCGCAAGAACGGTATCCCCAAAACCGAAGGCGTTGCGATCAGCGTCAGTCAATATACTTCGGCTTGTCCAATGACTTGCGTTTGCGCCTGCCATACGCAGGCCAAAGCACCTGCACCAGCTTTCATCAATCGCGTACTAGGACACCTTTTCGTCGGCACAGCGGGAATTCCGATCCTGAGTACCAAGTGCAACCACCAGGCGTGTAAGAGTTCCCGAGCGCCGCGAGTGTCCGTGGAATACTGGTTCCCGCTTGGCGTCTTCTGGTCCCAGATTGTACGACTGCAGGTGGGCTACCACGCAAGCATGGGACCGCAATTCAGCTTGAGGTCGCTTAGAAGAGTGCCAGATTCAGCCCAGTGTGTCCACTACGCCATGCATGGGGATATCGAGGGCCTGAAAGATTTGTTTAGACGTGACCTAGCATCTCCCTGGGACGTAAGCAGTACTCGTGGCTACACACTATCTCGAGTAAGTCACAAAATGGTCCCGGAAGCTCAGGCTCTACCCTAGACTGATGTTATCCAGTGGGCCCTGTACTCAAAGCAATACAAGACTGCTAAATTCTTGACCTTGGCGGGTTCTGATGCAGATTACAGGTCTATCCCACCTGCTACTCGACCTGATGAAATGGCTAACCATTACGCAGACCGGTGGCAAAGACTGACAATAGTACTCGTCACAAAGCTTTTGACAACCTCCTCCAAGGCGGGCTTAGTCAGGAGGCCGAGGAAGATATCCGCTGTCTCACAGCTGCGAGCGACTGGATCGAGGAACAAAGTTTTGGCAAGCTGCACAAGATTATTGTCAGGCTTCTATTGTCTTCTCTGGAAGAGGCAATTGCTGATAACCCTGACTCCATCGACGTATCCGATGCCATGGGTCGTACTCCTTTGCTGTGGGCGGCTGCACGAGGGGATCACCACGCCGTTCAAACCTTCCTCGATCACAATGCCGATCCTAACGTCATGGATATGTACCTTGCCCCACCTGTCTCGTATGCTGCCGATCGGGGCCATACGTTATGTGTGAAGCTGCTGCTTGAGGCTGGTGCTGTGGCAGAGCCAATACTCCCGCCCGGTGTTAAACTTGGTAGCCCACTGAACTGTGCTGCTCGTAACACCAAAGATCCTACCCTGCTCAAGTATCTGTTGACCTACGGCGCTCAGGTCGACAGCACAGGGGTCGACGGTAATACTGCCCTCACTCATGCTTCTCGGACCGATAACGTCAGGTTCGCCGTATTGCTTCTGGACTACAACGCCGATCTCAACGCTGCTAACATCAATTAACAAACTCCTCTGACGACCGCGATCATGTACAACAGCCATGGAGTCCTTGAACTTCTTCTGGAGCATTGGGAAGAGTTCAGCACATGTCCGCGTCTCAAAGACCCTAACTTACTTGAGATCACAGCGTTGTACGCAGACGTTGAAACAGTCAAATTACTCGCAGAGACCAACCACTTCAAGTTGAAATATGACGCGGATTACAGTTTGAGAGACTTTGCGAAACGTCTAACGGAACGGGTTGGTGTGACGGACGAGTTAATACATGCATTTGATAAGTTCCTACTCGTTCTCACCAGGAATCCGGGAAGACCAAGGAGCAGAGAGAGCTCGATGGAGAAGGGTCTCCTCGAGCAACCTTCTGCTCTGACTACCATGTACGAGTCTGAAAAGATTACGGCCGATGACCGTCAGTCGAGGCATGGGTATGGACGCACACATAGCGATGACTCCTATGAAGCCGATGAATATGAAGATGCTGTGGAGGATGCGACTTTGGTGGACCTGGAAGCTGGGAACATTAGGGGGTCAGCGAATTCTTGTCCTGCGGGATTTCTTTAGACTGGTCTGGGAAGCACCTTCTTCAAGACCGGTGTAGTTCAAGGCTATCAATACCATGACTTGCAAGGCTTGCGACGAGCTCTGCCGTGTACCTACAATGCTCATGTAAAATGCCCGCAGCACCTCAGTATAGCCACCCAAACACATCCAACCCAGCCATCTCAAAAAGCTTTACACCACTCAACGTCAGTATTGTTACTCAGCCCTCAAATCTCCTATACCTTTTCCCTATGTTGTACGCCTAAATCTTCGCCATTATCGCTTTACACGCATCTGCCCTCCACAGTCACCTTCAACGGCTGCTCCTTCATTATCGCCGCTTTGCTATTGCTTCTTCGGCGCTCAAGCGGCTGTAGGCTGAATGGCGCTGTGCGAGGAAGTTCAAGGGGCGTCCGGTCTATTCGGTGCGGAAATCGCCGGGCTCGACGCATGTGAAGTGGATGTTTCATTCTGGTTTGACTTTGTAGAAGAGGGCTTCAGTGGAGCCTTCGACGGCCTATTTGGAGGTGCAGTAGATGTCGAACATTGGCACTCTATGCGAGTCTCGATGTTAGTAGGGTCCAGAATCCGGGGGGTTTGTGAAGAAGCCTTGCCCTCTTCGGCCTCCGGTAGAGGTGACGTGTTAGACCCACCCCCCGCTGGGCTTCTGATCCCTCATGGCCTCCACAGCCATTTTCGTAACGTTGATCGAGCCGAAGAAATGGACTTCCTTCTGTGTTCCGATCTGGCGATCTGATAGCTCTTCAACACGTCTACTATACCCTGCATTGTTGACCAAATCGACGCCGCCGAATTTATTGATTACCGTTGCAAAGGCTGATTGGATGTCGCTGAGCTTTGTGATGGCGAGCTTGACGGCGTGGTAGTTCTTTAGAGTATATATTCGAAGGGGGAATCCCTAGGTTACGCGCTGTAGCAACTGCACTATCACCGGTGCCAACTTCTTACACAGAATGTTAAGGAGAAGACGCGCACGTCCTCGTTACCGCACTCCCCGTTGCTACTTGACCACAAACTGTCGAACAGAAGTTGATTTGCCCAGCACTCATGTGCACCAAAGCTTCATGTGGGTCCTAGGCCTATGTTGGGCCAATGCGGTCTTCGTAGAGAGGCCTTGTTGGAGTTCAGTCCGGGTCAATCTCGGCTGATGACAGATCAAGGGGTCTTGGCATGCACTATTCTAGAACAGATTTTCCTTGATGCGTCCTTTCCTCCTTTACTACATAGCTACAGACGTCCAGTTATCAATACTATTGACTATTGCACTACACCCAAAATCACGTGCTCATATCTCATGCCATTCAACAAGCGTTCCTAAGCGGGAGCTCCCGCGACTAATTGAGGGTTGCTCGAGTTCTACAAGAAGTCTCTAGGCTAAAAATAGCTGACAGCAAGGGAGTAAGATCCTCCCACCTCCGTAATTACCAGTCTTTCGGAGAATTTTTAGGTCAAAGTTCTAGCTGGTCTCACTTTTAGACAAACTCAGATACCTAAGCGTCCTCCCTTGACCAGTCATCAGATATGATTGGATCAGGTTCCATCCGCATCACCACACAGTCGCAGGTTCTCCGGAACATATCTTCAGAGAGCCGTTGACACTTGTTCACATGAACAGATAGGGAATTGAGTGCATTGGAGGCTCGTTTCCGGGCTAGCTCCGTAGTAAAACTTAGGCAACTACCCGGATGCGTTCCTCCAACTCCTTGCATCAACGGCCATCTATATTGCATTGTACTAAAAAGCGAATATAACGGCTCGACCGCTCCCCACTATACCTGAACATAAGAGACTCACTACGTCTTCTAAATACCGCGAAGAAGGTGCTCGAGTGGTCTGTGTCTCAAACGAGAATCTTCTACCAAGTCTATCGGCTTAGCTAACCACACCATCAAAGACGGCTAGCAGCCTCCTTGACTTTCTGATCTCATGCCACAAAGGACAAGAGGTGGGACCGTGGACAGTGTTCAATATCATACCAGAAGAGGTCCGGACGGTATGGTCGATGCTGCAGAGACACAAATCGCTTCCCCATCTTCTTCCAGGTTAGGACGGGGTGGTCGATGACGGCATTGTGGAGGCAGCACTTTTATCACGTAGCTACCCAACAAAGAAACTTCTTCGCTGTGAGGATTTCAATTCTTCTAGGAAAGGGTCTCTCCTTCTCGAGGGGAACACAATCTTCTTCCAGTTATCTCCGTACTGCAAGATCACTGGGTCATCTTTCTGGATCAACTCGTCGCACACTCTCATCCAGACGCATCCTCCACAATTGCATCCGCTCCTTGTCTTCGCGTCCTGTACAAACTCGCCTCTTCTTATCCACCAGCTGAGAAAGAAAGGACATCACCCCGACAAACCTAGAACCCTGACAGGATTCATGAGTACACTCTGCTGAGGTTATACCTCCCTTACGCGTCGAACCATCCTTCAGGGCAGTATAACTCAACTCCCAACCTCGCTCCAGTCTTTCCGCTCAGGAACGAACTTTACCGTGAGCATTATGAGTAGCTCCGAGTCGAGCCTGCTCAAGGTGTGTAGCCTATTCATCCCCATGCCGGAAGCTGATTTCGCATTCCACAACCCTTCTCCCCCATCTATCTCGTCTTCACCTACACCATCACGCCCCCACCAACTTATCTTTACCCTGTATAATATCCACCACCAGCTCTCCTCACACCATGCTTTTTGCGCATCCGCTCTCAACTCACATCCCGCATATCCCGCAAAACCCTCCACCTAATTTACACAATGTCAATCATCCAAGCTGTTTGCTGACTCTTACTCCGTCAGCCTAAGATTTTTCTATACTAACGCTTTCCCCCGTCAATCACCAGCTTTGCATTTTGGAGTCTCAATTCTCGATATTCTATCACACGCCGCTTCGATTTTCCGATGGTTGATATAGTCGATCACCATGTCGAAGAAACCAGTAAAGCCTAAGAGGCCCACTGACTCCGTTAGCGGTAAGAAGGCTTAGATCCCGAGAATCGAAGGACGCCTTGCTGTGAACAGGTATTGAGATATCGTGATCGATAGCTGCAAGAATCGATGAAGAAGCGAAATAATCTGGCCAGGAAAGTGGTGATGCCGTAAAAACAGTAGCAGTGGAGATTTTTTCGTATCCCATTTAGTATTGGACTGACGTACTCGTACCTCAACGGCCACGAGATATCTGCTCGATTTGATCACGTTGTTGCGAAGTTTTTGCAAAATTTCGGACACTCTCTGCTTTGAAGAAATCATATTCGATGTCCGATGCCAAACGATCATGGAATCTCGCTACAGAACGCGTAACATTCTTGTCCGGACATTCCCAGGCCGCCATGCATTCCAGTCTTGAGTTTCGTCGTCGCCATCGGCCTTCGAAATTCTCGAACTCACCGGTCCGGTCGTCCAGCGAGTCGGATTCTCTCCTTACGGGCTTCTTTCCTGGTTGAGGTGCGTTCTCGGTTCCAAGAAAGAGTCCGGTCTACAAAAGTGGCAGAGCATCAAAACAGCCAATATACTTTAGGCATGTGCACGCAGTGCCTGAAATTCTACAACAAAGGTTTGAAACCCCCCCAATATCGCAGGGTTTCCACGTGGATATCCAAGTCCACAAGCCACGCCATCATTCGAACAACGTGTGGATTTTCCATCGTCGTCATGGACGGTGGTATGATAGAGAAACAGTGCCGTAACTTCATCCATGAAAATCTCATATATATATATATATATCAATATCACCCGCTCCATCTCTTCTTTCAAACAGTAAGTCCACTATCTAGCGTAATCACCAAAGATCACAAAAATAACACAGGCAACGTGTATTGAAAAGATTATCATTCAATCCATCTCTCAAAAGCTACTAAAATATACTGAAGATATCGCCAACCCTATAAGAACTCCAGTAGCAGAAACCAAGCCTGCAAGACACAAGACCTCTCAAGTGGAAAGAATGTTTTGTTATAAGGACAGGTGGGTTTGATGGATGCATTGATTCAAGTGATGCAGCCGTGCAGACGATGGTACCTTCGCACCGCCATTCCTCACCACATATATATATATACACACCATCCAATCCAATCCTCTAAAAAAAACATTCACCATAACATTTTCCTTTCAAGTTCAAGAGAGATATTATGGAATCAGGACATATTGTATAGAAGAGAAGGTTATGGGGGCGTGATGGAAGGGTGGAGATGGCGGCGATTGTTTTGAGGAAGGGGAGGGGGGATTTTGTGGGTGGTGGTGGTGGTGATGATGATGGCGGAGTGGTGGGAGGATGAGGATGGCGGAGTGGTGTAAGAGGATAGGGATTTGTGGTAATAGGTTGGTAGTAATAGAGTGGTAGAGGGATGATGATAATAATAACAATAACAACAATAACAATAATTATAATAGAGCGGCGCAAAAGTCTCGAGTCCGTGCCGAGCGATCATATCATCGTATCTATAAGGTATACAAAGAGAGAGAAATTATCAAGCGATCATCGTATATATACATAAAGAGAGAGAGAGAAGGATGGGAGAGAGATGGAGAGAGATTATATATGTTGTAGATCACTATTTGGAGTGAAGAAGCAAATATTCATCATCACCGCTTTCGATGAATTCAAGTGAATAAGGTGGGTTGATTATTGTGATTGCGATGATTCACTAGATCTGATGATGAGAGTGTGAGTGAGAGTGTGAGTGAGAGTGAGAGCGAGAGGGTTGGGAGAGAATGATGTGGGTAATAGCAAAGAGAAAGGTTGCGGGGTTAAAGGGGCAATTTAATTACTTAGGCAATGATGGGAGGTGGGAGAGTAGAGAACGGAGACTGCGATGACTGTTTCAATTACATGCATGACCACATCATTCGTATTCTTCAGCCATAACTCAAAGACATAGAATCATAACGCTAATCATTCGCTCCACATCACGCACCCCCAATAAACGGCTTATAAAACATCACCCCCGGCGCTCCCCCCGCCGAAGCCGCCACGTCCAAACTGCTACCATACGCCTGCTTCGCACTGACACTGTGTGTCGTTACAGCCGAGTAGAACGCGTAGCCGCTGGACGTGCCGATGAGGCTGAGCGTTGCGGATGAGGTAGAGATTGTGGGGGCGACGGTGCCGGGTTGGGGTTGGGGGATGGCGATGGTGGCGGTTAGGGTGGGGGGTGGGGAGGTGGTTAGGTACTGTTGGAGAGAGAGATATTAGTTTATGGGGGGGGGGGGAAGGGGATGGGAGTATAAGTCAGAAGGACTTACGGCAACGGTCGTGTTGGTGGTGTAGGTAGCTACGGTGTTCATGCTGGGGCTTGTGGAGAATGGAGGCGGCTGAGGCGATACCGATGAGAGCGCTGGCACTACGAACATTGTGTCTTGAAATGAGAATGTTTTCCCACCAGCCGTCACGCCGGACATCCCGATCGCAGCAAGGAAAGTGAGAGTGAAATCGTAAGAGTGTGTAGGGCCCCAGATGCCAGTGCCCGTATCCGTGGCTGATATCTGAACGGTAGTAGTTGTTACAGTCGGCGTCCCCAACCTTGAAATCAATGCGACATCCAATGTAGCCGGCGCAGGAGCCGCACCGGCCACCTGCACATATCTGAACGACCCGGAGAGCGTCATGCTGCCCGCCCAATCGACGTTGAGGGTGATACCGAACGGCTTCAGGTTCGTGGTCGTGGTAGGGTCCACAGCCGGATTGATGAGACGAACGGTGCCAGGTACGGTCTCGATCATGCGCTGGAACAAGCTGGAGCACTGGCCTTGGAAGTACGAATTCGATTGACTCAGTCGCACCATGGTGGCGTTCTGGTCGCTTTCGTACAAACGCAGGTCTGACTGGACGGTTGCGTTTGTGGTCGTGACTAGTGGTCCGCCCTTGTCGCCTGTCCAATGGACATAGTCTGTCACGGTACTGACGTCGAAAGTGGCGACCGATTCATCGAATGCTACGCGGCCATCGCTGCCATCCAAAGTGCCAGGACTGTTGCTGGTGTCGACTTGTGGAAAGGTGGACTGGTGGACTCCACCCATGGTGTGCCCGCATGCTGTTAGTGCGATGGTATCGTCGGTGTTGAAACCTGCGTTTCCGAATTGGTTGAGTGTGTTTTGGAGACTGGTCTCGGGTTCGGGTACGCCTGGTAAATCTCGCATCAGCAGGACCATCCATCGGAGGACTCAAAGGTTTTCGATCAGCGAGAAAGATGCGAGAAATTTACCGGTTGGACCGGCAGTGGTTGCGTCGACGCGGCCGCCGCGAAATTGAACATGAGGGCCACTGCAGGCGCCAGTGGCCATTACGGTGCCCAGAGCAATGAGATCGGACACTGGGAAGTTATTAGTCTGAGAAGAGGAAGAGAGAGTAAGGGATTGTACTCGAGACTTTCTGATTGAAGAAAAAGCTGAAGAAGGTGAGAGAGTCGCTAAAGGCCGGGCCAACATTCTCAGCGCGGTTTGTCTCGAAGCCGATGGAGGCATCGAGGCCGCCAGTCTGTGTGTAGATGTTGCCGGTTACGAAGTCGTCTTGTGCATGTCAGTAGTGGTCTTCACATGGTATCACATGATGGATATATGTCGGTCAAGCTTATGCCGCCAGCAGGATTGGTAGTATCCCAGAGATTATATTGCCAAGCAAGAAAAGAGTCTTACGGAAGGCAGTACGGATCCATTCGGAAGCAGTCTGGCGCCCAAGAGAATTGGACGAAGAACCAGTACTGGGATCAAAGTAGTTCGAACAAGGTGAAATCGCAGAAAGCAAGCCATTAGGAGCAGCGTCGAGGTATAGATGTTCAAGCTCTTTGGTGGTAAGAGCCTGGGTATTGGGAAGATATTGACTGGTGACGAGGCTGAATGAGGAAAAGTACAAGCAGAGGAAAAGGCACGTAGTCAGCATATTGCCGATTGGCGGCTTCAAGAACCTTTGGCCTTGTATCAATGTCAAGAACGACAAGAGACCAATGCAGTGCAATGATGAATCAAGTACAAAGATGATAAGAAAGCTGAGGGAGCAAGAAAGAGTGGCATCGAACTTGATCGCAAGCTGTTCGGCAACCGGAGACTATTATTACAAACCTGCATATCTAGCCACCGCAAGAGAACATACTTCGGAAAGGATACGAGAAGTCAGCAATGTGCTTGTGTACGAATTATGTGGGGTATGATCCGCATGTGGACGGTGGTCCAGTCATCTCATGCACTATTCGGGTTCGACGGCTCATGATTGGATCGTGTTTGGCGAAAGGATCGACCATCGAATTGCCGTGGATGGTACAAGAGGATGCGGGAAGCGCGTATGGTGCTGTTTATGACATGCAGCTGGGGCATGGTGACGCCACATGGCAGCCCCATAACGCCCGTCCCACTCTTCGATCTGGGTATGGCGGGGTCGACCGGACTTGAATGTATTGGGAGGCTAGTGGGGATTTCGTTGCATTGCCGGTCGATGATGTTCATTTATCATAGCCGTGGTGGTTCGGTGCTGCGCCTATGTTCTGCTCCTCCGTGTAAGATAATGAAGCTATTGAAGGCGATAGATGGGAAGAGTGTTCCATCCTATTTTTAGCACCCAATCACCGTCAACTCATTACTAATCGCTCAGGCCTGATGACTCATCACCTTGGCATATTCAACCCAATCATGCTTGTTCGAGTAGATTGATGACCTTCGGTCTCCTACTGTCCTCAAAAAGCATTCTTAACTACGGATGATACAGCCCCTTTCCCCTGCTGAACCCTTCGATATTGACCCTGAGTATCGCATGTAACATTCCCCCCCCCTTTTCCCTCCTAAAAGTCTCAAGACAGCTAGCTCTCTCACCCAACCCCAAGGAAACCACCATCCGTGAACGCACCAGCATCGCCGCCTCCCTTCCCCAAATCCCCCAAGAATACAGTCAATCTCTATATCTTACCGTCTTTCCCCATCCCATCCCCATCCCATCCTCTATCTCCATCCCCATCCCCACCCTACCCCAACCCCAACCCCATCCCATCCTCTCTCCCCCTCCCTCCCATCTCTCCACCAAACCTCACATCCAACACCCAGCCCAGCCCCCCCAACCCCAAAATTGACAAACACAAATATACCCTCCCCCCCCTCCCACTCAATCACAACGATCCAAAGCATCCACCACATATCCAACAATGTCGTACCTGAACCCCCCCACCCCAGGCGCCCCCCAAAAAGACTAAAAAGACCCAAAAGACCCTCAAAAGCGGCACACAAACTGCTAAGGAACATAACACAGCTATAGATAGCAAAGAGAACAGAAAAGAAGAGAAGAGAAGGGAAGAGAAGGGAAGAGAACAGATGGGAAGGGAAGAGAAGGGAAGAGAACAGATGGGAAGGGAAAAGAAGGGAAGAGAAGAGAACAGAAAAGAAGGGAAGAGAAGAGAAGAGAAGAGAAGAGAAGGGAAGATAAGGGAAGTTCATCACCTCCCTTATGCAAAGAATGTCGTCCGCGACCGGTTTGGGGAAGGGCATTGGGGTCCATTTCGAGATCGAGCCGATGAGTCGGTCAGTCCGTCGGTCCGTGTGAAATGGGATACGATGGCCGATGGCCGATTCCGAAGAGGTGGAGGTGGAGGTGTGAGTAGAAGTAGGGGGTGGTGAGAGATCGGGGTGGTATGTATGTGTAGTCAGTCAATGGTACGGGTAGGAGCTCATCAAAGCCTTCAAATGGTTGTTGATGAAGCCATGAACGTTCTATTTCTATCTTTCTCTCTCGGAGATGAGATGAAAATGGGGGTATCGTAAGCGCACATGCTCTGCTCTGCTCCGCTCCGATTCCGACTTGCAAACCAATCCACGTATATGAAGCATATAGCATATACAAAGCCCCCCCTTTCCCCTGCATCGAGTCAAGCATTCGAAGTAAATATGTGCGTAGAAGTGGACTCCTCCCTCTCTCCCTGTACTGCTTTCGACCTACATCTCCACATACTCCCTCGCCGGTGCGGAATAGACTTCGAATTCCTTGCCCACGGAGATTTTCCTAAAATACCGCGTTAGCCACAGTATCACTATACGCCCTTTTCCCCTCATCACTAGACAGAAAAATTAAACTCACCCATCGCCCCCTTTCTCTTTATAGGCCCCACTCGGACCGAAATCCGACTCGCTCCGCTGCGTCTGAAAGCCATCCGTGGCGCTCTGATTGCTCTTCAATCTCTGATGCCCGTCCGAGTCCACAGTATCAGTTCGGTAAACCATCTCCTCGCCCAGAAAATCCAGCTGCCGGATACAGATCCTGCAGTGATGCCGACACCTTCCTGTAAACCAATGCCTTGCCCACAGAAACCACGATCCAAACGCGAATATCCCTACCACGCCCAGCGCAACGGGAGTATAGTTGAAGGTCTGACTCGTGACCGGATTCTGCGTGGGAAGACAAAAGATGATGGTGATGAAGCTGATCCAGAGGCAAGCGACAGCAGCGACGGGTTTGGAGAAGGAACGGAGGTTGAAGGGCCCGCGTTTGAAGTTTCGAGGCCAGATGAGGCCCATGGCGATGGGGATGCCGTAGGAGATGTAGAGGCCGCTGGTGGCGATGGAGGTGGTGCCGTTAAGGGCGACTTTAGAGCCGAGGGAGGGGAGGGCGAGGAGGAAGGAGCAGGTGGCGCCGAAGAGGACAGCGCGGATTGGGGAGTGGAAGCCGCGGTCGATGAGGTGGAGGCGGTGAGGGATGCCGCCGTCGCGGGCGAAGGCGAACATCATGCGGGAGTTCGATGTCTGCATGGTAATTAGTGGATCAGACACTTGATTAATCGGAGATGTTTCGGATGGTAAACCAGGATCCATACCAAGCTGAATAGTCCGCAGTGCCATATGCAAAGCATTATCAATACCATCAGGACGAGCCCACCGCCTGTGCCGCAGGCGTCTGTCAGGATTTGAAGTACGGGTTGCTTGGCGTTGCGGACTTTTTTAAAGTCCTGAATTGAGAACAATAACGAGACCAGTAGAAAGAAGCCAAAGGCGGCGGATGCGGCGATGGAGGACAGCAAGCCCACAGGCGCATCCCGTACAGCCTTTCGAGTCTCTTCACACAGATGGGCCGAGGCGTCATAGCCCAGCAGTGTGTACTGCACGAAGAGGACACCGACGGCCGCGACGTAGGCGTTGGACGCTCGCAGACCCCAGCCTTCCCCCCCACCAGACCCCGTGCCATCGTAGAATGTCGCGAAAACGAAATGTGCCGACTGCAGAGTCGGAGCTTTCGCCAAGACGGTAATGGCAAGGCAGGATATGCCAAGACTCTGCAGGACTATGGAGGTGTAGATCAAGTACCGGAGCGCGCGAACGCTGAGGAGATTGATGGCGCAATGGGAGACGAGGATGACGGCGAGGATACCCAGGGTGCTCCCAGCGGTAGGGCGATACCCGTTGACGACTTCTGCGGTTGTGGAGATCAGGTGGGCCAGAGAAAAATCGATGGCGGTGGTGACGGCGATTTGGCCTAGGAGGTTGAACCTTGAATATGATTAGAATGGCTTGTGGTGGCTGTGGGGCGTCGAGGCTTACCAGCCAGTGATCCACGCAAAAAATGGCGCATGTTGTTGTGGAGCCAGCATGTATGCCCAGAAGTAGGGACCACCGGACGTTGGGATGGAGGAGAGGATTTCGGCCATGCTGGCGCCCACCAGCAGGGCTGACCAGTCAGCTCATCGTTGTTTGGGTGGATGTTGGACGTGACATACTGAAGACGCTGACGATTATCCATCCCACGGTCATGACCCCAGGGCCGCCGGTGTTGAGACCATAGGTGAAGAGGCTGGATATTGTCAGCACACGTTCCCAAGCAGCATGGTGTATTCCGTACGTGGTGATACCCGTCACCACACTCTGCCAGAGTACCATTGTCAGCCATCATTCCATGCCCGTGTAGTGAATCGATGGTCCCGTACAATGATAGAAAAGGATGCGCCAAAGTTGTGTAGCAGACTCCATTCTCTCCTCAGCTCCTGTGTGTATCCCAATTCCGCCAGGCGCCCTTCATCCTGGATCTTGAAGTTGACCTCCGCGGCGGGCATGATGTTGCCTGGATGTTGTTCTGCATGCACCGAGGATGGTCAGTCCGTGCGTGCTCATAGTTGTTCCGAGTGAAGCTCGGACTCACAAAGTTTTCTCATATTATGATCTCTAGATTCCCATGCTCTGTCTCGTCCAGACAGTCTGCTCAACGACGAGGGAAGATGCACACGTGGCGGAGGTCCAGTAAGAGGAGAACGGAGGGGGAGATAAGAAAGGGTGAAATCTAGGGAGAATAGACGGATGTGAGTGAGAGAGCCAGACTGGCCGTTGCAAGGATGTTGTGAATGTGACGATTACAACTTGAGGGAACGGGAAGTCTGAAGACGCCTCTGGCTCTCCGCCTGGACAAGGTTGCTTGCTCCAAGTTGGACTAGGATGGGATCAAGCTTTGTTTCGGTCCCAGACTCCCATCCAACTCCCAAGAAACGACCCGAACTCTGCGAATTCTCATACTACTAGGGGCAAAAGGGCAGCCATCCGGAAATGGCTATCCAGCAGCAGGAGGGCAAGCGACAAGCTCCCTCTTCAGGGCGACGTCTCCCTGCTCTCTGCCGATCAAGTTACAGCTACCATTCCTGGTATGGAGGGCCATGATGATTGGATATGCTGTGTTGGCACTTGAGGTCTATCTCGAATGAAGCGCTCCAGCCAATTGTGACCGCCAAGACATGTTGGTGAGATCGCATCGTCGCTGAATTAGCCTTGAAGAAAGGTCTGTGAGCTAAGGCTAAAAGGGGCATAACCTCAGCTAGCTCGTCTGAGGCTCGAGGCGGACCGACCGCCAGGTACTAGTACTAGGGTATCCGCTGCCGGAACGGCAAGATAAGGAGGAATGGGGAGACTTGATTGGTGCGGCACAGTTGCTTGACAGATGGAGTGTGGAAAGCACATACTGAAAAGCCTCTTATCTCCACCCACGTCCCAACAAACATGCATTATCCTTAACCTTCGTGATCCTTTCGGGAAGATGCAGGGTGAGATGCATCACGATGTTCTCCAGGCGCATCGGTACCACGAGGTCTCGTATAGGCGCAGCCTTGCCCTTCAACGATACTTATGCAAGGCGCCGCCGATATTGGTCAACCCCTGACAATATGTGCCAACGGCCCCGCTGTATCTTCACCGCACACCGGCCGGATCGGGTCACATTGTGGTCAAGCTTTCCGGGGCTCCAAACTCTAATACCCCTGCTGGGTTGTGGAATGTCCGTGGCTTTCTGCTTTCATACCTCTACGGTGTGTTGGTGGCAACAACGGCGCCGACTTTTCCCCCACGGAGCCATCTCCACTCATACAGTACTGTAATTCTCACTAGTCTCACGCTAGAAGCACCCTGACATCTCCAACCCCTTTTGGCTTGGTCGAACGGGGGTTGATCGAAGCCACGTGAACTCAAAGACTTGGATCTCCCCTGATGAGTTAGGATCATACTGCTGAATTCTGTGTAATGAGGCAAAATATCATCTACAGAGACACATCTTGTTCGACGGAGTCGTGTCTGCTTCGAAGATGAGTGTTCTAAGTTGCAAACCTTTCGTCGCCCTCATTCTCTCATCAGGACAATCGGCGATCGTGTCACTCCTCTCCTTCTCGTCTCCTCGTCTCTGATCAGCTCAGGTACTGCGATCGCAAATAACGTGACTCTACACAATATCTTCCTATAACGCAAATGAGCTACGAGGGAGGGGTTCTCGAACTGATCCCAGATAGATGCCAATGTCGGAATCATCTCAGACTTCATTCACCCGGACATAATCAATGTGAAACTATCATCATCGTCGATAATAGAAGATGGGAACGCCACCATAAATATCACCAGGCATTGTACAACATTGGTCACAGACCGAACATCATACGATGACATTTCAAACAGCTATGCTTACGATCTGCAGGACAAAACCTGCTATTCCACAACGTTTTTCCAAATCAATGTCGACGCGCTCGAATGCAAGTCGCATAGACAATGAACTCTACAGTCATGCATCCATTCAACCAACTGCCATTTCCCCACCCCTCCCAGTTCCACGTTCTCTGCCCTCTAACCTCCTAGCAATACTCAACAGCTGCCCCATCTCAGATTTCACAACCCTAGGCAGAGAACATCATCCACACCATCCACAATTCACCCACCGGCACTTTCTCGTACACGCAGAAGATACGTGCCGCATAGCCGTTACACCGAGTAGAATAGCCATAGCCATAGCCACCGTCCCACCGAACGAAAACGAGCCTCACATGTATCTATACCAATCCCTCTCCACATCCATCCAGATTTTCCCTCCCAACACCACAGTAGAACAACCACGTCCTCACACCCCTTTCCACCTTCCAATCCCTCATCAACGCGACTATGTAGAGATAATCCACGCCTGAGGATCAATCGTTCACGCCCCCATCCATATCCCAGCAACACCACTCGTGAACCCCGCACAGCATCCATACTCCCTCTCGCGCAAACCCCATTCCGTACTCATGCATGCCATGTTGGGACCACAACGTCTTCATAGCAAGTAAGGGTATCGTTAAGTCGGCAGTGATGTTGTTCTATAGTGTCGAGTCTATTGCTGCTGTGCTAGCCATACGCACGTCGCATGCTTGGGATGATGCAAAGGGTATTGATATCTATCAGTTACATGGATTTTGATCGACTTGGCACTTCGTACTTAATGATGGGATAGGATGGAGGTAACATCGTTGAAGTCTGTGATCGTACGTTGGTGATCGGTGCGAGAGCCGGGAAACGGGGTTTCAAGGCCGACGTCACGACGTGTATCTTGAGTATTGGGACCCCCTGAAGTTTTTGTGAATACTTTGGAGGAGAATGGGACAGATACTGTAGAATATTGCGAATAGGTCGGTTTGTGACAAGGGCATGCGATTCACTTTCAAAGCTGCTGCTGCGATTTTCAAAATGTTGTCTATGCATCTTCGTATCAATTCGCATAACAATGTGGACGATGACAGCTTCAATGTTCGCACACAGGAACACGGTAGCTAGTAATCCTGAGAACGCAGTAGTATTGGAGAACTCTGATTAGATATGATGAGATACAGTTTCTTGTTACCAAGGCGATCATTTCTCGAAGTTCGCGTTAGCAGGCTTTTCAAGTCACATTATATAATCAGTTAGGCAGCGTTTGATCCTGAAAACATGTCTCCGTGGCGCAATTGGTAAGCGCGTCCGACTGTTATATATCGCCATCGGGAGGTTCACAGTTCAATCTTGTGCGGGGACGGTTTCTTTTTATCTTTGTGGCGTTTCTAATGAAGAAAGATGGGTGGGGGGTTATTGATTTTGGATGGCGAATCTGAAGTAGACTCAGCCTACGGATTTTACAATCTTTGGTGCGAGAGTGCAAGCTGCGGGATTGGACCGCCAGGGATGTAACACAATGACTGAAATATGCGTCGCTAGGCTCGAGTTTCTATGTAACGTACTGAGGTTCGCGACGTGCGTTTCTGATCCTAAACCGCGATTCACAAGATCGTTGAGTGCCCGTCTATCTGTTTCCCAAGCAATGTAATTGCTCCATATATCCTAAGCTGCAAATGGTAAGCTCAGGATGCGCGCTTCGCCGAAAGCAGCGCGCTAGCCTCCCGGACCCAATTTCCCACCTGCTTGCCAGTTGCAACCTCACAACCATACGTACATACCACCTCGACATCCACATCCACTGACCACCTACTCCCTACCACGCATACATAATACAAACCCCTACAGTAACTCACAATGGTCAACATCATCAACGTCGGCCTACGCGCCCTACAAGTTCGCCTCACGCTCCACAACTCAACCACCTCCAAGAGACTGACGCACATTCCACACAGATATTCTTCGCCGTTATAATCCTCGGCCTCAGCGCCAATCTCGTCAAAACCCAAGCCTACGGCGGCGCGCCCTCCATCACAAACTATGAAGTCTTCCTCGGCATCTGGCTCTTCGTCATAGCCCTGATCGGCATAGCAGCTGACTTCATCGGCGCGCTGGGTGGCATAGTGATGGTCGCGCTGGACGGACTATCCCTACTCTTCACGTTTGCCGGCGGCGTCGTAAGCTCTCCCCCCCCTTCCTCCTCTTACAAGTCATCACGCAAAGCAGCGCGCTACCCCACTCGTGACGTGAAGATATATATGATCATCCGCTAACGATGAGGTCCTGGAACCCACAGGGCATGGCAGCAGCCCTAGGCGCGCACTCCTGCTCCTGCGACAAACCCACCTACAGCTGCCCCTACCTCGTCAACAACGTCGTCATCAACGGCGGCAAGAACGGCAAGGGCGAGGTCAACCTGCCCACCAATCGCTCCTACAGGTGCCGGGAAGCGCAGGCGGACACGGCGTTCATATGGTTCGCGTTCGCGGCCTTCGTGGCGACGTTCGCGCTCAGCTTCTTGAGCTGGAGAAGGGGGGGCATTAAGTAGGGGCGTGGCGTGGCATGGCATGGCTGGTTGGGAATGGATGAGGTATATGCGCTGAAGCTGGCTGGGGTAATGGTTGCCTGCGGAAGAAAAGGAAGAGCTATGGTGATTTTTCTTGGTGTGGCGGCGTGGTAATGTCCCATGAGGAGGCGCTGGCGTGTGAAGCGCTGGCGGTAATGCGAGGACCTGTCACGATAAGCATACTCAATCCGTATGGAGCGAGCGTGCGTGCATGCTTTGATTGAAGCAAGCAAGCGAGCGGCTGGAAATATTGGGGTTCGCATGCATTTCTTTTTGTATTATTATGGTACACGGGTAGGAGAGAGAGTCTGTGAAGCAATCGCATGGATCATGCTGGCCATACTGCTATTAATTATACGACTGATTGATGGAGGTGTCGATGTTGCAGTATCGTTTGTGTGCTAATGAACGATGTCAATCTGCTTATCTGTAGAGGTAGGGCAGAGCGAATGAGCTCTTACAACCAGCCCTTCGCTTTCAAGGCAAGCAAGCGGCCAGCCACCATGGTATCTACCCTAACCCTCACACTCGGATTCGCCATGGTATCTACCCTCACCCTCACACTCATATCCACCACCCCCATCACCATCGACGTCGCTCTCGCGCCTACGGAACCGGGAGTCCATGCTCACAGCCCCACCGCCAGCCGGTTCCCTATACCTACCTCCCCTACCCCCCCATCCACTCTTCAATCACCCCATCCCTATCCATTTACCCATCTCCTCCATTCTCACAACCCCATCCTCATCCCTCCACAACAAATCAAAACGCCCTAATCCGCACATAACCCATATCTCACCTCCTCACCCCAACACAGCCACTCCGCCACGGCTTCCGAGATAGGACGCGAACGCGGAGTTCCTATGCTTCGTGGAGGGAATTGACGGTATGTACCTTATTGTTACAACCCATCCTTCAACGCATGAGATCAACAGATGACTTCCCCGTTCATCGATATAGTTTCCATCGAGGCCAGCAAACATGAACGCTAAGGTTACTGGAGACCAAACCGAGATCATGCAAGTCGAGCTATTCTAATAGTACAACATCCATTCCATCGTTAGTGGAAAGGTCGAATTAAGAGGATCCCAAGCTTGTTTGTAAGCTAGCATCAATATCCTTTCCATCATCAGCGGAAATGTCGAATTAAGAGGACCACAACTTTGCCTGTGACCTAGCAGCCTGCTTAAGCTCCAGTGTTTTCCAAAGGTCGCCAAACTTGGGTGACCGACTTCCGTTGAATCCACTCAGGACTCATGGTGAGTTTGGGTCTTATTATGAGCTGTACGTCATGATTAGAGGAGATTCTACTATACATACAGTCTTTACAGACGAGATGGTAAGCCATTCTCACGCTAGCCTTTTTAGGATTAGGCCGATTACGACGACTCTTGGCACGTCCATTAGGTATCCATAAAGTATTTATTCTATCCGTATCGCACCCAGGATGCAATTTCTTTTCATCTCATCCACGATTCTACAATCATGCCGAGACCAAAAGCCACATCTCTGACCACGTCACCGCTTTCTTGGTTGTCAAGAATAATATGGCCCTCGGACAGAGTTGGTGCTAATATCCCGCCACCGCCTCTCTTGGCTCTGCCTGTAGAGCTGATCGAGCAAATCTACATTTATTCGCAGAACCCTGCGCTGCCACGAGCCAGCCGCCTACTCTATCAAGCTTTGAGTAATGAGTATCTACGTCTACAGCTTTGCTTATACACCTTCAGCCAAGGGTTTTTGCGGCTGAAGAGCAATCCTCCGGAACAATTCATAGCGCTCGAAGAACAGGCCGCTATTCAAAGTACAATCATTCGTCAGAAGTGGTTTACCAACGCTCTTGCCGAGCTTTTGGAAATCAAGGTCCCAGCCCTGCAGGCAGCAGCCCAGGACCGTGAGAACAAATCCGGTTACAGCATAGCCTTTGGACATCCGTCGTTTCGAGTGGCCAACTACCCTTGTGCACGGATGCCCAAGAGCCTCTTTGTTGGCCCTTGGACGGATGAAAAAGTCGAGATGTTTTATCGGTTGCGAAGTTGGTATGTTGAACCCGATGTGAGTCCAGCGGGAGGCAACCTTTTATCCGCAAGTTTGTTCCAGGCTATTCAAGAAAATCGGACAGATCTGGTGAGAGAACTGAATTGGTATATGCGTGCGGGAATGCTTCGAGGGCAAGATGCCTCGTCTCCTCGTATGCCACAGAGACACGTCTCCATCAGTATGGGCAAATGATATTTGAGAGCTCAGCATTCCACGCAAGAAGAGGGAAGAAGCCGCGATAGTTGGCGGAGCTCGAGTTCAATCGAGTTCAATGTGGCGTAGGCTTGTGCGGGAACCAGAACACAATAACGTACCTACGAACCCCGTGTACGAGAGATAAATGAAAGTGGTTGCCGTCTCTTATCCATGGCGGGCTGTCAAGTGTACTATCTCCGACCGGAACGGGAATCGACAAGCCTATTGGACCTCTTTGAGTCCACAGAGCCCGTTTTAAATGGGTTTCTTTATGATTTGACATCTTCTGGGATCTCGGAATACCCATAGAGCTAGGTACGAAAGATGATTTATGGTATAGCGAGCCTGGCTTTCTTATGGTCATTTTCTCCGGCTTTCGAATCTGGATCCTACGCTAGGTTCGATTGCTTGGAACAATTCGACCATCAAGGACTTCGGTTTCCGGCAGAAGTATCAATTGGCTGAAAAGAAGTGGGTGACCCGTACAATGCATTGTGCGACGCAAAGTCATAGCTTCCAAATCCCAGCGTTTCGGTAAATGTATTTGCGACAATGCAAGCCACCTCCTTGATTGGGTGGCCCTTCAAGGGCGCAACAAATGAGTCAATGGGTGCCAGTAACAAGAGACAGGTACAAGGCGCTTTGTGATCGCTATATCCTGCGTCGCACAAAGAACGCTGCGCCTTTCGAGCTATCGTAATCTTGGTATATCTACTTCGATATTGCCGCCAACCCACAGAACATTTCTCACTACTCGAAGACCATATTTATTCAACACCTGCCAAATAACAAGACAGAAAGCTCATTGATATGCCTCTCACTAGCATCTTCCGTTCTCTCTCCAACCGACCACCCCACCCATCTGAACGCGATGGATCACGTAAGTCCGCCCACGCTGAAATCTCATTTGTCGGCATGTGCATCGATACCAAGAAAGTGCATGCCAAACAAAAGCGAACGTCACATAATAATTTCTCTCCATCCTTTAAACAGGATAACAAATCATACATCGTGCCCAAATTACTCGAAGAGCGCTTCGCAGCAGGTGCTCTCCGTATCTTACTCTGGGACCTAGTCGACGATGAAATCTTCACGGACAGTCGCAAGTCATGGAGTGGACGCTATTGTGTCTGGTACGTGCCTGAAGATGGGCATTGTTTTCTGACGAAGTTGGCGGATGGGTGTTTGGGGTATGTGAACGTTCCGAACCCCGAGGAGGCTGACTCGAAGTTTTGGTTCTGGCCGGAGATGCGTGCGATTAGGGATAAGTTGATTGCGGAATTTGGTGATAAGAGCATTTAAATTGGTAAAGGGTCAGCGTGTGAACAAGTAGGTCCTAATCCAAAACTTGATAATTATTTGCCAGTATGGTCACGATGACACTTGCCAGCATTGAAACTCTAAAAAATATTCTCTTTCACTAGTTGCACTGTCAAGCACATTCATATACTGAACCTACGTATCCGAGCAAAGACATATTCTGTGTGATGGATGGCATTTATACTTGCAAGCCCCAGGACAAGATGAGTCTACAAGCTACTTTCTCCATGAGACTAAATCATGGTAGCTGCATAGCTTTCGATCGGCGTTTTCAGTATTCAGGTACATCATTGTTGTTGTAGGCCGCGTTCATACTTGAGGTAGATACTTTATCTGAGGTTATTCTAGAGGAGACGAGACAATAGAGCTAGCAATAGAATGCCACCAGGAAGGATCTCCGATCTAGTCCGAATCGGCACTAGTAATTATCTCTAGTCTTACTCTCTCCAAAAGCTGGGCCTTCGATCTATATAGTTCGCCGACGAAAAAGGTCGAGCCATATCAGCAGCTAATGTGGGATGATTGTATGGGAGACTTAAACAGGATTAAGCTGTCATAGGGATCCTCACCGGACTGCTACCCTCTTCCCCTCACGTTCCTGACTGATAAGCCCCGTCCCTTCAACATACAACTCCACGCACGCTCGTATCGCAGGTCCCTCGAAGCCCGCCCTTCAGCCATCTACATGCATCTTCTTGAAGAATGGATCGAATGTTTCCCGCCATGCTGAGACGCGCGTTACCGCCGACCCAACCGCCACCTCCTTCGCGCTCTTGTCCTCAAGGCCCTCCATGGCCTCGTCCATGAACTCCTGCAACGGCATTGGTTTCATTGCCTTCTCCGGACCCCCCTGCGCCTTGATGAAGCTGTCCCGATATGCGGCGTCGTGGGCGGTATCGACATACGGCGGAACGAGCTCGACGATCCTCACATTCGTCCCGCTCAGCTGGGCTCTGAGAAGGACGGCAAAGGTGTGAATGGCGGCTTGGTTTGGACAGTACACGGGAAATAATGGATATGGCACGAATGCAAGGCCTGAAGATACGAACACGAACGCAGCGGAACGTTTGAGGGACAGGAGTCGAGGGATCAAGAGCTGGGCTAGTACCATAGGTGCAGTGACGTTGGTGGTGACTTCGCTGTTGATTGAAAGGGGCGATGATGCCGTCGGATCTTTGAAGTCGAAGCTGGTGCCCATTCCGGCCACGACCATGACAGTATCGAGCGCAGGGAATTGATCGAGCAACTTCGAGACCTGTGTAGGTAGACCGGCAATATCTTCGACATCGATCTGCCATCGGTTTATCAGACTCTAGCTTTGGGGAAATGGTGGATCTCCCGGCTTAATGGACTGATACACTTACCTGTTGGATTTCAAGGCCATTTAGCTCCTTCTGCAAGCCTTGGAGGCGGTCGAGACGTCGGCCAGTAGCGATGACTGTTTTGCCTTGAGCATGGAAGCGACGGGCAAAGGCTTCACCTATCCCGCTTGTTGCTCCCAAGATTAGGATGGTGCTCCAATCGGCGGACATGGCTACTCCTAGGTGCAGAGGCTGATTATACTTCTTTTCTGAAGAAATCCATGGGAGTCTGAGGCTTCCTTTGGATGATCATTGAAATCTGGACTGCATGGGATCTTTGTACGTGAGCTCTGCCTCTCATCATAATGGCATTGTTATTAAAGTCCGTATACCTCATCGAGATAAGAGAGCAATCGCCTAAATCCGTGCATTGTCGATGACAGCCTCAACTTCCTGCCTGCATCCTTCTCACAATAAGCACGTTCATCACGGTGTCTCTCCGGTCACAACGAAATACATGAGAACGAATTATCATTGCTATTTCGAACGCCATGCCCTGCACTCTATGGATCATTAAATTTGGTCTATAGCACGCACTATATTTGCAACAATCTATGTCAATCTGTACATCGCGTTCGCCGCTCATGACCTCTTTCTCCGCCTTCCTGTCTTTGGCTGGCCTTAGGCTAAGGTTCTGGAGTAAGTCCAATCCATCATCTGAGCGAGAGGGTATCGTAAAGTTGCTAGCTCAGCATTCATCTCTTCAATAGTCAAATTGATGTCGCCACTCTCGGTATACGTACCATCCTTCAGGTCCAGGTAGGCTTCTATGAGGCCACGTCGCTCAAACCAATGAAGATTACTGACAAGGGATCCTGCGTTTTTTTCCTGCTCCTTTCCGGGTCCAGAAGCGGCTAATTTTACATATTCTGCAATATGATCCTTCATGAGCTTCATAAAGATTTCCACCTTGCGCTCATTCATCTTGCGCTTCTGCTCAAGCAGAGCATGATCCCGATCATACAGTCTCCGCTCCTCAAGGTAATTATTGGCGTATCTCTTGATGATCTCCCATTTGCGCCTCGCTTTGCGGTCGAGAACAAATGGGCCGGAGCCGGTGAGGAGGTAATTCGCGTCCCGCAAAAGTTGCGCCAGGCCCTTGGACGTGTCGATACTCATCCTGTTTTCGATGGGAGTTTCTCGGCGGCAATGTGGACAGCTAGTGCGCTGCATGCCTTCGTCAAAGCTGGGGAACGTCGATAGCCAGGTCAGTAGGCAATCTCTGCCGACCACGTGGCCGCAACCAGGCAGCTCCAACGGCATCTCTTCGAACTCGCCACCTCGATATGATTCTCTGCATATCAGGCAATCCTGGTCGTCGATGGGGAGATCGTCCAGTTCAAGACTGATCAGGCCGTTGACGAAAGCTAGAGCAGGCGGAACTTCCGCCGTTCTGTCCGGACGACCTTTTCGAAACTTTGGCGGATCTGCGGCTGCGTTAGAAGTGAGATATGCTTCGGAAGACATGTAGGTGTTGTCTGTGTCAAAGGGGTCGACGCCTTGAAGAAAGGGGAATTGTGAGTAGAATTGCTCACTGTACACTTCTCGGCCGTTGGAGAAGACCTCCGGCCACTTTGACGAATAAGGATGATCATCGTCGAGTTTATTGCCGTCGCTGTCGGCCTGCTTCGAGCCAACCTCCTCGTATGCGTTATTGGTCCGCGATCCATTATCTGTGCTCGCTGGTGGGGCGTTCTCTCTCAGGTGGTTCAATATCCTACCGAGCTCATGCATTTGCATTGCCGACATGTCGTTTGTGAATGATGCGATCGTCTTGGGACTGGGAATTGGATGATAACTTTTCTTGTGAATGGGAACGTTTGTGAGTATTGGAGACTGCAAAGCTGTGGACTGAATGGAGGAAAGGGAAGTATAGCATAGGAAGTGGTTGATCAGTATACCTGTGAAATGTGTTGTGATACCAGTGTCGTGAGACCTACAGAGAGACCAGGACAGTTTCCCAGACACATACAACGCCATTGTGGGCATGACAAAGAACGCTCGTGGTCTCATGCGTGATGGTCCATACTAGGCTAGGATCGCCTCAGTCGATATCCGAGACAGCAAACTTTTCGGTGAGACAATCTCTTTGAAGCTGGCATCACAGATTGCGATATCCGAGACTTTTCGGCTTTTCCGATGGTAACACTATAGGAGGTAGGTGCTAGCATAGAGCCACATCTTGTCACCGCTTCTCCTGCGTAGCTGATTGCATGGAGCACTGTCTTGCTACGTTCAGCTTGCAGATGACGGATGAAACCTTCCTTCGGGTTGTGTTGCAACTTCAGCGCCAACTTGAATAGAAGCATGTGAGGCAATGCGGAAAGATCAGATGTAAGGCCGTTCACATCCAGTCAGAGCCGTGAACCTTCTTTTTTTGCTAGAAGATCATTTATTTTTGCGAACAGCTTGATTCAAACAGGAAGTTTCTAGAGATTATCCGCGAGCTAAGCGGAGTGCCAGTGTGGTAATCTGAGGGATCCTTGCAATATGCGACCAGTTCATGCATATCCCAGAGACTTTCTTTAGGCATGCGATTGGGAGTTGTCCGTGGCTTTTTAAATAGGAATAGAGCTAAGGCCCTGCATCGTATGGTAGAGTGGGAGGAAAATTGGAAGCCTCACTTTGTCTCGATCTAGTTCGAGAAGTGCGATCTTCCTAAAGGGGAGGTGCTGGTTGGAGGAGGTATGCTCGGGGAGGATGCTACAAGGGGAGGATGATACATGGTCTACTCACACTGTTGCAATTCTAAACGCATGTGAGTACTAAGCTATTCGGTGTGTTGGAAGATACGGGGATCGAATGCATCGCCTGGCACGATGTGGAGATGGAACAGATTATTCATACCCCATAGAATTGCACAAAGGCTGCTCGCGAGTGGACAAAGCCTCACAGCATGTCAGTGTTTTTATAAAGCCATTGTATACAACTCCCTTTGTCTACAATACAATAAGCCTGATGCATCAGCGCGTGGCTATATAGCTTCGCCTACTATCGTAATCTCTCATTTGTCCGATGCCCTCCACGTATCTCAGCACTCTGCAGTTTGCCGAGCGCTGGAATCTATCTTCAGACCCGCATCTATCGAGTGTGAATAAAGGCGTGCTCTTTTGCGCTGTATCTTAATGTTGGGAGACGGTGATCAATACGTGAAGCAGATGGAGCAGCCGTTTGCCAGAGAAACAGATCGCTACACGGTAAACATGAGTGTTGGAGACGGAGATCGAAAGAGTGGAGCTATGGGAAGGTGTCTCACGAACAAGATCAGATATGAACGCCGGTTATCGAACGATGACAGCAAAGAGGTGTATAACAAGCATCATTTCTCATTAGCTGACGAGCTCAATCAATTATCAGATGAGAGTTTCACGCCAGTAGACTGGACTGCCGATTCCCCCAAAAAGACCTCAGGAACAGCATGTGAGCGCGACGAAGCGATGGAGAATATCGACTTAGCTAGTCCTGAGATGCAAAAAGCGTCGACGGCCGCAGGTTTGGCAAATGCAGGTACCGCATACAAGCCCAAAAACCCTTCCAAGCTCGCACTCCAACTCGGACCAACGGACCATTCGGAAAATGAGACTAATCCCATCTCCAGCAAAGAGTCGTCTCGATCCAGGAACCAAACCTCCCCTTCGCCTTTCCCAGATCCTACAGAAGATCCGAATACAGAACCCATCGAGAAGAACCAACCAAGCCGATCTCCCCTCGAGATCTGGCTCGACGGAATCCAAGATGCCGGAATCCCACTAAGCGAGGAAATCCACAACGATGACTTCGAGTCTGATATCGCACTACACAACACACATAGAACTTCCCCGCCCACCATCCCCATCATCGATGAAAACGCAAAAAGCTCCAGTGCGGCCATAGATGAGATGCAGCACACAAGCCCGACACATATGGAGCATAATAGCTCCCGCCAGACTTCGCAGAGCACGACGATCACGCTGAATCAGGATGCCTGCGACCCGAAGCCAAAACCTGCTAGCTTCAACGACGACGACGACGAATGGAGTTCCGACGTCGATTTCGACGCAGAGATTCATCTCCAGACACTCACTCCATGCCGGCCTCAGCTTCATGCCCACTCTGACGCTGATAAGGCCGGTGATGGTGATGGTGATGGTGATGGTGGTATAGCAACAAATCCCCCGCCATCACCTCTACCTGAAATACCATCAGGGACCCAGAGCGCGGGCGCGGTGGCTGGAAAGACGCTAGATGAATTCGTCAAAGTGTCGGTCTTTGCGGTGGATGCTATACGGAAGAATGGTGGTGACAAGATGGGGGATAAGATTCGGGAGATCCAGGATCTGGTGGAGAGGGTTTTGGTGGGGGAGGTTTGTGGGAGGAGGGTTTCGGTGGGGGATAGGTTGGATGCGGATGTTTGGCGGGTTTATTGTCGATGAGGAGTGTGTTGGTTTCTCGGGAAATGTGTTGGGTGTGTTTTATTTCGGATCATGATGTGTTGGTGGGGTTTTTATGATGTTTTTGATTGTTCCGTGTACTATACGCACCTTTTGATCCCTTCGACTGTAATTTTCATCCCATCGACGTTCATCTTTGACTCTAGATAAAGTAAGTAGGTCTGCAGTCAGTGAGGACGACCGACCCTGACGACAGCCCTTGAGCCTCACTTCCTCCTTTATTTTTGCTATCACGTAGCTCAACCCTCTCGCTTTATCCAAAGAATTCGAATGTTACACCAACTCGCCGATTCACACCCATGATCCAAATAGAGAAAGCTACCCCTGTCCGATCCTTCCTAACAGATATATTCCCCCAAGGATCCTAATATATTCGCAACCTCACGCTTAGATATATTCGATATATGTTATTTACCATCTATCTAGGGGAGACTAGAACAATGGCTCTTTCGTCTCAAGCTGTATCATTGGCTAAGGATCCGCTTTGATTCAAATGACGAGTTGAATACTGTTTCGGCTTCGTTGGTGTATGGGTGAACGAGATTGATCCATCGTGGACTCCGAAATCTATCTATTGTGGCCAGCTTTTTGATTTGTGACCTGGTCAGCGTTGCACAGAGGCATGATATTGCGAACTTCTAGATGACAGTCAGGGATTATGGACTTCATTTAAGCGAAGTGGAAAGTGATTCTAGAAGGAGTCGAGGAAGAAAACGTAGATAGATGACCGGAATCTAACACATATTCGTATCAGCATATATCAACTACTTAGGGTCAAGGTTTCTTTGCTTATCCCAATCCGCCAATCATCCCCCCTTTCCCACCCCAAGCCTCACTCTCCTCCAAACCCCCCAAGAACCCCGCACATCTACCGCCCATACCCATACAACTCTCCCAACCCCTCCACCAGTTCCCGCGGCATCGGCTCCCTACCCCTTAACCCCTTCTTATAGTTGCTCACCGCCACCATCGTTCTGAGGTATGGCAAGTCTAACTCCATATCATGTTGGATATTACAGTAATCTATGGCGCCTTGGACGCTGGCCGTTGTCCAGACGTAGGCGGAGAGCGGGCGTGGTTTTGAGTGGGGATGGTGGGCTGGTTTCGCTTTAGGGGTGATAGTGTTGTTGTAATATGCAGGTGCTACTGGCCGTGTCTCTTCTGATTGGGGCATGGATGAGGGTGTTGTGTGTGCCCTTGGGACTGACGGTGCACTGAAGTTCGAGGTATTAGTCCTGGTTTGCGGGTTGCCTTCGCTGCCGGCAACCGTCCGGGGTGACCAGTTGATTGGCGTGAACGCAATGTGGAAGACGTTGTCTGTAGGCTCGGGTGATCCTGGTAAAGCTAGACCTGTCCGGACTTTGCTGGAGTCTCCGACATCAGCCGTACTCATTATACTTACAGCTTCGTCTTTAGCTAGCTCATAATCCGAAGTCTCGTCGTCAGCTTGTGACACACCCTCGATATCTGTCTCAGCCTCACTTTCACTCTCATCAGTAGCGAATGGAGGGGTATCGTCTTCAGTACTGACTGGATGGAGCAGCGCCTTAGTTTGCCTACCAAGCTGGATCCTAGTATTGCACACCGGGCAAGCAGGGTTGTCTTTCTTCAAACTGAGACCTAGACACTAGATGAATCCACAGTCAGCATTTCTCAAGGAGATTGGGCTTTGACGTATGAAAACAAAGCTCCAATCTTGAGCGCTTCCGTGATATATTTCGTGGGGATGGGTGCAAGAAAAGGAGAAAGGTACTTACAGCGCTGCCCACAATGTGCTGACACGGTATCATCACAAAAGGGTACTCGATAAAGTCTTCGTCATTAGGTTTCTCGCCCCAAATAGTGCTGCAAGAGTCGCACCTATTCTCGGCTGATGATAGATACCGTGGGTGGACTGATGGGAGAAGTAAATGAGCTCTATCTTTGAGGACGACGCTAAACTCGTAGCTGAGGGGTAGGGATGAAGGCATTGATAATTTCTCTGGTAAATGTAGTGCTTTGTCGTGGTTGCGAAGAATTCGAAAGCTTTCGAGTCTTTCCAGGTGAGTGGTGATCCTTCGAAGATGGGTTGGAATCAACAAGGGGTGTAGGTGTTGTATTAGTACAGTATTGACTCTTGGTGGTATCAACCCTACACAAAGAAGTCTTTAGAAAAGAACAGATAACAGACAGAAAATGGCCTTATTAGACTTTCGGTATATGTAAAGGTGAGTAAGTAGCAAGATGTACCATGAGCTATCCACCAATATAACATGTCAAGACATCGTGTGAACAAAGTAATGTAGGCTAAAAGAGACGATATATTGGTCTTTATCATAATATGTCGTCTTCAGATAGTGAGGAAGAGCCACACAAGGATGCCAATATATGTATAGATCATGAGATCAAACGCGGACGATTAATCGAACGATGGCTCAAGCATATGGTGCTAAGCGTAGGCCATGAAGACACAATAATAAAGATGGTAAGCGACGAGAAGCAAAGATGACGATATAAATTTCGAAGACAAAGGTCTGCGGTAAACAATGGCCCTGCACCGAAGATCCTAAGTACCAGACAAACCCTTTCGTGACGGATCAATTCCTTATACCTGTTGACTCAGGCCTCTATAACACCAGTCAGAGACCCGATCAATGGCACAAGAGACTCCGAGACACAGAGCCATTGATTCCAAATATAGGGCATGTAAGTACAGCACGGTTCTGCAGTGTGCGAAGATAATGATACGACTGCGCTGTACCTTCCAGGTATCTTATGAACCGTACTCCAACAATGATTGGGTGGAGACACATTGAGGCGAACTTGGGCGGCTAGTAGCACTTGGATGATGGAAGCAACGTATCTTGAGTCGCTATCGCCGAGATTTAGCGACGATCCATACTTGATATCCCACTGGAGAGTGGATTAAGGATGTAGTCGCTGCATCCATTGTCTGAGAGCAACGACACAATGATGAATCTGGAGTACATGTAGAGAGTATAGTAGAAGTTGTGTGTACTGACCCCACTACCCAGTCTCTTCACAGTCATCCATTATTAGTTAAGGTGGTACGCTCAGGCGTGCCGGGTCGGTAGGCTGAGCGCTACTTGCGGCCCCTATGTTGTATGCTAGCAATGCAGCGGAGGCGAGACAGTCACCTTGTGCTGATTTCAGCATCTCAGCCTCAACAAGTCTATTATAAGAGAAAACATTTGCCCTCCGATGATCCTCCATACCTTCATCGAAAAATAGGCCCACTCAGGTGTTCCCTTCAGTACCATTGGACACCTCTCAGCCGCGTTCACAGGCCTCCTATAGACACCCCGAAGAGGTGCTTCTACTTTCCGTCACGGTGGCTTGAGATTCAGGAATTGCGGACACTTGGCGCAAACCTTTGGTGAGTATGTATGGGTGCTGCGGTGTTGCCATTTCCAGTATCCATAGGATTGGGACCATATTCTGATGTCACATGAACAGGATTATCAAGCTCTCATCCTCATCAAATCGCACTACAAGAACCCTAGCATCGACAGCCTTATCGCATCTCCTAGTCAGTAATATGGACGCTGCTTCACTCAAGGAGCTGGTGTGTTCAGGAGCGCTAGATGAAATTCCAAACGCAATATTCGACGATGGATATGATTCGATCAAGATTTATGTCCGCGGTGAAGGGATGGTGAAAGACGGCAAGACGCGCAAGGCTATTTTGTTTGTGGTCCATCAATCAGGCCGGCATGGGCCGCAGAATGGGTTTAGGTTGGCTCTGGTCCAAGAGGGCGTCAAGCCGGAGGATGCGACGGAACAATTACGCGGGGCTGTGGAGCAGGAAACGGCCGAATTTGTTGTCGTTCGGCCTAATTGATGCCTCGAAGATCTGTTGATAGATCAGGAATATAGACACTGATGGAATGCTTCGTCGAGCAGTCCGATAATGTTCTCTGAAGTTGCCGTAAACAACTTTTTGCCATCGAACAACTCCCGCAGCGATCTAGCAAATGCGAATGGCCTACCGGACTTGTATAATCCTACTCTTTCATTGTAGCCCTTTGAGGGCTCCTTCGCGTCCATTCAAGCCCAAGCTTTTCTTCAACTTTTCGTCTGAAACTCTTTGGGTACTTCCTGTAGTTTCATGTACTGCTCATGTTCGCTGAGTCCCTTTCTCACACTATGTATATCTATGCTACTCGTAGTATCCTTGTTCATCCCGCTAGCCTAGCATCCCATGCTTGGTGACAAGCTCGAGCTTGCACTCTCCATAGCATGCCCAGTGATTCTTGCTTTCCCATGATATGTGTATTGTATAAACAAGCCTTTGCCAGTATACATCCCGTTACACATTCATGTTGCAGCTAGCGAGCAGCGTCGGACTGTATTGGCATATATATTCTTTCAAAGTTCCCGTCCTATATCCATGGCGGCAGTTTGTGTAGATGAGCTCCGCTGAGCTAGACATTCGATGGACGCGTTGTCGTAGGCATTTGGGGGCAATGAGGCGTTATGGATGTAATTTTAGTGACGATAGATCTGCCAGAGCAGCCGATTGACGCGGTAGAAAGGGTCCTTGAACGGGCTTTCGGTTGGTGAAGGGCAGGCTCAGGATGTACCTGAAAAGGCTTTTGAGCCAGCTGCAGATCGTATGCACGTGACCTAGAATAGTACGAGCCAAGAAGATGGCGGGAAGCTAAGTCCAGAGTGGTTAGTATATTCTAGTGCTAGACCAGGATATCTCCAACGGAGCAGTAGTAGAATAGTTCTACTATCAATACAACATGTCTGTCCAGCCACCAGACGCCCCAATCTTCTACAATGATGTGTATCGTCATAACCATGGTATGGAGTCGAAGTTAAGTTGACCGACTTTCCCCACCAACCCCCACCAGATACCAATCTTCATGTTCGACCATTCGAGCGCTTCTGTACCTTCCGAGCGGCACAGCACAAACCAGCAGGCGGGCCACTCAGACCAGCCCGTCAAACGTGAGACGGCACGGAAGCTCGTCATCCTGCCTTCGATTGCTAGCAGGTGCTGGTACTTTCCACTTTGTGGAGTACCTGGTACATGTTTCCGAGAAGATGCGAATCCAAAGACATGCGCGGCCCGCTCTACCTTGATTCGGCCGGCAACTGTGCGCTTAAGCTAAACTTCTTTCTAATATCATGTCCGGATTCAACAATCTCGATGATTGGAAGATGGGGGTTCTCCGCACACGTCTCCCGTACCTGCCTCCAGTGCTATGGCGTGTAACCTTATCCAGGTCAGCAGAGCTACAGCATGGGTCTGCAAGCTCTGAAGATTGATGCGCCAGCCCAGACTCTATGACCATCAAAAGAACTCCACCTTGAGAGACAGCCGTCTCGTAGCATGCATGGTGCATGAAGAAAGCTTCCGGAAGCTCCAATGAGCATGCTGGTAGCAGCAAATGTTCCTGCGAACGTCTTGAGTTTCAGATTCATAGCTTGCCGGACAGCTCTCATCCCCTGCATTACGGCTACACCAGTATTCTAGCGTCCCAGCCCGCTATGGCGAAGATTACTTTGACGGTGGTCATCGTGATCACTTGATAGGCTAACAGTCTGAGACAATACCCACCGATTGACCTTGTCTGTTATGGGCCCAAAACATAATAAACCTGTTTCCCTCGAGCGAATTTCGATACCTTGGGATAGACACCAATGTAATAGGACTGGCTGAGACTCGTGAATGACAGTACTGGACAACTCAAGTCTTGGATATGAAGCCGGAAATATACCCCCGTCCGCCTGATGGAGACCATGATCGTGGATGGTGGCTCATCCCATTTTGCTTCGTACTTGTCATAGGCGCCTTGATCTCGACACTCATCCGTCTCTGGATCCGAATGCGCGTGACGCGTAATCTGGGGTGGGACGACTTCATGATAACTATAGCTATGGTAAGATACCTTCACCTCCTCCAAGCACAGAGTCGCTGAGTCTTCAACGTCCAGGTCACAACGATCATGGGAAGCGGTTTCGTCACGACAGGGGTGATCAATGGCTTAGGACGACACGCCTATTTCCTCACTCCAACGCAACAGAAGAACGTCGAAGCTCTCGGCTGGACCGATTTTGTGCAAATTTTCATTACGTGCATGCTGATCAAAGTCTCGATCTGTCTCTTCCTGCTCCGCATCGTGAATACCAGGACGGTCACAAGGGCTATGTACGCCTTGATCGCGGCAATGGTTTCCTTCAGCATGATCAGCGTTTTCCTGTTGCTGGGGATTTGCAGGCCGCTCGGTGCGTGGTGGAGTGTGAGCGTACAAGGAACATGTCTCTCGAAACACCAGTTCATGAACATCATCATAGCACACGGCAGTAGGTTCGGTCTTGGGCACGGTATTGCTAATCTCTGACACCCGATAGTCTTGTCCGTTATTTCGGATCTAATCTGCGCATCGCTTCCAGCCATCTTCCTTCGCAACCTTCAGATCAACAAAAAAACCAAGATCGGATTGAGCATCTTGATGGGATTAGGAGTAATGTGTGTTTGTGTCACGCCCGTTATATTTCCCGATCACTGATTGGATGAGCACAGTACAGCCATATGCTGCGCAGTCCGTACCGGTCTCTCAGGTGCCCTTGAAGCCAAAGACGCAAGCTGTACGTACCCACATCCACCAAACACCAGCAATCCCGCTCCAAAAGGCTAACGCGCGACAGATGAACTTGTCGCGAACGTCGGATGGAGAATGTAAGCGCCACCCCCAAGATCCATCAACAACCCACACGTAATACTACCCACTAACACCACCCTCCCACAGACCCGAAGTAAACATCGGCATAATGTGCGCCAACGCACCCATCCTACGACCCCTCTACCTCTTCTTCACCGGAAAACTCACGACCCGGAAATCAGGCAGTACAGGCTTCAGCAAACAGCCGATATGGCCCAGCAACTCCCGCCGCGAGGCTCTGCCCGACTCATCGCCGTCGTCGAAGTGGCATCACAACTTGAGTGACGCGGGCGATGCGGACGTGAGTATGGAGATGGGATTACATAAGTAAAGTACTTGATTTAAAATATAGCGTGGCTTGGCAGCGCTTAATAGCGTGTTTCGGCTAAACTTCGGCATACTCTAAAGTACTCTACTATATAGGTACTCACCAAGGACTTTTCCCCCCCCTAAGCCAATCCACCCCTCCCCTTCCACCACACCCACACCCTCATCCTCACCACCATCACCACCAACTCATCCACTCATCCACTCATCCACCAACCCATCCACCCATCTCAGAAATGTGCAAACCAGGAACCTGCACCACCTGCCGTACTCCCCTCTTTCGCCATCTCCCTCCCCCACTCCCACTATACTAATACCCCCTCCCAGAGAAATCCTCCTGGTGGGGCTGCGGCTCCCACGTCCCCACAGTCATGGACAAAATCGACAAGGAGTCTTGGTGCATCTGTACGCCTAAAGTTGAAAAGGAGGGGAGGGAATATCCGCCGATGGCGGCGAAGGCGGATTGACTGCCGGGTTGGTTTTGCGATTTGGTTGTGAAGAGGAAGAAGGGGTGAGGTTATGGCAGCTGAAAGAGCCAGTATATGGGGTACGGATTTACGATATGGATATAGTGAGCGGGGCGGAGCAACAAATGACGAACAAATGGCGCAAGAGCGAGGTCCACAGTACAATATACAAGCTACCACAGCGATTGAAATGATGAGACCCAGCTATAATACCAGACTTCTACAACAACACAACCACACACTCGCCCCATCCACTCCCCCCTCCTCCCACACCATCACCCCTCCCTCCCCTTAACTCCAACTCTATCCCGCCCCCCCGCCTCCCTCATCAAAAACGGCATACGCTCAACCCCACTCCCAGCCCCATACTTCCCCATCTCAAGCACCATCTCATCCACCGGCTCCCACCCCAACCTCAAATACAACGGCAATCCATCCGGCGAAGCCTCGATATACGTCTGCATGCCCGCTTTGTCTGCCGCTTCGAGACCCGGACGGATGAGCATGGAGCCTAGGCCGCGGCGTTGGTAGGCGGGGTCGACGGTGAGGATGTGGAGGACTGGGTAGACGTGAGCTCATTGTTTCCCTTATGAATCATCCAGCTCTTTCGCTGTGATTGCTAGGTACCACCACGAAAACACCTCCTTCGAATCAATGCAAATCAAACACCAATCCAACCCCCACCCCTTCTTCCCCCGAAGGAAAACAGCCACGCAAATTCACGCACCCAAACCCCCTTTCCAACCCTCAAATCCAACCATCAAAAAACAAAGGAACAAAAAGAAAAAACCGAAAACTCACAAAACGTCTTCTCAGACACCAGCCACCGTTCCCTCCCAGCAATCAACTGCTCGAAGAAATCCCTCATCAACCCCTCATTACTCCCCTCCACAACCTTCTTCATCCGCTCCTCCCTCGCCTTCCGTGCCTTCTCCTCCCGTTGCTCCGCCGTCAGCGTGTGCGGATAGTCCCACTTCGCGTATCCCACCATCTTCCTATGCCTCACGAAGATTGAAATTCAGCGTTCGCACACAAAAACGTATAAACCCTTCCTTTACACCCCTATCCACGCATTGAATGCGTACAATATCCCAATATCTTTCAACATCCAAAACTTCAAACCCTCAAACCCTCACCAAAAAACCAACAAAACCAATGAGAAAATTCACCCACCCCGTCTTACTTCCCCCCTCAACAACCTTGGTCATCCTCCCACCATACTTGTCCCCCTCAGCAATCAACCCTTCAAAAAACGTCAGATCCTGCTTCCACTTCACGTCCAGCGGCGTATGCGGATAGAAATGCTTCATGATGTGATCGTTTGCAAACGCCGCTTGGAAGACCCTGGTGACGTCGACTGCGTCGGCGGGGGTTATGGGGTGCAGTGAGAATGCCATTGCTGTGGGGGATGGGTGTTTGAATACTCTTTTTGAAATGGTGGAGAAGGGGAAGGAGAGGGGTGTGATGGGATTTGCTACTTTCTTTGTGTGTATAGGTCTGTGAAAGTTTCGGAGGATCATTAGGTGAGTGTATTCATGGATTAGGTAGGGCAGGCGGATGGGTAGGGGAGGAGGGTTATTGGATTATATGGCTGGCTGGTGGCATGATGTGAGTCATCAGAGCGGTCGAGTCTTGGCGCTCGCGTATTGGCGGCTTGGTGTGGACCTGCCTGATTGGGATGATGTTGTAGCAAGCGTCGCCGGTCATCGTGTTTCAATCGATGATGTGTGAAATATGCTGATGAGTGCCTAAAGATCTTGGTTATTGTTGATGGTAAGATGTGAGTCTGCATTACGAAATTTTTGGTCGGATGTGCATCATGAAGTTTCGTTCGAATGTACATGATTGCTGATCCGTGGTAGAACTCCTCTTACCTCCATATTGCATGACATGGACGAGCGGTCTCGGTGTGAATCTCTCGATAAGTCTGGTTTCCACCCGTCGCTAATCATATGCCTTTGGATAACTGTCTGCAATTAGAACACTCTTCTGTTGTCCCAGAGACAGCTCCCTGGTTGCAGGGTCAACGCTTGGGCGGCTCGCCTGTGAAGATGTCAAAGAATCTCGTCATCATTGCAGAAGCCCTGATCTCAAGCATGCCGACTTCCATAGAACTCAGTAGCGAACGCTCCTTTGGCTTGAAGTCTTTCTCTGACCACCTCAACATTGTTTTCAATGAAGTATTGTCTCTTTGCCATTGGTTGAGATAACGATGGAGGGAAATCTCAATCTGCTCAATGATATGGTGAATGTTGATTCGAAGCAGGCCGGCGGCCTGCGCTTCCGCTTTCTCGCGTCGCGCGGTCTCGCCGAACTTGCGAATCTCCTTGACGATATCTACCCTGTTCTCCAAAAATGCGGACCATGGCATGACTGTAGACCCATGCCAGCCGAACTGCGAGCCTGTTATGTCCAATGCGTATACTTCACCATTATTTAGGGTGATCCGGAGGACCTTGTGCGCGTACGTCCTCGCATCGACACTATGTGGCCCAATCCGTACAATGTGTGACTGCGTGTTCTTAACCCTGACCAAAACTTCGTCAACCTTAGAATACATGTCTGTAGTCTAGTCAGCAAGGTTGCATGTTACACTCGTCATGTCTGAATTCAAACATACCCTTCAACGTGTCTCCAAAAAGCTTGTGCACAAACTCGACAGCACTGTTGCAGCTATTGTAAGACATAATAGTCTCTTGGTCCTCGGCGTCTGGAAACATCGCACTAGGGAAAGGCGCGACAATACTCTTGTCGAAGCTTTGTCCGTCATAGACCAGCCAGGTATCGCCATCCTTGACGACCTTCTCAATCACCCACTTCCATGCATTCTTCTGAAATGTGTAATATAAATACCGGGCAATCTCTCCCATGCGGTATAACGCAGTCCGGTCTTGGGCCGCCTTGCACAAAGGTTTGTGCGCTTTCCAGCCGTCCTTCTGACATTTGGCATCACAGTAGTACACAGCTACCAGTCCACCTACACCGTCTTGTGTACCTTTGCAGGCCTTGCAGACAAGGTTTGCCTTTTTAAGGCACGCCCAACATTCGTGGGTCTCTGGTTCCGAAGTAATCTTCATGATCTCTTGGAATGTGCAAAGTGCTGAATGGGAGGTGAATGTCCGCTATTGGCGATCGCACTGAGGGTTATAATAATTCGAACAATCTCTGCATGCAGAGATGATATTGATCGTCTCGAGATTGAGTGTTGAATTGTTGTTCTTGGAGAGGTTGCGGATCTAAGTCCAATTCCGATGAAAGGTGATGAGTGTGCGAAAGGTAAGGAAGTGAAGTGAAGGATGGAGTGAAGTGAGTGGACCCCATCGGTCAAGTTTCATGGCTTGTCACCTCATTGTCGCGGAGCCCCCACCTAGAGCATCGATATCACACAATCAAAGGTCGATCAGATATACCTAATATTTTATGAGTACATGCCCCGTCAAAGACCTCTGGACCATGTGGGAGCTGCTGTTCGTTCTCAGCAACCAATGTGTATCCTTCCACGAGGATGTTCTGAATCCTGCTCAATCATGCAATGCAACAAGGAATGATGCAGCGGTCATTGCTACAGTGTTGACAACGTCCCACAGTACCGTCACCCTGTCGTTCACGCAATCCTTGCCACTATAAGTACTGCCAGTCAGGCGGTGAGTGAGGGTAACTTAGTAAACTTCGCAACTCTGAATGTCACGAAAGCCACAGAAGTTCCAATGGCCCAAGACAGACCTTGACCTGAATCCAACATATGCAAGTAAGAGGTATTGAGGCCTAAACATGAAGTCAAGAAAGTCGTTGGAAGCAAAATGCTGGCTACAATTGTGAAGACGATGATGGCCTTCCTGTTGAACTCTGCTTCTAGCAAGGTAGAGTGCTGAGCCAGGGAGCGAGCAGTCTCTGCATGGCTCTGCAGCTCGTCACAATCACCAAGGTGAGTTCGACAACTCCGAGCATGAGATCAATGGCCTATATGCTGACATGAGCAGTGGTGAGAGTGACATTGACAGAATGCGTTGAGCGTTTTACTGTTCGTTGAGAATCGTCCATTCACATCAAGTGCCTCGCCGAAGAGCTTGAAGTCGTCTTTGATCTTTACAGAGCCTTGCTGATGCAATACACATCGATTCCTCTGGATGTCATTATGTCCATCGTAGTTCGTCATCAGCGTTGTCAATATAGCCTGGAAACGATGAAGTCGGAAGGCAAGTGCCAGAGAGACAGAACTGTCCTGACCTTCCATCCTAAAACTAATCCCGATTGGGCATCGGGCGAGCGCTACCATACAATACCGAGCTTGTTTCAGAAATACCATACCGGTATCTATAAAATTACCACATGTGGGTATTCTACGTGCGCACCGGTAATAGCTCAACTGGCTCGGCGCTCTACAACAGTAGACGGCCCCCAGCGTACAATTTCCGCATGACCTCGAAAACGCCAGGCTTGTGTATTAAGTACACACCTCACACAGGACGATCTTCCTCCGCTACCGCGAGAATAGAATCCGAGTCTTTCAGGCCACAAGCGAAACGTCCTTCCTCAAATCCTTTCCGCAGCGAGACCTCAACATCAACATCCGTATCCGGTTCCATCACAGTGTTCGCAATGCTCGAATTATTCGCGCTGGGCATAGACCATGTGCCCGCCGCAGGCACCATGTCGTAGCGAAGAACAAACATTGCTGTCAACGCAAGGATCTCATTCATTGCGAAATGGCGCCCTGGGCACAAGGTCGTGCCCCCTCCAAAGGTCCGAACGGCGGCTGCATGAGGACGCTTCTTCGTACCGCTACCGGACTTCGGGGCTTCCGGATCCTTCAAAAAGCGTCTTGGATTGAAGTCGTCCACATCTGGGCCCCACAGAGACGAGTCTTTATGGATGATACGACTTGGCATTTGCACCATGCTGTCCTTCTTCAGGAGCCATTGACCGTTCAATATTGTGTCTTCCATCACTTGGCGCACAGAGGTGCCAATGGCGATATAGCGGAGCGTCTCCTGGAAGGTGGATATCAGCAGTGGACAGCGTTCTTTCAGGCCTTTGATGTCGACACTGCGTAGCGGCCCGTGACGGTCACTATTCGTGGTCACGATGGCATCAATTTCCGCACGTACTTGGTCGAGGAGGCCTGACGTCGAGTATACGAAAAACAGGGTCCAGAACGCTGTAGGTGCTGTGTTGAAGACAACCGCCATAGCGCCACCGACTTCGAATTTGGCGGTATCTTCTAGCGACACTCCATTCCTTGCCGCGACCTCGTATCGCTTCTTCGCTAGCTCTGAGCCTGACTTATGGCCCTCGTTCCGGTAGTACTGCTCGAATGCTTTGGCTACTACAGCACGGCCAGCTATTCCCTTTCGTGCTGTGATTGAAGGGAGAATCCCGATAATTAGAGGTGTAAGGTCACTTTGAAATTGCCTGCGAGAAGTGTCAGCGAGCGAGCATGTGGATATAGACTGCTCGTCATATATACCAGAAGGCATCTACGACTGATTGATCCTTGAACGGATTTTGTGGTCCGTATACGGCATTCGTTGTAGCAGTGACGATATTGAGACGAAACCACTTTACCAGATCTATTTTGGCAGGCTGCGTTGGAGATGGCTTCAATCCATCAAGAGCCGCGGCGACATTCTGCAACATCTGACGATTCATCTCGTCGAACCTCGCACCTGGGGAGAGAGCTTCTCGCATGGCTGCATATGACTCTATCGAAAAGCCCGACTCTCCTTTCTCCCCATTGATGTTGTCGTGTACAATGTCATCTGCTTCTTGACTGATCCCACAGACCATTGCAGCAAATTTCGCCTCAATAGGTGGAAAGGCGAGAATCTTTGGTTGCTTTTGGGTGGCTTGAATGAGGTCTGATGTCGTTATGACATATAATATCTGACCAGGTACATTCACCGTGAAGATAGGCAGCGCATTTTGTTGACTTGAAGGGCATTCAGTACTGCGTATGCTGATCAAGTTGAACAATCTTTCTCACCTAAGCTGGTGGTAGTAGTCAAACTTGTTCCTCATGAGCCCAATGGCATGCCCAATGTAAGGAATGGTGGTCGCCAGGGAGGGGGGCTCTTGCGGACATGCCATTCTATCTTACGTTATAGCAAGACCGCAATATCGTGTTGAGATTTGTACTAGGCAAAGGGTCGTGGCTGAATTATGGGCATGGAGCGAAGACAACAGAAGGATGAGACATGATGGGACGCCATCACAAAACGGCCCCAAGGATTCGCTTACCGCTGGCAAGATACAGAAGCTGACGAATAGCGTGAGGAGGATTGCCGTATGCATATAGATATGCTATAGAATTAGGCATGGCAGAGAATCCTTTGTAACTCTCTCATGTCGGGCTGAGGCGCAGTATCCTGCATTGTAGGGCAGAGACCCTGGGAGCCACGGAATCAGCCACCCTCATGCACTTGGCAGCTCCAGCAGGAGAATAGTCCTGATGTGGTATAGCTGTTGGTATGGAAAGCAAGAAAGTACACGTCCCATCGTTGCTTGTTTCTATAATTGTAAATGATTTAGAGTACGAAGTAGCGCGTGCAGGATCACGCTAGGATGGAGGTGCTCTGTGCCAAGCATTTCCCAAGGATTCCATACACGCTAGAATTAACCTACAGCGGTATGGTGTACGGAGATATTCTACTTAATCTGCGGTGAAAAAAGCTTACTTTAAAGTCCAAACCCAAACCACTGCGCCTCTATACTGCCCCTCGCAGAGCTCTACATCTACACCAAGCAGCGCTGGCGTAAAGCTACTCAGGTATCACAGTCATCTTGAGCCGCCAGGGCCGGGCCTTTTGCTACTACTCCTCTCCAACATGCGATGCAAATCCCAATCCCGTGTATGGGAGGATTAGTAGACCTGCTACGCAGATATGCTTTGGTGCGCTAAGTTGATAGCAAAAACCAACACGGGGCGAAGGACGTTTATTCCCAAGGCGGTGAGCAGAATTCCGTGGGAGGTAATCATCTCCTTTCCCATGTCTTCTTACTCGAACTCTCTGGTCTACATATGTACAGCTGGTTTTCGTGCCAATATCGAAACCATCCGAAAGCACAATGACGACCACCAAGCCAACCATACTCCTCATACCAGGAGCATGGCACAAGCCGACCCATTATTCCGCCCTCCGGGATGAGCTGGAGAAGAATTCATACCCAACTACATGCCATGGACTCCCCAGCATCGACTGTAGCGACGCGAGTCAACATACAGCTCAGACAGATGCCGACTTCATTCGCGCACAATTACTCTTGCCCTTACTTGAGGAGGGGAAACGAGTGATCGTGGCGATGCATAGTTATGGTGGTCTACCGGGAAGTGCTGCCGCGTATGGACTTAGCGAGGAGGAGAGACGTGGAAAGGGTAAGCAAAGCTCCTTGCAGCATGCATTGACATGAGGCTTCAACGTGTTGGATAGCATCTTTGTAACAGGACATTCAATGTACTGCGAACAATACTAAGTCGACCATCTTTTAGGTCTGAAAGGCGGAGTTGTGGGATTAGTCTTCATAGCTGCTTTCACCATATCGTCCGGATCGACAGTCTCGGACATGCACCCACCACCACTGGCCGGTCTCAGCGTAGCAGAGAATGTAAGGGATCCTGTCCTCTCAACTTTTTCAGCCATATATTTCCAAGCCAGTACGCAAAATGTCCAATCCCAGACTCACATCCCCTCTCATTCACAGGGCATTTGCACAATAACCCCCACCGGCGCCATCCAGAATTTCTACAATGACCTTTCACCAGACAGCACAGCGCAGCAATGGGCATCTCAGATCTCACCCACAGCGATTAACGTTCTGAACACCCCCGTCACAGCCAGCGCACACGAAACGCCCGCTTTCACGGGCCGCATGTCATACATTCACTGTACAAAAGACAACGCCATTGATCTCTCGTTGCAGAAGAGAATGGTTGCTAAAGCTGGAATCGAAAAGGTGGCGACGCTGGAGACGGATCACTGTCCCTTTTTAACGATGCCGGTGAAGACGGCGGAGTTTGTGATGGAGCATATCAGCAGTTTCGAGTAGGTTGTTGAAGAGGATAGAGAAGCAGAATCTAGACTTCCGTTATGAATCTCTGACAATGCAACCTCCGTTAAATCTGTATTCTAGGGGAACCGTTGTTGATTGCCACCTTCAAACCTTTGAATTTGCTCTATTATTTCCCACAGACTTCTTCTCAATACGCTAGACGAGCTCCAATTCCTATCAAGCAAGTACAAACGAGTCAATACAGCTGACCTGCAAGGCGAACATGTTGGGTAAATAGGAAGCAAACATCGTATCGTACGTTCCAGTAGAGTAGGAATGCATAATCAAGCAAAGACACCCCAACATAGTACTCGATCGTCCTACACACATGTCAATCCCAGTCGAAGCAATCCAGCCATCAGCTAGCCGGCCTATACGTCGAAATTCCAGTATTAAGATGAACGAAGGAATTGACAAAATATAGAACGAATTGAAGGCGGCCTTGGCGGTCCTAGAAGTCTTGGCACATATTTCCATCTCTGCTCGAACGTTTATATGAACGAGCATTGGGTCGAACATCAGACATATATTACGCCTAGAAACCGCCCTATCGCTTTTCAAGGACTATGTCGCTGTCCTTCGTGCCGTTCCCACCTCCCACCTAACCCCTCCCCCCTTCCACCTAATGCCTCCAGCCTCCCGGGCCAAAAAGCCAGACTAAACGCTTTACCCAGCAACGAACGACCTCGTTCTCTCATGGTCTGTTCACGGCTTGGCATAGAAGGAGACGCCTATCAGATGGTGAGAGCGACGAGGAAGCGGAATTCAAGAGGATTGGATGGGATTGGAGGGACAACGTCACAGTGGAAGCGTGTCATGCGGAGGTCGAATATGATACAGGTTTTTGAGGTGCAGAAGCTGCTGATATGGCAAGAGATGGGAGAATGGATATTGGGATGTGTGGGAGAAGTATGGGATATCTGCATATTGGACACGGGGAGGTTGTGAAGGTGGGAGCATGGTTGCACTGTGAAGAGACTGCTGCGAGATGGAAGAATCGATGATATTGCAAGTCCATCGTATAATCCTCCTAGCATGCGATATACGAATACACGAACCCGCGTATCGCGCATCGAAAGTACCATCGCAAGAACGCCAACAAGATCAATCAAAAAGCATGCTGTCATATCGAGGTTTCGCCATCAATGGCCCCAATACCAATATCCTGCCAATCATAAGTCACATACCGATGTCCAGTCTTCCATCATTTTCTGAATCAGTAATATCCGCATCCACCCATCTCTTTCTATGAGGTCCACTCCTTCCAGATCTCCACAACTTCAGATAGCCTGGACGCTCGACCAATAATCCCAAAACACGGTCTTCACACTCTCAAAAGGCCTCGGACTATCGCGAAGATGATCGACAAGGCGGTGGTGAAAGCACAAAGGGGCGTTCGGGGGATATTGGGAGCACTCGCGGCTGAATGTGTGAAGGTGCCTGGAAGCTCGACTGTTTGCAACACAAAAAAGATCTTCACACTCAAGAGGCCAGAATATTCGTTCAGATCATCGACGAGGTGGCGGTGGAGGTACAGAAGGTTGTTCATGGGATATAAGGAGCACTCGAGGCAACTTTTGAGGGTACCTGGAAGCTCGACTGAAAATCACACAAACTCGACCTTTGCACTTTCCATTGATGTCGGGCTCTCAGAGATGATGTAAGGCGGTGAGAGATGATATAAGACGGTGGCTGCAGCGTTAGGGGTCGGTTGTGGGATATCAGGAGGTCACTCCAGGCTGAAGTTTCGAAAGAGTCTGGAAGCTCGACTGATAACCACACAAGAACGGTCTTCGCAATCTTGATTCGTCTCGAGCTGTTTTAGTGATGATTAGCAAAGCAGTGGTGGGAGCGTTGGATGTCTGACTTGTACCTTAAGAGATTGCTCCAGGCTGCTTTATCGATAGAGAAGAAGTTGTGTTCGGAAGATAAGAAGTCGAACGAGGTGAAAAGGAACAGGTGTTGGGAGCTCCAAACGCTTCGGACAGTCGTGAAGACAATCAACGAGGCAGGTGGAGACAAAAATATCGTTTGAGCGAAGAGTAGGCCCCGGATCGTCGCAAGGATGATCAACAGGGTGATACCCAAGTGTGGTAGGTTGTCGGGAGAAGGGATAGCCACGGACTATCGTGAAATTTACTGATGAGTGGCTGAGGTCGGGGTTTTGTAAATGAGTACCATGCAACCAGTCGTGGAAGCAACAGGCATTGCATCCAAATGTCAAGTGGAGCTCGACCAACAAAGCACACACAATTTGGCGTTCTGGTTTCCAAATGCCTCGAATCATCTCAGAATGACGATCGACGAGGCAAAATTGGAAAGCCAGCTGGTGTGCAGGTTGTTGGGAGTTCACCCCAAGCAGGAGAAGTCGAACCTCAATCTTCAGATCTTGCTCTCTTGCGAGACTGTGCAGGGTACCTTGGAGAGAGGGGGCTTGGTTGTTCGGAGCCGTTGGACTCTCGAAGAGGAGGTTGCTGTGACGAAGAGGCTGAAGCCGTCGCTACTGGTTCATCTTCATCGGAAAGCGGATACTCAGGAGTTGCACCTTCTGGCCAATCATCTAAGCCCTGCAGAGATTCACTTGGTGACTGAGGAGTTTGTAGTACCCCTGTCGATGCCGCGTGCTCGATGGCTGAGATATATTAGCAACAGCTGCCTGCAGGTCAAATCTCCCACTCACAGTCTCCTAAACCCGATCCTGATGATGGGTTCCTCGCGGCTTGCCGGGTCCTGTAGGTGTCGCTCAGAGAAACCGCGGACCAGTCTAGCAGAGGCTGATTCGGATTGTACCCGGTCGGTATCGCCTGTCGAATCTCACGGCCGTGGATTTGGTCCTGGCCCGCATCGCTGGCTGCTTGCTCTGTGTTTGGATATCCCTCCTCGTTCAGATCTGCAGCCAGGCCCCCAGGCCATGCAAGGTCATAATCCAAGCCGAAATCGAAGTCGATCAGTCCACTGGCGGGCAGGTCATGTTCCCACGCTGCGATGTCGTCCTGCGGAACACGGTCTGTCTCGCCGCTGGTAGGTATGTGGTCATTGTAGCCCAAGTCGACCGTTGCGTTATAGAACTGATCTGCGAGTGTATCGACTGTTGTACAGGTATCAGTCCCAGCCTTGATGATATGAGACGACTTATTACTTACCAACATTGCGCGTCCCATCAAAAATGTTATCGAGAGAAGTACTGTCATCCTCGTCAAGTGTTCTGGGCGCATACAAGCCCGTCCCATCAGCCTCGTCTTCAGCGAAGACCTCCGCTGTTAAGCGGATAACTTCTCGCTCTGCGGCGGACAGAGGAGCCCCATGTGTGGCCTCGGTTTGTGGTGGTAGTCGGGCATCCTCGTTGAGCGAATTGAAGATATGTTGCTCCGGTGGCGGCAGCTGCTCGACGACATCTGGACGCCTGCAGCTGAAATCTATAGACAGTGTCAGTTTTGCCAATGAGTCAACGCCCTAGGTACTTACCAAAGCTGTGGTCAGGCTCAAGTCGGAAGCCTGAGCCCCTGGTGGATGTGCTTGGCTGCTGTCCGAAGGACATCTGCGTAGGCCTTGAATAGCACAGTCCACCATCGCTTCGCCGCTTCTTCGTGGCGGTAGCACCATCCGGAACTCTTGACGAGCTTGAGTCAGGCTCTTGGCCTTTGTCGTCGTCACCTTCATCGCCCCTTGGCAATACCATCACCCCAAGCACGTAGTTCTTCTTCGCTGTGGCGTCTGCGTCTTCAACGATCTTCACCAGGCGTCTTAGCCTCACATTCACCATCTGTGCCTGCTTCAACAGGACTGGATGTCCATGCTTGAATTTTTCATCAGCAACACAGAGACTCAAGAGGTGCTCGCCAATCATTGCGTCGCCTAGCTCTTTGTGGATACCGAACCAGACTTGGTCGTTCTCAGCGCCTTCTTCCATCTCTTTCAGCGCCATGGTCACCTTGAGGAGGGTGCCGTTGGCAATGCCTAATCCTTCGAGGATCATCTGTGCGTTATCATCGCACCCTGCAACGACGATCTCATCAAGGAGATCCTTGGCACGACCAAGGTCGGCATAGACCGCTTGGTACTCTGACGCGTTGTGCTCGGTTGCGGTCACCTTCAACAGGTGCTCTTTCTGCGAAAGAACACCTTGCAGGTCCTTGACGAGGGCTTGTTGCGCCTCAAGGTCACGCTGCTGGCTCTCCGACAACTCCTGCGCCTTTCTCTTTTCCTCCTTGGCCATCTTCACGTCATCTTGTTGACATTCGGCCTCGGTGTTTGCTTCCAGCAGCTCTTCCTCGATGGTCGCCATCTCTTCATTCTTTGACTGAATCGTGTGCCTCAGGTCTTCTATGATCTGGCGGCTTGACACGACGGTGTTGTCCATGGCGCCCATTCTCTGGTTGCCAGATTGGATGGTGTTTGTCAACTCTTCAATCTGCTGGTTGGCCCGGCCAAGCTGGTCTTCAAGGGCTCGGATCGCCGCCCTGCCTTCCACCACGGTATTCTGCTGCTGCGCTTCGAGACTCTGTGTTCTCTGGACAAGGTCCATTGCGCGAGCTCGCTCTGAATTCAGCTCTCTGCTCAACGTCGCGATCTGGTCTGATGCGCGTTTCATGTCAGCCTCCGTGGTGCTTGCGATTTCTATATCGTTGGTAGAAGGCTGTTGCGGGCTAGTATCTCGTACTGCCAGTCCAGCTACCTGCTCTTGGAGAGTCTGGATTTCTTGATCCTTGGCAGCTATCGCGACGACATGGGCGTTCTCCACCTGCTCCATGTCGCTTTTCGCTCGCTCCAAGGACTCTCGAGCCTCTGCTTCTTTCTCGGCGATCGCAGCCCTGTGCTTCCTCTTCAGGCGCTTTGCTTCAACCGCTTGGTCATTTGCTTGAGTGCTGGCAGCAGATGCTGCATCCGAAAGCTTTGACTCGAATGCTTCGAGCTGCTTACGGTTCTCAGCCTCAGATTCATCCTTCTCGTGTCGTACTTGATCTAGTTTGGTTGCTAGATCATTCGCGTACGACTCGGCCGATCTCAATTCGTCGCTATGCGTCGCTGACGATTCATCGAACCTTGTTTGAAGTATGTTGAATTCCTGGATTTTTGCATCCAAGTCATCTTTTGCGACCTTTGCAGAGTTTTCGGATGCTGTAATTCGCTCTTGGGCTGTCTTCAGACTAGCGTCCCTATCGTCAATTTGCCTTTGCATGGTAGCCTCCATGTCGTTGTGCGTCTTCGTGAGCTCGGCCTTTTCAGCCTCATAAGAATTAGCAGCGTCCAATTTGGCCGCAGCGAGCTGATCAAGCTCCGTCTCCTTAGCTGTCATAGCTGTCTGCAATGTTGTCGCTCGTTCGTTGAGCCTCGTGATTTCATCGTCATGCCTACGCTGGAGCGATGTCATTCTGTCTTCGCCCTCTTCTACGACGGCTTGCATCAGGTTCGAGCCTCTCAGAAGTTCTTCTTTGCGCCTGAGCTGTTCTTGTTTATGAGCGATGCGTTGCTGCACTCGTCGGACGATGTACTGAATACTCTCCCCATTCCGGTATATCGAGTTTGGATCAAAGGCTTCACCCGTAGCAGCCACCAACGCGTCGTACTCGGCAGTCACTCTTGAGGAAGCAGCGGCCGCTCTGGAGGATGTAGCACTCGCATCCCTTCGCACTTGTGCGAGTTCATTCTGGAGCCGCATTTTCGTTGCCGCCGACGTTCGTCGGTATAGTTGGAAGAGTACTTGGTGGAGCTTGGTCAGAGCTGATAGATGCTTGATCTGGCTTTCTTGATCCCTCTTCATTTGCTCTTCTTCGGATGCTGGACTTGGTGGGACACTCGAATACTGTGATAGCATGGTGGTGGCGCGTCTTGGCAGTAGCATGGTCCATTTCATGAAGTGCTGGAGGTTGCGATAACGTGTCTGTATGTGTAGTCTTTGTGCAAGCCAAGGAGCCAAAAGGCAAGCGACAATGAGTGTAAAGTACACGCACTGGTTCGAGATGGAACAGCACGAAGCTGGCATGTGCAGCTTCCTCATAACCCACACAAGCAAAAGAAGCACAGAAAGCAGTACCGCGGTCTGGATGGTGTCCCGAAAGCAAAGGCGAGGAACTCTAGTCCACAGCTTTCTCATGACCAATGAAGCCGGCAGTAGCAGCACGGGAACCGAAAACACCATGGTGTTGCAAGTATCACGACCACACACTTGGTTCCGTGACATCTTCATTGCCCAAATTGCCAGTAGTAGCAGGACAAAGGGCGTTACGTATACCAGAATGTTCCAGACACGACGACAACCAGCAGGGACGTGATGCTTCATCGTGCACCAAGAAGTGAGGAGCAACAAAACCACCAAGGCGTACCGATCGAGCCAATCTTGTGGCGTAATCGCTGCCCAGACAGCGGAGGAGAACAAGAAGATAAGTACCAATCGTGACATGAAATTCCAGGTCGGCAAGGATCGGACGTGAAGGTACAGCTTCTTTGCCGCAAGGAAAAGGACGACAGCTGTCATGATCGTGATGGGTAGAAATGCGATGAGCATGATGATGCTCGTTACAAACGTGTCTGATTGTGATACTGTCTTCTTGACATCAGGAATCTCGACAGGCCAATCTTCGACATCGTTCTCTATGCTTGCAGCTGGTATGTTGACATTTGGCACACTGACTTTCGCTGATCTTTGAATTGCAGTCGCTGCGAAAGGGAAAGGACCGGCCAACCATGCATAGGGACCGTATTGGGAGATGCGACCGTCCATTGTGCTGACTTTGGTGTGATGGTAGGTCGTGTTGAAGTTGTGATGGCTTTCTAGAAGCGTGAGTGTTCTTCAAGAAGGTTGAGTCTGGTGTCAAGGACGTATCGAAAGGTATGTATGTATTTGTATACGCTGGCAACGAGAGAGCTGAGTGTGTTCTTGTTGACTTGTCAATGATGGGACACAATAGAACGCTAAGTGTGATCTTCTTGGTCAATCAAATTCTCTGATCTGAACGTGATCTTGTCAAGATGTAAGAATGATGGAAGAGAATGGCAAAGAAAAATCAGGAAGTCATATGAGCCTTCTGTCACTGCGGGGGGGGGGGGGCTGGTAATTTCCCGTTCGCTTCACCTCGACGATGTGTTGAGTTTTGATGTTTTGCCACCCACGCGTGTCGAATTATCACGGGGACATAGCTGAAGATCGGATGCCGCAGTCGTTTACCTACGGAGATTACATCTGGATATGTCGTCAGGGCCAGGGTCAGGTTCGTTCGTTTGGTGGATCGGCGGCCGTAATGATCAAGTAAGGCCTGAGTGTTTCGGTACATCTGATACTGCGACGGGTATCTGAGTTCGTGTGTTATGTGGGCTCACGATTTGTACCCAAGGTAGGAATTCATTCGATTAATGACGCCCTTCCCAATCTCACCACCACCCGCAATCAAGTCCCAGTCACGTCACGTCATGTCAGTTCACTTCACTTCACTTTACTTTATCAAGTTTCGAATTAGCAAATTGGGGGGGTTGGGAATTTGCCTTGTTTGGGATGGGGTGGGCTTTGATACTTGCTCTTTTGCTTTATGTGGTGGTGGGGGGGTTGGAGTAGGGATGGGAGGTCCGGACTTGCAGTAGCATGGGTCTATTTATTTCTAGGACGTCTAGGTGGGGCAAGTAGGCGTGAATAGCTAGATTATAGCGGTACGCAATCATGTATAGCTATAAAGGGGATGGAGGGGAGGTTCTTTGAGGTTTTGTAGGTGGGTGACAGGGTGGGTGTAGAGATGGGAGGGGGAGGGAGGGTGTAAGGGATCTCTACAGCAATATCTACAGAACAGTTCGATATAACACGTAAACTAGTAAGAATATCACACCATATCACGTCACCTTTGAAATTACCAAATCTTAGAAATAGGGAGGTTGGTAAATCACCTCCTTTAGGACGGGATGAGCTTTAACGCTGGCACTTACTTTTTACGTGCTGGTTATGTTTGGGAGGAGAGGGGGATGGGCCGGGGCGCTGGAATTAAAGGTCGCGATTTTGGGTGGGAATTCCCGGAGTGGGAGAGGGAAAGGTGACGTGGTTTAAACGTGAGTTCATCGCTGACATCTTGTTGACGGTACCAAGAGCGAGGTACAATTATAGCAATAAGGGGTACAGGACTCGTTAGCACTTGGTTATTTTCATATAGATCCAGTCGGTTTAGGTGTAATTTCAGATCATTGAAAGCGTGGAATGAAATAACGCTACCTGATACCTAGAGAGGTTTTAGTGAATCAAGCATGCGTTTAGCGCTAGGAATATAGCAGATATATCTAAATAGATGTCCAAAGGACTTCTATTGTAACGATAATCGATTCGGCACTTAGGTATATCTCATACAGAGATTTTTTTCTGAGTGGATCTTTAGATGCTTGAAAGCGTGGAATGGAATGAAATGATGCTACCCTAGCCCCCGACGCACTACAACATACTCTCAAGTGTTATCAGATCATGTAAAAATGTCTACGAAATTCCTAAGTGAGCGGCGAGTCATCCCAGTCTACTTCGTCCTCTTCATTGCCACCGTACTTTTTATCTTTAGCTGCGACGGCGCTGCTAGTTTTGGTTATATTGGCGTCTGTGGTGGAGGTTGGAGGTGGAATGTTCATGTCTATATCTTGTATTAGCAATTACCTGGACAAGGGTAAGGTAGACTGACCGAATGTTTTGCCTTCGAAAATACTCGGTCGAGCAGGAGGGTTCGTTGGCGATTGTGCTTTGTTTGAAGAGCCAGCTTTTGCCGTAAAGGTCTGAAGAGTCATCAGTACGTACTGTCAGGACTTCATTCAAGACTTACCTTTGCCAGTGCATTGGCTTTATCATATAACGCAAGCGCATCGGGCAGTGTGGGAACGGCTGGAGGAGGAGTCATAGCGGCTGATGGCGCTTGTGGATCGAATTGGAAAGGCGATGATGTGGATCGACTACGCGGCGCCGCCTTTGACGAAGCTGTGATTGTTTGATTGCGTCGACGGGGTTGAAGTTTGGGTCTGGCGCCGATCTCGGCTTCGGTGTTCCTTCTACCTTGTGGATAGCTTGGCTCTGTTTCGGTTGTTGAGGTGATTTGGGGAGCGTCGGTGGGGTGAGGTGGTCGTTTAGTTGGCGTGAGAGGCCGTGGGGCTGTAGGGGCTGATGCTGTGAATTCTACTGGATTGAAGCTGAGTAGTATGGGTGGAGGCTCGGTGGGATTTGTTGATCCTAGTGGCGGCAAATGGTGGGCAGAATCTGTCGTTGGGTGTAATCCTGGGATATTGGGTGACCGCAAAGTGGAAGCTGGTTTTGTTGGCGTAGGAATTGCCGACTTTCGCTGGACTGTGGGAATTTGTGATCCTGACTTCCTCTTTGGATGGGCTGCTTGTGCTTCAGGCTTGACTTGTAGCTCCTCTTCTAGATGACTAGCCTGAACCCTTGGCGAATGGGGTGCATGGTTTGATGTACTCGACGCATATATCGGCGATAGATTTTCCAATCGGTGGGTGTGATCGATATCAGGCTCAGAGTCAGGAACGGGCTGCACCTTCTTTTCTCGATCATTAGAGCTTTGAATGCCGTTTGGCTGACTCTCATGCTCAGCTTTAACGGCATTAGAGCCTTCCGGCTCTACTAATCCCACCACCGTGTTATGCGCATGGCTACTCTGATCACCGATTGATATGTTCTGAGGCCGTGCACTTTGGCTCGTCAATTGACCTGCGAGTGATCGCTCCTTGATCTCAATGCCCTCATCGGCGAGCCGCTTTGATGTGTCATCTTGATCAGGCTTTCTCATCTTTGACCTCACAAAAGCCACTAGATGATCGTACTTCTGTTTATCTCTTTGTGCCTGCACCTCTTTTTCATCCAATTTCTTAGCCAGTCCGAGTTCCAGCTGTTGGAGGCGTCCTTCAAGCTCAAGGTTAGCTCTTGTCAATGTAATCTCCTTCTGCTGTGAAGCAAATATCGAATTCTGTACTGCTTTCTTCTCAGTCTTGGTTGTGGTAACCTGGGCACGCATCTTTTGAGTAGCCTCTTGGAGGTTTCTATCAAAATTTTGGCGATGATCCTGCAAGTCACCCAAAGCTACATTCTTCTCCTCTTCCAGACTCTTGATCTCTCCTCTCAAAGATCTGATCACCGTTTCGCACCCTTTCACCTCCATCGCCCCATCATCGCGTATCTTCTCCAATTGATCTCTCAAGTATCTTTCCCGCTCAGCAGATGCGTCTTCAAGCTTCTGAGTCCTCAAAAGCTGCGCATTTTCGTTCTCACGCAACCTTTTGACCTCAGACTCAATCGCCAGGTTCTGCTGGATTGTCTCTTGGTCGAACCTTGCGAGCTTCTGCGACATCACCTCTTTGTGATTCTTCGCAATGGTAAGCTCTGTCCGGAGAGATTCGTTATCTTGTTGCGTTTTCGAAAGCCTTTCATTATGCTCAGCCATAATCTCACGCAGCCTACTTTGCAAAGAGTCTTCTGAAGTTTGTTCGGTGACTTTGGTGGCGTCATTCGTACTGACGATGAAATGAGCAACCGCTTTGTAATGCTCTTTCTTGCGCTTGTAGTTCGCACTATCAACCTCATTTTGCTCGATCAAGCGACTGATACCATCCTCTGATCGCTCAAGGTCGTCTTTTGATCGCTTGAGATCGTCCTTGAGGCTCAGATTGCTCTCCTCAAGCCTCCGCATGCGATTCTTGACTTGTTCGAGGTTGGTCTGTTCACCAACGATGTCCCTTTGGGTCCGAGGAGTCATTTCTTGGCGCTCATCGTTGAGCGTTTGGCTCCTTACAAGATCTCTGACCAGGTCCAACACTCTGGTCTCGGGATAGGTATAGTTTGGGTCTACCACTTGGTGGATAGCAGCAATCACAGAGTGGGCAGAGCCCAAATCAAAGTTCAATGACTCGATCTGAACGTTCCTCTCATCAGGCTCGGTCTGCGTATCCATCGCCGTGAGATACTGCGATATCAGCCCATCGTATAAGAGTCTGACATTCTGGCCCCTAAAGACCAGATATAGTGTGGCGAGCAAGGAGAGCCCGCAGAAGACCCAGCCAGTTGCGCCCATACTACCATTTGGCGAGAGGAAAAGAGGTATGGACCCGAGGATTGTAGACGAAATGGAAAGAGGGCCGCCAAAACTCTGCTTTCGGAATGCCGTATTTGGTGGAGCAGATGGCGAATTTCCAACCTCAATGAGCACCGGGCTCTCGCTCGCCTTGACAATGGTCGTGGAAGCGTTTAACTCCGGGACTGCGGTAGATTGTGGGATAGCGATGGCGGATGTGGCGTGGTGAGAATATGTTGCCACGGAAGTTGTGGGGATTGCCTTGTACGCGATGTATTTATGAGTCCCATAGCCCGTTCCGCCAATCCCACAAGCGATCAGTAGAGACGTGATCGCCTTGGGCAGACCTCTGAAAGTCATGGATATCGTTATCCAAGACAAGCTGCACCTGACGTCAAATGGGAGTCCTCGTATCAACGGGTAAGTGTTTGCTCCATGTCCCAAACCACTATCTTCTGTGTCTTGATAGAAGTAAGATCGGGTTTGGCAGTAATTACTGCATGCGGCGAGATTCTGAAGACGTATTTGCCGGCTTTGTCTTAAGATCCGCATCTGCGACTAGTTTGCTACCGAAGAACAAAGCAGAATGAGACATTGGATTGTCCAATCAAAGTCTACTCTAAATATGATCATCTGAACGCAGTTGGTGAACATATATCTTATTTGTAGCGATATGTGAAGCTTACGGTGCTACTATCTCAATGATGCTTCGCCACCACTCTTGAAGAAAAGTAGATATGATCCACACATCTGGTGGCACGCTCGCAAGGTCATTGGCCTTCGAATCGTACTTGCTCCAGGCCGGATTTATCACCAGAGTAGGATTTATTCACCGCGGTATTTGCCGTATCTCAACCCCCTATCTCTGTTGTCGTTGTTGAAGGACTATTTTGTTTCGTGACGGACATTTCTCGTACGACATCGTTCATGTTCTTTCTGGAATTCTCGAAATCTCCCCATCGTGAAATCAAGCTTTGTCCGAAGACCTTCGATAACGACGTCCTGAGCTTTCATCACGGCTATTCTCTTCTGTTGCAGAGCAGCCTCTGTGAGAAATCGCTCAATCTCGATTTCCATGGCAAGCACATCTCTCTCATGGTCTGCTTCGAAGACCCCGTCCTTATTCACCCCAGCAGCATCGTGTTCCTCCTCGCCGTTTCTTGGACGATCATATGAATGATGTTTCCACCCAACAGACAACGTCTGATACCCTTTGCGCAGTAAGACGGCAATCCACTCTGATAAAGTTTCCATGCGCCCGTGATAGACCCGTAAAACGATCGCCAGATTGCTGGCCTTGCCGTTGACTGTTGATCCTGCGTCTGCCGTGATGATTCTGTCCATCACGGGACAACGGTGACTGGAACGGGGACCTAGCCAGTAAGAGATGATCGCTATCATCTCCACAATCGCAACTACTGAGGTGGTCCGCGGAAGTCTCCAGTACCATCTGAAGATGGTATTGGAAAGTGATGAACGGATGGTGAACGTACGAGGGTCTTCGGGTAGCAGCAAGAGCCTAGTATGACTGTAATTCATATGCGGCAACTTTTGTCCTACCAGTACAAGAGAACCATCTTCTCCAAGGGCAAATAGACATATCGAACAGTTGTTTGGTTGAGAAGATTCAATATTGTTGAAGTGCGTAGCTTCCTGTTCCTGTGAAGCTCTCCATGAGAGCGAGAACAGCGAAGATATGCTATCACCCCATATGTGGAGGGCAAGTCTGACTCGGTGTTCTGGCGCGACCACGATCCACGTGGACATCACCGCTGCTACAGTGAGGGCAGTGCCAAGCAAAAGCATTGCCGCTTTGTTTCTGGATTCTGGGTTCCTAGTAGCTGAGCATCGACATGATAGGAGGGCTGGTAGAGGCAGGAAATTGTGACACTGTAACTTCTTGAGATGGTTGCAAGGTCGCTATGACAGAAGCTTTACCTTTTATCGCTTTGCAGTACTCTTCGTTTCGGTAAATGGACCGAATGAAATGGGTCCGTATTCTGAAAGGCGTAAACGGTATATCAGCCATCGAAGATACCAGATAACGTCGATTCGTGTTTCACGTTGGCAAGAAACTTGTCAAGGTAATAGCCTGCAAGCGATCAAATGCTTGACCCCCAAGAATGCAGTTCTCTTCTACTCGGTCCCACTCCAAGAGATGCACAGGGGAGTTGCTTCGTCTAGGAGCGGCCGATCTTGGTTGATGGCCTGACACCCATCCGGAAACGGCAAGGGTGATTTCTCCATCACGGATTCGGCGTTTGTAGCCAGTCTTCGGATCATCTGACCATGAGATAGTCGTGGATAGTGAACATGTAATGGGACAGTGCATCGCAAATACCATAGCATAGTGAAGGAAGAAGACGGGTATAAAACTTCAGTGCTGAGGTTGAAGAGATTGACTATTGATAGACCGTCGCGCGCTATCCCTAAGTAGTTAGATTGTTATACGGACCTTATTTTATCCGAGATACACGTCTTCAAAACTATTATTCTCTATAGCAATACGTCTCTCATTTGCTAAACTCTGAAGCTAATAATGTGTGTAATTTTGAGAGCATGGACGTGATCGAATGGAACATACAACATACAAAGGTCTTGGATCTTGGTTGTACCTTGTCCCATGATATTAATTAACTACAACAAAGTGCTCAAGGCAATGAAGTTGCATCAGATACAGATCATCGGCCAAGGAAAAAGCTGATAGTAAGACTCGGAGAATATCATAATTTCATGTTCATACTACGTTACTAGGAAGCGACTCGGCAATGTGATCTTTGTATCTACCAGAGAAGGCATCTCGGTCAAGCTGGCTGGCGTACGTGGGTACTGGCGGTTGATGACCAGATCTTTGAACAACCTCACGAAACTCTAATCAAAGCCTTCAAACAGATGAAGATGCAATCAGACTTCAGTCCCAATTTTTAAAAGCTTCTAAGTGGAAGCAAGCGACTTGTAATACTCCAATAATCCCAAAACAGACTCGACGGACTTTGAGCTTGCGGCCACCTTCAAAAGAAGCTGGATCAAATATTGGGAAAGGTATAATGACTACATGGTACCTAAATCACTCTACCACTTACACAAACGAACATCTTTCATTCTAAGTCGGTTGTAGGATGTCGAGCAAGTCGCCTTTCTAAGGACACTGCGCCTTCATACTATACAATCGCACCTCCACCACCGGCGAGCCTATAGCATAGAGCGTATAGATCGAGTCCCCAGATTCGCCTAGCGCTTTCCGTGATCGCTTGGTGTAGCAGAATTGTGCAATCCACCCATCAATGATCTCGACCGATGCGAGAATCTCTTCCACCGAGTCATTTTTGGCTCGGTAGGTTGATCTTGCAACTCATCAGAAAGTAATCTCTGAGCTTCAACGAGGTTCGTATTTGATGGCGGTAGGGCCCGATTTCGTTGCTTACGGTGGTTGAGCGGCAGACACTCCTCAACGACATCAGAGAAAGAAGATGGGCCCTGTAAGCGCTGTTCCCAAGCATCGTCATCATTGTCCGAAGATGCCTTAATACCTCGTGTCGCTTTCTCATCAGTACAGGACTGATCATCGACCGCCAGATCTGTGGTCGGTAGGTCAGGTGTGTCATCAATCAAGGTATCGTCGCCATAGGAGCCGTCCTCTCTAGCGAGCGGCATCTGGCGCAACGTATTTTCGAGATCTTTTACCAAAGTGAAGAGTGTAGTCTCGATATGAGAAGTGGTGCTGGTTTCTGTGCCTTCTGCAAGTGCCTGTAAGATTTCTTCCACTTTCTCGCGAAACGCGATGAGCAGGCGGTTTCCTGATTGATGGTGCTTATCGAGAGTTTTGTTGTCATCGACAAAGCCAGAGTCGCGAAAGACTAGACCGGGCTGCCCGCCAACATCAACACCATAATTGCAGGTTTCCTGATTCTTCGGTGTCCACTCTTCTCCTGACGGCGTACCGCTATCGAAGGCTGTACTTCCGGCTCCAGTTCCATCGTAGATAGATCCCAGGACTTGGTCCTCACGACTCTGCATATGGTCTATCAGCGCGTCTACTTTCTCTGGCTCCGCAGTGTTCTTGGGATGCTCTTTCACTTCCGTCAATTTAGTCCATTCGTCAATCTCATGCTCAAGCTCAGCCGGTTCTTCGGTGATCGAGGTCAATTGCGGGGAACACTCCGCCAGACTTTGCTCGGATTCTACATCCCGGTCCTCAAGGCTGGACAGCTGCTTCGCTAATTCGTCTCGCTCCTGCTGCAAACCATGTTGGTCTTCTTTGAGACCCTCAATCTCCTTCAAAAGTGCGTCCTTGTCTTCTTGGAGATAGTCTCGGTCGTCCTCCAACTTGTTGTACTCCGCTTGCTCATCTTCCAGTTTCTTCATCATGTCGAGCTTCGCGGCTTCAGCTGTCTCTGCAGCGGTCGTCATCTGCATCTTCAACCCCTCCACAGCAGCGTTGGCTTGGGCGACTTCGCCACATAATACTTGGTTGGCTTGCCCTAGGGTTTCCATTTCGCTCTCAATCACGCCATACTCGACCAAAAATTGCGCTTTCAAAGCCCCCAAGTTTTTTTCGTGCTCATCAGCTTGGTAAAGGATGTCGGCTCTCAAATTTTTGACTTCTTCCTCCAGCGAGAGGTTGTTTTCTTCGAGTCTTGGGATGGCTCCATGTAGTCGAGCGGCTCTAGTCTCGCGCGTCGTCAAAGCCAGCTCTGCTGTCGTCAAAGTAGTATCGAGATTACTGCTCTTGTAATCCAGGTCATCGCTCTTTCGCTTCGACTCAACGATTTCTGCTCCTTGTAGCTCTAGCTCCATTGCTTGCTCTTGGCTCTCGGTTGTTTCTTCGAGATGTTCACGCAGAGTATCTTGCTCTGCTTCTTTGGACTTGTATGATTCCACAGAATCCTCGATATCCGAGTCTTGGGTTCGTTCCGGACAATGCACTGTGTCGATCTCATTGTCTTTAGCGACTGGGTCGTTGCCCGACTTCTGGAGCGTTGATCCTGGCGCTTTGATTACACGTACGCACCGGTAGTAAATCGGTAAAGCTTGTGAAGTCGTGTAGAAGCCAGCAGACATAGCGAAAACACACCCCATCATTGCTGTCGCTACTCTACCGGAACGTGTTCCGTAGAGCCATTGTACCAAGGATGCCATGTCGGCGGACAGACCATGAGCTAGTACAGATGCACAATTCCAGACAGTTGGGAGAAAGGATCCGTTTCTCATGCAAGAATTGAACGAGCAAAAACAATCAATATGTGGGTGATGTGTCGATCATAACAGCCCGAGGGAGGACGTTAAGCTCAGCACTGTGAGACTTTCATTCCACAAGCTTGAAGGATTGGCAGATCATATACAATATATAGGAGAAGGTTTTGATTGTAGGTAAGTGGAATGTCGAACAGTTGTATTAAAGGAAGGATCGTGCTGGACCAGCCGATCTCCGCCATTTCAACGGCTTTCATTGACACCATGGCGAACTCAACACTGTGGCGCAGAGACCCATATGTTGTACTGACCCATGAACACAGACCACTGAGATCCATCACTGCGTTATTACCCCTATTCCCAGCGGAAGTTTCTCAGCTTCAACCCATGTGTCAGTCAATATGTGTCGAGATCCACTACGAAGGGAATACGGTCGAACCTCTTTCAATTCCGCCAAGGTTCCCTGCACACGAAGCCTCCTAAAAATATAAACATCCACCATGGAAGGTTGAGGCTGGTTCCACTTCGCCTTATTGCCACTTAGATCTACGCTAGCCCAATCATCTGAACGCCACTCGCGCGAAGGTGCCTACAATCTACAATCGGTGGAAATGGAACCCCCACACTAATTGAAGCAATATCGTTGCTATACCCTACAAGCTACTCTTTCTACACATCAACTCATCCATACAACCACAACATTAGGACGAAGCAGTCCATAGAGGTACTCACAGGCTCCAAGATAGCTACAAACGCCAAACAGATCGCGTGAAACTCGCACAGTACTGGTAAAGTAATACTTCGATTCATCTTCTAGCAAACAAACATCGCAAGCAAAAAAGGAGCAAACGAGCAAGCACACATCCATCTACATAATTTCGCAAGCTACTACATAACATAGCCACAACATGCACCCTCCACCATACACGACTTGAAAACTCCCATATTCATACCAACCCACTTATTCGAGAGCAGAGGCAGTGGACAGGGGTTATCTTTGACTTCTTCTTCGGCATTCGGTGTGGTTTCGGTTTGTGCTGTCGCTGGCAGATACGATGGGCGAGTCGTGGTAAACACAGGCACAAGGGGCCGAGCAAGCATGGGAAGGAACGAGTCTATATAATGTGAAAGGAAAGCGCAAGAAAGACACGAAACGTAGGTAGCTGCTATCTATACTTACCGCAAGAAGATAGAGAAAGAGAAGGAAATCAAGAAGAAGGAGCACTAGCAGAAGATAGGTCCCAAGAGCTCTATTGGGTGAGATCCTCATCTTCAGTAGTGAACCAATGAACGAGGCAGCTTCCATCTCTACAATCATCTGCCGTCGTAGAGATTGGGTCATGAAAAGCGAGAGAGACTGCGTTGCAAATCAGAGCCTCTAGATCAGGGTGAACCAGCCGATCTGTGCCAGGATTGGTGCTAGCTAAGACAGCGTGGTCGTCCTCGTACCGAAGGGTCCTGAAAGTTTACGGATACCTAGACTTACTTTGATAAGCAGTCTCCTTTTGGATCTGCCACAACGAAACGGGATGAACGACTGTATTCAGAAGCATCAGGTAACGGATAGCATCGCCATGAGATGTGATAACGACATTGGCGTCCAACATCTCTGTAACGACCTGAAGCTTGCAGTCCACCCGCTCGGATGCCACAGCTTGCCATGCTTTCAGAACACGGGGTTCTAGTGGTAGATCCCAAGTACTTCGCCAAGTAATCTTAGCAGTCCGGTCGCTTTCAAATATTTGGTATTGGAAAACACCCGCAAACCCTGCCCTGCCATTCCAGAGCTCCATCGATTTTAGCCGTGGCATCTTCATGGCTACTAGCGCAATCGTTTCAAGAAGATCGTTGATATAGACAGACTGCTGTTGAGGTTTTAGAACGTTCGAGGTCAGAGCGAGCGATTCCAGCCTGGGCCAAAAGTTCCATTTTTGACATGCATCAAAGAAAGGTGAAGCATCTGAAACGAACGATGCTGCGAGATGCTCAAGCCCGAGACTGGCTTCGACAAGGGCGTAAGCGGTGTCAATCTCTGCGGCTTGTACTGCTAAGGATATGGCTGGGTTATTGCCATGGAAGTTCTCAAATATCACCATTCGCCTCAATTGATCGGATCTAAGTGACTTGCATAGCCGCATTGTAGCTACAAAGCTTTAGCAGAAATTTATGTCTACGGTAACGTGTCTCGAGCCTTACTTGTATTGGTGGGTCGTTCCTCCATTCGACGCCAGTCTCTCCAAGGTTCGTAATGGATTTCGTGGACCTCGGGAAGAAGGTCTAGAAGCTCTTCGAGTGCTTCTGACTTCCAAGGATGGCGAGTTTGACGGCGCAGGAGGAGGCTTGTGACAGCTCTCGCCTTTGGCATTTCTTGGCTGGGTTCGGGCTCGGGTTCGCTAACGTTGGTCGTTTTATTGAATAAATACGCAGCCGGACCCTGGAGGCTTGTATCGTGGAGCCAATGTGAGCATTGAATGATTTTGTCCTTCTTCGGTTCTGAAATAACAGGAGGTCCATATTGGATGATACTGGAAGAATGCATCAAGGCGTTTGGAGCCTTGACGCTGATATCAAGTAAGAAGCTGCCGCTTGGTTCCCATATACTCAACTGGATAACAAGATCCTGGATCGCCTTCCTGATAGTTTTGGAAGAAACTTGATGCCAGTTATAGACCCCCACGCCTCCGCAATGCGGACAATGGTACTCAGAGGGCTCTATGGAAAACCATATATACTTCACCAAATGCCGATGGCGGTAGCCAATGTCGCTGAAGCCAGCAAGACGTGATCGCGTAACTTTAAGGCGAGCGAAAATCCTTTGCTCGATAATTGTTTGCCATGCTCGACATATTGAAGCGTACCGAGCGGAATCTCCATGAAGAACAAGGGCTTCTAGTATATGCGTTTGAATCTCTACGGGTAGGGAAGCCCAAAACATTTTGCAGGCTGCTAAGGAGTAAGAATAGTGCTAGAAAGTAGAGTATATATGTATTGCCAAGCCACTAGTACAGCAGAGTTTTCGTTTAATTTATCCGCACGCTAAGAATTTGGCGGCGATCTTACTAAAATCGCCTTATACTTATAACGTACTTATTAGTATTATATATATTAGATCCTCTTAAGATTAATCTATCTAATATCTTAACTATTTACCTATTATTTATACTTTTCTAATTAAAATTATAATAAGTAGTTATTATAAAGTATACTTTACTAGAAAATGCCTGTAAAAACTCAAGATTTTTACGTCGGAAAATCACCCCTACTACCTGGCGTTTAGTAGGTGACGTGAATTGCGGGGAGCCTATCAGACACGTTGGTAGGTGGGGTGAATAGTAGGGAGCATATCAGACATACTGGGCTATTAATCTATCAATGACACGGATATTTCCCCCTATTCAGACCGATATCAGACACGTTGGTAGGCGAGGTGAATAGTAGGGAGCATATCAGACACGTTGGTAGGTAGCCTATACATGCGACAGCATTAGCTATATCATGTGCAGGTACTAATGGACCGATATGGATTATTTTGACAGCGTTGCATACCTGGCAATGAGACGGATATTTCCCCCTATTCAGACCGATATCAGACACGTTGGTAGGTGACGTGAATAGTAGGGTTTTTGGCCTGTAAATGCGACAGCATTAGCTAATGCAGCAATAGACCGATATGGATTATTTTGACAGCGTTGCATACCTGGCAATGAGACGGATATTTCCCCCTATTCAGACCGATATCAGACACGTTGGTAGGTGACGTGAATAGTAGGGTTTTTGGCCTGTAAATGCGACAGCATTAGCTAATGCAGCAATGCACCGATTTAGATCATGCTAACAGCACTGCCTACCTGGTAATAAGACGGATATTTCCCCCTATTTAGACTGATAGTAGACACGTTAGTAGGCGTTATCGTGGAATAGGTAAAATATAAATAATGTCAGGATTTTTATTATTCGTAATCCATATTCTAGCCGTTAGCGCGTGGAATTTAGTAGGTAAATCCACTTATTCTAATATATCTTTTAAACTACTAAACGGATTTTCAGTATTTTTAAGGCGTTAAGTAGGCTAAAATAAGCTATATAACTTTATTTAAGTAGAAAATATTATAGAGCGTAGGTGTAAACGTAGGTAGAATATAAAGAAATATCAGACTTTTAATATTCGCGCTAGTCTAGGAAAGGAATCTAGGGTACTTATTAATTAACTATTAAGCTATAATAAGCTTAGGGTCCTAAATTACATATTTTCTATTATAGTAAGAAGATAATAAGAGTACTTAATATTTTATATACTTTAATAGAATTATTCTATAAAATTAATATAGAATTAATATAAAAAATTATAAAAATTAATATATATTAAAATAAGTAGTATATATAATATTTACTATATTCTAGTACTATACTTAAGTTTCTAATTAGATAAAGATTAAATATTTTCCTAGCTTTTATAGAAAATTAGATATAGTTTTCTATCTAGATATTATAAGAATTATATCTAGAAATTATAATATCTTAGTAAGATTACTATTAGATTCTTAGTATATATAAAAATTAGATAAAACTCTATTATAAAGTTATATAATCTAAAACTATTTACTATCTAATAAGGAGTAATTAGACTAGTATTAAAAGGATTTATATAAGGAGGTAGATACCTCTAATCTTTATACTTCTTTATAACTCTTATAATAGTAAGAAGAATTAGAAGATAATAAGGTAAATCCTATCTTTTCTAGTAACTATAATATAATAATATAGTTATAGTCTTTTAAGTACTTAAAAGCCTTTATATTATACTATCTAGAGAGAATTACTCCTTTATAACTTATAGCTATATTATACTAGTTATAAATAGTTAGAGCTTAGAGTTAGATATAGATCTAGTATACTCTTAAAGAGGTAGATTATCTACTATTAAGAGTTAAAGCTCTATAACAGGATTCTTATAATAAAGATACTAAGTAGTAGTTAAGATATACTATTATTTAGATAATATAAAAGGCTTAAATAAGGAGATTATTAGACTAAATATTATTTTAGTACTTAAGGGTAAATTTTCATATTAACTCGACTTACTAAACTACTTATAACTAGCTTATTACCTGTATAAATTTAGCGTTATATAATAATTATAAATTTAGTTCTAAATAGTACTTATATAGTTAGTCTAGAGATTATAGTTACTACTTTATAGAAGTACTATATATAGATTTTCTAGAGTTAATAAGAGGTAATTAGACTAGTATTAAAAGGATTTATATAAAGGGGTAGATACCTCTATTCTTTTAGTAATCCTTATAATAGTAAGAAGAATTAGAAGATAATAAGATAAATCATATATTTTCTACTATATTTTCTTATAGATAATAAATACCTAATATATATTCTATTAGACTTACTTAAATTCTATAAGCTTTAACTTAAAGATAATATATTAGTATAAAGTAAGTAGTATAAATAGTTACTAATAGTAAAGTAATATAATAGTAAAGATAGATCTAGTATTAGAAAAGAGGCTAATATAAAAGTTAAGCTAAAACTTAGAGTATTAAGATAAATAGAATAATAAAAATTAGTTAGATAAATAATAGATATTCTATATATTATAAATAGAATAAATAAAAAGGAAAGAGAAGAGAAGAAAAGGATATATAAATAGCTAGTAGAGCTATATATAAAATTATTAGATTACTATCTACTTCTAGCTCTATAAAAGGTCTCGCTTAAACTTATAAGAAGTTAATAGTAAGTATAAAGGAAGGAAGTAGCTAAGTAGAATAGACTAACTATTAAGTTAGGTTTTAGTACTATAAATTAGTACCGACCCGAATACTTAGTACTAATTTAGGTACTAACCTAAATACTTAGTACCTACTTCTAGTACTAACTTAAAAAGCCTCCGGTACCTTAGCAAGTTAGATTAAACCGACCCGACTTAATAAGGTATTACTAAGACGCTAAGACGCTAATAAATTAGCTAGATAGCCTAGGTTACTTTAAAGATTAGTACTATTCTATAAAAAAATTATTTAATTATAATTTCTATAACCCCCTTAATTCTCTAGGTATATATATTACCTTTTTATATTACCTAGGTAATAATAATAATAATAATAATAATCCTTAGTAATATAGTAGTAATATATATATATAATAGTAAAGCGTACTATAAATAAAAACTATTAGTAGTATTATAGTTATTATTTCTATAGGAATAGCTAATTAGCTATTACCTTTTTATATTACCTTATTTACTATTAAGAATTACCTAGTTAGTAATAATAATAATACTTAGTAATCTATTAGTAAGTCTTATATATAGTATAAAATACTATTATAAATAAAAAATATTCCTAATATTATAGTCTTAGTAGAATAATATAGGTAGAGCTAGTATCTTAGCGAGTTAGGTTAATACTTTAAGTTAATACTTAGTACTACCCTTTAATATTAATTTAAATACTTAGGCTAGAAATTTAGTATTAACTTACTAAAAGTTAAGTTAGATATCTAATTTAAGTTTAAAGTACTAATTTAATATAGTTAGTCTAATATTAATATATATCTTTAATCTTATTAAAATAGATATTATAAGTTTTAAGTTTTATATATAGTATTTTAATAGGTAATACTTATAGAATTAGTTATATCTTTTATATAAATAGATAGAGCTTTATAACTTATAAAGTATTAGATACTATATATTAATATATATCTTTTAGCTTTTTTAAGTATATATTATAAGTATTTAATATTAAATACTTTTATTATATAAGTATAATAGAATTAGTATTTATAAAAGATTAGAGATAAGATATTAGCTACTTAGTAATAATATTTAATATATTTAAAACTATTAAGATTCCTTAATATTAAATATTTAAATCTCCTTCCCTCTATTTTATATATAAGTCTATAATATCTATTAGTTCACTTAGTTTATAGGGTCTAACTAAGTTAGGCGTAGCGTACCTAAGGACGAATATTAAAATATTAAGATATAACTATATAGGAAAATCTTATACTTATAATAATACTACCTTTTTTAATGGAAAATAGCGTCCTTACTATTATAATAATACTATCGAGGTACTTTAACTACGTAAGTAGCTAATTAGAAGTCCTTATATATATACTATCTATTACTATATATATATTAATAAATAAAGAAAGAAAGAAACGGAGAAGTTATCTACTATATAGTATTATAAGTCGAGTAACTTTAATAGTAATAGCGAGGTTATAATAGTAGTAATTAGGCTATAAAGTAGCTCTAGTAGTAGGTAATAGGCGTATTATTAAGTCTATAAAGAAATGAATAAAATTAGACGACTGTAAGGGTTATATAGCTGTATAGCCTACTATTAGCGGTACGCTACTAGTACGTATACGCGCATGTATACCTATAAGAATAGGGATGTTAAGGTAATAATCCGAATACCTCAGCGTCCTTTTTAGGGCCTATCAGCCTATACAGAGTCCTTACACTATATTCGGATCGCCTTAGGACTAATTATTCGGGGGCTAGTTCTAGGGGCTAGGCGCTAAGTAGGTAGCCGAGTTAAGGGGTTAGAAATCATACTGTAGGTTTAAATCATACTAAGGGATATTAAAAATCCTATTAAATTTCATTACTTAGGGGTAAAATCATGTCATTTACACGTGCGCGACGCATTACAGACGCTATTCTTAGGGGTGGTACAGCCGCTAGAGCCATTTCTCTTAGGGTACTAAGACCCTCGCAGGCGTTAAGATTCCGCGCTGTTGTAATTAGGCTGCACGCCCCGGCTACAGGCCGTTAATTAGGCTACACGCCCCGGCTATAAGCCGTTAATTAGGGGCTAGCGCGCCCGCTACCCGCCGGCGGACACGGTCCGACCGAGCATTCTATATTAATTAGGTCACGTACCCTAGCTATAAGTTGTAATTAGGCTAATAAGGCCCTAATAGTTAGTATAACTATCCTAGAACAATATATATTTTACGCCACTACTCCCTAGCCTTCGGGGCGAAGGCTCTAGAGGGGGGGATAATTATAAGGGTTGCATAGCTATATAGCCTACCGTTAGCGGTACGCTACCGGTACGTATACGCGTATGTATACCTATAAGAATAGGGGTGTTTAGGTAATAATCTAAACACCTTAGCGTCTTTTTTAGGGCCTATTAGCTTATATAAAGTCCTTATAACAACGTATTATTAGGAATTAAGTGTAGAAGGAATATTAATTTATTAATAATTAGAATTTAGACTAATAATATCTTAGCGGTTTTAGTAAAAATCTTAAATAGTAAAAAGGAGTTAATTAATAGGGTCTTTAAATTTAAAACTTTTCTTTTCCTAGGCCTATTCTAGTTAGGCTTCTTAGCTAGTATTACTATTACTAATATCTAGTTAGTCTATATTTTTATAATAATAGTTAATATTATTAAAGAATATAATAGGTTTACTTCCTAGTAATATAAAGTTAATAGGAATATTAATTCCCTTAATTTATATAATCTTTTATCCTAGTTATAAGGTAATATTATCTTCTAGCTATCTTAACTTATTTATACCTAGAATAACTCCTACCTTAATACCTTTTATTATAAATACCTTAGTATTAAGACGTAGTACTATACTATTATTACTTATAATAAAAAGAGAAATATCTATATATCTATTAATAATATATTCCCTACTAATTCTTCTAACCGTAATTAGTAATATCTTATTTAGATAGCTATAAAGATTTCCTACTAGTAATAAGGATTTATTAATAAATATAGTAGAGCTCTTAGTATTAATATAGAAGTCCTAATATTAACTATCTTCTATAAAGAGGCGCCTTTAGATAGTAGCGTAGCTGTAATTTAAAGGAGGAGGCTATATTATAATAATATATAAGGCTATATATTCTAACTAATTTATATAGATATATTATTATTTCTAAGAGGTAGACTAGATATTAATAGTATAAATATCTAGTATATACCTATCTATTTCTTCTATATTTATAAAACCTAAGTAGTAGATATTATAGCTATAAGGAGGGATATTATACTTAAAATATTTAGTATTATTAAAATAAATATAGGTATTTTTATTATAGTACTTAAAGGTAGATCTAAAGTTTATATCTTCTATATTATTATCTTTATACTTAATATTTTCTATACTATTATTATTAATAACCTAATTAGTAGACGCTTAGTTAGCTATAATTTAATAATAGGGTATTAGGTTAGGAGGATTTAGATTAAAGCTATAAGATAAAGGCTAATAAGTATAAACTTAAAGGGGTCCTTATTAACTTATTATAAAAGGTAGTTAATATTATTCCCCTATATATAAATTATATTAGAAGGCTACTTCCTTCGCCTTAATTATATACTTATATTTAGAGCTATAATTATAGCTATTTAGGTAGAGCGTTAGCTTACTTAATAAGCTAGTCCTAGAAGGTATAATACCTAATAGTCTACGTCGGCAATTTTTGAAAACCCGGAGGGGTACCTAGGGCCGGCCCCGGGCCGCCCCGGGCCCCAAGGGCCGTGGTTTGAGAAAGCTTGCCCTAGGGCCGCAGGGGCAGACACGAGTCCGCCCGGGGCCGCCCCAAGATTAGGCTTCCGGGTACTAGGTAATAGCGTCGCGCTACCCCAAGATTAGGCTTCCAGGCGCTAGGTAATGGCGTCGCGCCACCCCACGGCTAGGCTTCCAAGCAATAGGTAATAGCGTCACGGTTCCCGCAACTAACGCTGTCGCATCATCATCAACTCTCCGAGTTGACATGGCTACCACGCTGTAGCCCCCTATTGTGGCCCACCCTGGCGCATCACCCCCGCGTAGAAATCGGCTGAATCGATTGATTTCAGGGTCGCTTTTAGGGTGGCGTTGGGGGTGGCTCCGGGGTACGCTACCCGAGTCCCCCGTCGATTAAAGAACATCAAAACTTTTGAAGTTCTATTTAGTAATATGGTTTCGCTTAGTAATTAGTCACGTGACTTCCTAGAATTTACGAACTAATAAATTCTAAAAATACTGCTTAGTTAGCAGTCACGTGACGCTACCCTTGGAGCCCAGAGCGGCCCCAGGGCCTTACGGCACGCTGCGACAGGCCTGGGGCTGGCTCGGGGCCCCCGGGGCCGGCCCCGGGCCTGCGGGCACAAGGCCTTTGCTAAGGGCATAGGGGCGAGTTAAGATCTTGCCGACGTACTATATTATTAAGATTACAAGAAAACTCGTTAGAATTACTATTTAAATAACGGATATCTTATTATAATTCCTAATCTAGATTTTTCTAGGCTAGTACTATTAGTACAGCTAATTCTAATTAATTATAAGACTATCTACTAAGTAGTATTACTTATATATATTTATTTACAGGGCGATATTATTTAGTATCTTATATAGTATAATATTCTATATATAGCTTATTAAATACCTATAACTATAACTATTTATATTTCTCTACTAATATAGTATAGAAATAGGTAAGGTCGTCTAAGAGAGAGTCTTAATAGCTAGTCTTAAGATATAAAAACTATATTATAACTAATCTATATAAGTAAAGGTATAGGTTTTTAGTAACTAAATTAGGTCTAGTATATCCGATTTATTTTACCTATTATATAAATATATTAATATCCTAGTAGAATATATCTTTACTAGATATAATATATAGTCTATTAGGGTATTCCTTAGATACTACTATCCTAAGATAAAAGTAGCCTATCTTACTTATCTTAAATTCCATTTTTTATAATATAATTAGCTCGCTCTAAGGTAGAGTAGTTCTATTACGAAGTTATAAGCTAGTATACCTCTTATATTAGTATACCTTATCTTTATTATATATTAATACTATATCTTCTAGGGCCTCTTAACTAGCCTTCCGGTAGTAAGGAGGGATATAAGCCTATTAGGGTATAGTAGGAATTCTTAGTAGGTAGAAGGCTATTATAATTAATTCTATAAGTAATATAAGTAAACTTAATTTAATATCCTTAATAGTATATTATATCTTGTTTTATTATACTTAAAAGGCTTTAAATTACTACTTCTACTAGTCTAATAAGCGTTCCTCTATATTATTAAAGTATAAAATATTATATATTTATATTATATTAACCTACTTATAGATATAATTAATTAAGTAATCTATTTACTATACTAGATCTTTTATAACGGTCTAAGTATCCTTTAATACTAAGGATTAAATTTCTAGCCTTCTTATAAGATATAAGCTTTTTATTATCTTCTTTAGTATTATCTTATTCCTCCTTAATATCTATAATTAGTTTTATCTTTTCTATCTTTTTACTCTAGATATTAGAAGGTAGATCTTTAGTAAGGTTAGCTATATTAAAGACAGATTTTTTAAGGGAAGTAGATCCTAGGTATTAATTAGTAGTTTAGTTAAGAGTCTTCTTTAAACGCTAGTCTAATAGAGGGTTATTAATTATAGATATTACCTTAAAATAGCTTTCTAGAAAGGATTTTCTATATTATAGTTAAGGTATTAAATAGTTATATATAACGGAGGTTTTAGGTATTAATATTATTAGTATCTTCCCTAGTAAGTATAGAGAGTTAGGGAGGTAATAGCTAAAGGAAGTTAAAGGGTAGATAAGAGAACTAATATTACTCTTTTAAATACCTTCTTTAGATTACTATAAATTATAGTAGAAATAGAGTTTTCTTTATTCTTTAATATTGTATTTATTAGAGGGCGCTCTTAGTAGCTAGTAAAAAGGCGTACTATATAACTAGGAGTTATAAGTACTTAGAGTAGCTAAGGCGTATTATATAGCTAATAATAAGGCGCTTAGAGTAGCTATAATTAAATATCTAGTATTACTACTATTATTACGGGTCTATTATCTAGGGTATAGTATATATAAATTATTAGCTATCTAGAATAGAAAATCTATAATATCTATTAGTTTACTTAGTTTATAGGATCTAACTAGGTTAGGTGTAGTATACCTGAAGACGAATATTAAGATATTAAGATATAACTATATAGGAAAATCCTATACCTATAATAAGAAGTAATAGTAATCTAGCTTAAAAGAACTCTAGAATAAGACTCTAGAGTATAGAAACAGAGTTCTCCGGGACGCTAGCCCCTTAGGGCTAGACTAGAAGTAAGTTTAGACTAGAAGTAGGTGAGTTCTTCTAGCGGCTAGTACCTCTTTGTTTGGAGGGCGGAATGTACTAGGGCAAATGAGCCTAAGCGCTAGGGCATTTTAGGGGGCATATAGCCACTTCCGGCATGACCCTAAAGGGCCGTGTATGATAACAAACAGACAAACAAAACAAATAAACAAACAAATACTCTTTAATCCCCCCTATGGCTGATCACTCAAAACCCTTGGGTCGTGCCGGATTTGATTGAATTTCTGGCGAGCGCTGTTTTCAGCGTTTTGGCCGTCACCCGACCGCACCCTCCCTACAAGATCGCGGAATGCTGCCTAACACCTAAAGCTAGTCGTTTGCCTCTTCGCATCGTGTGAATCTCCTACTCTTTTCTATACTTCAGCTCTTGAGACGCTTTTCTTCGACTTGCTGAATACGACTCCCATGCCTCAGAGGAAGAAAGAAGCCAACATCGCTGCAGAGCCTTCGGATGCGGAGAAAGCTCGTCAGTTGGCCGATAAGAATGTAAGTCTTAGTAAACCCATTGACGCGTTCCACCGTGGATGACTCTCGATCGCAAAAAGGAAAACCCTTTCTTACAATCAGTCTCACAGCCCGGAGACATCCCATCGGCAACTGAAAATTATCGACGTTCTGCGAGGATTCGTAAGATTGTAGAGAGCGCCACCAAGCCTTCACAGAATCCAGTGAACGAAGACCAAAGCCTCCTTGACGGGTCTCAGGCCACCCAGAATCGTGCGTCAAAGCAACCTGGAAATACTGCCTGTGGTGCGAAGACCGCATCTCAGTCGAAGGAAGCTACTAACTCTTCGACAACCAAAGGGAAATCAGCTGTCCAAACTCGAAAAAGTCGTTTGACTCCTAGGCGTAGCAAAGCCGCAGCAGCCCCAAGATCGCATCCTAGAAAGAAGGCTCGTGGCCGGCCTAAGCTGATTGCTGATCCGATCGAACCAACACAGCAAGATCTTGGATCCGGCACGCGGACTCGTTTTCCAGGTATCTCAAAACTCAAGATTAGTCGGCCGAGAGGAGACTCAGGTCAAACTCGTGGCGGACAGCCGAAAGCTCGATTGACTCTTGCTGCCAAGAATTCCTCCCTTCCTCTCGGCTCCCCGCAAGCAGCTCTTAATGGGAGATCTTGGAGTAAACGTCCTATAGAACGATCGGAACCCCTTAACCGGTCCACACCTCTCACAAAGGAAGCTCTTGAGGCACATACGCGGGACTCAGCACCAATCGCCCTTGCGGATCAAGTAAGGGCTATTAATCGCATTTCCGGACGTGTCTTGACTGGGACCTTAGCTGAAACACGATCATCCGATACAACTGACATTGACCCACAGGAGGAATTCAGCTATAAGTGGGGCTATCTACCGCCTTTGGGCGAAGAGGCTGAACGTATCATAATTGCTGTACTTGAAGATCCGGAGCTCGCGAAAATCATATTCAGAATAGGCCCAAGTAGTAGAGGATTCAGACCTGGGCTGGAGAAGAGGAATGTCATCATATCTGAAAGTCGAGATCCCGATCCACGAGCGGATGAGATAGGAGGAGCATCTGCAGAGGGATTTCTGGAGGAAACGGCAAACCAACAACAAGTTTACGACGATCTCTGGCGGCTGGATCGTAACAAGTGTAACATGAGTTCAAGCGAGGCTTTGTTTCAGCGAACCCTCATGATTAGCCTGATAGCACGGCATTCCCTTATGTATCGGCAGAACACGGGCGGGACACAGCTCCTCGACTTTGTCGTCGAAGAACCTTGGAATTGTCTACCCATGCCAACTAAAGCCGTGTGGAGAGTCCCGGAACACCTGGCTTCTGACTTCAAAGTCTTGACGCAGCCTAAGCCTGATCTTGCAGTGTGCTTTGACAAAAATCTACTGCTACCGGAGGACATATGGGCGACTTTGCCCGAAGCAACACAAGCCCTTGCGTTATTTGAGAACAGTGACGCAGCGGCTTCAAGGATATTTCACTTCCTGACGGTGGAAGCCAAGAAGGCAATAATTGACATCGACGAGCCTAAAGCACTTCATCAAAGTCTTAATAATGCGAGTCAGGCTCTCCATAATATGTTCGAGTTTTTCAGAGACGCAGGCCCACGACATGAGGAAATCTTCTTTGATAAAGTTCGCTTTTTCTCCATAGTAGCAAACGGGGAAGGCCTTCTCATTCGTATTCACCGAGCTATCCAGCTGAGTCACGAAGATTCACGACTTTTCGTCATGCCAGACGAGCCCAACTATCGCCTCAGGTTCGTGTATCGAAACTTCGAAAGCATAAAGGGGATCGACCAGTACACTCGGGCAAGGGTCCTTGAAGCTTTCAAAAAGATTCTCAAGTACGCGATTGAAGACCTCAGTAAATGGATCATAGTTGCTGCATCTGATCTTGCCGATAAGCTTGAGAAAGACCCTCAGGCATTCATAGCAAGGCGCGAACTCAATTTTTACAGATATGATCAGCCCAGCCCGAAACCATCAAGGCAGACGTATCAAAGTGCAACCCCATACGCGACAACCGGGACCCTGTCTGTGACCCAGAGATTTGAGAACGCCAAAGTGAATTATAATCCGGCTCTCACCGCGCACTCTGTAACGAGCGAGCAGCGCACGCCCACACAAGAAAATTTTCAAACCTTACCACCTTCGAATATCCGGAAGAGGAGCGGAGGGGACCAGCTTGAAAATGGAAGTTCCGTCAACCAAACTCCATCTCAGCCGCCAGCAAGAAAGCGACGTCGAGCTTCATAATCTCGGACTAGGTTGTTCCAGAACGAAGCCATTACGTTGCGCGAGAAGACCAACTGGACAGCATAACACGATGATATATTGGTGAATACATGCGCGTACCGTGACCGTGAAAATCCTCAAGCTTTCATATCGTATTCACATGCAGAATTCTATTGTTATACATCACTTTAATTACCAACGCACGCGCAAAGTAATACCTGAACCGTGACTAGTAACTGCCGACGAAGTCTGAATCCAATACCCTCCCTCATTGGTTCTAGCTGAGGAGCTGAAAGTAGAGTGTGACATACATCCCCAAACACAAACCGAAATACCAAGTCCATCACTTCTCAACCCCTCCCTCCTTCACCGACCCCTCAGCTCCAGCCGCAACCGCAGCCTTCCGCGCTCGCATCGGTCTAATCATTCGACTTGGGAAGGTTGGAGCCGGGGCTGCGCTTGTGGATTCCATAGGCTCTTGTTGAGGGATTCGTGGCTGTTGGGGAAATGGGAATGGAGGGGTGGAGGTGGCTGATGAGGGGCCTGGGAGGTTGATGGTGTTTTTATTCGGTGCCGGCGCTGGTGCTGTGGAGATTGGGATTTTGGATGGAGAGGGTGTGGGTGCGCGAGATTGGTCTGGGGGGAGAAGTGTCGTGCTTGGGGAGAGGCCGGGGAGGTATAGGGTTTTGGTTGATGGGTTTGATTTGGGGGGTTGTGGGGCTGTGGGGGTTTGGGGTATGGGATTGTATAATGGCGCTGTGGGGACCGGATTTGCAGGCGGAGAACGTCTAGTGGCGCTCAATCCGCGTGTTGTTGCAGACTGTGCAGCTGATTTAGTTCCTGGCTGCTTGTTGCGCGCTGGCCCTTCGTGAATCGGATTTGCAGACGGAGAGCGTGTGGTGGCGCTCGATCCGTCTGTTGTAGGCGCTCGTATAGTCTGTGCAAGTCCTAATGGATTACGCTTGGCTGGCGGTGTGTACATCACTCTGTCTGCTGCGCGAGGTCGTACAATTGGTGACAGTCCTGGCAGATGCATGGTGTTTCTTGATGCGTCTGTTGTGGGAAGCGACTGTGTAGCTGGTGCCAGTCCTGGTAGATTGGTGTTTTCTGGCCCTGCATGAGCCGGAGAGCGTGTGGTGGCGTTCGATCCGTCTATTTCGTTGTTTGTGGGCGCTGCAGGAAGTGGGTTTACGGACAGAGCGCGCAAGATCTCGCTTAATTTTTCTGATGAAAGAGGCTGCATAGTTGGTGGAACTTCCTCAACAGGCGGAGAGCGTACAAAGTCGCTCGATCCATCTGATTCTGGGGTGCCAGGCAAGCTCTCATCCATCATCGCTGCGTAAGCCGGGTCTACAGACGGAGAGCGTATGGTGTCGTTCAACCCGTCTGTTGCAGAAGGCTGTATAGCTGATGGCACTTGCAGGAATTCGTTGTTGACTGGGTCCGCATCTATCTTCGGAGAGCGTATGGTATCGCTCAATCCATCTGTTGTAAGAGGTCGTACAGTTGGCGAAATTTCGGGCAGGTGTATGGCGTCATTCAATTCGTCTTTCCCAGAAGGCTGTACAATAGGTAGAATTTCCGACAAGGCATTATTTGCTGGCGCTCCGGGATCAACAGGCGGAGAGCGTACACAATCGCTCGATCCATCTGATTCTGGAGTGCCAGGCAAGCTCTCGTCCTCTGGCGCAGCGTGAGCTGGATCCACAGACGGAGAACATACAGTGTTGCTCAATCCATTTGCGCTCAACGGCTGCTGCGGCGCTTCTTGTACGGTGGTGGGGGTTGGGGACCCCTCACTAGCTGGAATGTTGTCTTCCTGGTCTTTCTTACTAGCATTGCCATCGAGTGCATCACCTCCTTCAATATTTCCCTCGCCAACAACGTCACCGACGTCTTCATGGCCTTCTCGGTGATGATCTGCCTCTATACCTTGGTCTGCCTCCTTGCCGCTGCTATCTGCGCTAGGTTCATCACTAGCATCCTCATACTCCTCATCGCTCTCATAAGCTGCTTTACCTTCTGCAAGGGCTCTATCGAAAGCGTCCTCATACTCTTTGTCGCTGCCATCTTCTTCCTGTTCTCCTTCAGCTTCACCATGGGCTTCATCTCGATTGCCCTTACCCCCATCATCCTTGTCTTCTTCTTTCTCTTCCTTCTTTTCCTTCTCTTCCTCTTCCCATTCTCCATCATCTGACTTGGCCTCTTCGCGGTCCTCAAGCTGAGCCATGAGTCCTTCGTTATCTCTCCAAGACTTCTTGAGATCAGCTCGAACATCATCCAATTCTTGCTGGAGAGACTGGTTCGCGTCATCTGCTTCAGCATTCACGCCCTTCAGATATTTGCAGAGCTTTTTGAGCTCGTTTATCTTGTCATCTTTAGCAGTCGAGGTCTTCAAGTTGTCTTTGTATGCTTTCTTGAGCTGTTGCACTTTGCCGTCCTTTGCCTTCGATTCAGCCTCCTCTTCGTCACACTTTTCCAGCAGGCCACGGCATTCCTGTTTGCCTTCAGCAACTTCTTCCTTTAGGGATACATTCGTGTCTTGGAGAGTCTTGACGATCCCCTTCGCTTCGCTCAGAGCCTTCTGTAGATCGTCGTTCCTCGTCTCAAGATTCTTGATCTGCCCGTCTGGTTTTGGGCTGTCTGAGCGGAGGGCATCGATGGTCTTTTGAGACTCGGTAGCAGAAGCCGCGAATGAATCTCCGGCCTTTGTCAACTGTTCGTTGCTCTCTAGAAGTCTCGTATTCTCGGCCTTGAGTGTCTCGTTCTCGGTCGTCAGACGATCGATATCGTCGACTTTCTTATCAAAGGCCACGGCGTCATCGTCAATCTGAGTCTCCAGGTCCTTAGTGGTGTTGATGAAACCAAGAACCTCTGCCTCCAAATCTTTGATCGTTGTCTCACATTCTTCAACGAGCTCCTTGGACTTCTTGGTATCTTCCTCCAGTGCTGAGTTCCTTTTCTTCAACTCCGAAATCTTCTGCTCGTGCTCTCTCTGGCTGGAACGAAGAGAGCGTATGGTAGTGTCTTGAATTTTAATGTCCGAGCTGATTCGGGTAATATCCGTATTCAACAACTTCTTCTCGCTCTCGGCTTCACTAATCCTCATGGACAAATTCCTGATGGTCTTCGTGCGCTCCTCCGCTCTAGTGTTGAAGTTTGCTATGAGTGTCTTCTGTTGGTCCGCAGTCGACTCCAAGGTGGTATTTGCATTTTTCAGGCCTATGATCTCTTGGTCTCTGGCACAAAGGGTTTTCTCTGCCGTCGAGGCCTCAGACTGTAGTAAACGAATTGTACACGCTTTAGCGTCGAGCAGACCTTGGATCACCTTAACTTCTTCGAGTTCCCGATCTATGGTAGCCAGCATCTCCTTCTGCTGTTCAGTCTCCGATTTGAGTGTCTCGAAAGCTGACGATGTCTCAACGAGCCATTGCAAAGCTTCCATGTACTTCTCTTCCATCGTATTCAGCTCCTGCTCATCTTCTTCTTTGACAATACCTTGAAATACCTTGGCTTCTTCAAGTTCCCGTGCTTTGACAGCCAGTAGCTCCTTCTGTTGTTCATTCTCTGATTGCAGGATTTCCAGGGCTGAACTTGTTTCCATGAGGGACCGTAGAGCTTCCATATACTTCAGGTCCATGGATTGCTCCTGTTCAACATCTTCACCTGCAATTCCCTCCTCGATGCTCTCAACATGAGACTCATCGTCTACTGCGGTCTGCCAGCTTTGTCGATTATCAGGCCCACTTCCTCGGTCCTCATCAGAGTTCAGCTTGGCTTCATGATCCTTGTCATCGATTACGGGCATGATCGCTTCAGATTTATTGAACGCAGGAGTCAGTGGGCGAATCGCTCGGACAAGGTAAGTCCCTCCTACAACAACGCCGACGATCACGACAGAACCCATCAGAATCTGCTCCAATACGCCAGCGTTGAGGACACGTTGTGCTAGTATATTGTATCCGAATTCACCACCTCCGACAAGAATTGCGTAAACTGACATCCAAGCATCGTACGTGAAAGTTCTCACTGCGTCGACGCCGTCCTTGAGATATGTGACAATGACCGAGGACGATGGATTCCGACCTGAGGAATTGGGTAATTTCATTCGCAGTGTCATTCTCTTTCCGTTGCCAAGCATAACATCGAAACTGTGACCGGTTCCCTGAACACCACGCATTCCCTGTGACGATGGCATCATCACCGCCCTATCGTCAAGACCATGGGCCTTCAGCAACGCGAGGACCTGCTTGTCTAGTGTGAGTGACGCGCTGGTGCCCGTGGGAATATCGAAGCCGCCTTTCCTCAGTGCAGATGTGAAAACTCGTCCTGGACGCGATGCTGCCCAGTGTTTGAGCGCATATCTGACTGCTGCTCTATCCGTTGCAATGTTGAGTCGTCCGTCAAGGTGTTGGAGAACAACATCAGAAGTGAGAATCACTGCGGCCGAAATGGCCGTCTCCTTGGTGGCGTGACGCCAGCCTTCTGTAGCCATTGCTGGAATAACAGCGACGTTCTGCTGATGAAGGTGTGTGAAGACGAAAGTTAAATGATGGTTGGAATGAGAGGCTGAAAAATATGGCAAGTAATTGGGTATTACGTCCGGATGTCAATAAGCTGTGTTATACAAACCTCATCAGGCAGCAATACCACCTGTTATAATCTCGCGAACTCCTCGTTGAGGCAATCGCATCCGAGGAAACTGTCAATGTGATTGTCTCAATTGGTGATGGCAAAGATGATGATGTTTGCTGTTCGATAGCTAAAAGCTGAGGGCGAATGCTGAAGCGAATGAAACTCGTGTTGGTGTTGTTCTCTGTGTCGAGTTGGTGATGATGTTCAGCGTGTAGGTGAATTATGCTTTCAAGACCGAGTCAGTTGTGACTTGGTGATTTTGGTGAGTGGGCTATTGCGCTAGTGCCATTCTGGATATAAGGAGGTTGGTCCTTCACCCTTCATGAGGAAGCTGAGTTATTGTGTAACACATCGTTTGTGTAATACTGAATGCCCCACCGCGCGCTAAGTGTGTGCACGGCAAGACAAGGCCATGCAAGATTCTCGCTATGGGACTTTCGTACGGGTGGAATAGCATCTAGTGAGAGATATTGGTAAACATAACAGTCTTGCTTTTCCACTCGAGAAACAGGTTTCTGTCGTCACTCTGTCTTCTGCATCCTGCCTATCCTGCTCTCTCCTCGACCAACGTTGTAGATATCCAATCTCCTACCTAAGCATATCAAGATGACAGTCGTTATATGTTGTTATTGCCGATAGCGCTATGAAATGCATGTTCGCTCATCGACAAGCCGTCCACGGCATCGATGCAGACCTTGGCGATGAGGACGCCTGACATAAAACGTACAGTGCAGGGTTTAGACCCAAAGTACAGCAGCATCAACGCGGTATCGCAATTTCAACCCTCGAGGCACACAACAAGATAGGAGGGGAAATTACTGCCTCAAGAACGAATCGTCTGCTCATTCGAATAAGTATCTTGAAATGAGGCTCGCGTCCTACCTTCAAACCCATACATCCGAATCGACGGTAGTTTACCTTTATCACTCCATCGAAGCTAGTCGTACAATGATTGTTCCTCTAACTCTGGTGCAGGAAGCAGCACCTCTACAGTCACTAAAGAGACCTCGCTTCTTTCTCCAGCTAAATTGGAGACATAGCTTGACCTCGAGCCTGCCCCACGATCAGGTAAACATATAATGCAAAAGATGTAGTTCAACGTTAATATCACCACTTCACGTTCGACGGAAGCTGTTGCTATTTGCACTCATTGCGGGCCTCACCTCTGTGCGGATCTCCATGTTCAATTTACGAAATCTTCATACTGCATCCGAACCAGATGCGTAACGGAGTAGTCGCGGGACGTAATGGAAGAACATCCCTCGAATATGCTTTGCGCGTATCGGCAGCGGCACTGGACCGAGCTGTCAATGCGTAAGCACCTTATTTCAGTAAGCGAGAGGATGATTACAGGCTGTAAATTGTCCGACATGCGATCTCGAATGTAGAATTAAGGACTGGATAACCGTAGCACTTCTTCATGACAGTAGTAAATAGGGCGTGTCCCATTTCTCACCAAGCTCATTACAACAATCGCTTACAAGATTGTGTCCTATTTCTTGGTTCGAATGGCATTGAATGCCAGATCTGTTGTAGCATACGTGCTTCTGCTTTCATCCATGGCCACAGCCATCCCGGTCCAATCTGTCTCGTCCTCCTCACCTGGCCGTCTTTTCAAGCGCACAGAATATGTGAGTGTAGCATTCTGCAGGCACTCAAGCCTTCGATTGACCATACCATCTCGTCCAGGAAATAGGCTGCCACCCCACTCTGCCTGAAGCGCCATACCCTCCAAATCTCGACATGCGACCAGTTGGACGTCGCAACCAGGATGGCACGATAGCGAGACTGGGGTACGACGACCGTTGGGGGGAGCGAGAGTATCTATACACCCTCACCGATCTCTGCGATCGCGCTGGTTGCCGTTGCTCGGGATCAACAGTGGTGTGCAACAGATTCGACTACATTCTGTTCGTGGTTGGATTTTACATCCAGTATGAGGCTGATTGTCTCCAAAAATGCGAATGTTTTGAAGAAGACGAGGATTTGGAGATCGAATGCATAACAGCAAGCACCAATTCGACGATCGATACTTGCTCGAGCGGATCAAGTGTGAATAACTATAAGAGTTCTGACCTGGCAGCCTTGAATGCTCAGACGATGAAGCAGGTGTACGGTCATTTTGGAGTCACCAAGGTTATTGAGAATGGGCGTGACATTGAGCATTCTAGCCCGGTATCGGTCCAACCACCCAGTAGACTTAACGGGGGAAAGCCATGCTTAGCTGGTCAGGCCGCTGGATGGGCATTCGAGAGCGGCGTGACAGGCAGGTGCTGTCCTGGATACACTTTCAATGCGTTGACTGCATCCGAAGCGTACGTCAATTACGGACTTCCCATCGGATGGATTGTTGCTGGCGTGACGATTGTTGGGATGTGTCTAAAATCTGCATCCGGATGATATGGTCGCCTAGAAAAGACTAATGCTATCTCTTTGCCTCCAAGAGCAAGCGATAAAAAGCAATGATTCAGTAGCATCGAAGCATTGAGTGACATTGATTTTCTTATCTCGAAGTCATGGGTTTTCTACTGTCAAAGTGTAGGTGCGATCTCGACTGTGCCGTTTTCGGTTGATAAAGGTCCTTTGGTGCAAGCGAAACTTCCTCTCCAAACTTTGATGAGAAGCCTGCGCCACAAGGATGACCAGCTGTCGTGTAATTCTTCGGTCACGACGCTGGGACGTGTGAACAAGCTCGTCCGGTTCAAGCTCCGCGTTACAAATCCAAGGAGCGACCGTTGCGAACCTGCCGCAACCGAATGAGTAATATGAAACATGGCTTAATCGGCGAGGCAAAAGCCACCGAAACAGCTGCATTGAGATTTGTCCATTTGAATAGCGAGCTCCAACTTCGAAAGGAAATGATCCTGATTGCCGGGTAAACGTTTGCTATTGCTGGGTATCGACGTCGCTGCGAGCCTTGATAAGACTAGTCACCAGCCGTAGATTTCGGTAGATTCACTTTCGATAATTTTGATGCTGGAAAGGAATTGGGCATCAGGCTTTTGCGTCTCTGAAGTCCTTGTAGTTGCTTAGCACCAACTGGTATTGAACAAGAGTCAGTAAACAATAGCCTAGTACCCTCTGAGTTTTTGACTGGTAGTAATGATAGCGTGGCATACACCAAATTCGCTAGCGTATCAATGCCAGCTTGCTTATTCTCCCAGATTTATCGGAGCGCGGTGATCAATACGAGTCCCGATCAGGAGTAAGTCCAATCATTAGACGATTTGTCTCAGAAATCTGGCCTTCCTGTTATTGTTCCTGTTCATCCTATCTGCTTGAACCCTGCTAGTCCTTTCAACTTCAGATAAACATCTGTTCCCCAGCCCCACATACTTTGCACCGCGATTCCACCACCGAAATGCTCTGCATACGCTCTTCCGAGCGGTAGTCCGTAGCCTAATCCGGCCAAACTACTAGAGTCACCAACAGCGCCAGAGATGGCATTCAGAGCATCCACGTTACCATTACCGAGATCCATGACCTCCTCGTCTCCAAAGGTCGTAAAACTATAAGCCCAGATATTTGGTAGGTTTTCAGGTGATATGCCGCCCCCACGGTCACGGATGCGGATGGTCACCCCAGGTGTCAAGGATGCCTGCGAAATAGCATTCGGTTCGCTTGGTAGAGGACCTGCAGATCCAGATAGATGGACTGAAGTCTCTTCCGACGATGGTAATTTTGGCTCTGGTGAGTGAGCAATGGTTACCTCGATTGGTTCACGCTCTTTGCCGCTCTCGATGGTAGCCCGGAAAGCATTCTTCAACAGCTCCGTAAGTATGTATTCTAGATGTGTAGGCACATGAGCCATTTGGGTGTCCGGTTGGCCATTGATAACGACGGTCGGCCTGACGCCATACTTTAGCTCGCAAATCTCAGAGACAAACGATTCGCAGCTTCGGATGATGTCAGCCGGCCTCAACGCTGTATCAATGACTCCAATGTGACTTGAGGACCCATCGTGCACGTATTTGGAGTCAGGTTTACAGTGTGGCTGTGAGGATACATGTAGAGCAATATGTTGTTCTGCTATCAGTCTTGTACCAATTCTAGCTCGCAAATGCTCGTCCAAGAACCGGGTGACGTCCACGGGACTGATGTATTTTCTGCACTCCAGAAAGCCTCGAGCAAGTATTGGTATAGTGTTTGAATGTGTCTGGACCAGATCCGCCATAACCTCTGTGAATTGAATTTCATCTTCAAGACTCGTGATACGACGTTCTTGGTAGGGTAGTAGGGTAGATAGTGAGTGGACGTAAGTATTGTAGATGCGAGAAATATTGGGGTTCGACACGACGATGAAAGGGAGATTGCGGAGGGCTTGTATACGGTGGGCAAGGCGAATGGGAAGGAGGGATAGGGTAAAATTGGCGGAGGAGAAGAGTGTATCTGCTGAGAGCGGCGGGCGGCCATGTCTAGAGCGAGCTGTCAGCCTCTGCATGCCTCTGGTGGAGGAACGCTAGCTACTGCACAAGATCGGCCAATGTCAGAGAATGCAGCGGCTTTGAAGCCAGGCGAGCAACCTGGTCATTGTCAATGCTAACGGACGCTGGAGGATATGACCATGGCGGCTGCTGTTCGGAGACTCGGCTTCTAGTAGTCGCCAGATGCCTGATCTGCTGCTTCAGAGGACATATGACTCTGATTAATCGTGAGTCCAGAATCACTGGTTTCGTAAGCATCTTGAGACAATGATCCAAGTTGGAAGTTGAGGGCAACGAGGTGGCTAGTGGTGGAGCACTGGCCAATTGAAGGGTTAGGGCAGACCCATCTAGAATGAGGCTAGCGTAAGGAATACCAACGCCTATATCCTTCATCTTCTACATACATAGTAGTCAACCTTCGGCTTCGATCTATGAGCAATCCGTACATCAAGAACTCGGTCTTGAGGGCTCCGGAGACAATTGCCATCTTCGACCCGGGAATTCCGCCGCCCATTGTGGCTCTTTCGACTCGACTATTGCACTTACCATGTCTCTCCTCTATGTTATATTATTGTATCTATCCAACAGGTCGCGAGCTAGAAGTAGTATTGGAGGAGAAGCTCCTAGAAGAAAATCTACAATAGTACATGATTGTATGTTGTACCGCTACAGCCTTGTCCATTTTGCATCCGGGTTCAGTCGCTCTAATCATGCACAATCACTGTCCGAGTTGGGGGATCGACGAGGCTGAAGATTGGGGACAGCTGGCAATGGAGGGGATGTGTTGGTGTTGCAGCATTATGCGTGCAGTATGCAGGCGTTCTTTTTGCCTTCCCATCGACCTAACCTTCCCTTTCATCGAAAGAATCAGTCCCTCCAAGTACTCGCAAGCGGCGCTATGACCGTTGCCTTTGTTCTCCCAGCCACGGCAGAGTTACTGCCGATCCTATCTGGCGATGTCATCCTCATCCTCAGCAGGGCCTTTGAAAGGCTGCACACACCATCTTTCTGGCCAGGCCCCCACGAAGAATGCGTATTGATAAGTCGCTAATTAGGTCCACCAAGAAATCAAAGACGTAATTATAAGGCTCAACGTTACCTACCATACTGTTTAGGAAGGGAGAGATCCGGAGCGGCATGGAAGAGGTAACCGAAAAATATACACAATCCTCCATCAACCAGTCACATTATGGACAAGTCGGCATCAATCAGAACGTAAGCGCGAAGACCTGCTCATCTCCAATACCACTCCTGAAAGGACTCAGATAGTAGGGTTAAGTACTTGAAGGTGGTCATCTCGCCGAATGTCAATCTATGTATACTGACATTGGCGATGTTATCTAGGGTAAAGCAGCCCGTGACGGTAAGACTCCTTCCTATCACCAGCTGCAGCTACCTTACTCTCGCCTGTTTCTCAGCCGACGCTGGTCTTGAGCCAATGGAATCAGATGGCTGCGCTCACCGCTATGTTCGGATAAAGTCGGGGTAGAATTTGTTGGGTATGCCTTCTTGGGCAGCATCACAGCGAGCAGCGTCTCGCAAATTGCGGGCACCAGATAATCCAATTCAGCTTCGAAGTTACAGTAATGATATTCAGCTCACGTTTACAGCTATAGGCTCGTGGAAGTGGCATCACTTTCCATTTGCTTGTCAATACGCCAATCATGCAAGGTATGCAGTTCATAGCCATGACCATGTTCCCGTCCTCCATATGCTCATTCCAACGCCATGTCCATATCTCATGCTCCTAAAATGCATGCACGCACGCTCGTCCTCATCATCATCACTATCATCACCACCAACTACTGAGCTCTCGCCTCGCCATCTTGCTCGACATGGATGTTCTTGTCGGACTGGAGGGTGTGGACAGTCTCATTGGGGAATTCGACACTGTGACACCGTCAGATATATTCTTCTCTTTCATATATTGGTGGGTAATGGGTGATATACGTGAAGCCCTTGATGATGGTATACTCATGCTTGATGGTTCCACCTTGGGCTTTGGCACTCTCTTTGGCTCTATAGATGCATTCAGCGTTGATCACTCTGCATTCTCGGGGTAGATCTTACTTGTCGAGCTCAGCAGGGGGAGCTCCGGATTTGAGGGTGATCTAGTGTGACTCATTGTCAGTATGAATGCGAGACGGGCAGTGGGCGGTTATACAGACAGCGAACATTGTAGGCATCTTGGCTAGAGTAATGGCTGACGTAGAGGCTTCGCAAAAAAAGGATACGAATCGTATGGTTTTGAAGTTGAATGCGTGAAGATGAGGAAGGCTTAGAATTAAGAGGGAGAATTGGGAATGAAGGGGAATAAATACTTTATGAGGTGAAGGAAAGTGTGCTTTGACCATTGATTCCGATAACGAACCCCGAACCCCCACACTGGGGAACACGCTAATGCAAGACGCGGGATTGCGCACATGACCGCCAGGGTCCTCGGTTATGTCGGCATCGGACCTACCTCCACCCGCAACGCCAAGCATCAGAAAATACTTTATTCTTTATTCGGAGAGGACGGGCATTTCCGAAATTCCACACTCTGTGGTGCACAGATCTTTTCCTTGCGCCATTATGGAGGATCAAGCCAACAGACCGCATCGCAAGCCGAAAGAAAAGAAGAAGCACACCGGAGATCGCAATCCCAAGGCTTTTGCCTTCGCGCATCCAGGTCATTTAGCGAAGCAGGCGGTGCGCTCGCATGATGTATGTACAACTAGATCTTATCATACTACAGATCGCTCACACAGTGCAAGATCAAAGAGAAGCGCCTCCATGTACCCCTCGTCGACCGCCTCCCTGAAGAGGCTCCTCCCATAATTGTTGCTGTCGTTGGACCTCCAGGCGTCGGCAAAACTACCCTCATCAAATCCCTAATCAAGCGTTATACCAAGCACAACCTCTCCGCCCCCAGCGGTCCCCTCACAGTCGTCACCTCCAAACGGCGGCGACTCACCTTCCTAGAATGTCCCGCCGACTCTCTCGCCAGCATGATCGATGTGTCGAAAATTGCAGATATAGTGCTGCTCATGATCGATGGCAATTTTGGCTTCGAGATGGAGACGATGGAGTTCTTGAACGTGCTGGGTACAAGTGGGATGCCAGGGAATGTGTTTGGAATCCTCACACATCTGGATCTGTTTCGGAAACCCGCAACTCTGAAGGATGCCAAGAAGAGGCTGAAGCATAGGTTCTGGAGCGAGCTATATCAAGGCGCAAAACTGTTCTACTTATCCGGAGTCATCAACGGCCGCTACCCAGACCGAGAAGTGCACAATCTTTCCAGATTCATCTCCGTCATGAAGAATCCACGACCTTTGATTTGGAGGAATTCTCACCCGTACTGTCTAGCTGACCGCTTCCTTGACGTCACGCCGCCTACCACTATTGAAGAAAATCCAAAGTGCGATCGAACAATCGCGCTGTACGGCTATCTTCGAGGCACGAATTTTCCTACCGACGGCGCACGGGTACACATTCCGGGAGTGGGCGACCTGAATGTCTTGGCGATCGAAGCTTTGCCGGATCCCTGTCCCACGCCTTCCATGGACCAAGCACTCGCTAAAGCGTCTGGGAAGTCTGGCCGTCGAAGGCTTGGAGAAAAGCAAAAGGTGTTGTTTGCGCCTATGTCAGATGTGGGAGGTGTCCTTGTCGACAAAGACGCTGTCTACATCGATATCAAAACCTCAAGCTTCGATAAAGATGCTACGAATGGCGAGGAGCGAGGTTTGGGAGAGCAGATGGTAGTTGGACTTCAAAGTGAGCGGCGGATGCTAGGAGAGGCAGATGATGGTGTGAGACTATTCACAGGCGGAGGACTGCTGATCGATGGCGAAAATCGTGGATTGGAGGATGACGTTGGAAGGAAGGAGAGGCGAAAGCCTAGGGTAGTTGACCGCGAGGAAGGCGACGATGATGAGCTGCCTGACGACGAAGGATTTGTCAGTGGTGAGGAAGATGAGAACGACACTGGATCGCTTGAAGAAGGCGACATAGTACCAGAGCAATTGGGTAGAGCATTCCGTGCAGCGGCCGATACTACGCCCAATGGCAAGGTTGACGGCGAGCTGGCTTTTGCCGACAGCGACTCAGACATCGGATCTGTCTCCAGTGATGAAGATCAGGAATTGGAAAGTGGACCAGACGAGTCGGAATTTGAAGACGAAGATGATGACGAGGAGGAAGCAGCTCTTCGATGGAAATCAAATTTGAAAGCGGATGCCCACAAGCTGCACAGTGCACAAAGACAGTATCGTATCTCAGATTTTGCGCGGATGCTTTACGATGAATCGCTAACGCCAGCGGACGTTGTGCGCAAATGGAGAGGGGAGGATGATGGAGATCAAAAGCCACGCGATACCACCGAGGGAGGCGAGGAAGAGGACGACGGTTTTCTCCGCAGAGCCAAGCATGAAGTCGAGGGGGAGGATCTCGAAGATCGAGCAATACCAAAATATGATTACGACGCTTTGGCACAGAAGTGGAGCGATCCCGAGAATCTCAGGAACCTTCGGCAGCGATTTGTTACTGCCGATTTAATGAAAGAACAGAATGGTGACAATGATGATGATGACGAAGGAATGGGAGACGAGGGAGATGAGGGAGACGGCGAGTTTGAGGATCTGGAGGCTGAGCCTGAGATACCTGGGCAGAGTACATCACGTAATCCCGAGACAACAATCGAAGCTGAACGAGTGAAAAACGCCCAACGCAAAGAAGAACTTAAACTTCGTTTTGAAGAAGAAGATCGCGAAGGTTTCGGCAAGCAAAGTGAACCAGGAGAGACTGCTGGAGACGTTGGCGACGAGTTCGGCGAAGACGACTGGTACGAGGCTCAGAAGGCTCAAATCCAAAAGCAACTCACAATCAACCGAGCCGAATTCGAATCGCTGGATCCAAACTCACGAGTACGGGTAGAAGGATACAAGGCCGGCACATATGCTCGCATCGTGCTAGAAAAGGTCCCCTACGAGTTCGCCGCGACATTCAACCCTCGCTTCCCCATCATCATAGGCGGCCTAGCACCAACCGAAGACCGTTTCGGCTTCGTCCAAGTCCGCATCAAGCGCCACCGCTGGCACAAGAAGATCCTCAAAACCAACGACCCCCTCATCTTCTCCCTCGGCTGGCGCCGATTTCAAACCCTCCCTGTCTACAGCATCTCCGACTCGCGGACCCGCAACCGCATGCTCAAATACACGCCGGAGCATATGCACTGCTTCGGCACCTTCTACGGCCCCCTCATCGCCCCCAACACCGGTTTCTGCGCCGTCCAGTCCTTCTCGAACGGAACCCCCGGCTTCCGCATCGCGGCCACCGGCGTCGTCCTCGACGTCGACGAGAGCACCGAGATCGTCAAGAAACTCAAGCTGACCGGCGTGCCCTACAAGATCTTCAAAAACACCGCCTTCATCCGCGACATGTTCGGCACCGCCCTCGAGATCGCCAAGTTCGAAGGCGCCAGCATCCGCACCGTGTCCGGCATCCGAGGGCAGATCAAACGCGCCCTGGCCAAACCCGAGGGGCACTTCCGCGCCACCTTCGAAGACAAAGTCCTGATGAGCGACATCATCTTCCTCCGCGCCTGGTATCCCGTCAAACCCCACAAATTCTACAACCCCGTCACCAACCTCCTCGAAACCACCTCCCCCTCCTCAGACCCCACCCCTTCAGACGATCCCGCCTGGCACGGCATGCGCCTCACCGGGCAAATCCGCGCCTCCGCCCACCTCCCCACCCCCTCCCAACCCAACAGCGCCTACCGCCCCATCGCCCGCCCAACCCGGCACTTCAACCCCCTCCGCGTCCCCCGCGCCCTCGCCGCCTCCCTCCCCTACAAATCGCAAATCACCCAGCTAGCCCCGCAGCGCACACAAACCTACCTCCAGAAACGCGCCGTCGTGCTCGGAGGCGAGGAGAAGAAGGCGAGGGCGTTGATGCAGCAGTTGATGACGATTCGGAACGAGAAAGTGGCGAGGAGGAGGGTGAAGCAGGAGGAGAGGAGGGAGCCGTATCGGCGAAGGATGAGGGAGGAGGGGGAGAAGAGGGTGGGGAGGGAGAAGAGGGAGCGGGATGAGTATTGGCGGAAGGAGGGGAAGAAGAGGGGGAGGGGGGAGGAGGGTGGCGGGGGTGCTGGTGCTGGTGCTGGTGCTGGTGCTGGTGCTGGTAGGAAAAGAGTAAAGAAATAGTACCATAATTTTAGCATAGAGCCATCAATGAAATTTAACGTACACAACACAGGATGATCCGTATCCTTAATCCGTACACTATCATCTAGCGTGTCCCCAACCAAAAGGGTGTTTAAGGTCCTATGCCACGGAAGACTGACCTATATTATAGACGGATAGGATAGTATAGATACCCCATACTCTTATACAGAATTAGCCTTTGGGTCTAGTGCCTGTTTCTATCGACGGAACAGCATGGCAGAAACCGCACGCTGGGAAGGAAAAATCGAATTTAGGGAGCGAGAGGGAGGCAGGTTTTTGAATCAGAGGCGAGCGAGTAAGCCTCGGAACTAGCTACTAGAAAAGGGTATCTATAAACGCAACGAGCACTAGCGCCGCTAACAAAAGGGGAAGGAAGATATTAATGGATAGACTGTAAGGTGATATGATCCCCCAAATCGGATCTCCTCGATAAAGTAACAAACGCTCGCTGAATCAACTCAGGTATTAGGAATTAATACGCAACACCAACACCAGGACTCATCGGCATAACGCTCTTCTCAATATCAAGCGACGGCTTCGCACCATAAGTCCAATATGTCGATGTCGAGCTCTGCTTCGTATGAGCCGTCGGCGCCGAGCTGCTCCATCGACTCATGGCCGTGGACGTGCGATGCTCGCTCGACGCGTCCGGTTCGAGCGGTGGCAGTGCCGGTAGGGCTTTGAGCAGCCATTGCGAGAAGCGTTTGGTGAGGGAGTTGGGGGTGCCAGCGCGACCGTTGGCTCTGATGGCTGCGTCGGGGTCGAGGTTTAGGGTTGAGAGGTGTAGGAGGCTGGAGCTGGAGGACGGAGGGCGAGGGCGGTGTCCGGCTGTTATCACGTTGATGACGGTCGGTTTGAACCAGTTGTGCGTTGGGAGGGGTTTTTCGCACACGTGATCGGTCTCGAAGGCGCTGTCGTGGTCGGAGATTGGTGATAGGGGGATCTTCTTCTCGACAGAGAGCGGTGAGACCTCCTCCATGAGGTCTGGCAGACGCTTTTCGAGGGATTGTCGTTCCTCTAGATGTGTGCGCAGCCGTAGGCTTTGCTCGCTGGCTCTTCGGTAGATGGCAAAGCTGGGCTCCGAGTTAGTCCGTAGAGCAGCCGGGGGTGGCTGTGGGAGGCGAGAGTCCAGAGCATCCAGGAAATCCTGGGTGCTCTGTGTAGTGGCAATACTCGACCTGCGTTCTGGAAAGGCTGGGCGTGGCTGCTCTGTTGAAAGTGACCTGGGCGGCTTGGGGAAATCCTTCAAGGCGCTGAGTGTATTCGCAGTGAGGTTGCTCTCCATGCTGAAGTGCGAGGCATCGAAAGTCATGGAGGACGATCTCGAGGCAACAGGTTTTCTTGCGATCGAGAAAGAGCTGGATGCACGTCGAAGAAGCATAGGGTCTGATTTGGATTTGACGAGTGCTGGTGCCGGGTGGCCCAAGCCTTCTATCTCTTCGTAAACCTCCCTGACAAAGTCTTCCCAGCATGTTAATAATTCGGGTAGCTCATTTCCAGGTTGGTATATGCTTAATTGTAGAGGTCGAAAGGCTGGCGCCCTTCGGACAGGCGATATGCGGCCGGATTGTACTTTTCTAAAATCGGATGGGGCGCTAATGGTGGGACGACGGCTTGTACTTTTGCTAGAGGAGAAGCTCAAGCGGCTTAAAGGTCGCATGGTGCTTGATGATAGGGAAAGGCGGGAGAGACGATCTGTGTTGGTTGTCGACGGACGGTGGGAGGTCAAAGGACGTGGAAACGAATGCTGGCGAAGAGAACAACTCGAGGCTGTACGCTGCTCATATGGGGTATACACTGGCGGCACGCATGAGCGAGGTTGTTGGTGGCAGACCTGTGAAGCATTGTCGGCAGCTAGCGTGAAGTCAGCGAGTGCACAATGCGGCTCCACTGGACTCGTACATACCGGATTTAGAAGCCAATGGCCCTCTCGACTCCTTGTGTAAAAGCTGGTCCTGCAGCGTTTGTGGGAAGCAACAGTTCAAGGGACTGGCCAGCCAGGTCGAATGTACCAACTCCAAACAGTCATTCAACCGTTCCATGTTATACACTACACCCTCATACCAACGTCGACAGACCTAAAAGTCCTAGAAGGGTTGAAAGCAAGGAAGAGAAGGCGGGCGTCAAGTCATATTCAACAAGCAGGAAATTTGGTACGGGACATTATTTCTGATGTGAGACCACATGAAGACGTTTCTGACGAACTGTTCCCCATGTTTGAGACGTGGGCGGAAAGGTCCATGCTTTTGAGGGCGAGCGCCAATAGGATAGGTGAGGAGCGGGTACCGCGACATTGGGTCCACAGAACATTGGATCTGTTGGCAAGCTTCAAGAATAGCTTGATATCAGGATGATCCAGTCATGGGCGGTAAACAGAGATGAGGTGGTGAGAGCTAGAGCTTATCACCGCCAATAGCCATATTGTGGTTCCTGATTCGCGAAAGGACCGAATTGGTAGGCTGCGTGGGCGCTTAGCTGTTATTCGCCGAATCCCCCACCAATACCAGGCTTGAAGTGTCCCTGCATGATGGTGGGGTGAGTTGGTCGACGAACACGGCCATCCATGACGAGCCGTTGTCTATGGATGAGACGTGGTTCGCCTGGCACCAAATGATCTATGAGATGTGAGATGAAGTGTGCAGTCTTAGAAGTTACCTTAGCTGGCAGTCTCGGAGCGGCGGCGGGCACTAGCGTAGATCAGGTCGCAGATTTGCGCTAGCCGGAGATCATCAAATCAAGCTAGTAGCATCGGAGAGAAGGTATCCTAAGGCTGAACTTGCTACTCCAGACCTGAAGATTCTATTGTGCTCGATGCGCCTATAGGATATCATCCGAGATTACCATGTTCCAGGCCCGTCATTGAGCCTAGGCTGCGATAAGCACTCGTCAGCGCTATAGGGTCGAAAGAGAGGAGGCGCTGCAAGATAACATGATATGCACTCGCGTAGGTTTATGCGTCTGCGCAACAAGAGGCCAATTGCACAAGCTACCTAAGGTATGGAGCGAATGACAAGTGCTGAAGTCGGAAAGTTTCTGCGCAATGACAGCTCAGAGACGCCAAGTCATAAGTGAGAAATGATAAGGACATTTCTACCAGGCTTCGTTATGTCGGCATTCATCCGGTCTCCCTATCCGTCTCGCGCACTCTGCGTAAACTTTTCTCAGCTCCCTCTAAATAGCTAGTATCTTTCATGATAATTCATCAGAGTGTAGAAGGATGACTCCATGCATGTCTCTAGTGCGTCAGATCCGTGGATAATCTTAGATCCTGTGATATGCACGACACTGCAAAGGCTCTTGATTCCCCACGTCCTCTCTGTCCATCTGGGGTCTTGTCGTGAGGTCCCGGTGATTACATATAGAACGTAGGCTAAGTATGCTCACTCAGTCTTTTGGTACATGTAGACACTGATGTCAACATACCGTCGGTTTCGAGGTCCAGCGAGTAGGCCTCAATCATCATACTGTATGGTAGTCGCGATTCTCATGCCATTCACCTTGCTGGCTAGGCTTAGACGAGCCTCTATGAAAGGCCCACATTTTGCGACAAAGTCAGCTGCACGCATGCATCTTGATGTCAAGTATGGACGTGACCCTGACATTTCAAGCAAGTGACGGTTCATTGGATGATAAATGAGACAGTTCGAAGGCTATGGGGATTTGCTAATGGACGATGTAGGAAATCACGCCCATGGTTCCCAAGGCTTCGAAATGATTTTGCGGCTCCAACAGTAGGTAGCTACAAACATTGCGATATCGCAGACGTGGCTGATATAATATGAATGGTCCCAGACCAAGTTAAATGACAAAATTGCTTGCATCTACAGAAGAAAGCCCTCTGCTTTCCAACGTGTGAATCCAAAAGAAATAAACCTCACGTGGAAGATATTCAAAGCCCTTAGGAATTATACGCATTCACCCATACACAGTACCTAGTGCTGACAGATCAGAGACAATTGATTGAACGGGAGTCGGCATGATAGAATTAACAAAGAAAGTATCGAGACATATAACTTTTAGAGGTCATGATGTTCTCCGATATCTTAGGGGTAGTCTTATCAAAAAGGGTGGCTGCACTAAGCAGCTATCCTATTCTAGATCTGGTTAGCAAAACGAGCCTGCCCAATCATTATGACATATTCTAAACCTACTTACCTAAGGTATAAGGTATTTAACAAACACCACTGTGACGCGGCATCATGTCGAGGAGCATGGTCGTCGACTACGTAGCACCTTCTCGTACCCACTTACTGCAACATGTTCTGCCCCATGATCTAGAGCGCCCCATTGGCGACATTGCAGTATCCTTACCACTGGACTTGAAGACAGAGTCGAAGCAAATATGACCCTCCTGTCCACTTTCCATCTTACAGGATGGATGCTTTCATTACAGGCATTGGCCAGCGCTATCTAGAGGGCAAAGCCAACAGCGTTCCCCAGCAGCTCGAAAACCTTGCCAAGAAGCAATTCTCTTCCACGACCGACACCGATAAGCAAACCGAACCGGCCTCAACCCTCCCCTCGAAAGAGAAAGACAAGGAGATCTCAAAGTTGAAAAAGCAGCTTGCAGAAATGAAATTGGACAGAGCAAAAGCTACTGGTGAGGCTAGGGCGGCCAAATCGGAAGAGGGGCATGCTATATCCAAAGCAAAGAGCATCGAATCTGAGCAGAGCAAGCTGTCTAAGAAATCGGCCTCTGGAACAAAGCATAGTAGAAGCAGTATGAAGGAAGAAGCGAGATTAAAGAAAGACCTGGTACCACTAAGTATTGATGCGGATGCTGCGTGGAAATCCCCCAAGCACGCGAAAGGCTCGGAAGCACATAGGGGAAGACGCTCAAGCGCCAGCACTGCCACAGCCGCAAACCGATATGCGGAATCTTCAGCGAAAGGTGGGGGACATCCGACAAAAGTGGGAAATGATAAGGGTGATATACATGGTCTAGACGCGATGGGCGCGACAGAGGCGCTTCCATACGAAACGAAGAGTCACAAAGCCGCATCAATCGAACACGCGAGCCACCATGGGAGTACTACTAAAAGCACAGCTTCTGGATATCGCGCGTTATCACACCGATCGCATTCGGCGCACCAAGCAAGCGAAATTGGTAGCGAAGCTAGAAGCATAGGTGCCGTGGTGGCACCCCGACCACCACCTCCGCCTCCCACGCACCGTTCACCGCCGAGACGAGAAATGGTCTGTGCAGAAGAATTACGGCACTATGAGGTGGAAGAGCCCGGTCTTTACGCCATTGAGGTCGAAGAAGAACCACGGAGAAGGAAGAGTGTGAGAGGAAGGGGTCGAGGTGGAGACTCCAGTGTTGTCGAAGTCCGAAGCAGTAGAGGACGCACTGTGTACAAAATCACTTGACTCATGCAATGACTATGTGTTCTTGGTGGTTCAAGCAGGGTTTTGAGGATGTGCCAGGCGTCCAGGAGCCCCCTGAGCTTGTCTGATATCGTGCTCTAACTTCTACACATGTGATTGGCAGGCAGAAATACCTTCGACTTTCAGATCGAGCAACGAACCTATACGTCACTAGGTCAGCCTTGGTTGGAGCTAAAGTCGTCAGGCTGCGCTGATTTCGAAGTATGTCGTACCTAAGACATGGCGGCCTGTTAAAGTGGCTTTGCAAGGTCAACGTACTGGGTGCGCTGTCTCCATGGGATCGGCACTTTGCACCAGTTGGCGCTCTGTAAGCCTGATCTCTTGCAAAAACAACATGAGAGGTTCACCGAGTTGCTCGTCCGCATTCAAGTAGCCACACTCTGTTCGAGGTATTGTGTCATGATACATATCATTTCATTTCTTTGGGAAGCCACGTCGATGACGAACCTGCTTTTTGCGCGGAACATGATGTGGTCTGGCCGGATAGCTGCAGCCAATCTGCATATTCTCCTCAAATTGAACAGGTGCGGGGCAGCGATGTCCGAGACTATCACGCCTCGATACATCATCGAGCATTGGTCTGCACGACCCAACATACTTATATCAGGACCTCAAAGCCTGATCGGTCACCTAGGAATACCGCTTGCCTACTATGGCCGATCCCGTCTCAATCGTAGGAACGGTCGTTGGAGTTGCATCGTTAGCTATTCAAGTCACCCAAATATTACATGAATATTGCAATGGCGTGTCCGGGTACCGAAATGATGCCGAAGACCTTCTTGCGGATACAGAGCAACTGAAGGAAGTGCTAGTGAAGCTGGAGAGTTTTCTTAGAGTTGACTCGTTGAGACTTTCCCAATCATTTACAGGGACGTCGACGTTGTATCTCGCCAATGCCCGTTGCAAAGTCAAACTCACCTTTCTTCTAGCCAAGTTGCAGCATCATGTACAAGGATCGAAGGTACGACTAGCGATAAGGGGGTTGAAATGGCCATTCAATGCCAAGGAGATGCAGGATATCTCTACCGAGCTTCGTGGATACATCCATACCTTCCACTACGCCTTGACTCTTGATGGCTGCGAATTGCTGCTAAACACTTCGAGCGAAGTAACCCAAACCCTTCAAACATCACTCCATTCGGCGACCATCACGGAGCAGATTGCCAAGGACATCAGTCTGATACTCTCGATTGTCACCCCACCATGTCACGCCACGCTAGCCATAGAGCGAGGTGTACGCTACCTGGTTGATGAAAAGTTCTTGATATGGCTTGGTGCGACCGACACAAGCGTGAGGCATCAGATGATCAAGAAGAAGCGATCACCGAGTACTGGTCAGTGGATCTTCCAAGACAATAGCTATAAGCAATGGGAGGCCGGTGCTTTACCTATTCTATGGGCGCAAGGATTACCTGGGGCGGGCAAGAGTGTGTTGATGTAAGTTGGACCTCCATTCTATCACTCCTATACCGCTCACAAAGTAGGTCTAACGTGATCGACAAAATCAAGGCTGACGCTAGCCTCGACGAAGGCGTTGCCTATTTCTATTGCGATTATTCCCAGGCCTCTAACATCCAGACTCCTGAAGTGATCTTAGCAAGCTTTGCATATCAACTTATCCGACAACTTGACTCTGTTCCCATTGAGGTAGACCGTATCTACCAATGCCATCTCAGAGAAGACACCAGACCAGACCTTGCAGGATACATTGAGATACTCAAGCAAATCTCCAAAAACTTCTTCAAAGTGCGATTACTTATCGATGCTTTCGACGAGTTAGAACTTGTTTCTGGATATGAGTTGGTCGGAGCAATGGAGTCGTTATTAGCCTTCACAAACTTAATGATTACTAGTCGTCCACAGTCCATTGACAGCCAGACGGTCGAAAATAACAGTCTGCGCTGTACGATGTCAGCCCAGCGCGAGGACGTGACAGCCTTTGTCCGTAATAGGTTAGCGATCGCCTCACGAGGACTTCGCAGAAGCCCTGGATGGGATGCTTTTGCCAGCGATACTGTGGAAAAGCTTGTTACACTGGCAGACGGAATGTTTATCCTGGTGTTCCTACAAATGGATATGCTATTGAGACTACACACAGTGATCGAAATGAGACGGGCCCTCGAAACTGTATCTGATAAAGTGGACGAATTCTACGAAATTACACTGGAACGCATCAAAGCTGGAAAGTCCGACGCTCCGCTCAAGATTCTCGCCTGGCTTGTGACATCTCCCGAACCTCTCACGATTAGGGCACTACGGGAAGCCCTTGCGGTTGAATACAGCTCCACATCCATTGACGCAGACGCGCTGATTGCCGAAGATGATATCATATCAATGTGTTGCGGTCTGGTCATGACCGGCAACGACGATAAAAACACCGGCAGGGAGCTCTCATTAGCTCACGCGACTGTGCATGACTACCTCTCCAGAAGTTTAAAGTTGGTTTAAGGGTTTGACCGCATCATAGCGAAGACATGCGTGAAATACATGAACATTACGCAATTTTCCAGCCAGAACCTTGGACTCAACAATGACCACGATAACAAAGATTTCATCGAGATCTGGGAAAACCTACTTCAATCCCATCCTTTCCTGCCATACGCCGCTTCTCATCTATACAGCAATGTACCACACTCTGGAAGACCCGACGAGCTGCAAGCTCGTGAGATTCGTGCACAATTCATCAACAAATGCGATAAAGGCATGCTTTCCTATGCTAACAACTTGCTGAATTCAGGCGTCAAATTTCATGAGCTCCGCCACAGCCCACTGACGAAACTGGGCGTGATTTTCGATGGCTTTATGATATTTTGTCCCGCACAACGACGGTGAGGCCTTCTGCAGCAGCTCTAGTGCTTCAGAAACCCCCTATATCTAGGTGATATGGTCCCGGGGTAAGCCTAGCTATGTAACAGTCTAGAGGTGGGACGGTAGGAAAAGCTAAGATACACGATTTTCGAGTTCCAAAAGGTTGAGAAAGATGACTATCTTTCTGCGGGGATGGCGGTACTAATAGTACCGGCGTTCCCCTTGATTGATAATACTAGCCTCCCCCTCACTAACCCCTAGCTATACTAGCTCGATAAGAATCGTCCTGGTGATAGTCTCGTATCCCACACTCTTGGTTTCACCTGTATCGTCAGACATCTCAGCGCAGAACTCGCCGTCCTACGAATTGCAGGTGTTTGCATTGGTAAATGACAAAGCACCATGCATATTTGAGGCTAGGTGGGCAACGTATATTCTATAAACGTGGTGTCAATAGAAGCGCAACCACAAGACCCACAACGAATGCACATGCGGCTGGCTCAACAGCGTGAAAGAATGCTCGCCGTCTCAGCACGTGAATGGACCCCTTCAGGCTTCTGGTACTGTGGCACCAGCCTTCGTCACAATGTGACCGCGAGGACCTATGGGATTGTAAACAATGATACACTGTTGGATTTCCTTTCCGAATTCTCATCGTCAGCAACATGCCGGTTGCATCTCATTGCTATACTACGTCACCTATCTTTAAGACAGGATCATTTACTTTGATCTAGATTAGCTTACCATATTTACCGTCGCTTGACTGTTCGCAGACCTGCGCCTTATTGTGAGTGACTTTCGCTGTAACAGAACATCTCCCACTTTGCCGCGTGTACACATTAACCAACGTAGAATTCAATCTCGCTACGAGATCATGCGCTACGATTCTCGTAACGAGCTACTAGTATTCACTAGCTCACTCAGACATTAAGCTGTCTCACGAATGTACACGCTGATTCAAGATGACTAGTACTAGAAAGCTGCTTGAGGGCGCTGATTGGCCTAAGTAAAAGAGTAAGACATCTGATGACGCATGGTAAATTGGCATTGTGATTTTCATGCAGGGTGGGGAGACACCGACCAGTCATTGTGATGACAAGAACGGGCAGCATTTGTGGCGATCATTCAGCCGCACCTCCATGTATCATATATATTTGTCCGGAGTAAAGCTGACAGATTGGGAGAAGTCTCCCTCAATCATGCTCAACTTCAATTTTTAGCAGTCACAAGGAGGTTGATTTCGAACTTTAGATAACGATGGTATCGCCTACGATGGAGCTTCGCGAACCCCACATCGAGAACGATTCATCCTCCTCAAGCAAGCACCCCCACATGCGTCCGGTATCCACCACTCCTACTGCTTCCGCACGATCGCCGCCTCTTGGAAGTAAAGATAGGCTCACGGCAGATGGAAAGGTCAGGACCGCCGAGCATGCCCAGGCCATGGAATATCTGGAATCAGAGACCGGATTCTCCGACTATTTTTCTTATGCGGCTATGGACACGAGCCTTGAACATAATCCGGTGTATGACCCATATCCTCTCCCGAAGGTATTCCGGGATGTTGCAAATAATAGACATGATGTACAGAATCAATATTGTGCTATCATCGATCTGTCCAAAGAGGAACTCTCGCCGTCCAAAGCGACCCTGCGTTGTGAGAAGCTGTCTGCCGTCCAAGTTTTACAGAGCCTACGCACACCACCCAAGGGTGTCAAAGTCCAAATCGTCCTTTGGTCGCTTAGTGAAGGTCCTACTCCATTTCTGGACAGAGACTTCCTGACCGTCTTTGGCTTGGGTTTGAAGCTAAATCCGCCTTTTTTCCAACACATTACAGATTATCGTTCTGGAGACGCTTCCCCTAAATATGATGGGAATGAATGGTCATTGCCTGAATACCTTTTTGTGGATGGAACTGCGGTCGCGATTTGTCACGACTGTCCACTCGCTAAGCCCGACGGCCCCCCTGTTCTTCTCATTGTGACAACGCGTGGCCTTGATTACCATATTAGGAAGAGCAACCTGTACTACTCGATGCGGGCGTGTGCTCCAAATAGGGTTTCTCAGTGCTCCAACCCTAAAGAAGGAGATCCGCGATTGTTTACACAATTACTCAATGCTTCAATAGCCCGGAATACAGACTCCATCAATGATGCGGCAGCCTTACTTTTCGAATCTCTGCTACCCTTGCTGCAACTTAACATGCTGCGGATGCGCGCCTGGTCATCTCATGTCCGCTTGAAGTTTCGGAAACAAAAAGCTCCTGTAGTTCATCCGATCTTGGATGAAATTGGGAGCCCATGGATCGAAGAGCGTACAAGCGAACGATCGCTCGACCATACGGGAGATGCCAGGTTGTACCAATATCGTGTATTTCTTCGATCATCAATAGATAGTTTCGATGGTTTATCAGAACCCTTGATACGATTCATATCCTCACAGCTTGCACCTGAGGTGAAGGCAAGCCCATCATACCATCGTATCGAACAAGAGCGGAGCTTGCTTGTCAAGGAAGCGTATGCTTTAGAGGCCGAGATCCGGGACTTCCTACAGTTACAAACTAGCCAGCTTTCTCTGCTAGAATCAAGAAAGTCGATTGAGCTCTCCAACAATCAATTCCAGGAAAATAAAAGAGGCAAGTGAACTGTAGGCGCCGCAGTAAAATAATGCTAACCACTCATAGTCAAAATCTGTAAGGGTTTACAAATTCTGTATCGAAAGGATACGGTACTGATAATTCTTAGTCACGATACTCGCCTTTTTCTACGTTCCCATCAACTTGGCGACAGGCATCTTTGGGATGAATCTTCAACAGCTCAACGGAAGCGGTAAGAACGTCAGATACTTCATTGCCACTGCCTTTGTAGCCCTGATCATTACTGGAGGCTCGTGGTGGCTTACCGAGCAATGGAACACTCTCCGTGCATGGCGAAATCGGGACCCTGAGTCTTACGAGGGTCCTATAACGGTGATAAGCTACGCCCACCCGAAACCAAACTACAGTATTCTGGTTCGAGCTGCTATGCTCACTTGGCTGGTGACCCACGGCCACTGGTCCTGGATGATCCAATCACGAGTCGGATGGTGTACCCTAACCAATTCCATAAGTAGATGTCAGAATCAAGACAAAGGTTACGAAGGCTCGTTTGCTGGCGACTATCTCTCAAAGGCCATTCGTCCAGGCTATGATTTATATCATTTTAATAATAGTTACAGCCGGTGGTGATACGAAGGAATAGGGTTCACATAGGGCTCACCACCTCAGCCCGCATTCCTTCGTGCACCAGGAGGTTTCGAACTATTCCAACAATTAAAACCGAATAGGTAGTCGCGTTTTGGGGAGGAGTATAAGTACACTGAATCCTCAAAGACCTCATCAAACCATTTGGGCGTAGGATCGACCGTCCCAACTATTGCTGCCCAGGGAGTTAGAACTAATCCAACTTTCAACACTCATTCATCCTGCGGAAAGTGAAGCAGTCAGACCAACACATCGACGCCCTCGGGGGATTAGCCAAGCTGGATTCATTTTCATTCACTGTTCCAACGACCGGAAGAGTCTGCAACCTCCTGATTGCATTCTAGTTTCCGATCAAACCGACACAAACCTGGTTTTTCTTTCTTCTCATTAACAACATACTGTCTTTTGGTACGTACGAATCGGTACATAGAGGGGGATCTGTTCGCTTTTCGCTTCGGGAAACTACACGACGCTATCTCATATCAGCATATCAATTTCAACGTAAAAACCAATTTACCCTATGTAATGTGCTACACAAGAAAGACTGGATCCGGTCGATGTCTGCGAAACATGCATCTCCCACTCATACAAAAGCTTGTATATCAAATCAAGGCGAAGACTCGACTTTCAGTTGCACTCCGTCACCGCCTTCGTCGACCGCAGCTTTCTGAGAACGATTTCATCTAAGTAAATCGCAAAAGGCAAGCCAAGCGTTCGTTCCGGGAAGGTGTCTTCTTGCTCTGATACTGCGGATTAAAGAGCGATCGATATATCCACAAAAGCTTGGTTGTTACTCTACACGTGGAACCATCTCTATCGACATCCATCAGGAATCTTTCCAAACCCTACCTTTAGTAGTCAGGTAATCTCTACGATAAATCTCAAAGTATCTACAATGACAGCGGCCGGAATTGACATCAAGGCGACACATAGTCTCATCATCCCACCGCATATTTCATTCCATTTGATATCAGTCAGCAGAATCTTACATCTACCCTGGAGAGAAGATACACCATAGCACTTGATATCAGCGACACTACATTGTTGCGAATCGGTCACGGATTACACAACAAAGCGTGACCAGTCTTCTATGGCCAAGATTATTTTCTGAACTCCATGATGCTCTCTTCCATCATACACTGATTGGCAACCACGTTTCACCCCATGCATTATCTATCGATGACGCTACACCATAGCCTTTGCTACCTCCACACACTCTCTGGCGCAGTGGACTCCGAGCAACAATTCACGCTTCTAGGCTACACCCTTATCAGATATCTCGAGTTGCTGCTCTTACAGCACTCTGCCCATTCATCCAAAATGATTCTGCATACCACCGTCAACCCCAGATTTTATCAGGGTATCTTGTGGTCTAGAAAGAAATAGTGCGGATGCCATAGCGCTTCGAGGATTAGAGGAACATGTCTTGACACACTCACAGTTGTGACCTACGACCTTCAGGTTCACTCGAAATCACTTCTATTGTATTTTTCAACCGTCGATGAAGCTAGGGGTCTCAAGAGTATACAGGGCCCTATACCGGCGTCGCAAATGGCTTATAGTACGTTATGGGCCCCTTCAATCGCAGGTTATGGAGGTGAGCGACAGTCAGCCCATATTACTATATCGATCAGTGTATTGAGTAAGGCAGTAATGGTTCAGTCATATTACTGGAAAATGGTATTAACATATTTTTATTTGGAATTCTCTGTATAAATACAAGCATCATCACCTTATGTGATCGATATTCTAATAGGCAGTCAGCGTTTTCTGTCAGCGTTATGTGTTAGTGCACCAAAGAGCGACGTTAGTAGCAATGAGCAAGCAATGTTAGCTTCTTGAATAGTCTATATTGGAATGGATCCTGAATAGATCTATAGGAAAGTAACGCCGCACGATGAAGCAAGGCCGGAGGTGTCACGCTGTGAGGCTGTACACCTTCGTCCTCTTCGTAATTATTGTCCTCCGATGTCAAAAGGCTACCACGCCACTACATTGTAAGGTACCTGCCTAATGGAATCCATCTAGTCACAGGCGGACAGTATCAAGCTTCCTCTTGTGCAAGATCTGACAAGAAGGAATGCCGATGGCAGCATTTCATAGTTGACCGCCCCAGGCCACGTTTCTCAACACCTCAGCATTCAGTCACTCTTTTTTACATCAGAGCCAACCAGTCACTCCACCTTTCTAATGTTGCTTGCAACAGTTGAGCCACTATTTCATGCTTCCTATAAGACTCTTTACTAAAGTATATCATTCACCAGATTCTCACTCGCCATCTTATTAACAGGTGCGATAGACCGTGCACCACGCAGAACGCATTAATGCTGCCTCCTGCCAATTCGCCTAATCCAGGCATGTCTCCTACTCCTTCGTCTTTCGCCATGGCTATGCCTCACTCTCCCGCCCAATCATGGAGCTTTCGTGTCCCTTCTCCTCCTCGAATAATCGTCCCGCCTCCGGCACTAAATGCCCACGGCTTGCCCGACCTCAAGGTCGTCCAAGACCCAGCTTTTGACTTCGAGTCTAGCGGGTTTGCGAACGCAGAATTCCTGAAGACTGTCACCTATGGTAACTTCGTGACCGCCAATGCCATGTTGGATTGGAAGTACGAGCAGCGGAGGATGGCACAGCAGATATTACCTTTTCTATACCTTGGACCTATGTCAGCGGCGAGAGACAAAGCCTTTCTTCAGCGTGAAGGCATCACTATGGTGGTGGCCGTTCGAAACACCATGTCCGCTCAGGCTAGGATGCTACAAACAAAAGCAGCTCAAGAGCTGGGGCTTGAAACACGGATGATTGACGTGGCAGGAAACCAGGAGCTTATTGCGGCCTTTCCAAGGGCCATTGAGGTTATCAACATACATCTCTCCACTATGTACCAACGCGAGCAGGCTAGGGTCGCTCAGGAGACGGCCACTGGACATTTCGATCGACTACCAACCCCAGGCAAGGTTTTGGTCTTCTGCGAGACTGGAAACGAGCGCTCCGCTACACTTGTGACAGCATATATCATGGCCATGTATTCGATGGACCTTGTCAAGGCGATCCAGATCGTCCAGTCTCAACGCTTTGCGGTAGCCTTTGACGATTCATTGAGGAATCTGCTCTCAACATACGAAATGATGCTGCAGGCAAAGAGGGATATCGTTCAAGCGAATGTTGTAGTGGTTGATTCACAGGAACGGGTAGGAGTCTCAGGCTTCGATGGTCGAGGCGGTAACCAAATTGCCAGCTCCTCAAAGCGGACTTTCGATGTTGCATATGATGAAGATATGGATATGGGTGATGATGTACATCTAGATGCTGGGAGATTCGAAGGGAGAGCTGGGTCTGCTCCATTTCTAGACCAAACCGCCTCTAAGCATTGACGACCTGGTATTCCACGCATGCAATTAATACAAGATGCCCTTGCCTCTATGGCTAGCGTTGTGCTTTGGCACAAGAGCGTGAGTTTCCTTTATTTCTTCACGATCTTGGTGGGCATGTCCGGCGGAGGAGATCACACTACAGATACCGCATTGAGCACTGACACATCAAAGTGTTAACTTAGGTACGAACTGAGTCTTCACGAGTGAATACTACTCACCTCACTCTCGTGAATTGCGCGTTTGCCTAATGGCATCCAAATATACAACACTTTCAATCACGACTTGATGTCATCTTCGTACCTTTATTGATAACACTTCCTTGCTCAACATATTATGCGGCTCTCTAGATACATGTGCATTGATATCATGATAGATAGCTAGAACTCAAAGACAGTCCCATACCTCCTTCCTCGCCGCTGCGATCATGCCATACAGCTTCAGGAATCGAAATGAGATCAGGGCACCTTCGAGGCTCGATGATCCTGAACATGAATATCGCAAAGCCATCTATCGAGAGCCTGACATCGATGAAGAGGTGTATAGATCATCACCACCACAATCCTATTATCGAGGACCCTTGACACAATTCAACCCCGATCTCCCACCAGCCGCATTTCCAACACTCGATGACCCCAAGCTAGCGTCACATCAACGACCCCAACCCTTCGATGATAATTTTTCGTCGGCGGAATTAAGCATCACGAGGAACCAACAGATCGGCGGGAACGTTCACAACGGTCGCAACGGTCGCACTTCCCAATTTCCAGAAGAAAATGCTCCACTGACAATCGACGAAAAATTAACACTTCCGAGGGCAAGAACCCCAACCTCAAGGGATTTCGTCAGGATGAGGTCCACATCGAACCATTCGAGCCGACCAACAACATGCAAATATCCAGCATGTTTCCGTGGACTGAGGCCACAACACAATGGAACAGCGGAGTCTATCTTAGAGGACAATCAGAGGCGAATGTATGCTGCGGGCAAGCTGACCAGCTTTGACCGAAACATGCTCGAAATGATGTCAAGCGACGAAGAGGATGAAGCAGATGCGCGCGAGCAACTAGAGCAAGAGGTAACTCACATTTCCTCAGTGTTGTCTCTCGACTCGCATCATACCTGGGAGGGTATACCGTCGTGTTGACAGGGCCATGAGTTGTGTGCTTTCGAACATGCGACATTGCGAGGAGCGTCCCCAGCTGTATTTGCTTACATCATTGTGGACTGCTGATCAGACATTGCGCAGGTTTTCTGGGACAATCTAACAACAGGGTTGAAGCTGCAACTCTACGACGTTGTTTTCGACGCTTACTCTTCGGGACATGCGACGCAGAGGCTGCAACTCAAGGACGTTCAGGCTGAGGAATTATCAGAACTTATATTTACGCGGAATCAAGTCTTACTGAAAGAGGAGGAAGACGGGGCGAGACACCGGCATGAGGTCCACGAGAGGTTGCTTCGCGGAGCACGCATCTCGGAAGGCAAATTCCGAGAAATGTTGGACGTCAATCTTTTTCAGCACGTTCAGGAGGATGGTCACGACCATGACTACTACGACCATGGGTATTTAAGTCAAGCCGCAGACGTTGAGAAAGCCAGGCTTTACCTTACCCAGTGTCGTCTCAATCCTAAGCTGCTTGATGGCGCTTGGACGTCGGTACCAAGGGCCACTACTATTACGTTGGACCGCGCCAACAATGATAGTACCACAATCTCTGGGTCTTCGCAATACTGCGACTCGCCTTTACAACATCCACGTGGTATGGTTCCAGGCCAGATTGCGCCTCGGTCTACGCCGACCGGCCTCCATTCCACCAAGAGTCGCGCATGCGACGCCTTAGATGATTCGAGATCACCCTCGAGATACCCGCTTTTACATACTGGCCAATCAACACCACTATCTGTTCAACGATCTCCACAGGTTCAACGAGACCGAAGCCTGGATCGGCAATCATCTGGGTTCATACGGCCTTCGATTGGGCTTGGAAAATCTGCCGTCGCAGGGCCACGCCTTCCTCCCAAAGGGGAATTCGTTCATCGCCCAGAACTGGTTCGCATCGAGCTAATCAGAGTCAGAAAGGCAGCTATCGAAGCGAACAGGGCGGGGCTTGATCGGCAAGTGAACGAAGCGAGAGCCAAGGACAAAGTCATGGGCAAGAAACCGACCCCATCAACGCACCAAGATCGAGGGGTGAAACGCCACGCCACTACCGATGTCGAAACATCATTCCTGAACAATGAGCGCCGTCCTGGTGCTCGTCGGCCAAAGCTTACAGAAAAAGTGGTAGACGCTGAGATGGCGACAGGACGGAAAAAGAAGCGCATTTCTGACGGTTCCACACCAAATGCCACTCCATCTGAAGAGACCGTACATCCTAAGACGGCAGGTAGGTATACGAACGGACTGGGAAAAGGGACCAGCCAAATGATCTTGCAGAAGCCTACAAAGCCCGATGTAAATGCTGCAGGACATGCGACCGCGGAACCTACTTCCTACGCTATGATGAGGAAAGACTCTGCGATCGACCTCACTGCGGACGATGATGATGATGAAGATGAACTTGCGTGAGTGAGATGGCTAGGTATGCTCAAGGTACTGGAAGACGGGCGAAGCTGCGTGAGTTACGGTGGGATGGATATTTGGATATGGAATGGCAGATTGGATACTGTGTGGTGTTGGTGGGTTGATAATGTTACGGCTGGGAAGTGTGATGTTTCATTGGCTTTGGATACATACGCATCCTTCTCGGTGGGATCTTCTACATTCTGAACGATATAATCTCAAGGGTGTCTGGTAGGGTGCGACGCCTTTGACGTGGGTCTTTGGATCATCGCATGGGGGAGGTGTGGAAGGATCTCCATCCCGACGAGTATGATCGTGGATATTTCCACATTAGAATACGGGTAGAAGATTGGAATCCATTGCACTGCAGGAGTTCTATCATATCACATCACGAACTACCTAAAAATCTTGTGATTGGCCCACACACCCTCTCCCCCTCCTATAGATCGTCATATCCATAAGATCTCCCTCCATCTCCATCTGCAACTTACAGACGTATGACGATCGTATCGCGTCGCGTCCTGATTTTCAGCCCACTACATCATCATTTATTGGATGATCTCTTTGCAAGTAGGTACTTTCGTACTCGCGTACTCATCTCTTAATACCCGTTTTCTTAACGGACGCACGCGTATACGTGATATTGTAGCCTGTTGTTGATTGAGTTTAATTGAGGGAGTGGATCTTTAGGATTTGATTTGGTTGGGGGAAAAGGGTTTCCGCTTTTGGGCGCTGGCGGTGGCGAGTTTGATTGTTGAAGAGCAACGTCTTTCATTCGCGTACAACTATATTTGTTCGAGAACAACATTCGCTCTACTCGCCCTTTCGTCTATCAGGGTACCTACATCACAGCTATCTGTTACGCGTCCGACATTTCCACCATGAGCTCCACACCCGGCTCCCTCGACGACGCGCTCTCAACCGTCTCCAGCCCACCCTCCTCGCCCCCTTCGGCAGCCGACGCCGCAGACGATGTCTACGACCCCAAAGCCGAAAAGATGCGCGCCGAGGAGGGAAAGCTACGAAGAGAGAGTAAACGGGAGGATAAAGAGCGGCGCGATAGGTGGGAGAAAGACGGGCAGGATACAGGCTCTATGAAAGATTTGGATTGGTTCTTGAGCCGTAGTCAGGGTTTCTCGTCGACGGTGATGGATCAATTGAAGCAAGCGCTCGAGGCGCGCAAGGTGCAGACGTCGGCGCAGCCGAAGCTTGTGGAGGGGGGGAAGATGAGGGATTATCAGCTTGAAGGGCTGACGTGGCTGACGTGCTTGTATCAGATTGGGTTGAATGGGATATTGGCGGATGAGATGGGGTTGGGGAAGACGGTGCAGTTGATTTCGTTCTTGGCGTTCTTGAGGGAGAATGGGACCAATGGGCCCTTTCTCATCTTGGGACCGCTGAGTACGGTCAACAATTGGGTGCGGGAGTTTGGGTTTTGGACGCCGAGGATTCCGGTGGTGATGTATCATGGTTCGCCGCAGGTAAGAGGGGAGATTAGGAGAAAGCAGCTCAAGGGGGATTCGAAGGGGGTTAGGTTTCCGGTCGTGTGTACGAGTTATGAGATCTGTATGCGGGATAAGAAGTTTCTGGCGAATTATCCGTGGAAGTTTATTGTTGTGGATGAGGGGCATCGGTTGAAGAATTTCAATTGCAAGCTCGTTAGGGAGCTGAAGCAGTATCAGTCGGAGAGTCGGTTGATATTGACGGGGACTCCGCTGCAGAACAATCTCAGCGAGCTGTGGTCGTTGTTGAATTTCCTGCTCCCGGAGGCTTTTTCGGATCTGGAGCATTTTGAGAGTATGTTTGATTTCTCGGATGTGCAGGACAAGGATGGGCATAAGCAAGTGATGTCTACGGAAAGACAGAAGAGGACTATTGCATCTCTGCATGCAATTCTCAAGCCATTCCTGCTGCGGCGAGTGAAGAACGATGTGGAGACGAACTTGCCTAAGAAGCGCGAATACATTCTCTACGCACCACTTACGCCACTTCAGAAGGATTTGTATCGGAAGATCAAAGACAGCGACATCCGCAACTACCTCGAAGAGAAAGCCGTCGAAAGGATAGGTGCCAAGCTCGAGGATTCCCGCGTTAGCGAAGTCAAAGGCAAGAAGCGAAAAGCAGGGAGTGGCATATCTACGCCGAACAAGAGCGCAAAGTCATCTCGAGGTTCTACGCCAGCGGGTAGCATACGATCCGGGCGAAGTAGCAGGCGCCAAAATTATGCTGAAGTGAGCGATCTGGAGTATTTTCAGCAGCTGGAGCAAAGCAGTGAGAGTGAGGAGGTAGATGAAGAAGAGCAGAAAGAGCGGGACCGAGCGTCAACCCTTGCTCAAGCTCGCAAAGAAGTCAGCCAAAAGAAACTCCAGAATCCTGTGATGCAGCTCCGCCTCGCTTGCAACAGTCCCCATCACTTTTCCTGGCCTTGGGCGCCTGACGCAGATCCGGATGAGTCTCTCGTCACCGAGTCAGGCAAGATGGTCATGCTCGATCGCCTCGTTCCCTACCTCTTCTCGAATGGCCACAAAGTCCTCATCTTCTCCCAATTCTCAAAGCAGCTTGATATCCTCGAAGATTGGGCTACTGTCCTACGCGGCTGGCCAGTCTGTCGCATTGATGGCGCTGTCAAGCAGGAAGATCGCAGTGATCAGATTGACGCCTTCAATACGCAGAAAGATCACCAACTCTTCCTTCTGAGTACCCGTGCTGGTGGCCTGGGTATCAACCTCACCAGCGCAGACACGGTCATCCTCTTCGACAGCGACTGGAACCCACAGCAAGATCTCCAAGCTCAAGATCGAGCCCATCGTATCGGCCAAACCCGCCCGGTCATCGTCTATCGTCTCGCCACGAAAGGCACGATCGAGCAAATGCTCCTCGAAAAAGCAGACGGCAAGCGACGTCTCGAAAAACTCGTCATACAAAAGGACAAGTTCAAGAGTCTGCTAGATCGCAAACCCAACAAGAAAGCCGAGGATGAGTATGCGGAATTACAGCAGATTCTCGCGAACGAGGATTTTGAGAATTATGATCCCGGCGAGGGAGGAGAGATCTTGAGTGAGGCGGATTTGAAGCTGTTGACTGATCGGAGTGCGAAGGCGTATGAGAGGGCGGAGAAGGGGGAGGGAAGTGGAGACAAGTTTAGGACCATTGAGACCAAGGGGGATGGGCAGGATATTTTGGGGAATCTGGCGAAGTGAATTAGAGGTCGGCGCATTGACTTGTAGAGCATAGCATCTTGATGAAACGGACACTGGAGTGAGCAGAGGATATATTGTGAAAGTATATCCCATCGTGCCTTTAGATGCTAAAGTGCACAGCATCTAGAATAAGCCAAATGAGGTTAGCCTGCACAGCCATTGAAACTCCAACACCTTAGCCGTCACTAGGAGTGATATTTGCCGGGAATGAAGTAGTACTCTACTCTGAGTGCTGTTAGAAACCCCTATTCAGCAAGACGGGAGAGGCTTGAGGCCGCTATGCATTTGTCTGGACTACATGGCATAGATACATGGCCTTTATGACCACGATCGCCGAAGCGCTAGGATTTTGTCACCCAAGGTACACCTGGGACTAAACTCCAACAGCATTAGCGTTTCCGTACCATTCCTTATTTCCAGTTGAGGGGTCAAGGGGTGCGAGGCGATCCACATCTTGGCGCCAAGACCCTCAGATTGTGAGATTTATTCGACCGAACAACACATCACCGCTACTTCAATGCACACGGTCATACTGGGGCCAATCACACACTCCATTTTGTACTATGTGGTGCAGCGTATGACGTGCCCGCCCACGGAAATCCACAATCATCTCAGTCCTCAACCAGACATTTAACATCATCTCGATCTCCTGCCGTTCACCCACCCAATACCCCATCCCCATCCCACCCTCCCAAGGCGGCACACATAAGCTTTGTACGTACCAGCGGACGGCACTCTTGGCATTCGCCTGCTTTTGCTGAATCGGTCCCCCTCCCCATCGATAACGGTCTCGGCTTGACAGCATGGCGGAAACTGCACTGGCCCTCGGTTTGAAAAGTACGTGTCCTAGCAGCAGCGTCGTTCTGACTAGAACCACACTCTACTATCCATTATTGTATACCATTGATTGTTGCTTTTTTACCCCACATTTCGCTACTATCATCCGTCAAAATGGCGGACTTGGCTGAATTAGCCATGGAAGGTGTCCCTCTGGTGACCGAACACTACGACAAAGTCTACGATCCCATCAAGAACAAGACAAAAGAGGGAATACAAAAAGTCAAGCGCATGCGCAATGGGGATGGTAGCTACGAATCGGAAGAAGAGTACGAAGAATTCGACCGATACGGGCCTCCACAACGTAGCCAGACAGATCGTAGGAGGAGAAGTCCTCGTGATGACTACGACGATCGACGACGACGCTCTGGTCGGGGGGATGTGGTGGAAGAGAGACATGTATACTCGAAGAGCAATGGACGTGCAAGATCCACCGGAGGGGGCCGTGGTGACCGCCGGAAAGGTGTGCTCATCTTCTGTTCTTTCATAAACACCCTTTTAGGATAATGGGGTAGACTAACACGCACTTAGGAAGCCGAAGGGATTATTCCGACTCCGAATCCTCCATCTCCCCACCCCGTCGCGAACGCCGGAAATCTCTGGGAGAGAAAGCCCTTGTTGCGCTGGGTTTGGGTGGAGCCGCTGCCGACCAAAAGGTAGAGAAAAGTCGAAGACGACGCTCACGCTCTCGAGGCGCTCGTCGCGGTGGCAGTCCCCCGTCTAGTGACAGCGATGGCTACTACGTTCGCAAATCTGACCGATACCGTGGCCCACCCCCTCCGTCTGGTGGAGGCTACGGTCCACGTTACGATGATCGTACACCCGACCGCTACAAGCCTGCGGATTACCAGCAAAGCCGAAACGGCGGCGACAGTGAGCGTGGCGGTAGGGGTCAAGAGGTAGCCCGACGAGACAACCAGAGCGCCATTGGGACACGCAATGGGAGTAGAGCGGGCAAGAAAGGCGGAAAAGGTGGCGGTTCTTCATCCGAGTCGAGCTCGGACGTTTGCTCTTCTTCCGAAGACGAACGTCGTACAAAGAAAATGAAGGGGAAGGAATTCCTCACTGCGGGTCTCGCCGCTGTCGCTACCATCCACGCCGCCCACAGCGTCTATGCCAGCATGGAAGCTCGAGACAAACGACATCTCGAGGTTGCCAGCGGCGAGATGTCCCCCGAAGAAGCTCGAAAGAAGAAGAACAAGGCGCGACTCCAGGATGCAGCTGCGATAGGCATTGCGGCACTTGGGATCAAGGGGGCGTACAGTGAGTGGCAGGAGGTACAGGAACATCGACATGAGTTGGCGGAGGTGACGGAGGAGAGGAAGAAGAATCACGAAAAGCGGTTGAAGAAGGCGCAGAAAGCGGGTGGCAGCAGTGGAGGTGGTGGCAGTCAATATGGGCGGAGTAGGTCGGAGGGACCGAGAAGACGAGACAGAGACCGGGACTATTCCCGTTGAGGTGATACTGCGATCGCAGAGGATATGTCTCTGGAGACACCGAGACAGTCCGGAGCTCTTGGTGACCGTTCGGCCTTCCAACGCCCAATCATCGACAATCGGAAATTAGGAGCGAAACGGTTCTTTTCCTCATTACGACCTGCACCTTGACGATTTTCTTACGGCGGTCATCTTCCAGCATTGTTTCAGCATGCCAATTCTTCCAGCTCGATTACGAGTTTTAGACCGGATCGATTACGAATGGCTTTGCATAACGGAGGACAGCCTTCTGCATGAATGTACTTATGATAGCGTGCATGCATGCGATACGTGCCTGGGGCCATTTGACTTAGCTAGCTGAAGTAGACTTTTCAATACAAGATTTTCGACATCAGGGCCGACCACCAGACATAGGAGTAACATCCTGGCGGCCTCGTGTTAGTATGCATTAGCTGCATCTGTAGTCGCCCGTTCTCTTCCAGCTCCTTGCTTCAAGTCGCAGATTGATTGGCTCGACTGATGGAGGATCGATATGCTTGCTCGTTACTAAGCTTAGCGTCGGACTATGCACCAATCACATCTAGCGATACTGTTGGATGCTCGCATAGCCAACAAACACAGCCACCAACTTAATTGCGAGCAATTTTACATATTAAGTGGTAAGCTGACCATGCTGGTGGCCTGAAGATTCGACATGACTCTTGCCGGGTCACTGTCCGGTCGAGTCGCCATTCTGTTCTATCTGATCATCCTGTTGCTAGTAACGTTGCTGAGCAGGAACCGTCCATCCTACTCCTGCGTTATGGTCAACAGGAGTTCTTTATCAACATAATTGACTGCTTGGCTGCTATTACTGTCGTTTCCTCTAATGATGTTTTCCAATATTCAGCTTCGCATTGCGCTTCTATCGGTGTTGGGAGTCCTGGCGGAGGCCGTAGCGCGTATGTTATTCCTAACCCTCCATGAGATTGCTACGCCTGAATCGATTCTATCATTCTCGTTTCATTTGATATCGGCAACGAGATACCTTTCAAAAGAACATCTGTACAGCATTCATGGTTACGGCTTGTTTATTTTTGATCTCCTTGAATAAAGAGCCATTCTCTACGTATACATATGACATTTATAGAATTGTCGGAGTGAGGGTACTGACTCATGGCATAAACCACAGTGACTTCGCTAATCGAAAGAAATTCTTCTCTCGCTTTGCATTCAAGTTCCGGTCTGCTTTCGACTTCTCCTGTGCTTTCGACTTCGACTCTGCATGTGATTTCCACCCTGCATTTGACTTCCACTCTACATTCGACTCTAGATTCGACGCGCACTTTGAACTCAACTCGCACTCTGAACTCGACTCTCGGTCTGCCTACCAGAATTGCATCTTCAGGTCTCAACGTGTCAATGTGTTACCCTCACGGAGACGACTACTCTACCGCATGCTCGTGTAGGAGTCTGTTCAATGAACGAGCCACAACGTTCACCACGATTCAAGCGGGAGCGTTGACCGAAACGGGGCAATACGCATACGCCGGGTACTATTCAACCAGGCCAACCACGCTCCACTTCACCAATACGTACCAAACGGTCATCATGACCGATACGGGTTACATACCGCCATTGGATTGTTGCGCGGACCGCTGCCAGATCGATGCCGACGAAGTTCGCATTCTTTACTGGCCTGTAGACGCCAACGGGACGAATGGAAAAATGTCGAATGTCTCAATGACTGCGGCACCTGCTCCTTCGGGTGTGGTTGTGGGCGGGATGACCTTGTAAGTCAGTCGCTTCACCAATATGATTGGTGCTAACCTTTGGCAGCACTTCTCCATCAGTCTATGTTGCTTACACCGTACGTACTATCCAAGTCATGCTCCCACAACGCAGATACTTTGGCACCGTTTTGATCTTCGAACTGATTATACGGAAGTTATGCTCTTTGTTTCGAACATACATATCGCTCTGAATTTGAACGAAGCCACACACTGATCCTACAATTGCCTAGAACATAAATGCCCACAGACTATGTGGCACCTTCGGCAGCGTCTTCATAGGAGGAAATTACAACACCACAATCGCCTACCCGCCCGACGCCCTGTCCACGTCAATGGGCGCCAATGCCGATCAGATCCACGCTCAGCAGAGGCCGAATGAGTACACGGCAATCAACTACACCGACTTCCAAGCATACTCTCTGAAAGACCAGCCCGTCTTCTCACTTCCGCACGAGCTAACAAACATCGATCCAAACTGGGACGTGTGCTACCCAGCAGCATACGGAGCCTTTGACCCTCCCAAAGCATTGGCAACCGCAACGGCCATGGTTCCCTCGGCTCCGACACCTCCGCCCGCGGCCCCTGCACCCACTGTCGATCCCAATACTGCGCTGCCGACGCCAACGCCGGCGCCGAAGTCGGGTGATCCGGGCAGTGGTGGACAGCCGGTCGTGCCGCCGCAGTTGCCGGATAATCAGAAGCCTAAGCCGCCGAGCTCGAATGATCCTCACAATGATCCGGGGGCGGGCAAGGGGGGTGGAGTCGCTGGGGGTCAGCAACCTGGTGGTTCTGGCTCTTCGCAAGGGGATCCTGGGAAGGGTGGTTCGGGCAATGGCGCTCCTAACAACCCGGGCCCTGGGTCAGGAGATCCTGCTAAGGGTGGTTCAAACAACGGCGCTCCTCAAAACCCGGGCCCTGGTTCAGGAGATCCTGGTAAAGGTGGTTCAAACAACGGTGGTTCAAGCAACGGCACTCCTAATAATCCGGGCTCTTCACAAGGAGATCCTGCTAAGGGTAGTTCAAGCAACGGTGGTTCGAGCGATGGCGCTCCTATTAACCCTGGCTCTTCGCAAGGGGATCCTGCTAAGGGTGGTTCAAGCAACGGCGCTCTTAACAATCCTGGCTCTTCGCAAGGGGATCCTAGTAAGGGTGGTTCAAGTAACGGTGCTCCTAACAATGCGGGCTCTGGCTCCAACCCTGGGTCGGGCTCGGGCTCGGGCTCGGGCTCGGTCGCTGGCTCCAATTCAGGCGCTGGCTCTAGTCCAGGCTCAAATTCGAACTCAGGCGCAGGATCGGGTGCAGGATTCAACTCAGGCCCTGGCTCTGGGTCTAATTCCAACTCCAATTCCAATTCCAATTCCAACCTAGGCGCTGGCTCAGGATCAGCTCCTGGCTCTGGCTCTGGCTCTGGGGCAGGCTCAGGCTCCAACCCTGGCTCTGGCTCTGGCTCTAACTCCAATTCCAATTTCAACTCAAACTCCAACTCCAACTCAGGCGCTGGCTTCATTCCGGGCTCAAACTCTGACTCAAGGGTAGGCTCAGGGGCAGGATCCAACTCAGGTGCGGGCTCAGGGGCAGGGGCTGGCTCTAATCCAGGCTCGAATTCCAACTCAGGCTCTCCAGTGGCTGCAGCGCCTCCTTCAATCGGTGGGAAGCCCGTCGTTCAAGGACCAAACAATGGAATCATCATCGGCGGTTCGACGTATACGCCAGGCGTTCAGACCCAAATATCCGGCGTGTCCGTATCAGTTGGTAACGGATACTACGTAGCGAACGGCGTCTCTCAGGCCGTCCCATTGCCTACCCCAAACAGTCCTCCGCTCATCGCTGGCCAACCAGTCCAAATTGCTCCTAATGGAGGCATCATCGTCGCTGGAACCACACTCGCGCCAGGAAACGTAGCTACGATCGCCGGCCAAGTTGTCTCAGCCGGGTCATCGCATGCAGTCATCGACGGCAGCACCGTCAACGTACCCTCTGCTAATCCAACACCTCCCTCCATCGCCGGCCAACCGGTCCAAATCGCTCCTAATGGAGGCGTCATTGTTGGTGGGACCACAATTCCATCTGGAAGCATTGCTACGATTGCGGGCCAAGTTGTCTCAGCCGGGCCATCGTTTGCAGTCGTCGGAGGCAGCACCGTCAACGTACCCTCTACCAACCCCACACCTTTCTCCATCGCCGGCCAACCAGTCCAAGTTGCCCCTAAAGGTGGTATTATCGTCGCCGGAACCACAATCGCCCCAGGAAACGTCGCCACCATCTCCGGCCACACAATCTCAGCAGCCGCCTCCTACGCCCTAGTAGACGGCAGCACCATAACCCCACCCCGCACCACCCCACCCCCCATCTCCATCGCCAACCAACCCCTCCAAATCCTCCCCAACGGCGCCGTAATCATAGCCGGCACCACCCTCCTCCCCGGAAACGCCGCCACCATCTCCGGCCACACCATCTCAGCCGCAGCTTCCTACGCCCTAATAGACGGCAGCACCCTCCTCCCCACCCAAACACAAACACCCCAACCCATCACCTTCCCCAACGGCGCCGTCGCCACCCCCGGCGGCCCCGCCGTCACAATATCCGGAACCACATTCTCCCTTCCCGCCACCGGCACCAATATCGTCGTCAACGGCGTCACCAAACCCCTCCCCACAGCATCAGCGCTCCAATCGATATTCACAGTCGGCGGACAAACCTTTACTGCAAACCCGACTGGGTTTTCGATAGCGGGACAGAGCGTGGGGGTTGGGGGCTCGGCGGTCACGATCGCGGGGACGGTTGTGAGTTTGGGGAGTGGAGGGTTGCAGATTGCGTCGTCGACTGTGGCGTTGACGGGGGCGCAGGCGAGTGCTGCTGCTGCTGCGGGGGGGTTGGGTGGGGTTATTATGTCTGGGTTTGGGAGTGGGAGTGGGAGTGGGAATGGGTCCGGGTCCGGGTCCGGCTCCACTCCGCAGGCTTTTGTGGGTGGGGGATCGAGGGTGGGAGAGGGGCTGTGGAGTGGAGGCGTGGTTGTTGTGATTGCGTTGTTCGTGGGGGGGTTGGCGGTTTTGTTATAATGTGAGTTTTGAGTTTTGAGTCGTGCATATTGCATTGCATTGCGATACTTGTGTGTGGGGAGATTTCATGATATCTACGATTTCTGTGAAGGATAATAGAGCAATCTAGATCGGATCGGATCAGATACTACATATTAAGCGGATAGATAAGCGGAGGGAAGGGGAATGGGAAGGGGAAGAGGACGAGAGATGAGAGATGGAGATGTATATACCCACCTACCTACCTTGCAGATGATATTTTTCTTACGATAATATATGTATATATACCCCTTCACCACCCCTCACCTCAAGCAAATCCTTATCTACCCATCCACAACACCAGAACCAGATGTAACTCCTATTTCTCGTCCCTATTTCTCCCGCAAGGAGACTAGCGTGTATATACACCGTAAGGTAACTACCGATCAGCCGTTTAGTCTCGTCGTATCTTGCTTTCCCTAGCTATATTAAATCTCACCCCTCCATCTATCCATCCATCCATCCACCTATACATACCACCCTTTACAAACCCTCCACCCCCTCCCTTCCTAATCCCACTCCTCCCAAACCGTCACCGTCCCCATCATCATCATCATCATCATCCCAAACCCATCCCCCTATCCTATCCTATCCTACCCAAAACGCACCCACCACCCACCTACACATCCCGGATCTTCCGAACCCTAGCTCCCTTCCAATCCCAACTAAAACGGGTACCAACATCCATCACAAAGCTCGGGGGCGCTTCCACACATACCCGTACCCACCGATCCCCCTAAAAGAGACCCTTCTTTCCCATCCCTGATACACAACTCGACAAAAACCCATATACCTTGGCTGTTCCCACTGCTAGACTCTCATTGACATATTCTAGCTAGGCTTGTTTGTTGGTCCCGGGACCGTGTGTCGGCCAGATATAGGATAGGATAGGATAGGATAGGGGAGGGGGTATTCGACAACCAGAGGTGTTGCAAAAGGGTGTCACACTCGTTGCGTATGAGAGAGAGTGGAGAAGCTGCGTAGCGGCCCCAAATGATGCTGGGTTATGCAAAGATATCTCATTTGGCTATGTGCTTTCACGCGATAAATGTAGGCCTGCGGAGAGGATGTGTCTGAGGCACATACATCCATCTATATGAGATGACACAGCACTGACCGTGACGAGGGTTTGACAGTAAGCGCATCATCGCAATCACTTTGAGTGGAGGGCGATATACCTGCGCCTCACTACTGATGAGCTACCATGAAGAGTAAACTCCATCCTCGGAACTCATTCATCCGCCGTCAGATATCTTTACGATGAGGCAGCGTCAATGATACTACTACTGCCATTAAAGCCCTCAGACACCACCTCCCCCGGGCTCTCATATTTCCGATCAAGCCTCACCACCAAACCAGCCTCAGTCCGCGCCCTTCCCGCCCGTCCGTTCCTCACACAAAGCGCATTGATAGCCACCGTAGCGGCCCAGATGTCGAACCAACGTCCTGTAACGGGCGTGTACGCCACCGTGTCGATCTTGACGTAAAACCTGTACGGTGGTCGCTCAGCCCATGGATCGTAATACGTCCTGGGGAGAACGACGTCTACAGCGCGCACTCCTAGACGGGCGAATCGTTGTAGGGTGTAGTCCGTAGGTATGGCGTCGATCAAGGCTTGGCTCATGGTTCGGGCTGCGCCGACAGAGCCGAAGCATGTGACTATTGGCCTATAGGCGCTGACGACGACCACGAGGTTTTGAGAGTTACCTGGCTGTATGTTAGGTGCGTTCTGGGTATCAGGATTATCTGATTGGGCTAGTGGCGCGCCTGAGCTCATGTTTGGACGAGTTCCTACCAATGTCTCGGACATATCCTCCCAAAGCATTCGAGTCATGTCGTAAGCATTGGATCATTACCGATACTGCGGCCGTCAAGATCTGTCGAAAAGTGCAGAAATCGTACGTCACGCCGTCCTTGGGGAAGATATCGATTACGCAAGTTCCGTCGGCTGAATTGTTCATCGTTGTCGGTTACACATTACAAGGTAAGGGCTAGTCACTTACGACTGATTCCACGTCGAGGCAATTGGACCTCGTAGCCAAATCCTCTCTTGCCAAATCTCAGGGGAACAGTTCCATCGTGAAAGGCATCTAATGCATCATGGCAGCTTCGAATATTCAGATTGGTACCAAACATATCATTACAGACTGGCTGGGAGTTCTTGAAGATGTCATTGGGACCCAGGAAGTCGAGAGTGAGATTATTTCTAAATGCAGGAGAGGAGACAGAGGCGTTGGCAGGTGGTGATACTGAGATTGAAGCATTTTCGCTGGGTAAAGAGAGGACATCTATAGTCGCCAAAGACGGCTGGGGAAGAGTGAGTAAAGCGCAAGAAGATGTAAAGAAAGAGGCCAAGGCAACAACTCTAGACGAGAACACCATACACATTCTAGGAACATCAAATTAACAGCTTGTGTGGAAGCACAGGAAAAGCGAGGTTAACATCCACACGCGGCAATATCCTGTGTTCTTTGACAAGCGCTTGCAACACGGTTGCGCCGACCGGAGTGACCTCTGCTGAAATCACAAGTATCAGTTGCGTGCGGATGCGCAAATACGCGAACGTCAACGATGAGCCCGCACGGCTGCAGTGTCATCGCATCACCGCACGGATTGTATGAGACAAAGCTGTTGCAGCGGCTGTCCTGCCTCGAAACACGGGTTTCAAAGACCCAGACCAGGCAAACCATCATATGTCTCATGGGAGCTGCCATCGGCCTCTTATTGTGCCGTCATTCGATGTTGCTTGTTGTAATTCAGGACAGAATTGCCAGATTTGAGGACAGCAAGCTCAGTTGTTCCAGGTCTTATATGCTATGGAAGTCAGCAATGCGAAGCGATACGCTGTCGTGACGATGATCTTTCGGTGGAGAATCAATCACTTCGTACTCGGTAGGGTTTCGGGCATCAACGCAGACACACAGACATGAGAGCCCATAAAAGGCTCCATACACTGCATGATGTAGAACAGAAGTTAAACGTTTCGGTTCCCGAAAAGTCTCCATGAGCAGGGCTTGGCAGCGGTTCCCTCCGCCCGGATATGGACCTCAAGGTTAGGCCTTATTGGGCTAGCGTATTGGATCATGTCCGCTCAGACTGTTTCGTGAAAACTCCCAACTTTTACAGATAACCTCGCCTGTAAAGCGCAGTCAAGCCGAAGTCATCCAAGTCCTATCTCATAGCTCATCTAACCATTTGGATTTGTCCTCTGGCAACGAGGGTCAATTGGCAGCGTTCATAGGCGAGAAGACGATCGTCCGGGGACTTTGGAGACACAAAAGAATCGTTCGGGGACTTGGACGATCTCTTACTAGACCCCGTTACGGCTTCTAGAAGCACAAGTAAGTGCCTCAACAGGGGTTTTCATGTCCGGGTTCAGACTCTGGTGAAGATTTCAATCGTCTTGGCACCGAGGCTAATCAATGGGATCAGCCATGATGCTATCACAACAGTCACACATTATAGCTGCGAGATCGGCTGTATGATACACAAGGGCATCTCCAACTCTTTCTCCCCATTGTAACGACATGCGCCACTCAACCATATGCTCGAAGCCAACGTCTTCAACATATCGCCCTTAATCACATACCACCACTCGTAACAAGATCTACCAGGAAAATGGATCTCGAGCGAGAAGAACGCGCTCAAGTCGAAGTCCAAAAAATCGATCATGAATCCTCCACCCCCTCAACCTCGCCCAAATCCTCCTCCCCAACCTCAAGGACTCCCCCCCTCCACCGCCTCACTCTCCACCTCGCCTCGGAAGTAAACACCGCCAACGCCACCATCCTCATGCTGACCTGCTGCTTCATCTCTGGCCTCGTCGACAGTACCATCTACAACGCCTACGGCACCTTCGTCAGCATGCAGACCGGCAACACCATCTTCGTCGGCCTCGGCGGCGCCACGAGCTTCCACAACCCGCCCAGCCCCAAACCCTACGGCTGGGCCAAATCCCTCACCTCCATCGTCTGTTTCTGCCTCGGCTGCTACTGCTTCTCCCACCTCTCCCGCTGGGCCGGGCCCTTGAAACGGCGGACGCTGCTTGCGAGTTTCTCGGTGCAGGCTATTATGGTGCTGGTCGCGGCCGTGGTCGTACAAGTGGGCGTCGTGGAAGGCAATCTGGCCACCCTCCCCAGCGACGTCCTCTGGCTTTCGGAGATTCCCATCGCGCTGCTGAGTTTCCAGTCCGCGGGCCAGATCATTGGCAGTCGGGTGCTCAATCTCGCGGAGATACCGTCGGTGGTGCTGACGTCTATGCTGTGTGATATAGCGAGCGATCCGAATTTGACGGGCCCGGTGAAGAGCAATGTGAAAAGGAATCGGAGGATCATGGCGTTTACGGCTATATTGACGGGTGCTGTTGTTGGGGGGTTCATATCTGAGGGGACGGGGCGGATGGAGGTTGTGCTCTGGCTTGCTGGGGGGTTGAAGGTCTTGATCGTTTCTGCATGGCTGTTTTGGCCTGAGAAGAAAGTTTCGGCCGTGTGATCATTGGCGTTGTGGTGCTATTTTAGTCGACCGCCAACACGCCAGTCTACTACATCGCCAACGCCTCTAAAACCCAGAATTTATTGCCCATTGTGGTTACGTGCGGACTCTCGTAAAGCTGTTTATAGAACATAAATAACTCAACATTTCATAAATGTATAGAACAATGAATTGAGTAACAACAGCCGTATCTCGACTCGAACGCCTCGGTTTTCAGTATTGCTAGAGCTACGAATAACAGAATATTCGACGGTCTATCGTCTACAGATGCTGATCTATGCTACGACACATTGCTTAGGCGTTGCACCTATAGTTGCGAAGATGTCCCTTTCAATATGTCTTTTTCTGAAGGTTGGCTCTTAACGAAAAATTGCGGGAACAATCCCCTCAATTCCTCCAAATCCCTGATCTCCGACAATCCAGGGTTGCCCAACGCCACATCCCCTTCCTCAAGCTTATGCGCAACCCTCCATCCCCTCTGCGCCGCATGCCGACAATTCAACAACGAATCATCCACAAAAAAGCACTCCTCACCCTCCCCCACCCCCGCCTCCCTCTCCGCCTTCTCAAACATCTCCACATGCGGTTTCGCCAGCAACGGCTCCTTCGTATAATCGCAATACGTAACACCCTCAAACATATCCTCCACACCCAACAACCTTACCACCCTTCTCGCATGCGTGACGTGCGCGTTCGTAAAGAGCCAGGGTTTCACTCTCGACCTATCGATGTCGGAAAGTAGCTGGCGGAGCTGGGGGGAGGGTTTGATGATGTCGTCGAGGGGGAGGGCGTCGTCGACTTCGCGGTTGTAGGCCATGGGGTCGATCATGTGGTGTTTTACCAGGCCGGAGATGGCGAGGCCGTATTCGGTGTAGTACTTTGAGTGCAGATTGTGAGCTTCTTCGGGGGGGAGGGAGAGGTGGCGGACGAAGTAGTCGTCTGAGCCGAAGGGGAGGGGGTTAGTGGTGGGTTTTTGGGGTGGAGTGGAGAGGGGCGTTACCGATTAGTCTTTGCATGTGGTCTTGGATGCCTGCTGAGCGGGGGTATAGGCAGTTGTCTATGTCGAAGAAGAAGACTGGGGGATGCTTTGGGAGGTCGGCTTCTGCCATGTTGGCGTCGTGGTGAAACGGTGCGGCCATAGAACCGGATTTTGATAAGAGCTACCCCTTGTCTCGTATAACTTTCGTGGAGCAGGCGAGAATACGGACTGAGGAGAGGCTCCTTTTATGGCTAATCATGATTGAGGCCGTTGCTAGAAACGTGTCGAAGTCATGATCAGAATCATAAATATTATACGCTAGTGAAAATGCAGTCTAGTACTTCCGAACAGCTTCTGGTCAGCGCCGGCAAACCTCCTTTCTCCAACTCCTTCAAAAACTGTCGCAAGCAACGGGTGTATATCACTTCGTATGGCTCTAGCTCTGTGAAGTCGATGACCCACAAGAGAAACACAGTTCCTTTGGTGTTGCGTCGATAGGCGATTCCAGTGAATCTGATTGAAGCCAGCTGGCAAAATGATTGCGGGTGCCGTCGTTGATGGCAAACCCCCAATCGTTGGTGAGAATGACTTACTTGTTGGATACAACAAGATCATAAGCATACGTGATAGCGTCCTTGCAAAAGACCTCCCAGTCAGGGTCTTGAATCCGTCCGCGACTCGAGCTAACGCACCGTCTACTACTGGAGCTCTATCACTACACCTAGAAGCTGGGCCTACAATCGAAGCACCAAATGGCACACCGAAGCCTCCTCAAGTCAGCAGCACATCCTTTCCTCAGCCATCGAAAATGAATGTGCCAAAGACTCGTTCCGCTCCAGTCCAGCCCAGAATGCCCAACGTACAGAGTTTGCCAAACCCATCCTCAGGGTCATCAGGCATCGATCCCATCTTCCTAACAAAGTCTGATGTACTAGTAAGAGCTGAGATACACCAGAAGAGGCAACGCCTAGAGCGTGCATTGGAGGAACAAGTACATAGGTTAGCAAGGCAAAACGCTCCTGATTATGAGGCCTTGCCAGAATTCGACGTTACGGAAGTGTTGAAAAAGGCACAGGAGCTTGTCAAGCCCATTAAGCTACCCCAAAGCAGTCGTGTTAACGGAGGTGCTTCGTCTAGCGACTCATTCGATGAGAATACGTTCTACTCCAGTCAAATGGATGAATCTACGACACCAGAAGAAGCAGATGAGTCTCACAAGCGACGCCCCAATTCCCATAAAATCTGCAGTTTTTTCCTGCGAGGAGAGCGTTGTAAATATGGGGACAAGTGCATATTCTCTCATGACCCAGCATTGAAGCAGAAGCTTGAAGCAGAAGGATCACAAGCTATGGATCTTGATCGCGTCAATGCTGACGAACAGACAAGCTCACGTAAGAAAAACGCTTCGAATAAACGTGCACGCACGGATGCCACGCAACCCAAGCCTCCGGTGAAAGAGACCAATGCGAACATACCGTCACTTTCTCAAGAGGAGGTAGAGAGGAAGGCACGAATCGCTCGGCTTGAAGCAGAACTTCGTAGCGCAAAAGCTGAGCAAGAAGGTCTGTCAGATGTCACGTCTCGCCAGGCTACAAAGCCAACGCATGATCTGCCGGGAAGACCTGCCTACTCGCCTCCAGGGCCTGATGAATTCGGGAGAGATGCTGGTCTACGCGAACCTGAATCACGCCAAGCCGTAATCTTGTCACAGCGGCACGCTGCTAATGATGGGCAGCCACAAGTTCGTGAGTTTGGCAGACATATTGGTAATCCTGCTCCGTTACCAAGTGATGTGCGGATCGTCACAAATCATATTAGGTCTCCAGTGGCTCCCCAGCCGTCTCGAGTATCACCATTGGCTGTAGCCAAAGTTCCCCAAGTCTCTCAGATACAGCGCGAGCACGGTGAGACTCGTCGTTCTTCGCGCGCATCTAACGTAGAGAATGTGAGTGCGAATCAAAGCCCAAATGTTGCCTCACAATCTCGCAGCTCAAGAAAGCGAAGACGGGAACTGGATTCGGGGGAGCAAATGCGCAACGTGGTTCCTCGAACAAATTTTGGCTCACCGGTCGTTCGTGTCAAGGAAGAGCCTGTCTCCCCTCCACCTTTCAACGCTGCTGAGCCAAACATGCAACAAGTTCGCCTGAGGCAAGAAGGCCCACGGCAGATATACGTTAACACTGCTGCCCCTCAGTATCGCGATCACGAACCCTTCCACCAACAAACAATGATAGTCGAACGTGCCGCGTACGACCAAATGAACGATAATCGATCGCCTCAAACCCCACTTATCCGCCGCGTTGTCTCACGCAATGGTCAGCGCTATGTGGTCAATGGAGAGCAAGATCTCCGCCGAGTTGTCACTGCTCCTCGGCAAGTAAGAGCTCCAATCTCACCCGCTCCTTACCCTGTGGAGTATTCAGCCCCTCAGCTACGAACTACTAGAGTTGCTTCACAGGCCTATGTTTCACCGATACCCCGCAATGTACTGCCCCAGTATGGAGCGTCAGACCAAGCTCCGACAGCAGCATACCCTCAGAATGATCGCTCACCGTCTCCGCCTATTCATCATGTGCCACAGTCTCCTATCGAGCGTCATCCCATTGCAATGGCTCCACCACCACGGCGCATTGTCGTAGATCAATGGGGCAATAGATTCTTGGAGGCCCCAATGCCTGTTGAGAGGCATGTCTCCGTTGCACCTATAGCGGGTGAGACTGATTATGACCCTGGCTATGAGCCAGTGACGTCTCGCAACCATAGCGTAGTGAGGCAACCCCAGGTCATCAGGGTCGATGATGAGGGCCATGAGTATGTTCGGAAAGCGCCTCCAAGGATCAACGAATATTTTGATCTCCCAACCAGACAAGTCACCCGTCCGAGGAGCGAGATGTATGAAGATGGATCTCATATTGCGCGCAGCGATGGTCCTCGGCATGTTAGCTACCCAGAGACCCGTCCAGCTGCACACTATGATGAGGTCCCTGTTCAAGATGCAAGAATAGTGCGGTTGCAAAGCGTACGACCTGTGGAGCGACAATACGAAGATGTCCAAGCCCCCGATGAAAGGATCGTAAGAATGCAAAGCGTGCGTCCGATGGAGAGGCAGTACGAAGCTCCGGGAGAGCAAGTCTTGAGAGTACAGAGTGTGAGACCCGAGGAACCTCGCATTGTCAGGCTAGGGGAAACGCAAGAGCCCGGGAGACAGGCCACTCGTCACGTTAGTGTACGTCCTGGTGCTGAATATGGACGGCAAATGGGCCCTCCTGCGGAGAGGTACGAGTACGTGCCTGTAGAGCAGAATGGGGGATACAATGGAAACAGGTATCCGTATCAAGCTCCGATGCAGGAGAGAGGCTACGTGGAAGAGATTCGGGACGACCGAGTGCTTTACGAAGCGCCAAGCAGTGGGGGCAAGAGGATCATGCAGCGAATGTAGTAAGCTGATCAAGCAGAGGAAGAGATGCCGGTTGTACTTTACCCTCAAGAGGGACTCTGTAGTCTTGTGTGTCACTACTGTTTCACTATGCTCGCAAGGTGTGGATGGAGACGGAGTAAGGCTGGAGGTGCAATGAATATAAGTACTGCTAATCCAATTCGTAGTCACACTTTCACTATGCTTGTTTTCGTCATCCAGTCTTCTATGCCGGGTCCTCGACGAATACTTCAATATAGAAGGCATGATGTGGTGATAGAGTAAGGCGGTTAAAATGCACGACAAATGCTCCTAAGTCCCGAGTCGTCCGGCAGCTGAAGCATCCGGGTATGTGTCTTATCTCCGGCAATCCCATTAGTCAGACTTCGGACTAGCCCAAAATGCAAAATGCAAGACTTCCGTTCAAGAGGGTCAAGCTTCACTGTGTCCAGCTCCGCACAACCACATTCCACCTGAGACAGTGCGGTGCGTGAATGAACCGGCCAATCCGAAGCTGTCATCGAACCTCCGCTCCACCCAAGTCATCTCTCTGTGATGTTCGACAATTTTGGGGCTAAAAAGCAATGTTGAGTCAGCCCTAAAGCACTGCCCATGAGGTCGACTATCCGTGGAACTTGATTCGCGTTCTTCACTGAAACCTTGCACCCACTTTCGCGCTAACCTATCACACATCTCGACTCGAATCCTCATACCTGCCCTCTTCAGCTCCAACTCCCTTCTCCCACCCAGATGCCCCTTCCCCTACTCCATCGACAAGGAAGCGGCACCGGAAGGGAGGTCGTCGAGTCGACGTAGTTGAGGTGTCTGAAGATGCAGAGGTTCAGTAACATCACCGGCCAGGCTCGCCATGGTCTGGAGAAGATGACCCCGGCCGGCTTGATGTCCTCCAGGCCGAACCAGATGGACCTTCCCATCCCTCAGCCCATCAAGCGACCTTCATTAACCAACAGCCAACCAATCTCGCCACTCACGCCTGCTGACACCATGGTCAATCTGTCTTTCAATGTGCCATTCGCTTCGAGCTTGATCGGTCCCGACGTCGAGGAAATACTACATGCGAGCCCTAAAGCGTTGGAGCGATGGACTTTTCCAGAGGGTACCGACGAGGATACGCCTATACACAAGCTCCCGGTCCATCATCAGAACGTCGAACAGCTGAGAAGGTTCTGTCGAGTCTTGACAGAAGGAAACCCGGGTCGAATGGAAGCTACAGTGACCTCGGCTGAGCCAAAGTCGATACCTGCACTGCAACGACGACCTTTGAAAGGCCTTGTAACGAACGTGTGCGTTTCTGGGGATGCCGAGACGGTTCATAAAATGCGAGCCAAAATATTGAACGAAACGCCAATCGCGCTGGTAGTTGATCAATCGCAAAGGCTTGCCCAAATGCTAACAGGTGGATAGAAATGTGCTGTTGTGGACATCGACACCAATCTTGTCATCACCCAAGATATGAATAGCATTCGAGTCGAAGTCCTCAAGCACCTAGACGACGTCGCCAAATTCACTGGGACAGACATCTTCCTTCTCGACCCGAAACACACCGACCCAGAAGGCCCACCAACGAATTACGGCAATGGTAGCGATCAACGATTCGCGCAAAGATTACGAATTGCAATCTACGGGGATCCGGAAAGCTCTGAGCATGCGAAGACGCGTGTGCTTATCATGATAGATAAAGTGGTAATTTCTCTGCCTTGCATTGTGCTTGAGGATTATTGTTCACACAGCATAGCTACACCGTACCGTTGATATTATGAGGCTCGAATTATCATTACATTCTGTCATCTGTGGCCGTACTCGGAAAAACATACGTCTTATTGAGTCTGCGTCAAACACTGCCATCTACTTCCCCCCGCCATTCCCTCGCATTTACGGCTACACACCTGCTGGCGCACATCGAAGAGGCGAAGATGAGGTTTTTATTACCGGAGACAATCAAGACTGCATAAATATGGCAAAGAAGAAGCTACACGAGCTCATACTCAACACGAAATGCTATGTCAAGGATGTCATGGTCTCAGTGCACAAAATCGATAGCATACTTCTCGACCGTCTTGATAAGGTTCGTAAGGTCATGGAGACGAACGGATCTTACGTTTTGTTTCCTCAACTTGGTGGGCAACGTGGCTTGATCAGGGTCCAAGGTACTGAAATACTACATGTGGAACGGACGGTTCGCGAGATCATGGCATTGGTAAAGAATGAACCGAACTCATCCGCCACTATATACTGATAAGTTCTAGGCTGGTCAATTCTACGGTGCATCATGGTGGCTCATGCTGCCCGAGTCTGCGCAAACGGCTGCCATGAGGGCTCCATCGCCGGCTGATATCCGCACAATGCTTTCGGACATTTGCACGAACTCTGGAGCTGAGGTTGGCTTCGATAAGCTTACATTCTCCATCAACGGATCGGACGACGCAGTCAAAGCCGCCATGATGGTCATCCACCAGATACCCTTTGTTAAGCGCGCTCAATACCAGATTCGGGTCAAGATCGAGCTTGCCAACGAGCACAAGGAATTTGTCAGTGGAAAGAAGAACGGCAAGATCAACAAGATCATGGGCCAAAGTAGGTGTACACGTATAGACATTGGAAACGACTAATGCATTGTAGGCAACGTGCAGATTATCTTTGATGGCTTCAATGAGTACAATTTCTACATTGACGTATGCGGTGCACAATACGAAGCCACGAGAAACGGTTTGGACCTTGTTGAACAAGAGATGCCAGCTTCGATATCGTTCCATGTTCCCGATCAATACCACAAGCGCATCATCGGAATAGGCGGCCAGCACATACAACGAATCATGAAGAAATACTCGGTCTTTGTCAAGTTCTCGAATGCCATGGACCGCGGCGGTATCGGAAAGGAGGATGATGATATCAAAGTCGACAATGTCATCTGTCGCACTCCTGCACGCAACGCACAGAGCTTAGACTTGGTGAAGCAGGAGATTATGGACATGGTGGAGAAAGTCGTAGGTCAACCCGAAGATCCAGAGGAAGCGGAGGATTCTCCCCCTAGCTCTCCGTATGAGCCAGCATCACCGGACTGACATGTTCTGGTGCTTGTCAAGGACGCAGAATTCGTGTCCGAGACGGTCGTCATCAATCGTTTGTACCATAGAGAACTCATCGGTCGGATGAATGAGATTGACCAGCTCGAAAAGAAATGGAATTGCAAGATCGACTTTCCCAGCACCGAAATGGCAAGTGATGTAGTTACGATATCTGGCCCGGAGTATCAAGTACCTCAGGCCGTTGATGAATTCCTGGTTTGTCTCCTTTGATGATGCATTGAGCATCTGCTGATACCGTGAAGGGCATGGTCCCCGAAAGCCACGAGCTAGTCGTTCCTGCTACTACCTCGCTCCGCGACTTCCTGAAGTCAGATGAATTTAGGTTAGAAGTGCAGCGAAAGCTCAAGAGCCAGTACGAGGTCGATCTGGACGTTCGCCATGACTCCGAGCCAGTTGAGGAGTCCGAGATAAAGGAGAAGCGAGTTTTCCTTGCTTACACTCGCAATAACGCTGGCGGTCTCAAGGATGCCATTGACTTCCTAGTTTCCCGGCTCATCCCATACGGCTTGGATGCAACAACGGTCAAAGGCGCCATACCAAGACCAAAGTCCGATTCCTTCGAAGACTCCCTGCCCTTTTTCGATTCGAAGCTACTTCAGAACGCTCCAGCGCCCCTTGGCACCGACTCTCCAACTCGTTCCACCTTTGGTGATGATGTCAGCGATCGTGGCTCTCTGTTTGGTAAGATTCGCAAACCTGGCAGCATTTCCTCCATCTCTTCGTTTCTCGACCGCCGCAAGAACCAGTCTTCCTCCCCTGGCACCGGCTCCCTCTTCAAGCACGCTTCTTCCAACGCCTCTCGCGCATCGCTCGTCTCCATGGAGTCCCGCGATAGCGGTTATCGCAATCCATGGAACGACAGCGGGGTCAATCTTCCCGAAGAGGACGGCCATAATGGCTGGCCACTCCGCTTCGAGAACAAGTCGGAGCAGAAACTGAACGGCGCATTTGGCATCGCCCCTATATCCCAATCACCGGGCGACATGACACCGCGACACGATCCCCGCGCTTCCTTCGACAGCGGACGTCCTAGCACCTCGCACTCCACCAACTCATACCCGGTACCTATCGGGCCACCTCGTTGAACCTTCTCACTTTATCGAAATACCCAAGCTCTTCCCGTTGTTCGGATCACCAAAATTGGCCAGAATGTTGAATGCGTACTTTTTGTGCGGTTATTATGATTGGCCGGCTATGATGCGGAAAAGAAATACCCCCTGAAAGCGAACTTTTGCAAAGGAGCTGATCTGTTTCTTAGTCTTTTGTTGTTGTCTTTTGGGAAGCAATTGCACGATACCACAATACCAATTTGTTACGACATGCGGCGTTTGGGCTATGAATGACTTACTTGTCTTTTTCACTGTCCTTTTCCCTTCCAGAAGAAACGATCTATGAAGCGTGTGAGGTGGATGGGGAATATTATCACAATCCGTGTTCTTGCGAGCTATTCTAGATACCACAGATAGACAATAAGATCTGCATTTTGCTTCCTCTTGCAATTCTCAACCTGACCAACATGGTTCACTCACCTCTTGCAAATCTTCTCGCCTTTCTGTCGGAGGAAAACCACGAGGGTTAGCGCACCTAGGGAGTGCCAGACTTACAACAAACATCTTACCTTCCATAACGATGTCGTATTCTATAGCAGCAATACATACCACATTCATTCGATTGATACACAGGAGGCATACCCGCCGGTCCAGATCGCCTATTACCACGCCTTCGTTGTGTTGTAGTGGAAGTGGAAGTGCGACGGTACTCTGTATCTGCCAAGTATGGCACATGTAGCTACCTATTCCAGGGTGGAATTCGTACGCAGGGGGACTGTGGGGAGGGGGGTGGTTTGCGTGCGAGGTGCGAGGTGCGGTCTACCTTAGGTACCTCATCAGCTCTGTCCATAATTTCTCTTCTGGTCAATGCTAACGTCGCTAGAACTGTAGGTATACGAACACCGACGTGCTTATCTTGGATATATCGCATCTCGTTGCGGGAATATATCTGAATTATCCTCAAATTAGCATTCTCATCATACTCACATACACAGTAGTACGGAATGGCAAAAGCCGTTTCGAGAGCTATAACTATTCTACTAGCGACTAGCTATCGTGATTATAGTACACTATACTACATAACACTACATAACACCACACCACCCTTCCCTTCATCACCCTTCCCTTCACCACCCTTCCCTTCACAACATCCCACCATCCCATCCACAATCCACAACCCCGACCACCGAACCCTCCGTAAGGTAAGTCACACGCATCAATTAACGCAGCCAGCAAGTGATTCCTCCTCCATCCCTCTACGATATACAGGACAGATGCCCATGTTATGGTCTAAATCAAGATCTATTCCCTTCTAAAGCCGAGACTTCATATTGTCAGATGGAGAAGGTACTATACCATGGATGCCATCATCACTTCTTTCTTCCTTCTACGCAAATCTCTTTCTAGCACTGCATCTACCTATCCTACCAGTACGTGTTGGCACAACTCATACCATACCCTACCATACCTCCCTCTCTCTACCCCTCCCTCTCTCTACCCCTCCCTCTCTCCACCCCTCCCTCTCTCCATCCCTCCTCCCCAATCGCAACCAACCCAATCGCATTCTCGCAGCCTCTTCTCGTGTCGGATGCGGCTAATCGATTCCAGTATCGGACAATTATCATCACAATCACATTCACATTCACCTCCTGACTGTCTCCTTGAATCTAGGCTTACATACCAAGCAGGTTATTCTATCGAGTATCCTTTCATGGGGACTGTGCTTGGAGTTGATGACGACAGATTTTCACTACGAATCATGTTTGTGAGACGGGAGTTTGATTTTATGTTGGTGTTTTCAGGGAAGCTAGAATATGGCTTTGTATTCTGTGTATGTCGTAGCGTTGATGGGGTTGCGTTGAGAGACCTTTACTATGGCCCTGATAACTTAGGACGGTGCACTTTCGCTCATCTATTGATACTGAGGTATCATTGATTTGTTTACTACCACGGGTATGTGAAACCTTGTGAGAAAGTCTGGTTTTGATGGGGAAGCTATCGATAAATTGTCGTGTTTGGTATACGGTAGTCGGAAGGTGGCTTTCCGGAACTGGTTTTTACGTGGTTGGGTTTGTCGCTTCTTGTTTGATTTACTGCGTTGGGTTTTTGATTTTTAGATCGGTTTGGGGTTTACGATAATATTTCAGGATCGTTGGATGAGATTATTGGATGGTGTGCAGCTATGACCGGTAACGTACGAGAGGATTCAATTTGAGAGGTGTTGGGTTTCGACCCAGGGGCGAGGGACAAAGGAAAGTTTTATTAACACCCGCAGATGCATTGGGGATGGGTGTAGGGTTCGCGGTGATTGGCTTGACTCGGACAATACGTTCTCGAATTAGAGAAGAAATGGGGTGTTGTGATGCTGGAAGTCGTACACAATGTGCGACGTGGGGAGGCAGATGCCTATATTATGTTGGATCTTTCTATTTTTCTTGGTCAATTCTCACATAACCACAACCACAGTATTTCAACAATCGTTTCCATCACCCACAGATCTTGCCTCTCTGTTCGTATCTATCATGGGTCAAAGCTCTTCAAAGCATGGACGCGAAGCAAACAAAACAAAAACCGGCCTTGCACTCAGGGCCACGGGCAAGAGGCTGGTGGACAAGTTACGACATTCGCATCCTGCCGCGGTGCAACTTCAGTCATCAGTCCACGACGATATCAGCGATCCTACCCCAGCTTGTACCCTACACACACTGTCCAAGCCATCAGCAGACATGCACAACGCGATCGGAAAGATTCCCGTCGAGGTCTTCCTGAACATCGTCATATATCTGTCGCCAGCCAGCGTCCGCTCGCTGAGCTACACTTGCCGCTCTCTTTCCCATATATTCGGTGCGTCTGCAGTCGAACTGATGGGGGAATCACCCTTTCGATCGCATTTAGAGCGTCCCTGGGATGCTACTGATCGGTGGTACCCCTGGTCTATGTTGAAGACTTCGAGCGCCCACTTGGGTAAGGCGCCCAGCGAATGGTGGAAGCTGATGATTATGCTCCATCGCGACAACATGTGGCCGGGGAAGGCTGTCTGCAGGGCTTGCATTGGCGTGCACGATATAGCAGCTTTCTCGCCATCATACCTTCGAGGACCGCAGACAGAGTCCAAGTGTCTCGGTTGGAGTGGATGGGTGAATATTTGTTCGCATATGGAATTTGACTTTCTGGATCTCAAAGAAAAATGCAATTCACCTGAGACCTACAAAAGAATCAAGAGGGACGAACATACACGGTCTTCCAAGACTTCTCATTACGCAGACGAAGACGATGTCGCTGGAGCAAGGAAAGCTAGACTCACTCCCAAGCAAACGGAAGAGGCAGAGGCAAAGAGGGTTCAGAGCAGAAGACAAACGATGCTGGACAGCGCGAAAGCGGCAGCAGAAGAGGAGCGTGTATGGACTATGGAGAAGAAGATGACATGCAATCACTGCGCCATCCCCGTCACAATAACCAGCTGGGGGAGGTCTCGCGTCTGCTTCCCCCTCACCGTTAAGAGGCGCGATTGGCCTGGAAAACCTAGACGAAAAGATTTCACTTTCATGGGGTCGCCCGAGGCGGCAGTGTGCCCTCATCTAACGTTAAACAGCTCTATCATCGTGGATGTCTACTGCGCCAATTCCAAACGATTGAGTGGAGGGGGCTGCAACTGCCGAAAGTGTGCTGTACCTTATCATCAGTGTGCGTTGTGCCACGCAAAGTTATGGTACGATATTGGAGATTATCTGTGGGTCAGTAATGTCACATATCTAATTGTGGAGAGGAGCTTCGATCCCAGTGTCGGTATTGCGAATTCCGCTTGGCTCAACCAATTGTCCCCAAGACGACGAGGGTAGCGACCACAGATCTGGAAGTTAAGGACGCAGATCGCTAGAATACCAGGTCGATTTCCAGAGCATCAAATTTTGGCAAATGTCCTTCGGCATTTTCTACTTTCCTCGCGAGTGCCACGCATGCTTTATGCTGGGATAGGACCAGTGCACAGTCGGACGATGATGTTAGCTTGAAGACTGCGGTGTAATGGTCTGAAGTCCAATAGGCGTATGTTGCACATGAGGTATGGTCATCGACATCCATTAGGGAAGTGTCAATACGGCTGTTAGGAATTCCTGTTTAATACGTATCTCCAGGGATTAGCGCAACTGTGTTTCAACTGGACACTGTTCTATGCCCTGTTCGGTATGCGACCATTTGTGAAGGTCAAAGTACGTGATATTTGATTGTGACGCTATCTACATGATGAGAAGCACAGGAGGTCAATTCTTTCTTCTTTGAGTGAGAAGGGAAGCCGCATGTAGCCGACAGAGCTTGCTGACTACCAGTAGTCGTATATTAAATACATCTTAGAGTTAGTACTAGCTTATACATATCTAGGATTGGCGATTGATCCGTGCAGAAAAGATACTGAAGATAAGGTAATTCCAAGGATCCCACGCTAGTAAGCTGTATTATACTTTTGCCTTGTGTATCCTATTCCACGAGTGCCGATGCAAGGAAGGGCGAGAGGGGCAGCCGCAACTATCTCTGACTTGTGTCACACAGGTGCTATATGAATTCAATCCCCACCATGGCTTCTCTATCATCAATCACAAGCTGTATAGCTTATGCTTTCCTCCGTCCCAATCTTTTTTTGCTTCTGTCCGATTTCCTGAAGCTTCATGCCGAAGCATTGAAGCCGCCTTGAATCCTCCTTCCCTACCCTCCCCACGTCTACTCGACTACTCGAGCCTCTCAAGCCTTACACAAAGCACATTAGCATCAGGGTGTCTGATATTGCTACCAAGACGTCAAGATGTACGTCCCTTTGCCAGCCCGTCTACCTGCTTGTGGAGCAAGATCAAAGCCATTAAAGCCATTATAAAGCTGCAATAGAGCTAAATCCGCATAGGCATACGGCCAGTGATGCCTTTTTTCAATGCTTGATTGAATTCGGTATCAAGCACGTCTTTGTCAATCTCGGTTCAGACCATCCCAGCATCATGGAAGCTATAACGAAAGGCCAAATAGAAAAGAAAGACACGTTCCCTCGGATCATAACATGTCCGAACGAGATGGTCGCCCTCTCAATGGCCGATGGCTACGCTAGACTCACTGGAAAGCCACAATGCGTCATCGTCCATGTGGACGTCGGTACTCAAGGGCTCGGAGCAGCTATTCATAACGCCTCCTGTGGACGGGCACCAGTCCTTATCTTCGCCGGCTTGAGCCCATATACCTGCGAAGGAGAGCTGAGAGGAAGCCGCACAGAGTACATACATTGGATACAGGATGTCCCTGATCAGAAACAGATTGTGGGCCAATACTGTCGGTATACCGGGGAGATTAAGAGGGGAGTCAATGTGAAGCAGATGGTAGGAAGGGCTTTGCAGTTTGCATTGTCTGCTCCAATGGGTCCAGTGTATCTTGTGGGATCGAGGGAGGCTATGGAAGAGGAGATTCCAGAATACAGCCTAAATGTTGAGCATTGGGGTCCAGTCGGAGTGGGAGCTTTACCGGAGAGCGCAGTGGCGATGGTATCGGAGGCTCTGGTAGATGCCAAGGAGCCACTGTTTATCACCGGGTATGCTGGAAGAAACCATACGGCGGTCGACGAGCTCGTGAAGCTAACGAATACGATCAAAGGGCTGAGAGTTCTGGATACGGGTGGTTCGGACATGTGCTTTCCGTCAGATCATAGGGCAAGCATTGGGTTGAGGTTTGGTGTGGATGATAGCGTGAAGACTGCAGATGTCATTCTGATAGTTGACTGCGATGTCCCCTGGTGGGTCTCTAAATTACGGCGTTATCGCTGCTCAACGGAGTTCGCTGACTCAATTTGGCTACAGGATACCGACCCTATGTAAGCCCAAGGACGATGCAAGAGTCTTCCACGTAGATAGCGACCCTTTGAAACAACAAATGCCGGTCTTTTACATCCCAGCGGAAGCTCGATTCAAAGCCGACTGCTACGTCTTCCTCAAACAGATCAACGATCACGTCAACTCTAGCTCGGTCTTCAAGCAGGAACTCGAGACATACTCGGATCGATGGCAGAAGCTGCAAGACTTACATTCGCAACGACTGAAAACAATCAAGGATCTCGCACAACCGGGCAAAGAAGGCTATTACAACGCTTCCTACCTTTGTTCCGAGATCAGAAAAGCAGTGCCTGAGGACACCATATTTGCAGTCGAAGCAGTGACATCCACCTGTTTCGTAGCCGATCAATTACTTTCTAAAATCCCAGGAACCTGGATCAACTGCGGCGGCGGCGGACTAGGATGGTCCTCCGGCGGAGCGCTAGGAATCAAACTCGCAGCAGGAGAAAAGAGATTCGTCTGTCAAATCGTTGGTGACGGCACATTCCTTTTCAGCGTCCCAGGAAGTGCATATTGGATAAGCCAGAGGTACAAACTACCCATCCTAACCATCGTTCTAAATAACCAAGGTAACCCTATCCCTTTTCATCCCCAATCGCAACCACTAAATCCCTACCAGGCTGGCACGCCCCCAAACGCTCCCTTCTCCTCGTCCACCCCTCCGGCTACGGATCCAAAGCAACAAACGAAGAACTCAACACCTCCTTCACCCCGTCGCCCGATTACGCCGGCATCGCCAAAGCTGCCGCGGGCGGTAACCTGTGGGCCGGACACGCTACCACTGTTGACGAGTTACACGATCTGCTACCGAAGGCGATTGATAGCGTGACGAATGGGGTGGGCGCTGTGTTGGAAGCGCATCTTGAGGGACCGCAGGGCAAGTATGGAGGTGGGAAGAGCGTGCTTGTTGGCTGATCTGATATTGTTGAGGGAGAAGGTGTGGGATCGGGGATTTTGTAGATGATTCGGCTATGGTATTTTGGTTGTTGATGCGGATGCGGATGATGTAGTGTATACGCTATCATGGTTCCTTCTTCTAAGTGTGGCTATGCCGGTTGGTATCACTTCACTCTATCTCACTTAGTTGTAACGCTTGGCTGCAGCACCCCGTCGCTGGCGACTGCGACTGCGACTGCGACTGCTATTCCCGACTGCGACTGCTATTCCCGACTGCGACTGCTATCCCCGACTGCGACTGCTATTCCCGACTGCGACTGCGACTGCTATTCTCGACTGCGACTGCGACTGCTATTCCCGACTGCGACTGCGACTGCTATTCCCGACTGCGACTGCTAACCCCGAGTGCGAGTGCGAGTGCGACTGTGCGACTGTGCGACTGTACGACTGCGACTACTATTCCTGACTGCGACAGCTTTTTCCAATAGCTATTCCTAACTGCGACTGCGACTACGACTGCGACTACGACTATGCGACTACGACGGCGATAGTAACTATGCGACTGCGACGGCTAATATACGACTGTGCGACTATGCGACTGCGACTATACGACTACTATTCCCGATAGCAACAGCTATTCCTAACTGCGATAGCGACTGCGATCCTCGAGGGCGACTGCTACTACTAATCGCAGTCGCACTCCCAGTCGCACAGTTACACAGTCGTACAGTCGCAGAGTCGTAGTTATATAGTAGCCGTCGCAGTCGTATAGCCGTAATCGCACTCGCAGTCGCAGTCGTATAGTCGCAGTCGTATAGTCGCACCGTCGCGTAGTAGCCGTCGCAGTCGCATAGCTATAATCGCAGTCGGGAATAGTAGTCGTACTTAGGGATAGTAGTCGCCGTCGCATTCAGTCGCACACGTAGTTATATAGTCGTATAGTCGCAGTCGTACAGTCGCAGTCGTATAGTCGCACCGTCGTATAGTAGCCGTCGCAGTCGCATAGCCGTAATCGCAGTCGTATAGCCGTAATCGCAGTCGGGAATAGCAGTCGTACTCGGGGATAGTAGTCGCACTTAGTCGCAGTCGCATAGTCGCAGTCGTATAGTCGCAGTCGTATAGTCGCACCGTCGTATAGTAGCCGTCGTAGTCGTATAGCCGTAATCGCAGTCGGGAATAGCAGTCGTACTCGGGGATAGCAGTCGTACTTAGTCGCAGTCGCACTCGCGCTCGCATAGTAGCCGTCGCATTTAGTCGTACTCGCAGTCGCACTCGCATAGTCGTATAGTCGTACAGTCGCACTCGTACTCGCAGTCATACAGTCGGGAATAGCAGTCGCAGTCGGGAATAGTAGTCGTACTCAGGAATAGCAGTCGCACTCGGGGATAGTAGTCGCACTTAGGAATAGTAGTCGCACTCGGGAATAGTAGTCGCGCTCGGGAATAGTAGTTATACTTAGTCGTAGTCGTAGTCGCACTTAGTCGCACTCGGGAATAGTAGTCGCACTTGGGAATAGCAGCCGCAGTCGCACTCGCACTCGCAGTCGTAGTCGGGAATAGTAGTCGCAGTCGCAGTCGCAGTCGTACAGTAGCCGTCGCAGTCGCAGTCGCATAGTCGCACAGTCGCTGTCGGGAATAGCAGTCGCAGTCGCAGTCGCAGTCGCATAGTCGCAGTCGTACAGTCGCAGTCGCACAGTCGTAGTCGTACAGTCGCACAGCCGCAGTCGCAGTCGCAGTCGGGAACAGCTGTCAGTCGCACTCAGTCGCAGTCGCAGTCGCAGTCGTACAGTCGCATAGTCGTACAGTCGTACAGTCGCTATCGCCGTCTCAGTCGCAGTCGCATAGTAGCCGTCGTACAGTCGTACAGTTACTGTCGCCGTCGTACAGTAGCCGTCGCAGTCGCATAGTAGCCGTCGCAGTCGCACAGTCGCACAGTCGCACAGTCGCACAGTCGCACAGTCGTACAGTCGGGAATAGCAGTCGCAGTCGGGAATAGCAGTCGCAGTCGGGAATAGCAGTCGCACTCGGGGATAGCAGTCGCACTCAGTCGCAGTCGCACTCGCAGTCGCACTCGCACTCGGGAATAGCAGTCGGGAATAGCAGTCGCACTCAGTCGCACTCTGTAATAGTCGCCAAATGCATGTTCAATGCAGTTTCATCTATTGGATAGGCTGGCTTTGAACTGAGATTTGCTATCGATCGCCCAAAATACGCCAGCTACACCACTACCAACACCACCACACTCTGCAAACAATCATCGACGCTCGCTCGCAGCGCCACCTCATCTGTTCGTGCGTGACCTCGTTCCCGAGCTCCATACTCTACTTGGTCGGATCGAGGGGCTCAATACTCCAAATCTCATCCGCATACTCCTGAATGCACCGATCGCTGCTGAAGAACCCCATCCGCGCCACAGAAGTGATGCACTTCTCCAACCAGGCATCCGTATCCTTAAAGGCCTCGTCCACGAGGGCATGGGTCTTGATATAGCTATTGAAATCATCAGAGACGAGGTAATAATCGCCTTGGTCGATGATGGAGTTGCAGAGGGCGGCGAACCGGCCGGCGTCGCCGAACTTGCCGCTCTTGATGGCGTCGAAGACTTTGACGAGGTCGGGGTCGAGTTGGACGTTGCCGTAGGTGTGGGCGTGACGGAGGTCTTCGACGTCTTCGGCGAGGTTGCCGAAGAGGAAGATGTTGGATTCGCCGATTTCGCGGGTGATTTCGATCTATGGGATGTGTTAGTAGGGCATGATGAGAGCCGACAGTTGACTTACGTTGGCACCGTCACAGGTTCCAATGATCAAACCTCCGTTGAGGACGAATTTCATGTTACTCGTACCGCTGGCTTCGGTACCGGCGGTGGAGATATGCTCGCTGATATCGGAAGCAGGCGTGAGAATCTCGGCCTTACTGACATTGTAGTCTTCAACGTATACAACTTTCAGTAGATCACCGACGTCTTTGTCGTTGTTAACCACCTCACCGACGCTGCAGACTAGATGGATGACGGTCTTGGCCATCCAGTAGCCGGGTGCAGCTTTGCCACCAAAGATGGATACCCGCGGTGCAAGCTTCTTGCGCTCGTCGGCGCTCATAGCTTTGATTTTAAGATAGCGGTGGATGACACCCAGGATGTTCATCTGCTGACGCTTGTACTCGTGTATGCGCTTTACTTGGATATCGAACAGTGCTTTCGGGTTGACTTTGACGCCGGTAGTCTCCACGATGTGCTGTGCCAAACGGACCTTGTTGGCATATTTGATTTCTTGCCATTCCTTCTTGAAGGCTTTATCATCGAGGAAGTTCTCGAGCTTATTCAATTTAGTCAAATCAGTCAGGAAATCATAGCCTCCAAGCTTCGACGCGATCAATTCGCTGAGCCTGGGATTGGCTTGGTGCAGCCACCTTCGAGGTGTGATACCATTGGTTACGTTGGTGAACTTATCAGGACCGTAGATCTTGACAAAGTCCTTGAAAATGGTGGTCTTGATGAGGTCGGAGTGAAGCTCGGCTACACCATTGACTTTATGGCTTCCAATGGTCGCCAAGTAAGCCATTCTCACCATCTTTGGCTGGGACTCTTCGATGACGGAGACACGAGAGAGCATGTCACGATCCTTGGGGAACTTCTTCTCAACCATTTGGAGGAATTGCATATTGACCTCGTAGATGATCTGGAGATGCCTTGGTAGTAAATTCTGCATCAACGGAACCGACCATTTTTCCAGCGCCTCGGGCATGACGGTGTGGTTGGCGTAGCTGAAAGTCTTCTGGACGATCGCCCAAGCTTCCGCCCATTCAACGCCCTCAATGTCAACCAAAATGCGCTGCAACTCGACGATAGCGAGGGTCGGATGCGTGTCGTTGAGCTGAATAGCCACCATGTCCGGGAATGCTGACCAAGGTTTCTTACTCTTCGTGAAACGTCGAACGATATCGAATAACGATGCAGCACACCAGAAGTACTGTTGCTTCAAACGTAGCTCCTTTCCTTTCTCCATGTTGTCGTTGGGGTAGAGGACTGCAGATATGGTCTCAGCGCGTTGCTGATCTCCAACAGAACCCTCGTAATCGCCAGAGTTGAAGCGTTGGAAGTCGAACTCGCCCTTTGAAGCTTTGGAAGACCAGAGACGAAGATTGTTGGTCGTGGGTGTATCGTAGCCAGGGATTGGAACATCGAAGGCCACCGCGTCGACGATTTCGCCGCCTTCCCAGACCGCCACATTCCTGCCATTTTCATCCCTGGACTATATCAGCACTCTTCCACTGTCTGCTAGAGATACTGACTGATGTCTTGAGACGTAGCCATAGAATTGGATATTCACAGTAATATCGTGTCTGGGGAATTCCCAGGGATTAAAGTCCAGCCAATAATCTGGAATTTCGACCTGATATCCGTCCACAATCTCCTGCTTGAAAATACCGTATCGATAACGCAGCCCGTAACCCCAGGCGGGGTAGTTCAAGGTGGCCATGCTGTCCAGGAAGCATGCAGCCAGGCGGCCAAGACCGCCATTCCCAAGCGCAGCATCATGCTCCTGAGATATGACATCTTCGATCCTGAAGCCTAGATCCTTCATGCCAGCTTTTGCTACATCCTTCAACCCAACGTTCAACATAGCATTGTCCAGAGCTCTTCCCATTAAGAATTCGAGAGAGAGATAGTATACTCGTTTCTGGTCTGCAAAGGTCTGTCGCTGCTGAGTCTTGTTCCATTCGATGACGAGTCGGTCTCGGAAGGCCTATATCATCGGATTAGTATATGGCCAGAAGGCTCAGATTGAGATCTCAAAAAGGGAATGCACAAAAATATGAACGTGTCCCATAACATGTAGCTAGCATAACAAGGCACAGTGCAGGTTCCGCCAAGGAAAGCAATGGGCCTTGTAATCTCGCAGGTCAAGCAGGTACTGCATCATATTCAGAGACCAGCGTATCTTACCAGGGAGGCGCCAGAGTAGGCAGCTAGCTCGTCACAATTGAACAAGGATCGAGCAAGAGTGGTCTCGATGTGCTTGACGGCCTCATCTTCAAACTCCTCTTTGGTAGTAAAGCCCTTGGCGGAATGCTTCTTCCATGCGTCACGCTGTCCTTCCGGTATAGCATTCTCGAAGTTCTTGATCTCTTGTGGACCGAAACCAGTGACGGTGCGTCTGTGCTTGGGTCTGGAGAAGTCAGGCCCTACCTAGCAGAGGATGGTCAGCATGGGTTTTTGGAATTTACAGGAAAGCCATCAGTGCAGTGACAATGATGGTGGCCCGAGTTCTGAAGGCAATGGACTTTGCAATCCTCCAAGGCAAGATGCTCAAATACGCTGAACCACAGCAGCGAAAAGTCATCCGGTGGTTCCCGGGTTTGGGAGCTCGGAAGTCTGATACAATGAAGATGTGTGCCCTCCAATAGACGTCGCTTGTTCTGACTGCAGACTATGAATTGACAGTAAGATGGATCACATACCGGTCCTTGGAGGTCAGAGATGGGGGCCGATGTGGACATCCTCCTCTCGCGAGGGGCTTTGGTGCCATTGGTAGCCATGATTGCAGGTATCGACGGGCGTATCGACGGGCAGGAGGTTGATTGTGCAGGTCAAGGAGGGGAGAGGTGCAAAGGATGTGGGTTGAAGAGTGGAAAGCGGATGGCAGTGGAAGTTCCCAAAACCGTTGAGCAAGCCAAGCGTTCACTAAACATCTCTAAAGCCTTCCGTTTGCGGCACCGATGCATCTTTTGCGCGCTAAAATAGTCTATTGAGCCACCCACGCCACCTACCGGCTTATCGATAAGGCTTTGACGTGGGGCTCCAGGGTCGGGACGTGGGGCAACCGGCCGCTTGCAGGGGTCTACTACCTTGTGAAAGGATTCATCAACGTTCGACCGCGATTGCCCCTTTGTTCCTTTTATCGTGCGCTATCACACCATCACACTATTCACTATCCACTTTTACGACTGTAGTCCTCCGATTTGTCAGCTTCCTGATTTTGACTCAACTTGCTGTAGTGCTGTATAGAATGGTGTGTATCCGGGGGTATATCTCCACACCGTGCATGATGGTAAGGTACTGGCTGCTTCCTGCACGTATCCTGCACGTCTAAATTTCGTCGCACTGCCATTGATCAGCCTTGAATTCGGCTGATATTCCATTCTTGCGTCCTGTGATTCGTCCCGTAGGGCCACTGTCGACCAATGCGAGCTTGGTCGTGGTGAAGGGTGATTCTCCATGCATGCTTGTTGCTTCACGCTCTATTCAATTCCCTTCAGTCATGCCTTTCCTTCGCTATGTCTGCCCCACAGCTACTGGCAGTGAGTACGGCGTCTAAGCAAGAATCTATCTGGACGACCGTGACCCAAGATGCCTTTCGGAGGAACGTAATCGAACTACAGAGGGCATCGACGAAATGTCCCGCTGACCCTGAAATTCATTCGAGAGCTCCTACCCTTGAAAATGATAATCATGGACATACAATCCCCTTTGAGGTCGAGCAAAGGCTTGCCGACGACTTCGCTTTCGTTGCAGCCTTCAATAAAGACGTGTGGACAATAACTGCCGTTGCGCTTGAAGAACTTTCACAGCCTCGAGGGCTCCTTGTCCGTCTTGCTGCAAATGCAGCTGTTGAGCCGTCCGTTCTCGACACCTTGTATCATATGCTGCGGCTTCTCCGACTATGTTCGAAACGACGTGGGTATAAGAGCTGTAAGACGCCTCCCCAAACACCGTGTTGACACTTCCAGGTTTAAAGATGGCGTCGTGTGGAGACCAGATATTCGATCACGTTGTGAAGCTCAATCGAAATCGTATTCATGGCCGGCTAGAGTCGGAAAGTTGGCAAATTCCCGCTTACCTTCATCGTCGGACGGGAAATTACGAGCGTCAACCACTTTACCGCGAAATGGAAAAACACACGAGTCACTTGGCCCGACCCGGAGTTGCTGCAGACCTGACACTCGATATCAAGGACTTGTGTACTTGGTATCGACGCGCAGATACCCTCAAGACCGATGAAATCGAAGAAGTTCAAGTATTGAAGCAAATCACCCAGCGAAGCCATATGTTCTCCGCATTATTGCGGTCCAAACTACGACACAATGATACACTCAGGGGCCTGAATGCCAAGGGCATTCTCCAAAGCAAGCACTTCCTGCAGGTAGAAAAGCTAGGGCGATATTGGGGCCTATGCGTAGATATGGCTCAAGCTTCTTGTAAGTACAGAGCATTATTCAGTAACGTCCAATTGGACACGCTCAACCCGTACGAGTCCATCAAGTCTGCGATATCTTATAATGGAAACGTCGTCGAATGTTTCGTCCACGCAGAAATGCAATTGCTGGTCTACTATGGACTCCATCATGATCCCAATATTCTGCAGCCACGTGTGTTTGGCGTTAGCAAATCAGCTTGCTACCTCTGCAACCACTTCATCCTCTATCACGAGCAATTCTTCCTCAGCAAAACCCACGGCAAGTTGTACGATCAGTGGAATATACCGGACCTTTGCCTGTATAATGAGGTCGAGCGCACAAAGTATCGCCGTGTGCTGTCGCAGATCAGCAATGAAGTATTGGCAATCTTGCCACGAGAGAGATCACGCTACCAAAAGCGTCGTTGGCCTTTGGAAAGCAGGATCCATCTTCCGGACAGCTTTCTCACGTCTCCACCCTCCTCGGATGCAGCGACGCAATTGACAGAGGCTAGTGGGACTGCCGGCGATGCCACAACAGGTGTTCTCTTCCCTCGAGCTCCTCACCGAACACCGACTTCGAATCCTACACCACCTATGATCGGACCAAGTTTCTGGGAAAACTCGGTATCATTGCCCGAAAAGACCAACTCGCCTCGACCGTTGGCCTCGACAACCTCCTCTGCAGCAACCCAGCAATACCACACAAGTTCAGCTCATGTCACGGAAGGGCGAGAATCCCCATCTGTATCATCTCATGAAGCTGAAACGTTCGCGGCCATGACTCCTTCAGATCCCAGCCCTCGCATCTCGAGGATGGAGCCGGATCGACGAGGAAACGACGCCTTGCACGCCCCCTCAAGAGCACCGTTCTCCGCGCCCAGCGAATCCCATAAATTCCCCAACCCCTCAAATCAATCACCACCGCCCCAAACCACCATCAAGCCCCGCCCTCGACCTTCAAGATCATCCAGCACCTTGACTCTATCAGAGCTACCAGTCCAAAAAATTATCTCTTCCCTGACCCCATTCCGCACCAGATCAGGCGGAATATCTATAACATTTGAGATCGAATCCCCTGCTCATGGCATCATGGCAATCACACCCAGCGCGTACGGTAATACTCCGCTATCTGGATTTGCAGTCGATATAGAAGCAATGAAAGACGGAGAGAGTTGTACGGTCGATCGCAAAGACGGCGAAGACAGCATCTCTCTCAATCTACGACATTCCAACGGCCGGTCGACGAACATCGTCATGCAGTGGCTATGATTGATCGACTAATGTAAGTTTACCCCGGGTATACAATTCGATAACGCTCATCGCACGCACCCAACGATCTCGGGTGCGATCTCGAGACCCAAACCCTCCAAACACAACAGAAGTATGACATCAACACAATCACCAATACTAGTAAGAGGAGGAAGAAATGAAGGAAAGGAGAGAAAGCCAACATGACCAGACCCGTCCATACATCAAATATAAAGAAATCACGTAACACGATGCAAACCAAAAGATAAAGAGCCGAACGTATTGAATCTAACCACAATCAATATCTCCCAGCACGCAACGACCCATTTTCCAATGCGAATTCGATCGACTGGGAGGGCATCGCATCGCATTGCATCGAATAGCATTAAATCAAGCTCAACTCCACAAACACCCATCCACCCATCCTACCAAACCCCCTCTATTCTATTCATGCCAATCGCCATCGCCCATTACCATCAGTATAACAATCTCCACAATCTCCCCCATTAAACCCCACCAGACGCCCTCCGTTCATACTAACTAATTAACATCTACCAAACTCCACATCCCCCCCTCCCCCACCAATAAAACCCCAACACAAACCCCATCAAACCCCATCATAACCTACCAACCCATCTCACCGATCCCCCTCGATTCCTGTCATTCCCCTTCTTCCCCCTCTCCTTCCCCTCCCCTTCCCCTCCCATCCCCATCCCATCCCCTCCCCATCCCCTCCCTCCCTTCCCTCCCCTTCCCCTCTCCTCCATCCCTCCCACCAACCAACCCCAAATCCCCTACCACTCTCCATCTCCACAACTCTACGAGACCACCTCCAATCTCCCTTCTACCCTTTAAATCGGCCCTATACCCCCTTAATCCCCGTCCCTTCCTGCTATCTACGCACTGATCATTCCCACCCATCAATCCATCTACGCACTGATCATTCCCACCCATCAATCCATCTATATCTACACAGTCAAATCACATCGTCTCCTCGTCCTCTCACCCTCCTTTCCCCCCTCGGACAACATATGATAAGATGAAAGGCCAAGAATCGGAAATCTACGATGGGGAAACGGAACTCTCCGTACCACTCTATTCTATCTGACAAAGGACATAATCGTCCTCAGGCATAATAAAGTCTCAATAATACCCGACAACCTGATCATTCCAATAATCTCTCTTGCCCAACTACCTACATACATAGATACAAAATCCCATCTCATCCAAAATACCCATCTATTCACCCCCCCCCTCTTTTATTCATCCGAATCCGACCCAATCCAGTGATTCCAAAAACCCATTCCACAATGGTAGGGGCAAAAGCTATTATTCTCACCCACAAACGCCTCATCAGACTCAATACACAGGCGCCCATTAAACATAGAAACGTGACACAGCACAACACAACACCACGCTCCAAACGCCATTGTTCTTTTCTGCGTAAATGCGAAGTAGCGATGTAATGAATCGAACGTGGAGAGGCCAGATTTTGGATGGCTTCTCTGCTTCGGTTTCCGGAAATGATATTCCGGGCGGCGACGATGATTTTGACTTTTGACGGAAGATACTGTGCGGTATCGATTCATCAATACCTTCGCATGGATCCTTTGAGCTTTTGTGATAGACTCGTAACTTCCTGTTCAATGGCGCGTTCCGAGAGAAAACCCGGGATGTATGGCGGTGTCTTGCCGTTCCAAGTCTTCGTAGCAGATGAACCTTCTCGGAAGGAGGGCTGGACGCTATACCAGCGTAACTTCTACCCCATAGAGACATGACGCCGTAGAGGGTGCGAGAGTACGACGAAGAAAGCGATAGATGGGTCAATGAAGTCTAGCGAAGCATCCGAAATGTCGGCCAAAAATATATACATATAGAAAAACGACGGGAAAGGCAGAAGGGGTATAGAGCACCGGCTGCGGCGCGGAGAAGGGCGTCGTCTCGTAATGTGCTCGCTTGGACGGATTATGCTCACAATATGCCCGAGTCTGCCAACGCATTGTGGAGGATGGTATCCTTGACGGCGGCGAAGACGAGTCGGATGTTTGAGGTGTCGGTAGCTTGTGTGAGACTATGGAGGAAGAGTTCCTGTCAGCATGTGTCCTTGTCACATTTCTCCAGCTCGACCATCCCGAACGGTCAGTACTTGCCCCGTCCGCAAACAATTGCCCGACAGATGCATGCACCATCTGCCTCTACCCGCTCTGCCGCATGAGACAAAATAAATGCCGGTACTCACTGTGGATATAGATTCAGATGCGCCCTGTTGACCTGATTGAACCGCCACAGAAGATATTTCGCGGCGCGGTTGACGTCGTTGCCCCCACTGTAATCCGGAAAATAACTTCCCAGTGGACTCCGCTCAAGCTTTCCCTTGAAAAGATCCACTTTGTTCAGAAACAGTATTATGGATGTCCGCATAAACCATCTCGAATTGACGACCGAGTCGAACAGTACTAGTGATTCCATCATGCGATTTTGATTCGACTCTTCAAGAAGGACTTGGTCATACTCAGAGAGGGCGACGCAGAAAATGATGGACGTCACGTTCTCGAAGCAGTGTATCCATTTCTTCCGCTCGGAGCGCTGACCACCAACGTCGAACATGCTGTGTGTAGAAGCGGAATTAGCCAAGGACTTCATAAGTGTGCGACAGTAGGAAACCGATGTTGGAGCCTGGAAAGGGGTATCATGGAAGAGGAGCAGGCATACTGTATGCTTAACTGGCCCATCGTGAACCGCGTCTCGTATATACCCGTCGTCTTTGTTCGCGCTCGCAAGACATCGGCTTCGATGGGGGTGTATGCGGGCTCGCAAATCCGAGCGACTTCGTCGAAGAAGCTATATTCAACAGTCAGTAACCCTGTTGCCATTGACTAGCAGAGCCTCTATTGGCGGGACACATACTACGGCGCCGAATCCATCAAATAAAATTCGCTTTGATGTTCCATAATCTTGGCAATACATGGGTCTTTCCATATGCTGATTACACACTCGGCCACCCGCGGGTTCAATGGTGTGTGCGGGTCCGGGTCCACGACGTATTCTAAAAGGTATTCTGCATTTTCATTGTTCTCCGCATTCACAGGGTGGACATTGAACTGCCCCATGGCTCCGATAAGAGCTTTGATGCAGTCCAGTACGTTTTTGTAGATGGTGAGGCGGTAGAGCCCGAGTTCCTGCGCGGTGTAGCCATTTTGATGGATAATCTTCATTTGCTTCACGATCGTGGATTTGCCGCTTTCTCCGGATCCTGTGGATATGAGATTAGCATGTACGACTGTAGGTGAAAGTTGATATGATTGATGTCAAGGCTATTCAAGCGTACCTAATAGCAAGATCTTGCATTCCTTCCGTAACCTCCTTGAGTCCTCTTCTAATTTGGCATCTATGGCCCGACTTCGCTTCTTCTTTTCCTCCTCGTCTCCATTATCTGTACTTTGACAGGCCCCCATCATGAAGCGCAAGCGTCACCTAGATTAGGTAGACGCTGGATAGAATGAATAGGGCGCGGTCAGACAATCTCGTAAGTCAGCTCCGATGACGGATCTTTATGCAATGGTATTTGAACCACCTAGATTCGTTTTTGTTCGACCAGAAGGCTCTCGGTAGGCTGATTATATCGATTGAGTGGCTGGGCGTAGGCGTGATCCAATGCCCAAGGAGGGGTACTATTACCGACGGTCGGTTGATGCCGTTGAGCACCGTCACTGAAGGGGTGAGAATGCTAGAGCACGGTGGAAAGGAAGGCCGGACTGAAGCTCAAGAGCAAGGTATGAGTGTAGAGCCGGGGAAAGGTGCTGCGGCTACAATCCCAAGCACGTGAAGCGGCTCCGCAGGTTGCTTCGGCCGTGGCGGTAGATGCTCAATGCGGACCTTGGATTGCGTCCATGAAGGTCCGATATGTGCCACCTTCAGATCTGTAGGTTCAGCAAGATGTAGAGCGCGAGTGTGTATTCTCAATGGCCGGCAGTGGAGGTGACGAGGTTGACGGTCGAGAGTCGAGGGGAGATCGACGGCGGCCGGAAGTTGGTTGGTGGCTTGTGGACCAGATGAATTGGGTAATGGATGGGTTCAGCGAAGTGCAGTATCAACGCATGGAGGTTCACTGCCAGCGCATTGACGTACGATGCGCCAACCACGATGGGAATAGATGGGTAGATATGGGTAGTTGTGGATTGTATGGGGGTGGTGATTGAGGTGCATCCGCAGAAGGCTGGTGGAGAGGGCTTTTCTGCCTCTTGGGGGGGGCCCCTCTCGCCGAAGCTTGCCTAGTTCTCGCGCCAAGCAACCGCCAATGTTGAAAGGAAGGACGGCAATCGAATCAGGGCGCTCCAAATGTCAAGCTGCTTGAGCCTCTGCATGCGGCCCTGGACGGGTCCTCGTGGGAGCCTGGGAGGGTTGTGTACGTGTGGAGCATGGGAGAGGGGGACAGAAGTGCACGGGCTGCACGGGAAACATCGCAAGGGAAGCTGCAGCATCATGCCTGACCCTGCAGCCAATCTATATTTGAGAGTTGAGACCTGCTTCATAGTTCTATGCGAACATCCGATCGAGTTCAGCTGGTGCAGGGCAGGATGATTCACGGTTTGCACCAAGGCCAGATCCAAGCCAGCCAACTCACCGAGATCTCTTTTATGATAATCTCAGCTGTCCCATCGACTAGGATAAGTCTTAGCTTAGTTCTAGCCATCGATTGACAGGTACAGTTGATGCAACTATACAACAGTATCTTGCGGTGACGGATATCTTAGCTTCAATATTATGCTATTGACGGTAGCGTGCTTCGTGATCAAGAAGCCTAAGGTTTTCTCCTACTGCTTGGTCCAGCACTCATCTCCAAGCCAGATTCTGATTCGTTACTTGTTTCCTCATCGTTCAGCCCGAGACACCCTCACTGTTTGCATCTCCCACTCCCACGTGGAGGCGTTCGGATCCCGGTAAGTCTATCAGATCTAACTGCTTGGGGCCTAGGCCATCTCTGTCGATGTCCGATGAGTCCAACCACAATCTGGCACCCCATTATTGCTTCGCACCCCTTGGAGTGGCAGCCATCATCTTCTTCCTCTTGTCGTCCTCCGTTCTGTACCACTTTGATTCACATCTATCATATCACGACCGTCTCCCAAAGACTGGAGAGGCGGTCACTGTCTTGAAACCGGAACCATTCCAAATGGATGGTAAGACATACTGCTAGGCTCTCTTTCGGGGGGACTGATAGCTCGACACCATCTGGACATCCGTCATTTCAAGCACGATCAGCTCCCCAAATCCCATGGAAAGCCCCACTGAACGCCAAACGTCCAGTCGATCTACCCAGCTGTTGACCGTTCTAATCGTGATGATTGCATTGATTTCCCATCATTGGTCCAGTTCCCAGTTTCCCGAGACATCGGTTATTCGGTCATGCGAGGACTCCTGACCAGACTTGTTGCTGGTACAGCCAACGCAATATTTAAATGTAGATGTCGACGTGATTGGCATCTGGATTTTTATGCGCATTGTTCCACATACCTCGCTAAAACCAGGCTTCACTTTCGAGGTAAAAAGAGAGTCGTCTTCGAATTTATGCGCTTGGTGAATTGATCAACATCCTATATTGTCTGGCATTAGATGCTAGGTAGTAGTCTCAATTTCCTTTTCATCCTGAGCATGTATTATCGGGCTTCGCGATGACTGGCAGATAAGACAACCTTGTTAGGTTTCTATAACGAAAAACGAACAAATGCTGTATTCGGCTTGGGATACAGAGAAAGCATTAGAAATTCGACCCAACAACTGACCCGATGCCCACGTTGAAGTCTGAATCGGCATTACTGATACAAACGGTATCGTTGTAGTTGGGAAATATCCTCAATTGTTTCCTAGGTGCCAGCCACCAGGCCTTGAGATTGAAATCCTTCAGCTACCCGTTGCTCAGGTATTTAGGTATACAATGGTGACACTCTGCTTGTAAGTAATCAAGAGCTTTCCATGTGATAGTGGGTAGTTGAGAGAGCAAAGGAAATACCTCAAGAATCTCTAGGCTGAATACCCATGCTGGACCAATACACGGGCCTGGAGAGAAGTCGAGGTGTGACGTTCAAGAGTGACTGTTAGCAGGACCGGTAATGTGGAATAAAGATTACTGCACTTCCACTTCTGGTGTTAGTATCCTCACTTCTGTCTTCTTGCCTCCTGTTACACTTCGCTCGACGCCCCAACCCCCTTCAGCAAAACGCCATTCATTCCCATCAATGAGTCGCTTAGAAAAAGAAAGCCTCGGCCATGATTGTACTCTATTTTGATCATATATTTCTGCTGCAGAAAGGTCAATAGATCATCCAGAAGACTCATTTTTCCAATCTGTTGGTGAATTGAATACATGACGATGAATGGAATGGCGAAATCGTGACGACCGTTGCATCGGGTGGATAAAGTCTGAATCTGGTATCGTCTCAAGCTCTGATGTTATAAATAATTCTGACTATGCATCGTCAGACCGAATATGGGCTCTTGGATGGTTTGGCATTGTGTGGCCGATCTCCTTGATACATTCCGGCATGTTTGATGCGATTGCTTACCATGATGGACAGCGTTATACCATTGTAAGCTTCTCCAGAAACTGGCCTCGGTAGGATAACATCGTCACAACAGATATCTGGCTTTCCTTGTGACAAGTAAGATCGATCACGGTTCAGGGCCATGTTCGTAGTCTTCAATGTGTAGACCGTGTGCATCTTCGAACTGTCGTCCAATCATGTGCGAAATTGCGAACAGTCAGGCAGACTGGTACGTACTGGCAGCGCTGGAATGAGACAGCACCAGACGCCAAGCAGTCGTTTCAACAGTCCCAGGTGATCTTTTCGCTCAACCCATTTTGACACAGCGTCCTAGGAAGCCGAATTCTTGTGCGCAGGAGGCGGTTGAAAGAATTAAAAAGGCGCCCGAGGTTGGGGCTACTGGGTCGATCTGGTCATTGCTCAACGCATTTGGGCTCCCTAGATACCTCAGAGGATGACGAATGTGTACATAGACGCTACGCAACTGCATGAGCGCCGGTTCACACTATCGACTGTCCTTAGATGATTATAGTGCCGTGACGATACAGATCAAGGTTGTGTCCAGCATGTTGTATGTTGTAGTATCTGGTTTGAGATCTCCATACTTATCCACCCGCACTAATAGCGGCATGACGTAAGGATCTTCTCGGATCTAGGTCCAGGGGCAGGCACCCTCTCGCGTGGCAAGCACATGGTCCTAGAAGGGGATGTTTACTTCACCGTACGAGTATCGCCAGGTCGACTATTGCTATGATGGGTGAATGGATACTGTGACACCAAAACGTTCGGGAGATCAGCAGAGATCGTAGGATTCGAGGAGCTAACTCCGAGCATAACTCAAGTAAGAATCGGACACTAGCGCAGCCGGACGATCAAGCGCGGTTACAGCAATCAGGTTGCTGTTCGGACCTTTGTCAATATCAATTACCCCCTCTTACTCTTCCCTCACATACCCTCGGCCATTCAGTCACCATGGCAGAATTTGTACGTGCCCAGATCTTTGGCACGACATTCGAAATTACCAGCAGGTCACTCTACCCCACATCCGTAACACTGGAGTATCTCAGAGTATTGACAGGCGAACAGGTACACCGATCTGCAACCTGTCGGCATGGGAGCTTTCGGTCTCGTTTGGTGGGTGATGTTCTCTTGGGAATACCTTCGCAATGTTCACTGACATTCGTTTTGCAGCTCGGCCAAAGATCAACTCACCACCCAGGCTGTTGCGGTCAAGAAGATCATGAAGCCTTTCAGCACTCCCGTTCTCTCCAAGCGCACCTACCGCGAATTGAAATTGTTGAAGCATCTTCGTCATGAGAATGTAAGAGGCGGTGAATTGTCATACATGGGCATAGAAGGCTGACCCGTCCAAGGTCATCAGCTTGAGCGACATTTTCATCTCTCCGCTCGAGGATATGTATGTCACGAAGTCTACGTGCTCCACCAGACGCAGGATGGCTGACCTCTGTCCTCGTCTAGCTACTTTGTGACCGAACTCCTAGGCACTGACCTCCACCGTCTCCTTACCTCCAGACCTCTCGAGAAGCAATTCATCCAATACTTCCTGTACCAGATCTTGGTGTGTTAGGTTTCTTTGACGGGTAATTAAAATAGCTGACAGCCTTAGCGAGGTCTCAAATACGTGCATTCGGCGGGTGTCGTGCACCGCGATCTCAAGCCTAGCAACATTCTCGTGAATGAAAATTGCGACTTGAAAATATGCGACTTTGGTCTTGCCCGCATCCAGGACCCCCAAATGACCGGCTATGTCTCAACGAGATACTATCGCGCCCCAGAGATTATGCTTACATGGCAAAAGTATGATGTGGAAGTCGACATATGGAGTGCAGGGTGTATTTTCGCGGAGATGCTGGAGGGCAAGCCTTTGTTCCCCGGCAAGGATCATGTCAACCAATTTTCCATCATCACCGAACTCTTAGGCACCCCACCAGACGATGTCATACAGACTATCGGCAGCGAAAATGTAAGGCTACGACACGATCGCATCGAGTATCCGCTGACTGAATAGACTCTACGCTTTGTTCAATCTTTACCTAAACGGGAACGGCAGCCCCTGAGCAACAAATTCAGGAATGCCGACCCACTCGGTATGACCCTCCAAATGTATTACTAATATCACTAACATGATCAGCAATTGAATTACTCGAGAATATGCTTGTCTTTGACCCACGGCTACGGGTGCGCGCTGGCGACGCCCTGGCCCATGAGTATCTGGCCCCGTACCACGATCCAAGTGACGAACCGGTATCAGAGGAGAAGTTTGACTGGTCCTTCAATGATGCAGACCTCCCAGTCGATCAATGGAAGGTGATGATGTTGGTCCTCGATTCTGGGATCGAGCAAGAGTAGTTTGGCTAATTGTCTTTGGGCAGGTATCAAGAAATCCTCGATTTCCATCAGGTGGAGCCAGAGAATGGTTCCGAGAATGGGTATCAATAGCTGATGACTTACTGATGAAGGTTTCTCCTAGCCCACTAGGTCTGGGCATTGTATGGTAAAGCAAGCCTTGGCTTTGCTGATGGGTGAGTTTGGGAAAAAGCCAGGCTGGCCCGATATATCAAGCAACGCAGACACGACGCAAGTTCTCGTTTCTTATTCTATTGAATACCCTTACCTTAGATACCAAGTTCGAGACAGTAGTGGGAATGAAAGATCGAATACCAATGTACAATACTGATTCACGGGATGCTTCGACAGCTTGTCGACGGCATACTTGGCCTCGGATCCAGGTCGGTCTGCTTACACCATGACCTATACGTGCTCATAGGTCTTTGGTCATGTTTCATGACTACGCCGGGGGGTAATTGCATTATGACTTGCATATCGATGTCTATAAATAATGCTAGCGCCTTAGTAGGGCTCGGCCTTGGCATGCGACGCAGCTGGAATCCGACTCGGCGATTGTTTACCAAATTCCGAGTCTGCAAATCCTCGATGTGACCTTTCGATTGACATTTTGCATACAAAGGAGCACTCGAACCCTTCTGGATCAATCTAATGTATTATAATGGTACCCGATAATAGCAGTTTCGCGCCCGTCGTTTGCGTGGTGGGCTTCCATCATGCAAGGTAGGGAGCCACCTAACAAAAGTATCTTTCGACGCTGACTTTAGACAGAGGGCCCGAGATAGAGAATTGGTTTGGCGTTGGCGATGGGTCTGACCCAGCAATGGAGAATGATTGGTCCTTCCTCCCATTCATGGCCCTGTCTGACGGCGCCCATGCGTACGGCATACCTTGATCCCAATCGGAGCTTCTGCTGAGCACGTTACAGCTCCACCGAGGATTTCTCATACTTCACCCTTCGCCGCCATGCCACGGAAACCTCTGCGCCCACCTCCGTCTTCGGCATATCGTGCACCCGGCAATTAGACGCCAGCGAGCTTCATAACCGACCTGCGGAAGTTACAAGGAGTACGGTACAGAAAGCCGTAGTGGCTATCGCAGATAGCCCACAATGTTTTGGGCAGCTGAGAGAGAAGTTGAGCATTGTCACGGGGGCCTGGTTCGCACAGAAGTACAGAGGTCGCACAGGCGTTGAACGAGCGGCGTACTGACAATGGCCAGGGACTTTTCGGACGTGGACATTCTGAAGGTCGGTGAGTGGGTTCCAATCAATAGGCATGACAGGATCTGAAAGACGACCAGAAATTTCAGGAAAGCCTCGGAAGAAGCTTGCAAGATACAGAGGATGACCAGTATTTGGGTACGGTAGTCAATCAGAAGGAATAAAGAGGATTTTCGCTCATTCTCGCAGGCGTCTCGCTACGAGAGCTCATACACGAATATAAGCACCAAACATTGGTGCTGTTTAAGTGCTGCCTACTGCAACCCAAGGTAAGCTCGGCCGGATGCATGTATTCGAGAACGCCTAGTGACCTTGGTAGATGCTCTTCTTTGGTACTCGATGCGAGCGGTTGTGCATGGTCCAATTTGCCTTGATATCCCTAATACCTGGATTACTGCGGAGATTAGAAGATAGTGCGGATCCAGAATTCGACAGCTACGAAAGAAACTTGGTAATGCCGACGTCGCTCAAGTCGAGTGAGCGGACATCATGTACTATTCCCTACGATTTTACGCAGTTGATGTGCTGATTGGAGGTAGTGTTGTCCTACATGGGTTTGCCACTGCAGCTGTAGGTAATGCTCTGTCTGTGCAGAATGTGCCCAGGACAAGTAACTGATGCGCCGATTGGCAATTGTAGATTCGGTAAAGGTATACCTTCAATATCAGTGCAGTATACACGACGTCTCTAAACCTCCCAGGGGCCATGTTCGGACCCTACACTCCACTCCAACAGCTCGATGTTCTATCCGACCATGGCACAAAATCATACATGGTTGGTTCGACCAACTCTCTCCTCCTACAACAAAAGGACCGCTATAGTGACATACTCATCAACGTGAAACCAAACCCAACCCCACAAGGAAAGCCGAACACTAACATCGTTCCTAGCTCGACGAATCCACAACCACCATAACCTCCTCCTCCCTCCGGACCGCCCTCGCCCTCTCCGCCGCCGACCGCCGCTGGATCGACTTCCTCTCCCAAACCGTAACCGACACCTGGGACCCCTTCAACCCCTCCCGCCCCCGAACAATGGGCTACCTCGGCTCCGAAGAATTCATCCGCCTCCAATTCGAAGAATACCTCCTCGCCCTCCTCGCCTGCACGAAATACCACCTCTACCTCACCGCCCACGGCCCCCTCCCCACCATCGACGGCGACCCCCTCGCGGATTTCAACCCAGACTTCCACGCCCAATGGCGCCACACCCCTTCCTACGCCCTCTTCAACGCCCACACCGACACCCACCTCTTCGACATTGTCGAGCCCCGCCACCCCACGGCTGGCAACCTCAGCTTCGACGACATCCACCGCCGCCTCGCCACCCAGATCCAAACCCTCCACCTCGACGACCGCCTCGCCACCTCAAAGGAGGTCCTGAACAAACATCTCGCCACGGGGCACCAAAAGATCTCAACCGCATTCGCAAACGTCTGGGCCGATCTCGCCGCTATGCGTGAAGCGCAGCGCAAACGCGCCGAAGCCGCCAGCATCGCCAACAGTAACAGCCGCACTGCAAGTCCGACAAGGTTGGAGACATCCCCCCCACAGCCCCAACCATCAACGCGCTTCGCAAACCGAGCGCCCGACATCGCAGCCGCCCAAGCATCCGTCCAAGCCGCCTCCCAAAAAGCAGGCGCGTACCTCTCATCCTGGGGCGCGTGGGCGACGGAGAAGAAAAAGGGATGGGCGGACGGAAGGGCGGGTGCGGGTCGTGAGAATTTGAGCACTCCTACTTCTGCAGGTGGTGTTCTTGGTGGTGGTAGTGGTGTTGGTGGTGCAGGAAGTAGGGAAAAGAGTCCGAAGCGGCTGGCGAGGTGGAATAGCAGTGCTAGTTTGAGTGGAAGTTTGAGTGGGGGTTTGAGTGGGAGGAAGGTTGGGAAGGAGGAGAAGGGGGGGGATGGGATTGGGAGGTTGGATGCTTGAATTTTTGAGGTTTTGAGGGTTTGAGAATGGAGCTTGGAGGCTAGCGATTTTGTGGTCCTAGTACTGCACGTATACGTGTTTTGTCTGAATGGGGTTGATGGTGAATGATGATACATAGCGGGTACTTGTTGATGATGATTACGTTCGTGTTCCCGTTTCCCACCATCATGCAGGAAAATCGTAGAGGATGCGCGAGGTAAATCTGTATGTCTGTCATGATAGGATGGGACTTCGATGATTCCAAGTGACAATTGGATTCATGCCGATCACGCAAAAGATTTCTCTAGATGACATCCGTCTGTTCTGTTCTGTTATAACGTAAGGTATATCTCAGAGGTATCTATAGCCCATGTCCCGGCAAGGCAAGTCGTTGCAGTCGTTGACGAATGCCAACATTGCCAGGATATGAGAATGGTTCACGCTTCGTTGATGCAGCAAGGACTGCTCCCTACCTGCCCCCAGAGCGACGACGGTAAATACACTGTATGTTGCAGCATGATGCAGTTTCATCAACGCGGTCCTCGCATTCATCACCGTCATCAACGAGCAGCGGTCTCAGTGCATGCATCCCCAGCTTTTCGCAAGAACGCCTATCCGTCCCATGGACCCATGCCCTCGACCAATCGTAAGGGTCAGAAGATAGATACGACAATACGTCAATCAAGCCACGTAGCCCAGCTCGTCATTCTCCTCCAGTCGCTCCAAATACTCCTTCTCGATGAGCTGGTCGATGGACTTCTTGATATCCTGGACCTTGGGCGTGAAGCGGGATTTGATCTGCGAGATGGTCTCCTGGACGAGCACGACGTGCTTCATCTTCTTGCGAGACTTCATTATACGAACGATTGCGGACTGAACATGGATTAGCACAAAAGAGTGTTTGGGTGCTGGGGACTATACATACCTGCATGAGTAGCTTCCTGTCTTCTTCGATCGTCTTATGCGTATCTTCAACCTCCTGCTTCGCTTCTGACTTGACAGTGATGTTCAGGTTGACCTTTATCTTCTTATTCTTGAAGTTATAGTTCAATGCGTATGTCGTTCCAGGTTCGGCCTTTCCGTTGTCAGGCGAAGGCAGTAGCACTTTGGCCTTGACAAAGACATTGAGCGAAGGATCAAGATACTCTGCCGACAAGGCGGTGGCTTTTTGTGCGTCTTCGTAAGTTACAGTTTCGCTATCGTTGAAGAGAAGTAGAATGGCCATCTGGAAAGTCGAGACCATAAATGTGAATGGAACCTTGGTATTCTTGATGTAATTGGCCCTCATCTCACCCTTGCACAATTGCCATAGCCAAGTGAGTTTTCGACCGCTATGCTTTGAAAAGTAGAAATTCTGAAAATTGTTGTATGTCGTAACAATTTCTGGAGGCGGGATGAAGTTGGTTTGGGGTGGAGTGAGAGGCCAGAAGCCTGTCCCAAGAATGTGGTATGATGCATCAACCCTAGCCTTTGCTTCTTCCGCACTCAACGATCTCCCCTGAGATTCCTTGAAAGAACTGTTTAGGTCTGTCGAGATCTGGATATCCTGAAACATACGTTGCAACTTGTTAGTGTATTCGAAGCCGCACGCTTCTTTTAGCTTGCCGATCATGCTAGTCTCAGCGTCTTCTGATGCCGAGCTCGAATGAACCAATCGCTTCGCTAGCATTCGTGAATAGAATTTCTGGAACACATCTTTATCCTCGATATATTTGAAAACTGTCATGACCTGGATAAGGGATGCTTCAAGGTCAGCTTCCTCTGCGCTTTTCGCACTCTTCTTCAGGAGAGTATCTGTGTACTTGGCCAGAAGCTCCGGTGAGCGTGTTGAGCCTGTCTTGCAAACCTTGTTGCGGTTGACGAATTCTTTGCAGGCGTTGTCAAGAGATCGCACAAATTCGGATTCGCCTCCGAAGGCATCGTCGACAAGCTTTTGGTATTGTGTGTGTACCTCGAGTAGTGCATCAACGTATGTCTTGGGCTCCATATTCTCTCCTTCGACAGCAATTTTCTCCACTGCAGCCAAGCCGGATTTCCTGACGTGGGCCTCAAACTTCGTCCGAAGTGGCTCGAGACCATCTGTTATGCGTGCCAGCAGTCGATACATTCGAGCAAGGTCGGCCTGCCTATCGGTATCGAGCAGTACTTGAAATTCGTCACGTAGCAGTGTAGAATGACCAGTGACTAGGACATTCAGACAGGCCTTCATCAACGGGTTCATGATGTCCTGATGGAGGTATAGACCAACGCGAGCTTTCTCTTCATCCAGACGGGTCTCAGCCTTCTTCATGTACTCAACGACTGAATTCTCGGCCACGAATTGATTCGATTCGTTCTCGTAGTACTTGGTCGTTGCTTCTATGAAGGGCTTTTCGAAGTGGAATCGATAGACGTCCAAAGTGGACTTTGTGCTGTCGGTCTCATCCAAGCCCAAGGACACGAAGGAGTCGACCACACTCTTGATTTGACTCTGCTCAATAGTTTCGCCATTACGCTGTTTCTGTACCATCTTTAATACAGCAGCCATGACATTCTTATTAACCTTCTCGAAGAGTATCTCCCGCCACTGAACGAGGTGCAAAGTGTACACATCGTAAATATCTTTCTTGCCTTCATCTATTTCCCGTCGGACCCAATGTCGATTCAGGTAGCGAAAGAGATGATATGTGTATTTGGCGGCAGTGGTGTAGCGATCCCATTCTCGGATGTAGTAGGTAAGCAGAGCCTCGTCAACGTGGCCTTTTGATCTCTGGTGCAAGACCTCAAGATGACTTTTGAGGTATGCTTTGAGGTTCTTGTAGAGGTCCTCGCCAAGTAGGTGGGCTACTTTTTCAGTCAGCGAGTATCCAAGCAATCGCGCAGGGCAAGTCAGATCCTACCACCACGGTGAGCGTTGCCCCCAATAATGCCACCACCTGAGGCTACAGCCTTTTGCGAAGTACAGAAGTTATGGACAGCTCTAGGCGCTGATCAGTAACGCTGAAGTGCCATTACCCTCAGCTGGACTTACGTGTAGATTCCCATATACTAAATCACAACGTTAGTGATTGGTCAATATCCACGAGGGTGACACATACTGTCGCCATATCTATGCCATCCTTCAGACTTGTCATGATCTTCTCTATTCCAGTCTCGAGGAAATTCCATCTGTGGACGGGCAAAGTTGTCAGCTGAAGCATTTCCCCATACTAGTATTGGAGGAAATACTCACGTTGCTACAAGATCGTCCTTGTTAGGAGCTGGAGGCATGGAGATCGGCATCTTTACGGCGAGTCACGGATGAAAAGGCTTGACGGAAGTGGTCGTGGGTCGGGAGGTTTGGTGGAGGAAAGGGAGGAAGCGGGTAGTGCTCGTGAGGGTCCTTGGAGGGTATCTTGGGTGTTTACTGGGAGTGTTGGTCCACCAAGATGTCAAGGCGACGGTCTGTTGCCTTGTTTGCAGCGACGATGAGGTGCCACAACACCACGCGATTGATACGGTCCAGGTCAGTAAAGATCTGGGCAAGTTTTGGCCTCCCGGGTGCTATGAATATATATCATCCATCCACAGTCGATCCGGACCTGAGTGTGGAAGCGGTCCGGGTATTGGGGGAGTAGGAACAAGAGAAAAGATGTTCTCTTTCGCCTTGGACTGAGGCTTGGACCTGACGCTGGTGGCCTAAAGTGGCAAGCGCAGGCGGCAAAGTCAAGGCGCGCTAGAATAGACGGTAAGGATGACACATTTCCAGTTGGAACAGGCAATGATGAAATATATTGAGGTAAGTATCGATATCACAGAATCTGCCGAGTACTCCATATCGCCCGCAGGTGACAGTAAAGTTTGACCCTATACGGAGGGTTTTCCTCAGACGTCAAAAGCTGGCCCCTGATCCCCATAGATCGGATCCCTCTCAAACCACCCCAATTGCTCAATGCCTTTGACCTTCTCCTCCTCTCCCTCATTTCCATGACACATGTCCCAGCTCTTGCCAATCTCATAGCTTCCCACCATCTCAAATCCTCCATCGATATCATCTAACAGCCTATGTGCCACCCCACCAGGCACAATCATCACATCCCCCTTCTTGACGATGGGCTCAACCCTCTTGGGATTATCCTCACCCCCAAAGCACAATTTCGCCTTCCCATGGGCGACACACAGCACTTCATGCGCTGTCGAATGGAAATGCGATTGCTTGAACATCGTGTAGCGCCATTGTGGACTCACTACGCCGATGTTCGAGAGATGAGCTTCGATGGAAGATGCAGAAGCATTTTGAGGGAACGCCCGGTGGTAGATTAAAAGGGGCTTTTTTTGAATGGAAGTATTGGGGAGACGGCCAAACTCCGGTATCTGAAATGAAGAGACTGTTATTTCATTCAAAGGCGTGAGAGGTCCCGTAGGCGCAGTCATCGTTGATTGTAATTTAATTAAATGGACTAGGGGACGCATGGGATTGATTTGGAGCTTTGTGGCTGAAGACGACTGTAAATGCGCTTCCAGATCGGATAATGTATGTCAACGGCGTACGTCATATGCGGCTTGGATCACTACTGAAGTAATTCAAAGACTACACACTAAGACCCAGGGAGTGTTCTACCGATTACAGTATACAGGACTTGCAGGTTCCTGCAACTCAGCATAATATAGCTGCAATAGATTACTATTTGCTTGGGCCAAAAGACTATCGAAAAGAGGCTTTTTGCAAACGTTCGGCTCACAAAACATACAGGAATAAGCCGTCACTAAGCCAGCCGTTGGAGACACAGTTAATGCTAAATCAGTCATTGATTTAATCTCCTTGAGGTAGTGCTACTACCTTCTCATATCTACTCCCTGAGGTACAACACACGACGTAGTTCAATGTATGTAGACTGATGAAAGAGCTAGCATCAACATAAACCCCAGGCGATACGTCTCTGGTGTTGAGACATATCATGTTATTCCAAAAAGCACAGGCTTATGCATTTGGTACGTAGACGAAAAAGAATATAGGACAACATATCACCTAGATGAAACAGACACAATATCGCTTTGGTTCGCGGGAGATCTGCTATAGCTGATATGTTGCGGATTTGAAAGTTTGGGCAAGTGTTGTTTAAGCAGAGAAAGGAACGCTTTGAACGTCATGTCCTCAAACGTTGGTGGTTGCACCAGGTTGCTCGGTCCCGCATGAACAGCATTTGACCGTGACGATAGTGTTGAACGTGTGTGCCTGTATAAGGTAACTTGAGGCATGTTTCTCTCGCAATATATCGTTGCATGATCGTTAGTCAAGTTTGCATTAGTTCTCTGACAACGGTGAGCATAAGGGTTCGTAACCTCTATCCTAGTGCCCTACAGGCCAGTCCATTGGGTTGTGTATACGCCAAGTACCTTTGGGTATCGTATCGCCGAATCCTGAACTCCTCGCTAAATCGAAGATGTCTCCCGGTGCGTGTTAGCTTCCACTAACCCGCTCAATAAGCCTGATGAATTCATTAGCAACGGCACAAGGAATTTAATCACTGAAATATCTCTTCTCACCTCAAAACACTGATGGCGAAGGTCAGGAGCCAGGCAATTAATGCGATCAGGAGAACCGACGCTAGACCCTTTTGCCGACTACAGATCTGTCTTGTCAAAGTAGTGTACAACGCGCTAGATTTATCAAGATCAGGATGGCAGCTTTCGCTGCGGATCGCCTCAAAAGCCAGACTTAGGTTCGCAGAGTCAAAAACAATGAAGAAGAGATCCAGAAAGATCAGCCGCATCTTAGCTTTTGCTGGCCGTAGACCTAGTGGCTTTCCAGAGTATTCATCGTAAGTGATGTACAGAAGGTACACCATAGCGATTACGTCCACAATGATAGCCATGTCTGTGGAAGGTGTTGAGTTGACGCTGGGGTCCTTATCTGTCAAGTGGTGGATCGAGCCCGCCAGCCCAAGAGCGACGGCTGAGTAAACCCAGACGTTCATACGTATGATCATCGGGAGGAGGGGATTTCGTAGAACGGTTCGCTGAGCTCTGACATACCACGCCCGTCTCTTCACTCTAAACATGTGCATTGCGTTTTTCTCGGGGTTGCCATTCTCATCGTCTCCCGCAAGCCAGGGACGAGAATAGTCTGGACCATTCTGGACCAGCCAGTCTTCCGTAACTACCTCCCCACCTTCAAATGGTAGAGCTGGGTACGCAGAAGCGGTCGCAAAAGCTTTCCAACGTGATCCTGTCTCTGTGATCGTATCATGGGGGAATGGAGGTATCGATTCACGCTGATGTTCGTAGAGTCTTCCCCGTGGGGGTTCGGGCTTGAACAGGTGTTTTGCAGCGGGAGAATGGTTATGTTGAGCTACCTGTATTTCAGGTGGGATGGGGGGCATTGACTGCGCAGCTGCGATCAGATCTTCATCTTCTTCATCCAGTGTGCGAACCCAAGCTGTAATTCACAGACATGTCAGCACATGTAGCACAGTGCAATTATCCGTCCCAATGTTTGTGCTCCCTTGCCCACGTCCCATGCCGTAAAGTTTGCCTATAGACCTGTCCATGTAATTCGAAGACTACTGACCGGGTATTGCGCGCACGCTCCTTTGTGCATCTCTATTATGACCAACAGCGTTCGGACCAGAGGAATGATATGTCTTGCCGCCCAACGACGTAGTCTGTGCTTGCTCGAATTCAGTCTGCTCTGTGTGTTGGGAGCGTTCCTCGTTCAAAGGGGTGTCCGGTGTGCCACTCTCCCTATTTGCATCTAAAGCTTGATTGTTTAGAAGCGTGGAGGGGCGTAGCAAGCTTGCTGCTCTAGATCTAAAGGTACCGTCTCCAAATACCATGACGTAGGAACGAGGTTTTGGTTTGGGCAAGCTGTCGACACCTGGGTACGGTGTAGAGCACGCTTTTTGAGGATCACAGCCATCGGCAGGCCCTTTCTATGATGGAGGTGATATGAGTGGGTGGCATAGGGATGTTCTGCCAAAAGAGTGTGGGCACGGTGGGCTGACTGAATCTTGATGGGTGCGGAGTGACGTGAGATGTCGCCTAGAATACACTTCGCGTCCAAGTCTAATCCATACTTTTCAATCGCAACCCATTTCTACTTCAATCTGGGGGACCACTTCGAACGAGAGCCTTCAGCAAGTATATAGTATCGTCTTCCTTGTGAGAGTGCGATGCGCCTCTTCCTCCTCCCGATTTCCACAAGACAAACCTTGATTTATTGTCAACGGCTCAATCACCAGCTCTCCGCGGAAACTACATATATCGACAAGATCACTTCAAAGGGGTCGAGTCTCTGGCTTGGCTGGGAGAAGAAGGATTCTGGCTGGCAGAAGAGAGTCACATCATACGGCAACGCGCTTTTCCAACGGCTTCCATATCAGGAATGGGGGTTGAAAAGCATACCGCCATTGAGCGCCAGGCGGAAGTCAGAAGAGATCGAGGGTGGGGAAGCAAGCCGGTTGGAGTATCCGGAGGCATTGATTGAACCTCAAAAGGTGCAGGATACGCTGAAGCTGTACGGAAGCGATGAAAGGCAGAGGTTTCATTCGAAATGGCTGTGGGTGAGCATGATCGGAATGCCTGTGACGATCCCATTCGGGTTGATACCAGTGTGAGGAATATTGAGTCGATACCTGCCTGGCTTCGGTTTCCATCATGTTGATCGCTAACGATATGTTGACAGTATGCCTAATCTACCCTTTTTTTACCTCTGCTTCCGTGCGTATTCGCACTGGCGAGGTCAGTGAGGACTCTTGGTTTTATCTTACACACTGTGCTGATGTCTAGACAGCACAAGGGGGATCAAAGCACATTCAGTTTCTGATGGACAACAGTTTGGTTAAACCATCACCATCAGCGATGATGCACATGGCATATACTGAAGCCACCATGGATAAGAAATTGAGGGACCTAGATCAAGAACTGCAAAACGTTGGCCCTAATCCCACGGACAAAGAGGTCTCCTATGCAAAGCAGGAGCAAATGTTACTCGATCAGAGCAGCGGCGAGCTCATTGCTGAGTACCTTCAGGTTCCAGAAATGGCCGCGGAAATCAAGCGTGCAGTGTGGCAAGTTGAGAGATCCTTGAATGCCAAACACGAGCTGGGAGAGGAGAAGTCTGCGCTAGAGCAGGCGACAACGAAGCCTAATTAATAACTTCCCTGGGACCAAGAGACGCGATCACATTCCAGTGATTTCCAACCTCGCAATGGCTCATTCTTCGATGTATTAGGCCGGCCTCCACCCGAGATTATTGGAGTGCTAATCAGCAATGGCAGCTTTGCTTCCAAACTCACCATCGGAACTTGGTTTAGACCATGCTCCTTACCCGAGGACATATTAAAACGATACTCAGCCGGGAGCTATAGAATCTTCCATCCAACACATGGGTACATACAACCTCTTCACCCTTGGCCATCTATAGACGTTCTTCTCGTGACTCCGTGCTTGCTCCCACATTGGAACCTCGGCGTTGGAGGCCAATGAGTGCGCACTAAGGACGGTTGTCTACAGGCACGAGGAGGTAGAAACAATTCAGGACAACCAAATGAATCGAGTATCCGGTATCTGTCCTTTCGTGTCAATCCGGCTTGCAACGTCTTCACCCCCACTTGACCTCAGGCAATGATATGTGCAGCTATCCGGTCAGCTTACCCAGTGTGCTCGTGTTGGATGTGAGCAGCAAGGTTTGCGGCCACCGTTGCTCTATATAGCCTAAATCAGAATCATACTCAGTTCGACGAAGGGGAGGCTGCAAACATCGCATGTCTGAAGGAGGCATTTCTCCAGTCAACCTCATGTTCTCGTGTCCTCGTATATCCTCGCGCTGCTCGAGCTCATCGTCAAACGATCTTCAATAAGACCCCAACGACGAAGATATGGAACATGCTGCCTACATGCCGCCACTGCTCACCATACCCAGAATTCGCATTCAATTCGAGCAGATCACTACTAATACTTCCAAGATCGTGCTTCCAATCCATCTCATTCCGCTGATATGCCATGGATTGGAATTATCAAGATTGCAGCTAGAAATTGTCATGTTCTAGATCCCGCCCTACCGTCAAGTTATCATACACGCCTTCACGCTCTTCCTCAAGACACGTCTCGTGTGGCACCTGGCGCCCTGAAAACGATAACTTCGCACCGTGAATCTACATAGCATCAAACAATCACATTCGTCTCAAGAGCACAAATAATCAAACTTCCTCTCTTCTTAAATGCCTACACAGAACCTGGAAGGGCGAAAAGCGGATAATTTGGTATCAATATAATGTATGGCGGTGGACGGCTAGCATATCATCATGGATTGACATTGTGGGATGATTCTGTGTGTTTGCGTGCGAGGATGGAAAAGAGTGCAATAAGGGTATAAATGAAGAAGACTCTCGATAACTACCATTTTGGGATGTAACATAGGGATTATCTGATAAGTATAAACTCCACTTCTACAACCCATTCGGTATACAGAGCGTGTATACTAAATTACTATACATTAGTCGTCTTGTACTGCCCCACTATGTTGTATATACTTATTCATCTAACTCCACTCATCGACTTATCTCACGGTCTTTTAGAATCAATATTTGAATATGCGAAAGACTGCCAGTATTCTATAATGTATCAGGTATCAAGTGAGTACGGTTTCGAGAGCCTTGGTGGCGATGGGTGTTGGTGGAGACGCTACAGTTGTTAATTGTGACATGTTGTTGTCGAGGTGATGGGTTGATGAAACTTCATTCCTTTCGTCTGGGGATAAGATCTTAAATGGTGTTATGCATGGTTTTGCTTACGAGTATCAAGAACGCAATTCGTGGTGCACGACCTCGCAGATCGTTGACGGTCTATGTGGATATAAGGAGCGGCGATTCACTGCCTCGTCGTCTGGAGGCGTAAGTTACAGACAGGTGTTGAGGTGGAAGGTTTGGCGATGCGAAAGCACGCAAAAGCAACCCTTGCTAAGCATAAGCTTTTGGAAGCTATTCTGTGGGAGACTTTCTTCGATATGGTGAGGGTTCGTGGGGAGAATGAGGCGGTCAAGTCCAGCAGCGCTACCGAGCGGGCGGACTCGCTTCTGGTTTCCTGGATCGCACCAGCAGTCTTTGCAGGGCATTGCAGATCCGTACCCCAAAGTGCCTGATCAGCAATCCGAATTCAACCTATTTTTCGGCCATCCATAGCCTGTTTCGTCCCAACTGGTCAGATTGATGTTGTTGTACGCCTTTGGGTGATTCTTGATGTATTCGGTGGTTTCATATCCAGGCGGATCACAAGTCACAGAGGTCTTGTCCACCGGCTGATACCATCTCACGTAATCAACATACATCGTTGTTGGAAATTCCAGTTCGGAAAACGTGATGCCGGTCCACGCAGGGCTGATGCCGAGGTTGAGGACTATACTCATAGGTTCCTCGGAGATTGGCCGGCTATGAACGTTGCCGTTAGGGCCGATGGCATTGCCACTCATCATGTAAGACATGTCGTCGCCTACGAACCAAGCAATCTGGCCTTCTGAGCCGGTACCTGGTGTGTATTCGAAGCCGTATTTTTGGTATAGCTTTCCGTCGTACCAATCGTTATTTAGCTCAGTCTGCCCACTGATAGCTTGCTGATACGGCCCACCACAATACGCGTTGAGCTGAGTAGTATTGTAGTTTGGGAATGCCATGTATTTGTAGTCCGGATGATACCAGATATCATACGGTGCTACTTGATATGATTGTGTGATGACACCGAGTTTGAGTTTGGGGTCCGCACTTGCTTCGAAGACATCGATCTCAGGGGCCCTGTGTTATTTCGCAATTAGCTTTCGATCCAAACGGGGAAGAGGTTGCATTTGTAGATAGATGCAAGCTATGACAATACTAAGATATTCTCATGAACTTGGAGCATGTCTAGACTGGGGATCCCCGAACAGAAACCATGACGTACCCTCGGCCTGTGTTTGGTGTTGGATGGTCCTCGCCAGGACATGTGCAGGACGGAAGCTTCTGCCCCAACAAGTACGAGGTGCCATCCGTCATAGACTGGTTTGGAGTGATCCCGGCATCACACGAGTTGTACGAATATGGCCACGCACCTACATGTGTCATAAGTCAGCATTCTTTTATTACAACATGTATCAAGCCATACGATATTTCCAAACCTATATCTGTTCCAAATCACGGATGCTGTCAAAATACGAAGGTAAGAATAAAACCATAAGCTAAGAAGCTTGACAGAAGCGTGCGCTCGCCCATCACCTACACCTACACCCTTGCGAAAATTTTGTCAAGAGAACTGCCTTACCGTCCGTTGATGCTCTGTAGCCTGGACGACCTAGGTTACCCATCGTCCAGGCGCCGGGCCACAGTCCACTCGCGCCTCCAGGCCCTGGAAGAGAGACAGATATTTCTAGCATACCGCCTTTGAAGCAAGCTTGATTCCAACTATTGATCATCCCTGAACGGTAGTTTAGACCATGATTCGCGAATTGGTCCATCCGCAGGGTGAGCGTGCCGCCGGCTGTTGTTACAGCATCTGGAGAATACCACTCAAGATCTTGTGTAGCACCATACCAGAAGTCAGGCGCAGTCCAGAATGGATCATCGCCTGCATAGAAAGTTCTGTTTGGAATGGTGAATTCGTCGCTAAACACCAAGGCAAGATCCTCGCCAAGGAAACTCTTCCTAGCCATTGCTGATTTAGGAGTGTCCGGATCGATGAGGCCCGTCCGAACGTTCCGCAACAACGCATGTTTCATATTGTTGACCTTTTGCCAGGGCTCAACTTTGCTGACGTTGTTTCCAGGCTCTTCGCTATGATATGGATACGAATAATCGTATGCTCCTGTAGCTCCCAAGACTGGTAGTAGGATGAAAATACAACAAAGCCCAATGAACATGAAAAGCAGCCCAAAGAGTGACAGAAGCCGGTTCGGAGCGAAAAATTCACGTAATTTCGGCTTCAGTCGCTCATCATCGTCAGATTGGGGCATATGGATATCGTCGTCTGATTCTTTCTCGTCGAGATACAGGGGAAAGCTGTAACCAGGATTTGCTGTGCCAGGAGCAGTTATTAGATCGTCCAGGAGCCAAGAGCCTCTCTTCTCCGGATCAACGGTATAGCCGATATTAGCATTTGTATCTGAAGTCGTAGCTTCTGCCGATCGAGATTGGAAGGCTATATCGACAGGCGGTTGTTCGCGATGTCCAATCTGCGGAGGCGCAGGCGTAGAAGTGAAGGGTATGCAGACAGAGGTTCTCGAACTGGGAAGGGGGTACCGCGAATAGTCTCTGTCAAGACCACGGGGTGTATGGTATTGGGAAACGGCCATCAAATTTTGCTGGCGTGTCTGGACATCGTCTTGAAGCATTCCACAACTTCTTCTCGATGTGGATAGTACGGGAGGTTCTGGAAGTGTAAGGTCCCCACTCTTGCTCGCAGCCGGAGACGACTTTGATACATCCACAACTCTCCCTACAGCCGAAGGCCCGTCATCTGCCACATCTTCTGTGATCCCCCCAGCCTTGACCGAGACAGGAGACACCGGAACAGTGGGGGTACTGGAGCGTCGAGCTAATTGGACTCTTGAGTTGACAGCATCTACCGTTGCACTGGGTGCGCTTCCCATGGCTCTGAAAGACTCCCTTGAAATGCTTGACGTCGCAGAAGATCGCTTCGATGGCTGTCCTCGCGCATAGTCCTGTAGAGCTGCTGCGGCAGCATCGGCCGCTAAAAGTGTCGAGGATTGCCCGTCCCGGGCTGCAATTATATTGTCTTCAGACACACTGCTTTCCCCAGATATAGACGACCTTCTCGCTGGCGTAGCCATGATCGGCTACCCTTGCTTATGGCCGTTCTCCCTATACGCAGACTCATACATCCCAATGTCCACAAACAAATTTCTCAGCTCTTCCATGGTAACTGATTGTTCAAGTGATTTGGTGGTAAGGACTGATGCAATGAAGGCAGACTAGACAGAATCAATGCGGGGAGCGCCATTAAGCGAAGGAGAGCGGTGACCGACGGAGTACGTGCTACTGAGATGGATCGGAGAGTGTCAGTGTCAGTGTCAGTATACTCGAAGCGCATTGACAGCGATGGTCAGCAACGACAGTGGACATGATGGCAACATGATGGATAGAGGGAGCAGAAACGAATACAGCGACTGGACAGAAAGAGAAGGACCTGTGGCTGGAAGTTGAGACTGTTCATTGGGGTGGACTCCGCGCTGGGGCCGCCTCGGTCGTGGTGATATGGAAGCGACATGTCAGCTTTGCATCATAAGCTATCGATATCGCGCATTAGCTCGTATCATAATAATAAAATAATAAACACCGAGGGGAAGATCTGCAGATTGTTGGATGTTGACAAAAGCTTATTTACTAGCTGCCGTCCTTTCCGCCCGCCCCGATCAGCGCTAGCGGGGATCGGGCCCTTAGGGCCTAGACGTCGATAAGCGAATGGCTCGAAGAATCTATCCTCATATCAGTACGTCTCTTGTCATTGTGCACTGTGCAATTGCAACAGCTGTGTGTTGAGTGTTGAGCCGAAGGTCATGCCATTTTCATGTACTGAAAGGGCGCTCACTGGAGAACCTTCCTCTTGAAGTTGTGGATGAAGCCCCACATTCTCAAACCTTGTCATTGATGTGTAAGGTAGTGCGCTCAACAAATTTCAAACACCATCCATATACCGTCTTCCGTCCTCCAGCCGTTGCGACTTTCCTTCCTCCCTTGTCGTGATGGCGAATTCCTTCGAAAGCAAATCCTCGTTCTTCTGCCACTCATTGGCAAACACTTCTGCATAGCCGTGAGCGATGTATCATCCCTAGACAGGATTTTCGCAGGATCAGGCGTGGCGAATTGGCTATTGAAAATGGTCCCAGCAGCGGGAAGGATAGCAAACCCATCCGGCAACTCATCCCGGATATTCTATGCTTCTGTACGAGCTGAATACATCCAATGCAGCTCACAAAGAGCGTTCAGTGTATGCGAGTCTCGCCATCAGAAGCTACGACGTTCAATGTTGTCAGGCGACGCATCACTGTAGATGCCAATCTTCCTGAGTGTGGCATTGCCTTGTGGATATCACCCGAGAGATAACTTCGTTGTCAGTCATGTCCGATCTATGGCGTCGCGAATGTAGATAGCCAACATATGGCGACTTCGCTTGCGAAGAATCTCTGCAAATCATGGAGATGCTCGTTACTGAGCTATCGAGATCCATCAAAGGAGAGACAAGATCCTATGTGCGGGTGGTGAGTAATTCTTAACACCGGAGCTATCGAGCAAAGTCCGAATAGCGCCTAGTAGATTCATGCACTTACACCTTTGTAGTTAGGCGAATATTCCGACCACCGTCCGATTTCTCACAGTGAGGATTGATAGTCATGATGCATAAAGACTGTTATGTATACTTCATGGTGAAGTGATACCGATGCCCTTGGGCAGTTTGTCTTTGGGTTTCCGTCGATCATGACTCGATTGAGAGAACTTTGGTATCCTTCGGTATCCTTTCACAAACCCTAATGTCTTGCTGAAGGATCGCCAACTGTTCAAAGTATGCTTCGTGAACATACATTCTTATCGAACTTTACAATGTTATCTTGGCAGCAGTATGTGACGTGCAGAAGAGTGAAAGAGCTCAAAAAAAGCCTAACTGAACACCAAGCCGTCAAGAATCGCCATTTGTAGCCCAATGGAGCAACGGAATCATTCACAGCATCTGGATGAGGAGCTAACGAACGCCTGCATTCCTGCATTGCCGGTCCGTCTTACGTGAGGCCGGTGCTGTACACTAAAATTTTATCTGCCACCTTCAAGATTTACACTTTCCATACTTTCCCAGAAACCCTATATTTCGATTCACCTAAAGGCGATCCCACGCCAGAACTAGCCGGCAGGGAAACGGGCGCATGCGATACCCTCGTGGCTATAGCGCAAGGAAGCTTTGTCGAATCTGGTTAGGACTAGCCCTTCCGCTCCAGGAGCCACCGCCATGGGATTGGCGGTTCCATGGCTCGGCATCAATGGTAGAACTAAATTCTTCCAGACCTAAGAGCTCCGCTTTTTTGGATGTGCAGGAAAGTTTCGTCCAAAGACGTTGGCATCGAAATAGTCCAGAAAGGTACAGTACCTATCATCGCCTGCGCCATATCGTCAGGAAAATCGCCACCATTCTCCAAGAGAAAGTGTCTTCCCAGCAGACTCGATTACCTGGGTCAGATATCTATGGTTATACAAATTCGAGCTGGTCTGGTTTCTGCGTGGGTGAGATAATCCCACAGCGGATCAACAATCGCTTCTTTACAGGACTCCACGAGCAGAAGGCACGCGTAACGTAACGATAGTGATCGTGATTATCGACATGTTCAAAAGAGATCACTGGGCTAGTTAATCCCGAGTTGCCATGAGAGCCCCGTGTACGCCTGATTAGCTTTACGGGCGTCACCATACAAAACGTCCAGCCTAAGATGGGAAGGAAAGTATCCACTAGCAGCTGACGAACGTCCTCATTATACATTGTACATCAATGTCAAGGTTGCGGGCGGACATTTGCCACGCGGTAGTCAATATCATGGATGTACGGAACTAGTACTGGTGAATGCCGATAGTAAAGATCATCGTCACTGGGCTAGAGGCTCGGTTAGATGGACGCTCAGGAAATGTCACCAAAAGACGCTCGCTCATCAGTTGGCCAAGGCTTTGCCTAGGGGTTAAGTAACCCCTGAACCAGACATGAGATGATCTTGGTGGCCCATCGCGCTCACTACCACCTTTGGATAATCCTCTCGCGGATAATCTTCTGCTTCCTTCCGGGGGCTTCCTTCTGCTCTGGATCTTCGAACCTTCTTTTCGATATCACGATAGCACTGAGCATTGCTATCGAGCATTGACCATACAAATCATTACGCTAGGTTCCAATCTTACTTTTCGCTCAATCAGTGTTTGTACAGATACCCTTACCGTCGTTACATGATCGGCTCTTCATGATGTCTGCGTTGTAGTATTTTCTCTATTGAAAACCTCCTAAAGGGCAATGTTGGTTCGACACCCTAATGGTCAGCTCTACTTTGACCATTAAGGCTCGAGCCTCTCCACATTTGAGCGCCGCAACCGCCATTAAGTTTAGTCTCAAGCGCTTGAACGTCGTGGCAAAGGCTTTTTTGGGTTTATTGTGTGCCTCCGCATGCATTCCACGTGGGGAGCATACTCACTCCCATGGCATCGGTACGTACCTGGAACCCAAACGCCTTTGTTTCATCGGTCCTTTTGACTTTGTCCAGACTGTGCTTGGCGCATTCTGGATGTCCATGCGATGGGGTCTCTCACGGTATCGGCCAAGGAGCTTGAGAGCAACATCCAAAGAACATTTGGTATAAGAAGGGCCATGTTTCCCACGTTTCAATGCCATACCATCCGCTCCACATTCGCACTCTTCGAAGCACAACGAGCCTTCCACGTGAAACAACCCAAACAAGCACATACTTTTCCCCCACGTCCTTTCCACGTGAAAGATTTGGCCAACCACGTGGTTCACCATGCATACTACCATCGTTCTCACTTCTCTTCTGGGTCTAGTCGCAGCAGCCCCTCGGGCTACCTTCCAGGACGCTGAAGCCGTTGACGGCATTAATAAGCGGGACGACAATGAATCGGCAAGCACTCCAGAGTGGACTACATCGGCGAAGAGTTCTCCATCTCAGGGAAGTACGATCAGTCCATCCTTCCATGCTAGCAGCCAAAAGTTGCGCTCGACAGCTCCCAGCAGCCAATCGTCTCATGTCAGCACGTCTGTTACTTCTCACAACAGTGATAAAGAAACTGTCACTTTGACCGTTACGCAAACCGGGACATGCGGAGTCCCTTCCAACACTCTTTCGAGCAGTCAGACCATCAGTGCTCCATCCACGAGTCCAGCGTCGATTACGTCTGCTGGACACACAACTTCTCATGGAGCTACGACTAGTCAAGCATCGCAGTCGAATGGATCCAGCAGCAGATTCTCTTCTGGAACCAAGCCCATGTCTTCAAAATCTGGTAATCCATCGTCCACGCAAGCAATGTCTTCCGGCAAGGCCTCTTCCTCACAGGCAACGTCTTCCGGCAAGACCTCGTCGCAAGCATCGTCTTCTGGCAAGGCCTCGTCTATTCCGCCAATGTCTTCCGGCAAGGCCTCTTCCTCGTTAGCAACGTCTTCTAGTAAGGCCTCTTCGAGTATTTCAACCTCTGGCAAGGTGTCGTCGACTTATCCAGTGTCTTCTGGCAAGGCGTCGTCTACGCAGCCAATATCTTCTGGCAAGGCGTCTTCGACTCAGTCAATGTCTTCCGGCAAGGCCTCGTCTACCCAGCTCGCTTCTTCAGGAAAGGTTTCATCGTCTACCCAGCCCGGTTCTTCAGGAAAGGCCTCATCATCCGCCCATGTGTCGTCTTCTGGCAAGGCTCCATCATCTACCCAGCTCGTTTTTACAGGAAAGTCTTCATCGTCTACCCAGCTTGCTTCTTCAGGGAAGGCCTCATCATCCGCCCAATCATCGGCTTCTGGCAAGGTTTCATCCTCTACCAAGCTAGCTTCTTCAGGAGAAGCCTCATCATCTGCCCACGTAACGGCTTCTGGCACGGTTTCAACATCTCAAGCAATGTCTTCAGGTAAGCCGTCAAGCTTGCAATCGACCACCGTTCAGAGCAAGCCTTCAAGCTCCCAAATAAAGTCTGCATCAAGCAAACTTGCGAGCTCGCAGACACTTCCACCCTCGAGCAAACCCTCAAGCTCATCGCCGGCGATCTCTCCCACTTCACACAAGCCTTCGAGTCAGGTCAGCAGCCCATCTCAGGCCCCGTCAAGCAGCAATCTGTCTTCCGTACCACAGAGCTCACATGCCTCTACTGGGAGCAGCATTTCATCGTCCGTACCCAAGAGCTCCCCAACTTCTACGGGCAGCACAGCACCATCATCAGTGCCTTCAAGCGGTTCGATTTCCAAATCGACCAAGACGCTTTCCAGTACCGGGACCAGCCCCAAGTCTACTTCGCCGATAGTATTGTCCACTGGCTCTGGAGCCCTAACAACAAGGGGTAGTACCATTCCGGGCTCCAGCACTGTATCGAAGCTCAGCATCAGCCCCACAAGCTCTGGGACAGTGCTCGTCAGTACCACAAAGATAAACTCTGGTACAGCTTCCAGCATAAAGAACAGTACGCCTATCCCGAGCACTCCTCTAGGATCTTTGTCTTCTGGGTCCCCAGCTAGTTCGAGATACACTAGCTCAGCCGGCTCTGGGAGCGTTGCTACCATCAAGAGCAGCACGCCTGTCTCCAGCGGAACGCTCATTACGTCTAAGGCCAGCCAAAATCCCACATCTGGAACAGGATCTGCAGTCACTACACCCAAGTTGAGCACACCCATTCCTTCTAGTGGGTCCGCGACTTCACCTAAGTTGAGCACGCCCGTTTCTTCTAGTGGGGCCGCGACTACACCCAAGCTGAGCACACCCATTTCTTCTAGTGGGGCAGGGACCACAACGCCGAAGCCCAGTACCCCTGTCTCATCTGGTGGAACCGCAGTCACGACGCCAAAATCAAGCGCGGCAGTGTCACCAAGTGGAACTGTGACCACCACGCCAAAGTCAAGCACGCCGGTGCCTTCAAATGGAACAGCGGTCAATACTCCCAAATCGAGTACACTGAACTCTCTGAGCTCCACAAGTGGAACCGTGGCCATTACACGCGGATCGATCTCTCCACTATCTAGCGCCACCGCTTTCTCTTCCAAGTCGATTTCTCCCAATTCTACCAACTCTGAAAAAGGAACAGCATTCACTACCCTCAAGTCGAGCACACAAATCTTCCCAAGCTCTGGAAGTGGAACAGTAGTGACTAAAGCCACGTCCAGCACCCCAGCCAGTAACTCTGGGGCCACTGTCATGTCAAAATCGACGACCCCAGCCAGCAGCTCTGAAAGCGGGACAGCAGCCACCACTCGTAAGAGCAATACTCCTGTTTCTAGCGGATCAACCGTCACGACTCTCAAAAGTAATACCCCAGTGTCTAGCGGATCAGTCGTTACAGCCCCTAAGAGCAGCACTCTCACAGCTAGCGGGACCTTTAAGAGTAGCACTCCGGCATCTAGTGACACGGTCGTTACAAGTTCAAAGAGCGGTGCTCCAGCTTCCAGTGGGGCCGTTACGACACCTAAGAGCAGCACACCTGTGTCTAGCGGATCAACCATCACCACTCTCAAGAGTAACACCCCAGTGTCCAGCGGATCAGTCGTTACAACCCCTAAGAGTAGCACTCCGGCATCTAATGGGACGGTCGTCACAACTTCAAAGAGCAGTACTCCAGCTTCCAGTGAGGCCGTCACGACACCTAAGAGCAGCACGCCTCTAAGCACACCCGTCTCTAGCGGACCATTTGTCACGACTCCCAAGAGCAGCATTCCTGCCTCCAGCGGCACTATCAACTCTTCCAAGAGCAGTATCCCTGCCTCATCTGGAAGTGTAACGAGATCCGCTACGGTGAACTCTCTTAGTGCGTCGGCTATGTCATCATCGCCCTCGTCTGCCTCAAGTTCAATCTCCACTTCAAAGGGTACGCCACAAAGCTCTTCCGGAGTGATTCCATCAAGTAAGCCCGCCACGTCATCGCCCACAACCAGCTCTGCTCCAGGAAGCTCTACAGGGCCAGCTTCTTCAGGCACGCTTGCAGCATCGTCCAAAGCGTCCACACCGTCGATTGGGAGCTTCACTAGTCTCAAGCCTAGTACATCGATCTCTAGCGGGATGGTGATCAGCACGCCGAAGAGCAGCGTTTCCATGGTTCCGAGCTCACAGACTGGAACTGGCAGTGTTCCTACTACAGCTAAGAGCAGCACGCCGGTCTTCTCTTCTACAGGCACCATTCTCCAAACGGTGTCATCAAAGGCCATTTCATCCAATTCTGCCTCGTCAGCTACAACTCAAGGCTCTTCACCACCTTCTTCTGGGTTCTCAAGCCAACAAGGCTCAACGAAACTGGCGACGTCTTCTTCAATCGCATCAAGTGGGCAAGCAAGCAGCACTTTGACACTGAGCAGCAAGTCATCAATCTTTGTATCAGCCACATCAAGCCAAGCCTCAAACAGTCAACCTGGTAGCACCAACACATGGACCACTAAGCCTTCGTCAAGCGTATCAGCAATCGTTCAAAGCACGCAGATTTCCTCTTCACTGAGCTCTACCAAACTATCGACCAGCTCCACCCAGCCGACCACGCAGGCATTTTCTTCGCAAAGCTCCTCCGGCCAGCCAACCCAGGGCTTATCAAGCTATTCAAGCCAACCATCCAGCACATGGGCATCCTCGACGAAACTCTCAACTCCGAGCGGTACCAATCCAAATACATGGACACAGACACCCACTCAGTCTGTCTCTTTGAGCGCGTCATCTACCTTGAGCAACTCGGTACCATCATCTTCAGCGGTTCAGACCAAGAGCCCGAGCTCCCAGTCTAACTCGGCAACCTCCACCGCTTCAAGCACTGGTCTCTCCAGCACCGTCGTCCAAACTACAAAACCCGTGACATCGGCTTCTTCTACTCAGCAGACAACTTCGTCGCCACAAGGCTCCTCTCAAAGCAGTTCAGCAAGTTCGTGGACGCAGACCTCTACCAAGTCTCAATCTTCCAACACCTGGACCATCTCAACTGCGTCAACCATGTCAATTCAGACGAAGACCTCCAACTCTCCTCCGACGTCTTCCACCACTTCAACCGGAACTGCTTGCGCCGTACCACCAAGCCAATCAGGTTTCAGCGGACCAGTCGCATTCAACGGCGCCATCAATTCTCCAGATTCGGGCACTTACATCGGAACCAAATTCGAAGCCGGCTCGACTCTCGACGTGGCATTCTGTTCCCGACAATGTCTCGAGACCACAGCCTACGACAAGGCTCACCCGAGGAAAGATGGCACATACGACGCGTGTAACTTCTTCAATGCCTGGGTCGGCGCACAGGATGGCGTGGTGGACGGCACACACTGCGCACTCTACACCAAGACCTACGGAAAACCTTATGACACCAACGTGGGACAACCTCGTGACGGCGGATATTACAGCGTATCCTGCAGCTACGGATACAGTCTGAACCCGCCCGACTCCGGCGTCATCAGCTCCTCCAGCTCCAGCTCCAGCACAATCAGCAGCCAATCCCCCACATCCAACATCCCATCCACATCATCCGCCTACACCACGACCCAAACCCCACCCACCTCCTCCGCCCCGACAGCCACACCCCCAAGCACCTACTCCCAACCGCCCATCACAACCTCCCTCCCCCTAACCACCTCCCCCTCACCATCCCCCACATCCACATCCACCTACTCCCCCACCACCACCACACCACCCTACTACCAATCCACCGCCGTAGACTACACCACCGAAATCGTCTACACAACCATAACCAGCTGCCCCGTCACCACCACCCGCACCTACAACAACACCACCTCCGTGCACGTCACGACTTCCGTCTCGACAGTCGTGGTCACGAGCACGAAGACTATCTGTACGAAGTGTGTCGCGCCGCAGAAGACCAAGGCGCCGGGTGGTGGAAGGGGTGGTGGGAGAGGGGGGAAGCGGAGGCATGGGGGTGGGGAGAGGGGGGGTGATGATGATGGTGAGGGGGATGAGAATTAGTGAGGGATAGTTAGGGAGGGATTGTATATTGCCTCTTGTCTTCGGTTGATCTCGAATTATCTTACCTTGACAAGCGCTTATTTAGGTAGTACGATATAGCCGTTCGTTCGTTCTTATAAAAGTCAAATATACTTCTTTCTCGTTAAATCACTTCCTCTCATTTATTAACCTATATCCTCTCATCAATGCACTTTCTCGCATGTCCCAACATCCGATCTCCCTCCTTTTAAATCCTTCCTACCTTCCCACCATTAATTCACCGCACCTCCCCTCCACCACCTTCCCTCCCCCCCCTCCCCACTACCTCTACCCAACCATATCCCCACCATCCACCCCTCTCCATCCATCCACCCCCCTCAACACTTAATCCTAAATATCAAACCTATCAACCCCTTCTATAAAACTATAACTAGAACTAAGATCCTATATAGTAGGACTAGCATAGTAGGACTAGTATAGTAGGAGTAGATATAGGAGATTTATATATAGGAAATTATATATATATATAGTATCCTCGAACCTAGGCTAACACGTAATTAGTTACTAACTTAGGTACTACTACTTTACTCCTCTACTAACGCCTATTTTATTAATATACTCTCTCTCTACTCCTTTATACTCCCTTACTACTCTCTTCTACTTCCTTATTACTCCCTTATACTCTCTTTCTACTCCTCTATACTCCCCCTTAGCTACTTCCTACTCTTTAACTACTATTATATTCTTATAAGTTTAAATAAAAGCGTCTAATTAACCTATTTTAGATATTAATTAAAAAGGAGCTAATTATAACTTTATTAACTACCTATTATATTATCTTCTACTTTTATCCTCTTACCTTTTTCCTTTTACTCTTTTACTCTTACTCTTTTCCTTTAATTTAATTATCTATATCTTATAGTAATTTATTAATATACTAAGCGTGTTATTATAAATATTATTATCTTATATCTACTTTATATATCTCTCTCTCTCTTTCTCTCTATATATCTTAATAGCTAGGGTAAGTTTATCTAGTTATAATTCCTTTATCTTATCTCTAATAGTAAAGAAGAGAAAGACTATAGTGTAGTTCTTTAATAATATAAAATTAAATAATTATAAGTCTTTAAATAAAGCTAATATTAATAGTAATATAGTCTTTAAGTATATAAGTTTAGTACTAAAGTTAATTATAACTAGAAATTAGTTCTTTAAGATAAATTAGTCTTTATATCTCTCTCTATTATTATAAATTCTTATAAATTCTTACTAACTATATCTTATTTTATTAGAATAAATATAATAGGAGAAATCCTAATATAAGTCTCTATTATTAAAAAATAATAAAATATTTTATAAAAGATATTATATAGCTATTATATTAATAAAAAGAAACTATTTATATATTATATACTTTAAAAAAATAGACTTTAATATTAGTTAGAAATAGTAGTTTAAGAATAATAATATTCCTTTTAATATATATAATTTCTAAATTACTTCAACTCTCTTTTTATAAGAGCTAATAATCTTATTAGTATATATAAATTAACTTATATAAGAAGTTTAACCTTTTAATAACTTAATAAACTTAGTACTTTATAATAGTAAACTATTTTATTATTATAATTAGGTATATATAGATAAGAGATTAATAATAATATAAATATAAAAGAATTCTTATTTAAAATTATACTATCTATATACTTTTAATCTATTTATTAGTATAAGTATATAAGTATTTTTAATTAAATATATATAAAAGCTCTAGTTATAAATTATTATATAAGGTAAATAGACTAATCTTATAAAGTACTATTATATAAGGGTTATATACGCTATAAGCGTACCTTAAGCTATCCGCCTTAAGCACGTATACGCGTATATATACCTAGAAGAATAGGGGTATTTAGATAATCCGAATACCTTAGCGTCCTTTTTAGGGCCTATTAGCTTATATAGAGTCCTTATACTATATTTAGATCGCTTTAAGACTAATTATTTAGGGGCTAGTTCTAGGGGCTAGGCGCTAAGTAGGTAGCTAAGTTAAGGGGTTAGAAAATTATACTATAGGTTTAAATCATACTATAAGCAGTTAAAATTCCGTTAGGGGGCTGTTAAATTCTTGCTTAGAGGTAAAATCACGTTATTTATACATGCGCGACGCGTTATAAACGCTATTCTTAGGGGCGGTATAGCTGCTAGAGCTATTCCTCTTAGAGTACTAAGACCCCTACAGGCGGTAAGATTCCGCGCTATTATAATTAGGCTGTACGCCCTAGTTATAAGCTGTTAATTAGGGGCTAGCGCGCCTACTACCTACTAGTAGATACGGTCTAACTAAGTATTCTATATTAATTAGGTTATATACCCTAGCTATAAGTTATAATTAGGCTAATAAGGCCTTAAAGTTTAGTATTAGCTATCCTAGAATAATATATATTTCATACTACTACTCCCTAGCCTTTAAGGCGAAGGCTTTAAAGGGGGGGATAATTATAAGGGTTATATATATTATAGGTATACCTTAGGCTATCTACCCTAGATATATATACGCGTATATATACCTAGAAGAATAGGGGTATTTAGATAATTATTATAACTGATTTATAATATAGAAAGAAGATGTATTCTCTATATATAGGAAACCTACCTAAGTATATAAAGTATAGAAGCCTTCCGTAGGAAGGCGCGCTAGGTAAATCCGCGCTATTAATAATAGTAATAATAAGTAAATACCTATAATAAATACCTATAATAAATAAAGCTATTATCCTAATAGCTATATATCTTAGCTATTAGTAGATACTATCTTATATAATATATTAAATAAAAGATTTTTAATAGACCGGCGCTTAAAGTAAAAAGATATAAACTCTATAAGGTAAGAATTCTTACTTATAACTATTATTACTACTAACTTATCTACTAGCCCCTATACTAGGCCTATTTTCCTTCTTATATACCTAGATAAGGTCCGGCGTATTTAATAGGTAATAGTCTAGTACCTATTAATCGTCTTCTAGACTATATCTAAGCTATCTAGTAAGGTACTAAGTTAACTAGCTACGGCTACGGCGAATACGGCGTTTCTATAAGAGTCGTTTAATTTTATATTCAACGTCTCTATTAATAATAATAGGCGGGGCAGGGAGGCGGTAGTAATAATAAGGGTCCTCTACTAAATTAGTAGCCGGCTTAAGATAGGCTATTAAGATAATATTATAAATACGTATTATATCTAGTAGGTCTAGTTAATAAGTAAGACGTCTAATATATTTAAGGACCTTAAATAGTCTAATAAACTAGGGACCTAGTTTTGTAAATATAATACTAGGAACCCTATAACCTTTATAAAGGTGGAGGTTAATAAGATTACTAACCTTAAAGAACTTAGTTATATACTTAGAATTATAATAGTCTTTTATATTAATATAAGACGGTTGATATTCTATTATAGCGATAGGTATCTAGGGTATTCTAGTAGCCGGACGGGTTACTTTTATAGTAGGTAACTGTTAGGCTTAGGTGTATATACGCCTTACGCGCTACCTTATAACCTGCTTTAGGTAACCTTCCTTAGAAATACGGGGTAACGTCCTAGTAACGGGAGGCCTAGACTAAGCTTATACTTAGTAGATATATATCTTCCTAGCTATCCCCTATTATTCTTCTAAGTTCCTTAGAGATTAGTTCTACTATTATAATAGGCCTACTACCTAATCTATTAGTAGACTTATACCTATTATTAAACCCTATAATATAACTCTACGTCTTTTATTACTTAATACGCTATTATAAAGCTAGTAGGTATAGGCCTTATAATTCTAATCTCTCTCCCTTTCTAAAGGAAAAGGCCTAGAGTTATTATTATATTAGGTTTACCTTATAATAATTAATAGGCTAAAAGTAATAACTAAGTAGAACTACTACTACGTGAAATATTATTAGAACGCCGTTATAACGCCTTAGTAGAAGGAGGACTCTTTACTCCTTCTACTCTAGATAAGCTAGAATAGCTACTAAAGGAGGCCTAGAATAAAAATTATTATCTTAAATAATAAAATAAATTAGTAATATTACTAGCTTATAATAAAGCCCTTTATAATCCTTAGGTTAATATTAACCTAGGAGTTTAGAATACTACTATCTTAGCGCCGTCTTAATATACTTATATATACGTACTTCGCCCTAAAAGGATAAGACCCTATAAAGGATCCTCTAAAGGGGAGTACTTACGTTAGTTCTATAAAGTTAATATTAAATTTATTATAAATCTAGAGTATTTTATTATAGATAAGTCTTATATAGCCTATTATATAAACTCCCTAGAAGGGGACCTTAAAGCTTAATAGTATACCTATTTTAGGAGCTATAATTTAGCTAACATTATATTTAAATTCTTTAAGAGGTTTCTACTTAACTTAGTCGCGGATCTAGTAAGCTACTATCTCCTTACTTATAAAAAGTAGGAGTAGGTACGCTAATATAATAATTAAAAGGTCTTAAATTTTAAGGCCTATTTAGAGGAGTTAGAGTCTTATTTACTACCTTTTAATAAGGAGTATAAGGCTTATATTTTCCTTATAAAGCTCTATAATAAGCTAAAGAATAAAAATTTTAGTACTAGTAATATTACTAAGTAGTATAAGGAAATATTTACTTAAGCTATTATACTAGAAAATACTTTAAAATATAAGCGCCACGTAGGTGGCTTAGATTCTTAAGGAAAATCTTAGGGTAGGTCTTAGCCGAAATTAAAAGGCGGTAATAAGTCCTTAGAAGACTAGGTTATAAAGCCTAAGGGTTCTAATAGTAGTAGTAGTAAGTAGTCGCGCTTTAAGGATAATACCTTAAAAAAGAAGGCTAGGCCTAATATTAGGATAGATTCTATAGTCTATTTTTACTATAATAAAGAAGGGTATATTAGACTAAACTATATTAATCTTAATAAGCCTTAGGCTTATTTTAGTATTAATATAGTATTAGTAAAAAAAGAACTAGCCCCTTAACTACCTTAAAAGAGGGGTAAGAAGATTAACTAATAGAGGTAATATTATTAATCCTTATAAAGGGTTAAGCGGAGTTATAAGGTAACTAGTATTAAGTCATAGCACTTTTAGACTCTAGGTTATACCTAAATTTAATTTTATAAAAGTTTATAATTTAATAGGATTTAAAGCCTTATAAAGCTATCTTATTATAGGTATAAGTACTTAATAGAAGTAGTATATATATCTATAAAGCCTACTAGTTATATTACTAGTTAGTAGATAGCTAGGGCTATAGAAAGGAGTATACTACTCTTTTCTATATAGTAGATTAAAAGGGCCCTAATATTATTTTAGGTATACTAGGATTAAAATAATAGTGTATACTATTAGATCTAGAGGCGGATTACTAGCGCTTTAAAGTTAATCCTAGTATATTATAAGTTAATAAGCCCTAAGTATTTACTTAAAATAATAGGAAAGAGTTAAATATATTTACTATTATATACGCTAGTATAATATCTAGTAAATAAGAAGTCCCTTAACTCCCTAGGGAATTAGAGGCCTTTACTAATATCTTTTCTAGTAAGAAAGCAGGTACCTTACCTATTTTTAAGGAGGGTAACTATGCTATAAATCTTATAAAAGGTAAAGAACTACCTTATAAGCCGCTTTATAATTTATCTTAAATTAAATTAGTAGAGCTACGGCGCTACCTTAAGGATTTACTCTAGAAGGGGATTATTTACTACTCTATCTTATTAGCCGGAGTACTTATTCTCTTTATACTAAAGAAGGATAGTAGGCTATATTTATATATAGATTATAAGGGGTTAAATATTATAACTCTAAAGAATAGATACCTATTACCTCTTATTACTAAGACGTTAGACCGCTTATATAATTCTAAGGTTTTTATAAAGTTAGACTTAAAGGATACCTATTATTAAATTTATATTAAGGAAGGTAATAAATAGAAAATTACTTTTTAAACTTATTATAACTACTTTAAATATTTAGTTATACCTTTTAAGCTTACTAATATACCGGCTACGTTTTAAGCCTATATTAATAGGGTCTTAGTTAGTCTAGTTAATATAACCTATATAATATACCTAGATAATATCCTTATTTATAGCTCTAACCTAGTAGATTACTAGTAATATATTTAGTAAGTACTAGAATAGTTATATTAGTTTTCCTTATATACTAATTTAAAAAAGTATTAATTTAGTACTAAAAGGGTTAAATTTTTAGGGTTTATTATCTTAACTAATAGTATTAAGATAGATCTAGAGTATATAATAATAATTAGGGACTAGCCTAAGCTTAAGACCTATTAGGATATATAAGTCTCTTTAGGCTTTATAAACTTTTATTATTAGTTTATTTATACCTACTTTTATATAGTTAAGCTACTTACTAGCCTACTTAAGGGTAGTAAGGATAGTAAGAAAACGGGTCCTTTAGATTAGATTATTACTACTAATAGAGTGTTCTAATTATTATAGGATACCTTTATATTAGCGCCGTTTCTACGCTATTATAACCCTATAAAGGCCTTAAGGATAGAAATAGATACCTTAAATTTTATTATAAGTACTATCCTATCCTAATAGGATAAGGATAGTAACTAGTAACCTATTATATTCTAGTCTTAGAAGGTAACTAACCTAGAATAAAATTATAAAACCTATAATTAGGAGCTACTTACTATTATAATAGTAATAAAATAGTAGTAATACTACCTAGAAGGAAGTACTTTTATAATTAAGGTATAGACTAATTATAATAACCTAAAAGGCTTTATAAAGTAAAAGGAATTAAACTCTAGGTAAGCTAGATAGGCGCTTAAGCTTACTACTTATAACTTTAAGATATTCTATTACCTAGGGAAGTTAAACCCTACTAACACGCCGTCTTACTAACCTAATTATAAGGGAAAATTATCCCTAAATATAAAGCTCTTACTAACGCTATAAAATAAGCTTACCTTATAAAAAAATAATAGTTTTAAAGAAATATAAGCTATTATCGCGGTTATAGTACCTATATTTAGAATTATAGGTATTTAAGTTATTATCCCTAGAAAGGATATTATAAATATTTTAGACTTAGCTTATAAAGATACTTAAAGGCTTATAAAGACCTTAATTTATAACTTATAAAAGTATAATAATTAGGTAAAGTCCTTTTTAAAAGCGCCTACTAAATATTATTATTATAGATATTCTAAGGCCTAGAGTTTAGACTCTAATAGGCTATTAACCTTTAAAGGTTATCTTTATATTCTAAGGGATAAAGCCCTACGTAGTAAACTAATTAATTATTATTATAATAATCCTTTATTAGGATATTTAAGCGCTAAGAAGATATATAATCTTCTTATATATAAATACTATTAGAATAGTAGTATAAAATAAGTTATCAAGTATTATTTAACTTATAATATTTATCAAAGAACTAAGTTACCGCGCTATTATAATTATAGTAAATTAAGTTTATTACCTATTACTACTTAATTATAGAAGGAAATATCTATAGACTTTATTATAAGGTTACCCCTAAGTAAGGCTAAAGGAATTATTTATAATTCTATCCTTATAATTATTAATTATTTTATAAAAATAGTTAGGTATATACCTATTATAATAATAATAAATACTACTAAGCTAGTAGATATATTTTATAATTAAATTATTTACTACTATAGTATACCTAATAGTATTATAAGTAATAGGGGTTCTATCTTTATAAGTGCCTTTTAGTTAGTAGTCTATTTTTACTTTAAGATAAAATACTACCTAAGTATAGCCTTTTACTTATAAACTAATAGGTAGACTAAGCGTTAGAATTAGGTATTAAAATACTACTTATATATATTTACTAATAATAAGTAAACTAATTAGGCTAGGTAACTACTTATAACTAAATTTATATATATAAATAGTATTTATTCCTCTATTAGAATAATACCATTTTTTCTTATATATAGTTATTACCTAAAAGTTTATTAGGAACTTAAGGATAAGTCCCTAGAAGAGAGGATATCTATTATAAATAATAGAGTTAGAATATTATAAGTTATAAGGGATAAAGCTATAAAACGCCTTTAAGCCGCCTAAGCGTCTTAAGAAAAGTATTATAATTAGAATTATAAGTTATAGATATATAATATCAGCGATTTAATAATATTAGTTATAAAGAACTTAAAGTAATAACGCCTAAGTAAGAAGTTAGCTTATAAGTATATAAGACTATTCTAGGTTATTAATAAGGTTAGTTTATAAGCGTATTATCTACTATTACTACTATTATATAAGATCTATAATATATTCTATATATTACTAATTAAACCTTACTACTAAAGAGACTACTCTCCTACGGCGGATACCTTTATATAAGTACCCGAACTTATTAATAATAAGGAATAATAGGAGGTAGAAGAAATTATTAGTAAGGTTAATAATAAATAAGGTATCTAATATAAAGTTAAGTAGACTAGTTAGGGTAGTAAATATAATTAATAGGTACTAGATAAGGACCTTAATAGGTCTTATAAATTAATAAGAGCCTATAATATATTAGCGTAATTAAAGTATAAATAAAATATTAAATATATTCTTATATTAAATAAGTAGTAATAATATAATAAGTTATAATATAAGTTAAGACTATTATCTTTATATATATTATATAATAATTAATCTCTTATATATAAGTATACTTATAAGTATAATAATATAGTTTAAAAATATTCTTTATTAATATTATTTAAGGAGTTAAGCTATTAATAATATATTATATTAGAAGAATACTTTTAATCTTAGTATAATCTAATAAAGATATTAGGGATATATTAATAAAAGATAAGCCTAGGTATCTTATACCTAGTAAATAACTTAAGTAAATAAGATATATAAATAACTTATCTACGCTAAAGTATAGTTATAAATTAACCTTTAATTATTAAACCCTTTAAAGTCTAAAGGCTTTATAAGGTTAGGATTATCTAGTATATTTTTATACTACTAAATATTATTAAGTTTAATTTAAAGGAGTTCTACCTAACTTTTTAACTTATTATTCTATATATTTAGCGTATTAATTAAAGCTTATAAGTTAGTGATAATATTAGGCGCTAACCTAACTATTATAACTATCTACTTATAGGCTTTCTACTATTAGGTTATCTTCTTATTAAGTTTCTTTCTCCTTACTAAATATACGTCTACTTAGCTAGTCCTAGTAATAGCGCGTATAAATTTCCTCGCCTTCCTTTAAAAGGGAGCTAGAATCTATTATAATAAGTACTTATACTATTATAGAGCTAAAGGGTTAATATAATTATAGAGCTAAAGGGTTAATATACTTACCTCTATATAATAATTAATATTATAATAATAAGGGGGAGTATTACCTTATTTATAATTATCTAAACCCTTTATAAAATAAGTCTTATAGGGAAGAGATATATTATATAAGTTAGTAAGCTATTATATAATATATATAATTAAATATACTTAAAATAAGTTAATATCTATATATAATATTAGTATATTAATAAATATAATATAATATTAATAAGATATTATAAGTACTTATAAGAGAAATATTATATATAATATATAATAAGAATACTATATATATTAGTAAATATATTTTATAATATTATTAAGCTAAAGTAAGTACTTATAAGAGAGGCTAAGGGAGTTATAAGAAGTTTTAAATATTAGGATAAGAACTTTATAAATATCCTATAATACTATCTTAGTATTATTTCCTTTAAAGCTATTTAAATTATAATAATAATAATAAAGATTCTATTTAATTTTATAACTAATATATTAGAGTAGTATATTACTTATTATATCTTATATTTATAAATATTTAATCTATTATTAATAATAAAGTATACGCGTCTACTAGTTAATATTACCTTCTTATTTTTATATTATTACTAATATATATTACTAACGCTTATACCTAATAAGTTATTCCCTGTTAATATATAATAATATTAATTATATAAAAATATTATATATATTAATACTTAAAGTTAATAAGCTAAGTATCTAACTATATATTAAAGGTATTTAGAATAATTTTAAATTATATTATATATTATTATAATATAATTAAAAGATATAAATAATTTAAAAGTATATATATACTATTTAGATAATTTATTAATATACTTTATTACTAACTATTATATAATATTATTACTACTTTATAAAAGGTTTTAGTACGCGCGTCTAGTCTAGTTAATACTAATACTATATTAGTAGAAGTATATTAAATAACTTCTTTTCCTTATTTTTCTTATATAATTTTAAGGTTTTTTAATAAGTATTCTAATTAATCTTATTAGCCCTAGGGACTAGGGCCTAGGAGAGGAGGTACTTATTAGGCTTAGGTATATATACGCCTTACGCGCTACCTTATAACCTACTTTAGGTAACCTTCCTTAGAAATACGGGGTAATATCCTAATAATAAGAGGCTTAAACTAAGCTTATACTTAGTAGATATATATCTTCCTAGCTATCCCCTATTATTCTTCTAAGTTCCTTAGAGATTAATTCTACTACTATAATAGGCCTACTACTTAATCTATTAATAGACTTATACCTATTATTAAACCCTATAACGTGACTCTACGTCTTTTATTACCTAATACGCCGCTGTAAAGCTAGCGGGTACAGGCCTTATAGTTACAGTGCCTTAGTAGGTAATAAGAGCCTTATTAGTAAGGTAGTTATAATCTCTAGTAGTATATAATCTACCTTAGGCTTTAATAGATCTAAAGCCTCCCTTATTTAAAATCTATAGAGTACTTTAATAGGAGTTTTATTAGTAGACGTATACTTAGTAGAATTATTAAGAGTAGCTATTATCTATAGAAGAATAGATAGCTATAAAGAATTATATTTAATAGTAGTAATATAGTACTAAAGGGCTATTTTAATAGTTTAGTTAGATTATTCTAATTAACTATCTATCTAGGGGTACTAGGTAGCTAAGTAGAGTAAATTAACTTTTAAATAATAAAAGATACTTTATTATAGCTATATAATAAATTTCTAATTACGGTCTAAGATTATTACTTAAGATAAACCTAATTAATATTAGCTAATCTATTAAGTAACCTTACTACCTAGTCTTTTACTATCTAGGTAGTCTTACCTAGAATAAGCGTAATTACTTTAGAAAATTTATATATAACTATTAAGATACTATTAAAGCCTTCCGTAGTTAAGGGAAGTACTAGGATAAAGTTAATAGTAATAGTATAGAATAGCTAAGTAGGTGTTAAGATAGGTTATAAAGACTTATATAGCTTATAATATAATATTTAGTTAAGCTAGCATTATAAGTAATATCTAATAAACTTATAAAGCTTCTTAGATAGGTTATAGATATATAGGCCTTTAGTAATCTTTTATATATATAGGCGTAGCCTAGGTATCCTAATTTATTATATACTAGCTTAAATACTTCTACTTTTATAATAGAAGGGATATATAGACGTAGCCCTTATTTATTATCCTTAAAGTATAATACCTAACTAATAAGCTTATACGCTAGGGTTACAGCGTTATTATAAAGGTCCTTATTCTACCTAACTATCTTAATTATTCTTACCTATTAAGGTTTACCTTAATAACTGGTAACTAACTAATCCTAAAAGGTATTACTTATCTTAACGAGGCTAATAGGGAAGTATTTTATAGATAAGGTATCTAACTTACCCTCTATATCTTAATATAGATAATATTTACAGCTTACTAGTCTTAATAAGGTATTAGGTACTATATTTACTTTATCTAGTTTATAATAAACATCTAAGTAAAATTATTAAAGATATTCTAATACTCTAATAAGGCGGAGATTAAGTTTCTTAGTTAAGATTATATTTAAGCTTATTTACCTAACTATTAAGACCGCCGCTAAATAATCTATATAGATAATTATAGTAGGCTTCTACGTAGCCTTAATTATATAATAAACCTTCTTAATAACCTATACTAACCTTATAACTTTAAGTTTAGTAGGCTAATACCTAGTCTTAGCGTTAGTAAGTAAATAAGTAAGAAATAAAATAGGTTACTAAGATTTTTACTTAGGGAACTTAGGTAGCGTAGTTACTAACCCTACTATTATAGTAGTAGAAGAAGGCCTTTATTTATAAGTGTCTTTAATAGTATAATAGATAATAGCTCTAAAACTAAATCTCTTACTAGCGTCTAAGTTAATAAATAGTTAACGCTACTTATTAAAATAGTAAAGGATACTTAGGGAGGTAAAAAGCTTTTATAGGTAGTAAAAAGTATTTAATTCTTTTAAAGTAGGGACTAAGACCTTTAATCTACTAGCTATTTTCTTATATATATTACCTCTAATACTAATTAATTTTATAAGTAAAGTTTTATATTATAGTAAAGGCTTTATAATAGTAGCGTAGAATACTATATACTACCTATTATAGCCTATTATACTAAGGTATTTCTTAAGCTATCCTAGGGTATCTAGGAATATAAGTATAGTAATAGCTATAAGTTTCTTAGCTACTATTAATAGACTAAGCGCGTTAACCCTTTATCTAAGTAAATAAATAAATAAGTATCTAAGAAAGGACTTTTTCAGAGATAGATATATATTATATTTATCTAGTTTATTAAAGACTTTATAAAGATACTTAAGATACTTATCTAATAGTATAGAGAAAATTACTATATTATCTATATATATATAGTAGAAATAATAAAACTCCTAAAGTATAATATTAATTATATATTAGACGTATATTAGGGAGTTTCTAAAACCTATAATAGGGATATTAAATATTTCCTAGCCTCTATAAGAGGCTATTATAAGATAATACCTATAGTCCTACTTTACTTACTATTAGTAGAAGAAGCTTACTATATTAACTATTAAAATATATAGAGTATTCCGTAGTAGGGTAAGTATCTCTAATTAGAGAGGAATAGGGTAGGTATTAGGTATTATAATCTTATTTAATACCCTTATATCTATAATAACGCGGCCTTTTAGGCTATTAGAAGTATTTTTCTAAATAATAAAGTAGGGGAAGGAGAATAGTATAGATATATTTATCTATTCTAACCTTCCTTAAGAGTAAAGCTTATTAAACTCTATATTAATAACCTCTTTATCTCTCTAACTAAGCGGGTATACTTATACTTAACCCGGCTTATATAAGTCTTCCTAATTATTAAGTAAGGGGATTTCTATATACTATAATTTAGGAATATTAATAATATTACTAGTATCTTTCTATAAGTTAGGAAATTTATTAACTATAGTAGTAATTAAGGTAGCTACCTAGGGTATAGTAGCGTAAATCGTAACTCTAGTAGGATAATATATCTTAATTAGTAATACATTAAGGGCCTTATTTACTTACCTTATAAGAGAGCTTATTATAGCTATAAAGGCTACTATAGTAGTAAGTAAACTACGTATACTAAACCTTACCTAGCTAGTTATCTTAGCTAGAGGTTTACTTATAAGAGCTTTATTATTAGGGTTAATAGGAAAATAACTAGCTAACTTATATTTAGTAACTTTACTAAGGGCCTAGTTACGTATAAGTATAATAGGGCTATTAATATTATTATAGATAAATATATAAGATATTATTATATTAATAATATAAGTATATAGTAAGAGAGTATTTAAAGTCTTAGGCTTAAAGATAAAATTATAGTCCTAAGGTAATCTTAATAAGTAATATCGCGATCCTAAGATTAGTACTATAAAATTACTACGAGGCGGAATAGTAGTTCGCATTTTAGTAAATATAATAGTAGTAATTTATAGACCCTAGCTAACTACTATAACTAGAATCCTAATACTTTAATAGGATCCTATTTTTATTAAGTTATCTCTAAAGTTAATAACTATTCGCTCGGGCTTTAATATATCTATAGTAATAAGTACTTTAACGGATAAGTTATCTACTATATAGAACTCCTAATTTATTAAAGTAATAATTCCCTCTAAGCTTTTAAAGAATATAGGGAGCTTAGTAAATTTACTAGTATTATACTTCTTATCTCTAATACCTCTTATAATTATAGGTGTAGGCATCTTTTCTATTAAAGCCGTTAGGAATATTATAAGTAAAAAGTCTCGATTAATTAGACTTACTTAAGTACTAGTATCTATATAGATATAGTATTTATTACTACTAGCGGAAAATATAACGGGGACTATAACGTAGTAATACCCCCGGAAGCTATAGCCTTTAATAGTAATATTAGTAGAATTAGATTAAATAATAGAGGACTTAGATAATATACTTAATTTACCTACTTTAGTAGAGGTAGGCCTTGCGGAAGGCTTCGCCTTTAAGACGTAGGCTAAGTAAAGATACTTATATAAGGCATTATTTAATTTAAATATAGAGGTATATAAACGGTATATTAGTTTAGGTAATTTTAGATTTATAAAGTAGTTCTCTACTATATTATTAATACCTAATTTATTAACGGTAGTAGAGCCTAAAGGCTCTAGTAGGGCCTAGTCTTAGTCTACCTATTAATCTACTTAAGACTAATTAATACCTTAATAGTAGCCTTCTTTATAAGCGTTATATTATTCCTACTTATTAAGGACCTTATTATTATCGCTTTCCTTATCCTTAGTAGTTACCTAGTAGGCCCGGTTATTATACGGACGCGGAGTATTATAGGTATTTACTTAGAAAGGCTTACTCTAAAAAGGTAGCTTATAGTAGGGATTCTTATTATTAATATTATTCTACTATATCCTAGCTATTATATTTATATTTCCGCTAGTAATTTATAACTATTAGTAGCCTCTAGGTAAAATCCTTACTTATATATTTTATAGTTACTATTAATTATTATTACTACGGTTCTATAAGTTATAGAAAGGATTACTAAATAGCCTATTTCTATAAGGATTTAATAGGTTATTATAAGGTCTAAAATTATTGCCGTATTAGCTATTCCGCTAATATAGATTTAAATTAAAAGGAGGATAATTAAAGTTAGAATTCTACTAACCTTATTTACTAGCTTATAGCTGTTTTACTTATAACGGGGACCTTATTACATCTACGGAAGGCTTCCTATATATATTAAACTAGATATCTTTCTTATAGTAGAGCTTTATAAGAAGGCTACTAATAGTAGACTTCTTAATTAGATGAGGTAAAGTCTATTATAATTCGCCGTCTATATATTTATATACTAACCTAAACTATATATCCTTTATAGAGGTAAAGCTAGCGTTTTTACTATTAAGAATAATTATATTAACGTAGTTAGCTAGGTTATAACAATTTCTTATATCTTTAATTATATATTAGACTAATTTAAGTAAAGCTAGTAACTTACCTAGGGAGTTATAGAATCTTACTTTAAGACTCTTATACTATTAACTAATACTATTAGGATTATTATATAAGCTGGAGCGGCTGAGTTTATTAAGCTAGTTAGTATACTACTTATTAGTAGTACTAAGTAAATAGGAATCTATATTCTACCTTAAGATAGTAGGATCTATATTAGCTACCTTAACTTAAAGATAGTTAATAAAACTAAAAATATTATAATAGATATTATAATTATCTTTTACTTTAATAGGTATTACTTATAAGTCAGGATTAAAGTATTCTATATTATAAGGCTTAAAGGTAGAAGTAGATAAATAAGGTCCTTATTAAAGACCTATTATAGTAGGTTATAGATTACCTAGTTATATCTAATTAAATATATATATAGCTTAGGTAATAATACTAGCTATTTTAGTTTACTAGGCCTTTAAGAAGGTAGTAGTAGCTATATTTAAGGCTAGCGTTAGCGTCTTAGATAGTAGGGGTATTAGGATAGGTTTAAAGCTCGCTAGGATAATATTTATCCTCTTAAGCTTAATATACTAGACTTATATATTAATATTAAACCTATATTTATTAACTACCTACTTAGGCGGGAAGCGTACTATAGTAGTAGGTAATAATACTTACCTAGTACGTCGTAAGGTAGCAGATATAGTAGATAATTCTAGGGTATTATTATCCTAAGGGTTAGGAGGTAAGTCTTCTAGCCGTAGGTAATATATAGTAAAGAACTTAAGTACTCTCTAAGACTTTACTATAAGCTCGTTAATAGTAGGGCTACTACTCTTAAGAAATAAATTAATCTTATATAACTAATAGATTACTTAATTAAGGAGTACTAGATTAGGAGCTAGCTTATTAATTATATACTACCGGTAAGGTAGAAAAGTAAGTAGGGACACGTTACCTTTTACTTTAGAGAAGTAGTAGTAAAGGTAATAGTAGGGGACTATAAAGGTAGGGGACTAAGTAAATATACCTAGATATAGTATTTCTAGTAATAAGGGCCTTAATACCTTATTATTTACTTTAATAGCTAATAGACTTAGCTTAGGAGCTAATAGACTAGTAGCCTTTATCTAATAGCGGGGATAAAATAGTAGGGAGTAGAAGGCTATTAAGGACTAGTATTATAAGGCTAGTACTACTAGAGCTAGTAGTTCTTATTAATATAATTATAGTACTTAGTAATATAGAACGAGATCTATAGTATTACTACTATATATTATAACTAATTTATAATATAGAAAGAAGATATATTCTCTATATATAGGAAACCTACCTAAGTACGTAGAGTATAGAAGCCTTCCGTAGGAAGGCGCGCTAGGTAAATCCGCGCTATTAATAATAGTAATAATAAGTAAATACCTATAGTAATAAAAATCCGAATACCTTAGCGTCCTTTTTAAGGCCTATTAGCTTATATAGAGTCCTTATATATTAATTAAGAAAGTACTTAAGTATTATATTTATATTATAAGTAGATAATTAACTTAATTATCTTTAAGAATAAAAAGGGAGAGATAGAAATTAGTAATATATAAATTATAAGAGATATAAAAGGCTTTTTAGAAATATTATATAAAAGGTTACTTATATTATATTTAAATATATATTTAGATTTTATACTCTACTATCTAGCTACTTAGAGTTAATAAGGGTAGTTTATATCTAGCTTATTAAAGGAAACTGTAATTTATAAAAGAAAATCTTATCCCCTACCCTATTTACTATTATATTTCTAGATCTTTAAATATTATATACTACCCTATCTTATACTCTTTATACTATCCTACTCTTATCTCCTACTAGGATTACCTATCTCTTTACCTTCTAGTTAGAGCTTATCTACTTCTATATAACTTTAAAAACTTAATCTCTTACTAGTATAAACTAGCTAAGTATTATCAGATAACTTACTTAGTTACCGCCTTTAATCCCTTTAAGGTTAATACTATTTAGTAGAAGTTACTTAACCCTACCTTTTAAAGTATTAGCTTCCTTTCCTCTATATAGTTAGGGTATAAAAGGTTACTTTACTATCTAAATCTTTAAGATTATAGTTAAAAGTAATACTTACTAACTATTATAATATAATTCTAGGCTATAATATAATATATATAAGGATATAAAGCTACTATTTATAAACCTAGTACTATCTTTAATAGTAATTACCCTAGTAGATAATATCTTCTAGAATTATAAGTCTTTTAATAAGATTAAGGTAAATTTACTACTTATAAATAGGTCTTTATACTATCTTTAAATTAAAAAGGATATACTTTATATATCTCTTTTCTAGATAGTATCTATAGATAAACTTATAAGAAAGTTTTATAAAGTAGGTATATTTAGTAATTAGATAGTAGATCTAAGGTATTATACTAGGTATAAGGAAAATTTTAGGATATATAATATAAAAAGATTTAGATAACTTATAATAATCTAAACTATAACTAGTACTTAGTAATAAAAAGAAATTAAAAGTAGTTTCTAAACTATAATTAAAGATAGTATAGTAATTTCTATAAGTATCTTAAATATAATAAGGATACTAAGAAATATTACTTATTAGAATAGTATATATATTTCTATAATAAATATAAGAAATATATATAATAAAAGAAAATTACTAGATTCCTCCTTAATTTAAGAAAAGAGTAATCCCTTATATTATAAGAAAGTATAAGGAGATTATTATTATTATAAGCTTTAAAATATAATACTTATATTTACTAGAATATATAATATATATAAATATACTAGTTAAAATAAATAGTTAGAAGACTATAATAATAATAGATTCTAAAGTTTTTAGAAACTTTATTTCTAAAGTATTAATATAATTTATAAGCTTATTAATATAAAGGAAAAAGGATTTATATAACTTATAAATAGCTAATAAGTTTAAGTTATTAATAGGAAGTATAATTAAAGATATAACCTTACTATTATTATACTATTATAAGGAAATATCCTTTAATATAATTAAGATAGCTATTTATTATATTATTCTAAGTATACCTTAATTGAAAAAGTATAACCTAGTAATTAAATAGAGAAGAAAAGTACTTAAAGTTAAGTAAACTAATAATATTACTAAATTCTATCCTATATATTAATAGTAGATAATAGTAGATAAGAGATTAAATTAAAGAATAATTAGAGTATATATTACCTTAATTTTAAATAAGGATAACCTTAAGAAATAAGGGTCTAATTTAATAGATACTAATAAAGGTTTATAAAGTTAATAAGTTAGAGTTTTTAAAGTAATTAATAATACTCTTAATATCTTATAAGAGTATTAAAGATAGAAATACCTCTTTATAAAAGAGATAATAATAAAAGCTCTACTTATATATTAACCTTAAAATTATAAGATTAAACTTAAATTAAGAAAGGAGCTAATATTTAAACCTATTTATATATTATCTAAAAAAGAACTCTTAGTATTATATAAATACTTAGATAAGAACTTAATAAAGGGATTTATTTAAGAATTTAAATTATTAATAAGGTATTTAATACTCTTTATAAAAAAGAAAGATAGATTATTATAATTATATATAAAATATTAAACGATAAATAATATAATAGTAAGAAATATTTACCTACTACTTAATATTAATAAGTTATATAACTAACTAGTTAAAGTAAAGATCTTTATAAAGTTAGATCTTAAAAGAGTATATAACTTAATTTAAATAAAAGAAAGTAATAAATAAAAAATAGTATTTAAGACTTAATATAAATATTATAATTATTTAATTATACTATTTAGCTTTACTAATATATTAGTATTAGGAACTAGACTAGAAGGCTAGTTCCTAAGGGCTAGAATAGATAGTATAAACTACTAGTAAGTAGGTAGTATTATAAAGGTAGACTTAATACTCTAGTAACTTTATAGTTATAGAAGAACTAATCTCTACCTTCTAAGGAGGTAGAGGGAGGACTATTTAAATACCCCTTAAGGAAGCTACCTAGCCTCTTAGATATCTAGATAAAAGGATATTCGTTAAGATAATAAGAAGCTAAACTAATACTACTAGAATATTACTAGTAAGCTATATTATACTAGCTAGATATATTAAGATATCCTAATAATTACCTCCCCTTTAAGGGTATTTATCCCTAAATACTAACTATTACTATTTATAATAAGACTTATTAAAAACCTTTAAAACCCTAGTAGAGAAAATAAGGGAAAGAGTTCTAAAGATTAGACTAACCGCGTCGAGTCGGTACTTCGAACTCGAGTCGGGTACCCGACTCGAGTCTTGGCGATTCGATACTAAAATCTAGTACTAAGTACCTCGAGTCAGTACTAAGGTAGGTACTAAGTACCTCGAGTTAGTACCTAGGTAGGTACCGAGTATTAGTACCGAAGTATTAACTCGAATCGCTAAGACTTTTTTCTCTAGTAATATTTTCTATTTTAGTAGTATTTCTTACTATATTTTATATTTTTTTTCTAATTATTATTATTATTATTACCTAGGGAATTCTTAAAAGTAAATAAGGTAATATAAAAAGGTAATGTATATCCCTAGGAAAACTACGACTATAATATTAGTAATATTTTCTTTTAATAGTAATATTTACTATTATATAAATAGTTTATTACTATATTACTAAGTATTACTATTATTATTACCTAAGTAATTCTTAATAGTAAATAAGGTAATAAGAAAGATAATAGCTATTCCTATAGAAATAATAACTATAATATTAATAACATTTTCTATTTATAGTAGTATTTACTATTATATCTATAACTTACTATTATATTACTAAGTATTATTATTATTATTACCTAGCCTAACCTAGGATTCTTTTAAGGTAATGCAAAAAGGTAATACATATCCCTAGGGAACTAACGGGGGTATTAAAATTCCAATTAAAAAAAAATCTATTTTTAGTATAGGGGTACAGTCAAACCGGTCTATAATGATATGTAGTTTCTATAAGAGAATATCGTAATGCCTAGTATTACGGAGTACTTCCGTACGCTAAGTAATTAGTACCGCTAACCCGAAGTAGCTTAGCTGCTAGCCTACTAGCAAGCGAAATAGTAGCTCTCAGCCCTTAAACGCTAGGTTTACTACAGAATATCTGCGTACTCCGTAATATACTATAATGATATGTATTAAAGATATCTAGGAAGCTAACGATAATCGTTATATCGCGAATATTATTATTCATCACTAAAAATAATTAGATGCACGAAAAAATATCGTTAGTAAGCGGATATTATTATAGCTAATATTATTATAGACCGGTTTAACTGTAATTCTAAAAAAAAATTTTAGGACTCTTTACTATTTTATTAGGGGCTTGGCGTCTTGGCGATACCTTGGCGATTCAAGTCGGGTCAACCCGATTCGCTAAGGTATTAAGGCCTTAGCGAGTTAGTACTAATAGCTAGTACCGAGTATTTTAGTTAGTACCTAGAGCTAGTACTAAGTATTCAGTCGGTACTAATTCTTAGTACCGAATCCTAACTTGACGGTTAGTCTACTAAAGATAATAATATTATAATAATAGTAACGCGCTATTAATATTATATAATACTAATATTAATAGCCTTTATAACTATAATATTATTAGTAGTAGAATATAATTATATTAAGTTTATTATTATAATACTTTATAAACGCGTAATATAAATAAGTAGTTATAAAAGTTAAGTAGTAATATTATACTATTAAATCGCGTAGTTAATATATATAATATTAAATCGCGTAGTTAATATATATAATATAGTATATAATAAAGTTATAGTTTATTTACTTTTAACTTCTTTTATAACTACTACTATTAATATTAACCTACTATAAGTTACTTTAAATTATATACTAATATATTAATAATTAAAGTTAATATATTTAGTATCAATACTATTAATACTTTATAAGATAACTACTATTAGAATATAAATATAATATAAAGAATTAATTACTAATATAATATTATATTTTAAATAGTTAATAATTATAATAATAATTAAAGTAAGTCTCTACTAATTATCTTTTATTATTCTATGTATAATAATACCTTATAATAGACTTTAATTATCTTTAAGTATATTATAAGTATATTACTTATAAATTACCTTCTTCTATAAGTCTATTATATTAATTATTTAAAGACTTTATTAATATCCTATTATATTATATTTCTTTTAAATTATTCTTATACTCTTTATATTTAAAGGTATTTATATTAGCTAACTTTATAATAGATAGTTAAATACTCTTATTATACCTCTCTACCCTATTATACTATTAGGGTTATAGCCCTCCCTAGGTCCTATTATCTTTAGTATATTAAGCACCTAGGTTTAAATCCTAGGTTATTATATAATTATAAGATAGGTAGGGCTTATTAAAGGTATTATAACCTTTATAAGAAATATAAATTAATTTATAATAATAGGATTTTAATATAGTTTATATATAGTATATTAATAAGTTATAAGTACCCCTTACCTTTTATATTTATATATCTAGCCTCTTTATTTATAGTCCTATTATTATACTTTAATATAAAAAGTCTTTTTATTATATTACCTTTATAGTACGCGTTACTACCTTTACCTTTAAGGTAAAAGTAGTAATTTACTTAGAGAAGCGCGGTAAAATATTTTTATATAAATTATAAACCTTTAAAGAATTATTATACCTTAAGGTAGAGGTAGGTAGTTATATAACTATTACCTTTAAGGGTATTTTAGATATAATAAGGTAGTAGGTAAGTCCTTTTATTATATACTTTTTATAATATATATTAATACTTTTATAAGAGGGGTTAACTACCCTTATTATAATAGAGGTAAGTATATTAAATATTATACTATCTTTATATAAGCTAATTATATCTTAAGAGGAGGATAATAATAATAATAATAATAATAAGAGGGAGATAGAGGAGATAAAAGAGGATATAAAAGAGGAGGAGGCTCCTACCTCTATTATTATTATATTACCCGCCTCTACTTCTACTAGCCCTAGCTATCCTTTTTATAATAGTAGTACTATTAGTACCGCGCCCTCTACTTACCCTTATTATACTACTTACCTCCCTTATACCCCTTATACTCCTTATACTCTCTCTATTATACTTATTCTTATACCTACTCTACTCCCCCTTAATAAAGATATTATCTTATTTAATAACTTATCTTTCTTAGATTATAACCTATTATAATATACTCCCCTTATAAAATATTAATATTATACCTTTAAGTAAAGATTCTTTTTTTAGGTTATAAAGATTTTCCCTTTAATTAATTCTTTTTTTATATACTTCTTTACTAAAATCTCTATTATATAAACATAACTTATAACTTACCTTATATAATTTAACTTTATACTTAAATAATTTTATTATAATAATTAAGTATAAGTATTTTACTTATAATACCTCTTTATTATATATATATTATTATATTCCTTTTATAAGTCTTTTATATTTATATCCTTAATAAATATTTATTAGTTATATTCTATTTTATAATTAAATTACTTAATTAAGTAATATTAAATACCTTTACTTTTTATTTTATCTAGAATTTATTCTACCTTATAATATTCTTTATTATTAATAAGTTTTAAAGGAGGTATAAATAGTTACTTACCTTTATTAAGATAGCTTTAATATAGTTCTAATAAAGAAATATAAAATATAAGATAAATTCTTTATATTATTAAAAGATTTAAGTAGTATACTTAATATCTAATTATATTTATAACCTTAAAGGGACTAGTATACTTATATAATAACTTTTAATTTAGTCTTTTTTACTTTAAGTTCTTTATAATTAATATTACTAGTTCTCTTATTATATAAGACTTTAAGATATAAAGTTTATTATAAAACTTTATAACTTATACTTAAATAGTCTCTTATTAATCTATTAATATAACTCTTACTTTTAAAAGGTTTTCTACACGGTCTTTAATTATAAGTACTCCTCCTTCTAGAAAGTTATCCCTAACTTTATCTTTTATATATAGATTATATCTATATATTATATAAAATAATAAATAACTTAATATAATATAAATATTATTATAGTATATAAATTTAGCTATTAGGAGTAATATAACCTAATTATCTTATTCTTTATTTAAAAATACCTTAAGGTAATATTTTAATATTTAGTTCTAGTATTTAATCTACCTATCTATTTATAAATAGAAGGTAGTACTTAGTTATCTCTTTATCTTTATATAATAGTAGACTTATAACTAATAAATACTTATAAATAAGGATCCCTAATCTAATATAATACCTATTAATAAATTATATTATAATATAATATTCTTAAATAAGATCTTAGCTAATTTAATAGTAGTATAAGTATTTTTAATTAGAAGGTATTAGATTATCTTTATATACCTATTAATAATTATAAGAATAGAATTATATATAGAATTTTTTTATTTTTTTTAGGTAATAAGCCTATAATAAAATTTATAAAAAGTTCTTCCTAAGGCCCTTTAAGTTATAATAAAGATACTATATTATTATAAAGTTTATATCTAAGAGCCTTTACCCTTTAATATATTTTATAAGTTTAGATATATAACTTAGTATCTACTAATATTCTACTCTAATAATACTTATATTAGAGTAACTTTAAGGTATTTTATAACCTAAAATAACCTATTAAAGTATTATTATAATACCTTATAATAATTTCTATATATAATACTAAATTATCTAGTATATAAAGTACTCCTTTAAATCTTAATAATCCTATTAAATTAACCTTCTAAGGCTATTTAATAGTATTTTACTTAGAAGTTATATACTTTACTTTATCCTTCTATATAATAATAAATAGATTATTACTTTATAATAAAAGGATAAGTTCTTTTAAGGATTTTAATCTAGCTTTATAAGCTATTTTAAGTCTAATAACTACTCTTATTAATACTTATAAGATATATTATTTATAACTAATAACCCTAGTAATAGGATTAAGTAGTTACGCTATTATATTACTTTAATATTAAGAAGGTAGCTTTACGCCCATTCTATCTAAGTTTTTAGGCTTAATTAAGGGTTTCTTAAGCCCTTTTAAGCTAGATAAGTTTATATACTTAGTTATTTCTTCTAGCTACTTTTAATTAAAGATAATACTTCTTAAATTTACTAGCTTATTCTATAAGGTAGGTAGGAGCTAGTTAAATAATATCTTAATATTATTATAGTTAGATCTATATAATAGAGTATTTATAGGATTCTTCTTACTAGGTTAATATTTAATATTAAAGTTATATATAGTTAAATAAATAGCCTACTAAGCTTAATAATTATTTAACTACTTTACTTATATAAATCCTCTAAGATTATTATAGTTTATAAGTACTTTAATAGTATAATAACTACCTTCTATATAATATTACTATTACTTAAAGGCTTTAATAATTATTAATAGCTCTTAATTATATATCTTATACCTAGTCTTAGTAGGTATTAATTTATAAGACTAGAAAGCTATTAAATACTAAGCCCTATTATTATCTTATTAAGATAAGATAGCTATTATAATAAAATTAGATATATCTATTTTAATCTAAATTTTCTTATTAGGATTAAAATATATTAAGATAGGTATAATTATAAAGGTATAATATAGGTTATAAAACGCCTTCTCTTTACTAGTACCTTATATAAATAGTCTTAACTTCTTCCTATCCTTACTACCTTTTAAAAGGCTAGTTAAGGGGAATACTATTTATAAATAGTAGTATATAAAACGCTAGTAGAAGTTTATAAATCTTAAGAATACTTAAACTTCCTAATCTATAATTAATACTAGCTAGTCTTAGATAGTAAATACCTTATAACTATCTATTAATATATTAGTAGTACTTATAATAAACTTAAAGAATTTTATTAAACTAATATAGAATTTATATTTCTTTTAATTTATATAAAGCTAAAACTTTTATAACTACTTAAGTACCTAATAGATTTATTACTTATAACTTAAGATATCTACTTATTAAAATTAAAATATTATTAAGGTATATTATATAAGTAATATCTACTAGGCCTATTAAAGCTCTATTAATATAGGCTTAAAATATAACTAGGGTATTTACTAACTTAAATAGTATAATTATATATTTAAAATAGCTATATTATATATAAAACGCCGTCTTCTATTTATTACCCTTATAAATATAAATCTTATAATAAGTATCTTTAAGGTCTAACTTAATAAATATCTTTATACCTTATAAGTAATTAAGTATTTTATTAATTAAAGGGAGAGGATAATAGTTCTTTATTATTATCTTATTTAACTTATAATAGTTAATATATAGTTATAAGCTACTATCCTTCTTTAATATAAATAAAATAGGAGCCCTTGTAAGATTAATAGACTCTTATATCTAACCCTTTAACTTAATATTATCTAGGTAGATATATAGAGTTTCTAACTCCCTTTATAATAAATTATAAATAGGCTTATAAGGAGGCTTATAACTATCTATATTAATAGTATAGTCCTTAGGCTTAAATAGAGGTAGTTATCCTACCTCCTTATTTAAAAAGATATCTAAAAAGTTATAAAGACTTTTAAGTAGTACTAGTACTTTACCTTTAAAGCTCTAGGTTTCTACCTAGGATAACCTAGTATAAATAATAGTATAAATTACTAATTTACCTTTAAGGGTATCTATAAATATTTATAGCTCTAGGATAGATATATTAATAGAGTTTAGTAGAAATTATTACTTTTAACTCCCTAGATCTACTTATACCCTAGCTTCTAATAAGGTAGATATACTAAGAATAATTAATAACCCCTTCTTCTTAATTATATAGAATATACTAGTATATTAACCTAGCTATCCCTAGCTATTAATAAGATAGTACTCTACCTAGTATATACTATAATAATAGATTAACTAACTATTTATCTATTTAAGAATTAATAGCTAATAGCCCTCTAGGAGTTTTAGGTTATATTACTTAGTAAAGCTTTAGGAGATAATATTAATCTCTACTCTTATATCTATTAAGAAGTCTATATAATCTTATATACCTTATATATTAATAGAACTATTAATATTAATATTATAAATTAATAATAAATCCCTTTTAATAAGTAAGCGCCTTAATATTAAAGTCTTAATAGAGGCGCGCTTCCTTTTTTTAATTTAATAGTCCCCTTCCTAATAATATTAATAGGTATTATATTTAGGTTCCTAGGTATTCTAGGCCTATAATAGTCCTTATTATAATAGCCCTTCTTTTTATAATTAAAATATATTAACCCTTCCTTAGTATTTAATAACTTATTATAGCTACTAGTAGGTTATATACTTCCTACTTTTATAAAAGGATTAATACTTTTATCTTAACTTCCTTCCCTCTTCTAACCTTTATTCTACCTATTAAAATAATCCCCTTTTTTAGTAATATAATTATTACCTACTATTATTCTAATATAATACTACTAGTTATTCTCTAATTAAGTAGTAAGGGTAATTAGGCTTTCTTTAATTATAAGGAGGTTTTAATAGTTTATAAGGGCCTTTTAAAGGTTTAGGTATAACTTTATAAAGAAGTTAATCTATTAATATTCCTCTAGGAAAGGAGGGATTTATAATTTAATCCTACTTAAATATATATTAAAGCTTTATATTAATTAGTTAAGGTTTTATTATATATCTAAATATAACTATATATTATAAAGCTAGTAGTTTACTAGGTCCTTAATAAGGTTTAATAAGTATTAAGTAAAGTACTCTTAAGTAACTACTCTCCCTAATAATAACTTTTTATAATAATCTTATAACTTAGTAGGTTTACCTTTTAAGAATTATATAGCCTAGGTAACCTTTATAAACTTATTTAGGAATTTATTAGGTATTAATTAAAATATAATATTTATAATATAATACTATTTTTTATACTTATATATATTCTTCCCCTTATAAAAGGGTAAGTCCTTAGGCTTTAAGTAGCTCCTAGGGTATTAACTACTAGGTTCTTCTAACTAGCCTCTAGTAGACTAACTTAGGGTAAAACTATTAAGGATAAAGCCTACCCTAGGGTCTAATATATTTTATATATTAATACCTTAATTTAAAGGGTATTAATTCTCTATTAGGCCTAGTCTTAACCCTTATTATATCCCGCCTAATAATCCGCTAGTAATCTAATATAAATCTAGTATAATTACTTCTACTTCTACTTATAATTAAGCTATCCTTTTTTAGATACTTTAAAGCTTTCTTTCTTTTATTAACTACTCTTCTTTAACTTTAGTAGTAGTAATAAGTTTATTAAGTATAATAGTACTAGTAAGGGTTTTATTAGAAATTCTATTACTAGCTATATTATTTCTTACTTTAATATCTCCTATATTAGACTCTAATATTATATTAATTTTGTTACGCTAGACTTCTAATATATTTTAATATGGAGTTAGTAGAGACAGGGATCCCCTAGGGCTTACCTATCTCTCCGATATTATTTCTGTTTTTTAATACTCCCCTAATCGAGGAGTATAAAAAGCTAAAGCTACTAATTTAAGTCGGCGGATTTATAGATAACGTCTATCTACTAGCCTATAGTAGGAGTACTAAACGGAACTACGAGGTTCTAGATAAAGCCTACGAGGTATACCTGCGGTAGGCGAAGACCTATAGAGCCTCGTTTATACCGAAGAAGTACGAGCTCGTTTATATAACCCGTAGAACGAAGGGTATAAAGATGGACGTAATAGTTAAGCTCGCGGGAATTAAAGTTAAACTAAAGACGTCGATTAGGGTCCTAGGACTTATACTCGATAGTAAGCTAAATTAGAACGCACACCTAAGGAAGGTATAAGCTAAGATAGATAACTAGATTCAGGCGCTCTACTACGTCGCCGGCTTTATATAGGGCGCGATTCTACCGGTTAGTAGGCTTATATACGCGGTAGTAGTAAGGCCTACAATAACGTTCGCGGCGCTAATATAGTACAGCTTAAAGAATACCCCCGGGGTAGTAGGGAAGCACGTGAAGACCCTGACGACGATCTAGAATAAAGGACTGCGTAAAGTACTAGGGGCGTATAAGGCTACCCTAATTCCGGTCCTTGAAGTAGAGGCGAGAATCCCGTCGGTAAGAGACTTCCTTGACAAGGCCCTACTATAGAGTAAGATCCTCTAAGGGATATATAAGACAGTCCTGAGAGGGAACGCGAAGATCAAGTCTCGGTTATAATTAAAAAGGGGTAGGAGGCTACGCCCTCCGCTACCCCCGTCAGCTAAGAAGGAGTCTTAGGCGAAGCGGTCGCTAAACGGGGTACTCGATAACCTAACGCTATAGAAAAGGATGCTAACCTAGTAGGAAGGCCGGTAGTAGGGCCGGTAGCGCCACTACTAGCGGGGATTAGAGGGCCGAAACACGAGCCTAGCATAGAAGGGTGACCTAGTAGGGGGGAGATAGGACCTCTATAAGGGCCTAAAGAAGCCGGAGAGCTCTATAACGGTCTAGTTACGCACGGATAAGATTAGGTTTAACTACTTCTTATTTATTAGGAAGGTTCCTAGGATCCTAAGTCCTAGCTGCCTGTGCGGGGCGGCGAGGTAGACCGGTAAATACGTCCTGCTATTCTATCCTAACTATTATACTAGTAGGAGTTAGATATTACTAGAGGCTAGGTCGGAAGACTATAATACTATTCTCTTATCACCGATAGGGATAAGGGCGGCGGCGAGGTGGTTAACTAGGTCAGGCGCCCTCTACTAGTTTATACTAGTAAAAGAGATGTTAGCGAGAACCGATAGAGAGGAAGGGCTCCGCCCTAATTAAAGAGAAGAGAATATAGTTAATAAAACCTTGGTATTATAGACGGTAGACCCGACCCCTCGATATACCGCCCCGATAGCAGGTCTATTAGGGGGGGAGGGAAGGAGCCGAATAATAGTATAGCCTGCGGATAGTAGGTAGAGTTTTTATCCCTTAGCTAGGTTTCTCCCCGAACGACAGGTACGCTAGGCGTACCCCCTGAAAAGTCTACCCTTATTAGCTTTAGCTAGTATAGGAGTATAATCAATTAATTAATTAATTAATATATTTTAATTTTATTTAATATTAGATATCTTTATATTATTATACTATTATAATCTAGATTATCCCCCTTTAGAGGTAGAGAGATTAGAATTATTAGGAACTAGACTAAAAGGCTAGTTCCTAAGGGCTAGAATAGATAGTATTATAAAGGTAGACTTAATACTCTAGTAACTTTATAGTTATAAAAGAACTAATCTCTACCTTTTAAAGAGGTAGAGGGAGGACTATTTAAATACCCCTTAAGGAAGCTACCTAGCCTCTTAGATATCTAGATAAAAGGATATCCGTTAGGATAATAAGAAGCTGAATTAATACTACTAGGATATTACTAGTAAGCCGTATTATACTAGCTAGATATATTAAGATATCCTAATAACTAGTAACTTACTAAGTACTAATTAATAATATTTATATATAAGCCTATTTAGATTAGGTAGTAATTATATACCTTAATAATATATTAATCTACTTTAAAACCTTAAAGGAATATATCCTTTATAAACTAACTATTTTTTTAGTACTTAGGAGTTATTTTTAGTATTAACTTAAATTACTAAACTACTTATAACTAGCTTATATCTTATATAGATTTAGTATTATATAAGTTTATAAATTCGATTTTAAATTTAATTCCTTGTAGTTAGTCTAATTCTTTAGATATAAGATATATTAATATATCTATTATAAATAGAACTACTTTTAAAATTAAAGAAGTATAAGTTTTATAAGACTTTAATTAAGTTCTTAAGGTTTATAATAATAATTAAAGGTATTTATATAAGTCTTAAGAAGATATAAGTAATATAAGAATAACTTATATTATATAATATTAAATTAATATAAAGATTCTTAGAATTTACTAATTTTAATAGATATTTTATAAAAGGCTACTTTAAGAAGGCCTTACTATTAATAAAAATTATAAAGAAAAATATAAGATTTTAATAAGAAAAAGAAAGTATTTACTAAATTAAAGTAAACTTAAATAAATCTACTAATACTTTATATATTTTATAATAGAGAGCTACTAGGGGGTAGTAATTATAGATAGGAGGTATAATTAAGTATCTTCTAACTATATATAGCTCTAAATTCTAATTATTATAGGGTACTAGAGATATCTATAGGTAGTACGCGAGGGTAGATAGTTCGCGTATACTAATTACTATAGTAGGGATATGGGATCTCGCTAAATTTTAGTTTTTGACAAGTATTGTTGGAATAGGGGTAGCTTGTTGGAAATGATTGCGACTCCTTGGCATTGAACCTTGTTTTTTTCTCCCCCAAAATTTGGTGAGAATCAAAACTACCATCCACTCTCCAGAGTCCATGAACCTACGTCGCTGCTAAAGCTCGTTTTTTGCTATTTCCGACAAGACCTGGTGTTTGGACGCGTCGATAGTACCATAGGTAAGCGATATATCGATTCTATCACTCGATCGAAGGCCTTGTAGCTCCCATGAACGCATTGGAAGCCTGACGCGACTGCTGAGAAGTGTTATTTTCGTCGCTCTATAACGTATCGATAGAGAAAAATACTCCAGATACACGGTACGATCTTGAATCCTCATCGCCTTTATGCTGGCCGCCCCCGATGCCTGCATCGAGCGGCGATTCTCCCCCCTCTGCACAGCTGACGGTATATACCCTAGACAGACTAAAACGAGCTGGTAATATCTCTAGAGGAGGAAACGAATACATCTGTTTACCGGAATGCGATACGGTCCTGTGCACATTTTGCGAACCCTTTCCTCAAAGTGCTTTCTGAATAATCGAACTTCCTCTAAATTCACTGCTGTTTGTGAATCTGACTTGGGTACTATGTGACCCAAAATAAGCGGTTTAATTATCTAACCTGTCCACGAAACATCGTTTTGAAGAGGCTGAATGCCTGATCGAATGGCTTTGCCAGCCGAAATTCTTGCTAGTATCCTGCTAGATATATACGGAGACGGACCGAGACAACCGGATCTCCTCCGTGCAAGTGATGAGAACGAGCGCATCAAAAGCCTTCATGCTTGCTGTCTAGTCAACCGCGATTGGCGTGCCCAGAGCACCCCAGTGCTCTATTCAAAATTCCAGCATAAGGGCGATGAGAACTCATTCGCCAAGCTCTGGCACTTTTTGCGCACCATCGTCGAGAAGCCAGAGCTCGGTGCACTTGTCAAGCATCTGGATCTCAGAGAACGTTATTCCTGGACCGTCGAGCGTAAAGAGGAAGTCAGTCCTCATGAGCAGCGCTCGAGACGACGAGAAAGGCGAGCATTGCTTGCCATAGGGGTTAACCTTGAGCTCAAACGGCTCGCTGAGGCCCTCCATTCGCAAGCGCGAGCCCCGTTCATGGCAATTTTAACGGCGTGTCTACCCAATGTCTCCAAGTTGGATCTATCTGTGGATTACTTTGGTCATGGACACAACGATCATTACTTTGCTTTGCCGTTCTTGGAAGCCTTGGAAGAGAGCAAAGCGCTCCAGCAATTGAGCGAAGCCACTTTGTTTGACTCGCACGTTACTAGCGACGAAGAGAGTATACGCTGTTATCCTGCTGTATTTATGAGCGGCATAGAAACTTTGTTTCTCCGGCCATCCATTCGCAAGCTCGAGCTTTTCGATCTCAATCCCTGCTGCATGCACGCAGTATCAGATCAGTTACCCCTCGGCAAGTCAAATGTAGCGCATCTAACCATCACCTGCGGCGGAGACACTCGACTTCTTTCTTCTGACAATCGTGGTCTGAAAGCATGTCTACAGCTACCGAAAGCTCTAGTATCGTTGACACTCTACATGCAGAGTTTCATGTCCATGGGCGGGGATGGAAGACTCAATTACATGATCTCCCATGACGAGCTACAGCGCATACTATGCCACCACAATCACACTCTTGAATATCTCGACTTGTATGACAACGATGCAACATGCAAACAACATAGACCAGAGTTCAACCGAAAAGCTCCAATGGGCAAGCTGAACGAGTTCGATCGCCTCACTACTCTCCGCATACAGCCAGAAATGGTACTTGGTGGCATCAACGGCATTCTCAAAGCACCTTACCGCCTCCGAGACGCCTTACCACCTCTCCTGCATTCCTTGACGTTGTACAACTTCTACGACAACAAAGGTCTTATCAATGGCAAAGATCTTCAGACGGAACTCTTCCAAATCATCACAGACACCATAATTTTCGACAACCTCAATTTCCTCATCATCCAAGACACATACAGGAATATTCTACGCAATGCCGCATGGGGCGAAGAACTACTGGATAGGCTGAACGCTCTGCAGCAGGCATGCAGTGACCGCGACATCATCTTCAGGATAATGAGTGACGATCACTTACCTCAGGGTGGATGCAACCTGCTCAAGCACCCAGAGGCGCATGAACCTGAGGAGCGGGCACATAATGCCTGGAAACGAGGTCTCGATGGCTTGAGAGGGGATACGCCTGAGAGAGTCAGGTATGAGTTCGTGCTTCCACCAGGGGTGGATCTGGTGACGTTATAAATCGACTTCACGATACGTTGAAAACATTTGATAGGTACAAGACCCAGGAAGTAGAACCCTGCGCTGCTATGTATATTGCCGGTTACAATGCTTTTCGCCGCGAGAAACAAGACCCGGACCGTTCGATCGACGAGCGTATTTGACAACTGGTACATAAGAGAGAGAGTTTCAGTAGGTGAGATAGATCACTGTGGTCACCAGGGACGCGTGGGCGCTTCTACTAGCCACAGCAATCTTTGCGAGACTATTAGTGTTGTCTTTTGATTGGGCCTAGGCGGCTCATATTACTTTCTCCCTAAGCCGCAGGGAAAGAGAAAGTACAGGGCGGGGTTTCCCTTTCTCAACTCTAATCCTACAGGGAGTCGCCTTTTCCAGGTCCCTTTTCATAACGACACAGAACATGGCCACTGTGCTGAGCGCTTAGGCAATAGATCATGATAGCATTAGGATCTTGAGGAGGTTATGAGGAATGATAGCCAGAAATTAAGCGGCCAGATCAGGCTCCCACCTACTGCGCCCTATACTGGCCCATAGTGCTCCCTTCTGCTCCTTCGTGCTCCCTCGCTGCTCCCTCAATGCTCCCCCTGCTCCCCCCTGCTCCCCCCTGCTCCCTTGGTGCTCCCTCTAAAGCGGCCATACTCCCTTCCCCGAACGAAAACGGCAATTCCTAATCCTAAGTTCGGGGTGTATATTATATATATATATGTGTATGTATATAGAATATAGATGATATGGATTGGGGGGGTAGAGGGGATGAGATTAATAAAGGGTAGAGGGTAGAGGGTAGAGGGGATTGGGGATGGGGATGGGGATGGGGTTGGGGTTGGGGTTGGGGTTGGGGTTTGGGGATTAAGGTGTGATAAATTAATTATAAAGTGCATGATTTGGTTCGCTCAAGGATTAAGGATATGTTTGAGGGTCAGGTAAGACACCATGCGACGTCATGTGGATCTCACCAGTCTCCTATTTACATCCTTTCTTCGAACCGTCCTTAACACCTACCTCCCCACCCTCTTCTCCTCCTCAACCTGCCGTCTCAAATCCTCCAATACCCCCTCTCTCGACCTCCAATGCGCCTCCAACCCCTCCACCATCTCCTTCACACCCTGAATCTCACTCTCCACCCCCCTCAGACTCTCCCCAGCTTTACTCCTCCCTTCCCCCCTCTCCAACTCACGAATATCTTTCCGCTTGTATTCCAGCAAGGATTCCAGCTCCCGTTTCACAAGCGCCGGTTTGCTTTCCATTTCCCGCCTTCGCCCACCCTTGCCGTTGGCGGCCCTCGTTTCTATCGTTTTGATCTTGTTCTCTAGATCCTGCAATTGGCGCTTCAGCCGAACTTCCTCCCAGTCCTCTGTCGTACGCGTGGTGCTGAAATCCGTGCCGGTGGGTTGGTAACTGCTCTTCCCGCCAACGCCTAGCCGGCTCAAGTAGGTGTCTCCAAATTTGGCTTTGCGGCCCGTAGTCGTTTCTCTGTCGTCGTCGTCATCGCCCCAACGCTGCGCCGATGAGGATTTCGACTTCACGCTTTTGTTTTCGAGGTTGTAATCGATCTGACCTTGGTCGAATGTCGCACGGAGGGAAGAGGGGACCGAGCGTGGGATGCGATAGCCTTCGTGTCTGTTGTTGAGGATGTGTAGGAATGCTAGTGCTGCGTGCTTTCCGATTGCGGGCTCCGAGGCCGGATTGACGAGATTCCATGCCGAGCGTAGATCCGTATCCGGCACGTCTAGACTTGAGTATAATGGTTCCAGAGATTGAAATGTGAGGGCGCCATGGGGCGATTTGTTGGCTGTGTAGATGGATTCGTACTTTGACTTGTCAGCGGGTGACATGTACCAATCGAAACCGTCTTTTAGGCCCGCTGTGTCATCGTCGTCGTCGGTGAAGGAGGGGGATATTGGGGAGAAAGAGGGCTGGTTTCCCGAGAGAGCGCGGGTGGCTTGGACGAGGTGGGCTTTGGACTCTGGCACGAGCCAATCGGGTAGAGTGGAGGGAACATCTGCGTATTCCTGCAAGGCAATGTCAGCTCGAAGAAGGGCTTGCGTACCCATAACTTGCTATGTCCTAGAGGATTGATTGTCAAAGACGTACACCGTTCACGAGGTCAAAGATGACCCGCATAGCCACGCAGAACTCCTCGAAGTCGAGGTTGCCATCATTGTCCACATCAGCGAGATCCCAGACTCGTTCCAGCTGGTCATCTCGTAACTGGCTGTTCTTAAGGACGGAAGCGGCCTGAGCACCGGTGAGATATTTACCGCCACCAGCTAGAGGCGAGAAGATCTCCCAATACTTCTCTACCTCTGCCTGCTCTATTCGCTTGTTCGACATAGTTCATATTGAGGTAGGATTGATCCGCGTAATACATGGCCAAAGCTTGGCGTTCTGGATCAGGTGTAGCGGCTGTCCCGGTTGGCGTTTGTAACGGACCACGCGGACTTATCGGCTAAGTATAGTACTAGGCCATAAGTTTTAGCACCCCATGTAATTCTACACCAAAAACCATTAAAAGTCGTATTATATATACTTCTATTACCTCTAAATTACTACTAAGGAAAATCCTAAGAAAATTAATAAATAAAGAACTTTAAATATATAAATTTTCTATCTCTTTACTTAATTATAAAGTTCTATTAATATTATAACAGAAATCTATAAAGTACTAGTAAATTAGGGATTTTATTACTTTTACTTTCCTTTTTATCTATTAATTAAAAACCTAGTATTATCCTTAGAAATTTTTATAGGATATAAACTAACTTATTCTAAGCTAGATCTAAAAAATTTAGAAGTTCCTAATTAGGGGGGAAAAAGTTATAGCTTAGGGAAAAGTACGACTTTAATTTTAAAAAGTACGGATGGTGCGAAGACTTATGATCGGGACTAGAGAGCAAATGCTGAAGAGACTGTCGGACCAAAATATTAATTCGGCAATACAGATGCCAGCAATATATAGTAGACGCCTAATTACGCTCTAAACCCAACGATAACCCTCCTCCTCCAATGCAATAGCCATTAAATGTCGTAAAATGCCCATACCCGCGCTTCGTCATGACTTTACCATTACATATTCGCCAACTCGGCATCAATCTGCCGATCCAGAAATGCCTTCTTCTCACCCGTCAACTCCGTCTGCAGCCGTTGCTCCACCAGCGCCCTCACTTGCTTCTTCGTCACATTATCGAGATCAACTTCGGTGAGACAGCTGCGTACAGCATCGGCGATCATGTTATCGTCAGGACCGACGTAGGCTCTCTGAAAATCTATCGTGCTGGCAGGTCTGCTACCATATCCGAGCGGGCTGTGGCTCTGACGTAGTGGCGGCGACTGCATAGCAATGAGATTGTCCGTGCTTGGCATGCTCATCCGCTGGTATGGCTGGTCTTGATAATGATCGCTCATGCCCGTCACAGACTGGAGTCTCGAATGCGAGCGGGGATACTGAGGTGAGTCTTTGTAGGAAGCGGTAGAGTAGGTGGACTGCCTCATTGGTTGACTGAAAGGAGCGGGAGACTGAGGTGGCACGTAAGTAGGTGGAGCGTTGTGGAAGCCAGTGAGAATAGTGGAAGCCGGCTTGGCAGAGGAATAGACCGAATGAACATCATCCATCTCCAAACCCTTGTTTCCATAATCGTCATCGTAGTATTTCTCCATGTTGCCCGCCATGCCACGACGACCAGGAAGGTTATTGGTGGCAGCGTAGTCGTCCCACCGTTGCAACGGGACGCTCCGCGGATCAAAGCCTTCGTCCTCCAAGGCCACAATCTGCTTGTTGCCCTTTTCTCCAATGACAATCCTAGTCGTACCCCAGGTGAAGTTGTCCTGGTTCCAAAACGAATAGATAGGGAGGACAAAAGAGTAGATGGGAAAGGCCAGAAGATAAATCAACATCCAGCCGATGTGCTGCCATTGTCGTTTGAGAATGAAAATGACGGCCTGAAGGCCATAAACGGCTGCTATCATGATGATCGAAATCAACGGGAATTGTCCAGTATGCGTTGCAACGCGGTAGATTAGATAGCCCAAATAACCACAGGTAGCAGGCAGGATGATCGTTCCGAAGAGATCGATGAAGACAACAAAACGCATACTGAAGCAACAAAAGCCGCAAAGGTCTGGCAACCACACCAATTCCGCTAGGTTATGGACGGTGGAATTAATCCACCGACGTCTCTGAGACAGGAGCACGCCCCACGTCTCCGGCGCGGCGGTGCTTGCGTAAGCGTCCGGTACGAATTTGTAAGACATCTGCGGAAAGTGTTTCGTCATAAGTGTTGTAAGATATCGATCCTCTCCAAGCGCAAAGAGATTCTTCTTGTGCAAGGTATCCACGTTACAGGCGTTGTAGTCATTGATGACTTTATCGGAGATGATCAATGGCCGTCCTTTATCGACAGTCCGAAGTCGATACATACAGAAACTGGGAACCTGTCAGCTGAAATCACGACTAAAGGTAGAGGAGGATTACCATCCCGGCAAACATGTGACGGAACCGAACAGAGACTCGAAAGCCTTGGCCAGATGATGTGATATATAGTACTCGTAAACTTGGATCATCGTCCACCAACTCCGCTCCTCGTTCTCCAGGCTGGTCTCACCGCAAATTCCCGCAATCTTAGCATCATTGGCGCAACTGGCAACGAGGCGATTCAATGAATCTTCCTTTACGCTGGTATCTGCATCCACCATAAAAAGGTACTCATACAGCTCAGGGTCCACGCCAATGATGTTGTTGATTTGGTGAAACATTTCAAGCTCGAGTGGTGACATTGGCGAGCGGTGGTGAACGCGATTGAGGAAACTGAGCAGCATAACTTGGGAGTCTCGTTTCCCGCGGTTCCCCGGCTTTGGCTTGATCTGTTCGGACTCCTTGCCTACCTTGACTATGACAATATAGGGGACCACGTTCCCCTCATATTCATAGAGACCGGAGTAGACCTTGCCATAATTAAGTTGCTCACTACCTTGCCCGATCGACTTGAAAGGTAGCGCTGGCGGATCGATTCTAGGATCAACCCCTAGAACATCGAGCACGATCTTCGGCGTGGGTCTATCGTTACCGCCACCGACAATCATACCATCACACATTACGCAGATTAATTTCCTCTTGTTATCATATTGCAGGGCGGTCAAAGAATCGAGACCTTTCCGCAGCTGATCTTCGCCTTCTGTGTATGCTGGCACCTGACAGATCACGAACTTATCCTGGGCTGCAGGCCTGCTTTTTGACCCAAACTGAAGAGCAGAGAGAAATTTGGTTAGGATGACAGTACACAGGATGATTGTGAAAGCAAGTAGAATATAATTGTTGACCTGACATCTTGGTGTATCCCTGAAATCCGTCTTTCCCTCGTAAAAGGCATTGTCCATGCAGTCCAGTGTTTTTTGATACCTAGGGTCGTTGAATTTCCACTGGCTTGTAATGTCGCTGCCAGCGTTTTGTTGTATCACATCTGAAACTTCCTCAGGAATGAAGGAATACATGCCAATATTTCCCATGGTTTTTCGGGTATAGAAATAATCCGTCAAGTCGTAGATCTTGCCACTCAGGATTACCCACGTCCTAGCATCGTTTTGTCCTTGAGAATAGACAGATCCCTTTTTCGTCACAAGATCTCCTTTGTAATATTCTTGGATTTTGGGTAGGAACCTGTCAGTGTACCAGTTGATGTCATGCAACTTGGTGGTAGTATCTGGCTGATTGATCGGACCGGATTTGTGTATGGCTGCAGTATTTTGAATGGTATTACTACTGTTCACGAGGAGAATGGGTGGCGCACTATCGCTAGTCACAAGAAATCTGCAGGCCGTAGACAAAGGTGGTGGAAAATACTCGTCGAGATTCATTCCGGCAAATGGCTGCATTGAAGACTTGTCGGCGACAGGAGCGAAGTCTCCATGCGGCACCTTCCAGAATTTCGAAATATCGTAAACCTTGCCGTGGATACTGACCCAGAAGTCGTTGTCACCAGTATGGTACCCGACTTCCTTTGCATTCCAAGCCTTGTCCATGTTGGGACATAGCAGCCTCCCGAATTCCACGATATAGAAGACGACGGTAGCGTTGAGCAAGAATATGAGCAAGACCAAGACCAACTTCTCCCTCCAGGCGAAGCGAACATCTGGCCGCTTCATCCGACCGATATGACGTAGTAAAAACGAGGGTATCCAGAAGGTCAGCGCCCAGACAAAAGCAACCCAAACACGGCGGGACTTCTCCACAGGCTCGGCAACGATGGCCTTTGGGTGGGCTAGTTCGGGGTCATTGGCATATTCCCCGGTTTCATCATCGTAGTAGGTGATTTGTCCTCTTGTGTCGTCTCCCTTAGCACCAAGACCATAGTCGCCGGGCATGGTATTGAGGGTACGCGCCATGGTAGGGGCGATGGATTTAGCTGCACCCAAAACACTTTGACCCATCGTAGCTCTGCTCTGCTGCCGTTTCAATAAGTCATCTCGACTGCCATTTTCCTCGTACATTGGGGGAAATAGTCCGCTCCCGTGTCGCTCGGGCGTCCCGGCAGGATATTCGCTCTCCATGCCTCCACCACCTATCGTTTCAAAGGGGTTCTGTGCGTAGACGGAACTTTCCATTGGCTTTAGATCCAGCATGCTTTCTGCCTCCCACCATGCTGACTCGCGGATCCAGACCCGCTCGTGTCCTACAACAACCTCTCCGTTGCTCCAGCCACGTTCAAGTATCCAGCTTTCGACACCATCTCGGCCTTCCTGACAGCCAAGCCTGGAATATCGTGTGCAAAACTCTTCCAAGTCAAAGTCAGCGGTAAAGTCTAGACTTTTGTTTCGATAATTCGCCCATTCTGGGAGCCTCCATGTCCGAAGCTGCTTGGAGACTGTTCCAGCCGACCAGGCTGATGTTGTGGAAGCCAAAGTACCGAGACTACTAAGCGCTTCGTCTGTTGGGTGTAGAGCCAGATGGTACCAAATCCTGCTGCTTCCAAGTACCGTTGGGAGATCCATCCGGGCGTTCGTGCCACCCGCAATCCCCTGTCCTTCTACCGGATACAATATTTTCCTAAGGAATCCGCCTACTTCTGCTTCTAACCCAACTTTCTCTAGGACCTCCTCTTGGCGCTCTCGCTCCAGTGCTCGATCACGTGCCACCGGACCATGGGTCAGGCCCATATCAGCAGCAACGTCTGACACAGCGTTCTGCATGTCTCTGACGATAGATGTACCAGGAGCCGTAACATCGATTCCGTCTTCTTTCATCTCTGCATTGATACCCAAATTACCGTCAAAAACACCACGCAGGGCCACGGCTTTGCCAAGATCTTGGCCAGGTATTTCGACCACTGTGATGTTCACGGTATCACTGTCGTCCTCGTCTGTCCTGGGAGTCCTAGCGCCAGCCGCGCTATCACTTGAATCATCTCCATCCTTGTGTCTTTGTAATTCGGCAGAGATAGCAAGGTTGGCTTTCATCAAAACCCAATCGACCAGAGCCTCGTAAATACCCGAGAGCAGAATACCTCGTTCGTCTGTGCTACATTTCCGCATGAGTACCTCGGGCTCAAGTCCCAGGAGGCCACCGACATCTTCACATATTTCTTCCAGGTCTTCTTGATCGATCAAAAGGCCAAGCGTTTCCCCCAGCTTGAGCAAGCCTGCGAGGGTAGAGATCAAATGTCGGTGAGCGGAACCCTTGATTCCAATCTCTTTCAGTGAGGATCGAAAGTCTTCCGCCGAAGCCGTGTCATCAGCGGCAGGCAGATAGGTTGGTGGCGTATACGTGCCGGACCTGTTGAGTAAGGAATATGCGGAAGGATGTTTTAGACTCAAAAATTCCCTTTCTGCTGGGGTTGAGGCGGATGTGAGGAGGTAATAGAATACATCGAATGCTCGATATCCTTCTTCTTGGGACAAATGGAGGAGTCCGCTACGAACATCAATACCAGAGTGCGAAAGTGACAAGGATGCGGCGCTGATGTTGCCTGCAAGAGTCAGACTGAATGTAGCTGCCAGTGCCGCATGCCTTGGAGTTGTAGGATTGTATGGCGTGACACAATGTGTGAATGGCCTCAAAGCGGCTAGAGCTATGTGGAGAGAGGATGGTACTGCCAAGGGGAGTGCAGATATGAAGGGCGAGAGTAGAGAGGGAGCAGAATGATGCAAGGATCTAACAAATATCATTTAGCACTTGCTTTCAGACCTTGCTTCCTAGGAGGTCTTACCCTAGGACGACGCAGCCGTCCTCTGCTCGCCGCCGAGCATGTTCGTATACTTGCCTTGCGAGCTCGCTGTCAACTGTTCCCCCATGCTGACCTCCAGGACCGGGATTGGCAGCGGTCAGCCAGGTATTGATTACCAAGGTTGTACTTGCGTCAAGTCGATATGGTTGGGCGGAAGCGTAGGCGGTGTGTAATGCATTGAGCAGGGTGGTCGTCGATACTTGAGTCGACTGCTGGGCTGTAGAGCGGGCGCCAGTGGGGGTGGAGGCTCCCGAATATGTTGACGTGCGATTGAAGGGGGACATCGACATGTTGTGGATCTCAATCCAATCTCAGCCCCAAAGGGCTCCTTTGGATAGATCCCAATGATAGGCTCTCTTGGTCTCGGCCGTGAAAGTCGTTGACGGATGCGAAGAGGTAATAATTCGAGCCTCTGAGGGGCTTCGCAATTGATGGCGAAAGTGTAGAGAACCGGGAGCTAGAAGAGCGAAAAAAGCAGTCTCGCACAGTAACGAAAGTGAGAAGCGAGTGAGGGAGTTGTAGGGAAGAAAACGAATGGGACCACAGCGGGAATGAATAATCTTCTGCTTCTTCTCCTGACAGCGAGATGAAGGAGTGGGATGGTAGATGATGGCGCTGTTGTGGTTGTCGTGGTCGGCGCCCAGAAAATCAAACAAGGCTAAAGAAGGCTAGATCGGGGCTAGCTGGAGCCCCTGCCGATTGCCTCGCACCCTCGTTGACCGAAATAGTAACGCGCGTTATATACTCTTGGGTCAGCTCGTATTCACCCCAACTTCTTACTGTACCTTATTGTTTATGTGTGGAGTAGGTAGAGAGTAACTGAGTACGTGGCCTGCATGGCTACTCCAAATTACAATCTATCGAGGCATGTCAGTCATTACTGATTCATCCTCAATAACCTTCAAGCCCCTTGTGTGGATCTTCGCTTTTGGATGTTACGCAGGACGACGCTCCGAACCCATGGTGCACACAGCACTAGTGGGCTAGTGGCTAGTTACCCGTCGTCGAGGGATTATCTCCTGAAGTCTCTTGTACTATGTAAACAAATCGCACCTCTAGGAATATATTCTAGAGTACGGACTATGTACACTGTAGTAAAATCCTTTCCGGTGCAAAGTAGTGTTATCTGGTGTATATCTTGCCAATTCTTGTAGACCTTCTTAGTCAAAGAAGGAGATCCAGGGGGCCTCAGGGAGACTGTGGCAACGTGCATCTCGTAAAAGAATCGCGTTCCCGGGGCTAAACACTAAATTTGGGGATCCACTGTGCCACTCCATACGAGTAAAGGTATTGCTAGAACAACCACCAAGGACCTGCTGCTCTTCCGCCTTACGACAACGACCTGATCTTCCCATTCTGACCTCTGTACAGCTGTTACCATCTATTAAGACACATTCGCTTCTTTGCGCATACCTTCGCTATCTGGGACCGCCCTTCATTCGTTGGGAACACCTTGAAATACCTTTCCGCGGCACTATCCCTACAATCTATCCACCTTTATCCACGGTATCACTCTTATCTACGTTCATTCTGCACTGATATCCCATTGATCCATTGCCACGGCTTTTCGAGATTGGCTTCCCTGTCCTTATACTCCTTACGACCACGGTGGTTTGCCGCCCTTGGATATCCTTGGCCAAGGGCCTTGCTTCTAAGCCAGCAGCATGGCTCTCCCCTCTCTTAATGCTTCGACTCCCTCGCACGCACAACCGTCGTTACCTGCTTTGCCCGCTCATCTACAGTCGGACACTCATTTGACTGCGCACCTTGCAAGTCGTTTTCACGTCTCCCTCCCAGTGTCGAAATTATCATCTCAGGCCCTCGTCTCCCTTAATACCTATACCTCCTCGACAAAGGGTCCAGATGGAGGAAGTGTGGGAAGTGCCATGGGCGAGGCCGAGGACTTGGCCGGAAGAGCTTGGGCAAGGCTAGGCGGACGAGGTGAGAATCAAGCGGTGGTCTTCTTGGGCGAATCCGGTTCCGGCAAGACAACCATTCGCTCTCACCTGCTCTCTTCGATACTCTCCTTTTCCTCCACGCCGCTATCCACCAAGCTCTCTCTCGCCGCTTTCGTGTTTGACACACTTACTACAACGAAATCTCTCACTTCTCCAACTGCTTCAAAAGCCGGGCTCTTCTACGAACTGCAGTATGACGCTTCATCAACGATGAACCCAACCCTCATTGGAGGGAAGCTGCTCGACCATCGACTAGAAAGAAGCAGGATAGCCTCCGTTCCCACTGGCGAACGAAGCTTCCATGTACTATACTACCTCTTGGCCGGGACTAGCCCTGCAGAGAAGGCACATCTAGGCTTGGACCAACCAGGCATCGTAGCAGAAGGCGGCGTCGGCAACAGGTCGTCTGGCAACATAGGTCACAAAAGGTGGCGATATCTTGGTCACCCCACACAGCTCAAGGTCGGAATCAACGACACCCAAGGTTTTCAGCATTTCAAGACCGCTTTACGGAAATTGGAATTCCCTCGAGGAGATGTTGCTGAGATATGCCAAATACTGGCAAGTATTCTTCACATCGGCCAATTGGAATTCACTACAAGCCAGTCGACGCTTCCTTCGGCCGACGATAGCGGCGGCTACTCCCATGAAGGTGGCGAGACGGTGACTACAGTGAAGAACAGGGAGGTTCTGGGGATTGTGGCTGCTTTTCTAGGGTTGAGTGCGCAAGATCTAGAAACCAGCATTGGCTACAAGACGAAGACCATCCACCGGGAACGAGTCACAGTCATGCTCGATCCTAAGGGAGCTCGAGAGAACGCAGATGAGTTGGCACGAACCCTTTACTCTTTACTAGTTGCATATGTCATTGAGCATATCAATCAAAGAACGTGCGCCGTGGAAGACCAGGTCGCGAACACCTTATCGATCATCGACTTTCCGGGCTTTTCGCAATCGGCATCGACCGGTTCCGTTTTAGACCAACTCCTCAACAATGCGGCCACCGAGACGCTTTATAACTTTGCTCTTCAGAGCTTTTTTGAGAGGAAAGCCGACTTGATGGAAAGTGAGGACGTCAGTGTTCCAGCAACAAGCTACTTTGACAACACCGACGCGGTCCGCGGATTACTCAAGCATGGTAATGGTCTCCTGAGTATACTCAACGATCAGACGCGACGCGGAAGAACGGACTTGCAATTTTTAGATAGCATTCGGAAGCGGTTCGAAAACAGAAACCCGGCGATAACTGTAGGCAGCGCAACAGCCAAATTGCCTAGCAGCAACTTTTCTACCCACAACCCTGCGGCATCCTTCACGGTAAGGCACTTTGCTGGTGAAGTTGACTATCCAGTCAATGGGCTGGTGGAAGACAATGGAGAGGTTATCCCAGGAGACATGATGAATCTGATTAACTCCACCAAGAGCGACTTTGTCCGAGAGTTGTTTGGGCAGGAAGCATTACACACCGTAATGCACCCTAACGAGAAGACTGCAGTGCTGCAGGCCCAAGTAAGTTCGAAGCCTTCCAGAATGCCCAGTATGGCACGCAGAGGTGCCAGGCCGAAAAGGCTTGATGCACGTTCTACCAGCAACACTCGATCGAATGAGGAACTCGATGCCTCGACTGGAGGCCTGCAGAAATCATCTGTTGAAGGCCGCAAAAAGGATCCCATCTTTGGTCGTGTGGATCAAGGTGCCTCGGGCCAGTTCCTCTCGTCGCTGGAGAACATCACGAAATCTATCTCCTCTACCAACACTAATCCCTATTTCGTTTTCTGTCTCAAACCGAACGACCGCCGTATCGCCAACCAATTCGACAGCAAGTGTGTCCGCAGCCAGATACAAACATTTGGAATAGCCGAGATCAGTCAGCGCTTGCGTAATGCAGACTTTAGCCTGTTCTTGCCTTTTGGCGAGTTCTTAGGCCTTGCTGAAGGGAACGACATCTTGATGGGCAGTGAAAGAGAGAAAGCAGAGATGGTTTTGAGCGAGAAGAGATGGCCTGGCAACGAAGCTCGCGTGGGCACCACTGGCGTCTTCCTTAGCGAAAGGTGCTGGGCCACGCTTGCAAAATCTGGCGAGAAGGATTTCACTGGAGGACGGTTCTTCGACACCGATGCCAGTGACCTTGGTGAGAATGTGGCAACTCCCACAGAGGGCAACAATAGAGGCTTTGACGATACCCGAGTCAACCTCATGGCATCTCAGCCGTCTCCTGGGGCTTTCATTTACGGTGACGAGACAAAACAAGGTTACTTTCATGGCCGCGAAGTCGACGCTAAATCAGAGGCGGGCGCCTCAGCCTTCAATGCTGGCGATATGTTCCGCAACCTGGAGACAAGGGAACAAATGGCTGTTAAGGGCAGTCAGAAGAAAATGGAGGAAGTCGATACTGTGCCCGTCACAGGAAGTCGGAAACGATGGGTGGCCCTTGTCTACCTCTTGACTTTCTTGATCCCGGACTTCCTAATCAAGTGGGTCGGTCGAATGAAGCGGAAAGACGTCCGCATGGCATGGCGTGAGAAGCTTGCTATCAATCTGATGATTTGGTTGGCCTGCGGTTTTGTTGTCTTCTTCATCGTCATTTTCCCTCAACTCATATGTCCGCGTCAATACGTCTATTCCGCTGCAGAACTCTCCGATCATAACGGTAAGAACGGTCATGAATCATACGTTGCTATCAGGGGTGAGGTGTATGATCTGGGGGCCTTTATTCCTAGTCACTACCCCAGTATTATCCCTCGGGCCGCGTTGCAAAAGTATGCTGGTATTGATGCCACAGATCTTTTCCCAGTGCAGGTCAGCGCCCTTTGCAACGGTGTAAATGGCGAAATTGATCCTAGCGTCACGCTCGACTATACTCCTACAAACGTATCAGGTTCAGCGAATGTCATCAGCAGTACAGACCAGAATGCCAAGTATCACGATTTCAGATATTTCACCAATGATTCTCGTCGTGATTGGTGGTATGAGCGACAAATAGAGCTCCGGGCCCAATACAAGAAAGGCGAGGTTGGATATACTGCCAAATATATCAGCCAGCTCGCAAATAAGAAGCAATACTCCATTGCAATATTGAACGATAAAGTATACGACTTTACCGACTATGTCAAGGGAGGGCGCCGGCTGAAAGCTCCACCAGGGAAAAAAGTCACTCCGAAAGCTGATCCAGATTTCATGGATCCTCTTGTGGTTAATCTATTCCAGTTAAGTTCTGGCTCCGATGTGACAAAGAATTGGGATGGACTAGCCATGTCCCCTGATGAGAAGGGCCGGATGATGACCTGCCTTAACAACCTCTTTTTTGTTGGTGCCCTCGATACGAGAGATTCGGCCAGGTGCCTTTTCGCTCAATACATACTTCTGGCCATCTCAATTCTCCTCGTCACCGTCATAGGGTTCAAATTCTTTGCAGCTTTGCAATTTGGAAAGAAGAATGTGCCTGAGAATCTTGACAAATTCGTCATATGTCAAGTACCTGCATATACCGAGGATGAGGACTCTCTTCGCCGAGCCATTGATTCCGCGGCAAGGATGAAGTACGACGATAAGCGCAAACTTTTAGTTATTGTCTGCGACGGAATGATAATAGGACAGGGCAACGACAGGCCTACGCCAAGGATAGTCTTAGACATCTTAGGTGTCAACGAGACTGTTGATCCCGAACCCCTCAGCTTCGAGAGTTTGGGCGAAGGGATGAGACAACACAATATGGGGAAAGTGTATTCTGGCCTGTACGAGGTGCAAGGTCATATCGTGCCATTCTTGGTGGTGGTGAAGATTGGAAAGCCCTCCGAGGTCTCGAGACCTGGAAACCGCGGCAAACGTGATTCTCAGATGGTCATTATGCGATTTCTTAATCGTGTGCATTACAATCTACCAATGACTCCTCTGGAGCTGGAGATGCACCACCAAATTCGGAACATCATCGGTGTCAATCCTACCTTCTACGAGTTCATGCTACAAATTGACGCAGATACCGTGGTAGCACCTGATTCGGCCGCACGCATGGTAGCTGCCTTCCTTCATGATACTAGACTGATTGGCATTTGCGGAGAGACTGCTTTGTCAAACGCCAAGTCATCCTTCACCACTATGATCCAGGTTTACGAGTACTATATCTCCCACAATCTGACGAAAGCCTTCGAGAGTTTATTCGGGTCTGTGACCTGTCTACCGGGGTGCTTCACAATGTACAGAATCCGTGCTGCAGAGACTGGCAAACCCTTGTTTGTCAGTCGCGAGATCGTCGAATCATATTCGGAGATCCGAGTGGACACACTTCACTCAAAGAATCTGCTCCACTTGGGTGAGGATCGATTCCTAACGACGTTGCTCCTCAAACACCACCCCAAGTATAAAACTAAGTACACTTTCAACGCCCATGCCTGGACCATTGCCCCCGACAGCTGGAAGGTCTTCATGTCACAGCGAAGAAGGTGGATAAATTCGACTATACACAACCTGGTTGAACTTATTCCACTTCAGCAGCTATGCGGTTTCTGCTGTTTCAGTATGAGATTCATTGTCTTCCTGGACCTCCTCAGCACGATCGTCCAGCCCGTCACAGTAGCTTACATTGTTTATTTAATCGTCAAAATAGCCATCACCCCCGATGTGGTACCTGTGTTGGCTTTCGTACTACTGGGCGCCATTTACGGGCTTCAAGCAATCATCTTCATCTTACGGAGGAAGTGGGAAATGATTGGGTGGATGATTATTTATATCATAGCTATGCCTGTGTTTTCGCTTGCTCTGCCGCTGTACTCATTCTGGCACATGGACGACTTTTCCTGGGGTAATACCCGCCTGATTACTGGTGAGAAGGGCAAGCAGGTGGTCATTTCGGACGAAGGCAAATTTGATCCGGACTCGATACCGCACAAGAAGTGGGAGGATTACCAGGCCGAGCTCTGGGACGCCCAATCACAGCACGACGATGGTCGATCCGAGATCTCGGGCTACTCGTACGGTACCAAGTCTTACCAGCCGCCACACTCGGAGTACGGATACCCGCCATCGAGGCCGATGTCCCAGATGGAGATGCCAAGATACGGGTCCCGCTTGTCTCTGGCGCCGTCCGACATGATGAAGCGCGGCTATCCCGACAACATGGAGATGGCCGATCTCTCGGACCTACCCAACGACGACGCGATCTTGGCGGAAATCAGAGAGATTTTGAAAACGGCGGATCTGATGAGCGTGACGAAGAAGAGTATTAAGCTGGAGCTGGAGGGTAGGTTTGGTTGTAATTTGGAACCGAAGCGGGCGTATATTGGGAGTGCTACGGAGGCGATATTGAGTGGCCAGCTTTGAGGTTTATGTTTTTGGGTTGCGAGATTATATGATGGGATGAAAAATAGGCAGCATTTGGGGAAGGAGTTGGTATGGGCGTCTATGTACATGGCAGCGCAAGGAAAATTGGGGTTGCATTGGGTGGTGGAATTCAATCCTGGAATCTGGTGGAGTCTGTATACTTGACAATCGGAGCGCTGTGTAATATGGTACCTTAGCATTGGCCAAACAATTTTCGAGAGCAAGATATCTCATAGAATATGCATCGTACCTATGCCCCCAAAGAAAGCCCTTGAACATGCGCTTTCTAGGACGAGAGGAAGGTACTTAAGGTACTTATGTCAATATTTTCTTTCCCCTTTCCATCTGTTGAAATCGAGCAAAGTATGTTGTATCACAGGCCCATCGGAGGCAAGGGGAACGATACCGATCTTCGATGTTCTAACATTCTATACAACCAGAACGGTATGATTATTTCGGCACTACTTCCGTTCCCCGACAAATCGATACTAACTAGCGCCTATACATGTTGTACACCCTCCCACTTCACTCTCGATCACCACTCCCCGGCGAGGCTAAAATAATCGAGTAAACTTGATGAAAATGTAGGTATGAATACCGCGACTGCTCCACACCCCGCACGCACTTTACTCCAGTAAATCCTCAACTCTGCACCCTCTTCTCCCGCTTAAAACACAAAAACTCGCTCCTCGTCCCCTCCCTCAGCCTCTTCAAAATCAGCCTCATCTCCGGCAACTCCCCCTGCAACTTCTTACTCGCATCGGGCGTCGTGCCCTGATCCAACTGGATGTAAATCTCAGACTGCGTGTCCCCCGCCTTCTTCGTCGTGTACTGGCTCATGGTCTGGGCGACGAATTCCACGTCCAGCGTCGCTTGCATCAGGCCCGCGAGCGGGTAGCGGGAGCGCTGCTTGAAGGCGGACAGGAAGGCGGCGGACATTTGCTCGAGGAGGTGGGAGAGGATGCGGTTGGTCAGTGGGGCGGCGGTGGTGGAGACTTCGGTGTGCACGTAGACTAGGAGTAGTAGTGCTTCGTATACGTATGGTTTTACTGCTGATGGGCGTACGGATGTGGGTAGCCAGTCAGGGGAGGATATGCCGGCATGTACGATTTCCGAGAGCTGGGATGCGGTTGGTTGCGTGTAGGAGTTGAACAGGTGGTCGGAAATTTGAGAGAGGGCATCGCGTATAGTCTTTGATTCTTCGGTCAAAGTGATGGAGAAGTTGATCTCGAATTGGGAAACAAGGCTTGGGACAATGGCTTTTTGGAGCTCAGCAAGGTTGGAGAGCGTAAGGAGCTTGCGAATGTTCTTCTTTTCGGTCAGCAAGTAATCGTACGGGAACACATCGCGACCTACCTTGCTGTTGCCATCGATACCTCCTGCAGCAGTATTCACGATGGTCAGGTCGTCTACTTCTACCTTACCTTCCTCGCTGCTAGACCTGGATCGCTCCGCGTTCTCAACCATTCCAGACAATGTCTTGTAGATGGACGTGAGAAATTGTGTTCTGACCATCTGCACCAATTTGGCGGGTGGAGGTGACACCAATCCAGGGGAGCCGGACTTGGTAAGCGTTGCTTCAGGGATGTACAGGATTTTCTGCATTCCCGCAAAGACTGTGCTCTCAAACATTGCAAACCGGTGAGGCATGTTCGTCAACGCCGGCTGGTCGCTTGCCCTCGACCAATCCTCTAGATGCTTGAACGTCTCCGAGTCATTGCCCCATGCCGCACAGGACGCTCGCGCACAACGTTTTCGTGCAGCATTGATCATCGTCTTCAATTTCTCGGATTGGGTATTTGCTGCAGCCACTGGGCGCATGTTAATCATGCCGCTAGCCGCTGAGCTCAACAATGCCAAGGCCTTTTCGAAATAGTGTACTCCACTCAAAGAGTTTGCGTAAGGGGGCCAGAAGGCAAATTCTTCCCACGCTTCACCTCGTCGAAGCGAAGGGGGCGGTGGGTGGTTCGCATCGAAGTTGAACCGGGGATTCTGATGAGCGAAGGGTGAAAGAGAGGCAGACTGATTTGTAGCGGAGTTGGGCAAATTCGGTGTATTCGGCACGAGAGTAGAGATGTCTTCAATTGGAGGCTCTGCAAAGAAAGCGAAAACACCGTCTTGCAACATCCCCACAAGCTCAACAGCGCCCTTCTGCAAGGCGCTAATTCCGTCAGTAGACAGTCGGTGATGCTTTCGGCTCACACCATCGATACCTATTGGCAGCGTCTTCTGTACCTTACCATCAATGAAATTCTGGGCTTTGCCCCAAAATTCAAGCACCTCTCCCAGTAAGCCTCCCTGGACTGACAACAGATTTTTCAATGAATTGTAGATGAGGTCCCAAAGCTCCAGTACTGGAGGAGTGTCTAAGTTGTTGTTCTTGTCATTGAACTCTTTCTGAGCGGGGTTCTTCAAATAAACTGCAACGACTGCTGGAGCCGGTGGTTCGGAGTTGGCAAGTTGTCTTCGAAGGACTTCAATTTCTACTCTAGAGCGCTCAAAGGTGGCAGTGATCTTATTCTTTAAATGGTCATATCGACTGAGTAGCCAAAACCATATCGGGTTTTCCTCTGTTCCAAGCTCCAAAAGAATACTAATTAATACAATATGCTCATCCGGTGCACTTCGTCCGGGTGGGACTGCCGAGTTGGGTTGCACACTGGTCAATTTCCGCCATACCTCACGCTTGAAATTGCCAATTCGATCCTCAACTTCTGACCACACTCTTCCAGTGATGACAATCTGGTGAATCTGCGAGTCCGTGAGCCGTGTCCGCATACGCGTGGCGTTTTCGGCGATCTGTTTGGCCTCTTCTGCGTATTTTCGAGCTCGAGAGTATTCTTCAACCAAACCGTCATAGTCTCTTCGTCTTACGCAGTCGGAGACACTTTTGCCCACTCTGAAGATTCCTTCGCTTTTTCCGAGGGAGTCCAATACTCCCTTCAAAGTGCCCTCTCGTTCCCGACCACCCAGGGCTGGACCCCATATCTCTTCCGCCTTCACAGCAACTTCAATGAGAGGAGCCTTGATGCCTTGTACACCATACTCGCTTTCCTTCGTCAGGGCATTCTTTTTCTTATCGCTCGGTAATGGCTTGTGCACACCCTTCCCAGGGATTGGAGGCCCTTGCCCGCTAATATTCCTAAAATGTGTACTTCCCCTGCTGGAAATCCGAGTGTGAGTTCGAGGAGATCGGTCCGGCTCTGGCTCGGCACCTTGATTACGCATTTCGGCGTAGACATTATCGATCGTCGTTTTGGCTCGGACGAAGCGCTCAAAGTTAGACTCCACAAGGACTTTCAAGGATGCAGACTTTTGGTCGATAGATCGGGAGAGCAGGTCCAGACCTTGCAGTAATTCCTGGGTGGAGGCAGAGGAATGGACTTGAGAAAGATATAAATTTGGTGAGAATGTGGTAGACGAGAGGAGGAACCTATTCCCTGAATGCAATCAGCACGACCCTTTCTCGGTCTTTCAACACCTCACTCAGTCGAGAATCATCTTCAACGGGCAGGCCCTTCTGCCTTAGAACTCTTATGACACTATCAGAAGCCCCCAGGGGATCTGGCTCATCTCTCTGTACCAAATTTTCCTGCCCGTCCCGTAGCTTTTGTGACCCTGGTACTAAGCTCCGTCGGCCGTCACTCCCACGTCGTTCAAGAGCTGAGTACCTAGATTTCGACCGTCGTATAGCAGCATTTGGACCATTGACAGCTTTGTCTTCTCCGGAATCCCCACTATCGTCATTTTCTGTAGGCCAAGTGCTAGGGAAAGGGTTCGTAAGGTTGTAGTGGTTCAGTATGGTATGTTCATCGTTCATGTTGGCAATTCTCCCATATACAAGGTGAAGAGTCAAGTTTCTTGGAAAGATTCAGGATTTGATTCCTAAAACGTCCAGTAGATGATTGGGAATTAGCGTGTGCAGTTTCAATGTCATTGGCGTACTGCAAGACCCTGACCCCGACCCCACAAATTGCAGCAAAAATTTGGGTTGATGTACTTATTAAATCAGTTATATCTTCCACGTACGTAGGCCGATTTCTATAATTTTTAAAGCATTATATACTATAGATAAATGCGCATCTTTTAGCCTACTTAGATATTTATTATGAGTCGTTATTACTAGTAGGCACGCGGTGAGCAAAATAATTCAGATACTTTAGTAGGGACCTCGGTTGCTACCCGCGTGGTAGGGTATGTCAGTAGGTAAACTTATAGGATCAGTCATATCTTCCACGTACGTAGACGGATTTTTATACTTTTTAAAGTATTAGATACTATAAATAAATACGTATCTTTTAGCCTACTTAGATAAATATTATAAGTGTTAAATATTAAGTAGAATAGCTATATAGGCGTAATAAAATCAGGAATTTTACTACAATTAGTGGGGTCGGGGTCAGGGTCTTGCAGCACGCCAATTAGCGTGTGCAGTTTCAATGCGATTAGCCTGATACAAGACCCTAACCACGACCCCACGAATTATAGCAGAATTTTAACTCGACGAACTTATTAAATCAGTTATATCTTCCACGAACGTAGACGGATTTCTATAATTTTTAAAGCGTTAGATACCGTAGATAAAAACATATCTTTTAGCCTACTTAGATATTTATTATAAGTCGTAGTTACTAAATAGTAGGGTATATTAGGAAGGTATAGGTATAGTGTAAGGACTAGTTAGGAATATAGTACTACTATCGACGTGGCGTCTATAGTACGTAGTAGTACTACGCTACCCCTTTACCTATAATATATAGAGGAGGGAATTCCCCCTAAAGGGAAGGTAGACTGACCGTCGAGTCGGGATTCGGTACCAAGAATTGGTACCGACCGAATACTCGGTACCAGCTCCGGGTACCGACCGAAATACTCGGTACTAGCTATTGGTACCGACTCGCCAAGGTATCGCCAAGACGCCAAGCCCCTAATAAAATAGTAAGGAGTACTAAATTTTTTCTAGAATTACCCCTATACTAAAAATAGATTTTTTTTTAATTAGAATTTTAATACCCCCTTTAGTTCCCTAGGGATATATATTACCTTTTTGCATTACCTTAAAAGAATTACCTTAGTTAGGCTAGGTAATAATAATAATAATGCTTAGTAATATAGTAGTATACTATAGATATAATAGTAAATACTACTATAAGAAGAAAATATTAGTAATATTATAGTCGTAGTTTTCCTAGAGATATGTATTACCTTTTTGCATTACCTTATTTACTATTAAGAATTCCCTAGGTAATAATAATAATAATAATAGAAGAAAAAATTCAAAAATATAGGAAGAAATATTACTAGAGAAAAATGTCTTGGCGATTCGAGTTAATACTTCGGTACTAATACTCGGTACCTACCTAGGTACCGACTCGAGGTACTCGGTACCAGATTTTGGTATCGAATCGCCAAGACTCGAGTCGGGTACCCGACTCGAGTTCGAAGTACCGACTCGACGCGGTTAGTCTAAGGGAAGGGTAGTAATTAGTCTTACTATTAATAAGAATAGAGAGTTTTATATATATATATACGTACTATTTATAGTACTTAATAGCTATATTATTATATAGTACCCTTATATTCTAATTACTCTACCCTATTTAAGGGTAGTAGCCTAACTATTAGTAAGATAAGTAGAGAGGGGATATTATAAGTATAAGGTAAAAAGGTTAGTTAACTAGTATAAATAACCTACCTAAATATAAGGGATTAAGCTTATAAAGATAGTAAGTCTTAAGAATTAATTAATAAATTAATAATAGATATATTATAATTATAATTAACTATCTAGGGGTAGCTACTAGGTATATAAACCTAGTCTCTACTACCTAAAACCTAAGAAGTACTATTATAAAGGATATAAGAATTTAAAGAAGAAGTCTTTAAAAGGTAGTAGATATAAGATCTATAATAATATTTATAAGAGTTAGAGTAGGAAATATATATTAATAATACCGCTTAAGCGGGTTATTAATATTACCTATTAATTGATTAATTAATTGATTGATTATACTCCTATGCTAGCTAAAGCTAATGAGGGTAGACTTTTCGAGGGGTACGCCTAGCGCACCTGTCGTTCGGGGAGAAACCCAGCTAAGGGATGAAAACTCCACCTACCATCCGCAGGCCATACTATTATTCGGCTCCTTCCCTCCCCCCCCCGACAGGCCTGCCATCGGGGCGGTATATCGAGGGGTCGGGTCTACCGTCTGTAACACCAAGGTTAATATTACCTATTATTAATAAAAGAATTAGAATTAAAGCGTCCTTAATATAGAACCTATATTCTTAGGTTATAAGACTTATATATATATAATAGGAAGTTAGTATAAAAATATTAAGAATAGTTTAATAATATAGTTAATATAATTAAAATAAGTATAACCTATTTTCTTAACAACTTTATAAAAATCTAATATATATTATAATATATAGCCCTAGACCTTAAGGCTATATAGTATAAGTATATAAAGAATATATTAAAGGATAAATAGTCTTAGGAATACTTTAATAGCTTCCTAATAAATTAAATAAAAAATCCTTAAAATTAATATCTAATAATTGGTAAGCGCTACTTAGAAGCTAAGTAAAAGGAATATTGAAAGATTATAAACTTTATAAATTACTTTACTAGGTTAGAAAGATAATTTAAGCTATTAATAGAGTATATACTTTATAATAACCTTCTAAATAAGTTATATAAAGATCTTTGTAATTAACTTAGAATATAACCTAATATCTTAGAGATAAGGGATACTCTTATTATATTAGTAACCTAATTAGAGCCTTATATAATACTACTTATATATAAAGATTAAAGGGATAATACTCCTATTAAAGGTTAATATCCTTAAAGAGGAAGAGGAAATTTTTAAGGGTAAAAAGATAATAACTTATATATAAAGTAAAAAGGACGGGGCGCTATTAAGGTATTATTATACCTTCTTTAAAGGCTTAAGCCTAACCTTTCTACTATTAAGTATTATAATTATTAAAAGAAGGGATATATAACTAAGGATTACTAGAGTATAAAATTAATAGTTATAAGTATTATAACTAATAAGCCTACGGCTAATAAGATATCTAGTAATAAGTTAGAGAAAGGCTTAAATTTAAAAAACCCCTAAGTATTATAATTATATCTACTATTATAATATAAGGGAAGAAGTAGATACGGCGACTTATTATTATAATATAAGTAGAGCTTAAGAGCTTATAAATAGAATTTACTATATTAATTAACTTTAAAGTAGATACTAATTATATTAATATATACTTAATAAAGGAGTAGGATTAAGAAATAAATATTAGCTCTAGTAATACCTTATATAATAGAGTCAAGAACCTAATATTATTACTAGGTTCTTATATAAGAAAAATTAAATTTATTAATTCTAATAATATTATATAATATTATAAGGGCGCCTTTTATATAATAATAAACCTTAATTATAACTTCTACCTTAGGTATTTATAGTTAGAGGAATAAAATCCCTAAGTAGATTAGCTTATATAAAACTAGTAATTCCCTATTAAGGAAAGTAATATTAAGGAGTACTTTAATACTATTAAAGCCCTAGAAGAGTAGCTTAATAGTATTATAAATATACTTAAGAGTAGGTAATAAAAGCCTACTACCTTAAGTTAAGCTCCCTCTAGAATTTTAAAAATTCTAAGATATCTTCTTAATTAAGAATATTAAGGCGCTATTAGCTTATATATATTATAATTATATAATTAATATAAAGGAGAATAAAGAACCTCCCTTTAACCTACTTTATAACCTATTAAAGAAAGAGTTATATATATTAAAGGAGTACCTAGAGTAGGCTTTAGAAAAGAGGTAGATTTATTATTCTATAAGTTTAGTAGGTATACTAATTCTTTTTATACTAAAAAAGAATAGAATATTATACTTATATATTAATTATAAGGCGCTTAATAAGATTATAATTAAGAATTACTACCTACTTCTATTAATTAATAAAATATTAATAAGATTAATTAGTATTAAGTACTTAACTAAGTTAGATCTTAAGGATATATATTATTACTTATAAATAAGAAAGGGTAATAAATAAAAGATTATATTCTATATAAGGTATAACTATTTTAAATATATAATTATACCTTTTAGACTTATTAATATACCTACCTTATTCTAAGTATATATTAATAAAGTCCTAGCGGGACTACTTAATATTATATATATTATTTTTTTAATAATATTCTTATCTACTTCTAGGATAAAAAGTCTTATATTAGAGTTATAAAAGTAGTATTATAATATCTTTATAAATTTAAACTTTATATTAACCTAAAGAAATATAAATTTATAATAATAGAAGTAGAATTCCTTAGCTTTATTATTAGTTATAACGGCGTATATATAGATCTATATAAAGTAGATATTATAATAGAATAGCTAGAACCTAGGAGTATTAAGGATATTTAGATCTTTTTAAGGTTTATTAATTTCTACTATTATTTTATTAAATACTATTCCTTTATAACCGCGGCATTAATAGATTATTTAAAAAATAATTATCTATATATTAAAAATAGAAAGTTAATATTAAGTAATATTATAAGAATAGTATTTAAGTAGTTAAAGTAACTCTTTTAAGAGGCGCTATTACTTATATATTTTAACCTTATAAGAGAAATCTAATTAGAGACTAATACTTTAATTCTAGCTATTATAACTATTTTATTATAAAAGTTCTTAATAAATATTAAAGGGGTAGAAGTAGAATAGTATCCTATTACCTTCTACTCTTATAAGTTATATTTAATAGAAACTAGATATAAGACTTATAACTAGGAACTACTTATAATAGTTAAGGTATTCTAGATATAAAGGTACTTCTTAGAAGGTAGCTTATACCTAATTATAATAATTTAAGGTATTTCTAGATAATATTATTATTAATAAAGAGATAAGTATATTAGGTAATAAAGCTTATAATATATAACTTTAAGATATATTATTATATAAGTACTAAGAACCTAGTTAATACCCTATTAAGGTAACTAGATTATATACTAATAATAGATAAAGAAGATACTTATCTATTAATATTATAAAATAAGTTAAAGAATATTAGATGTATTCCTTTTAATAAGTATTATATATATAATATTTATAAAGGTCTATAAGATAATAAGGCCTATAATTATAAATAGTATAAAAGGTTAAAGATAGAGCTTAAAAGGCCTTATACCCTAAAAATAGGGGAGAGTAACGCGCTCTTAGGGATATAAAGTAGTATAAGTAATAGCTTAAACCCTATTATAAGATAGTTTAATATTAATTAAATAGTACTTAGAAGGTATATTATAACTATATTAATAATAGAGCGTATATAAAATAAATATAATAACTTAATATTAAAGATACTCTAATATCTTTAAAAGGGAGATAAGAATATTTATAATAAGAAATAACTATTAAAGTCCTAGGGCTATAAAAAGGCTACTAATATATCTTTATTAATAGATAAGATAGAAGTCTTTTATAAGGGTAGTATAATTTTTATACCTAATAATAAAGTAATTAGATAAGAAATCTTAAAGCTTTATTATAATAACCCTTATATTAGCTATTACTTATAAAAGTATATATAAGAGCTTATTAAGTAGAAGTTCTATTAAAAATTAATAGGATAAGATATTCATAATTATATATAAAAATATTTAACCTATTAATTAATAAAGCCGCGTAGATATACTATTTATAATATACTATTATTATTACTAATACTTATAAGACCTTTTTAAGAAATTATAATAGATTTTATTATAAATCTCCCTCTAAGTAAATAAAAGGGCGGCGTTTATAATATAATCTTAATAGTTATAAACTATTATATTAAGGTAGCTAGGTACTTACTTATTATAAAGATAGTTAATACTATTAATATTATTAACCTATTATATTATAAAATCTTTTTAAGGTTTAATTAGCTAGAAGGTATTATTAGTAATTAAGGGATAATATTTATAAGTAGCTATATATTATTATATTAATATAAAAAGAAAGCTTAATACTACTTTCTACCCTTAAATAAATAGTTAAATAGAGAAATAGAATAGTACGCTTAAGTAGTATCTATACTACTATTCTACCTAGAGATAAGATAACTAGGTAGAGTTACTTTATTTAATAGAGTTTATATATAATTATATAAAGTATATTAATATTAGGTTACCTTTATATAAGGTACTTTATAACTACTTACCTAAGTTAGATATAAAGCTTTTAAAGCTACTATTAGGAGAAGTCCTATTAATATAAAAAAAGGTTAAATTACTTTAGAAATAAAGGGAAAGTTTAGAGTAGTACTTATATTAAGTATAAGCTATATAAGTAGAGTATATAAATAAATAGTAAAAGTAAAGATAATATAATATAAGTAATTATATCTTATTAAATATAAAGTATATTAAATTAGTATAAGTAACTAAGAAATTATTATAATATTATTTAAGGCCTTTTAAGGTCTTTAATTATATTAGTAGTTAGGTATATAAGTTATAACTACTTAATACCTTTTATATATATAATATCTTTTATATCTTACTTGTAAAGTTATATTAAGGTAATAATAAGAGTATTATAAAAGTTATATAAATAGAGCTTATAAATAATAAAGATAAATAGGAAGTTAAGGCTATTTTTAACTATAAAATCTCTTATAATAAACCTTAGTATTTAATAAAGTAGAAGGGTTAGTCTTATAATTATAATTAATAGTTATATAAATAGGACTTAATTAATATATTAAATATATTAAAAAGATTTAAGTAGGATTACTCTAAGGTATAAAGTTTATATTATATAAGAGGGGAAATAATTTCTATTATTATAAATAAAAAAGAAAAGATACCTAATATAATTAGACTATTAAAGGTATTATAAAAAAGGGCTATTATATTATATTAATAGTAGTATTAGGCCTATTACTATTACTACTACTAGTAATAGGAGTATCCTCTTTATTATCCTCTTCTTTATCCTTTATAATAGGAGGGAGGTACTCTTATAATATATTAGTAAGGCTTTAAAAGTACTTTAGAAGGGGAGATAGAGTAATATATATATATTAATAAAGAATATTAAGAATATCCTCTAAGGTATTTATAATATAGATAGTAATAGCTAGGTTAACCCTAATAGGAGCTATAATAGTAGCGGGGGTAGAGGAGGTATAATAAAGGTAGTAATAATACTATTAAATAAGCCTATTAAAGGTTTACTAGAATTTAGTAAGCTAAGGGGGGTTAAAGCTAGCATTTAAGGTAGTTATAATATTTAAAAATTAAAGAAGGCGCGTATAAGTATAATAAGTATAAATAGGAATCTCTTATTAATATTTAATATTAAGATCTTTATAATATTTATATTTTATTAAACTAAGGGAGGCGCGCGTATAAGTTATCTTATTAAAAAAATAAGTAAAGCTTTAATTAAAAATATTAAACTTATAACTCTTTAAATTAGAATATAATATAATAAAGGTATATTATATAGGATAATATAAAAATAGGCTAGGAGCGGCTTAATAGGGGAGGTTATATACTATTATAAGTAGAGGGGGTAGTAGTAGTCTTCTTTTAATTAGTAGTAAGAGTAAGTTTATTATTAAGGATTACTTATAAAATAACTATTAGAAGTATAAGGAGGTATAATAAGACGCGGAGGGGGTAATAATATAAATAAAACTAGAAAAGGACTTAGTATAATCAATAAAAAATAAAGATATTATAATTAGAAGAATAATATTAAAGTTATATAAAGAAGATATACCTTAAGTACTTAGTAAAGCCTTAATAGTAATAACTTCCTATTTACTTTAAAATACTAAGACTTCTAGCTACTTTTATAATAAATTAATAAAGGATAATAAGAAGTATAATAAGAATATATTATAATATAAAGATTATATATAAGAGTAGTATTTATAATTATTATAGTTTAATAAAACTATAGATTCTTTAAGGCTTAGCTTAGAGGGCCTTATAATTAATTATATTATTACGCTTTTATTAAAGGTATATTTTATTATTAAAGGAGTATCTTTTATAAATTATAACCTTTTATACTCTTAAAGCCTAAGAGCCTAGATAGGGAGATAATTATAAGGACTAGTTAGGAATATAATACTACTATTAACGTAGCGTTTATAGTATATAATAGTACTACGCTACCCCTTTACCTATAATATATAGAGGAGGGAATTCCCCCTAAAGGGAAGAGTAGTAATTAATCTTACTATTAATAAGAATAGAGAGTTCTATATATATATATATATACGTACCGTTTATAGTACTTAATAGCTATATTATTACGTAGTACCCTTATATATAGGTATAGCGGGTAAAGCTATACTAAGATATATAGATTTAGTAGGTAAACTTATTATATCTTCTACGTACGTAGACGGATTTTTATAATTTTTAAAGTACTAGATATTATAGATAAATACGTATCTTTTAGCTTACTTAGATATATATTATAAGTATTAACTATTAAGTAGTATAGTTCTATAGCTGCGATAAAATCGATAAAATCAGCGATTATTTTTTAATTTAGTAGGGTCGGGGTCAGGGTATTACAGCAGGCCAATCGCATTGAAACTGTACACGCTAAAATGACATTGAAATTACACACGCTAAAAGCTCGCGGTTCGTTACCTACGCTAGCGTTACCAAAACGCATGCCAAGCAAATTTCTGCAAGTAATTGCTTTACCTCCCGCATAACATCTCCGCCTTTATATTGTCCTCCATTGTCTGTAGCTTCTGTGGTTTCGTGTGCTGAGAGCACGCAGGATCAGCATGATAGCCAGACGCGCTTTCGCGCTCCCAGTGAGGAATTGCTTATGGAGAGCCAACGCGTCTCCAAGATGGATACCACTACTGGAACAGGTATGTCCGACAGCCTTGGTATATAATGGGGCTGAGCAGAGAAGCTAATGGTCTGCATGGTTGCTATAGACTCAGTCCAGGTCCTACTCTACCCCAAATGAGAAGAAAGTTGCCGAGTTTAAAGGCACCAAAGGCTCAGATGTACGATATATACAGTGCTTGATTTCTACATGGAATGCTCTTCGTCTTGAGATATGCTGGTGGAAAATGCTTACACGTTACGGGGAACAGGGCAAATACTTGGTGACGCTTATAGAAGGAGATGGCATTGGCCCGGAGATATCGCAGTCGGTCAAGGATATATTCGCAGCAGCCAAGGCTTGTAGAAGCCTACCCTGTTCAACACGATCTAGGCTAAGGACTGTCAGACTCCGATCAAATGGGAATCAGTAGATGTTACACCTCAGCTCAAAGGTGGAAAAACAGTCATTCCAGACAAAGCCATTGACAGCGTTAAAACCAACTTGGTTGCGCTTAAAGGACCTTTAGCTGTGCGATTGGAAAAGTCCTTTGCTCGATTGGAGTACTAACATTGCGCTAGACACCGATAGGGAAGGGTCACGTCTCCCTTAATCTCACTCTCCGCCGTACATTCAATCTCTTTGCGAACGTTCGACCCTGCAAATCCATTGCCGGTTACAAGACCCCGTATGACAACGTTGACACAGTTCTGATTCGGGAAAACACCGAGGGCGAATACTCAGGTATCGAGCATGTGGTGATTGACGGTGTAGTACAAAGTATCAAGCTTATCACTCGAGCGGCCTCGGAACGAGTTCTAAGATTTGCCTTTCAATATGCGGAGGATGTCGGCAAAAGGAAGGTCAGAGTCGTGCACAAGGCGACAATCATGAAGATGTCTGACGGTCTGTTTCTGAGAGTTGCTCGAGAGATCAGCAAGGAGTTTCCGAACGTTGAATTTGATGCCGAATTACTCGACAACGCATGCCTAAAGATTGTGACTGACCCAACGCCCTACAACGACAAGGTACTTGTGATGCCCAATCTTTATGGAGACATTCTCTCAGACATGTGCGCCGGTCTGATCGGTGGTCTTGGCTTGACTCCCTCTGGAAACATTGGAGACGAATGCTCAATATTCGAGGCCGTTCATGGTTCTGCACCTGACATTGCTGGTAAAAGTCTCGCAAATCCAACTGCTTTATTATTGAGCAGCATCATGATGTTGCAGCACATGAACCTGCACGAACATGCAAACAAGATCCAGAAAGCTATCTTTGATACCCTGGCGGAAGGAAAGGTAAGCCATTCGAACAGATGAATCCGAATATTTCAGGCATTGACAGCTGCAGTACCTGACGGGCGACCTGGGAGGGAAGGCGAAGACACACGAGTATGCAAAGGCCATTATCGACAGGTTGTAGTCTATGACGAGCGATGCGCTGTGCAAATACTGTACACTACCACTAGCAATGAGTCATGTGTTTCGGAGTCCATCTTCATAAGGTGTACATATATCGTCGAAAGCGAAGAGCGAACTTTCTTGGTTGAGCCACCGGTAGAGAAGATAATATGTTTAGGGCACCGTCAAGAGATACCAGGTCACGCATTTGGATACTGCAGGATGCACATAGCAACCGCATACGGAAACACTAATACCGTACTCCGCATTCTCGAGCTTCATCTGCTGAAGAAGTCTTGGAAAAAGGGTTTATGACACTGCTTGCAACATTGTGAATGTGGGTTGATGAAAATTGACGAGCTATGGTACGGTTTTCTGATACCTTCCACCATAGTCGTAGGATCATCAAAGGTTGCGGCAATTCCTCGATTGAACTACCCACGGACATGGGAGCGAGGTTTTCGTTATTCGTACATATACATTACGTTGACATGAATGAAATATTTATGGCCAGCAAGATCGTGATGATTGTTGTGCTGTGCGATGAGTGGGATATAAACCGATGGATTCGTTGCAGACTAGGTAGCTCTTCCAACTACCTCCTATCGCCTGGTAGCTCCGAAGTTTGGGTAAAGGTCCTAAGGAAGGTGATGTTCATGGTGATTGCTGCGTGCATGATCTGACCTGCACATGAGATTAGTACCCTCATGAAACGATCAATTTTCGAATATTGGACACGAAAAGCAGTGACACAACAACGCGAAATCGTCTAGTAGTACATCGACATAGTACCATCTCTAACCACATAAACCCCGTCCTCTATCCCAAAAATCCATGCACAGATACTATAAACCCACCCTAATCCCTATCCCCTCCACCTAACACCCCACTCCCCCTTAGCAAAACTCGTCTCGACAACCCTCCCATCCTGCACCGCTTCCACCCTCTTCCTCTCCTCCTCCTTCGCCCCTACTCCATCTCCACCCTCACGAGCAACATGAAAACCAAACGCCACACCCCTCCTCGCAGCCTGCCGTACCTGCTCGCGCTGCCTGGCAACTCTAAGACCATACGCTTGCGGCGAGAGCCCGGCTGCGTCGTTGGCGTTAGCTACGTTCGTAGTGCTTCCTAAAGGTGAACTAAAGGAAGCGGGAAGTCGAACACCTCCTCCCTCCTCCTCCTCATCTTCAGCTTCGTCCGACGTCTGCACATCACTCCCATTCGTCATACCGTCCTCCTTACCCCCAACCTCCTCACCCCCCTCCACATTCAAACCACCACATTCTTTTGTTGTGTGAGTGAAAACAGCTCGTTGCACAGTCTCACAGTACACAATCCGTCGCTCACGCTCATCGCCTAATAAGCGTACGAAAGCGTTTTCGATCTGTCTTTCTATGCCTTGGCCTGTCGGGGAGGGTTTCTCGCGTCGGCAGCGGTCGGAGCAGTACTTTTGCGGTGTGGAGGGTGGGGTGCGTGGGTTGGGTTTGCGGGGAGCTGGGGTGGGTGAAGGGGGTTAGAGATGGCGGTTTAGGGATGGGGGGGAAGATGTATGGGTATATATGTATATTCGTAATGAGGAACGGTACGGCCAATGTAGTTGAGAATGGTGTATACGCCGACATGTTCTTTTCATGGAATACGGATGAAATATACAGTCTATGACCGAAAGCATATATAAAAAACAGACTGACAACTCATTCAGTCCCAGACAAGTCACACATGTTTTATCAGGAAAGAAATATCCCAAGCCGGACTCCCTCACAATATCACAGAACAGACCCCAAGAAGAAGAAGACTTACAAATAATACGACCACAAGTATGGCAATACCTCGCATCCACCACCGGGGCAGATGCCGCCGCGCTCTTCGGTGGCCGTGTGGACATTGCGGACGTTATATTACAAATGTTTGGAGACAGAGGGTGAGTAGGGGAGCGGCGTCGAAGTAAGAAAGACGATGGTGGAAGCCAAATTGGAGCGCACAATATTCGTTGGGGGCGCTGCATTCAATGGAGGATAAGAAGGTGTTGGTGTGTGAGTTTTTACAAGATTCTGGAAATGTATCCTACGTGCGTGCCACCCCTTTACGCCTTTGACCTATATTTGAGAAGTTGATCGTCTAGCATCTACGATGAGCATGAAGATGTTGAGTACTCTATGTTTGAAGAACTTGTGCACAATCGTAAATGCACGAAAGTATGAAATTCGAGGGTCCACGCTTCTTAAATGCTCGCTATGATGCAGTCTACTATACAATCCTCCCATGGACAACATGCCACAATGTTTTCAAATCCCCAGATCCAGCGAGATGCATCCACCTCACGCTATATCATCCGCAACATCGTAGTCCTCGGCAGTATCATAATCTTCCACTGGCGCCGCCCTATGTGTCTCGCCATTATGCGCGTTCGTACCACTCATCCCCACGTCTCCACCAGCACCTGCTTGCTTCGCAGTTACCTGCGAGGTTGCAGGCGGCGCATTGTGCCAATTGAGCTCGGGTTTGCCGACATTCGGAATCTCTTTGGCGCCGTACATGAAGTTCTCGGCCGTGGGACGGTCTTTGAATGTGATGATCTGCGTCCCCGAGCCATCAGGATGAGGTTCGATGGCAGTGTATTCGCCGACGCCCTGGGTCGCATCTTAATCAGTGTGCCTCCTAAGACTCAGATGGTGGCGGAACTTACAAGGAGGTATGACCTCAACGCCTCATCCTTCCTGGTATCAAAATCTACACTTGAAACGGCCACCTGCTTGGTTCTATTATCCAAATTATACTTTCCACCTCCTCTCCCCCGGAAACCACCCCGACCCCTCGGAGCATCGAATGCACCACCGCGACCAGCAAAGCCTTCCCAGCCCCTATACGATCCCCTCCCCCTTCCACGTCCTCGACCCCTAGGCGTATAGTCGCTCAGAGCGGAGTCTAGACCCAAGCTCTTGGCCTCGGCCTCCAACTCTGCAACTTTCTCTCTCAACGCTTTGGTGTGCGCGCTAGCTTTGCTGTCATCCGCGCCGTTGGTCCCGTTCGTGGCCGAGTTGGTCATTGTAGTATCGCCGCTAACCACACCCTTAGCTGCCAGTTTTTCGATCAATTTCCGCTTCTCTTCAGCTTGCTTCTGAGCGAGCTCCTCCTTTTGCTTTACCAAGGCTTGTCTCTTGCGTTCCATCTCTTTCATCTGCACTTTTTTCTCTTCAAGCTTCTTCTGAGCGGCCATCGCGTTGCGTTCGAATTCTTCTTTATCAAAGGGTTGCTCTTCTTCCTTTGGCTTCAATGATTCCGCTGAGTTCTTGCCCGCAGCTGGCGGCGTAGGTACAGTGTTCGGATTGTACCAATAGACTTTGACAAAACGATTGTCAAATATGACCTTAGGGCTGTCGTAGGCACTCCTGGCACCCGTATACTCATCATATTTCACAAGTGCCAGCCGCTTATAAGGCTGCATTGTCACCTCCACTATGTTGCCAAACTCCGAGAAAAACTCCCTGACTGACTGTTCGTCGAATCTATCCTCAGGAATCTGCTCAACGACTATGGTAGTGATAGATCGGTCATGATTCGGTCCAGCCTGTGAGAAATCTGCCCGGTTAGGCTTCCGTGGGGGAAATGCTCCTCGATTTCCTCGTCCCCTTCCTAAGCCCCGAGCGGATCCGTTACCACGGGGTTCGTTGGAAGATTGATGTCCATTGGGGACGGAAGACGCTGGTAGCGCCGAGAGAAGAGCATTTTTCGGATCATATTCTGTGTTGGATCAGCAAACCTCGCTCTCTAGATAAGGGCCAGTTACCCACCATCTTGGTTAGGAGCAACCAGACGATCAGTTCCGTGCTCGTACGGGCAGGAATCTCCCCTCGCGCAATAACCCTGGGTGTCATAGTCCCTACACCGCTCTCTCCTTCTCGGCCCAGGAAATGCTGCGGAACCATGTCCGTTGAATTGAAGTCGACCTGATGGCGAGGTCTCTCCAGGAAGAGTTGGCATACCGGGTAGTGATGGTAGTCCCATAGATTGCATAGCCATAATCGCAGCTATTGGATCATTGGGATCAAAAGGTAGTCCTGCGGGCATCGGCACGGTCGGGAAAGTTGGTAATATAGGAGGCGACACCGCATGCGGAAACGAACTTCCAGGATCTAGAAAGCCTCCCCGTCCACCCCTATATCCAAAGCCATCTTGCCTACCGCCTCTCCCACCTCTTCGCATTTGCTTCATTTGTCTGTCATCTCGCGCGTAGTGTGAGTCGCTCCTGCTGTCATTGTCCTGATGATCATTGTACGAGCGCTTCCTGGACTCTGGAAGCCCCCCACTGGAACCTCGCACAGGGCCTAGGGAGCCATATGCGCCAGAGGGTCCTGAAGGCGCAGTGGGTGGTGGAATGTAAGATGGAACTTCTGCCGGAGGCACGTAGCCAGCCTTGTAGGATCTGGTGCGTACTGCGTGAAAAATTTCGTGGACGAATGCTGCCGTATCTGCAGAACAAAGCTTAGTTTGTGTGTAGTAAGGCAGAGGCGAAAAATACCTTCTTTCAGGAAATCCTCAAGAGAATCGATTGCATTAATCTTCAAGTCTGCTTCTTCCGTATCCACGCGTATCAGTGCTAGGACGTAGTCCGCCAAAACCTATAAATGTTGCTTTAGCTCCTCAAATCTCTGCGCACGTTAACTCAAGAGTGAGTATTACATCGCTGTCTGCATCCGATCTAAGGGCGAGTAGTAGTCAGTAAGAGACCCAATAATGAAAGGCTATCAAGTGTCTTATGTAAAGCTCACATACATGTTCTCCAATTTCTTCACGATCCACGTTTTCAATCCTGCGGCTTCTTCGTCGGTAATGTGCATTTTAAGGTTAAGTGGCTGCCTCTGCGAGTCAATGAGCCAATTGAGAAGATCAAGATCTGCTCATCAACGAGGATGAACGCGAGTTCAGAAATGGGCAAGCTTGCGAGTCAGTTCATAGTGATAGAATAGGTGCAGATCGGATATCGGCGTTGCTTTTTGCCGTGCCCGACATGTCTTGGCGGCCTGTGTTTACAATGAGGCACTGAGGCACTTAGATATTATCTATAAGCCTTCTGGCTACTGTCGATGTGGTGTTAGTGGGATATGGCCATTATGTTCTACAGTCTGGGAGGCAAGAGACTCGAGACTCTTCAATGTGGGTGATGAATTGAGAAAAAACCTTGGGTGCTATTTCATACAGACTCGAGGCGGCCACATCATCTCGATAGAAAAACACCCACACTGTTACACGCAGCGCCATCAGTCTCGTCGTCATGAAGCACACATGCTGATGCAGACTTATTCATTCGACCCCTGGCTTATATACAATTGCTCTCAGAGCCAGCAAGGACTCTCGCACCTACTTGAGGAAGGAAAATTGAATAAAACCTTCCAACTCGTCTAATCCTCTTGAAAGCACACCCTTTCTTCATGAACTCGCGTAAATCATTGCCTTGACATCGTAAGCATGCCTTGTGTCACATGCATATATGGACGACTTTTAGTCTAATTGAAACGACCATTTTGCATATACTCTACAGCTTATCGTAGTACTGAAGGAAGATGTTAGCTGGAAGATAAGACGATAGAGACACGGGGATCGGCTTACGTTCTCGACTCCAGGTACAATCTCCTTGATACCCTTTCTCTTCCGCATCGTCTGGACGATTTGACCAGGTTTCGTCGAAGGGTCGAGTGGTGAACCACCAGGCAGAATCTGCCAATGATCGAACACAGATTGAGGGAACGCTTGACCACCAGTATGCGACCGGAGATCTGCGGTGAAACCGAAGGATTCGTTGACAGGGAGATAGGCCTTGACGTTAAACAAAGGAGTCCCGGGTCGCTGCTCCTCAGCGAAGACGTGACCTCTCCTTCGGGTAAGTACGCCGTAGATACCGCCCATGGCTTGCTCAGGTACTTGGATTTCGACCAAGTAGACTGGCTCAAGGATGCCGGGCTCGGCAAGTAAAGCTGCAGCATACAGCACGCGTCGTGTGGTCGGGATGAGCTGTCCTCCACCACGATGAATGGCATCAGCATGAAGCGTAACATCCATGATATTGAAACGGACTGAGCGCATGGGCTCTTCAGCGACAGGGCCTTCTTTGGTTGCCCACTGGAAACCGGAGACAACGGAGTCCTTGATTTCATTCAGGTACTGGACAGCCTTGGTCTGGTCAACAAGCAGATTAGCGCCAGTAGTCTCAGGACCAAAACACCAAATTTTTCGTGCGTCTGTGACGTCCCATCCATGGTCATCGGCCAGAACCCGAGCACGAGCCTTGAAGTCATCACGAGGGCTGATTTTGCCATTCTCGATGTCTTTTGAGACGTCTTCTTCCAAGGGCTGCGCGGTTACGTACAAACGGTTGTGCTTGTTGGGCGATTTTGACAGGGCAGTCATGCTAGAGACACCACCAACGGATTCACGGTAAGAGACAACAGGGTCAGAGACACGCAGAGGGATGCCGGCGTGATCTTCCTCGAGATCTTTCAAGCATATTTCGAGATGAAGCTCACCAGCACCAGCCACGATGTGCTCACCAGACTCGTTGATAAACGCAAGAACACAGGGGTCGGATTTCGACAGACGCTTCAGGCCTTCGACAAGCTTTGGCAAATCGTTGGCGTTCTTGACTTCGACCGAACGCTGCACAACAGGGGAGACGGAGAACTTCATGACCTTGAGATTGTGGGCGTTCTCTGAAGTTGTTAGAGTACCAGACTTGAGCAAGAACTGATCAACGCCGACCAATCCGAGAATATTGCCAGCCGGGACATCCTCGATGGGCTCGATGTTGCGACCCATCATGAGAATAGTACGCTGAATCGCCTTGATGAACAGGTCGTCCTTCTTACCAGGGGTGTAATTGGGTCCTTGAATGCGGACTCTTAGGCCTGACTTGACGGTACCAGAGAAGACACGGCCAAAAGCGTAGAATCGGCCCTTGTCAGATGTCGGCACCATCTTAGAGACGTACAACATGAGGGGTCCTTTAGGATCGCAGTCACGGATACCAATGCAGTTCTCGTCATCAGCCGGACCCTCGTAGAGTGTCTCAGCTCGGTATCGCTGAGCAGTCACTGGAGAGGGCAGATGGATGATCATCATCTCGAGAAGGGCGTCTGCGGCCGGTAGGAATTTACGCATGACGACCTTAAGAAGCGCCTTGCCTTCCAATTCTTTTTCATCACCAGTCAGCTTGATCTCGAGTTTCGAAAGTAGGGTTGGTATCTCGTCCTTCTTGAAGTTCATGACTGCGGCGAAGATCTTGAAGATTGGGTCAAGGATAAATTGATTGAAAGCACGCTCCAGAGGCTGCCCATCGTGCTCGCCAACCTTGGTCCACTTCTTTGTCTTTGGGTTGAAGTAATTATCGCCCTAGAGCTCTTGTTAGCTTGACTCTTTGCCTTTGACAGGGAATCATCCTTACCCATAGACGCTCCATCATCTTAGCCTTATCAACACCGAACTTCTTGGCATATTTGACAGCGAATTGACGGACAGTGAAACCCCATCCATGCAGACCAGATCCGAAGGCTACAGTACCGTTGTATGGCTGAACCTGGACGTCTCCAAGGGCCTTGTCGAAGTAGGTAGAGATGACGACGTTGACGGACTCGATGGTCCTCGAGAACGACTGGTACAAGTCCTCCTTTGAGACCTGGAGCTCGAGAAGAGCGCGGTCAACCTTGTTGATAATGACCACGGGCTTGATACGTTCACCAAGCGCTTGTCGGAGCACCGTCTCGGTTTGAACGCAAACGCCTTCGACACAGTCGACCACGACGAGAGCACCATCTGTGACACGGAGAGCAGCCGTGACTTCAGACGAGAAATCAACGTGACCTGGTGAATCGATCAAGTTGATCAAGAAGTCGTTGCCCTCGACCTTTTGGGGGATGTCCTTTAAGTCATCCTCATCTGCCATGTGGGAAAATAAAGATATAGCAGTCGACTTGATGGTAATACAGCGATCCTGTTCATCCTTGCGAGTGTCCGTAAACCGTTGCTCTCCAGCTTTGGCTGCCGAGATGATACCAGCGCGAGAGACGAGAGAATCCGTAAGAGTAGATTTTCCGTGATCGACTATAGAGTCAGCCGGTCAGCGATAGGCCCATTGTTATGTTTGAGGAACGTCGCTTACCATGGGCAATGACTGTCATGTTACGGATATTTGCCGGCTTGTCCATGAGAGCACGAATCTTCCCCATTGTCAGCTTTATCGCCAGGCAGCACATTTTCCTGGGAGACTAGGAGGCATACCTCTTCAATCGTGAAATTGACCATGGCTGCGGTATTGATGTTGTCTTAGCTGAGAGGCTTTGAAGTTTTCTCTACGAGAGGCAGGACCCCTCGTTCCAGGACCTGAGGCTCGCTCGGCCTGCTGTCGTGAGTCTCTCGTACGACTTCAAGAGCTTGGAGCTCTAGAAGGCGATATAGAGTATCTTCTGACTTTGTTCTATCTGTGAAGGTAAGGGTGGATGGGAAGAGGGAGGTGTTGGGGGAAATGTGTGCTTGTTAAGCCCGCTTGCCCCCCGCTTAATTTGTGCGCTAGCAATTCTTTGTCACACCAAGACTTCATGCGAGTCATATTATGGATTGCTTCATCGATGATCAAAGTAAGACTCTTATTGCTTACGCTATTGTGACTCACAGTTGAAATTATCTAATTCTACAACAGAATATACTCGTAACATACTGACGGCATCCAGATTATATATCTTTTGCGGGGTATCTACCATATTGACAACCAAAAATTATGACTCCATAGCGCCGGCTCCATCCTTTGATACGATCAAATTGCCAGCAGTGCTGGCAACTTCTTCAATATTCCCGTAATTGTTGCAAATTCAACCATCAACAAGACTAGGATGACCCCAAAATTCTCGAATAGGCGTCGTCAACCTCCTTAGCCACCTCAAGAAGTGAGACAATGACTATCTGGTGAGTCAGATTCGGTAATTTGTCTCTATGAAGTCCAATCCATTCCAGTGGTGGGGTAGCTTCACCCATGTCCCTCAACTGCGGTGTTTCGATGACTGGAGGTCGCAAAGCTGTGTACTGATACTTCGACTGCGGTACATTCACTACAGCGGTGATCTTCCCATTTTCACCTTCATGTTGGGGTTGACTGCCCTCGTCTCTATCAGGTCGCGATCCGCCAGTGATTTGAACAGCAGATTGCGGCAATGGCTTTCCAAGACGCTGCGCCAATGCACGGGCATGGGTAGTCCACATGCCTTTGATATAGCTTATGCGAGAATAGTTCCAGCCCACATCGACTTTACCCTGGAAGGAGCTCGTGAATATGTACTCGATCTCGGTCGATTTTGGACCCTGCCATGTCTCCATAGTGGCTACCAACTTTGGTACTTTCAAGATTGTACCTCCCCTGGAGCCTGTTGCAGCAGTAACAACATCGGCCACCATGACTTCGCCTAGAGTCTTCGGAACACTAGCCCTGGTAATGCCAGCCAGCGCAACGCGAAGCTGACCCAGAGTCATACCAAGCGTACTGTGGATTTTATCATTGTCGAGTACGACGGCAAAGCGGGCTGTCGCATCGAGTGCTTCCAGCTTGAAGATCTGATTATCGACGAAAGTGCTGGGAAAGGCCCCAATATTGATAGCCTTTAGGGTGACCACCACGTCCGTCTGAAGCTTAAGTGAGGATTCAAGACTTTCTGCACCCGTGTCCTCTTGGCGCTTCGCAGCAATACGTACGACCATAGGATTGATAGAGGACTTGCGTCGCAGGAATTTTTCAATATCTCGCAATGATAGCTCATATGCTGCAACTTTCTCCTGGTACAGTCGTAGGAAAGCTTGATACAATGCAATGGCCTGTGAGGAACTCGTAGTAGTACAGAATACCTGCATTTTGTCGCCGTCAAGCACGCCGACTAATCGATCGCGACCAGCATTCTGGACGTCTCTGAGGTTATACATGAGAAACTCGAATGTGGTTATGTCTGCAATTGCAAATGCGTGGTATTCAAAGGCGGCTTTGACACGCAAGTGGTCAAAGGCTAGGGAAGCTTGAACCAGCGGCGTCTGGTTGTGCGCTTTTTCTATCACCGGCCACTGTATTGATGTCCGTAATTTCAAGTTTTGTAGCTCAACAAAACCGCTCATCCTGCCAGTGCTATTGACTGCCATCGTGTCGAACCCGAGACACAGATTCTGCTCCCAGTCCGAGGTTTTCCTGGACGAAATCCAGAAATTAGTGATCACGAATGCAGACTTGCCTAAGGACTGTCCCAGGTCCACTTGCACATCGAGCTCCGCTATGGAAACGGTTGCGTTCCAGGGAAAGGCACCTGTGGCGGCAATCTGTTGGTATCGTTGCACGATAAAAGCTTGCGACTCCGAAGCGGGCACTGGCGCAGAAGCTGGAGTGGACCGACGTATCTCTGGGGGTACCCAAATCTCACGGAAGAGTAGGAAGTCCTGCGATTGCTTGCCATTTACCTGTGCTTTCATGGGGCTAATATTGAGGATAGCGGATATGCCATTCGTGGAGCTGACATGTTTGCTATTCATCAAAGACACCACGATCGATTCGATATCAAAGCTTCCCGTTGAGTCTCTTGAATAGACATGTTGAATGGACGCCTGCAAGCCCTTGAACGTACCAGAAACCGTGAAAAACTTCCCATGTTTGTGTGAATGAACAGTATTGACCGTGATGTAGATGTCTTCGAATCGTGCAGTGGCTGCAACGCGTGCAATAGGCTGGCAACTTAAGCTGAATTCCTGTCGACAAATGCGAAGGCCAAGATTGAGTCTACATTTTCCAAAGATTGCGCTAGGATCAGCACCGCGGAGCCTTTCATCTTCCAAGAATTTGGGTTGTGATAGATTTGATCTTCTAGTGGATCTATCTTGTTCACTCGGCTCGCCAACGATATCTTTGACGCTCGCGGTGATTTCCATGACTAGAGGCACAACAGTCGGGTACAAGATATTAGACGAAGCATGGACTTTCATCTCCGCATTCAGAGACTGTTCATCGATTCCTGCGTTCTTATACTCGACTTTGAGGGCAATGCCTGGCGCCCGTAGGGTTGTATTGCTATTACTCGCATTCTCAGGCGTGAATTGGTTGTAGCGACCATGCTGTGGCAGCCGTCCTCCTCGCAGAACGTTCAGGGCCAGCGACTGTGGATCTGCCACGCTCCTGCCTTGCATATGGACCACAGCCCCGGCAAAATCCGCATCGATTAGGAGGGATGAAAGCCTCTTGTTACCTAATAAGCGCTTCGTTTGCCCATCAGTTACTGTGGCAGACGCCTTCCAATCCGCAGTCGCTGTCCGAACTCTCTCGATAGAGAAGGCAATGGAGCGGCGCAGGTCGCTCGCAGGCAGGATGAATTGTGACGTTAGCTGAAGATCTAAGGACTTTCCGGCAGCCTGAAAGGCCAGTCGTCGATCTTGTGTTGTCGACACATATGCTACGTTGAAGACCATCTCTGGCAGTAGAGCTGAGTTTGAAGATCGTGCAGTCGAAGTCTTGGACATGGGTACCATCTGGACTTGGAAATTCTCAATAAGAAGTCGAGCTGCAGTGTCCCTCTCTGTGGCAAGATCGATTTTCGTAAAAGACAAAATCAAGTTTTCCGGCTCCCGGCCTGACACGATGTGTGTGGAACTCTCAATCCTCCATATGACACATATATTTAACAGTTCAAGGGAACACATGGAACTTAACAGAGTCGCTTTTCCAGTCTCCGGCTGTGCTGGATGATTATTGTCAAGCCGAGTTTCGCGAGCTTCGTATTGTGGTCTTGCGCGCCCGAGCTTTCGTAAATTCTGGACTTCTTGAGAGAAATCAACAGTTTTGAGTGTATCATGCAAGTGACCAATTATCGCCACCACAACAGGCGCTGTCTCAGCATAGATGTTAATTTGGAGACTACTGCTTCGCACTTTGTAGGAACGGACAAGTTCGCCGGTAATATTTGACTCAGAAGTACTCCGCAGTATGGCTTCGACGGCGACGTTACCGCACGGAAGCAGGTTGAGGTTTTCGTATCGCAAGAGTTGCAAGTCGACGCCTCTGAGTAGAACCACAAGTTCAGGGGATTCCATTGCGGCTACGGCACCCTCGTCCTGGTTTGTTACTTTCATTTGCGTCCGAGCCATCTTGAATTGCAACTCTGCTCCCTGAGCGTTTGACCAGGCATCTGACGTACGCGCTTGTACAGCTAAACTTGCCATGGCTATATTAGCCTTGTACAGAATTGGGTTGGAAGGTTGTGATATCTCATCTGATTCCTCTATATCAAATATGTCTTTAAAATGTTCTCGAAACAAGGATATCTCATGGCTTATGCTTTTACCGAGACTGCCAATTTCTGGGCGGTTGACCGCTGTGTAAATAGCATGCACTGCCGAAGCCTTCAGAACAATGCTCTCCAACAAAACATGACAGTCGACCGATTTCTGACTGGGAGCCAAACCGAGGCTTACACGCCCATTAATGGGAGGCATCTGCAACGTGGATAGGACGTCTAGAGCATCCTCCCGATTTCCCTTCGCCTTGAAGACATGAGTATGGTTCTGCAACGTAAAGTTCACTGCCAAGTCATGGTCTCCATGGAGGCCCGATTTGATGGAGGTACCAGCTCCTGTGCCGCTAATTCGGTATGTCAGGGAAGGCAACACTCCCAGGCTGATGAGGTAAGTATCCAGAAACAATGCAACCTGGACTCTCGACAGCCTGGTCTGCTTCTGAGTGCCAGGTGATGATGATTCGACTGCGCCGGGAGCAATCTTCAAAGACTTTGCCCACTCGAGAAGATGAGCAACTTCATATTGCAAGAAGTTATCAGCAGCCTCTATAAGCTGGAGAGGGTTCGCTAAGACTTGGAAAAGAACATCTTCACCTGTACCAGCAAGTTGCCATGGTTCCTCGGCGGCTCTGTTGACAATCGACTTCTTGTTACCAAAAACCTTCGGACGGCGCAACTTGTACAATGTTAGCAATTCTGAATGAGACTTAATCTCCGAGGTTGCGCCATCAGCATGGAAAAGTATGCTTGTCGTAGAGCTACTAGAGATGTTACTATCTTCTAAGGCAACGATAGAGGTTCTGAGGCCTTGACAGAGCGAAATAATTTTCAAATTAGGCGTCTCGCAACTGAGAATGCTCATCTCGGTGGATATTACAATGTGCAGGTGTTGGCGTGCAAGTGATGCCTGAGACTCGGAATATTCAGTGGGTCTTCTGTGTCTTGGACCAGCCGATGCCTGCAAAGTTTGCACAACATTCTCAAGAAGGCCAAGCAATGTCCAGTTGAGACGAACAGCTATCTCCACGCAATGGACCTGGATGGTGGATCTTGACATACCAGATAGATCGGATGAGGAGGAATCGTTCGACGGCGAGGTCTGGTTCAGAGATAGGCCGATGACGAGTCCCTTGACAGCGATCTCATTCTGCGTTGTCCCAGGCTCTACCAGTACTTGAATATCTCCTGCCCTCACGGATGCTTTGAAAAGACCAGTCACCTCACGCCTTGGTGTAGACGGATTCAACATCTCACCGTAGACTCTTTGCATCAACAGACTACTTCTTACATGAGCGATGTTCCAGATACCCGAATCTTTGAAGCTTGCGATGACCCTTGTTCCAGCATCTTGAGGGCAGGATGCTAGTTTGTGGATGCACTGCGCGTGTATTTTATCCCGGGAAAGTGCTGATAAGCTTTGATAAATATAGCGAAGACGAGACATTATCTTCCACGAGTCGCTGGTCCTTAGATGGCGGGAAGAACTACGTAGAATGTATGAGGCCCTGGTGAGGAATGGTGGGTCAGGTACACCGTTGCCTTCAATCATGAGTAACAGCACAAGCAGTCTGACCCTAGATGTTCTCTCCTTCTCAAGCTTCGCAAATCGGCAAGACAAATCCTCGAACACAATTAGAGTCTGGCGTATCAGCGATGAAATGTAGTCAACTTTCCTGCTTGCGCTGAGTATCTCGACCTTTCTAAATTGCAGATCAGCAGATGTAGTTGCCCTGTGCCACGTCCAGAGAATCAGATTATTCACAGTTAAGCCGATGAGAGCTTGGTCGTCAGCATTCCCACCGACGGATTCTCTCGCTGAGCATTCCAATCGATCTAAAACTACATGGAAGGAGTATTGTGAAGAGTCGTTTACACCCGAAGACGTCGAAAGCCTTTTCGATGACATTGCGGTAGCAGTGAGGTGGTCCAAGGTGACATCGTAACGCTCCTGGCGAGTGGTGCTCGAGGTGCTGCTATTGCTTGTATGAACAAAACTTATAGCCACCCACGGTACGAAGACCCGGACGTCGCTGGTCTGAGACTCTTTTCTTCGCCTCCCTTCAGCTTTCACAACGCCGGTCATTGTATCAATCTGCAAACCGTCAAGGACTGTAGCAGCATGATTCGTTTGAAACCCGAATAAAATCTGTGTGACAAGAAACAGCGCTTCGGGTGAGCAAAAGACTTGGACACCATTGTTGAAGTTTACCATTAAGCTGGACTGGCTTGTGTCTTGACTTGAAATCGGAGATGCTATATTTCCCAAGGCACCAGCGTCAGTCATGAGAGAATCCAAAGCCAAGTGCTCAGGTAGACTAGGCACATTGGTGATGTCTGGCTGTATGACAAGGAGTGGAAAATGAGGTTCCTTATATGGACTGGAGAAAGATAAGCCCGAACGAGCAAAATCACCTTTGAACGCTGCACGTTCGTCGATGTCTTCGTCAATGGTGTCCCTGTCTATCGACAGAAGTGTCTCTCCTCCGTAGGGTGACTGCGAACCTTTGCGCCTTTCTGCGCCTCTTGCTTTTCCAAGTCCAAATCCCTGTTCCCTTTGCGTCCGGAAATCTATGATATTGCCAGGATTATGGGCTTCGACTATCTTTGGAGGACCATTGAGCAGAAATGTGCTCCTGCGACTTGTCGTCGTTCTCGAGGAGCCAGAATCAGTCGAAGAAGATATCAGGGAAGCTCCATCGGAGGCTTGATGGGTGAATGCCAATAGTGGCTCAGGCATGGTAGGAAACGGCATCGCAGGTGGCCTGACTTTTGTCGGACGAGAAGAAGCGCCTGAGGGGCCAAGCTGCTCGGGATGGTGAACGAGCCAAGGGGCCCGACGAGTTCTTGTGTCGTGTAGCATTATGTGGCTCTGCTGTAGATGGCGATCTGTCTGGAAGTCATGCTTGCGTGTGACAACGTTAAGCTCCACGGTAGCCCGGATGTAGGCATGAGTTTTGGCTCGATCTTGCGCGATATTTCGATCCATCAACGCTCCACGGCCATCCGTTACGGCCAGAGTCAGGTCTGGGACACGGATATGGACCCGCTCAGAGAAAAATGCACCACTCCAGTCATTAAAATCAACGTCTATTAGTCCAGTTTGTACGAGGAATGCTGCTTGTTCCACCCGTACGCCTATTGATATTGACTTTATCCGTGCACGTAGAAACGTGGCATCATGTATCACTGGTGGATTTAGGGGCGGCAGCGCGTTTTCGGCATCATCGAAGGTTAAGCCAAAGCATCTTAGTGACATTGCAAAACATCGTAGAAAGTCAATCGAACATTCCCCTTTTACAGACCCCACGTCAAAGTCCCAATTGCAGATATATGTTGGCTCTGTGGGAGGCAAGCCAAAAAGACGATGACCGAAGAGTTCGAGGCCATCAATGAATACTTGTGTGTTTGAGTAGGCCCCGGGATCATGTCCTTTGTGCTTAGAATGTGACAAATACGAGATTGCGATCGGGCTCGAAGTCAACGCTAAATCCATATAGTAATTCGTGATACGAAGGTCCGCAGTCATCAGTAGGATCTCAAGCCTCGTATTCTCACTAGTAGAGTAGAGATGAGCTGGTAGAAGCGCACAGCATCTTTCTGCTCTAACGCTTAGGATTACGTCTAGGTCATTGCTGAGGCGGCTATGCTGTACAGAGAGTCCATCTCCAAGAATCGGATTCTCTGTAGCTTGGGTCATCTGACTCTGGTACTCCTCCAAAGTACGGAAGTGAGTATCGTCGCCGAAGTAATTGTCTTTGATTTTCAAAACGTATCGTATTAAGAATCCATGGAGATCTACCCTCGGCGAAAGGCCGTAAACGCTCATTTGTAATATGTCAGTGAGGCTGGGGGATGTGGAAGTGAAGTAGTTGTAAGAGCCGTGTATCGTTAGGTCCTTGAGGGAGGCAACATCTGAGCTTTCCAGGAATGTATGTTGCGTGTTTTGAGGTGGTGTTCGAAGCTCAAATCCGCCCTCAGAGGCCTCAACGTTGAAACTAACTTGGCTGCGTGCTGGACGGAAGACGTTCGAGGGAATAGTCAGCCCGGCCTTCAGAACATCGCCCCAGACGACGATAAAGGTGTTGTCGTCAATGTTTGATGGATTATTGATTATATTCGAATCGTTTGCGTTGAGATAGAGCTTAAAATCAGACATGTTTAGACCAATCGAATATTCGAAGGGTACGAATGTATGGAAATCTCCAGGCGGGCCAGACGTCCAATCGCTGACAAGATCAGTCAGAAGAAAGATGTGATCACGAAGAATGAACAGCTCGATGCCGCTATCATATATTTCAATATTCCAACGATGCAAAGCGTTCCAGGTTAATGGGTTCGACAGGTCGCATATGATGGTCTGCGACTTGGATCGCCAAAGCAGCCCATGATTGACACTCGACGAAATCTCCAGTCCTTTTAAATCTAATTCCACACGGTTCTTATATCCATCGCTCCCAGCGACCAAATCCAGCGTAAAGCTGACTGCTGAATCGGGTAGCACTTTGACATCAAGCCAGCCAGGAGGCCGTACCTCTGGGTATTGGCTGGGCTTCTTCTTACCTCTATGGATCTTACCGTGCTGTTTCGGCTTCTTTTCCTTTCCGCCATTCACGGTTGAAGATACTTTGTGTCCTCTCCACCTCCAGTCCTTGGACTCTTCTCGCGTGGGAACACGAAGTGTTGTCTGGCTCTCGATCTCAAGTACGATTTTCATGGCTGTACTAATCCGAACTTGTCCGGGTGCTAGTATTGCAGTGGGGCTTGCATCTGTGTAATTAATGGGGAAGAAGACCGCCTGTAACTCTGCACGCTGTCTATCAGCCCATGGACCGTAATTGATGGTTCCGCCGCCAACTCTCAGGTCTATCCCCCAATCAGGCGGAGCATCACCATTAATGTTTGTCTCAGAGCCTGGCATGGGGCTTTTGCTGCCGGCCGGAGAATCAGGCACAAGACCAGGGACATCCCAATAGAAGTTCATCGTAATTGATGGAGAGTCAACGATGGTAGCGAAGTGGCCGTATTCGACTCCCTTCCAGCGTTCCTGTTCCAAATGGTCATCGTCGTCGTCGAGGTATCGAGTTAGACCCAACCACCGATTTTGCCCATAAGCTGCCGTGGTATCGTAGGTGAGGTCATGAGCTCCAGCTGAACTTGGGTGGGGGTGGGTGAAAGACTCTACCGAACCTCTACGGTATCGTGCAAATTCGCAAAGTGAGGTCCAAGCGCGATGGGCCCGGTTGCGGTGCTCCAGAAGGTCGTACCACCGGCCATTTGGTCTCGGACCTTGTTCACTCCTCGAATGGAGCTTCTCTCCTTCAATGATGTGCGATTCTACGTAGTTCCTGTTGTGCTTGAACTCAATGACGGGGTGTTGGAATTCCAGCTCGAATGTCTGTTTGTACCGATCGAGGTAGGCACGAGGTGCTCGTGCATTTATTTTCCCAGCAGCACTATCAATTTTTGCTGTGAAGATCGAATGTGTGTTCCGATTCCCCATCACAATCGCACCCTTCTTACATTCCACCCCAATGGGTAGTAGATTCAAGAGACGCGGAAGTGCGTCCTGCTGCGCATTTGGGGGCTTAGCAGAGCTATTGCTAGAAGATGGACCCAGGCTTCCATCTTCGAAAAGTCCTTTAGAGTCGCCATCTTTTCCCTCCTTAATTCCCGTTCGTGGCTGGGTCTGGTCCTTGTAGAATGAATCTCTATAGCTATCGCTGCTTCCCTTCCTCTCCCTGTCGAAGATTGAGCTTGACCTCGCTCGATGCGATTCGTCCCCATTTCTCATGCTCTGAAGGATAGTATCATAGGCTGGACTGCGGTTATAAATAAACCATTCCACACCTTTGGCCTTCACGAGCACTCTACAGGGCAATTCTTTGACCTTTCTTTCTGTAATAGCTTCCTCTTGGTCTGCAGCTTGGCTTGCAGCTTGTGTCTCCTCTTTTCCAGCATCTTTGATATCTTCCTTAGTCAGAACATCAGCTTTGGGCGAAGCTGGCTGACACGCATTGTGTGAAGTGAGGAGATCAACCTCTTGTACATGACGCAGCCAGTATTGCCATGTAATGTAACCCTCCTGGACAAGGATAGATTCGTTCTTGCCATGGTAGCGTACGCTTTTGAAGAAAACTCGGCCCGCCAGAAGTGAGATTTGTAATGCTTGAATACTGATATGTACTCGATAGTAGTGCCATGTATAAGCTCTGATACCATAAGTCACGAAGCTTGCAAAGAGTCGGTTGAAGAAGAAAACGAATGCGATGGACCTGGAAGTGATAGTAAGCTTGATGTTCAAGTTTGAGGGCCAGTATTTCATGGACTTTTCATGGACTTACAAGACAGCACTGACAATGTACCAGAGGAGGAAAACCCTTTGACCACCATCGAAATCAGTTTGCATCCCAACGATACGATACTCAGTGTGACCTACCAATTGAAATCACCCTCGCGCAGCTTCACAGAGCGCACAGCCAGCGCAAGCTCGGCCATGCTTACTCGAGTTTCTCCTAGAAATTGAATTCATCTTTATCTGCTTTGACCATCAGAGTATTCTCGCTCATGATCGAATCAGACTTCTCGGACAAATAGCAATCAGATTGCCTCCCAGTGTCTGAAAGCGACCCATCGCGATGGCTAGGATTCTGGAGACGATGGACGAAGCATCAATACCGACACTTTGAGGGCTAGGGCCTAGCACCCTATATATCCAACGGGTCGGCCCGCGAACATCAGACCAATCGACCCATTCACCATTAAACGGCTGCCTCGCGCGTGCGTCAATGACGAACCTGCAAGAAGGATCGTGACATTGTCCGTCCGTCCTGCGCTCTACATACTTTACACAGGCTCCTCAGATCCTCTTGAAAGATGACATTTGCTATTTAGGTAGCTACTCATATTTCGCCCAGAAAGACCCTTGTTCCTTGCTGAGCTTCTGTGCCAGCTTGCCTTGAACGCGGCATCTCGAAATGCCTGGGGGCGGCGGTACAGGCTCGAACCTACCCAGAACAACTGTTATTGTTTGTGGTGTTGCGTCTCTAATAGCATCCCTTTTGTCCTTCTTGTACGAGCTATTCCGACTGCCGAAATCCTGCCACCCCTTCATTCCAGGGTACTCGACCAAGCTAATAATCTTGCCTTCTCTAGATCAGTATGGCTTCAAACGTGCGTGACGGGAACTCCTACATATCCTACATGCATTGACGGATATCACAGAAAAAATTACAGGAAGCCCCTGCTGCAGCGATATGTCATTCGCATTCTGCTCATGTATGTTTGCAGGCCTAGATGGAAAGCACACGACTCAGTCATATCTAGGGTTCCGATATATTCTGCGTCGTCATGGGCCAGTATAATGTCCCAAGATGCTGCCTTCTATCTAGATCCCCTACGCGATATATATGAGGCAGGTGTTACTCAACTCAAAGAATGCCACAATGTCTGCATCGCTTGGCTGACCAGTGGTTCAGGCCTTTACGATCTATACCTTCTTCCAGCTTCTGATCAATTTTCTCGGTGGTGAAAGATCCCTCATAATCATGATGCACGGTCGTCAGCCCGTTCGCCATCCTTGGCCTATGGGCTACTGCCTGGCTAGAGTCGATATATCCGATCCCCACACATTCCTCTCTATCAAACGCGGCATCCTGCAGTACGCTTGGATGAAACCGATTCTTGGCATTGCGACTATCATCATGAAAGCCACCGGCACATATCAAGAAGGGTACATCAGCTTGACATCTGGCTATCTATGGAGTGGCATATTATACAACCTTTCGGTCACCTTGAGTCTTTACTCGCTTGCAATGTTCTGGGTATGCATGTCAGAAGACTTACAGCCATTCAGACCTATGCCCAAGTTCCTCTGCATCAAGCTGATCATCTTTGCCTCTTATTGGCAAGGATTCTTCCTTTCAATATTGCAATTTGCGGGAGCTATCCCAAATGACGTTCCAGGATACACTGCCGACAACCTTGCAGCTGCTATACAGGATGCCCTGATATGTTGCGAGATGCCCCTGTTCGCCATATCGCATTGGTACGCTTTCTCTTGGAAAGATTATGCCGACGTGACTATCTCAGCGGCTAGGATGCCTGTCAAGTATGCGATGCGAGATGCCTTTGGTCCAAAGGACTTGATTGAGGATACGAAGGAAACATTTGGTGGAAAGCATTATGAATACAGAGTCTTTGACACAGGAGATAATGTGCTGGCGCACGAGCAATCCGACTCTCGCACTGCTCGTATGATGGAAGGCATGAGGTATGAGCGGGGTGGGAAAGGTAAGTACTGGATACCGAAACCGGATGAGATCAACAGTCGAACGCCCCTGCTCTCGGCGGGTCCTGGACCAAGCCGAGCAGCCACTATGAGCACGTCCAAGTCTGGACGAGGTTATGACGGAAATGGAGAACCCGATGAGCCTGAAGAGGCCAGACTCGATGCCGAGGATGAGAGGCTGTTCACAACGGCTAAGGCCTTGGAGTTCGGAGATTGGAATGCATGTTCCCACCTACTTAGGATTGAATCTTACTGACATTGCATAAGTACCCCGTGATCACTGCACATGTGCCAGCTGCCGAACGATGGCTGGGCGCTGATCCCGAATTAATCACGACCTCGACCAATAGAAATTTATTGCAACCAACGAAAGCGAACAAAGACAGACGAGCGAGCAAGATTCGAGCAGATCTGGACACCGACAATCATGGGACGAGCAGTACCAACAACAGCAGTTCCAAGAGCAAAGGCCGGTCGCGAGCACCAGTTTTGAATGGCATATTGCGAGAAGAATCATCATCTTCTCAGTCCACGACATCTGGCAGGAGCCAGCTGGTAGACCTAGTGATCGAAGACAACGCAGCCGAGCAGGTTGAGCGAGTCAGAGCTCGAAAAGAAGGCGGTTCCGCCTGGAATGAAGCCGAGACAAAACACTACGTGTAGGTACCCGGCTTCCTGGTAGAGCCATAGACGCTCACACTCGATTAGTCGAACCTATGGCGACAACGATAAGGGCGAGGTGGTCCGAGAGGGCTTCGAGCCTGCTAAAGTCACACCCGCTACCGATTCGGACTTTGCGATTGGGGACGACGATGACGAGCCACAAAACGTTGGGAAGATGTACGACAGGTCCGAGGAGGCTCGACAGTGGGATCAAGGTGGAGGCGAAGACCAAGGGAAGTCCTCTCCAAAAACCAGTACGGATCATGGTACCTTGGATGATCGGAATGTATGGAACGCGAAAGACAGCGAAGATTCGTGACATGAGGGATGCTGTTAGCAAGGCGTTTTGCATGACTCATGATTTGGGTGTAGCGTGCATGTGAGGTAGCGTTCACGTTTCACAGGTGTCAATTATGATCAGATCGAGGGGGCCTACGATGTTTCGCTTTGGGAGCTGTAGAGTGATATATCGATGACCCTCAGAGTACAGTGCTTGAGCTTACAATATCTCTCTAGACAGGCAATGATGGCCCATTTCCGGATCATAAAGAATGGCTTGCGAACAGCTATCGGCATTGAACGCAGGGATGGCATTGCCATGACGGTGAATTCTACTCGGTATCAGACCCTCCATCTCTATGAACACCTAGCTTAGAATAGGTCGATTGAAAGGGCTACCAGAGAGAAGGATGACGTGTCAGGGAATTTGCTGCTTAGATCCCTTATGATTTGCTGCATTGCTTTGTTCGGCTCTAAAACACGTTTGAAAACGTCTCCGATCGGAGTGCGTCTCATAGTCACGTGACTTCGTGTACCAGCCCCGCAATGCCAATCGTTATCGAGCTTCACTGGAACATCACCGAGTACAACGCCAGTCGTTGTATACGTGACTTCCAGTTGCTCTGACTGACCTCCAAACAAGTCCTCTGTGCGTATCCCACACGAATTTCAAGCCACATCAGAATCGTACCAGCTCCCCGTCAAATACTTACGTGCACTTTGGGTCTGCCGCGCGACTTGAAAAGGCCACTGTGGGTGGATTCGTGTGTAGGAGATTCGGTCATCGCAGAGGTAGGAGTCGGCTTTTGGTCTACGCGCTGTCATGGCGCATTACACCTTTGAGGCAGGGTATGGTCAGTCAGATCCAGCTGTTGATCGCCTAAGGGATACCAGAATTCCTGACATGTACAACAGGACAAGAATCGCATGATGCTCCGCCAGGTTACACCAACTTGGAAGCAACTGCACCCCTTCCAAACTCCCAGCAATCGTCGCTCAACGATTCTGCAAACAGCCAGTTGTCTCAGACCCGTCCAGGCTCAAGCGGTATCCACGAATCGCCCCGAAGCGTTATGACGCCTTCCACCACGCTATCAAACAAATCCAGTAAAGAACGCGTTAGGACTAGCATGGATGACGCGAACGAGACGGACGATCACAGTATGGGCCGCAGGCTAGAGTCGCCTGAAACCCGACAATCATGGAATACGCAACCTGCAGGCCCATCAGGATATCAGGGAACTCACACGAGTGCGCCAAAACGCACAGCCAATGGAGAGATCAAGTCTCCAAGACATAGTCTACCTACGAGCCCCGTAGAGTCTAGTCAGCACGGACATTCGCGGAACAGTAGCATGACATCGCGGGGTTCCCAGATGGGCGAGGTACGTTTGTATTATTCCCTGGCACAGCGTGTGGCAGCTCACCGCCGAAAATGTTAGCTATCCGCTCAGCTGAGGACACGACTCTCGTATGCCATGCTCAAAGTGCAGCATGGTTGGCAGTCACACAACATTGGCGAACTTGAGCAGTTGACTTCAAGTCGAGGTTCGCAAATCCCTGCCGGTGCTGACCAGCGACGGCCGCCTGCATATCCCATCGCAAATAGCCCGTCTGCAGAAGATCTACAGTTTCTGCAGCCCTCCGCGCGTAGCATCGATATGCCGGATGATGGCAGCGGCTCGTGGCCGAGGACAACCATCAATACGATCGACAGCGTTGCCCAGAAAGAGATTACTGACCACCAGCGCCCATCGTTCCAGGTAGCTCCCTCCTACGAATCGTTTTGGCGTGAACATGAGGGAGGCAGCGGCCAGATAGCCACGAATGCTAGAAACATACTAGTTGAAGGGCCCTCTCTAGCACCAGCAGTTGACATCATACCTCGCAACTCACGGCGTCTGGACCCTCTAGTGACTCAGCCTCCTACATTACGCACAAGCAATTTGCGCAATTCGAAAGGTCCTATCAATCCAAGGACTCCGTCGCCAAAGAAATCGGCCACGATGAGGACGCCAAGCCAGCAAGCGGCGGTCGAGAAAGACGCCGTGGAAACGCTGCTCTTCATGTCGAGCCCAGGCAATTCGGACTATCGTCCGCATACTGCGCCTTCGGGGACGCCGCTGCGGAGTACATTTACACCCTATGCGAGTCAGGCTAGCCCTAACAGTGCGTTTGTGAGCAAAGAGGCGCGATCCCGAGGTATGCAGCCTGATGGTACGCTTTCAGCTTTGCAACAACAACACCAATCCCCAGATTTACAGGCGAAACGACCACTCTCGGACGCTGATATCAACAGAATGCTTGACAAGATGCCAGATACGAGTAGCAGCGACGACGATGACCCGCAAGAGCCCTACCCGAAGCGCGGTCTGCTAGCTAGATAACACTTAACGTTTTCTGGAAGACTTCTTGAATCTGTTTACTGCATATGCTGTTGCTAGGTGTACTTGCTGGTAGTACGGTTTGGACCTGGCGCACTTTTGGAGACTATGTTGTATGAAACTTGGGATTGCTCCATTCTCTAATTGCAAGATGGTAGTGAGCACGACGGCTTCCCGATCTTCTTGATTAGTGCTCTCGCTAAAGCCATGTCCCAGGTTGCTCTAATTGGGTGGTCCCATTTCATGTCTTAATGCCAATGCTACTAATGAGGCATTAACCCATGCCCTTACGTGTTGTTTGTAAGTGTCAATTGGTCGGCAGGTTTTGGTCCTGTTTGATATTGTATATATACAATGTACAAGTAGCCGCGCGCACTTGTTGAAATGGCTCGTAAACCATCGAGCGTGAACCTTTCGATCGAATAATTTTTTTGATGTCAGATTGTGGAAGGGTAGGCTGCCACTTACAATGGTGTGTCCGGATAATTAAAGGTATTCGGTCTATAATGAAATCCTAGCGACCCTCGTCCGTTCTGAAGGACATATTCTAAGCCGAGACGACACGCTTGATAGTATTGTCCCGAAGGCGTTCTCATGCCGCACAGTGGCAACCAGTACGTACATTGGAGGGCTGTGTTGATAGCATCCACCCAACCAATAAGGCTACAGAGGCGAACATACTTTATCAAGGCCGGAAACTCTTGCTCCAGAGATACAAGTCGATACCCGGCCCAAAAGACATCGACTCAGATCTTATTTATTGTATCACTCCGCTTTACGCACGGTGTCTGCAATTCATTCACCATCTTAGAGTCTGTAAGGGGGGGCCTCATAGACGAAGCCGAAATGGAATGACAGAAGAGGACGAGCCCAATTGGGTGAGCAAAGCAGTGAAAATTCTATACGCATTGGCTACCCACGCATACTCTAGGGACATGGGTCATTCGGAGCCGGCTGTTAGAATGCAATGCTTGTCGATACCAAAAGTTGTTTGCACAGCCGGCATGGCATGACGAATGGATAATAGAGTATGGTATGGCGGTTCGGCCGCAGACCGATGTACGCCTTTCACTGTGAATGCATGGGCTACTTCCGGTCAAGAGGCCTTTTCAGATCCTATCTACGCCATTTCCACCCGAGTACTCAAAATTTAGTATCTGCTCTACTGCGTTATACCGCAGCCGTCGCACAACGTTTTGGCTGATTGACTTGCCAACAACGCTTCCACCCTGCATCTGGATTGAACTCAGAAAGCGGCATTCCAACCACGGAACCACTTTCAGTTCGTCCTCCTCACTTACTACTAGCAGAGGAGGCCGGATGAGCCACGCAATTCAAGGTGTCCCGGCGACCTTAATACACCATACTGACAATGCGTACGATGACCAACTAGCTATCATCCAGCACTCCAAAAGGTCGGTCTACACCGGCTGTTAGCGCTTCAATGAACGGACAATCAGGAGATTGAATGGTCTATCGACTTCTGGTATCTAAAGGTAACGGGGTTCGCACTTCGATACCATCAATAAGAATCACCGTATCTCTTCGGCCAGCATGTCTATGAATGTCCCACTAGTTTGCACATCTTGTAGCCTTCATGCAGAATTCCTACGCTCCAACAGACGTGGGACATGCGATATGTTGGATCATATCGTAATGAAGGAACGGCTCAGGGAGAGGAACTGGATACATCATCGTGGTGTGGTGCAGTTCAGAGAAGCCTCCCTGCGGTCGAAGCCGGTGTCAAAGGCGACTTGGGCTTATATACTTGAACGACTTCTCGGTCGTTTCTCATATACCAATTTTCCGTTCCGACCTTACAGAAAAAACCTTCGCAAGGACATTTGACCAGGTGAGATCTTCGTCACAAGCGCAAATGAATCGTAACAGCTACTAGAAGAGCGTGCAATTCGGTATTCTCTGCTAATCCTCGTATCGTATGGTTGATCGTACCGGTTTCTGAAATCTGGAAGCTTACGTATGATCTCTTGACCAGCCTCGCCATCTCAAGGTGACGATCATGGTAAGCTATGATCTGATGAGGACTTCCATCCCCTCAAGGTCAAGGATGACTGATGAAGTTGATCAAGTATCTCTTGTGCAAACAGTACCACAGCAAAGCCATAGACCGAACATTTTAATCTGCCGAAGAACATTTCAAGCGCAACGATCAACGACGTGAGTACTGCTACTCCAGAGCAGGTTTAGAAAGTGGCGCATCAGTCACTCCAAACCACGACCATGTAATCAGGTAGCTCGATCACGAAACTCAGTGGCATGTCTCTAAACACATTGAGTGGGTAAGTGAGCACAGAATAGATACCGAGTGTTTCATAGTGCAGACCGCAGCTCAAGAGCAATGTTGCATCGATGATATGCTATCGAGTGCGTCTAAACATTCTCAGACAGACTGGCTGTTTAACAGCTCTAGTAACTACTAGAATGATATTGATGAGGGATGGATTTGTCAAATATGTAGAGCATAAGATATTGAGGTTTGAGAGCTGAATGCCATGTAGTTTTTCCTGGGAAGGATATCGGTTGGTGTTGGTGATAGTGATAGGCTTGGTGGATAAGGTAGGTGGGAGTTTTAAATATGTATGTTGGTGCGAGTGAGGATCTTGGAGACTGGATCTTTGCGTTCGGTCTTTTACGCTATGATAAGTTCATAAAGGAATTCTGTGGGTGTTGCCGTATTATGGATGTCTCTGTGGTTGGGGGTTCTTAATTTCTGGTACGGAGTAGTCACAGAATGGTACAGAAGAGTGGAAGTGCACATCATTGATATGTCTATTGGAGATTTTCCAGTAGATTGCTGCATTTCGTGTGATTACGCTTCCTATTCCAAGACATCTGCTCAGAGATACCACAACTTGACTATTCACTCGCAGAATGAACAACGCGCAACGACGAGTCATTTGTATAGCAACTCGTCAACCATCTCGGCGATCGCCAACGAGCTAGTCAAGCCCGGGCTCTCGATGCCTAGCAGGTTAACAAAGCCTTCGAAACCTTCCTCCTTCCTGATCACAAAGTCCTCAAAACCTTCTCCACCCGCTTTCCAAACAGCGCCTCCTTTACCCAATTTGGGTCGCATGCCGCTGTAGTCCAGTTGCACCTTTTCCTTCTGAATACCCGGTAGATATGCCGCGATCTCGTCAAGTGCAGCAGGTAGCCTGGATTCGTTGACTGATAGATCGCGAGGATCGTCGACCCATTCGACATCGGGACCAAACCGTATTGCTCCGGTCATGTCCATTGTCAGATGGGTGCCGAGGCCTGCAGCTCCCGTTGTTGGGGCAGGATAGATGAGCGTCTTGGGGCGAGGTGTTTGTGCGGAGTAGGAGTAGTATGAGCCTTTGGCGAAGTAGGGTGTGAGATGCCGCGACCGAGGCAAAATTGTGTTCGACAACGGCACAGCAGCGAGACCAGCGCTGTTGATCAGTACTTCTGCCGTAATGGAGTCTATTTCTGAAGATGAAGGTGCTTTGGTTCCAATCTTCCAACCGCCATTGCCGGAATCAATTGGCTCAACAGACTCCACACTTGTATGGCACGCTATATCACCACCTCTAGACCGGAAATCTGACTCTAGATACGACATGTAAGAGTGTGAGTCCACTATTCCTGTAGATGGGCTCTCGAGCACGGCGTAATTTATTCGGACGTCCGGCTCACGAGTATGAGCCTCCGAGAGCGGTATGAAGCGAGTTGGTACGCCGATGGACTTGGCGAAATCATGAGTCTCGACGAGTCCTTCATATTGCTCAGAAGTCTGTGCAAGAACCCATTTCTTGGTGTTACGATATGGAATGTTTTGCTTTTCGCACAGATCGTAGATCATCTGCTTGCCTTTGAGACACAGCTTGGTCTTCAGAGAGGTTGGGCCATAGTATAGGCCAGCATGGATGACCTAGATGCATCGGCAACTGCTAGTGTGTAGAAATGCTGACAGACACGCACCTCCGAGTTGCGACTACTCGTCTCAGTGCCCACTGCGCCATGCCTCTCAATTAGCAGCGTTGATGTGCCATCCCGCCCAGCCAGCTTCCTAGCAATAGCGAGGCCAACAGCTCCAGCCCCTACCACCTGCTCTCTTCAGTCATGTTTGTTTGGATCAGTATCAGTAGATAGGTTTACAGACCACATGTGTGTAGTCGGCGTTTCGATATGCAGAGGTGGTGAATGTGCGTGAAGCGCATTGGCCGAGTAATTGGCGATTCAATGCACACGCAAACATGTCAATTTCTGGCTATATAGAGACAATGCTCCACGATACCGCGAGGGAGGCGACCGCATCGTCATTGAGAGCAATCGAAGCTCTGTTGATAAACATTTGATCCTCGAACATGACTTTCCTGCGGGATAGCGATAAGAGCCTTGGCGCCAAGAATCATGAATTTGGCCACAGAATTTGACGGAGCAGATCTCATGCCAGAAGCTAGATTTCCGCCATCATGGCACCAGATTCAGCAGCGCTATCGACGAAAGTCGGAACTGAATCGCCTTATAAACTAGATCAAGCTCAGGTCAGTCACACTAGCACTCTGTAAAGACCTACGGGACTGATGCAGAGTAGACACTCAAAGCTTCTAGCGCGCTTCTCAAACATATCAAAACCAAAGCTCAGCAGCAGGATGCCGTTCTTTCGACCAAAAACCTCCTGGCAACCGACCCCAATTCCCCAGAAACGAGCGCTTCTGACGCCGAGGCCATATGGCTCGTTCTTACTGCGAAGAAATTTCTCACAGACCAACGGCGCCTTAAACCTCGCAAGATCGCCCTTCCCCATTCCCTCAATACCTCTCCAAGCACATCAATATGTCTCATTACACCGGAGCCGCAACGTCTTTTTAAAGACACCATCGCCCACCCTTCCTTTCCGGCCACCCTTTCCAAACGCATCTCAAAAGTCATTAGCATTGAAAAGCTGGAAAAGAAATACTACTCCTTCGAATCGAAACGCCAACTTCGCGACTCCCATGATATTTTCCTCGCTGACGATCGTGTAATCACATACCTGGCAAAGATCCTTGGCAAAACTTTCTACAAGACTACAACTAAGCGGCCTATACCCGTACGTCTTGAGGTATCCAAGCCAAAGGCGAACAAGAATGCAGCCCTTCCTAGCACTAAGCCCCGCAAGGAGTCTTCCGACCCGAAGTCTATAGTTGCCCCACTTCAGGCCGCCAAAGAAATAGAACGAACGCTTTCTACAGCGCAGATCCACCTTTCACCTTCCACTACTACCGCAGTAAAGGTTGGCTACGCGTCCTTCGCCGCCGAACAAGTAGCTTCAAATGTCGAAGCTGTAGTTGCTGGGTTGACAGATAACTTGATTGCTTGGAGAAATGTCAGAGCTGTGCATGTAAAGGGACCGAATACAATGGCACTACCTATCTGGTTGGCGGAGGAATTGTGGACCGATGAAGGAGTGATACTGGAAGACGAGCAAGTTGAGGAGGCTAAGCTGTTAAAGGCACAGAAGGGCAAGAAAAAGAGGAAGACCCTCGAAGCCCCAACGGATGAAGGAACTGAGAAGAGAAGTGAAAGCAAGAAACGGAAAGTTACCGAACAAGATGGCGAGTCGAGAAAGAAGAAGGCAACAAGGCTGGTGGATGATGATCTTAGCCAAGAGATGAAAGAGAGAAGGGAGAAGCTTCGGCAGCAGAAAAAGGAGGCAAGGGCGCAGCTTGATCAAGAAAACGCAGGAGCTATTCCGTCAAAGCTAAGCCAAGAATCTGAGGTGCCGTCGAAGAAGGAAAGGAGACGCAAGAAGGCAGTTGAAGTTGTATAATACAATGAACAGTGAATTACGAATTGGACAGTGATAATATTCTTGCTTGAATCAAGTCAGATGATCGTCACAACTCTTCTATAACTCCAAAGAACCCCTTGGTGTACCCCTGAAATACTGGTCAAAGCAATCAGCAAGGACATTGTCTGCAAATTGCATATGTCCTCCCTCAGCAACCCTAAAGTCCAACTTTCCCATCTCATCCAGATACTTCAATCCGATCCAATCTTCCTTGTACATATCTCTATCCTGTAGCTTCGTGACCTCTGCACTCGTGGTGTTGACTTCAGCAAAGTACGCACTCTCCGGCGGTATAACGGTCGTGTCATTGGAAAACATGAACATAGCAAATCGATCCAGCTTCTTCATATTTTTCCTGTACGTTTCATTCTTCGCTTCTCTCTCGTTGTTAATATCCGCCAAGAAATTACTGCTTTCCAAATAGGCATCCAACTGCTCCGGATCTCGATAGTACTGCGCAGGCACCAATCTACTCTGTACGAAACTCGTCCATTTGTTCGCCTTCAAGATACCTTGCCAGCTCTGACATAGCCAATCGTTGTTCTCGCAATTCTGGATCTCGCTGATGCCATTGTGCTGGGATCCAAAGGTGACGAGGGTGGAAACGCGAGGTATGTTGCAGCGCTCGACGTAGGCGCGCATGAATTGGCCGCCTTGGGAGAAGCCGATCGTGTTGATGGCAGGGGCTGCGGAGAGAATGGGGTCGGAGGCCAAATCTTGGCAGACTTTGTCGACTTGGACGGTTAAATTACCGAGGAAGGTGGCGGTACGGTCGGCGGAGGGATCATCGTCCAGGCGGATGTAGTAGGTGTATGTAGGTCCGATGGTGTTATTGAGAAGCTCACCTACATATTGGATCCCGTCCGAGGCGTAGCTATGAGATACCCAGTTCAGCAGGGTTAACAGAATGATAGAGCTAGGGCTCACTTGTCTCCCAAGCCGTGCCAGACGACAAGTGGCAGGTTCAACGTCTCTTGTGTGGTAAGAAGCTGCTGTTGAGGTAAAGCGTTCACACACAGTAGAGTCACTAGAGCAGCGTACAATAGTGGTAGCCAGATTTGTCGCGACATTATGAGCGTGAGTCGCAACCAGGCAACACTCGACGTTCATTTATCCATTTTGGACTATCCGATGACACAGCCACCACGAGGAGCGGGAACCACTCGGTTCGGCCCGTAGCCGTAACATATCTGACGCTAATGGTAGATCAACATGATGCGAACGCGCGAGACAGAATAACGTGACTGCGCTCGTATCTCAGCATTGTGAAAACCCTTACTTGCAGACCTAACAACAAGCCGCTAATGAATCGCTCATACCGAACCTCATATTCGTGGGAAACTTCATCCTAGATCCAACTCTTAGAAGGTGACCAAGGGGCTTACCCTGCAGGTCATCCCGGGAATTCTTTGGTGCTGAAGCAGGTAAAATTCTCTATCCAATTTTCTCGTCCTGAGACCATAGGCCAATACTACGATCGTAAACCCGGATGAAGACGTCATCAAGGAGAAAAAGTATAGGGCAGACCGCGCCCCAACTCGACAACGATCAAACTCTCAGGAAGTCGGCTACTGCACCCCCTCGCCACAGGTCTTGGGCCAGCCCAGACCTAAATCTGTCATCTTAACGCAGGTGGCGTCAACGAGCGTCTTCTGACGACAGGACTCGTGATATGCCTCTATCCAACCCCCCTGAGGCATCCATTGTAGGGCCTCATCCCTCGTTCATCGAGATTGCCAAGGCGTATGTCTTTCAACCTGCCATTCAAGATTGCCTGAATGCTGCTGGAGTGTCAGAAGCGAAGGATGACAGTATCCGTCTGCAGGGTGTTGCCTGGATTGATAATACGAGAAAGTATATCAAGCTGTGAGCTTAGTCTTACCGTTGCAACCCTCTCAAGCTAACTTACAGGCCTGTCAAAACATACAATACAGCTTGTGTCTACTATCACAAATTCCGTCTGATGCATCCTGATAGCAGTGGCTATATTGTAGGTTCTCATGTCAATTACATCAGACTTATCTGACAAACACAGGATGCCGCGGCTGCGGCCCTTTTTGCAGCTTGCAAGATTGAGGACACTCTCAAAAAGTCCAAAGAGATTCTCTGTGCAGCTCACAACATGAAAGTTCCGCCTTCCGAACAGCTCACACCAGACGACTCGGTAAGTTCACGTTTTGCTGCCTATGTCACCTCATCCTCCTAACCCCGAACAGCTGTTCGAAAACCATTCAAAGGTTATCATTGGACTTGAGCGGCTTATGCTGGAAGCTTCTAGCTTTGACTTCCGCAATCGCTATCCCCAAGTGCTCGCTCTTAGCATCGTAAAACATTACGGGGGAGACAAGGACACAGTAGGAAAGACGACTCTCGACATTACACAAGATCTGCATCGTACCTATGCCCCACTCAAGCAGACCACGGCTACTATGGCTTTCGCCTGCGTCGAGCTCGCGGCCCATCTGCATGAGCAGCCCATTGAAGCTACTCAAGCTGGCAAGTATGACAGGAGATGGTGCATCACGCGCGAAGAGGTGATGGGTAAGCTTGCTGCCACCCGTTCAAGCTACCTCCAGAGTAAGCGCGAGGAATCAATCTGATTTCCGAAACTAGAAACCCTGCTCGACCTCCTCGATCTCTACACCCACCACCGCTCCTCCACAACCGTAGGCCAAGACTTCGCCCTCGAAACCTTCATCAACATCCGTATCGCCCTCAACCAGGAAGCGTCCGCCCACAAATACCCACGCTACACAATGGGAAAGCGAAAATCAATAGCCAACCTCAGCCTCAACGGCAGCACGACAAAAACAACAACAGCAACAAAAACGACCAATGGCAAAGGCCCACAGACACCCACCAGCCCCCAAGACGTCCTGATGAAGGAAATCGCATCACCCACATCCGCCAACGGCGCCTCGAAGCCCGGCCTCAAAGACGGCACCGTACGCTTCATGCTCGATCCGCAGCGCGCCAAGGACGAGCAAGAGGCCGTGGGGAAGTTTTTCAATGTTGAGGAGGAAGAGTATGAGACCTTAGTTCCTAAGGAGAACAATAGGAGGTCGTGAGCTGGAGTTTGAAATGTCACTACTCAGAAGGAGAATGTCCCTCGGATGAGGTGTTGAGTCATCTAAGTTACGCTAAGGGTGGATGACAGGGTGGAATTTGATGTGCATAGTATTGTATTCCTGATTGCTTGCGTTGAATACCCCCTGGATGCGGAAGACGTTCAAAAAGTACAAATCGATGGTAATTATGGTATTTCCTCTGTCGTTGTCGTGCACCCATTGTGTTCACATCATGTACCACTAGCAGCAACGCGGGAAACCGCCGGATCACAGGTATGGCCGTGTCAATTGCCATTCCCCTAGTCACATATATAGGGAAACCTGAGTCCCCTCTCATTTCCAATCCCGGCTCGATGCATGGCGGAGGCACTTTCTAGATTCTTTCCAGGCTCCCGCTTAATTCTTCCTTTTCGCCTTGTCAAATTTGATGGTATGGCTGTTGGATTCAGCTCCGACATGAAAAATCACAGGGTAGAGTTAGAAATCAATACCAGTGGTATTACTATGATCGCAAATGACCCACGATGATACAAGCAGAATATACCAGCAAATTATATGCAATCACAGACAATGGCTTCCGCTCGGAGCCCCAGATTCCCGTAACAGAAACTTACTTCCTACTGACTGGTGCGGTGCTGAAAGCCTCAACCAGCCCTTCCGCCTCTTCGGGACTCACTCTCGCCTCCAACATCTGATGCGCACAATCAACCACGTCATCCTCTATACCCTGTTCATAGAAACCCCCCTCGCTGAACGCCAGTCTCGTGAGCGCGATCAGGAACTTCTTCTCGCCGCCTGGGACGACGCTGAGCTTGGCTTGCATATCGATAAACTGCGGGTAGTTGGTCGTGAGATGATAGAGCAGACGGGTGGATTCGTTGACGAGCGCAATGCGTAACTCGTGCCCATACTGGTGGTCGTAGACGCGGTCAAGCTCATCGTTCATGACACGGACTAGGCAGCCGATGACGAGACGGTGTTTGGCGAGCGACTCGGCACTGTGTGCGGTATCGCACATGGCTTCTATTAGGCTGAGCACTTTGAGACGCAGTTTGCAGATAGCAGCGGCATCAGGTGGGTCCTCACCAGGGGGCGGACGTGGGGTATTGATGAGGAGATGGGAGAGATTTTCGATGATGTGAGCCTCAGAGGCGTCTTGTTGGCCGTTATTGGGAGGGACGATCATGGCAAAAGAGTGGTCGAGGATGCTAGTTCGGAGAAGAGAGAGCATGAGATGAATTTCATGAAGGGGGTTGATGAAGTTGAGGAGCATCATGATAAAGTCGAAACGCATGGTGCGCCAGAAGCGCGATATTTCTTCGTCGTCGCCTTGGCAGTCGTACGCCATCATCTGCATGATGTAGAGACATTCCGTGGAGTTGATCTCTGCTCGGTCTTTCCGAGGCGGCTTCTTCTGGCACCGCGGCACGAGAATTACATCCGCGGTTGATTGGACGAGAGACATGAGTTCATTAGTGAGATCAGGAGCGGTCTTTATGGCATTGAGTTCCAAGACGAATTTGACGAGCTCTACCAGCATATGGACGGGTTGGTGGAAACTTTCTTCCATGCCTCGAGACCAGATCGATATTATGATCAGACCAATTGCTGATGGAAAGTTATCTATGTCAGGGTTGTAAGTTAGTGTAGAAGATTCATCGAGAAAAATTGTTGAAAGGGGTTTGTCCGGTTGGCTAGGAAATGAAAAAGTCGAGAGTCTTTCAAATATCCTTGGTCCGTCCGATGTGGATCGATGGTTGAGAAGTCTTTGTGTGAGCCAAAACCTTTGATCAAGCCGCCTAGAAACCTGAGCAACCGCAGATGGCACGGCGTGACTTTGCTCGTGATTTACATCCTCAAAAGATATACTCTGCTGAGGTTGAGCAAGCTCCAGGGGTTTGATGGGGCTGTCTTCCGGAGCTTTCCTTTTCCTTTTCGTACCAGCTTTTGGTGTGTTCGCCTTCGACCTCAGGGCCAGCTTCGAGGGTGACATAGGCAGGACCTCGTTGTCATCAAAGCCATCTCTCAATGGCAGGGACTTGGTCTTTTTGGGCGTAGCAAGCTGGTTTTCCTTGCCAATACTCCTGTCTCCCTTTTTGATGGCTTTTTGAAGATTTCTGATCTGTTTCGTTCCTTCGGCAACGTCATTTTCTAGGAAATCCTTCTCGGTCGCAATCTTCTGAAGCTCTGCTCGTGCTTTCTCGACTTCCATTTTCTGACGGGCAGCTTCGTCGGCGTGCATTTTCTGCAGTACCTTCGTCCGGGCTTCATACTCCTTCTCCACCTTTGTAGCGTTGGCTCGGACGATAGCGATCTCGCCGGCTTTGGAGAAAGCACTGTCGTTGGCACTCTGTATTCCTTGTTGAAGTATCTCTCGTTCTCGAAGGAGCTTCTGCACTTGTACTTGAAGAGCATCCACATCAACAGACCCCTTTTGTGCAGGTTGCATACTCATGTCGTGAGCCCCTGCGGTGACGGATAGATTTCCGTTGACAGCACTCACCCGTTTGTCCATTTGATTGCTGCTAGCAGGTGGTGGTTTGATGACTACGGGCGTCCGCTCGAGTTGCTGATTCCTCAACGGCTCCACGATAAGCGGTGACGGACCATACCGTCGCTGCCGCCATTCCTCCCTTTGTGTCGTCTCTCCAATTCCCCTTAGCCCATTTGCAGCTTCGTATTCCGCAGCTAAGGCGGGTTCCTCTGCTGCATCAAAAATCTCTCCATCAAGCATCTCGTCGTCAAAGTCTCCATAGTCGGACGATGGCAGTAGTGGGACGCGTTGAAGGGGGATGTCTGTTACGGCTTCGCCCACAAGAGATCGACCAAAGCCACCTGCGGGATCAGGGTCTCCAGCTCTCGAAGATTGCCCGGGGGCCGGGAGCTGGCCTCGAGTGATGGTTTGCTGTGTTAACCTGATGGCATTTTCCTGGAGCTCCTCCAAAGCATGGTCCGGCAAAGCATCGAGATCATCGTCAGAGTATCCGTCATCTCCGACGTCCAGGTCTTCCATAGCATTCGTCGTGCACCCGCATTGAGAAGACTGAGCGAAAACGGTACGCTACATGTAAGAGGCCGTTGTGAAAGTAGAGTTATGGGAAAGGGTCCTATAGTAGTATATGTTGAACGGCTTGAGTGCGGGCCGCTAGGGCTGAAGTGGAGCTCCAATTGATGTGACAGTCTCACAGTGTCAGCTCGGCGGCGATCTACAACGCTATTCTAGGCACTGTACTGTTACGAATCACCAACGACCAGGGTTCGGCTGACTACAGTCCCATTACGGCTTGCCCAAGCCTCACCGGCCAAACCGAGATACCTGTTGCTCGTCGAGATCCACCATCAGCAATCTCACCGTCTCATACGCGAACGATCGGTAGACCCATACCAAACACCATCGATCTTGTGAATGGTAGCGACCTGCTGAACAAGACTCCTAGCTGAATGCTAGATGCTGAGCGCGAACATCCATGGCGAAGACTAAGCGAGGCGTGCAGTTCAACCATAAGGGAAGTATCCACAATGGACGACGACCAAGCATATCCGAGAGCGATGGCGCATCGGATGCGGGTTCGCCCAGCAGTCCCACGAGAGCCGCGATGAATGGGAAGCTGGAGACAAGCAAAGAGGAGGTAAGGCGTCACCGTGCGGAACAGGAAACGAACCTTCAGGAAGCAGACGGGCTGATCGATATATAGGATGAGGACCCACCAGAGCAATCAGAGTATGAAAGAAAGAAAGCGAACTTCATCACGCGGACAATATGGACCCTCGTTATGATTGGTGGCTTCTTGACCGCAATGTTCTCAGGTCATCTATACGTTATAGCCATTGTTACAGGGCTCCAGATTGTATCCTTCAAGGAGGTCATCGCCATTGCAAACGTTCCCAGTAAAGCCAAGGATCTGCGGTTCACGAGATCACTGAATTGGTACTTTCTCGGCACGACCATGTACTTCCTCTACGGGGAGAGTGTGATATACTATTTCAAACATATTGTGCTTGTGGACAAGGTTCTATTGCCATTTGCTACACATCACCGCTTCATCAGCTTTATGCTATACGTAATCGGTAAGTCCAATGTACATGCAGAGGGGAAACTTGGAGTTTGAGGTGATTTCAGCAGCTGAATAATGATATTGCAGGTTTCGTTTTCTTTGTTGGTTCCCTTCAGAAAGGCCACTACCGCTTCCAATTCACCCAGTTCGCTTGGACTCATATGGCGCTCTACCTCATCGTCGTCCAAGCCCACTTTATCATGAACAACATTTTTGAGGGCATGATCTGGTTTTTCCTTCCAGTATCCCTGGTCATCACGAACGACATTTTCGCCTACATTTGCGGGATTACCTTCGGCCGTACCCAGCTCATCAAGCTGTCGCCCAAAAAGACTGTGGAGGGATTTGTGGGTGCATGGATTTGCACCATCATCTTCGGCTTCGGCATGACTAATGTGCTGATGCGGTACAAGTACTTCATCTGCCCTGTAAATGTACGTCCTTTTCCCTTCTTCAATGTTATGCCGATCTTTGACCTCCCGTTCGAAACTGTGAAGTTTGGATATTGACTGATGCAGGATCTTGGCGCCAACATTTTCACCGGTCTCTCATGCACGCCAAACCCCGTATTCATCCCTCAGGCCTACCACATTCCCTCAATGCTCTCTAATCTGCCCCTTCCTGATTTTATCCATATTCCCTCAATCGTCCAAATTGCACCAATGCAATTCCACATCCTCGTCTTTGCTACCTTTGCTTCCCTGATCGCACCGTTTGGCGGATTCTTCGCCTCCGGTCTAAAACGCACGTTCAAGGTCAAGGACTTCGGCGAGTCCATTCCCGGCCATGGTGGGATCACCGATCGGATGGACTGCCAATTCATCATGGGCTTCTTCGCATTCATGTACTACCAAAGCTTCATTGCGGTGTACAAAGCTAGCGTTGGGGACGTCATGGAGAGGGCGGTTCAGGGATTGACCGGAGAGGAAATGGTTGAGGTGGTCCGGGGTTTGAGCAAGTATTTGGTAAACCAAGGGTTTGTCGAGGAACGGGTATTAAACTGTCTCACGGATGTCGTGGGAACACGAAGGTGAAGGTGGCGAAGTATGGTCGGAAACATGTATCTTGCGTGACGGCCTCTTCGTTGTCGACATATGATCTGTTTGATATGGCGTGAGCATTAGCCTTTACGGAATGGCTTTGGTATGGAGTTCCATCGGATCCGGAAATGTTTCATGTTGTAGATAGCAGGCGATATCCTCCATGAGATATCTCCAATAATCGAATAAGTTCATAGAAGCCGAAGATGTTAAGGCAGATGATAGCCATGATCAGCGACGCAGGCCACGAAGATCGTCCGCTCAGAGCTTGCTTCTCTTTCTTGCTTCCCAACTCTTCAAGATCCAGGTACGTCAAGGTATGTGGGTCAGTATGCGAGCGATCCGCAGCCGTTCCGATCCCTCATCCGATGCTACGCCTTACACGCTACATCGTTGTCGCCCGTCGGGACGCAAACGCCAGCCAAGGTTTCCCATTGATGGGCAACTCATCGGTTCAACCAAGATCAACATCATTGGTTTACAGTGCAAAGCTCCATTCTTTCCCTCAACGCCTCACACCCCCAACAACCCCCTCCACCCTCCTCACCCACTCCTCCCTCAACCCCTCAGCCTCCCTCCTCTCCTCCAGCGCCGCTCTCAACTCCTCATCTAATTCTTTTATTCTCTCTTCCTGTTTCTCCTTCGAATTTTCCACCCCTGGCAAAATGGAGATAATGTATTCAATCTGATTCGTCTTCAAGATCAAATCGTGCGCTAGCTCACGTTGTGCGGCGGCAAAGGTGGTCGGAGTATCGGGACGCTGCTCGGGGAACAGAGTGCTGATGGTGGTATCGGAGGGTTCTTGGGAGGCTGGGGCGGTGGATTGTTGTTCTTGAGATGGAGTTGATTGTGTGGGTTGGTGGTTTGCTGAGATGTTGTTGGTGGTGGTACTGGTGGGTTGGGCTTTGCTGGTCTGGGAGGTCGAGTTGGAAGTAGGGGGAGGTTGTGGGAGAGGGGTTAGGGTTGAGGTGGAGTGGTGGGTGGAGATGTAGCGGATCGAAGCGTAGAATTGGGTTGCGAGCTGTGTAGAGGAAGTCAGCGAGCGCTTGCAGGATTAAAGGCAATGAATTTGTACTTGGTCGTAGCAATCTTGGAGCTGTGTCAATCGGTCGGCCATTATTTAGTCGATGCGGCTGAGATAAACAACATTTTTCTACTAATTGAGAAATGGTAGGTTATTTCTACCACTCTTCCAGGTTGGGAAGGTTTTGCCTGTAGGTACGCGGCCCGTAGCCGCTGCAATCTTCGGCTATCTTAGCTTAGCCGAGCTACCTTAGCGATAAAACTCTAATTAAACGTCCCAAATGTTAACCCCTCGGCTCAATTGTGCTTGACCTTAAGACCTTTTCCAACTGGCTTGAACCATGTCCTCGAAGCTACACACGCGCTACCAGATCTCGTCTCTTGGCCTTGGGGGTATTCCTGTCAGTACATGTCTAGCAAAGTAAAGAGCGACATCGTGATGGCAACGAAAACCTTATTTGTATTCTCGAAAGCAATTTATACGATTTTTTACTCCGGCCCGAGTGTGAGCATAGAAATGATCGCAACTTCGCGTTGAACAAAATCCCATGCTCGCTAGCCTCGAGATATTCTAGCATGCACGTGTCGATCTGGCGGCTTGTTCATAGCTTACAACTGTCCCCTCCTGAAAGACGTACCATCGTTATGTAATTTCTGCACAAAGCCTCTGAAGGCCAAGAGATTCGTCTGCTTCTAGCCGTTGATAGTTTCTCTTCATACTTTCGAGGGACAACACCCAAATCGCAAAGCTTCTACTCCAGCTGCGTTCGTCAGACTATGCTGCCCTACAGACGTTAGCCGGATCCTTCTACATGCAGTATATATCATAGTGTGCCCTGAATGTGGGAGCATTTAAGTCCACCTGCTCTTCCGCTGAATGCCTCCGCCATAGTTCATCCCTGTCTCTCTGCTGAAGGAAGATCTGCTAGTGGGTTCAAAAGTTTCATCAATGTGAGTCCGAGTCGTGCGAGGTACATATATTGTATATTGGCGATGATGAGATAAGAGGATGGACCTCGAATGGTTGTGCTACGTGAGAAAGACGTGATGAGGGAAAGGATCTTTTGAGAGGTGAACGATCCGAGACCTAGCTAGCATGACTCAGCACCCAGGCGGTGGCGATGAAGTGAGTTGGACATCATGATGCATTATTCGACAATATTCTTGCACCCAAGTATAGAGAGGCTCTTATGGTTCTATCGATGTATGGGTCATTTAATAACATCGAAATTCAACAGTGACCAATGCGATCTACGCACCCATCTTCTAAAAGTTTGAAATGGGATAGCGAAAAGGCATTTGTATGTCGTGGCAACAATGCAAAGAAGAAAGAAGATCGTCGTCTGGATCATTTTGTATGACTCCAGTCGACATAGAATGCAAACAGCAGACCGACTAATGTCTTTCCTGCGTGGGTATCTTATACAAACAGAAGAATTCGAGCAAACACTTGCTTCACTGAAAATGGTTTCCTGTCTCTCTCAAATGCTTCCTCCAATGTCGGATCCGCTCTCTTCCCTCCGCCTCTAACCTCTTTGCTTTCTTCCTTTCGTAAACAGCTCTGACAGCCCGTTTTGTCTGATCTTCACCGGCCTTGAAATTAGCTCTAGCTAGGGCCACAACTTTGTCGATCTCAGCTGGTGTATAGACAAAGTTCCATGTGCTCATGAAGTCGCTTGTGTTCGGATCGACGCCTTCGACGGCGGGATTTGGTAGGAATGGGAAATAGATGACTGTGATACCTGCACTTGGATCCGAGAGTTTCCAATCAGAATTGGCATCTACCTTGCTCTGAGGTTTTTCGTTCTTAATCTGTCTCTCCATAGTGGTGCCGACCCAGATATTGCAGTATCCCAAGTCGGACTCATTCTGGTCTTGGTCTTTGCTTTTAGTCATAGCCTCTTCTGTTAGATTCTGAGATGTTCTCTGATGTTCTCGCGCATCAGCTAGCTTTCCAGCCGCTTCTTGCGCGGTCGCCGAGTCAGCTGCGTCGAGCTCCTTTTTTGTGTCATCCTGTGTTTTTGGCCAACCAGCGCCAACTGGCCAACCTTTCACGCCTCGTTGCTTTGCGTATCCTTCGGCCACAGAAAGCCAATTTTCTTGCTTTATGTCAGCGCTCGCATCGAAGCAAACGATGATGTCAACATTACGGCCTTTACGAAGAAGAGGGTATAATGGCAGATTATTGCTCATCCCCTAAACAAATGTTAGCAATTAACCGTAAAGCTTAGTAGTTCTGGATTGCATGACAAGAAGGCCATACGAGAGTGAAAGACGCTTGTTTGTTTGTGCTTGCCCTCGAGATTACTGCAAGTTTGATGGCTATTGAACATCATTTAGAGTAGAGAGACTGGCTGGAGATCAAAGAACAGAGTTGTAAGTTGAAGATAACAGATCCAGCAAAGTTCTTAATGCTTCGATTTCGTATTGCTGGATGCAGTGATTATGAAGGACGTTATAAGTACGGCACAATGGTTATGTAGGATGATAATGATATGGGACGAAAATACAGAGCGGATTGAACATGTGAATGCGTAGGTGTAATAACGGAAGAGAAAATAATGTAGCATTAGTGGCGGTTCGATCTAGTGTTAAATGCTGATCCAGCGGTATCGCACGTTTTGATTGAAAAGGGGATGCATGGTGCCGTTTGCTCATTCGGGCTTCTTCATAGGGAGGGCATAGGGACGACCAGTACGAAGTAGAGAGCCAAGACTTACGGCATCCATCAATTCAAGATATTTGTCTTTGTGAATACTTATTGGACAAGTCGACGGTAGCTGACCTTCAAGGCCGAGTGCGTAATTGGGGATCGCCCCTGGATGTATGGGATGAAGCTTGATTAAGTCCTCATTCCTCTCCTCGACCAAATCGTCAACGCCTCCGAAGCCAGCCAGCCCTTTGATGATCGGGCGAACCTCTTTGTAGTAATGCGCGAGCGTAGCACAGAAAGCCGAGCCCCAAATTCCAAGCATGTAAGGTGTACCAAGCTCTGGAAGCCCTAAGCCATCCTCACGGGCTAAGCTGCGGCCCTTTGAAAAGCGTCGACCAATACTCCAGGAAGGAATTCCTGCCTCAATTTCTTCACACCATAATTCGTAAGGTGAGAATTCAAACCACTGGAACCAAGCCTCTTGCTTGGCTTTCTCTTTGACGGCGTTAAACGGCTTACCTTTCGCATCCTCATCTTTCGTCTTGACCTCCTCGACTGGTATTTCGTGTCTTACAGCAGTGTAGATAGGGAGTGGATTTTGGCCATCAGCAAGGTAAGAGCGTTGATTTGAAAGTTTCAGATCACGAGGGTCAAGACTTAATTCATCGCGCGGTACAAGCAGTCGTGCAGCCAAAAGCAGACCATAAGCATCGACAATCCCGAAGCTTGCGTCAGGATCCCCTTTGAGTTTTTCGATGATGCCTGAAAGTAAGTACTTATTAGTAGGCGCTCTTGTGAGGAGTTCCAAAAAGGACGGTGGATATGCTATGTGGATCCCTGTCCTTCGCTTTAGATGTTCTATAATCCTATCATGTCTACGGCCACAAAGAGTCGAATAGTACAGCGTCTGAAGCCAGCAACTGCCACTGACACCCGCGGTGTATGTCGCAATGTCAAACAAGCCTGCCTCTTGAGCTGAAAGGTACGAGGACGTCCCCGCAACGAGCGCACGTAGGCCACCACCTGATCCCGACATGGCAATGGTTGGTACATCTCGAGGATCAATATCGGAGATGCCAAGGTATCGCGAGAGCGCGTCAGTCGTGTACTTTTTCCTTCGCTCAATGAACGCTTGCTCGTCAGGACACAGGTCTTGGCTGACTCGTACTAGTGCCTTTGAAATTATATTCGGATGAAGGCTTTCATCCTGTGCTTCCTCCCAGATTTCGTAAGCCAATGAATCAGGTCCCATCTCCATCTCCATCTGTAGCTTCGTAATATAACCTGGGAGAGCTTGCGCCCATTCTGGAAGTACTTGATCGGCGATCTTATCTCCGAGTGAAGACCATTGGAAGGACGTTATGGACTTGCGAGCCGTCGCGAATCTGGTGGAGAATAATGCCCAAGCTGAGCTATCCTCATCTTCGAAGACCGCAACATCTTCGCCTTTGCTCTGCACAGAAGGTGTGGTATCAACATTGTCGTCGACCTCTCCAGTCTTTTCAGATCTTTCGGATTTTCTGCCGTTGGAGCTGGCGACAAGTGGACGCGTTTTGGGCCATTGCTGCTTGTTGCTACTGTCGCTGTGTATCCTTGCTCCGGGTCGATTGAGAGAACCAACAGCTACTGCACAGCCAGCGAAGGTATAAATCGCATAACGAGGGATCCACTTCCCAAGGACAGGATACATGGTATGTTTGGCTTGCAAAAAGGCAGTTTAGCCACATATTACGTGGATGTTCCTGCCAAGCCACAGCACGCGTCAAAACTTGAAACGTCAGAAGTTGGAGCTATCGTCATGGCGGCGGGAGGTCCCGTCAATAGCGCCCCTTGACCCTTGACAAGATGTATAAAGTTTAAGGTACATGAAAGGGACAGTCAAGCTCGAAGAGCTCTATCAAAGCTCCTGAATATCACGTTGACCCTTTCCTGAGCCAAGACTTTGTATAACATCCATCGCGACTGCGAGCACAAAATACTGAGGCAGAGATGGCGAAAGCACGGAATGCTGTTCATGCTGAAGAGAAAGCGGAGGTTGAGGTTCTCTTCGCAGATGCAGCCAAGTACAGCGACCTTGGTAAAAGGCTCAAGGCTTTGCAGGCGAGTCTCGAGGGTGGAGGGCGAACCGCCAGAGACGCCATAGGCCCAGTGCACAACGATACTAGGGAACACCAAATCATGATACATAGTAAGACGGCAATTCGATTGAGGAGCTTGAAGCTGATTGGCTTCGAGACATTGAAAGACTTGATATCCACATTGACAAGATGCTGGAGCCTGGTCAAGACAAGGGCAAGGAGGAGAGGATTATTCGAGCTGGGTACGTCGCTCGTGTCTAATTCAAGGACTGCATGTCAATACTGACTGGAGCTGCAGCCCAGCCAAGGTGGGACTTACAGAGTACATGGCTTCGCTCAAGCGTATTGACCGTGCTCTCACCCAAATGACCGCTACCAACATACGTGCCAATCAACACGCGATTGGGGATTTTGAAGGGCTTTTGAATGAAGGTAGCACTACTCTACAGGGATTATTTCGATCGTCTCTCCTGGAATACGCAGAACCCGTAGAACCACTGCATTACATCACGAAAGGTGGGCGTAGCGTCCTCCAGTCATCACTATATTACGCTAATGCTAGGTAGAACTGCAATTCCCTGTCATCCCACAAGAGAAAGCATCATATTTGGGAGCCATGGACAAATACATCTCTTCTCCAAGCGCCCGTAAAGCTGCTGGCCACCAACGCGAATCACCTTCTGTTCGTATATACACAGAATGCCGTAGCCCTTATCTCGTTAGCAGTCTCCAGAGTCTATCCATAGCGTCCATCAGTACTTCCAAACGAAAGAACAACGACGACACTTATCGGCAAGGGACTAGTGCAATTGGAACATACACCGCCGCCATTGAGGGCCTTTTCCTTGCCGAGTTACATACTATCTCTATGATCTTTCCCCGCGAAGATTGTAGCACAGCAATCGAGAGTACAACTCGAAGGGCCTTAGCCGATTTTTCCAAAACACTCCGTGAGCTCAACATGTACATCAAGCAGAACCTAACTACCGATTGCTTCCTGGCCTTCGAGATCATCGAATACGTGATCAATGTCGCACATCGGGTCAATTTAGCTATCAGCGATATCAAGTTGCCCTTTGCTGAAGCTCTGAAGCCAATTCGGGAAACTGCGAAAGCATCGTTGCCAGAATTGTTCGAAGATCAACGGCGGCGTATCGGCGATATGCAGGTGCTTCCGGCCAATGGCGCCGCACTGCCGTTTACCACCCTGACCATGAAGCTGATGCAAAGCCTGACCGACTACCCAAAGTCCCTTGCCTCAATCCTCACCTCTGTCGGTGATGGCAATTGGACCCACGGCGCCGTGACAAACCATAGTACCAACTCCGCCACCTCCTTACCATCTCTCAAATCGCTAGACGTCGGTGCAGACGGTAACCAACTCCTCTCACACTACATCCTAGACATCATAGACACCCACCTCAGCCTCCTCGAGTCGCGCGCTCGCATCCTACTCAAATCAAAAGCCGTTCACGGCGTCTTCCTATCAAACACGGTAGCCACAATCGACAAGATGATCCGCTCCTCAGACCTCGACCACCTCCTCTCCAACGCCACCGCCCAGAGCAAGCTCGAGGGCTGGCGCAAAAAGGGCACGAGCATCTACATGGACTCGTGGCGCGAACCCTCCTCCGCCCTCTTCGACGTGCAATACACCAACCGCGGCCCGCGCCCCCAATCAGGCAGCGCCGTCGCGTCCGCCGATGTCGTCAAATCCCTCAGCAGCAAAGACAAAGATGCCATCAAGGAGAAATTCAAGCTCTTCAATAGTAGCTTCGAAGAGTGTGTCAAGCGTTATCGTGAGATGAGTGGCAGCATGGAGCGAGAGGTCCGGAGCAATCTGAGCAGGGAGGTGGGCAATATGGTCGAGCCGCTTTATGCACGGTTTTGGGACCGCTATGAGGCGCTCGATCGGGGCAGGGGTAAGTATGTGAAGTTTGACAAGGGACAGCTGGCTGCGACGCTTGCGGCATTGGGCTAGATGAAAATCGTCGCTATTGAGAATAATCCCGTCAACAAGCTGATTGAGGCGGAATTCCTGCACGTTTCAATGCATAGCGGAGATATCATCGCAAAGCATTCTTGGGGGAAAATCAGTATCTAACCACGTTGTAAAGGGATACCAAAGTCCATGCTATCTGATGTTAAATCATGAAATTCGCTTGCTATCTGCAGTGGGGTATCAAATCTATCGCAGTTCATTTCCGTTCCATGCAATAGGCAGGTATACGTTCTGCCCTCCAAACCATCGCTATGCAAGTAAGTGAAGATGCTATTTTCCGACACAGCGGAAAGTATTTGTGAACGATTCGTAAAATGTGGCAAGCGGAACGTATAATAAGCAAGACGAAATCGTGAAAGGGGCTTCAAAATCGTGAAGTGAAATGACCAATCCAATCGGCGGTCCGCTTGTCACATAATGTTGTCGGAACGCAAGCGAACGATCGCAGTCAGCTGATGCAGCCGTCTGTCCATGAATTGCGGCAAAACCATTGCGAAGATGATGCTGAAAGTCGACAGAAAGGTTACGCAGAGCTTCCAAAGCCCAAAGAAGCATGAGTCTCTACTTGAACAGACTCTTCAGCTCATCAAGCTTGCGCTTCGCCGCCTCGGCCTTGTCGAGCTTGCCACGGTTCATGCTAAGATCTGCTAGGCTTTGCTTCTTGCGCTGAAGATCCAGCATCTTGTCTTCGAAGCTATCGTCCATGATATAACGGTATGTGAAAACCTCTCGCTTCTGCCCCAAGCGATGAACACGATCAACAGCTTGAGCTTCAGCGGCAGGGTTAAATTGAGGCTCCATGACGTATACCTTGGATCCAGTGGTCAAATTCAGACCTAAACCACCAGCAGTGATGGAGATCAGGATGACACAGACTGCGGGATCGTCTCGGAAAGCTTCGAGTGACGAGTTGCGATTTTTGCGGCTCATCTTACCATCCAGACGTACATACTTGATACCATTGTCTTCGAGAGCGATTTGAATCAAGTCGAGATTGGCGGTCCAGCCCGAGAAAACAACGCTCTTTATGGGATGTTCTCCGGATGGAAGAGTCTTACTTTGATTCTCCGATTCTCTGAGGGAGTCGAGAAGAGCCTTGACTTTAGTGTGAGGCCCACCGTATCGGCCCATAATCTTGGCTTGACGAGGGTTCTGTCGAGCCTCGGCCCTCGCATCCTCAGCAGCCTCAATTCCCTCCTTCGTAAGATCGAAAAAGGAGGTCCGTTGCGACACTTCACAAAAAGGGCACTTGAAGCGATGGTCGACGGAATGTTGCTCAATACTGGCTTTGACGCCTTCCATACAATCTTTGCAGAGCATTTGATAACAGGGTAACATGCATCCAATAATGTCGTCCTTGCCGTTTGCGGTGTCTTCACTCTCGGAAATCTCAATCTTCTTGGAGCATTGAGCACAGCTGTCAGAATCCGTCTCTCTGAACAGCATCAGCATCTCGTAAGCAAGCTTCGGGCTTAGTGCTGCCCTATTGTCTTCTTCGTCGTCGTCGTCAAGATTGATGGCATTACCCTGGCTGAACCCCTCGGTGATCTTAAGGTCATCCTCACTCAACAGCTCACGACCATGTGCACAGATCAATCGAAGTCGCATGATTGCTCGAAGAATATGGGCATAGGTCCTTCCGCCCAGACTCTTCTTCTGATCGCTTGTGATTATTTTCAGCTTGTTCTGAGAGTCTGTCGCAAACCATTGGTACAGGTTCCTTTCGTCCTCGCTGAAGGTCAGCCGAACGATCTGGTCGTGGCGGCCAGGTAGATCAATTCTGTCTTTCAGACGTCGAAGAGTAATACTATCCACTAAGAGCCGCAATTTTGGGATGACCTCTGGGTCTGCGTTCTTGAATGGGCTCATGATAAATTGCGCAAATCCACCTTTCTCGTTAAACGGCTTGATGCGTAGGAATTTGATCAGAGCCCCTAAATCGTCAAGCTTGTTTTGGACAGGCGTTCCGGTTACAGCCCATCTCCGTTGCGCAGAAAGCGTACAGATGGCTTGAGATTGACGTGTGGATTGCTCACGTATCATATGGGCTTCGTCGAGGACAATACGGAAGAAATTCGTCTGAAGGAGTGGATTGATGCCCTTCCTCTTGCCACGGCCTGTAAATTCGCTCGATACTATACTGTAAGTCGTGATGACGATATCGTACTTTGCAAGCTCGTTTAAATCTGAAATTCGGTTTGCCCCATGGTAGATATAATACTTGAGCGTGCCCTCTTTAACGTGTGTCGCAATCTGCTCTTCCCAATTTGCAACAGTACTCAGTGGGGACACAAGTAGTGTGGACTTTGAATTCCGGATCAAGGGCTTTTCACCGTCCATCTCTGGGGCAGGCCGCTCCCCCCATTGCTTAGCTTCATTTAGGGTACCGACAACTAGAGAGAGTATACTTAGGGTCTTACCAAGTCCCATCATATCTGCGAGGATACCTCCGAGGACTTCTGGCGGCTTGGTACGCTCTTCTTGGCCAGTGATGACGTTGTAATAGGTGCGGCGACCGTTTTCATAAGTGTTCAAGCGCCAAAGTGAATTGTTCTCTTCCTCGGAATCACTGAAAACGCGCTCTTTCTCCTTGTTGGTCATGAAGTAGAGGCCTTGCTTCTGATGACTGAGGAGCTCGGTGATGATCCGAGGGTCGGCATCCATTTCTGGTAAATGCTCTGTCTGCTGAAGGGAGTCGAACAATCCAGTAACTTCACGAGTAATTTCCTCATTCGTACGAGAGACATACCCTGTCCCCGGCCCTGTGGCAGATGATGCATGCGCACCAATTCCGTTGACTGTTCTTGGAGGCGCTATGGCTGGCTGATGAGGATTGAATATTTCAATTCCTGCATCGACCATGAAAGGTTGCCGGAGCCAAATGTTCTTCTGGCTAAGGAATCTCCCCATGACCACAGCCTTGTGGCGTGGACCGTAAAGATTGACTGTCATATCAAAATACTCAGAGCACTCCTTGCCTGGGTAGTCACCGTTCTTGCGGACCCGAGCGTTCAACCTGGCTTGAGTTCGAAACTTTGGGTTTCTCGAGTCCATAATCTTGGAGAGTGCTTGGGAGGTCCTGATGTCTACGTTTCCAACGTCCTTCCCCATCGGATCGATAACGCGAATGATATAGTCCTTCCCAGGATGGCGCCGGAGTAGGAGCTTCATTGCTGGCCATTGACCTTTGCTCAGGTACATCGCCTTACCAGAAGGAGTGGGAAGCTGATGAGCTTGTACTTTGGTATCGCCTATACTTCCGTAGCAAACCTCTCTTTCTTGACTATCGCTAACGATGACTATTTCGTCGTCATCAGCTGTGAAAGTATTAGCGCTTGATGTGGTAAAGCTTAATACAGGCGAGTCACCTCCAGTCAAGTCAACCACAGAATTTACCGAGCCATATTCTGATATACCCTCTTTCTTCTTCTCTTTGATATATTCTCCAAGGTCACCACCTTTGCCCCCACCTCCGAACTTGGCCTTATTGTCGTTGTCTTCGTCCTCGAAGGGTCCGGTCTTCTGCTTTTTAGAGGGTCGGTCCCCACGCTGAGAGATATTGTGGACACGCTCGATGAGACTGCCGATACCGGGGCCTTCGCACTCATCAAAGTCACGCTTAGAGACGTTACTGTCCACAAGTTGGTGTGATGGTCCATTTGCTGGCTGGCGTTGAGGGCTCGACGATGACTCGACGGTATATTCTTGCTCAACTCGTTTACGATTAAGTGTGTCAAAACCTATTGGATCCAGGAGTCTTCGTGCCTCAGACTGGCTCGAGGGCGTTGACCCAACTTGTGGCCCACTCGCAGAATTTTTGCCTTTGTTCATAGAATCTTCGTAAGCGTCATCCTTCGAGACCCGCAGCGAATCTTCAGCTGTGCTGGGAAGTTTTGTGGAAAGAAAAGATGGGAGTGGCTCGCTACTCTGGCGGACAATACCCGGCGATGACTCAAAGTGAGAGGAGGAGATACCATTTGCCAAATGCTTCTTCATGGCTTTGGGATCCATGAGCATTGCAGCTGACACTGGATAGCCATTTGCTCCTTTCGACGAAGCCATAATATATGGTACTATCCTCGAAGAAGGAGTTAGGGCCGGGTTGTCATCCATGGTGATGTGGATGTAGGGTGGATGTTGGAGGTGAGGAAAGCATGGAGGTTGATGTTGAAAAACGGGTAGGGCTAGCTGGCGACATTGCAAATGCAGTGAATGGGAATCATGAAATGTAAGTAGGTTATCTTCGAAAAGTGAGCTTGATCGTAGTCATCGACTGATAGATAGAATAAGTGACTTACCAATTCTAGAGCGGGTAAGGAACGCCACCAAGCGTGTCGTGCGTTCGCGCTACGGGATCTAACATGATCTCCACAGGGAAATGGGAAGCTGCATCAATCTACGTATGTATTTCGGCATCAGAGATGGCTTCAGACATGGCGGGTTTGACATATATACCGCATACCAAAGTATGTCACAAATTCGAAGGTACAAAAATTCCCTACCGGCGCTACGATGAACCAACGAAACATAACGCTTCGTGCCTTCTCACCCCCTAGTCATACATCTATACTGTGTACAGACCTGCATATATCAATCCGTATCCCATTAGTTAACACCAAGTGAACACAGGATTCTTGCTTTTCACAGCTTCCAATCGTTCAACAATGACCTTCCGTTGGCTACCCTCCATCCCTTCAGCAGCAGAATACCCCAAATCCCCTTCTAGGTCATCGCCGTCACCCAGGAAATCGCCATTGCCGTACCTAGCCGAGGACGAGTAGCGCCGCCGTTGGCTGCTGGAGCTTAAAGTCTTCCTGTGCCCTTCGAAGCTGAGTCGACTCTTTGATCGCGCGGCACTAGGCTTAGAATTCCCGGCATGAATCACTCTAGCCTTATCGTTCTCGGTTTGCTGGTCAGGAGCGGGATTATGGACGGTAGCAAGTGTCTCTGTCCCGCCGTATTGTCCAAGGTCGGAAGTGCTGTTGTTGTGGGACAGATCAAATCGGTTTGGATTCGGTAGGTCTGTAGTCTGCAGACCAAGGAGATCATGCTGCGGCGTGGGGGCAGAGGCATTGACGGCACTGATGTCCATTTCCTCTGCCTCTACGCTTCGTCGTATGTCTTTGTCCCTTCTTCGCCGGACTTCGGCAGAAGGCACTCGCATAGGAATAGCCACAGGAATGTCGACTAGATCGTCCCATACGCATACACGGGTTCGACGAGTTAGCTCAAGAGGGCCATGGTCCAACGTTTTCAGTGTCTCGACAACGTTCCAGGCTTGACCCTTCATGACTGCTATCTGCCTCGCAAACATTTTCTCCTTAAAGTCCGAGTCTTGGCCAAACACCCTCCGTAGAGCTAGCTGAGTATCGGTCCACCATTTAGTAGACGTTAACAACGGTAGGAAGTGATCCCGAGTCTTCTGAGAGAAAGGTTGTCCTATTAGTGAGACTGGGAGAAAGAGCCACCCAAAGGGAAAACTACGCCACTGATCTCTCGTTAGCGTGTGTATGTATGTTAAGAAGATAAGGTCTTACAGCGTCGGGATGCTTCCAGGGCCACGACAAGCTGTTGTCGATAGCCCCGATCGAGATCGAAGCACCCATACTGGAGATTGAACTTTGAGGCGTTTCGCCCTTACTAGTAGCCGACATTGCCTCTTGTCGTTTATAAGGGGAATCACTGGGATCCTTTGCACCCTCGCTATTCTTACTCATCTCAGCATTGCCGTCCATCTGTGGAGGCTCTGACACAATGGAGACCTGCTGATTCTCTTCGTCCACTCTGACCATCCAATTATCTAAGCCTCTGTCGGTGTTCCTCATGATGTAGTCTAGTATGACAAGCTTCTCCAGCTCTTCCCGGAACGATTGTTTGATAGCGTCTGTCCAGACAAATCCCTTATCATGGCCCTGGATATGATCCTCCCCATTCATAGATCGTATATCGTTACGCATTCCTTCCTCATCTTCCGAAGTAGCACTACCAGGCCGGCATGTCTCTGTCCAAGGCCTTCTTCTCCATCTCGGTGCATCATCAGGCCTGAACCCAGAGTTGATCTGATCCGGCCAGGGGTGATCTCGCAGAAACAGATTTGCGTCCTTGAACCCTTTCAAGAAGACTTGTAAACTTCCAACTTTGGCCGGTAATGGCTTTCTTCTTCTGTAGTATGCCGATCTCTCCCAAAAGTCGTAGTGAAATGATTTAGACGAAAGATAAACAATATCCGTGTACGGCACTAGATTGGTCCGCAGCCTGCTGTCAAGAACGTATGCAGCTGCTTCCGAAACATAGGAAAGATTTGGTATAAGGCACGCTCGGCCAAAAAAGCAGGGAAATAAATTTCTGTGTATCCATTTGGTCCATTTAGGGTTTCTCGATGCGTATGGTTCCTCGTCCTTAGGCTTGAACACTCCGACGACCTTGCCGTCACTGTTTCGAGCGAAATAGCTCCCTGAGCTGCCTTGCGAAATCATCTTCGGATGTACGCCGAGCTCTATGGCGGTCTTGACACTTTCCACGACATCGTCAAACTCCATCTTTGTCATCTTGTCACCCTGGCTTAAGGTAGTATCAGATGCCAGGGTTTCAACACTCGAGGGTCGGTAGCCATCAGGTGATTGAAAGACGGAATGCTTGATCTCCAACTGCTCCTCCTCTTGTGTTTTGCCCTTCACCCTGGTTATCTTGAACTTGGACGCTATCTCTTCTGCCCACTTCTCTAGCCTAGCATTGATCGCTTTGATATCGACGCCGGATGAATTCCTCCGCACCCGCCGTCTTCCTGCGACTGGTCGTTTCTGATACGAAGATTCATCGCCAGAGTAGGCATGCATTGGTCCATGAGGCTGCGGTTGAATGGGGGCATAGCGAGGTGCTGAAGGGGTAGAAAGTGTTCGAGGGACACGGAAGGCATCATCTTGGTCAGAGTCGTCTTGGTAGGCATTCTCCTCATCTGCTTGAGCTATACGAGCGTATCCGGATGTCGGGGGTCTCTGTCGAGGCATATTATTGCTGAATTGGTGGGCTCTCTGGGGGTTGAATACTGAGATTTAGCGTGTTCAAGACTCTTGCGACTCCCTCGATAAAACTTTAATGTGTCTAATCAAAGGTCGGGCAACTCTTACTCACAGGTCCCTCATGCTAGCCTTATCAGGTATGCGAGTTACAGAATATGATTTGATTGAGTCATCAAATACAGTGCAGACATACGGAGTTAGGGTTGAAAGAAATCTGCGTGTTCAGACCCTAGGAGTCGCAAGAGTCTCGAATATACTATTCTCTGCGAATTCGATAGCCTAAAGATGCACTCCTGACACTTCTCTGGTAGCTACTCGCAATATCCTAGCTGTATTTCTACCATCAAGGACTTGAACGATATATAGAAAATGCCTTGTTTCAAGATATTCTATTATTTGCAGCTAATCACATACGGTATTTGCCCACCACACAAAAATACCAAGACTGTATGACTTGCAATATGTCAAGACTGGCAAGAGGATTCATGCGTAGGATACTGACAAAAAAGCTCTGCTTTCCTCGACCCGATTGTCCCCTGTGTCTCAACAATCTAGCTGCCATTAGCGAGGCCTCATCGCCCATGGGCTGATGACCGATGTGCTGATCTGTTGAAGCCGTCGCTGACCGCGATGACGAGCGACAACCCTTGAAAAGCTAAATCGGCATCCTTCAGTAGGAGCCATGGCGCCCCCCAGATTTTGCTATATAGTAGCTGATATCGCAATTCTCAGATTACCCTATTGTATTGTCTGCCAAAAGTAATTCGAATAGAAGAACGTCGAAAATTTGGGGTCAATGTCAACAACATGGACGTCGCCCTTTCGATTATTCCTGATCACCACTTTGTTATGGTTCCCCGCACCGTCTGCTTCGACATCGATACCAAGCGATCGGTAGACCTTGAGCTTCAGGCTAGCAACATGATCCGTCAGCAATAGACTTGCTTCGTCAAACTTCCGCATGGGATGTACTGACATTGTAGGATCATCGATTTCTCTCTTCTTCCTCGCAGCTTCATCTCCTTCCACCCCTTGAACGTCCAATTCATGCATTCTGTTCTTAAGACCGTCCAGCTCTTGCTCTAATCTCTCGCCTTCAATCTCCAGGTCCGAAGCGGACTTGGCTATGCGAAACTTCTGTGTGTCAAGCTCGACTATCAGCGACGCATGATCGACGCTGTTTTGGGTGGAGACGGTCTCATTGTGCTGTTGTGATAACGTCGCGAATTTGCGTGAAGACTCTGAGTAAGCGATCAGTATCGCAGCATGCCAGATTTATGGACATCGACCGACTCTTCAAAGCACTTTCGGCCTCCCTAATGCGCAGACCTCGAGCCTGTTGAAGCGTGGAGAGTGACTCGTTAATGCGCCCAATAGCAACCTTGTCTGTGTCGATATGAAAGTTGGCCATGGTGCTCTGGACAAGCTGGGACGATATTTAGCACGCCTACCCAAGAGTACGCCAACATTCCAGACATCATACCATAGCTGGGTCTTCGTCGAACAGCATGGTGAAGATATGCGCAAGTAGATAAGGCGCAGGCGCTGGACTAGATATGGAACCTGGACGTTGTATAGTCTTATAGAGCGCTACAGACCCCTGGCTGGCGTTGATTTACTGCATCAGGTACCAAACGGCAGTGTTGATATTGCGAATGTAAACATTGGATCATTAGCAGCGCCTTAGCGGCAGCGGCGACTCCCGTTTTTAGCGGCGTACGCCACCAGCCACGGGGCCACGGGGCGCAGTCGCATGCGTGTTCCCAGCGCATGTATCTCGACCGCCCAGACTTCGTGCCATTCACTTCACACATGAAGTAAACTGTTTTGCGAGTTAAAAGTCCTTCTGAGATGGGCTCGAATCTACCATGTATGACCCATTCATTATCCATACGCTTGCTACACTTCTTCTATCTCAACAAATCTCGACCTGACTGACATGGCAATGCATCTACCAGACGCAGCAGATGCTGATAGGTCGGTCACCAAGTCCACCGAAGACCTAGATGCACTGGAATGCTGACCTTTCCGCTCCTAGCCCGCTGAAGCCGGACGAGCTACAAGTACTGCGTGCCCAGTATGAGAAAGAAGGGCCTTACGTTGGTGTACAGACCAAGTTTAATCTTGCATGGGTGCATATCGAGACCTAACGGAGTTGATGTTCTTTTCTGATTCGACTTTTAGGGGCTGATCAAATCCTCGGCGAGAGGTGAGCAACAAGAGGGTGTTCGGTTACTGTCCGAGATTTTTCGAAACGAACCGGAGCGCAGACGAGAATGCCTATACTACCTAGCACTGGGGAACTACAAACTCGGTAACTATGCGGAAGGTCGCAGATACAACGACCTTCTCTTGGATAAGGAACCGGCCAATATGCAGGCAGGGAGCTTGAGGGGCCTGATTGATGATAAAGTTGCGAAAGAGGGATTAGTTGGAGTTGCCATAGTCAGCGGCTTGGCTATAGCCGCAGCAGGGGTCGGTGCCATGATATTCAAGGGAGCGAGGAGAAGGTAGAGATTATCTCGGGTATGATGCTCCGGGGTGGTGACTGTACGGCGTCCTGGAGTTACCCACATCCCAAAGTAGTCATTGGAAACAGCGAGACCTAGGAGGTAGAATTCCTAAGAATATCGAACATCACAGGTCCTGCAAGCAAAACTCCAGTCACGGTGGAGGGATCGTGTCGGATCGCTTTGAACACACTGTTAGATCGAGTCTAGCATTTATTGCCAAGCTGTAGTATATCGGCTACAAGTCGTTCAGTATCTCGGGATTGCCATTCTGTCCTCTCAAATTACAGATGATCGCTAGCCTGATGCATACCTTGTATGTCGTGGCAGACAGAGTAGAGAGACGCCATCAGGAACCTCGTCAAATGTGAAAATGACCTCGATCGACTGTCTCGTGCGTGTTGCCTAGTGACCGCTACGGTAACAGAAAGTGGTGGAACGTAGAAGAAGGCACCGGATCGCGAGACCGACTGTTCTAACGTCCAGCTCAATCTTCGAAATGATTAGATTCCTTACTTCACATCAGACATGAAAAGCAATAATACATCCACCATTTATGCCCAACAGTCTTTTGACTTAATGAGGTTACCCTCAAAGGCGCAACTGAACAGGGTCTAGCGGCCCAGATCCAGATCGCCGGAAACCTGAAACGTCATTTCTTTAGTTATCTCCAAATACCACCTACCTACCTACACAGTTAGCACCTAAGCTACCTGACCTCAACTGCACAGCTTCAGTGTGCGGTGTATATCAACCAAGCTCTCAGTCACACAATCCGTCACATATCAGCACGACGCAAACCTTTCACTATTCCTCGATCCGACACCATTCACCATCACGGTGAACCCACGCTACGCCGCAGTATCCATTGTCGTTGAACGCCACAAGCACAGAATAACTTCTGGCGAAGGAGTCATTCCTTCCTTTACGAAATCTTACCTTCTACAAATATCCGAATACCAACAACACTAGGCATTCCCTTAGTGGGATTATCAACACTGCCGTTGCCTACACACGTAAGACACCATGTCCGCTCAAGGGCTGGGAGCGAGGGAGCTTGTCTTCTGTCACGCCTGCGAAAATGAGTGGCTAAGAGAGCAACATGGCCTCGAATGCCCGCAATGTCATTCTGATGTCGTTGAAATCGTGAGTTTCCTTGTTTCGTCCAGCAATCACAGGAGTAGTATAATGATTCAGAGCCGAATCACAACGCCCTTTACGGTTCCAGACTGATGTTCATATCATAGATTGATGAGCGTCGCGATCCACGAAACAATCACATAACAATTAGCGACGACGACGATGACGATAGCAATGATGCAACAAACAATGATAATCGTCTTCGACATCCTCTACAAAACCATAACCCTTGGCGAGGGGACCCACCAGACCCAGACGAAGGTAACATCGAACATGTAGAATGGCATCCGGCACCAGGAATCCACTTCACCCGCACATCATTTCGCTCAACCACGCCGGGTGCTATGGATCCAAGGCCGGGTCAGAGCGCCAACGACGGCCTTACACCCCTCTTTCAAAATTTCTCCTCGCTAATATTTCAGAGTGCAGCAAACGCACAAGGCCGGACCCCAGGGTCTCTTCGGGAAGGTCACCCAGGAAGCTCCCCACAGAGGCAGAACAGTAACCAAATGCACCGCCCTGAATCCGCTTTACACAATCCTTTCCCGGAACATCACTACCACCATGTGAATCATCATCACGGTGCTGTTACTCCTGGTGTTCCGGTTGGCGGAAGAAATGTATTCACAGCCACAGGGAGATGGCCCCTTAATGAAGGTGCCGCCTCCTTCCCAGGGGACCGTGACGGCAATAGCCTTCCCGCGTACGTGCTTTCCTTTCCTTGGCTTCAATCGTTTGTGGCTAATATCGAAGATCGGCACAGTGTTCTCGCCACACTCCTTCAGTCAATGCAAGCGGGCGCGATGCACCAAACAGGCGGCCAACCGAGCGGCATGCATACCTTCCTTGCCTCACTGATGGGCAACGGCGCCCACGGTGACGCCGTGTACACCGAGGAAGCCCTCGATCGTATCGTCACCCAACTAATGGATCAAGCTGGCGCCCATAGCGCTCCCGGGCCGGCCTCTGCTGCTGCTATCACGTCCCTACCTAAGCAGAAAGCTGACCAAAGCATGTTAGGGGAAAATGGCAAAGCTGAATGCTCAGTATGCATGGACGCCGTAGAGATTGGCGACGAAGTCACAGTCTTGCCATGCAAACATTGGTTTCACGGCGATTGTGTTGGTGCTTGGCTCAAGGAGCATGATACTTGCCCTCACTGCCGACAAGGAATCATGCCAAAGAACGCTCCCGCAAATGTCAGCACACCGCGCTCGCCAGATCAAGCACCACGGAACGACCAGAACAACTATCCACCATTGGACCGAGGCCATCCCCCACCCATACCGCAAGGTCATCAGATGCCGAACCCTCCTGCTTTCTTACATCCAGCTGCTCAACAGCCTTACATGCCCGGAAGTTTCCATAGTTATCCGGAGCCTCAGAGTTATGTGGTTCCCCCTGGCCAGCAACTAGACTACTCCCCTCATCGGTCTTCGCCACCTTCGCCTCAACAAAGTCGGAACGTCCACAGCCAGAGGAGGAGATCGAGTGCTAGAGACCGAAGTAGTGGGGACGGTGGCGAGGGGAGTAGCAGTGGGCAGGGCGTCTCGGCCTGGTTTCGGAACCTAAGGGGCAGCAGTAGTGGTGGAGATAGGTGATATGGCTTCTTGGGCTTGGGAAAGTGCATGTATGGGAAAGGATGCACGGTGCGGATGGTTCAACGGTCCACTAATACGGGATCAGATGCGTACCCTAAGAGCGAATATCTTTTCTACCCCTTCTGCAAATCACACATGCTATTTTTTCCCCGTCGTGGTAGGCGGATAGAGGGGTCTCGTGCTGTGAATTTTTGAGATGAAAGCCATGTCCCTGCTTGCATTGTGGCAGGCGTCCAAGTTAGACTACCGGAGGCAGCCCACGCGAGGGCTTTGTTGCTGGCTTGCAATCTGCTACTGACGATTAGACGGATGGGAGGACTACTAGAAGGGTAGACAGATTTCAGTCGAAGGTTGGTTCAGGAAAGATAAAGTCCAAATCTGATCATCTATTTGAATTCCGCATACATTCGTTTCGAAGGTATATACAACGAAGCGAATTATTACGTGGCTCAACCACTCTCTCTGTAAAGCAGCATAGGACGGCCGGGGGAAGAGACACCTCTGTCGCCAAGGTCACGGTCTCTTCTTCGCCCCTGTATCATCACCTACATCATCCCCACCTCCACCCACAAGGATCTGGCTCAGACCCTGCAGCGAGACGTCACTGCTGGAGAAATGAACCGCGACCAACCATGCACAAACCAGGTTGACGAGGTGGTGCAACATATAAGCGTACGTGACGCCGTAGACGGCGGCGTAGGCGGCGAGGACGAAAAAGATGGCGTTGGTAACGTGTCGAGCCCTGGACGTGACGCGCAGGATCATCTTGCCGCAGGTCAGGGTCTCGACGAGGATGAGGTATGGCATTATCGATAAGACGTTATGGTGGGACGAGAACGGGGTGAGCCAGTGGACGGCGAGGTTGTGGGCCCAGACGAGGAGGACGGGGATGTTGATGGGGAGGATCCATATCATCAGTACGAGGATGGAGTGTGTGTAGTTGTAGAAATTATAGTGAGCCCCAGATCGCTAAGGTTTCCCATTAGATGGTGTTCACACGGTTGATTGATTACGAGAGGAAAGGGCTTACTGTTTCTCGGACCAGATGCAACGCCCGCGTGCATGTCGATAGCTGTACAAGTACAGCATCCAAGTATGCAAATTGATAAGGGATAAAGGTCGATACCAGAAAGAGTAGTATACAAGTGGTGATTATTCGTCTCCTTGGCGAGCTGGCGGCGAAACCTGGAGCGGTGGATCTGCCACTGTGGTTGTTAATTAGTTTGCCGATAGAATGCCATTGCGGACGGACGTACCTGACGTCTTCCACCCTCGCCCATGCCGGTCTGGCAGCCGAATAGCTGTATGGGAGGTAGAATAGATTGGTCAATCCAAGAGCTGCATAATTAATCCCCACACAGATTCCGACACTGATAAGGCCGAAGAGTGGGACGAGAAACCAGAAGATTGGGTCCTGCGAGCCGAGCAGGAGATCGTTTTTAGTGAAGTCGATGGCAGATTCCGTTGTGTTTCCACCCCAGCCGAACAAGCCTCTAGACGCAGGCTTTTGAGGCGCAGCGCTTGAGATGGTCAACGCAAAGGCCAAAGCAATAAGAGCTAGTACTGCTACAGGCAGCGAGGACCTCAGGCAGAGGTCCAGCGACTCTGAAAACGTGATGAAGATGCCTGCCTTTCGTCAGCCTCAAGCTTACTCGGTTCCACACCGTCGCACTTACCACTTTCATTGTAGATCTTGAATTGTTTTCGCAGGACCAAAGCGACGATGACGAGTGGAAACGCTGCGAATACGACCCTGTAGCGCATCACCAGTTTTCCCAAACTCCCAGGAACGTCGACGTTCATGGAGACGTCGATCGAGGAATTGCAGGTTGGGTCAGACCAAAATTGCAACGAAACGCCATTACCAGCAGCATGAGTACGCAATGGTGGCGGCATGAAGGGTGCTACCCCATGGAGGCTAATGTTCGCATCCTTGACGTTCACGAAATACTTGGACTCATGGGGCTCGGACAGATGTTGCCGCAATAATGGAGTAAACAATTCTGCGTCATCGCCACAGGCTTGCTTTCCAAGGCTCAAGCTGAATGCTAAGAGGCTCGAGTGCAATGCAGGTATCTTTAGCTCCATTACCATAGGCCTTCCTGCCGGTAACTTGAGGTGCATTCCGAAAGTCAGCAGCCCGTTGAGACCTGTACTAGTCTGTATGACAGAATTGGCTTTGTCACTGAACTCGGCAATGGCCCATCCCTGCGTCAAGTCTGTAGCTTTGTCAATGATGGCGACGAACTGGTGATCTGTAAGGTCTTCCAAGTGGTATTGAAGATAAGAGAAAGGCTGAGCCTTATCGAATGGGAATGAGGACGTCCGTGTAGACGCTGGTAGGTGGATGACGTCCGAAGCCATGGTTTTGCAGGCAAGCCTCGTCGATCCTGACGTGTCTCCTGCTAGATCCATGTTCATTGAGAACAATGTAGACGCTTGTCCATGTTGCAACGGGAAGACGCTGCAGAATAGGACCTCGATAGGACCAGGATTTCCAGGGCCTTCAAGACGCGAATCTGACAGCAGCGTGAAAGTCTGCGTTCCTGACCTGCTCTGCGAAGGGATTGGGAGTAGACGGGTCTTTGGGCTTTTCGTTCGTCCAAAATCCCTTATCACCACACGCTCCCCCAGAGCTAACACGGTATTCGATGCATCCTCCAATGTCAGCAATGTGGGCGGCTCTTTCTGCCGTAAGGTTCTCTCCGCAACATCCTCTAACCCAGTCAGATACCATTTCTTGAATATGCGCATCCGTTCCGCCCTAGGCTTTGTCTGGGATGGACGGTGTACATCCAGAGTTTCGAAAAGTGATTTTACAATCGCTTTCATCAGTTGGACACACCACGTGGTTTGTATGTGGTCACAACCAGTCCACACATTGGGGATAGCGGAAGTAAAGACAGTGAAGCCATGAGTGCTTGGTACAAGCGATTCCAGACTTGAGAAATCTGAGGGTATGACAGTATCCAAACCCCCACCGGCGATCGATATCAAGGTGACATGCCACAACGGGTTGTCGTTAGCCCACGTTTGTGTGTATGCCTGCCTCCAATAATCATTGATCTGCTTGTAGGTACGCACAGACTCTGCATCGAACGAGACTGGGGGCCTCGCATGAGGCGCGGATACTGTGACGATGGTGTTGACTGAGTTCGATTGGTAGTTCGGCATGGTAAGCATTGTTCGAGCAACAACGCCGCCCATTGAATGGCCGACCAGAATGACGGAGCTAGGGTCTGGCAGTCCAGGGTCCCTCTGCGATCTCCGCGAGTCATGGTATAGGGAAAGGATGTATGCGACAGCATCATTCAAATATTCTGCTTGGTCTAGTATGGTTTGGCCATGGAAAGCGGTCAAATCTTCGTTGAAGTCGATTGCGAAAAAATCCAGACTTGTCATGCCCGATTTCAAAGCATTTGGATCCTGCTGTATGCTATTATGGTAATACTGGGCTGCCTCGAAAGCCAGACATCTTGTCTGTTTATAGCTCCCGGCATTACCTGGTATAAACAGGATAGGAACACCCTTGACCTACTAAAGAGTCAGGTATGTTCACGCTTGCTAAGGTGGTTTGGCCTCTTACCTTTGGGTCTTCGTCAAACCCTCCTTCCCTATGTAGATAGAGATGGTATTTGCTAGCAAAGCGCGTATGCTCAGTATCAAAGTCGGAGAACTTAAAATAGATAGGTCTGGACCAACACATGTCGCATCCCTTCGAGTCGAGCTGTCGAGTAAGGAAGGCATGGACGATGGAGAGGAGCAGAACCACAGCCGAGATAGTGATGCCGGCGGTCAGCAATGAGCACGACCAGGGACTCCGAACCCATGAAAGCCGCCAATTCCGAGGCTCTATCAGCTTGTCAATCTCATGACTGGGAGCAAGCAGTGGCTGCCCCTTTGAGTCGGGTGCCGGAAGTGGTCCATTGGAAGACAAAGTGGTAAGCCCAGATCCTCGTTCAGATTTCCTCCTGTCCAGAGAGTCTGAATGCCGAGTCGCGCCAAATTTGGTAGAGGTGAAGCTCCTCTTCTTTCCATGGCCGTTGTTCGCATAGGGAGGAGGCTCAGCTTCGACAGGATCGTTGTTGTCGGTTTCCTCGGCGGAGCCCGACAACCTTGTGACCATTGAACCAAGCAACGGGGCGCATTCGTCGGTCCGGCCTTTGTAGCGAAGTGAGAGGGACGAGAAGGGAAGGAATTTCCCCACGACAGTCGAGCCTTGGGCAATTACGCCAAGGCTCGAGCACAGGGCAAGTTAAGAATATTGTACGACTTCCGTGAGCGGCGAGTACGATACTTGTCCCGCCTCCAAGTAAGTTACTGTGAAGTTCTCCAAAACAAAGTAACGAGCGTATGATTGAGCTGTATGCACCGCAGAGGGGGGAGTAAGCCGTAGAGTTGCGACGTTGGCTGCAAATGCGTCGCGTACTCGAGCTACATGGACTACTGCAAGCCTGGCACTGGCCTGGGATGGATGGTTGGCTAGGGGGCTCCTCTAAAGCATTAATAGGCTAATGTACCGGGTATGGATCTGGGACGGTCGGTGATCAACGGCCTCGCTTGAAAGTGACTGGCATTAATTGACGAGATCTGCATTTAAGAAAGATTCCTCATAGTACCTGCCTGTCCATGAACGACCAAGACTTTCCATGACTGCGTGCCAAAGCTTTGCGTCTCTACGCTGATAAAGCTTCCAAATACTCATTCATGATCACGTACATCACGAATCTTCCGTCCCATCCAAACCCCCGTTTCTGCTATTCTAACACAAGATCTCGAGCATTTTGACGATCCTTGAATTAGTAAAATGTGCAGGGACCGAGAACTTGATTCCTCGCCCATCCCATGACGATCGCTCACCCCCGGCTTCACTCGAACCTGACAAGTCCTCTACACTCTCCAAACACACGTTGCTCTGCACAAGTCCAGCTTGATGTATGCCTCTGTGAAACCCCCCCAACAGCGCTGTTGCTTGAAGCCATTCAGAGTGAAGCCGATGGGCCAATGAATCTTGCTAGGCGCAACACTTCGGGATAGAGCCCGATGAAGGCTGATGCGCTGTTAGCAGGTGACCAAAAATCTCTTGGTGGTCTTCCTGATGAGCAATTTGATATTCTTTCCCGGTCATGCCTATCCTCCTACGAGTGGGCCAACCTTGATTTGTTCATGTTGTCTTATCGTGCTCACTCTTCGAAGCTCCTCTTTCGCCCGCCCCTCCCTCTTCTTCTCTGCTCCCATTTTCTCAAACCAACCTTTGGCTCCAAACTTAATCTTGTTGATCATGTCTCCCGCTTTGCCCTTGCTAATCATGTCTGTGGTCAACTGATCCTCCATCGGTCTCAACTTGTTGATGAACGCTAGCTGCCCTTCTGTAGCTGGCGCCCTCCTCCATGCTTGATTATGGAGAACAAAGGGTCTGGGAAATATCTTCAAGGCGAACGTATCTGCTGCACGGACTGCATCCAATAGCGATTTTGCTTGCGCTATCTCCCGCGGTCGCATGTAAGGACTCTTTTTCACCTTGCTCTCTGGGGCAGACCGTGACTGACGTATACTCTTCATATAGATAACTTTGAAATCTGCACTAGGATCGACGGTTTCGATAGACAGGTAGTCACCACTATGCGTGGAAAGGACATATCGATCTTGTCTAACTCTGACCCAAGCTAGCAAGCTGATACCGCGAACATGTTTCTCTCCCGATGCATCATCAATAAGATCGTAGACCGAGTCGTAATCAGTAAATGTAATGCTTTGCGGACGCAACGGTGATGGTCGGGACTCAAGGGCAGGCTCAGCAAGGTGCTCTTCACGCTCGGCTTCTAAATCCTGGCGTTCTCTTTCCGACTTCTGCTCCTCGATGGTGGTCTCATTGACCATTGCAGCTGGATCAAGCCCAAGGAGGGTCGGAGTTGTGACAATTCCAACTTCGAGAGAAGCAATCATGTCAATGACGTGGCAGTTCTCCTTTCCCGGATGTAGACGCATACCACGGCCAATCATTTGAATGAGCAGGTTACGCGATCGTGTTGGCCTAGCTAGCATCACGCAGTCAATATTCGGGATGTCTGTACCTTCGGTGAAAACTCCACAATTGATCAGCACAGGAAAATCGCCCTTCCTGAAGGCATCAAGCCGTTCGCTTCGGATCTTTTTCGCCGTGTCACCAGTGACAAATCTCGCGTCAACGCCATGTCTCCGAAAAGTGGCTGTCAAATCCGAGACATGAGCCAGGTCAACGCAAAATATCAAGGTGGACTTCCGCTCCGCAGCTCGAGATAGCCAAGCCCTTACAGTTATCTCGTTCGATTCTGGAGTATTGACTGCCTTCGACAAACCTCCAACGTGGAAATCTCCACCGCTTGTCTTTTTCACTCGAGAAATGTCGGCCTTGGATTGCACTGTAGTAAACAAGACATTCGTGAGCCAATTTTCAGTAATCATATCTATGAAGTCCTTGTGATAGACTATATTGTCGATGGCATCGCTTAGTCGCACTCCATCACTGCGAGAAAATGTTGCCGACACTCCAACGAGCACTGTGGAGTCGCTAACAATGAGCTCTTCATGGGACGAGTGTTTGGGGGGAAACGTGGAGACGTCATCCTGAAGTAGTCCAGAGTGTCCTGAAGGCTGAATCTCATGATCCTGGGTGGTCAATTGGTTTCGGAGCAAACCAAAATGTGCCAAAATCCTCATATAGCTTGTCGCTGCGATATGGTGGGCTTCATCCACCATAACAAGCTTATATTTGGTAGAGTCAAATTTGTTGATACGGTCACCTGAGATGATGCTCTGAACTGATGCTACTGTAATATCCGCTGCGCCGGATGCGCGGCGAGATCCCATTTCAATCTCGACAGACTTCGACGGGTACGCATTCTCGCAATGTGATGCGGCCTGTTCGACAAGCTCCTGACGGTGTGCAAGGATAAGGGTCTGTGTAGCATGGGGACTCGGGGCTTCGACACGATCAATAAGCTGAGTGAAGATGACCTATCCATGAATTAGACGGAGATACATGTGAGGGGATGTACGGAACGAACCCACAGTCTTGCCACTACCCGTAGCGAGAGAGATTCCCGCGCGTTTGCCGCCTTTTGCAAAATATGAGAGTACGGATTGGATGCATTCTTCCTGATATTCACGGAGGAGGATCGTAGTATTTTGCCCCGATACAAGTTCTGTTGGCACGAATGGTGGAATCGTAGCAAGGCTGCGTATATGCGACGAGTACCTCCATGGGGTACGGAACCTGCTATTGGTAGGCAACCTTGGCACAGCTCGCCGCATTCCTCACTGATGTGAGTCCAGACTGATCATTACGGACGAAGGAGCTCTCGACTCCGCAGGTAGGGTGGCAAACGGGCTGAAAACGGGTTCGATACTACTAGAACTGGTATAGCTCCATCTTGGCTAACAATTCCCGAGAGGAAAAATTTGATGGTGATTCAGATCCTCGGAATAGTAGATAAACAGATAAACAGATAAACAGAGTAACAGCGTCAACTTACTACTTTCAAAAAATGAATGCATAAGGTTCAGACTAGTGCCATCTCCATTTATATCATCTCCTCTTATCTCCATCAGCTAAGATCTGAAATCTTCGACAACACGACACCAATGACCATGTGAACGGTAGGTCCTGAGGTGCCTGTGCTCATGTGTGACGTAGAGCAACACACGTGGTCAGAAGCAAGCTATTCAGCTTCAGGAAGTGCCAATATCTCGTCCTCTGCACGCGAAGCTTCCTCTGGTAGTGGTCGAAGATCTACCAAACGCGAAGTCAATGAAGACTCGACGTCGAGACGTGATTGGGTCAAACGACTGAGACATTCTTATAGTGATGAATATCGTGGATTGTTCAATGAAACAATCATTGGAATCGCATCTGGAGAAGGCCCAACTTATACAAGGCTGCCAGGGAGCCAGATCGGTGTCACTTTATGGTCTTCCGAAGAAAAAGATACATTCTTCCGTAGCCTTGCAAGAAGAGGAAGGCATGCAATTCAAGACATCGCTGCTGACATAGGCTCCAAGAGTGAGTCGGAAGTCTACATCTATCTAGGTAGGCTTCAAACGGCTGCTGCCGACGAGCAGACATATGAACCCATCAAAAAGCTACCCAAAGCCTTTGACATCTCCGCAGCCTTTGAGATCAGTCAGAACTGTTGTGCGAGACTCGATGTTGCTGCGCAGTCTCTTTCCTCCCTTCAGCAGCAAGAAGAAGAAAGGCTCGAAAAGAAGAAGCATGGCAGTCTATCTCTACTGACGCCCAATATTGCTGATAAGGCAGGTCGTTACTTGAGTACCGGCGAGGAAGGTGATCATGACATCTTGAAGGCACTTCCCGCAGCTGAATTACTGAACCTGAAGACCTTCCTTGCTTTATCAAAACGCTTCTTCATGAATTCGAGTATCATGGAGAACAATTGGCGTACATATAATGAGAGATGCAAGTCGCCCACAATTACCTACACAGCATTCTCCGACTTTCACACTCTGACCAGATCTATTACCAAAAGGATCGTCCAGTCCAGTATTTTCATGGCCATGTCCAGGCGAAGAGCTCTCAATGCATCAAGCAATTACAAGTTTGGCCGCCACGTTAGTAGGGCAGATGTTATGGCAGCGCTCGATATTCTGGGCATGGAGAGCGACACCAAAAGACTCTGGGCTGGAGTGGCCAGAAAATGCAAGCTTCGTGTCTACGATGAAATCAAGCATCGTCAAGCGTTCGGTAAAAGATACAGCTATCAAGAGATCGAGGCTATCTTGAGTTCTGTGCCTTCGAAGGTTCGAGGAAGATCAAGAGCAGCACCGAAAGACTACGTGAACCTTTCGGGGTCTCAGGAAAATCAAATGCCGGATAATGTTTCATCGCATTCTTCAGATAATTTGGGGCTGCTCGGTTCTCCATCATATAGGGCCAAGGAATCAGATGATCTTTCTGACAGTGACATCACTACCAACACAACCGATGGCAAGCAAGCTAATAAGCAACAGCTTCGCGAAACGGCACACGACATCTACGCTGAAGTACTCGATCAGCGAGCGAGTCGCGCCGAAGAAAGACGCTTGTGGGAGCTCCTTGGCGAAAATGCGGCAGAAAGAATCACGTCCGAAGATGTTGAGCTGCCCAAAATGCCAACGTCCCAACGCAAGGATAAAGAGGGTCTCGATGACTGGAAGGCTTGGGTGAACTATGCCGCGGAGTGGGAAGTGTATGAAACACCGGTATCTGAGATCAGCTTCACTAAGAATCGAAGTCTGGGTCGAAGAATTGAAAGAGCCGCCGGCCTTACGGGTTCTGAAGTGGACTCTGAGGATGTTGTGGACGATTCATCGTCCCATACAATGTCTTCTTGTCAAGATTGGCCCGGTAGGAAGCCAATGCATGATGACGACTCCAGCAATGTATCCTTCAGTGACTATGAAAGCTCAAAAACAGAAGAGAAGAACTTCAGCGTTGGGTCTAATGATAACAGTGTCAGTCTTCAAGCGGATGGAGGTGGAGATTCAGTGGATGATGAGCTCGGCGAATTAGAAGAGGAGCCCGCGTATCCAACACCAGGGCTTGAAATGTCATCTGTTGGTGGAAGCAATGAGAGGGAACAGATGATTGTGAACGAAGGCTATCGCAACAACAAATCTTTGACCTCCATCGGTAGCAATCGAGGCAGTCAGGATAATGAGGATGGTGCGGATAGCAGGCATACTGATGACACTGATGAATGAGCGGAAAGTATATGACAAGCTCATTGCTCCGAAAGAACCTCGGCGTTCAGCCAAGTCTCACAATGATTTCGAAACGAGAATACATGATACAAGTCGTGAAGGAGATATATTGAACCTCTTGTGCAGCTTCGGCACGCGTGCGACACGCAGCGTCTGGTCCATATCCTGATATTTAGACAAGCTTACCTGCTTGGCTCCCAAAATACGCCTCCCAAATGATCCCCCTAGATCTCCCAACTCTTGTAACCAGAGTCTCCCACAACCATTGGGCCCAGATTACTTCTCGAGTTCTGTTGCTGGAAAGCCAGCTTCTCGCCGCCGCCGCTGAGATCGACGTTCTGGGCCATCCTCGCACCCTCCTCTCCGCCCTTCAGGCTAGCCATCCGGAGCGCCTCCTGAGTTTCCGCAACTCGCTTCCTGAAAGCCAACCGATCAAGAAACAACTGCTGCCGGCCACGCTCCAACTCGCGTCGCTCGGCTTGAAGCAAAGTCTCCATTTCCGAGAATTGCTGGAGCTTAAGCTCGAATTTTTGCAAGGTAGTGTTCACGGCAGCAGATACCAGCCGGGTCATTTCCCTCTCCTCGTCGGAAGCTAGTGCTGCGGCGCGGGCAGCGGACGTGGCGAACGCGGTCGTTGCTGCGAAAGATGCTGCATTCTGTGGCTTCTCACCCACTGAGATTGCTACCTCGCTAGGATCGTCCGCCCGAGGACTACTGACATCGTCGACATCCATAGAGCCTTCGAGCTTCATAGCTTCCTTGTCTTTCTCCCTGTTCTTAGAATCATCTCCACCTACGCCAAGGTTCAAGCGCTTTCGGTAGGAATTTTCCATCTCCCTAACGGAGCGCCCGGCTGCTGCTGCAGCGACAGCAGGTTCGGTCATACCTGCCAGAAACCCCATAACCGACATGACAGGATTGTCTTTCTGAGAAAACGGAATTCGCCCCGTATCGAGCGATCCATAGCTTGGGTGGCCGTTATTTTCAGGCTCAAGGTACTTATCTTCAATCTCAAGTTGAAGGAATTTGACGACGCACTCCTCTCGTGTACGACTACCAACGTGGTCAGAGATTTTATTCCAGTTGTCGTCATAAATCTCCAGGCCTTCGAGAAGCAGCAGCAATTCATCATCACTCCACGGTGCGTCCTTGTCTGTGACGGTGCTGTAGTTCGGATCTTCGATTTTGACAAAGTCTATAGCGAAAGTGTTCCGGTCATATTTCTGTTCCAGGAAGCAGGCTGCGCATAGATTGTAATTTAAATGTTCTTCTTTTCCACGAGCTCCTGGCCTAGGAGACTTGGCATAGTGGTATCGGACTCGAGTGCAGTCATTAGCGCATGAATAGCAATAGACAGACTTCTTCGGCTCTTTTGCAAGGTCTTCAATCTGTTTCATTGGCAGATTCCCGGTAGAGACGCCATTAGATGCAGACTCCTCGCCGTTGGACTGCTTGGCCTTTAGGTCTGCGGTGAGATCCTTGCCCTTCTGATCGTATATATTCCGGCGAATCTCGAGATTGAGACATTCACGTTCATGGGCCGGCGCCTCTTTGTAAGCTCTGAGAAGAGCGTTCTCCGTGCCTACAAAGGACTTGCCGGGCTCGTATTTGACGTCCGGCAATGGCTGAAATGTTTGTAGGCCTCGAGGCGTATCCGCGACGATGCGAAAGTGGCCGGTGAACGGAGGACCGATCGCGGAAGGCTTTGTATTAGGGTCGATCTTCAACAGCGATTAGGAGGAGGTCAAATGGATGAACTGTATGCTGAAGCTTACCTGATAATTGATGAGTCCCCATTGCTCGAGAAATGCATGAACTCTCATGATAGCACAAACATCTCCGGCGAGATTACGTCGGCATGCGGTCACAGTAAGGTATTCTGAGGGGTTAAGGCGGTACGTGTTGATCATGAAGTCACGGTAATCCTTGTAGACGGCTGGTGTCTTGCTTCGATTGCGACTATTGAAAAATTCTGGGAGGGTCCTTTTTTCCGTTTCGTGCACCGTATGCATGTCAAACCAGGTACTGTAACTGGGTAGGACAACGGCATGCCGTTGGGCCACCAAGTGCGATCGCGCCGCCGATTCCAAGGCCGTTTTCGACTGAGGTGGGCCATCGGCATGACCATCTGCTCCTTCCGCTGGAGTAGCTTCTTCCTTCTCATGGCTACCAACCCTATCGGCGGGCTCCTCGCCAATCCCCGCCATCTCTTCGTCCTCCCTATCTGGGTCTTCATCTCCCGGTCGTGGGGCGTCCGGTGCGTCTAACGGGTTGTCTGATATTATGGTGGGTGTGGATATAGAATTCTTCTGCGGTGAGGTGTTTGGGTCAGGGGTCCGTAACGTTTGCGAGGTTGTGAAGTCTGAACAAATTAGTACTCATGAGATGAGGAGGAGGAAGTCTGTGCACAAGTGAGGGTGTAGAGGCTACAATCTCCATTGTGAAGCTATGAAAAGGGGAGGTAGGTAGGAAGAGGGCTGAGGACAAGAGTATATTACCTGGGATACCCTGTGCAAATGATTCTTGTGATGATTGATGAACTTGACTGGTGTCGGTAGCTTGCGGGACAGAGGAGTCGGCGAAGCCCAAGTCCTCCCCCTCCATGTCTGCGACGAAGGTCCCAGCACAGTGAAGCTTAGTGCAGATGAATATCTTTTAGCAGACTTGATGGCTCGTGGGTATGGACTCCTGATTCGGACAGAGTTAAACTCTCACTGTCCCCTCTGTTCCCAGGCGCAACCCCAACGTACTCTTTGCTAGACGGCCTTCAGCTCTCAGATAGTGCACGATAGGACATGATACGGTTGGACGTCTGCATTGATCGATCGATACCTCTGCTCTGGGCGCGTTGAAGACAGCAATTGTTATGCGAGCTAAATTGAAGAACCCGTCTTGGCAGCGCCCGCAGACTATTCTAGTGCCGGCTCCACCCGAGACCGAGGTTTCTTGACTCTCACGGAAGAATGCCCCCCTCAGCGTCAGAAATCCAGTATACAGGTGTCTGACCGTACATCGCGCTCACTTTGAGAGGGGGAGTTGTGAGGATTGTTTATTTCTCCTCAAAATGCTTTCAGCCACTCGTGGATCCATCTCACGTCGAGCACAACTTCACCTTCGACCCTCACCATTGTCCCAAACACAACGTCAATCGGCTTTTGCTCGCCTCCTAAGTTCTCTTGCTGTTCTTGAGCAACGCGAAGGAAGACTGGACAAAGCATCACTCAGCGCTGTATCTGCTGCTCAAAAGCTCGGCGGCCCAGTCACAGGCTTCATCGCTGGAAGTAATACCAAATTAGTAGCGGAAGAGGCGGCGAAGATCAATGGCTTGGAGAAGGTTATCATTATAGAGAACGGCTCCTACGATAAAGTACGTCCACATATGGCAAGCTCAATACTTTCAGCTGAACTAATATAATAGGGTCTACCAGAGAACTATGCTCCAATGCTCACGGAAAACATCAAGAAGGAAGGCTTTACCCATGTATTCGCTGGCCACTCAGCCTTTGGCAAGAACCTTATGCCGCGAGTTGCCGCACTTCTAGACGTACAGCAGATCTCGGATATTACTGCGATCAATGATAAAGACAGTCCGCTCCTCATATTCACTTTTACGCTATAGCGGAATGGACACTGACCTTTCGCAGCATTTGTTCGACCAATATATGCTGGTAACGCGATCTTGACGGTACAGTCGTCCGATCCAATTAAAATCATAACAGTACGAGGGACGGCCTTCCCTGCGGCTGAAGCTGAAGGTGGCTCTGCTGTGATTGCGGCGGGCGCTGACCCGAAAGTTGAAACAAAGACTGAGTGGCTGTCGGAGGATCTGGCAAAATCGGACCGACCTGACCTAGGGACTGCCAGCAGAGTGGTATCTGGTGGACGCGGACTCAAGTCGAAGGATGAATTCGATCGTATAATTCCACCGCTTGCAGATGCCTTGGGAGCAGCAATCGGGGCTTCAAGAGCGGCGGTTGATAGTGGTTTCGCAGACAACAGTCTGCAAGTTGGACAAACGGGTAAGAATGTAGCGCCTCAGTTGTACCTCTGTGCCGGCATCTCAGGAGCCATACAGCATCTCGCAGGGATGAAAGACAGTAAAGTGATTGCAGCAATCAACAAGGATGGAGATGCGCCTATCTTCCAGGTGGCCGACGTAGGCTTGGTTGGGGACCTGTTCAAGCAAGTGCCGGAGTTGACGGAAAAGCTGAAGCAGCAATAACGGATCCCGCTGGCTGACTGCCGTTCTTGTATATACTGGTATTATATGGACTGAACCTCATTGTGATATATTATCATGGAATGCTCCGATGACAAGCTCCTTCAACTTGGAAATCCACACCATCTGCAGCGGTTGCGGCGGGTCAGTTTCAGCGTGGTTTGTTAGTACTTTACAATTTCAACATTGTGAAAAGACTTCTCCAATATATGCCTTTTTGGCGCTAGGAGTCCCTATCGTTAATCGGTTGACCCCGCAATCTCCACCTCCCCACCAAGATTGGCGTGCGAAAAGACAGTGAAATCTAACCATCCATGATATTCCCGCGTTATTTGCGGCGATGGCTGAGGGAGCACCCGCAGCAACATCGGAGTACGCAATCGGCAACGCGATTGGTACCCATGGGAACGCAGCTCAGGGCGAGCACACAGCCAGGGAAGTCAGTCGGCCACACAGAACCCTAGGCACTGGTTCGGATGTGGCGATCAAGCCGCAGAGAAAGCGCAACAAGCCTTCTCTATCCTGCGAAGCGTGCACCGTAAGTGTGTATGTTGTAACGTAATTCGGCGAGCTGCATGGATGAACGTTGGGAAAATTGATGCGTCTCCATGTACTCCGCAGGTTAAGAAGACAAAGGTCAGCCAAGTGAATGCCGCAACGCAATTGAGGCATCAGTAAGGTACTCTTCGCTGACCGAGATACCTTGGCCTAGTGTGACCGAGGCAGGCCCATGTCAGTCAAAGACCAAACGTGCCTGACAGGGTGCACTGCACCAATCTAACATCGAACTCACATTTGACAGATGCTTCGCATGCGTCAAACGGAGTCCGGCAGATTGTCAATACTCCCATCTCGCCGACATCATAGAGTTGTCCTTCCTGTCCCCTCTGTTTGAGCCTGGCTTGCTAAAAGAATGCTCAGAGGTTCCCGTCGTGCACTTGGAGTCGAAGCGCCGCGAAAGAAGCAGAAGACCGACGACTTCACGGCCTCGTCCAGTCCTGTAACGTTGAGCGTTCGTTCCTTTACCATGGCCTGTCATTGAAAGCAGCGGCTCACCTGATCAGAACAAGGATGGCGCGTACAATGGACACGGCTCCCCTGAACAAGCGCTTTCAAGATCCCCAACCGGCTCCTCACCCATGCTGCTCTCGATCATACCATATTCTCATGCCTCAGCTTCGAACGTCTTCAAGGTGGAACATCCATTCTCCAACTTCTGGACTCACCACGGCGGGCTGAAAGAGGTTGTTTCCGTCTTACCAAGTAAAGATCAGGCTGATATGTGAGTGTTCTTCATTTCAGCCTACGAAGCTTGGGTGATTGTTTGAAGTAGTATCATTGTTGGGTCTTATGCTCTAGCGGTCATTTCGTCTGTTGTTCTTCGTTGGATTTAATTACCCTCGAATATTCCTCTCAGCACTAAGCAATACATGAAGTGCGACTGACGTTCACGAAGCCTGATTGCCAGATACTTTGATGCCGTAGACCCTGTCTATCCAATAGTACAGCGTGATATCTTCCAGAGGGAATATGACTTCTTCTGGTCGCTGTCCCCAGTGGAGCGATCAACGTTCGACGGATCCCTGATCTCTTTGATCTTCGTCATGCTTGCGATAGGTACCCAATTCGTTACACTTCCATCGCCAGATGAGAAGGAGCAAACGGCAGAGTTCTATGGTAATATTCCTCAGCTCACCAGCGAATAGGACGAATTTGACCTCAAGCAGTGTCGGCATCGCACCAAGCACTGAGATTAGTCGGCTACCTTAGCCGTCCATCACTGATGTCCATTCAGACCATGATTCTGATGATCTACTTCCTGATGAACGACAACCATGCCGCCGATGCATGGGCTTTTGCAGGCATTCTTACTCGTCAGGCATACGCGCTGGGCCTAAATCGTGATCCTTCAATAATTGCTCCCAACGCTGACTCTTCGGAGAAGCAGCAACGAAGAAAGCTGTGGCAGGCCGTTTTGTTCCAAGACACCTTTCTGACAGTCATCCTGAAGCTACCTCCGACAGCCACCCACACCGATGTTCGGGTCGAAGACTTGGAGCCCGAAGCGGGAGACTCACAGACACGCCTAGGCGCGAGCGATATTTCCTACATATCGAGCATGTGGCATCTCGCAAATATAGTGCAGTCGACCCTCTGTACGCCCCGTTCCCTCCAGTTGCCGATATCTGACTCCGCATCCTCACGCACACGCCTCATCGCCTCCTTTCACCGCGTCTACATGTCTTTCCCACTACCCTTTCGCAACTTCTCCGAAAGTTCGATCTACGATATGGCAAGTAAGAGTAAGCGACTGGTCAGACAGACTCTGTTCCTTACGAGCAACTATTTCCATTGCTTGATGTTGATCTATTCGGATGAGCATGAAAATATGGAAGTCGATGTCCGGGGGACTCTGGATGCGGCCCACGAGGCCATCAACAGCTTCTTCTTGCTGCATACCTTATTCGAAGATGAGGCAAGGGTGTGGTACCATTTCCAGCACCGAGCATTTTCGGAAGCAGTAAGCACTACCAATTCAATATTATCTTTCCGTAGGGTACCCTGTGCTAACAGCTAGGCTAGCACGTCATCGCGGAACTACTCAGGAGTCAAGACGATCCAGTGGTCATGGATCCAGTGCGTATGCGGGCCAAAAACGATGTTCTGAAGATGATTAGCATCCTGCAGCTCAGCAGCGATCATGATCTCATGTCCAAGACCAGGGTTTCGATTCTAAATGAGTATTTATAGTTGGAGAATTCAGGATGTACGAGATAACGACTAACGGGAGGTGTACCCCTCTTGGGGGCTAGACAGACATGGAAGACTAGCAGGAAGCGTTGCCTCTATCCTGTCGCTCTGAAAGGATGACAATGCTTTTCACGATCTTATAACTCATACTCCCTTAAACCATATCTACCAACATGAGGAGTCCCGTTCTCAAATCTTAAAGTCCAAATATCCTCACTTCTCACATCTGACATCACATCACATCACTCCATCACCACCCCCACATCCCACCTTCTTGTGAAAACGCCAGCAGTAGAAGCACCATTCGCCAAACCATCAATTCTTCCTCTTTCCACACATCCTACCCATCAATACAAGAACCGTGAGACCATATTCCAAAGTCTGGTGGTGGCAGATACAGCATTTTTGATATATGTGCCAATATCTATCTATCTAATCCATACCTGTCTTAGTAAATCGCGTCCTAGATCAAGTGTCTTCACCTGGATTTCTGGAGGGAAGATTACGTGTAGAGATATTAGTACGCGTCTTGGAGGGATGATGGAGGTGCTAATTTTTGCCTGGTATGTTGTATGGGGATGGGTTGGTGGAGTTGAAGTGGTAAGAATGGGAATGTCAAGGCGAGTGGGTGAGTACTAGAATTCGGGGGTGAAAAGTCGAGCTACGGGATGATAGAAGGTTGGTGTTCGAAATTGATTGGCATAATATTCCCGATGGAATTGATTGGCAGACTCGTTGTACACGATGGAAGGAACGATGTCGGGGATGCAGAGCTACTTTGACTTTATATATACACGAACAGATTCCACAAGCGATATGCATATACGTCATAACAAACCAATATCAATCATCTTTATCGTTCTTTCCAACACCTCCGTTCCCTCCAAGCCTGCGCATATACCGATTCAAGCTCTCACAAAGCCGATCAATCAACCACTCGCTCTCGCTCTGCGCCGCCAACATGGGACTATCCTCGCCGATCCAATCCCACTCGATCAGTCCCTCGTCTTCCTCCTCCTCGCCAAGCTCCTCTTTGGTACCTCTGCTGAAGCGAATCAGTCGCGTGTACTCCACCCACTCTTCGTACGTGTAGCGACGAGGCGGGTCACTCTTTAATTCATCCGCCGTGTGACGGATGGCGACTGCCAATCGACGTGCCAAGGTAGCGTCATCGAGATTGTCCATTTCGGCGACTTCTTCGATGGTTGGGGGCGAAGCCTTTGCGTCATCGTCTTCCGGGCCAACAGGCATTCCTTTCGCAAGCCGCCTCTTCTCGCCGGCTTCACGCGATCTTTTCTCCAGCCAGAGCAGCAGCCAGGGATGCTTTTCCAATAGTTGGCGCCACAGCCCCGCCTTGGGCAGGACGGTCCAGTCCGCGAGGGTGAACGTGCCTCGCTTGAAACTCGTGGTGACGGCATCTCCCATATCCGAGATGAGGATGGTGATGGTGGGAACGGCGAGGAGCGACCAAACGATGAAGAGAGGTTTACCGGCATTGCTGGTTGGACTAAGGTCACCATAGCCGATGGTGAGGAGAGAGACGTAGCAGAAGTAAAGAGATTGAAAGTAGCTGAGACCTTGTGATTTCGCTTCGACCTGCCAAAAGCCAACGGCGCCGACACACCACAGAATGCCGACTGGAGACCATGTAAACCAGGGGCTTATCAAAGATGAACGAAAGGGTCAAGAAATGTAGAGTCTTACATGCTATGATGGACATCACCAGAGCGGAATGCCGCTTGAACTTATGGGTCTCGTGTTGGATCTTCCTCATCGCATCGAATCGATCCTTCTCTTCTCTCATCATAAGAATCTTGGGTTGCCTTGAGCCAGCTCGTCTTAATCTTTTGATTCCAGCCCCTATTGAACTCGTCTTCGAATGCTTGATGTGCGCTTGCTGAGCGGAGGGCCCTTCTCCCTTTTCGAGATCAAAAGCTATGGTTCGCTTTCGGGGATGCAAAGGTCTAGAAATTGGCGGAGGGCGATTCTTGTGATGCTTTGCCCAATGGTGCGCTGTCAATTGGTCGAACTCTAGTTCTGTGGTTGCACTTCTCCTCAGAGTGTTTGACCGTTTCTTCTCAACGTGCGACTTCACGACGTGGATTGATCCAAGTTCTTGGGCAAAGCCTCTGATACTGGACACCAGTAAACCCAAGATGATGATACCCCCAACCGAATATGGGAAGACCAGTCCCCGTCCGACGTCATTTACAGGATGGTAATCGCCGAAGCCCACGGTCAGAAGAGTCACGTCACAGAAGTATAGAGCATCGACAAAAGACCAGCCTTGGGTTCTAGCGAATACAGCAGCACCTCCGGCGAGCCAGATGAAAAACATCATGGTTTGAAGAATCAAATTACGCTGGTCGTCAGACAATTCAAAATGTTGAGGGTAGTGACCAAGAAAGTATCCCAACATATTCAGCATGAGAGCCATTGAAGAGACGAAATAGAGGACGGCAGCGATTACAGCATGCCAAAAGCCTTGGCTGTAAGTCTGCGTGGGCCGCTGAGGCGGCACATACTCATTCACGGATATAGTGATAGCTATAAGGATACCCGTTGCGAAATACCAGAGTATAATGGTGGCTGGCAACGCGACGATATAGCGCACCCGGCGAGTGAAGTTGAAGAGAAGAAAGATATTACCAATAAAGCCGCAGGCCAACGAAATGCCATTGAGTCCCAAGCACCACCTCGGATCCGGGAAGCCTTTCGACTGTGCGTCCACGTTGGGGAAGGCCGGATCATATTCGTTCCTCCATGATGTGACCAAGGCGGCGATGGACATGACATTGGCCAAGGGCCCGGTGGTGGCAGCGAGCAATGGTATGGCGGTGGAACAGAACCACCAGTCTTGAGGACCCTCATCGTCATCTGGACGTAAATTGAAGACCCATTTCCGTCTCTGCCGTTTCGGCTCTGCTAGGGGCAATTGAGGGGACCCGCTTTGGTGACGATGTAAGGTGTTGCTGGAGGTATTGCTGGCGTCCACGCCGGCGCTGTCGGGTGGAGTTCCAGTAATACCCATTCTCAGCTAAGGACCAAATCCAATACCACGGGCTATGCGTCCATGGTGATATACTGGCTATCGGGGAAGCGGGGCGCGGGGAGGAAGTGGAGGAGCGCGTAGCATAGTTGTTATAAGGAAGCTAGCAGGCATGACGGGGCTGGAGGATGCGCACTTCTCGTGGAAGACTTGAGGGTTCCGTTCTGGTCGATATATCTGTAGGATGTCCCAAGCCAGCTGCATCTCCGAGGATATGTGCAGTGCGCTCGAGTTCAGCATGATCAGAGCTAAAGGGCCAGCAGGGGGCGGATCTCGACCAAGTCCTTCGGTGCGCTTAGTTGACTTAATCCTCTTCCACATTAGATCGTATGGACTAGTATACTATGCACTCTGTAGAACGGTAATCATGTAATGTACGAGATCGCTTCAAACGCCACACTAAACTTGTCCTAGTCAGCCAATCATCTGCCCACATCTACTTTGACCTTGGCGCACTACCACGTGCCAAGCACCAAGGTTCCTTCATGAACGAGTTTGTCCCCAGTCAGAGTAGTCTCTTCTTCTCAAGCGTTTGGTCAATACCACTGTAACGCACTTGACTTCTCTCGCTTAGCGCTCAGTGGCTGACCGAGGGACGGGATCTTATCAGGGTGGCACTTGATAGACCTGTCCCACCGTCAATCTAGATCTCTGCATTCGGCTCGGCACGATGTATTCTAACACGCGGCTTGGTCGAAAGCTGACGCTGGAAAGTACGAAAATCTGCCGACAGTAGTGGTCAGCCTAATTAAGGTGTCGTAGCACTCGATAAGGTATTCGATGATCTTCAGTCCATAGCGACAGGTCGTGATCCAAATTTCCTCATTCTTGACTTGCTGGTAGTGCCATTACCGCACCGGACATCTACGTCATGATATCTTTATTAGGATCCTCACTGGTTGTGACACAGGGAATTAGAGGGTTGATAAGCAAAACTCAACACTGTTGAATCATATGCCAGGACTGCAGTCCAGAGTGGTTGAAGACTTTGGTCTCATACTGGCTACTGGTGTTCGTGTCTATCTTGGCCTTGCTCTCGGTAGCTATGTCGAGTGGGACTTGGTTTCATAGTTCAAGGAATACTTTTCGGGTATGGTAAGCACCTTGGTACTCATTCAATCCAACAAAGCAGCAGCAGAGAAACGAACTTCATCCTGTCTTTCCATAGGTCGGACCCAACCGCGTGGGAGTCGAGGACGATTGGCTGAAACACGTACCCTGATACTGAGGTTGCATTTAGAGGTGTTTCTCGACCCTTTCCTTCCAGCTTTGGGAGTCACGAGTTGTGCTCTTTCGTCAATCATACGTTGGAGATGACAGCGATTTCAGGAAGTCGTTCGTGATCCACGCCACCTGTCAGATCTCAACCAATATCCACATCGCTAGACGGAGGCAGCTTCATACAAGGCACACAGTCCTGTGAATTGGATCGGCGGAGGGGTTGTTCCTCAATACCAATGTCCACAACCTATCCTATACAGCATCAATGTTGATTCTTGGATGTTGGTAAGTCATTTGACTATTCTCATTCGTAGAGATGAATCGCCCATACTTTCCCAACGCCATCAAAGTACACAGACGAATTGTCAGCCTCACTACTCTCAGATCCGTCGCGAGTCCCTGCGTTCGGGTGCATCGCCTTGTGAGCGGAAAATTGGTCAACCGTATACCTCCAGCCTAGGGAGGCCATTGTTATCTGATTTCTCCCCAAGGGACTCGGAGCTTCTCCCTCCCGACACTCTCTTGCTCCTCATTCGATAATCGTGCCCTCCATTGCCTTCGGCTTCGAACGATCATTGTCGTAGTGACTTCATTACCTTGGGGAATAAGGCTCGCCGTTGCGGCGCTGTGTACGGTCCTTCGACTTCTCCTCTAAGGAGTCTTCCTTCGGAGCCTTGAGTGCTATGTGTTGCTTCTGTGTTGTCTCTGATCCAAGATCCTCGCCAAATTCGGACAGTAATTGATACCGCCTGGTATTTCATCTCTTTATTCGACCTTTGCAACGCTGTCCGAGATGATGGTCATGATAAAGACACCCATCTACTTCGGAGTTGGTAGGGTCAGCAAAAAGCTTGCCTCCAGCTCCTTTTTTGATAGCGTTGACAACATCGATTGCGAATTCTGCACTTCCTTCAAAGCATTGCCTGTATGCCGACGCATCTTTCTCGCTCTCGGGGTCCATTATCTGTCGCGCAGCAATTTGACTCACAAGCTTGCGAAACGGCGATGAGCGCGGTGTCTTCTGATAGATTGGCAACATTTCTTCAGCCCCAGGCACCAAGCCAGCTTCAAAACACCCTTTCCTAAATTGGTCGATGGCTAGATTCTTGAGCTGGGGAAGATTGATCTTCTCGCACAACACATACAGCTGCTGGCAAGCATCCGCATAGTCCCATTTCTTCTCCATGGGCATATCGCTGACGTCGTCTATCTTACCTTGGTATAGCCATTTCACGAGTAACTCAAAGGCCCTTGGGTCGTCGTCGTATAGCTCAACCTTTGCCCCATCTTTTCTGTTACCATCTTCCATTCGTTTCTGGAACCATGTCGAGTGATGGCATAAGAGGTTACGATGCAACGACCAATGGCGCAGTCCTTTACCGACGTAGATATCCATAGTAGATCCAGACAGGAGCCTGAGGCGCAACAACGTTAGTGAAAGCCAGAATCCAAGTCGTAGCGTCACATACTCGGCAAAGGTCTTCGCTGTAGTGTCTCCTATATCTGTCACTGCCATGCGAAAGGGGCCCTTTTCCTCAGCAGCAAAATCGCAATAGTGGATATGCAGGGTGTCGTGAGAGTATGATTCTATAGCCGGTGGTGTATGTGGTGGAGTGAGTGGAGACTGCGGAAAATCCATGGGATCGACTCAAGCTGTCGTTTCTCTCACGAGAGAAGTGTGTCTCAAAAAGGCATGATGGACAGTGCATGCGAAGCCGTGATGAGCGCACACAGGAAGCAATTCCAGCCATGCTTTGTCGCAAACTCTATTCTAGAGCGCCACAACCGCTTTTAGCGCAACGCGAACGCGTGACGGCGCGTCTCCCAGCACTTTGGGTAGATCTTAGACAGCCGAGGGATCTTACCTGGAGTCCAACGTGAAAACCAAGGTGTCTCAGTAAAGCTAGTCAAGACATTGCTGGCTGCAGTCGAATATCTACTTCGGAGGGATTTATGGCCATCGACTGGATTTAAACCTCTGGATAAAGGATACCCCAAGTCTGGCCCATCACAGATCAGAGCAGGGTAATACACAACACCTGCTTGGGAAAGAACTATCATCACAGCGATCTTTCTGTACAATCAAGACCGTCTCAAGGCGCAATAACGCCTCTCATGTCATCGGCTGTAGCTTATCCGGCAAGCTCATCACCGCCCGTCGTTCTCGAGAAGCGGAAGCAGAGCCACCATCCTGCCTGTTCTCCCGAGCCCAAAAGGAGGCTTCTCAATGGAGGCGACGGGGCACTCAAAGCGAAATCTTTGTTTCGTACACTAGATTTGGGCGCCTGTGGGAACATCAGAAAGGAGCCAAGGGCACACATAGAGACAACTTCGATACCAAGGGGACCTTTCCTCGATGATGAAGATGATGACGATAGGCCAACGCCCCATATCCTAGCGGATAACTGCATTATACTCGATGGATGTGCACGGGCTGCGCTGATAGCTCCTGCGCCAGACGAACCGTTGGAGGTACCATTATGTCTGAAACCCCCTAACATTCTTGAAGGCGCGCCTCAAGTAGCGACATCGTCCGGCAAAACCTTCAGAATCAATACGAAGAAAGTCCAGAAGCCTATCACGTATGAGCAGCTCATTGCTGGTAGATCTACGGCGGTGCCAGGACAAGCCACTAAAAGCTTCTACGGCGTTGACATCCATGACCTACTTAATCAGGCGGCCAAAGAGGGAACTTCTTCCAGAGCAACGACGAACCTAGAGAAACACGTACCTAATCCTTCCATTGAAACTTCAGTGCCCAGCAAAGCTTCGAAGCACAAGCGAACCTTGTTATGGACAGAAAGGTATCGTCCTCGTAAATTTACCGATCTCCTGGGCGATGAGCGCACCCACCGAGATGTATTGCGTTGGCTTAAAGACTGGGATCCAATCGTCTTTCCTGGGTCGAACAAATCTAAGCCAAAGAGCAAATTGGTGGACGATGGTGCTGAGCCTCGACAGCACAGGAAGATCTTGCTTATTACGGGACCGCCTGGCTTGGGTAAAACTACGCTTGCACATGTTTGCGCAAGAAAAGCTGGCTATGAGGTAGTTGAAATTAACGCCAGCGATGAAAGGAGCCGAGACGTGGTCAAAGGTCGCATCAGAGACTGTGTAGGCACAGAAAATGTCCAAGGCATCAACACCAAAGAAGCGGGAGGGACTACTCGGAAAGCCGGGCGTCCTATATGCGTGATTGTTGACGAAGTGGACGGAGTAGTTGGTGGAAGCAGTGGCGGAGGAGAGGGCGGCTTCATGAAGGCTTTAATCGACCTAGCTATGCTTGATCAGAAGAATTCCAACGTCCTGGTAGCTACATCGGCCAACGCCGTAAAGTCAAAGAAGAAAGGAGATAGGTTTCGTCTTCTGCGACCGATGATATTAATCTGCAACGATGTTTATCACCCAGCTCTTCGACCACTTCGGTCGTCTACTATGGCAGAGATCATCCATATTCGAAAACCACCGCTTGATAAGGTTGTCGCTCGACTTAAAAGTGTTTTTGACAAAGAGGGTATTGCATGTGACGGCGATGGTGTCCGACGCATCTGTGAAGCAACCTGGGGCATTAGCAACAGTAGAGAACGTCGGCCCAGCTCAAGCGGCACCGGGGAAGGTGACATGAGGGGAATCCTGGTGGTAGGCGAATGGGTTGCATCCAAGCTGCGGGCATCGGCTGGGGACTATGCACGATTAACAAAGAAATGGGTAGAAGAGCACATGATCGAGAACCTGTCGCATTGTGGCGGCAGTGCTCGAGGTTTGGGTCGTAGTGGCGCGAAAGAGGCTGTCGAGCGTATCTTTCTGGATGGTGCTGGGTTCCCCAAAGCAGGGTTCGCTCCACCAGCGAAGGATTCTGGTAGATCACGAGATGACAGAATTGCGGGAGTATCAGAGCTGGCGAAAGGGGGGGCAATGGACCGACTCCGGACAATTATTGACACCTGCGGTGAAAACGACCGCATAATGGCCGACTGCTTTGCTGCGTACCCTACCCATTCGTGGCAGGACGATACCTTTCTGTCCAAGCCAAATGCAGCGTACGAGTGGTTGCATTTTCACGATCGAGTATCATCCAAGGTGCACGTTGGTCAGGAGTGGGAATTAGGTCCATATCTGTCGCAGTCGGCCCTTGGCTTCCATTACTTGTTCGCCTCTCCATCAAAGCAGTCTTGGTCAAGCGATCAGAGGCGTTGGGACAACAACGAAGATGAAGAGGCTTTGCCATTTTCCGGGCCGCGGGCAGACTGGTCGGCCTCAGAAGCCATGAAGCAGAACAAAGCCCTCTTGCAGGGTCTTCAATCATCTCTCTCAAGCCCATTGTATCGCCTCTTCAAGTCTGCTGAAGATATATCTACTGACTTACTGCCACATCTCGTCAGATTGCTCACACCAAATGTTAAACCTATCATGGTAGGCGGAAGTGGTGATCAGCGGGGAAACGTGAGCGTCCATAAGGAGGGCGAGCGAGCCATGATACAGCATGCCGTGAGTGTCATGGGTGCTGTTGGTGTGACGTTCGAGCGGGTGAAAATTGAAACGAAGCAAACGGGAGTCAGCAGCTATATCTTTCGCATGGAACCGTAAGTCAGCATCAAAAATGACAGATTTATCGTTCACTCACCGCTCCACAGACCTTTGGATAAGCTTGCAGCGTTCGAGACAGCCTCTCAAAGCGGTCCAACCGCTCCAACTAGATATGCGACTCGCCAAGCTCTTGACCAGGAATATCAGAAGTACCTTCTCCGTCAGAACGCAGATGCTCGTCAAGCCAGGTACAACGCCGGTGGGGGCGTTGGATCTGCAGCCCATGATGACGAGGAGAATACTGAGCCGCGAGCAAACGAAAGGCAGTCGAAGCACGCAGCAGCTAAGCGTGATTTTTTCGGGAGGCTTATTGACGAAGCCCGGCCAGCATCGGTAGCGCCACATGGCGCAGGTGCTCAGGAGGCGAAGCTGGAAGGTGTCGAACAAGATTTGGGGGTATGGGTAAGCTTTCACGAAGGATTCTCTAACGCTGTGAGGAAGCCTATCACGCTTGAAGATTTGATGCGAGGCTTTTAGTTAAAGAAACGGTATTGTGCAACGACACCTCAACTTCCGATTCACGGTGTCCTTAGATACCTCTCACATGATGGTGCGTAGACGGTCGGGCTATTCCATGAGAGATTTGGGGATCTTTGGTAAAACGAAAAAATCAGAGCATTCGTCTGTCTTGTTCTCACCAACATCTTATGATCTGTCATGCACGATACCCAGTTTAGATTCCTCTTTAGCGGAGTTTTTGTGATAGCCTGATGATCCCGTTCATCTTGGACCTTAGTTGGCTCTACTGATGTAGACCCGCGGCTTATTTCATATCCTGACGACATGCGTACAATAGTGGTGGCTAACTTGATCAAAGCCGTCCCTCGAACGTGCTCATGTCTTGACGCAAATTGGAAGAAGACCTTGCGTGCGTATCAAACACTGCTTTCGGGGACGCTGCATACAATAATGTGTCACGAGCGCGAGCTTCTACGTTGACAATCACAATGTCGACATACATTTTGACGTCGTGACCAAGACCGGTCGGAATTAAGGTCCGCCTTCATGTCATGGTATGGAGCTCGTCTTGCGCTTTGTTGTTACTCAAAATCTTTCGGGAGGGGTGTTCGGTCAAAAGTGATATGAACCCCACTCGTATGTCTCGCTGTATGACTCGTTAGAAGTCTTTCTCCAAGATTGTGTATGCTCCGTCATAAAGACAAAGACGTGAGGCTCGTCAGACTTCTTGGAGTGACAGCTTTCGTCTGTCGCTCGTGCTTGTGAATCGCCGCCTCCACTACACTACACTACACTACACTACATTACATTACATTACAGCCGTCAAATCGACTAGTCTGGAACGGAGAATCAGTTGAGAGGCACATACCAGAATGCTCGTCTTGGTCGCTGCACACGAATTGATATTGTCCATTCTATTAGGACGATGTTCCACACCACAAGACGAAATTGAGGGACAACGTCTCCTCAAACCAATTATCGCATTCAAAAGCTACAAATCTTTGTTGTGAAACGGATCCGCAAATGGTCACGCAAGGGATGGGTGCTTCTTTGTCTATCCTTTCCAACTTTCACAGATTCTCGCCCGCTCGTCTTGGTTTCTTACAACTGCGCTCCTAGGCTTGGAGGAGCAACCTCCCTCCGCTTCCCCTTCTTTCACTCTTTCGTCTTTGCCGTTCTTGTGCACCTTCGCACTTGTTTCACCTTGACTTCGGGTTTCAGCTTAGGCGGAGCGTCCTCTACGGCCTTCCTCACTGTCCCCGGTCTACTCTAATGGCTCCGGTTTTGGGAGCCTTACCTGTTGGATCGTGTCCTGCTACAGAACTTCTAGCGACTTGTATTCCCTAATAAAGACGTTGGCGAATAGTCCCACTCCGCTGAATTTGCCCACTTCCTCCGGGGTTAAACTCGGTGCTTCCTTTGACTAGTCCTCGAAGGTGGTTCGGCCAGTGGCTTATGATCCATCTTATATTCCCACCAGTAGAGGCTCAGTGAAACAAGAAATTCGTTACACATGTTCCACTTTTCACAATGCAAAGCTTCGATGTTCTCCCCTATTGGTAGCACGACCATTATCGCTCTGTTGGGCTAATATTCAATCCGTTTCTGGCAACTTGTATTGTTTCTCTTGATTTCAATATGGCTCGGAGCTTACTTCACAAGAGGCTCAATAGGGTCCACCCATACCCTGCTTTTCCTGGCACTAGGGCTTGTTCTCCTGGCCTCTAACTTGACTCCTGTGTCTCATGGAGTTGAATGCACCGCCCCTATCATAGGGAGTAGGGAGTGACGATCGAAATTGTTGTAGAACTATAATTTGCGAGTCTCTATTCTATATGAGAGACTAGTACTGTGCTGTGCTGGCGCTGAAACTGCTGTCGGGTATAGGCTTCATTGGGAAAACTTGATGCTGCTAACGAGATTGAGTATAGAAGCATCGAAGAATCCTCCAGGCGTTGCACGGTACTTTTGTCCCACATTAAATCATTGTAATTGTTGGTGTAGTGAGAGCAATTTCTGGCGCTTATGGAGCGGGTTAGCGAAACATGAAGCCGCCGATCACGGCATCCGGACGCCCCCAACGACTTTATGTATATTGTGTAGTGATGACTTCGAGGAAACATATACTTAAGCAAGTATGAACTCGGTCAAATTGAGTATTCCGTGTTGTTGATTGGTGACTATTACCTTGTAGAGTTTTCAATTGTGAGGTCGGGAATAGTTCACTTGTGTAGCTTCTGCTGAATATAGCTCAGTACTGATACAAGTAACCGATGAGAATGATTCAAACCTTTGCAGTAAGGACCCTTGGCCGTGTCAACGAGATGTAGTTGCCTCAAGTGCAGGTAGATCACGACGTTTAATCCCATTGAACACGTCTGGGTGATGTTCACGCTCGAGTGCTAGACCTGTGATCGGTGACCTGCCGGATCTACAAGTCGTGTATTTAGATAGCCAATTGTATGGCAAAATTTGAGCTTCATTGAAGTCCATAATTATTTTAGTGTTTTCATGGGAACTGCGTGATATTTGATTGTGTATGCGGATCATCCTTCGGGAGCGTGAACTTGATCCTGTCTTTAAAAGAGGGTAACTCATCTCCTCCCAAGAAAACACACAAGCCTCCTCTTGAATTCTCAGGAACATGCACACCATTCCCCCTTCTCGAGAATGTGGATGTTATTCATCATGATCCTCTTCGCGCCGTCCTGTAGTGCTCACTACATGGTAGTGAGACCAACCATGTCTATTTCCAAGGTGAATCAGAGTGAAGTGGTGGCGTGCTTAATCAAACAGAACGGCAATTACGGGCACCTCCTACCATTTCCATCCGAAAGTGCAGTTCTACCTCACTCCTCGATAGCTTGTGATTTGATATTCGTGGCACTTATCTGAGGTTGTGGATTATCTTCTAGGAACATCCAAAACACCATTTTTGTCATGCGGCATCAGCCATAGTCTTCGTACAAACCCACATGCAATGTGCAAATTTATCAGCAGACTGGATGGCAAAGCCACAATCTTAAGACATGAGGACTGTGGCATTTGGTACGTAACGTGTTGACACTGAATCATGATGACGATTCCGTCCATTTGAGTGCAACCTTCATGCAGGACCGAAGATATAGCTCATCCAATTAGCAGCAAGTTGCTTTACGCCGTCTTCCAACGACCACCCTTTGATCTCACATATCGCACGAACAATGTCCTCCAAAAGATCGTCCATCTGCTCTCCGGCTGTATGAAAGTCACTCTCAGCAAGGATCCTGTCGTCCGGCACAGCCTTGATGACATCAATAGCCTTTTTGGAAGTAGGAACTGAAAAATTTACAAGACGAGAGAACGAAAAAAAGATGACAGTAGGGATCGACAAATTGAGATATCGTCTGAGAGTGTCTGGCGACCCAGAATAGGAATGAAGACATATCCGAGGTGGAAAGGGCTTGGGATTGCCAGAATCTACGCTGCACTCTTCCGGCAAATCCATGCCTTTGTCAGCTGTGTTAATGTTGAATTTCTTCTTCATCTCTCGTTTGCTTAGCACGGACTTCTCATGGCCATGCCAAGTCTCTTGGAGGGTTTCAAAAAGAACACCATGTGCAGCTACACCGTGAACAGAGACCGCTCTTTGCATGTCACCAGCAAGGTTGAGTTGAGCGATTAGTATCGTTCTTTGATGATCCATATGAACGCGATAAGGCGACAATCGCCGACCTTCTCTTCCACCAGGAGTCAATGCTGTGTCCCTTTGGTACCCACTATCCAGCATTTTCATTCCAGGGATGCGGAATGCCCGATCGAGTCCAATCTCACCAACCATGGCAAAAGGATACCGCGCGAGGTAGCTCCGGGTCTGAGAAATGAGACCCGAGAGCGGTCGCGGATTAGGGAGAGAAGTGATGAAAGCATGATCCTGTCCGGGTGCGGGTGTAATGACTCTATTATAGTGCTCAGTCTTATTAACGCTTTCCATTTTTGCATTAGGAGCATCATCATAGATCTGATGAGAAAACCATGGATGCCAACCAAAGGATGGAATGAGATGACCTCGAGTTTCACTGAATTCGGCAGGATTGAGCATCGGCAGAGAGTCGCGTGAAATGTCCAATTGATCTGCAAAGTCTGCAACAATACTCTGATCTTGATCTCTAGTCGCCATGATGGCCAGAGCCCGAGTTTTCATAGCTGCAATACTATCAATGGATGATACTGAATCTGTAGGATGACAATGGGCGTCATAAACGCCGAGGTGCCATGGGAAAGCTTCGTCTCTCGAACTGGGGGTTTCCCCAGCCATCGTCCGGCAAACAGGACTAGGAGGTGTGAAGCATGCAGATGAAGCGGAGATGAACCTTGATGACCATCTACCCCAGTGGACTGGACAGGTGGGGTTACTTTGTAGACATGTTATAACGATACAAACCAAAGATAGGGTATTCTATCCGAGAAGTTAACGATGTTTATTATAACGTCGATGACGGGATAACGAGATTTATTGCCTCAGTACCTCAGACGTGTTCCAAGCCGGGCGCCAAGCCCCTTCGGGTTAGCGATGCTGACTACGCAGCCGGGCGGTAACACGTCTGAGCGTAAACTTTTATTCCTTTACTTATAAACTCCTTATTATTAATAGTATATTAATAATATTAGTATTATTTACTACGGGGTATATATAGAGTAAGGTATCTATATTTAGAATCCTAGTAAGATATAAAATAAGCTAATAGCGTATTTATAAGCTATTACGCCCTATCGCGCCCTATTACTCCGTAAATGCTTCTACTAAAACAGCTATAGTACTAAGATTACCTATATTAAGTACCCTATATATTAGATATATATACTCCGGTACCTTAGATACCCTATTTAACCTACTAACTACTAGAAAAATAAGCTAGCCTATTATTATTATTACTAGCTAGCTACTAGGATTTTTAGAAATTTAGAGTTAATAGACGGTAATAGCGTTACGGATAGTTTATTAGGGGTAGATTAGGCTAAAAGTAGGCTAGTTAGAATTAAAAGAAGTAAGAGTATAATTAGGGTATTAATATAGCTAGTATTTATATAATAGAATTCTATACTATTATATTATAAAGTTAAATATTAATAAATTTTATTAATAAGTAAAAAATTTATATAGTATATTATTAAAAAATAGGATATCTAGTAAAATTATAGAAGTTTATACTTAGACGTACTACCCTCCTACTACGTAGTTAGCCTTACTAACCTGAAGGGGCTTAGTAACCAGCTTGCTAGCTAATTAATAGCACGTCTAAGGTACTAAGGCAAGAGATTTACAGTTATTCAAGATTACTAAGTAAGGCGCTGTTACCGCCTAGAGATAATTAGCTATTTTAGTAGGGCTGTAGTAGTAATATCTCCGTTTAATAATATTATTATATATTCTTCCCTATAAGTAATAAATAACTATATTCGCTCGAGAAAATATCGCTATTATATAGAGAGTCTTATTAGAATATACCCTTACTACTACTATTCCTCTCTACTAGACTCTTCTATCTTAGTATTACTACCTTTATTATCTAATAATACTAACTCCTCCCTATCCTCCTCTAGGCCCTTTTATACTATTTTAGTTATAGGATTTACCTGTAATATAATATATTTATACTTTAGTAATATCTTTTAATAGGGGTTTCTTATATAAAGAATAGCTTTATATTCCTTTTATACTTAAGTATAATAAGCCTTTTAAATCTACTCTAATTTAATATTATTAATAGTATTCTTTTAGATAATAGTATTATTAAGTATTATAAAATAGCTATTACTTAATACTAATTTATAAGATATAATTAATACCTTATATACGCGATTTTCTAAGAATAATAGATAGTTCTAGTAATTAAGAAGAATATTATTAATAAGGGTATTAATATACCCTTTTTAAAGCTTTTTAAGGTAGTAGTTCCTTAGAGGGGTATATCCTATTAATATAATAAGCTAGAATTAAAACTATATTTATTCTACTATCTTAGGGGTTTTTAGTATTATATTAGTAGGTATTAGATAATTATCTAGATTAGGAGTAGTAGCCTAGACCTTCTTTAAGACTTACTTAAGATAAAAGGGATAAATACTTATAAATTTAAAAGATAAGATAATTACCTTTAATCTTATTACCTTTTTATATACCTTAATATATATCTTTATTATATGTCACGTAGCTAGATAGCTCGGAGACTAGAAGCCTTCCGTAGGCAGGTTTTATACCTGCGAGAAGCTTCCCTTCTCTATTAATTAATTATATATATATAAATTAAAATAAGTCTATTAGCTACCTTAATAATAGTAGTAATACCTTTATTTTACGCTTAGGTAACTAATATCTCTTTAGATACTATATAATTATCTAATATAGACTAACGCTATCCTTATAATACTAGATCTAATCTCCTCTAAGACCTCCTAAAGACTTCTACTATACCTATTAGGTCTATAACTATAATAGTACTTTAATCTATTATCTAATAAGGCCTTTAATAGCCTACTAAGCTATTATAATATAATAATATCTACTAAAGGCTTTAATAACTAGGACCTCTAAGTCTACTAAGTCCTTAGTTAGAGAAATTATTAGGGATTCTTACTAAGGCTTACCTAATTTACTACTCTTTCCCTACCTTCTTAATATTCTATTATTATAGCTCCCTAAATTACCTATAAGATTACTATCCTTACCTTTTAGTTAGATAAATTTATATAAACGGGGTACGCTTTTATGTTAATTATTAATAATATAGCTTACTATATTATCTCCTTAATTATAAAGGATACCTTTAGGCCTACTAAACTAACTTAAGAAGCCTCTACTAGGTAAGGAGGTACTCGTTCTAGATCTATATCTTTAGAAGTTAGTCCCCTTAGAAACTCTAAGCCTTCTTAGCCTTAAGACTAGGTAATTAATAAGCCCGTACTATAAAAGGCTATATCTAGGTTTAATAAGGGAATAGAAGCCTCTTATAAGCTACTTAATAATCTACCCTTACTAGGTATATTACTATAATAGACTAATACTATATTATCTTATAATAGTACTACTACTACTAGGTAGATATCTATTAAAGAAGCTAGTTATAGAAGACCTATTAGCCTAGAACCTAACCCGTCTAGTAGTATAGTAAATATAACTATTAACGCTATTATATAAGTAGCTATTAATGCTAGTATATAAGTAGCTATTAACGCTAGGATAGTATAGTATATACGTAAAAACCTACCTTAATAAGGACCTTCTAGACTACCCGGACCGCTAGGCCTATATAGCTAGGTAGGCTAGGTAGGCTAGCTAGGATAGGCTAGTACTAATACTAAAGTTAGGGAAAATCGAGGACCTTAATAGAATCTAGGAGACCTTAGCTATTTTAACCCTATATATAATAGTAAGTCTCTTACTACTAGCTCTACTATTAAATACGCCGGAAAGGAAATATACTTTTATAATATTTATCTCTTCTTAAATCGTACTAAGTAAATATACCTATTAAAGGATCTAGTAACTATATATAATAATCTCTAGCTAAGTCTTTATAACTAGGCCTTAGAGTAGTAGACTAGATAATTATCTAATAATAACTAACGCCTTATAATATTTAGTAATAGTATTAATAAATAGGCTAGATTACTAATAAGAAAGTTTAGCTAGCTAACTAATATTATAATTAATACTATAATATATAAAAAATATATTATAAAGGATACCACTAACTATTATAAGCTTATAGAATTTAGTATAAAAATATTACGCTATATTAAGGATATAGGCTTAAAAGAAGTAAGGGTCTAATTAGATATTATTTATAATACTATTAATTAGGAGCTTCGCCGTAATATTTACTAACTAAATAATAAGATAACTATTAATAACTTTATAAATAACCTTAATAATACTAAGTATAGATAGTAGGCTTATACTAGTAGGAATTAGACTACTAATACTTAGAATATTAGGTAATCTTAATATCCTACCTATAAAAATAGGTAGGGATAGTATAGTTAATATAGTTTCCCTAATAGAGTAGGCTATTAGCTATATCAGCCTAGTAACTAGCTATATAGAAATACTTATAGTAACTCTTATAGTAATACTCGCCCTTCTTTTTTAAATTATTAGAATAATAATTAGGCTTACTAATTATAATAGTAGTTTTAGCTAAACGCCCCTTAAGTCTTACTACCTAGCTAAAGACTTTAAATTATAGTAGGCCTTCTAAATAGGTTAGATTCTAAATATATTATAATACGCTTTTATTAGTAATTAATATAGCTTAGCGTAATCTACTTAGGGCGCTAAGCCTGATATAGCTTAGTTTAGATAGGTAGACTAGACGTCTTAATATCTAGAGGATAATAGCTCTTATAACCTATAAATCGTACCGGTTTATTCGTGCCTTAATATCTAGTAGTAATACTAGAAGATTCTAAATAGATATACTAAGTTATCTATTTAGATTAGGTCTATTTATTAGTAATTAACTATTCTTAAGGGGATTATAGGGTATAAAAGTCGCTTCCGCTCTATTCTATCCCGTTACCCTATTAAAAGATTTCTATTTATTAGCCTTAATAATTCTATTCTTCTTTATTCTATTCCCTATCCTTCTTCTAAAAAATTAGAGCTGGAAAGCCCTCTATATTATTTAACCTAGCTTAACCTATTATTATAACTAATTATAATACTCTTATTCTTACCTTCTACTTATATAATTTCCTCTCTATAAAATCTAAATAAGTAAACCTAATTAATTATCTTAATTAGTACCTTATTAAGTATCTTACTTAAAATAGTCTTAGACTAGCTTAATACGGCTTAAGAGTAGTAGCGGATCTTAAAAGATCGGCCTAGCTAGAATCCTAGTAGTTTAGACTAGAGCTAGAGATATTTCTAGCTACTCTACGGGATTTTAAGTGAGGTACTAAGACTACCTAGCGTTTATTAAGGGCCCCTCTATCTACTAGAACCCTAGATTCTAGAATAACCCTAGATTTAGGAATTACCCTAGTAAGGATAGCTAACTAAATTAAATTAGGGAGAAATAATTTAGGCCTTAATAATCTAGTTAACCTACCTAAATCTATAAAGGTAGCATAGGGCGAATCCTTAATAGTAGCTAGGAAATAAGCTATACCTTATCTAGGTATAATAGAATATATTTCTAGGTAGATTAAGGAAGCTATAGGAATCCGGAAGAATTCGGGTAATATAGGGTATTTAAAAATAGTATATTAATAAGACTATATTATAGTACTAATTATTATAGGATAATTAATTAAAAGGACCCTAAGATATAAAGCCCTATTCCTTTAAGAACTAATTAATAATATTAATATAGGGGCTACTTAGGCCGTCTACTAACTCTTATTAGAAGCTAAGAAGAAGTCTTTTTAGTTAGAAGCTAAGTAATAACTTCTTAGCTACCTATACTCTATTATTAAAAATAAAGAAATATTCTAGGAGTAGCTAAATAAACTATATAATAGGCCTAATAAATAGGATAATCTTAATCTTTCTTAATAAGTAATTAAAGAGGTTACCTCTAGCTATTATCTATTACTTATATAGCGTAAGCTAGCTCGCCCTCTAGGAAGAGGGTTATAGGCTAATAGAATCTAGCGTCTAGTATTAGATAGAGCCCGTTAGGAATAAAAAGACCCTTTTAATTAAGAAGTTAAAGAAGATTCAATAAGAGTATAATATAATAGGTCCCTATTTACTCCTAGCTTTAAATTAATTATAGCTAGTTTATAGGGTTAAAATACCTTAGTACTACCTTATTAGGATACCTAGCTAGAGACTTTTATTCCTTACTAACCTTTTATAGAGGATTAGCCTAAAGTATTCTAGCTTAACTATTATTAATAAGAACCTAAGCTACGACGTCTTTTAATAGAATAAAATAAGTTAGTATAATTACGCGCGAAGGTTACTTAATAGGAAGTAGAACTCTATTATAATTAAAACTATAACCTTAGCCTAAAACCTAGGTTTATTTCTTAGGAAAATTATTAGTTAGAGTTAATATTAGGGTATTATAATTATAAACTACTTAGAGCTAGATATCTAAATCCTCCTTAAGACTTTCCCTAAGAATTCTAACTAGACCTACCCTAAAACTATATTAATAGTTATAACTATTATTAATATAAAGACCTTAATAAATATCTACCTTAATTAAGGGAGCGTAAGGAGCGAAACCTTTAACCCTAAGAAATTATAATATTTAATCTTAAAAAATACTCCGTAGCCTTCTTTATCTACTACTTTTATTATATAGCGGAATTAGAAGGTAGTAGTCTAGTCCTTAGAGTACTCTTAATATATCTAGAAGGGGATACTCTAGAATAGTATAATAGCCTTTCTATAAGGGTCTACTAAGAAATAAATTATAATTTAGCTATTTAGGAAGATAAACTTCTTTAAGAATATTAACCTAATTAACTTAAATTAATAAAGGAAGTTAAGAAGATAAAGTTCTATTTTAATTAACTATTATTTACCCTTAACTAATATCTAACTTAAAAGACTAACTACTTATATAATATAAGTATTAATAATAAGGATATAATTATTAAGTATTTATAATAAGGCCTTAAGCTAAACCTAGTACTTATAACCCTAATACGGGAAGAAGGGGATACTATAGAAAACTTTAATAGGCGAGTCTAAAATAATAAGGTAGTAGCTAAGCGGATTTATAAGATAAATAGACCCTATTAGAAACTAGTAGTAACTCTAGTATTATAAGTACTATCCCTAGCCTAAGTCTAGTAATTATTTAGTAATCTAGCGGCTAAGGGGATTATCTAGTTAGCCGACCCTAAGGCTATAAAGATAAAAAGATATCCTTTAGAAAAGATAATAGCTAATAACTAATAACTTAAAAGGACCCTACATTATCCTTACTAATATTATAGTAGAAATTATTAGGATAGTAATTATAATAATAAAAAGAAAAAGTCCTTAAAGGTTAAGCTAGAGGAGGAGATAGATATTAACCTAACTAATAAGGATTATTATAATAGGGATAATAATCTTAATCTATATAATCTAGAGACCTATATAACTTTAGAGATCCTTATAAATAAGGAGTTATAAGGGGAAGCCTCTTAGGGCTCTTAACTAATAGTTAGGGCCTACTAGAGGGTAATAACTCTACTAATAGCTTAAATATTACTATTAGAAAAACTTTAAAACTATCTTATCTTAATAACCTTACTATTTTATCCCTAGGGGGATTAGAACCTAGTATTTTTACTTTTCCTACTATATTAATAGGAGTTAGTATAGATTTTAGGAAATTCTTTAGCGTTATATATTAATATATTAGTAAAGATAGTAGAATACTAGAGTTTTATTTTAATACTAGATCCTTAGTATCCCTTATTTCTAAGTATTACTATCTAGTATTCTTTAAAGGTTATAATATCTACCTTATAGCTAGGGGGAAAAGGCTTTAATATAGGGGAGTTAATTCTAGGGAGTTATTATTACGGGACTATATTAAGGTAGATATTAGAATATATAGTTTAACTAAGGAACCTATTAAAATATCTAGAGAAATCTATATAGTTTTAAGACTCCTATATAATATAATTATTAGTATAGATATTATAAAACTAAATATAATTAATATCTAATAGGGTAAATACTAGGATCTCGTTATAATATACTAAACCCCTATTTTAATTAGAGTTACCTCTAAATTAGATCTAATTTTAAGGATCTACGCTAATATCTAAGAATCTATAATAATACTAATACTACTAATTAAACTAAAAAGGTTAAGGGTCTTAAAATATAAAAAGATTAATATCTATACTAACTTAATAATAATACTAGACTCTAGGATAGGATAAAATATATTAATTAAATACTACCTATTAATAATAAACTATAACTACTTAATTAAACCTCTACTAAAGGTTAATTTCTAGTTAGGAACCTTTATATTAGGTATTTAAGCCGTAGTTAGTAATAATCCCTAAGCCTACCTAATAGTAAATTTTAGTTAATACTCTATTAAAATCTATAAAGGATAGCTACTAGGTAGACTATTAATATTATAAGAATTAGTAAAGCTTATAGAGGTAGATTTCTACTTTATTAATATTTATACTAATAAATTCTAGGAGGAACCTAATATACCTTATATAATAGATCTCCTAGAGGAGGTAGTAATTCTAGAAGTAGATATCTCTACCTATTAGGGGCCTAAATACTAAGAATATATTAAAAAGGTACTTAAAAAGTATTATATACTTTTTTAAAATAGCTTAGGAAAGTTTAATAATAGTATTAAGATATTAATACCCTTTAAGGATAAATTTAATATAGCGGGATTAAAGTAGAACCCTTATAACCTTTCTTAAAGGGATTATAAGGTTATAGATTTAATTCTAGACCCCCTAGTAGAGTAGGGCTAAATTAAAAAGGTTCCTCTAGGGGTATTATCTACTATATTATCGCCGGCCTTTATAATATAGAAGAATAGGAAGCTAAGAGTAGTAGTAGATTTATATAAGGTTAATACTAAGCTCTACCTAGATATATATCCCCTCTTAAAATAAGATATAATTCTAGGAGCGCTTAATAGATTAGTAATATTCTCTTTTATTAACCTTATAAAAGGGGTTTTTTTAATAGGGTATACGCCCTTTAGACTAGTAGAAGACGACGTTTATTAGCCCCTATTAGGGTTAAGAATAGTTAAAGGTCTCTATAATAGGGTTAGTAAATACTCTAAGTTTCTTCTAATATTAGATAGAAATACTCCTATCCTTATACCTATAATAATTTATTTTAATATATATTAACGACGTAATAATCTTTTTAGCTACTCTTAATAACTATCTTAAGTACTTAGACTAAGTCCTAGGGCTACTAGAGAAAAGTAGTATTATATTATCCCTAGTAAAATATTATTTTACTTATCCTAGTATCACTACTTTAGGATATTATATCTCTAGACTAGGTTTAAGTACTATAAAAGAGAAAGTTAAAGTAGTTTAAAATATAACATAAAAGAAGCGTCTATTAGTAGATACCTCTAGCCCTTTACTAGCGAAGTTATTACTATTAAAATTAATAATAAACCCTAATAAACCTAAAGAACTTAATAGATCTAGATTTAAATCTAGGTGGCTATATATTAGCCCCTAATACTACGAAGTATAAGAAATACTTAAGAATAAACTATATAACGCCCCTACCTTAGTATTCCCTAACTTTAATAAGCCTTTTATTCTTTATATAAATAGTAGTAAAGAGAAGGGTTATAAAGCTACGCTATACTAGATTAAGTTTAATAGGGTAGAAAGACTAATCTTATTTCTTTTTAGAGACCTTTTAGATATTAAAATAAGATAATAGGTTATAGAATTAGAGGCTAGTACTCTAGTCTAGGCCCTTATAAAATTTCCCTAATTCTTTAATAACGGCGATTTTACTGTTATTACTAACTATATAGTATTAAAATCGGTACTATAAAATAAGATAAATAGATAGTAGTCTACTAGGCTAAATAAATAGGTACTATATTTATTAATATTCTAACTAAGGATAAAAATTATTTACTAGGTAGGGAAATCCTATAAAAATGCTAATAGCCTTTTAAGACTTCCTACTAAGAAACCTAATCTAACTAATATATTCCTAGTAGTAGTCGTCTAGGCTAAATAAGATTTTCTTAAGGAAATCGCGGCTACCTTACTAAAAGACCCTTATTTTAGGCGGATCTATAAGTAGGTCTAGAAGTAGGTCTAGGAATCTTAATAACTAGAAATAGGGTTAAAGACTATTTATTAAGTATACTAGCTTAATATTAATTCTTAACTATTATATATAGTTAGCTATCTAGGGCCGGATTACTTATATATTCCTAAAAAACCCACGAGGAAAATTTTAGAATATAGATATAATTATTATACGTATAAAGGTATTTATTATATATATAACTACTTATAGAGTTTAGTATATTTTCTAAAGATATATAAGGTTATCTAAGGTTATATTAATAGGTATTTAGCCTACTAACTATCTAAGCTTTCTAGATAACTATTATATAGGGAACTTTAACCTGTAGGGGTATCCTAGTAGCCGCTAGAAGAATTATTAATAGATTTTATTATTAGCCTTCCTTTAACTACTAGTAGCTATAATTCTTTACTTATAATAATAGATAAATTTTCTAAGTTCGTTTATCTAGTACTAGGTAATAAAATAGATTTAGTATAAGATTAGGCTAATAGATACTTTAATATTATCTATAAAACTTAGGGTATACCTAGCTATCTTATTTTAGATAGAGACCTAAAATTTACTAGTACCTTCTAGAAAATCCTATTTACTAGATATAGAGTTTCCCTAGGAATAACTATTATATACTATCCCGCCGCTAATAGATAGGCTAAATAAATAAACTAAATAGTAGAGATAACTTTATATTACTTATTAGTTAGCTAGTATAAGGAAAACTAGGATACCCTTTTAATAGAAGTTAAGTACGCGTTAAATACTTTAGAGAATACTAGTATAATTATAATACTATTTAAAGTTTTATATAGGGTAAAGCTAAGAGGGTTTTTATTATCTATAATACTAGAATTTAACTCTACGGTAGGAAGTTTTCTTTATAACTAAGAATCTATTAGGAATAATATATTTAATACTATTAAATTAGCCTAGGCTAAAATAGCTTATAAGTAGGATTTAAAATATCGCGTACTAGACCTATCTAGATATACTTATTTAAAATTAGTAAAAATAGGGGATATTAGGTACTATATCCCTAAAAGTTTATCCCTTACTATTAAGAAGGTAGGGCCTTATAGAATTCTATAAAAAATAAGCCTACTTACCTATAAGCTAGAGCTTCCTCCTAGTATAATAAAGATTTACCTAGTTATCTTAGTTATTTATCTTAAATAATTAAAAGCTAACCTATATAACTAAGATATACCCCTACTAGCTCTAATTATTATCTAGGGTTAAGAAGAATTCGTAGTAGAAAGAATAATTTAAAAGGAAAAATGAGGTAGGTAAAATAGGTATTAAGTTAAGTAGAAAGGCTATAAAGAGGATACCTATAAGCCTACTTAGAGACTTAAGGAAGATATACTAGATATTATTAATAAATTTAAGAAGTCTTATACTTACTAGGATAGGGATTAAAGAATCTATATCTATACTAAGATATTAAATTAGTAAATAGTAATAAAATAGAGGCTTTATAAGAAAATTATAATTAGATAAAAAATATAGTAATAGCTAAAAATATTAAAATAGGTACTCTTATACTTAGTATTAATATATATTCTTTTACTTATACCTTAGTTTAAACTATAACTTATTACTTATAATAATAGATTATTATACTACTATTACTACTAAAGTAAGGTCCTTACTACGCTAGTTTTATAATTATAAAGAAGATAAATACTATTATTATTAACTATCTAAGGCGTAGATTAAGGCCTACCTAGTAGACTAGTTAAGAATTAGGGTTAATAAGGGCTATATCTAGCGCTTCCCTATAATAGACTTCTATAAATTTAGACTATCTATTAAAGAAACTCTTAAGTATCTATCTAATACTTCTAGCCTACTTTAAGTATAGAGATTAGAAACTAAACTTACTAAGACTCTAGACTACTTAATAGGAAGTTAACCTATCTACTTAAACTAGTATTTAGACTCCGCGGTATTAAGATTCCTTTAATATAATATTTTTAAAAAGCTATTACCTCTATATAACCTTATCTATCTAGTTCTTAATAACTAGTACCTCTCTTTCCTACTCTAGGGAATTCTAAGGAAATCTACCTAGAAAGCGTAAATTTAGTAGGCCTAGTAGCTAAATAGAATTTCCTTAAACGTAGCTATACTAGTAGTATATAATAAAAACCTTTATTAGGTAAAAGAAGATATTATTTAATATCTATTTATACCTCTAGTTATATACTCTAAGGATTATAATAAATACCCTTAGGGAGCTATATTTATACTAATATAAGAGTAGACTTAGGAAGAAGTCTAAGTCTAGTTAGAAGCTCTTAAAAGATTCTAAGTATTTAACTTTATTACTACTAAGGCGGCGGTTAATATTTAAAATAGGGTTAAAAACTTTTCCTTTTAAGACCTTAATAACTACTTAAAACTATATCTAAGAGCTCCTCCCTCTTAAGTCTTTAGAGTTAATTAGGATCTTAGATACTTAAAAGATAGCGTTATTAAGGTATCAAATAAGAATATAGGGAAAAGAAAAATAATAATAGTAAATCTAACCTTAAATATTTTTAATTCTATTAATAAATTAAAGGAATACTAGGAAAGAGGACCTAGCGTATTATTAGATATTAACTAAGACGTAGAGTTAGGAAGTATAAATAGCCTATTATTAAGTATTAACTAGAAAGTAGACTCAAGAAATATAAATACTCTAAAAAATAATAATCTTAGGATAAATAGCGGGGGGTCTAAAAATACTAGCGTTATAGAATTTAGATAGGATAAAAGAAGGTTAATTATAAAGCTTAGTATAAAGGAAACTAGCTAACTCTATACTATACCTATAAGTAAACTTAAGGAGTACGCTAAGATTATAGATAAAGATATAGCTATTACCTATTATAATCTAGAAGGCTATATTAGAAGGGAGGTTTATAATAGGAAAAATACTAGGGAAAAATTTATAAGCCTAAAATTATAGGAATAGGTAAACTATAATAGCTACCCTAAGTAGCTTATAATAAATACGTTTCCTAATAAAGTTATATAAGACCCTACGGCGGAAATTAATAGAGATAATTTTATAGTATATTATTAGGCGTTTATAGTCCTACTAGATTTTTAGGCTTTCTAGGCTATACGTCTTAATATTTAAAAAGTAGAGTTAATTCTAGAAATTAAATTTTAATACTAATAGATAGCTTACGGGTAATTTTTAATTATACGTGGCTCCTACCCTTATAAAAGATAATAAAGGCTAACTCTAATTTATAATCTAGAACGGTTTTTAACTCTATAGAGATATAGGGGAAAGAATAGGAAAGAGTAGAAAAATTAGCGTAAGCTACTAGAAATTTATTAAGGAAAAGGAGGTCCCTAGTACGTTAAAAAAAGACTAGGTATAGGTTCTAAAGGACCTCTATCTTATATATATAATACCTAGCGATTAGGACGTACTTAGGAAATTACCCCTAAGAAAGCGAGTAAAAATCGGGAATACTAAGGTAGCTAAGTCTAGAAAATATAAAGGTTTCCTAGTATTAGGTATAAAGTCAAGATTACTAATATTCTAAAAGAAATGAAAGACTAAAGGTAAGGCGGCTAACTCTAGAATACTAATATTTCTAAACCTATTCTTAATAATAGATTTATTATTAAACTAAAGGACTATCTTAAATCTAGAGTAAATTTAACTAAGTCTACTAAACCTACCTAAGTTTCTAAAAGTAAGAATCCTAGAAAGATATAAAGTATAACTATAAAAGTAGGTAGATAGTCTTAACTAATAGGTAATAGAACTCCGGGCGCTTACTATATTTATAGATAAAAAGGTTAAGGCCTTAACCCTTTTTAAGTTATAATAGGACTAATTATTATAGCTACTATCTAATAAATTTAACAAACTTACTATTACTAATAGTAATACTACTAAAGAATAATATATATTAGATATTAATAAGATTTTAGAGAAGTTAGATAACGTGGTAGTTACTCTAAGTAAATACTTCCCTACTCTAGAAGCCCTAATATTAGAATATAATCTAGATAGTAAAATTACGACCTAAAACCTTAGAAATCAACTTAATTAAGAAGATTATATTAAAATAGATAAGGATAATAGATTACTATAATAATAGCTTAGGATAAGCTTTTTTATAATTAGACTAACCGCGAGGAATCGAATTTAGAATCGAATTCATAAAGTTATATAACGCTAAACCTATACAGGGTATAAGCTAGCCGTAAGTAGTTTAATAATTCGAGTCAATACTAAAAATGACCCCTAAGTACCGAAAAAACGGTTAGTCTATTTATAATAGCGGGAGATATTATAATATACTTTTATTAGTAATTAATATAGCTTAGCGTAATCTACTTGGGGCGCTAAGCCTAATATAGCTTAGTTTAGATAGGTAGACTAGACGTCTTAATATCTAGAGAATAACAGCTCTTATAACCTATAAATCGTACCGGTTTATTCGTACCTTAATAAAATAGTAGCCTAACCTATAATAATAAGCTCGCCCTTAGGGTAATTATTAACCTAGTACTTATCCGTAGGATAATTAGTAGCTATAATTCTCTTAATAAGCCTACTAAGTATTTATAGAAGATATTATAGAAGACTTTATACCTAATAATAACCTATTATAATAGTAATATTATTAGGTTAATTCCCCGCCTTATAATCCTAAGGATCCTCTAGAAGGCCTTAGTTAGTTATTCTATATAAATAAGGATCCCTTATTAGGTAATAAGGTCCTTAATAAGTAGGACCCTATAATACTTAATATAAACTTTATATAAACTAATTCTACTAATTACACCTATTCTATTTATAAGGAAGGCCTTCCCTTTAAAAATAAGTTATTTCTTTATCTATAATAGTAGTACTAGAAATTAAAGAAGCCCTTATAGAAGCCTTCTATAAAGACCCTTATAGCTATAGTATATATAATAATAGTAGATATCCTATTAATAATTAAATCTACTATTACTCCTAATCCTATTAAGCTACTAGGCTATAAGTTCTACGGATAGAAATATACTACTATTCGCGTATCTTAGGGCTATTTAGATAGTAATAATAAGTTAGATATATATCTAGATACTAGCTACTTAGTCTCGCTAATAGATTATACCTATTTAAAACGAGTACTTCCTAATATAGAAATTAGGAAAATGTCCTTACTAATACTAATACGGGGAGTAGGTAATAAAGTAGTAAAGACTAATAAGTATATTATAATAAAAATATATATTAGAGGCTCTATTATAGAGAACCCTATAATAGTAGCTATTATTATAGAGATCTACCTTATTAATAACTTAAAAGCTAACCTATTAGTAGGTAATAATAACCTTAAGCCTTAAGGGATAATTCTCGACTTTAGGGAGGGAAAGGTAACTCTTAGTTCCTATTAGAACTTTATAACTAAAATTAATATTTATTCTTATATATCTCCTAATATTAAATAAACTATTAAAATTAAATTAGCCTTTATTATACCCCTATATACTATTATATAGGTGCTAGTAGTATATAATAGGGAGGTCCTACCTAATAGGGACTACTTATTTAAGCTAAACTATACTTAAGACTTTAGCTTTAAAGGGGGTATATTCGCGTATATTATAGACTTATTAATAATATTTATCTAAGTATATAATACTATATTAACGGTAGTACGTCTACTATATAAGGCTCGTCTTAGTTTAATTATTAAATATAATTAGGATAGAGTATACCTTATTACCCTAGTATATACCCTACTAGCTATTAGTAATATAAGGTCCTAGAAGGCTAATCTTATAAAAGGCTTTATAGTTATAGTAGCGGCGTACTCTACTATTATAAAGCCTTCCGCGTAGCTAGCTATAGCAGCAACTATAATAGTAGTTCTTAAGCCTATTATAATAAGGGCCTTATTAATAACTATTAACCCTACCCTAGAGTATATTATACCTAATAGAATTATAGTATATAGTACTCTAGACGTAGTATCTTAATTCGCTATAGTAGTAAATAAATTTCCTAATATCTAGATAGACTATAAACTTATAGTAGATATTCTAGAGGAAGAATAGATACTAATTTTATTAAAGCTTAATATAATAGCTAAGCCTTCTTAGGTATATTTAGTTAGTTAGAGAGATAGGGATCTAATTAATTAGACCTTTAATAAATTATATATCTAGGGAAAAATAATATAGTTAGACTAGCCTACTCTATTTAGCTACCCTATTTTTATTATTTAGCGTAATACTATAGACAGGTATAAAGGCTAGGTAGTTATTAATATTAGGGAGCTAAATAAAATTACTTAATTAGATAGTTATCCTTTACCTTTATAATCTAAACTTACCTTAGCTATTATAGGGTATCTATATATCTCTATTATAAATAGTATAAGGTAGTTTTACTAATTTAATATTTAGAAAAGGGATTATTATAAGCTAACTATTATCTTATATCGCGGTTAGGAATAGTATAATATCGCGCTTATAAGGTATAAAGGTTTACTACCTTATATTTAATAGTAGACTAATAAGCTTCTTTAACTATTTAAGTACTTTATAAAAGTATATATAGATAATATAATTACCTTTTTAAAAACCTTACTAGATTATCTATCCTACTTACGTAAGCTATTTAGTCTCTACTAGAAACGTTATATAAGTCTTAACCTAATAAAGACCTTCTTAGGTTACCCTTCTATTACCCTACTAGGTTAGAAGGTTAACTCCCTAGGTCTATTAACCTTAGATAAAAAGCTTATAACTATTAGCTTACTAATCTTCCTAATCTCCTTATAAGACCTAGAAATCTTTCTTAGCCTTACTAGCTAGTTATATTTATTAATACTAAGGTATATATAATATATAAATATTAGGCTTAGGTGTATATACGCCTTATACGCTACCTTATAACCTGCTTTAAGTAACCTTCCTTAGAAATACGGGGTAACGTCCTAGTAACGGGAGGCCTAGACATCGCCTATACTTAGTAGATATATATCTACCTAGCTATCCCCTATTCTTCTTCTAAATTCTTTAGAGATTAATTCTACTATTATAATAGGCCTACTACTTAATCTATTAGTAGACTTATACTTATTATTAAACCCTATAATATAACTCTACGTCTTTTATTACTTAATACGCTGTTATAAAGCTAGCGGATATAGGCCTTATAATTCTAATCTCTCTCCCTTTCTAAAGGAAAAGGCCTAGAGTTATTATTATATTAGGTTTACCTTATAATAATTAATAGGCTAAAGGTAATAATTAAATAGAACTACTACTACGCGAAATATTATTAGAACGCCGTTATAATACTTTACTAGAAGGAGGACTTTTTACTCCTTCTACTCTAGATAAGCTAGAATATCTACTAGAGGAGGTTTAAAATAAAAATTATTATCTTAAATAATAAAATAAATTAGTAATATTACTAGCTTATAATAAAGTACTTTATAATCCTTAAGTTAATATTAACTTAGAAGTTTAAACTACTACTAGCTTAGTACTATCTTAATATACTTATATATATATACTTCGCCCTAAAAGGATAAGACCCTATAAAGGATTCTTTAAAGAGGAGTACTTATATTAGTTTTATAAAGTTAATATTAAATTTATTATAAGTCTAAAGTATTTTATTATAAATAAGTCTTATATAACCTATTATATAAACTCCTTAGAAGGGGACCTTAAAGCTTAATAGTATACCTATTTTAGGAGTTATAATTTAGCTAATATTATATTTAAATTCTTTAACTCCTTACTTATAAAAAGTAGGAGTAGGTATACTAATATAATAATTAAAAGGTCTTAAATTTTAAGGCTTATTTAAAGGAGTTAAAGTGTTATTTACTACCTTTTAATAAGGAGTATAAGGCCTATATTTTCCTTATAAAGCTTTATAATAAGTTAAAGAATAAAACTCTTAGTACTAATAATATTATTAAGTAGTATAAGGAGATATTTACTTAGGCTATTATACTAGAGACTACTTTAAAATATAGGTACTATATAAGTAGCTTAGGTTCTTAAGGAAAAACCTAGGGTAGGTCTTAAATAAAATTAAAAGGTAGTAATAAGTCCTTAGAAGATTATATTATAAAGCCTAAGGATTCTAATAGTACTAGTAGTAAGTAGTCGCGCTTTAAGAATAATACCTTAAAAAGGAAGGCTAGGCCTAATATTAAGATAGATTCCGTAGTTTATTTTTATTATAATAAAGAAGGTTATATCTAACTAAATTATATTAATCTTAATAAGCCTTAGGCTTATTTTAATATTAATATAATATTAGTAAAAAAAGAACTAGCCCCTTAACTACCTTAAAAGAGGGGTAAGAAGACTAATTAATAGAGGTAATATTATTAATTCTTATAAAGGGTTAGGTAGAGTTATAAGGTAACTAGTATTAAGTTATAATACTTTTAAATTTTAAGTTATATTTAAACTTAATTTTATAAAAGTTTATAATCTAATAGGATTTAAAGCCTTATAAAGCTATCTTATTATAAGTATAAGCGCTTAATAGAAGTAGTATATATATTTATAAAGCCTATTAATTATATTACTAGTTAGTAGATAGCTAGGGCTATAAAAAGGAGTATACTACTCTTTTTTATATAATAGATTAAAAGGGCCCTAATATTATTTTAGGTATACTAGGATTAAAATAATAGCGTATACTATTAGATCTAGAGGCGGATTACTAGTACTTTAAAGTTAATTCTAGTATATTATAAGTTAATAAGCCCTAAGTATTTACCTAAAATATTAGGAAAGAGTTAAATATATTTACTATTATATACGCTAGTATAATATCTAGTAAATATAAAGCCCCCTAAGTTCTTAAGGAATTAGAGGCCTTTATTAATATCTTTTCTAGTAAGAAGGCGGGTACTTTACCTATTTTTAAGGAAGGTAACTATGCTATAAATTTTATAGAAGGTAAAGAACTACCTTATAAGCCGCTTTATAATTTATCTTAAATTGAGCTAGCGGAGCTACGGCGCTACCTTAAGGATTTACTTTAAAAGGGGATTATTCGCCGCTCTATCTTATTAGCTAGAGTACTTATTCTCTTTATATTAAAGAAGGATAGTAGGCTACGTTTATATATAGATTATAGGGGGTTAAATATTATAACTTTAAAGAATAGATACCTATTACTTCTTATTATTAAGATATTAGACCGCTTATATAATTCTAAGATTTTTATAAAGTTAGACTTAAAGGATACCTATTATTAGATCTATATTAAGGAAGGTAATAAATAGAAAACTACTTTTTAAACTTATTATAACTACTTTAAATATTTAGTTATACCTTTTAGGCTTACTAATATACTAGCTATATTTTAAGCCTATATTAATAGAGCCTTAGTAGGTCTAGTTAATATAACTTATATAATATACCTAGATAATATCCTTATTTATAGCTCTAACCTAGCGGATTACTAGTAATATATTTAGTAAGTACTAGAATAGTTATATTAGTTTTCCCTATATATTAATCTAAAAAGTATTAATTTAATATTAAAAAGGTTAAATTTTTAGGGTTTATTATCTTAATTAATAGCGTTAAGATAGATCTAGAGTATATAATAGTAATTAGAGATTAGCCTAAGCCTAAGACCTATTAGGATATATAAGTCTTTTTAGGCTTTATAAATTTCTATTATTAGTTTATTTATAGCTACTCTTATATAGCTAAGCTACTTACTAGCCTACTTAAGGGTAGTAAGGATAGTAAGAAAATAGGTCTTTTAGATTAGACTATTACTATTAATAGAGTATTCTAATTATTATAAGATACCTTTATATTAGCGCCGTTTCTATATTATTATAACCTTATAAAGGCCTTAAGGATAGAAATAGATACCTTAAATTTTATTATAAGTACTATCCTATTCTAATTAGATAAAGATAGTAATTAGTAACCTATTATATTCTAGTCTTAGAAGATAACTCACCTAGAATAAAATTATAAAACTTATAATTAAGAGCTACTTACTATTATAATAGTAATAAAATAGTAGTAATACTACCTAGAAGGAAGTACTTTTATAATTAAGGTATAGATTAATTATAATAACCTAAAAGGCTTTATAAAGTAAAAGGAATTAAACTTTAAGTAAGTTAAATAGGCGCTTAAGCTCGCTACTTATAAGTTTAAGATATTTTATTATTTAGGAAAGTTAAATCCTACTAATACGCCGTCTCGCTAACCTAATTATAAGGGTAAATTACCCCTAAATATAAAGCTCTTACTAATATTATAGAATAAGCTTACCTTATAAAAGAATAATAGTTCTAAAGAAACTTAAGTAATTATTATAGTTATAGCGCCTACGTTTAGAATTATAAGTATTTAAGTTATTATCCCTAGAAGGGATATTATAAATATTTTAGACTTAGCTTACAAAGATACTTAAAGGCTTATAAAGACCTTAATTTATAATTTATAAAAGTATAATAATTAGGTAAAGTCCTTTTTAAAAGCGCCTATTAAATAATATCGCCGTAGATATTCTAAGGCCTAGAGTTTAGACTCTAATAGGCTATTAACCTTTAAAGATCGTCTTTATATTTTAAGGGATAAAGCCTTATATAGTAAACTTATTAATTACTATTATAATAATCCCTTATTGAGATATTTTAGCGCTAAGAAGATATATAATCTTCTTATATATAAATACTACTAGAATAGTAGTATAAAATAGGTTATTAAGTATTATTAAACTTATAATATCTATTAAAGAACTAAGTTACCGCGCTATTATATCTATAATAAATTAAGTTTATTACCTATTACTACTTAATTATAGAAAGAAATATCTATAGATTTTATTACGGGGTTACCCTTAAATAAGGCTAAGGGAATTATTTATAATTCTATCTTTATAATTATTAATTATTTTACTAAAATAGTTAGGTATATACTTATTATAATAATAATTAATACTACTAAGCTAGTAGATATATTTTATAATAAAATTATTTACTACTGTAATATACCTAATAGTATTATAAGTAATAGGGGTTCTATCTTTATAAGCGCCTTTTAGTTAGTAGTCTATTTTTACTCTAAGATAAAATGCTACCTAAGTATAGCCTTTTACCTATAAACTAATAGGTAGATTAAGCGTTAGAATTAGGTATTAGAATACTACTTATATATATTTACTAATAATAAGTAAATTAATTAGGCTAGATAACTACTTATAACTAAATTTATATATATAAATAGTATTTATTCCTTTATTAGAATAATACCGTTTTTTCTTATATATAATTATTACCTAGAAGTTTATTAAGAACTCGAGGATAAGTCTCTAGAAGGGAGAATACCTATTATAAATAATAGAGTTAGAATATTATAAGTAGTAAGGGATAAAGCTATAAAATGCCTTTAGGCCGCTTAAGCGTCTTAAGTAAAGTATTATAATTAGAATTATAAATTATAGATATATAATATCGGCGATTTAGTAATATTAGTTATAAAGAACCTAAAGTAATAATACTTAAGTAAGAAGTTAGCTTATAAGTATATAAGACTATTCTAGGTTATTAATAAAGTTAGTTTATAGGCGTATTATCTACTATTACTACTATTATATAGGATTTATAATATATTTTATATATTACTAATTAAACCTTACTACTAAAGAGACTACTCTCTTATAGCGGATATCTTTATATAAGTACCTAAACTTATTAATAATAAGGAATAATAGGAGGTAGAAGAAATTATTAGTAAGGTTAATAATAAATAAGGTATCTAGTATAAAGTTAAGTAGACTAGTTAGGGTAGTAAATATAATTAATAGGTACTAGATAAGGACCTTAATAGATCTTATAAGTTAATAAGAGCCTATAATATACTAGCGTAATTAAAGTATAAATAAAATATTAAATATATTCTTATATTAAATAAGTAGTAATAACGTAATAAGTTATAATATAAGTTAAGACTATTATCTTTATATATATTATATAATAATTAATCTCCTATATATAAGTATACTTATAAGTATAGCAATATAGTTTAAAAATATTCTTTATTAATATTATTTAAGGAGTTAAGTTATTAGTAATATATTATATTAGAAGAATACTTTTAATCTTAGTATAATCTAATAAGGATATTAGGGATATATTAATAAAAGATAAGCCTAGGTATCTTATACCTAATAAATAACTTAAGTAAATAAGATATATAAATAACTTATCTACGCTAAAGTATAACCGCGAATTAACCTTTAATTATTAAACCCTTTAAAATCTAAAGGCTTTATAGGGTTAGAATTATCTAGCGTATCCTTATACTACTAAATACTATTAAGTTTAATCTAAAGGAGTTCTACCTAACTCTCTAACTTATTATTCTATATATTTAGTATATTAATTAAAGCTTATAAGTTAGTAATAATATTAAGCGCTAACCTAACTATTATAACTATCTACTTATAGGCTTTCTACTATTAAGTTATCTTCTTATTAAGTTTCTTTCTCTTTATTAAATATATATCTACCTAGCTAGTCCTAGTAACGGCGCGTATAGATTTCCTCGCCTTCCTTTAAAAGGGAGCTAAAATCTATTATAATAAGTACTTATACTATTATAGAGCTAAAGGGTTAATATACTTACCTCTATATAATAATTAATATTATAATAACCGTTAGTATACTAATAATAAGGGGGAGTATTACCTTATTTATAATTATCTAAACCCTTTATAAAATAAGTCTTATAAGGAAGAGATATACTATATAAGTTAGCGAGCTATTGTATAATATATATAAGTAAATATACTTAAAATAAGTTAATATCTATATATAATATTAATATATTAATAAATATAACGCGATATTAATAAGATATTATAAGTACTTATAAGAGAAATATTATATATAATATATAATAAGAATATTATACATATTAATAAATATATTTTATAATATTATTAAGTTAAAGTAAGTACTTATAAGAGAGGCTAAGAGAGTTATAAGAAGTTTTAAATATTAGGATAAAAACTTTATTAATATCCTATAACGCTATTATAGTATAGTTTCCTTTAAAGCTATTTAAATTATAATAATAATAATAAAGGTTCTATCTAATTTTATAATTAATATATTAGAGTACCGCGTTACTTATTAAGTCTTATATTTATAAATATTTAGTCTATTATTAATAATAAAGTATACGCGCCTACTAATTAATATTACCTTCTTATTTTATATTATTATTAATATATATTATTAACGCTTATACCTAACGAGTTGTTCCCTGCTAGTATATAATAATATTAATTATACGGAAATATTATATATATTAATACTTAAATATTAATAAGCTAAGTAGCTAATTGTATATTAAAAGTATTTAGAATAATTATAAGTTTTATAATATATTATCTTAATATAATTAAAGGATATAAATAGTTTAAAAGTATATATATATACTATCTAGATAATTTATTAATATACTCTATTACTAACTATTAAATAATATTATTACTACCTTATAAAAGGTTCTAATACGCGCGTTTAGCCTATTTAATATTAATACTATATTAGTAGTAGTATATTAAATAACTCTTTTCCCTTATTTTTCCTACGTAGTTTTAAGGTTTTTTAATAAGTATTCTAAGTAATCTTATTAGCCCTAGGGACTAGGGCCTAGGAGGGGAGGTACTTATTAGGCTTAGGTATATATACGCCTTATACGCTACCTTATAGCCTACTTTAGGTAACCTTCCTTAGAAATACGGGGTAACGTCCTAGTAATAGGAATATATATCTACCTAGCTATCCCCCGTTCTTCTTCTAAATTCCTTAGAGATTAGTTCTACTACTATAGTAGGCCTACTACCTAATCTATTAGTAGACCTATACCTATTATTAAACCTTATAACGTGACTCTACGTCTTTTATCATCTAATACGCCGCTATAGAGCTAGCGGGTATAGGCCTTATAATAAATCCGCTTTAGAGGCGTAAGACTAACCTTATAAAAATACTATTAAAGAGTTCTAAAGGTAGTACCTAGAAGACTTAATTAATATAGATAATATATAAGCCTATTATAGAAGAGTAGTAGGCTTTTAATAATTCAAAGGCTACCTTTTATAATCCTACCTTCCTAATTTATTTTAATTATAATAGAATCCTCTTTATTAATCTTAACGCCTCTAAAAGGTAGGGCTTTATAGTAATAATATATTATATAGAAGGTAATATTATTAAAGGCTTCCTTAAAATATCTATCTAACCTATTATATTCCTAAGTAAAATACTAAACTAGGCTAAATAAAACTATTAGCCTACTATATTAGAGGTCGCTAGAATTATCTAGGTAGTTAAAAGAACGAGGTATCTTATTAAGTTATATAAAAGGCCTCTAATAATTATATATACTAACTACTCTACTATAATTCCTATTTCTCGCTAAACTAGTTTAACTACTTTATTAATAGATAAACTAAATCTATAACTTATCCGCGCCTCTTCTTATCTATCTTAATTTAATATCCTAATTAAGTATAAGTCTAGGAAGTCTAATATTATTCCTAACGCCCTATTAAAGCTATAAGTAATAGATTTATTATTAACTAATATTATAAGTACCCTTAATACCTTATATACTAAAGCCTTCCGCGAGGCCTACTTTATATAGGGTAATAATAACCCTACTCCTATATATTATATTACTCTAGTAGAGATATCCTAGGATTTTAAGTAATATATTTCTTAAGCCTATTATAATAATAGCTAATAGTCCTAGCTATTACAAATACTTATAGTAAATAAGGACCTTATTATAAACTATAATAGTTATTATAGTAGTCTATAATTTAAGGTCCGTAATAACTTAATTTATTATATAAACTTTAATAACGGCCGAGAATAGTTATATATTCCTAACTCCTTAGAAAAAGAAGTATTTTACCTAGCCTATAATCTATAATATTACGGGGGGTATTATTAGATATATAAAAGAATTATAGTATCTATATATATCTATTACTTACTATAGTACTTACGCGCTTATATAGAGTATTATCTAGAGTATTAGCTAAATTAAATAAAACGGTATAAACCTTATAAAAGTATAATACCTATAAACCGCCCCGCTATCCCCTTCTATATAATAGCTATAGACTTTATTATTATATTACTATTAATATAGTCTATTAATAGCTTTAATAGTCTCCTTATAATTATAGATAAGTTCTCTAAGCGAGTCCTTCTCCTTCCTAGATAGACTATTTAGTTAGCGGCCTAGTAGGCTAATATAGTATTAGCTATACTAACTACCTATATATAGGGGATTCCTTCTAGAATTATTAGTAATAGGGACGCTAAGTTTATATCTTCCTTCTAGAGATTAATCTTCTAGAAACTTAGCTATAAACTATTAATATTAACTATCTATTATACTTAGACGGACGGTCTCTTAGAATAGATAAACTAGATAGTAGAGATCGCCCTATATTACTATATTACCTAAAATATTAATATTATTAACTAGATATTAGTTCTCCCCTACCTTTAGGGATATCTTAATAATTCTAAAAGCTAATCTACTAATATATCTCCTAATAAGGTCTTATATAGCTTTAATATTTATAATACCCTTAGTATACTATCACGTTAAGAGCTTCCTACTAAAGACTTTACCCGCTTATAATAACTTAAATAGGACTAAGCGGAGGAGTCTATTACTTTTACTAATATCTTCGCTAAAATCCGCTATAATAGTAAGTATAAGGTTATAATAATATCTCCTAGTAATAAAGCCTATCTTAGGCTAAGTAATAGCTATAAAATCCCTAGTATTATAAATTTAAAAATCTATTAATAATAGGTTAGCCTGTTTAAAAATATTAAGAAGGTAGGTTAATTAGCCTATTAACTCTGGCTTAGCCTAATTATATATATTTATCTAGTTATATTAGTAGCTTAACTCGAGCTATTACTAAAGACTTTTAACCCTTATATAAGGGTTAAGAATTATTAGCCTCCCCTAGTATTTAAAATAGATAGCCCCGCTAATAAGTTAGATAATTATAAGATAGAGTTAATTATTAGTATAAGGACCTCTAGTAAGAAGACTTAGTATCTAGTAAAGTAGAGGGGTTATAACTATAAGTATAATACTTAGTATAATACTAATAAGCTTTATAATATAAAGGACCTTATTAGGGAATATAATAGTCGTTCTTATAGATAACTACGTCGTAAATAATATCCTTATTAAGGGCTTTAAAGGCTTTAAGTGCTTTAACGGCTTTAAGGGCTTTAAGGGGTTATAATATAGTAACGAGGTCGTCGCTTATCTTCTTTTATAGTAGTATTATTATATGTCACGTAGCTAGATAGCTTAGAGACTGGAAGCCTTTTATAGGCAGGTTTTATACCTGCGAGAAGCTTCCCTTCTCTATTAATTAATTATATATATATAAATTAGAATAAGTCTATTAGCTACCTTAATTATCTTAATAAATAGGAGTTTAATAATAGCTATTAACCCTACTTTATATCTCTTATTTACTAAGTTATTATAGGCTTTTTATAAAGGTCTAAAGATACTAATATTAAGTAGTTATAAAAGTAAAGTTATATAAGGTAGAAGATATAAAAGTAGGATTTTTCTCTTATAATAAGTTATAATAAATTATTATATAAGGTAGCTATTATAACTATAAGACTAACCGTCGAGTTAGGTTTAAGTACTATAGATTGGTACCGACCCGAATACTTAGTACCACCTCCCGGTACCGACCCGAATACTTAGTACCGGTTTCCGGTACCGACCCGAAAAGCCCTCGGTACCTTGGTGAGTCGGGTTAGACCAACCCGACTCGCCAAGGTATTACTAAGACGCCAAGCCCCTAATAAAATAGTAAGGGACACCAATTTTTTTCTAGAATTACCCCTATACTAAAAATAGAATTTTTTTTAATTAGAATTTTAATACCCCCCTTAATTCCCTAGGGATATGTATTACCTTTTTACATTACCTTATTACTTAGGGGTATTACCTAGGTAATAATAATAATAATAACTAGTAATATAATAATAAATCCTATATATAGTAAGGAATACTACTATAAATAGAAAATATTAGTAATATTATAGTTATTATATTTATAGGAATAGCTAATTAGCTATTACCTTTTCATATTACCTTATTTACTATTAAGAATTACCTAGTTAGTAATAATAATAATACTTAGTAATATATTAGTAAATCTTATATATAATATAAAATAAAAATAAAAATAAAAAATATTCCTAATATAATAGTCTTAATAAAATAATATAGGTGGAACTAATATCTTAGCGAGTCGGGTTAATACTTTAGTACTAATACTTAGTACCACCCTATAGTATTAACCCGAATACTCGGTACTACCTATTAGTACCGACCTGAATACTCGGGCTAGGAATTTGATATTAACTCGCTAAGAGTCGAGTCGGGAACCTAACTCGAGTTCGAAGTACCGACCCGACGCGGTCAGTCTAATAACTATTAAAGATAAAGAGTTAATATTAGTCCCTTTAAGTATATTAAATAATATACTTATAAAATATATAAATAAGTTATTTTAATATAACCTTACTATTAGTTTAACCCCTATTATTAATAGTAACCTTAATACCTTTAATAAGAGATTAATTAAACTAAATACTCTAATATTACTTTACTTTAAAGATAATTATAAGAGGTATTAACTAGCCTAGGTAATTAATATACTTAATAATTATTATTAACTCTTACTAATTTCCTAGTTAAGTCTTAAAACGCGTCTTATTATAAGTTTTATACTTATAAATTTTATAAGGGCTATTATACTTATTAGTACCCCCTTTTTATTAAAATTATAGATATTTTTAATTATTATTCTATATTTATTAATAACCTTCTAGAGGAGTTTAAACTATAATCTAAGTTACTTATAATATATCCCTTTAATATAATTATACTTAGTCTCTAGTTAAGAATAATATTATATAAATTATTTAATTTAATACTTTTTAATCTATTATACCTTATTATCTCTTTTATTTTATAAGAGACTTAATACTAGAACCCTAAGAGTTTTAACTCTTAGGGGGTATCTCTACTTAATCTTCTTACTATAATAGAATATCCGGATATTCGAACCCTAAAGATCTCCCAGACCCCTTATCTAATAGATTTATCGCTTTATACCCCCATTTAACCGCTTTTAGTTTAGCTTACTTCTACGAAGAATATTAAATTCCTAATATTCTTTATATTCTACCTACGTATATACCGACGTATTATAATATTTTCTATATAAATCATATTATTCGCTCTATTTCATACTACTTAGCTATATTAAAATTAGGAAAATTAGTATAGTAGTTTAAAAGATATATCGGAATAAATATATTTACCTATTAAATTCCATACGCTAACAGCTAGAATATAGATTACAAATAAGAAAAATCCTACTATTATTTATATTTTACCTATTCTACGATAACCCCTACTAATATAACTACTATTAGTTTAAATAGGGGGAAATATCCGTCTTATTACTAGGTATATAATGCTATTATAATAATCTATATCGCTATATTACTTTATTAGCTAATGCTATCGCATTTATAGGCTAAAACCCCTACTATTTACGTTACCTACTAACGTATCTAATATCGGCCTAAATAGGGGGTAATATCCGTCTTATTACTAGGTATATAATACTATTATAATAATCTATATCGCTGTATTACTATATTAGCTAATGCTATCTTATTCATAAGCTAAAAACCCTACTATTTACGTCACCTACTAACGTGTCTAATATCCGTCTAAATAGGGGGAAATATCCGTCCTATTACTAGGTATAGAATGCTATTAGAATGGGTGTATATAATATAGCTAATGCTATCGCTTTATAAGCTACCTACCTACTAACTAACGTGTCTAATATGCTCCCTACTATTTACCTTACCTACTAACGTGTCTAATATCTACCTACTAACGTGTCTAATATCAGTCTAAATAGGGGGAAATATCCGTCCTATTACTAGGTATAGAACGCTGTTAGAATGATCTATATCGCTATATAGGTCTATAGGCTAATGCTGTCGCATTTACAGGCTCAAAACCCTACTATTCACGTCACCTACTAACGTGTCTAATATCTACCTACTAACGTGTCTAATATCTACCTACTAACGTATCTAATATCTACCTACTAATATATCTAATATCTACCTACTAACGTATCTAATATCAGCCTGAATAGGGGGAAATATCCGTCTTATTACTAGGTATAGAACGCTATTAGAATGGGTATATATAATATAGCTAATACTATCGCATATACAGGCTACCTACTAACGTATCTAATATGCTCCCTACTATTCACCTTACCTACTAACGTGTCTGATATTAGTCTAAATAGGGGGAAATGTCCGTGTTATTAATAGCCTACTATATCTAATATGCTCCCTACTATTCACCCTACCTACCAACGTGTCTAATATGCTCCCTACTATCTACGTCACCTACTAACGTGTCTGATATCAGTCTAAATAGGGGGAAATATCCGTATTATTAATAGCCTACTATATCTAATATACTCCCTACTATTCACTCCACCTACTAACGTGTCTAATATCGGTCTAAATAGGGGGAAATATCCGTGTTATTAATAGCCTACTATGTCTGATATACTCCCTACTATTCACCCTACCTACTAATATATCTAATATGCTCCCTACTATTCACGTCACCTACTAAACGCCAGGTAGTAGGGGTGATTTTCCGACGTAAAAATCTTGAATTTTTACAGGTATTTTCTAGTAAGTTATATATATTAATCTACTAATATTATCTCCTTTATAGGACTAAATAGCTAGTATTCTTCCTTACCTTTTATATAAGTCTAATAGCCCTAAGAGTAATAGTAGAGTATAGAGTAAGGGATATTATATATAATTATATATTCTTTAAGAGTTTTTTTTAGGTTTAAATTATTCTTCTAGGCCTTTAAAGCCTTTATAATATAATCCGTTATACCTAGTACTTTAAGCCGCTTCTTCTAAGTTATTATACTACGCGTATTATAAGCTAGCTATAGATACTAATAAGTAGAATAGTAGTAAAGATATTAATAATTCTAGTATTCTTTAGATTTAGTATTCTAAAGAATATTACAGGAAGGATTAGTTATTATTTTAAGCTAATTAATACTTCCCGTTTAACGTTAGTAAGCAAATTACTTAGTAATCTCGAATGACTGTAAATCTCGTTATCCCGTCATCTACGTTACCCCTTATTCTAGAGGACACTAGAATAAATTGATTAGATAGATAGATAAGCCAAACAGCCAAAGTGGGGCATACGAATGTTCATTTTCCATTCTCCCCCAGTATCTCCTTAGGTAGATAATGTAACATGTCAGGCTTCTTGTATGTCCTCATCTCCCCTGTCTTGTTGCTCATTTCTATACAACTTACCATCTTCGCTGCTATTACCACGACTTTGGCATTCTCCACATTGGTTTTTCGCGCTCTCCTGGTCTACGCCGAGCTTGCAGCTGCCTTAATGCGTGACCAATTCGCCAATAATACCTTGTCCAAGGACACCACAACTCCTTCCAAGAAGCCTGCAGAAGAGACATACCCTCGGCGGAAAGGCCGCAAAGGAAGCACAGCAAGCGGCTCTTCGAACAGTGATTCCACAACACCAAAGGCTCCTGATACCAATGGCTTCCGAGGGTACAGCGCCAGCGAGGCAACCCGGGATTTTGAAGGAGTGGGAGGATGGAGGATACCAGGTACAGAGGATGAGGACGAGCTTTGGACATCGATGAACTCTAGACTTGAGTTGCCGGCTATCGGAAACGAACGCCGTCGCAACCATTACCGCTCGAGGACCTCCGGCAGTCTCAATACATACAGGCTATCCATGAAGTCCCATGGACAGTCACGAACGCGAACGCCTTCTGATAACATATACGCTGCTCGTAGCACTAGCCCGGAGGAGTACTTTACCAATCACATGGCCTCGAAGTCAACGACTGCTTTGGATACTGCGAACATTGGGAACAGACCGTTGCGGCATAAGGCATCAAATTCATCTTCTGGGTCCTCTCAGGGTTCAAATCGCACGCTGCACTTGACACTTTCAAACTTTGACCGACCCATGGACCCAAGGTGGAGTCAACATCAGGAAGAGGGATGACCAAGGTGACAATGTCAATCGAACCTTCTAATTGACAAAACCGAACCTAAACCGGAGAATCTAGACTAATAAATCATCTGTCCCATGCCAAGGGACCCATGTCTATCGTCCAGTAATGCTTACGAAAACCAAAGGGCGTGGACGCCGTGCCTCATAGTCACGCTCGAACTCCAGCGCTTCCCAGACGAAGTCTATATTGGCTTCGCGCGCTTGGACACCTCTTGCATTTCCCTACGCATGACCTCATTAAACTCTTCCCAACCATCAAGATACACGTGATGACCGGCATTCTTAATCACTACTACTTTGGCCGAGCCGTTCTCCGATCGCTTCTCCTCGGCAGAGGCTGTCTTCAATACTTTTGCCTTCTCCTCTTTCATCTTTTGCTCTGCAGCATATCCACCGGCTACATCCATCCAGTCATTCTCGCCATACATGAAAACGACCGGAAAGCCGACTTCTCGCTTTCGTGCCGCCGACTCGACGCTCGAAGTGGTCGAACCGTCTATTTGGAGGTACTGGCGGCCAACGCCTTGGATTCGACGTATCAAGGGGCTGCGAGCAAATGCACCAGGTGCTAAGATGTACGCTAGTGCGTATTCGCCGCTCCCTCGCTGTTTGAAAAGAGAATATGCATAAGTGTGGAGTGCTTGCGCTTCTTCCGCACCTAGGTGAGAAAACCTCCGTGACGTCCATCCTGACACGAAACGAGGCCCTAATGGACCCGACCAACGCACCACGCTGAAAGGCGAGATGTTGGCGTCCCATAGATAGGTTCTGCTAGAACTTAGTCTGGTCAAATCCTACAACTGAGACCACAAGTGTTACTTACAACCATTTAGGTAGGGGCTTTCGAGGCGGCATCTTGTCTCCGTTCTTGTTGTCTTGATGTCCTTTTGATCTGGCATTCAGGAAATTATTGTTGTCCCCTTCCTTCACGGAACCTGATTGGTGATTTTTCATGTCCTCTTGCTGATCTTGGGTGAATTCGTTTGCCATCGTGGAACTAGTAGGTTCTGGCATCTCAGCGTTGACAGCATACGGATCTTCTGGAATTCCGACGGGGGAAGCTAGGACTAGCTTATCTAGATGACCGGGATACTTTAGAGCGTATGCAACTGCCATATAACCACCAAGACTGTGACCAAGTAACGTAAAATTGTCAATTTTCCTTTTTACTCTCCATTCTTCTAGTGCATCGATGAACCAGTCTTCGGCCTCTGTAGTGCTTTTCTGTCGGTCTTTGGAATGAACTTTAAATGGCGGTCTAGTGCTTCGTCCCATACCTAACAGATCCAACGCATAAACTTTCCAGCCATTCACCCTGCTCAGCCCTTCAAAATTCTTGTAGAAGAATCCAAGACCTGCACCATAACCATGCAAAATCACAAGGTTTTGATCTACACGCTCATCCGTTCGCTCTACCGAGAATTCATTGAGAGCTCGGTCTTTGCCACTCAACTGGACCAAATTGGAATGCCATTGTCGGGGGCCATAGGCATCACTGCTCGAGAGAGTCTCCACGGCTGACGCTCTGTCCGTAATTTTGTCCGAGAAGGAGGACGTTGGCGTGGTGTCAGAAGGCAAGGTGGTTCCAGTCTGAGCGTGGGTCGGCGGTTGCTTGAGGTATGGAATAAAAGACATGACAGCATGCTCGGCTTTAGCAGCTGGAATGTTCGCCCACTTTTACAGTCAGTTTGTCTCCAGTATTGAGCGTATTCATACAAACCCATTGATTAAAACCTTCTTTGTACCCTAATGTAAAGTATCTGCCAAACCTTCCAGATCTATTTTCTTCGGTGGGTGTGTCGTTTCCCGCCTTGTGACGTTGTGAGGCCAACATAGGCTGCTGGCTCCTCGAGTGAACCTCATCGTCACCACTATCTGCTGTGGCGGCAGACATAGCTGACGATAACCGATGTCGCACTTGAAGCACACGATGGAGACAGGGACTGGCCCAAAGGATGCCAGAGCAGGCTACAAGATTCCTACGGAAGCCGTTCGAGATGATAGACCTTGCGCTGGGCTTGAGTGGTCTTGGGTGCAAAGTAGACACCTTGCGTAGCTTCGACGGAAAACAGTCCCCTTGGCAAAGATCACACGCGACTATGAAGGTCAAAGTCGGATTACAGTGCTTACTTATGTAGAAGGATTAAGTGTGTCGTAGTATCCCTCGACAATAAGTCACACATACACCAAGGCTCGGAAGCTAACTTTCAAGGGTTAGAATAAGTTGACGGCTGGGCAAACTAGCCTTCATAAAGTACCTTATTCTAGGCACGCGGTGAGCAATATAATTCGGACACTTTGGTAGGGATCTGGGACAAAAATGAGTGTCCGAATTATTTTACTCACCGCGTGCTAAGGTAGGCTTCGACAATTAGTACGTTAAGCCTTAAAAAGTTAGCTTCCGAGCTTATTGCGTGACTTGCAATAACACACTGCGTTACAACCAAAATCTCAACTTTCAATGTGTCGTGACGTACGATGAGCTTGAACTTCAGGGGACAGTCGTGCATCTCGAGCGCGGTCGAACGATGATATCAAAACTCGACGAGCTCCTACAATACTTAGCCAAAGCATGTCGGGCTCCAAACTCGATCAAATTATTAAAGGCGCTCCTCCACCAGGCGCCTCTATTTCCTCTATTTTTTCTAGGTCACCTTCACCTAGCGCCTCAACAGAGGGGAGGGAGCCTGCAGAGCCTGCAGAGCCTGAAACATCTACTCCCTCCTCCCCGTTTGACCCTCTTGCTACAGTTCCCTCTTCGCCTCCGCAGATTTACCTCAACCTCTTGATCCTGGAAGCTTCTCTCCGCTCCCAATATCTTACTTTGCGGGCTCGCAGGAGACAGAATACATTTTTCTTATTCTTACTCATTCTTTGGACTACCTGGTTTGCTTACCTCCTGTTCCTCTGTCCTAGGGAAGATGGAAGCGGAGTGGGCGGTTCTGTATATTGGGTTCTTGAGATGGGTGAAAAGGTTGCCTTGATGGGAGGGGTGGTCACTGGTATGCTAATTTGGGGCACCGGTCAATGGGAGCGAGGTGTAAGATGGCCTCGGCGCTGGGTCAGTGTTGCCAATCGGGGTTTGAGGAACGTCAATGCAAAGATTGTTGTCATCAAGGGACCCTGGTGGAAAGAGCTGCTGGGTCACCTTGCCTTTCTCCTTCCGTACTCATCTTTCTTCTCGGCTCGAGGCTCTTCCTATCGTTACATCGATCCTATCGCCGAAAAACACGGCTTCAGTAGCGATCACAAAGATGACACAGATGAGCCGCTAGGTGAAGAAGATCTTACACCTGGTGGTGACCACATCAAACTCTTGTTACTGCCAAAACCGTTTTCGCCGGATTTCCGTGAAAATTGGGAACTGTATCGGCTAGAATACTGGGATAAAGAAAATGAAAGGCGGGTACACCTGCGGCAGGTTGCTAGGAAGCGCGATCGGGAGCTGGCACGACAGCGGAATGGCTGGCTTTGGTGGACATGTTGGCAGGGCAGGACGGGGCTACCAGATACTACTGGAAGGGGGGATATCGAGAAAAGTCATCACAGGCACCAGCTCGACAAGGGCGGAAAGCGGCTTTCATATACACGTGCTGACTCGCATTCACGAAACACCTCACGAAGTAGTACTTCATCTGTTCTCGATACCGAGGACAGACCTCTGTCTGCCCGCACTAGACGAGGGAGTACCACTGTGAGTGGGTCCGAGCGTAGGAGAAAAGCAGATTCTTCTGGCTCTACAGAGAATACTAAAATATCAAAAATCACCCCTATTAAAAGGCTTATATAAAAGAGAAAGTTATTAAAGTAAAATTAATACCTGTAATATTCTAATACTTATTTATATATTAGAAGCGCCTTCCTTAAATTCTATACTTATACTAGTACTTATTATAGTATCTAGTAAGTTAAATATTAGTATCTTAGTAGGTAATATAGTTACTAGCCTGTCTACTTATCTATAGAAGCCTTTTATACTATATAAAAGTAGTTCTTAATAGAATCCTTAATAGCTAATTAATTAATCTATATAAACTAGATAAAGTACTTATTAATTAGTAGTAATACTATACTATAAGCTTTATAATACTATTTAATTATTATAAACTACTAAACCTATTAATACTACCCTTATAATACTATTAATCTTATAGTCCTCTAGGAGAAGTCTTTATTAACCCTTCTTTATTATTAAACCAACTTATATCCTTATAATAATAAGGCCTTTAATAGTAGGACTATATAAGTACCTTACTAATATTATAATAGCTATCTATTAAAGCCTTTAATAGCCTACCTCTATATCTTACCTTATATAAGTACTATATTCCTTCTATTCTTAAAATCTTAGTAAGGTTATAACTAATAGTCTTTTCTAAACTACTATTATAATATCTCTACTACCTCTTAACTAAGACTTTATTACTATAGTCTACTAGATCTATAAGTTTATTAATATAACTAGAAAGGTTTATAAATATAAAGTACTAGAAATAATAGGATATTATATTAGATATATTATTAAATTCTATAAATAACTTAAGTAATTAAGTAGTATTAAAGTATAAATTTAATATTTTATATTAATTAAACTACTACGCTTTCTATTTAATTAGGCTACTAATATCCTAGTACTTTAGAGAGCTATTAAGTCTTTTATTAAGGATATTATATAGTACTATAGCCTTTTATAACTCTAGGTATACTTCGCGAAGTATTAGAACCCTCTAGTAGTAGGAGTAATAAGCTCCTCCTTATCTAATAATAAGACTATTAATCCTACTACTAGAGGTATATTAGATAAAGAAGCTATCTATAATTATCCTATTAAACCTTCCCTACTAGTTATAAGGGAGAATATAGGCTTTATTAAAGTATAATATATTAAGCTTTATAAAATAATTACTAATATTATCTTATAACTACTTATAAACCCTACTATAAATCCTATTATAGATATAGATAATAGTATATTAAGATTTAACCTTAATAATATTAGCTACTTTAATCTATTCTATAATAATAAATTAGTAGATATAGTATTAAATATTAAGTATATTAATAAGACTATGTACTTCTATAATATATATATATTTATAGACTAGATTAAAGATATTATTTATATAAAGTAGATATTATTTACTAGAACCTTTAGCTATATCTTTATAAAATAATTATAGGCTAGTATACTTAAAGCTTAGAGAAGGAAATAAATATCTTATTACTTATAATATTAATAAATAGTATTATCTAGTAATAGAATATTAGAAGGTACCTTATAATATTAATATAAATACCTTAATTTATAAGAGGTATATTATATAAGACGCTTTATAATATTAGGAGCCTTATAAAAATACTTAGACTATTATAAGAGCTACTTAAGATACTAAGCTTAATATAATAAAGGACTATATCTTACTTATTTAATATAAGCTTAATATAGAATTTTAATATAATATCCTAGAGCCTAGTAGAATTATAAACTATAATAGTTTCCTTAATTTATTAGATAAGAGAAAGTATTAGTAGTAGACCTATACTTCTTATTATAGGAAACCCTATTAGTAGTAGTAGTAATAATAATATAGTAGGTATTAATCTTATTTTTTTTAGCTTAGTAGAAATAGCTATATAGGCCTCTATAATAACTATAATAATACTTATTATAATAACCTATATTAGAAGCCCTTAATAGGCTATTAAAGCTATTAGTTAAACTAAAATTAATAGTTTAATTAAGGAGTAAATATCTATACTCTACCTATATAACTAATAAGATTATAAATTATAGTACTAGTAAACGCGTCTAATTCTTAATCTAATAAATAATATTAACCTTAATAAGGTCCTTAATACAGATAGAATTAAAATTAAAATTAATAGGGCTAGATACTATTTAGACTAAGAGGTATATACCCTTAGAAGTCTTAATAAGTCTATTAAGTTATTATAGAGAATACTAAGAACTCTAAGAACCTATAATAATATAATTAAGAAGAAAATAACGCGTTATAATCTACTAATAACCCTAATTAGTATTATAATAAGGGTATATCTAAGTAATACCTAGATAAGCTATTATAATACTATTAAATATTAATTATAAAAGACTTTAAATAGTAGGATAAGGGTTTTAATAACTACTTCTTAGTTATACCTATATTATTACTAGATTATAGATATTAATACTATACTAAGAGATTCTTATCTAAAAATAAACTCTTTATTTACCTCTAAAACTAATATTAGAAATCTATTATATTAGACCTAATAAAGCCTTTAATAAAGACCTTATTAATAATAGTAATAGTTATAATAGATTCTAATATATTAAATCCTCTTATAAATAATCTATTAATTATCTATCCTTTAATAGAGGCGGTCTAAGGAATAGGAAGGAATAGGCTATATATTTGAGAACTACTATTATATATTAACCTCTATTAGCTGGATTACTAATAGGGAAAATATTAAGATATATACTAATTTAAGGTATATAATATTAATAATAGATACTACCTTTATCTTTAAAAGTACTAATATTAAGACTATCCTATATCCTAGTATAGTATCCGTCTCAAGGGTTTCTACCGAGGTATAGCCGAGACGGATGCTAGCCTTACTAGGATATAGGATACCTATTAATATTCTAATAAGAGGTCTTAGATCTAAATTATATTATTTAAATAAGTTTACTACTATTACCTTCTACCTTAAAAGTAGGGCTAATAATAAGTCGGCTATTACCTAAATTATATAAAAGGTCTATATTATAAATAACCTTAAGGCTAAAATACTTATAAGAGTAGATATCAAAGAAATAGTACTAGATTTTACTAAATAATAAATTACTATTAGTAGTTACTAGGATATTACTATACTTATAAGTACCTATATATAATCTACCCTAGTAAGATATATTATTAAAAATAAAGTTAAATTTATAGTACTTATATAATCTACTACCTTAGTTTTAGTAATTTATAATAGGTCTCTTTTAAATAATAGAGATCTTCTCTTTAAGCCTATTATAAGTTTAATCTTAGTTATACTAGTAGAGTATTTACCTATATTATTAATACCTCCCTAGGCTAGGTTTTTATTAAGAATAATATAGACTTAGATATTATTATTCCTAGGAAAGTAAGACTTAGTATTATAAAAGAATTTGATTATAATAGCTATTTTATAATTGATATATACTATACTAGCCTTACTACTACTAGATAGTAAAATACTTAAAAGAGTAAATTTACTAAGGTAGCTAGATTAGCTACTATTATAGTAATAATAGTATTATTAGAAAGTTTATAAGAGGCTTATATAACGCATAATAAGGGCCTTAATTAATATAGAATCTATTCTACTTTATATATTTCACTTAGTAATAGCGGAATAGCTTCTACCTCCTTAATACTTTATTATTCTTAATAGCCTTAATAGCTTTCTTATAGTCGTTTGTAAAGGTATTAGCTAGACGCTAGTAGCCCGCAAATTATTAAAGATCCCCTACTAAAAATAGGTAGTAAGGCCTTAATAATATACAGTTATAATTATAGCTTATAAACCCCTAGATAGATATTAATTAAAGCTATAAATTATCTTATATATCTAACCCTTAGTATTTTCCTTATTACTTATTACCTATAGTCTCGCTATTACTATAGTTCCCCCTATTACCCCCGCTATTAGAGAGTATATTAGATACGAGTTTAAACTTAGTTATAATAATAAATAGATTGCTATAACGTATAAAGTTAGCCTTAAGACGCTAAAGTATATAGGAAGAGTTAGAAGGAGTAGGATATAGTCTATATACCTTTTTATACGCCTTAGCTAGGATAGAATTATATTATTAATAACCTATTATAGGAGGAGCTTTTAATCTACTTAGACTAGTAGCTAATAGCCTACCTTAATAAAATAGCCTAGTTCTTATATAATAAGTTTAAGGTTACTATTAATAAGTTAATAATCTAGCGGTATTTATAGTAGCTAGGCTAGTTAAGGAAGAATATAAGGAAGATAGCTTAATAATATAACTAAGACTTTAGAAATTTATAGTTTATATATCTAGCTAGCTAGTAAGCTAACTAGCTTATCTTCTTTAATAAGAGTACTATATATAAGTGTATTAGTAAGAGACTTTATTAGCCTCCTTTTAGTTATATCCTAATAGTAGTATCTAGGTAATAGGTATTATAGATAGGTACCGCTTATTAAAATATTATATTAGATATAAAGCTTAAAATAGTTAAAGAGATAGAGTATATTACCTATATTTATAATTAATAGCTACCTCTTATACCTTATATACTAGGGCTTAATTAGGGCTACTATATTTAATAACTTTATCCGCTACTAGGTCCTCCCTTATTATAGTTATATTATTAAAGGTAATCTACTATTAGTAATTATAGTTAAAAACGCGAGTATTTATTAGAATTAAGAGCTTAGTAATATATTAGATAAGGCTAGGGTTAAACTAGCTTATTTACCCCTATATTTACTAGATTTAAACCTAATTAAGACGTTATTTACTATCTTTAAGGCGTAGATAAGGAAGTATTAAAATATAACTAGATACTTTTTATAGGTAGTAATAGAGGTATAAAGGGGATAGGCTAATCCTAGTAATTTATTTTAAAAGTTAGGTATTATATATAATAGATAGTATATAGAAAGTAGAGATTATAAGCTAATTTAGTACTAGTTACTTTATAGAACCTATATATAACCTTACTATTACTATATTAACTTACTACTTAAATATAATAGTTTATTAGACTCCTTTAAAGATAGTTAATTCTTATAAAGGTTATTATAATTATTAAACCCCTTAACCCCTACGCCTTCCTCCTACTTAATAAAAGCTAAGATTATATCCTCTTTAAGTACCACTATAAGTTATAGGGGGTTAAAGTTAGGCGGAATATTAGAAGGTTTAATTAAATATCTAGGATAGTAAGGTAAAGGCCTTATAAGAAGCCTTAATATATATAGGGTATTTTTACCTCTTTTATAACCCTATTAACTAATACCTCTAGCTAGATATATACTAATATTATACTTAATATTAAGGGAGGCTTATAGCTCTTTATTAGTCTTCTACTCTTATATTAAGTTAGTAGTAAGATCCTAATTTATAAGCTTCTTATATATATTATCTAAATTATCTATCTTATATATAGACCTCCTCTTCTTTATCTACTTAATAAACTCTAAAAGATTACCTTTAACAGGGCTACTCTAGAGGTATATTAATAGTCCTAGGGTAGTAGAAGGTCTTAGTATTATAGAAGGTCTTAGTATATAAAAGGCTTTTATTAGGGTTATTAATAAGTAGGTTTAAAGGTGTAATAGCTCTCTTACTTACTCCTCTAACTCCTTCTATAACTTAGACGTTCGTATATTTTATAGGGTAAGGGGAACGGTAGGTAGGAGTTAGATTAATAGGGTAAAAGCTCTACTATAAAGAGGAAGATATAAGGAGGGAGTAGGTAGCTAGAAGACTCCTTTATAAGAGTTATATTAATTATATAAGGGAGTAGCCTAAAGGTAACTTCTAAATAGAAGGGGTATTTTAATTTATTACTCCTTCAATTACTCTTTCTCTTTTAGTCTTAAATTTTTCTTTATAAATACCCTTGTTTTAGTTATAAAAGTTATAAGAGGGGTATTCTTTATAATCCTCCTTATATTATCTTATAATATAATACTAGCCTAGGTTAAAGCTCCTTAAATTATAAAGAAGATACACTTAGTATTACTATTAATATAATAAAATACCTTAGGACTATTATAATTTTAATAGTATTTATTAATATATTTTTATAATACTAGGATCTCCTTATATAACTTCTTTACTAGAGTCTAGTTCCTAATACTATATTCTTATAATAGAGCTTTTATTAGATTCCTTAGAGTAGGAGTAATAATCTAGCTATTAAGGTAAATAAGCTATTAATAAGTTATAAGAGATTTATTTATAATCTAAGTAGTATATCTATATATAATATTAACTTTAAGGCTAGAAAGATTATTTTATTAAAAGTTATAAATCTCTTACTCTATATTAGTCTACTTAGGTTTATTAATAATATTAATAGTATACCTATATATCTTATATCAGCAAACTAGGAAGTGGAATAGAAAATCCAAAACTAGAAAATCCGCTGAAAGCGCATTTTCCAGGCAAAATACTAGAAATAAATAGGAAAATTTTAGGTTTTTTTTATTCTAGCGGCCTTAAATCCGGATTTTCTATATTTAGGACTTTTAGGCTAGAATAAAAAAAACCTAAAATTTTCCTATTTATTTCTAGTATTTTGCCTGGAAAATGCGCTTTCAGCGGATTTTCTAGTTTCGGATTTTCTATTCCACTTCCCAGTTTACCGATGTAGTAAGGGTAATAAAAATCTAAGATTATCCCTTACTTATTACTCTAGACTTATTACCTATTTATAAGTCGGCTAGAAACCTAATTAGCTAGGAAGAGGAGGGAGAGGAGGTAGTAGTATACTTAAATAGAATATATTAAGAGGGGGAGGGAGTATAAAGTTATACTAGGAGCTATACTAGGAGCTTAGTAGAGGTTTTAGGCTATTAAGTTATAGTTATAATATTTATAAGTAACCCTAAGCATCTATACTAAGTCTTAGTCTTAGTATTTTAGTTATAAGGGTTACTCTATTAGTAGATAGTATTTCTAGTTTATAAGTAGGCCCTAGAGTATTAGCCTTAGGCTAAGGTATAGTATCTTTTAACTTATTACTAGAAGTACGCTTCTAGGTAGTCCTCCCTATCTCAAGAGCTAATGACTAGATAGAAGTCTAATTAGGCTATACTTTAAGCTTAATAGGGGGTTTTTAATTAGACCTAGGGGGCGCTTTATTAGTATATTTAGGAGGAACTATAATCTTTATAATTATAAAAGAAGTAGGTATTTAGGTAAGATATATATAGTAAATATAGGTATATAGATATACTAGACTATACTACTACTATAAGGCTACTATATAAGTAGTATATATTATAGTATAACGTAGAGCCGTTACTACGTAGCTAGTACGGTAATAGTAGTAGTAATAATAGTAGGCGGATAGGCTAGAAGGAAAACTCTATAAATTAAGTATATAGGATAATTTATAGCTTTATTTAAATATCTATTAATAATATTTTTAGGCTATAATATAGACTATATATCGTTAAGGCCTTACTACCTATTTTTAGTAGGGGACCTTTAATAAATTACAGGCTACTAGCGTCTAGCTAATGCCTTTATAAACGACTATAATTAATTAATCTATATAAATTAAAAGAGTCCCTATTAATATAATAGTAATACTATATAAAAGGCTTTATAATACTAATTAATTACCTTAAACTACTAAAAGTATTAAAGCTACCCTTATAATATTAATAATTCTTAAAGTCTTTTAATAGTATAAAGAAGCCTATTTTTTATAATTAATCTATCTCTATTTATTATTATCTATTATAATAGTAATAAGCCCTAATAATATACTCTATTATTATACTTAGGTATAATATTATACTACTTTAACTTATTATTAAAGACTTTAGTAGCCTCTTTTATTAAATTTTATATAAATATATTACTTTCTAGTATTTCTTCCCTAAGATCTAAGGAGCCTTTCTTTAAAAAGAAGCTATTAAGGTAGTTTAACTACTACTACCCCTTAATTATTATCTTATTATATTAATAAACTAAATCTCTAAGTTTATTTAAAATACTAGTAAAGTATATATTTATAAAGTATTAAAGACTATTAGGTATTATATTAATTATATTATTACCTATTATAAGTATTCCTTATAACTAGGAATCTCTAAGTTAAGTAATTAATATACTACCTTAATAAAATTATCCTTCTATCTATTTAATTAAGCTACTAATAGCCCCGCCTTTTAAAAATTAATTAAATATTTTATTAAGAGTATTAAGTATTATTAAAATCTCTTATAACTTTTATTATATATTATAAAGTATTAACTATTATTTATAGGAGGAACTCCTAAGAAATCTCTATTAATAGAAATACCTACTATTATATCCTCTACTTTTACCCTATCTAATATAGAGTTACTTATAAGGATACCCTTAATAATATTAAATTTTATACTACTAAATTTTAGTATTAATTTTATAACTTATAAGACTTTTATTAAAGAAGTTATATATAAATAGCCTATTAAATTAATATAATATCTAGTTATAAGAGAGAATATAAGTTTTATTAAAGCTTAATATATTAAGTTATAAGAAATAGTTATTAATATTATACTACTAGCCCTACTATTAATACTAGGACTTATAGATCTTAATATACCTCCTAGAGTACCTTATAATAATAGTATACGCTACTTTAATCTTAATAATATTAGATATTCTAATCCCTTTTATAATAGTAAATCTATAAATACTACCTCTAATATTAAATATACTAGTAAGACTACCTATTTTATAATATTTATATATTTATAAATTATATTAAAGATATTATTTAAGTAAGGGGTAATATTATTATTTATATAAACCTTTAACTATATCTTTAATAAATAGCCTAGGGATAGTATACTATTAAGCTTAAAGAAGGGGATAAATATCTTATTACTTATAATATTAATAAATAGTATTATCTATTAATATAATATTAAAAGGCCTTATATTATATTAATATAGGTATATTAATTTATAAAAAGTATATTATATAAGATACTTCTTGATAGAGAGAGCCTTAAGAGTACTCTTAAACTATTATAAGAGCTATTAAGGATTTAAAGATTAAGGTAATAAAGGATTATATTCTTCTTATTTAAAATAGTCTTAATATAGAATTTTAGTATAATATCTTTAAACCTAATAATAATATTAATTATAATAAGTTCCTTATATTATTAGATTATAAGAAGTATTAATAGTAGAATTATACTTCTTAATACTTAAAATCTTATTAGCTATCTTAGTAAAAATAGTATAATAGGTATTAAATCTTAATTTTAATCTTAATTATAATAGCCTTCCTCGTAGTTACTATCCTTTTAATTATAATTATGAATTAATTATAATACTTATCATAATAATTAATACTAGAAGCCTCTATTAAGCTATTAACCCTATTAAGGCTATTAATAGGGTAATTAGGGCGTAAATATCTATACCCTCCTAGTATAACTTCTAAGACTTTAGGTAATAGTACTAGCCCTATTAAATGAGTCTAATTCCTTTAATAGGGTACCTTAATAAGGTTCTTAATACTAGGGGGATTAAAATTAAAATTAAAACTAAGAAAATTACTTTCCCTTTAGACTATAAAGGGAATAATAGTAATAGCCTCTAAGACCTTTATAAGTCTATTAGGCTACTATTAAGGAAGCCTTTAAGGGATAGCCTTTTTAAAGCCCTTAAGGTTATAATTAGGAAGGACTATATTAAGATTTTACTTATAAGCCCTTTAATTTTTATTAGAAAGGTTTTTATAAACTATCTTAAAAGGAAACCTTATAATATTATTAAGTATTAATAATAGAAGATATTAAGGTAGATAATAGTTATAACCTGAAAAACTATTTCTTTATAACTAGTCCTTCCTTAGATTATGAATATTATTATTATTATTCTAGGTTCCTATTAAAGAATAAACTCTTTAATTACCTTTATAATTAATATTAAAAGGCTACCTTATTAAAGCCTTTTATAATTATTCTACTAATAATAGCTACTCCTATAAATACTAATATAATAAGTTATTTTATAAGGGATCCTATTATAATTATTTTATTAGTAGTAGCTATATAAGGGATAAGCTATACTTTTAAGAACTATTATTATACTATTATAATTATTAAGTAGACTATTAATAATAAAGATATTAAAGTCTATTCTAATCTAGGATATATAATATTAATTATAATTATAACTTTTGTTTTTATTAATATAAAAATTAAAATTAAACCCTTTAATATCCTAATTAAGGACCTTAATTCTAAAATTTATTATTTTAATAAATTTACTATTATAACTTTCTTTCTTTATAACTTAATTAATAAAAAGTTTATAATTATATATATTATTAAAGAATTTTATATAGTTAATAACTTAAAAGTTAAAATACTTATAAGAGTAGATATTCTTACTCTAGAAGCTATAATATTAGATTTTATAAAATAATAAATTACTATTAATAGCTCTTAAAATCTTAAAATCTTAATAAATACTTAAATTTACTCTTTACTAATAAAATAAGTAATTAAGAATAAAAAAATTCTTAATTTTTATAAAAACTACTACCTTAATAGCTATTATCTTTAATAGGACTTTATTAAATAATTAAGACCTTCTCTTTAAGCCCTCTTATAATCTCTATCTTAGGTATATTAATAGTAAGTATATTTACTTATATCATTAATACTTTTATTAAGAAGGTCTTTATTTAAAAAAAAATTGATAAGGATATTATTATTCCTAAGAAGGTAAGATTAGGGATTATAGAAGAATTCAATTATAATAGATATTTTATAATTAATATATACTACTCTAGTCTTGTAACTAGTAGTTAGTATAATAGTTAAAAAGGTAAATAGGTTAAAATTATTATAATAGCTATTATATTAACTATATTAATTATATCTTTATTAATTATATCTTTATTAATTATATCTTTATTAATTATATCTTTATTAATTATATCTTTATTAATTATAATTAATAAGAAGGTTCTAATAATATTTATAATATTAATTATATCTATTAATTAAACTCTTTTTATAGAATTAAATACTATTATTAACCCTAGTCTTAAAGAAATACTTAAGAATAGAGTTAAAGTTTATAAAGAAATATATATTATAACTTAACTTACTAAAATTATTGAACTATACTAGGATCTTTTTATAAATAATAGAGATATAGTTAATACCCTAGAAAAATGATAGATATTAATTATATTAAAGCTAAATATATTATTTAAGCCTATATAAGTATATCCTCTTAGGTAAAAGGATAAAGATATTATTAATAAGACCTTTAATAAGCTTTAAGCCTAGGGAAAACTTTTATAATTAAATTAGCTAAACCTATTTAACTATCCGTACTTTATAATTTAGTATAATACTCCTACTAAGTAAAAAGGCTATATTATAATTAATATATAAAAGCTTAATAAAGTTATAGAGAATAATATGTATCTACTACTCTTATAAGCTAATATAATAGTATTAGTATAAGGTTATTAATATATAATAGTTATTAATATTATAAGATAATTCTATTAATTCTAGGTTTAAGTAAAGGATTAATATAAGCTTATAATAGTAAGTTATTATAATTAAGAATAGTTATTTATAACCTTATAAGTTATTAGGGTTCTTTATTATATATATAATAATAAATTAATATTATACTTAAAGAATATTAATAATTTATAAAGGCTTATATTAATATTAATATTATCTACTTATTTACCTTATAAGAATACTTAAGTTATTTATATAAGGTTTTTAATTTCTTTTATTAAAAATAAGTAAGCCTTTCTCTTATAAATTTATTTATTAGCTATCTATCTATTACTCTATTAGGATATTATATTAATAGCCTTAATATATTTATAATAAAAGAGAAAATTATAGCTATTACCTTACTATAATTTTTATAGAATCTAGCTAACTTAAAAATATTTTTTAGATTAACTAGTTAGCTCTACTTATTAATTAAGAGATATATATAAAGGGTAAACCCCTTATAAAAGGGAAGGGTAGTACTTAATAAGGGCCTTAATATAGGGATAAAGGGTTATATATAAAAAAGGAAAGTAACTAAGGTAATTTTTTATAAACTTATATAAGAGGAGCTTAATACCTTTTAGGATTTATAAAAGGCTTTTAAGACTCCCTAATTTCTTATTTATTATAATTATAATAGGGTTTTATATATAGATCTAAATACTTTAAAAGTAGTAGGATTTATAGCTATTATATACTATATAAAGGGAGATCTTATATAGTTATTAAAGCCTTTTATAAGGATTAATATATAGCCTATTATATTTTTTAATTACTATCTTAATAATACGGAGAAGAACTATTAGCCTATTAACTTAAAAGTTACTAATATTATATAAGTTATTAGGAAGGTTTAATATATAGTTAAATTAAATCTATAACTACTTATAATTATTTATACTAATTATTCTATTAAAATCCTAATATTAAAATAATCAATATTAAGGATTATAAGTATAAATAAATGGCTAGCGACGAGATCCACCTATACGCGGTACTAGCTACGAACCTATTACTTATTAATAGAGCTAAGAGGTCTCTAGTTTAAACGTAGTTAGAATGAAACTAAGACGTTACGTGGTAGTAGAGCTCCTTATATAGAGTTTACGACGAGCGCGCCCTTAATATACGTAATAATACCTACCTTAGTTCCCGCTAGTAGTATCGGCTCTACGTATAGGAGACTCTAGGTTAAGAGATAGAAGGTATTATATTAAGTAGAAGAGTTAGAATGATAGGCTAGGGCCGCCCCCCCTAGCTAGGAGGACTATAACTACGCGTAGAAGTAGGAGTAGTAACCCTATAATTATAGGTATAGCCGGCGGGATTTTAATATAATCTACTTTCTCTTATAAGTAGATTACTATACGGCCTAGTACTAGGAAATAGCGACGTAATAGTAGTAATAAAGTATATTTATACCCCCCTAATAACTTTAATAGCTCCCTCCTACGTATTACAGAAAAGATACGCGGTAATTCCTAACGGGAGTACTATAGGCCTTCTACTAGGCTAGTAGTAGTAGCGACCTAGTATTACGGGTTAAATAGAAAAGGATACCTTAATACTAGATAGTATAAGAGAGGAGTAGCTAGGGTAGTAGTAGACTAGTAGGAGGGCTAAGGGTACTTATTAGTATTAGTTAAACTATATAGGGAAGGGTAAGAGGATAATTAAGGGAGTATAAACCTTTTAAGAGCGGAGAAAGGGGCGTAGCCCTAGCGAGAGAGAGGAGTATATAAATATTAAGATCTAATACTAGGGTAGTAATAATAGAGTATAAGGGAGAGGATAGTATATAGTATTTAAAGGCCTAGAAGCGTTATAGTAAATAGGGTAGGTAAGAGAGGTTTTCTTCTATAGTTCACGGTTTCCTCTTAATAAACTAGAGTTAGAACGCCCTTATTAGCTCTAAGTAGCTAGATAGTAGAGTATGAAATATAAATATAAAGTATAAAGTATAAATAAATTAAATCTCTAGCTTATATAAGCTTCTTAGTACCTTTCTTTATTTAATTTAGAATTATATTATAAATCTAGGAAATTAAATATAATTCCTAATATATTATTAAGACTTTAAATAACTAATTCTATTAAGAACTCTAATTTATTATATAGAATCTTTAATATTCTCTTTATATCCTCTAATAATCTCCTCTATAATATTAAAGGCTTTAATAGCCTTACTATCTACTATATAATAAATATAGAGATAATAGAAGATTTTAAATCTTAATTATAAATAGGCTATTATAATAATAAGTAATAATAAAGATCTTTAATATATTAAAGTTACTTATAAATAGTAATCTAGATATAATTTTAGAATATAATAAGCCTAGGATATTATTTATTCTTAGGGATAACCTTATTTTTTATATTAATAGTAAAAAAAGGTAATAATTATATATTCCTTCTATTATAAAGAAGGAATTATTTAAATAAGCTTATAACTTTTCTAATTATAATAGTTATTATAGATATTATAATTAATTTTCTTATATAGTATATATCTAATATCTCGCTAAAAACCTCTAAGCTTATATAAGCTACTACCCTTAATACTAACTTAATTAAATAAGTAAATACTTATACTAACTCCGCTTATACTATTTTATATAATCGCGATAGACTTTATAGTTACTCTTTCTACTATATTATTAGGTATAAATTACTTACTAATAATTACTTATAAGTTTTTAAAGAAGGTCCTTCTTCTACTAGGTATTAATACTTAGAAAGCCTCTTAGTAGGCGTAGATTATAATTTAATTATTACTATAGTTAAACTAGTCTATAATAATATTAGGTATGATAATATCTACTTTATAATAATATTTTCCCGTATTTTTAATTATTTTTAGTACAGATTAATAATATTCGTGATATAATAAATATTATTAGCTTCTTAGATATCTTTAGTACATATTATTATAGCATTTTGCGGGGTACACTAATATTCTGCGGTAGACTAGCTTTTAGAGGCCTAAGAGCTACTATTTCACTTGCTAGTAGGCTAGCTACTATGCTATTTCAGGTTAGCATTCCTAATTACTAGGTGTATAGGAGTACTCTATAATACTAGGCATTATAATATCTCCTTTATAACGATATACCCCTATAGAAAATATATATCATTATAGCCCGGTCTAACTATATCCTATAACTAGGAGATTCCTCGTAGTATTATTAGCGATAGAGACCTAAGGTTTATATTAGACTTTTAGCGGGAAGTCTTTAAACGTCTTAGAGTTAGATTTCTTATATCTACAGCTTATTATCTATAGACTAATAGATAAAGCGAGCGTACTAATTACATTATAAAAATTACTATATAATTCTACCTTACCTACTATCTAGATACCTAAAATTAATAAGATTATATACTCCTATATATCTAGGCTAATATTAATAACTCCTCTACTATTATAAGATACGCTTCTAATAAGCTCTATTATAGTTTTAGGGTAGATAATAATATAGTAATTAGTAATATCCTTATAAAAGCCTTTAATAGCTTATAACTCGCTCACTAGGAATAGGTAGAAGATACTATAGCCTTTAATAATATAATAATAAAGTCTTAGTATAATAGTAAATATAAAAGTCTATAATTTAAAGAAAATACTAAAGTCTTTCTCTATTTATATAAAGGATATAAAATCCCTAGTATTATTAATAGGAAACTCTTATAATAATATACTAGTTCTTTTAAAATTCTATAAAAGATGGGATTACTTACTTATTAGCTTAAGCTACCCCCTATTATATATATATAGCCGGTGGTATTAGTAGTATAACTTAAGCTAAAGATAGAAGGTATTAATCTATATAATAGGACTTTTAGTAATAGGCTACTACCTATTACTACTAAAGATAGTACTATTTATAGGGATAAGTATAAAATTAAGAGATTACTAGATAAGAGGTATTTAAGGGGAAAGACTTAGTACTTAGTTAAGTAGGTTAACTATAGTAATAAAGATAACTTATAGTATAACCTAGTAAATCTATCTAAGGCTAGTAATTTAGTAAAGGCATATAAGAATAGATAGAATCTAGTTAAATAAGATAATTAGTTATTAGTAATTAGTAAACGAGGTTATTTACTTTTTTTAATTTTACTAGTATACTAATATAGAATCTATTCTACTTTATACGTTTCACTTAGTAATAGCGGAATAGCTTCTACCTCCCTAATACTTTATTATTCTTAATAGCCTTAATAGCTTTCTTAATTAATTAGTCTATATAAATTAAAAGAGTCCCTATTATTAATTAGAACCCTTTACCAGATACTAAGATTAACCCTACTTTAGAGTATATCCTACCCCCTAAGATAAGTACCTTGCTAGGATAAGGGATAATTACTAATAGAGTTAAAATTTATAGAGAATCTTATATAGCGAACTAATTAGTAAATATTATTAATTCTTACTAAGACCTTTTTATAGATAAAGGTAATATAGTAGATATACCTAAAAAATAATAAATACTAATTCTATCAAAGCTTAATATAATATCTAGACCTACTTAAGTATATCCTCTTAAGTAAAAGGATAAGGATATTATTAATAAGACTTTTAATAAGCTTTAAGCCTAAGGGAAACCTATATAATTAGATTAGCTAACTCTATATAACTATCTTTACTTTATAATCTAGCGAGATACTCTTAATAGTAGGAAGGGCTAAGTTATTATTAATATTAAAGAGCTTAATAAGATTATAGATAATAATATATACCCCTTATTATTATAAGCTAATATAGTAACCTTAGTTTAAGGGTATTACTATATCTTTATTATTAATATAGTTAGGTAGTTTTATTAGTTTTATATCTAGGTTAAGGATTATTATAAGCTTATAATTATAAGCTATTATAGCTAGAAGTAGTCTTTAATAGCCCTTATAAGTTATTAAGGCTTACCTCTATATATTTAATATTAAATTAATATTATACTTTAATAATACTAGGCTTTTATTAAGGCTTATATTAATATTATTATTATTTACTTATATAACTTATAAGATTATATTAAATACTTATATAAAGTCTTTAATCTATTCTAGAAAAAATAGGTAAGCCTATTACTATTAAAATTATATATTACCTACCTTTTTATTATATTAAAATAGGTAGAATAGTAATAGTTATTATATTACTAGCTATATAGATAGAGAGAGATAGAATATATAAGATACTAGGAATACTAGCGCGCGTCTAGTACGCGGCTAGTCTAACTAATTATATCCTATTTTAATATATTTTAATACTTATACTTAAACGAAGCACCTTATTAGTATAGTAGTATAACTAACTTATAATATTCTATCTACTTAAATAAAGCACCTTATTAGTATAGTAGTATAACTAACTTATAATATTCTATTCCTACTATCTAAGATCCCCCTTCTTAACTAAATACTAGGTAATAGGTGTGAAGGTAAGGTAGATAGTATTTAAATACTATTATAAGGTAGTAATTTAGTAAAACCCTTCTAAATATAGATTAGAAGGACCCTAATAAGGTAGGTAGAGTTATAAGGTTATTAATTTTATTTATATAACTATTTCTAAGATATACTTATTTTATAAGGGAATACTATTAAGGTTTTTATATTATAATAACTTAATAGCACGTTTCTTACCTTTAATATACTAGATAAGGCTAGTAATAAGATCTACCTATATATAGTACTAGCTATAAACCTATTACTTATTAATAGAGCTAAGAGGTCTCTAATCTAAATATAATTAGAATAAAATTAGGATATTATATAATAGTAGAGCTTATAATATAAAGTTTTTAATATTTATAATAATACCTACCTTAATTCCTATTAATAGTATTAACTTAATATATAAGATATTAAAATATATTAAAATAGGATATAATTAGTTAAACTAGCCGCGTACTAGACGCGCGCTAGTACTTATCTTAGTATCTTATATATTCTATCTCTTTCTACTTATATAGCTAGTAATATAATAATTATTACTATTCTACCTATTTTAATAGGTTATAAGCTTAGGCGTAGGGTATTTATTTATTTATTTACCCTATAACTACTATTAATACTATCCCTTATAGATTACCTCTATATTAATACTATATACTACCATAAAAAGGGGGCTAGGGAATCTACTAATAGAGATTTCTACTACATCGGCAAACTGGGAACCCGCGTAAAATAAATGAAACTGCTAATTCCGCTAAAAGCGCATTTTTCAGGCAAAATGCAGGTAATTAATAGGAAAATTTTAGGGTTTTTTTTATTCTAGCCTAAAAGCCCTAAATATAGAAAATCCGGATTTAAGGCCTTAAATCCGTGATTTTCCTCTAGCGCCGGGAAGAAACGGGAAGCTCGCTAGAGCTATAGCGGCTACGTCATCAACGCTAGCGTAATATAGGTTTTAAATACAGTCGATTCACGTAATTTATATACGCGCAGAGTACTCCCCTTTACCCTAGCCCGGTATCCTATCCCTACATTACGCCTGCGATTAAATCTCTTACTAAGTACTAGTAGTACTTAAGACTTAATACCTTATTATAATTACCTAGTTAGTACTAGCCTAATATAGTTATATTATAGCTAATTAGTAGGACTTATCCCCTATTAGTCCTATTACCTAGTATTTCTAAAAGTTGCCAAATCCAGCTAAATGCGCATTTTACAACTCACGGTGTCATTTCGAGCTCCAGGGCTGATACATGAGCGCATATTTTTGTATTTTGCAGGTTTCCCAGTTTGCCGATGTAAGGCGTTAAAACTAGCTAAAATCCCCTCTAACTTAAATAATAAAAACCCCTTAGTAGTAGTATATAATAGTTTACTAATTATATAAATAATATCTATTCCTTATATATACTAACTACCTTAATAATAGTTATTTATACCTATTACCTAGCTAATACTATAAATAATATATTATATTCTTATAAAAGGGGGCTAAGAAGATAGAGAAGGCTAGGAATACTTATTAACCTCCTTATAAATTAGTTATATCTATCCCTTCTTTTTTAAACTCTTCTCTCCCTCCTTTTTATTATTCTAATTACTTTATACTAGAGCTTAAAGAATCTAAAGAAAAAGTCTATTAATAGTTAATTAATATTTACCTTAAAGGTCTTCTAGCTAACCTTTAAGTAAATTACTACTTCTTTAATTTCCTATATCTCTATTAAGATATTAGCTATAAAATTAATTAAGAGGTAGCTACTACTATTAATAATTAAGGAATACTATTAAATAATACCTCCTTTATACTTTTATTAATATTAGAACCTTATCCTTAAAATTAATTACTATTATTTGTAATAGAAGGCCTTAGAATACTAGGTAAAAGTATTATCTTTAGCCTTATTATAAGGTTAAGACTACCCTTTATATACTTATAATTATTAACACTAGTATTAACTTAGTCTCTAATATTAAATCTATATAATCTAGATACTAAGACTAAAGATATACCTCCTACTAGTATTAAAGTAGAAATTAGAGGGGGTGATAACTACCCCTTAATACTTATCTTTATACTAGAATCTAATTATAACTAGCTATTATACTCTTATAATATATAATCCTATATTATCTTTAATAGCTTTAGAGTTATTCTTAAGATAGATTATATTATCCCTATAACTTAAAACCTTTAAGAGATTTAGGATAATAAATATAATAAGGCTTATAAAGTAATAAAAGTATATTATAATACTAATATTTATAATATAATTAGGGCGGTAGTACGCGTACACCCCGTCCTAGTTCGCGTATACCCTATCCTAGTCCGCGTGCACCCTATCCTAGTGCGCGTATACCTCCCCCCATTTGACTTAGCGGCCTGCTAGTAGGTTACATTATATTATTACCTATAACTTTCCTATTAACAGACGGATATTAAAGGCCTCTAGACTATTAGACTCCGTATAGAAATGCGCATGCTATAAGCATAATCCGTACTATAATACGCTAAGTAGTCGTTACCGTCAGTACGGTACAGCGGGAATGCGGAGCGCTAAGGAGCGGATAATTTTCCGCCGTACTACTTAGTTAACTATTCGGAACGCTCCCGCCAGCCGACCGCTAAGCTAAATGGGGGGAGGTATACGCGTACTAGGATGGGGTGCACGCGGACTAGGATAGGGTATACGCGTACTGCCGCCCTATAATTAAGGATAAGACTATCCTTTTAATAGTTTAAAAAATCTTTAAGGACTTTTATAAGTTTTCAAGTACTAGTATCTTTAATAAGATTATTTATAATTTTAACACCCTCTTTTATATTAATTATAAAGATATTAGTAATTATATAAATAAATTTAAAATTATTAATTTTAACTTAATTAACCTAAAATATAAGCTCCCTTATATCTTTATTATTAATACCTACCTCTAGTATTTTAATATAAAGTTTAATACCTTTTAAAGTATATTTATTTAGATATATACTATTACTATTAAAGAAGGTATTATAATAGTCTTATTTAATAAATTTATACTAGTTATAATAAATAAAGAAGCTTATTAAAACTTTATAAAATCTTCTATTATAACTACTATTATAACTACTACTTACCTACTCTACTAGGCTAGGTTAAATATATAGTATAGTAATAAGTATTATAAGTATTATAATTATTTATACTATATAGAGTCTAAATACTGAATTAAGTACTCTAAGTTAATAAAGGCCTACCTTAAGATAATTAAGGTAAATAACTAGAATTAAAGGGGCTATAATTAAGGGGGTAATAATACTTAAGGTAAGTATCCCTATATACTTATAAAGTCTAAAGACCTAGTTATTAGCTTTATAATTATACTAGGTATAACTAGCCTTACTACTACTATCCTCCTAGATATAGTATATAACTATTATATTATTAATAATTAAGATATCCTTAAAGAATATAAGGTAATTCTTAAGTCCCCTATTTATAAGATTAACTAGGCTAGTCCTTATTATTAAAATGTGTAGTAGAACAGTTAATTAGATTACTAAGTCTAGATACGTAAGAGCTAAGTATAGATGCTAAGAGACTACTTAGTTATATATTACTAAGTATACTAGCGTCTTAGTAGGACCCTATATTTTAATACTCCTACTTAAACTATTTATACCCCTAAAACTAAAGAATATTTTTAAAATAATCTAAAAATAACTATATTAAACTACTAAATACTAAAAAAGTAACTATATTAAACTATAAATTCTACTTTTTATAAAAATATAGTTATTTAAGATTTTTATTTTAGGATAAAGCTATATATAGTAAAATTATATTAAAATATTATTAGATATATTATAGGAGGGTAAATATTATTAACTATTAATATATTATTAGTTATCGCCGTTATTATCTAGGCTTAATAGTATTTATAGTAGCTAGGTAAGTAGCTATAAGGCTTTATATTATCGTGGGGTCGCCGTCGCTAGTCTTCGGGTTAGTTAGTCCCTGTAACTTAGCGATGGTTTAGGGTGTTCTTAAGCTCCCGCTAGTAATAATACTCCTATTATATTAAAGGACCTCCTCTAGGCTAAGTCCCTTACGGAAAGTAATAAACTTCTCTTTATAGAGGGGTTTAATAAGGCTATTAGCTGACTATTAATCTATAGGAATATACTTAAGGTTAATAGTTCTAGTAGTAATTTACTCCCTTATCTAGTAATATTAGAGCTTAATATACTTAGAGTAAATATAAAACTTAAGGTTCTTTATAAAGGCGATTACGCCTTAATTATTACCGTAGATAATTACTATCTTAGGTACTTCCCTAGAATAAAGTTAATTAAGGAGGTTCCTTAGCTAGATAGCTTCCTTAGAAGCCTATATCTAGCTAATATATTCCGCTTTATATAAGGAAAGGGCTATTATAGCCTATTACTTAAAAGACTAGCTAAGGGCTATACTTCTAATATTAGAGATATAGCCTAAGGTTAACTTATAAGTATCCTAGTTACCTACCTAATTAGAGTTAGTATATCTAATAAGGTCTTATAAAGAGCCTTAGAATATAAGTTAGAATTTAATTATAACTTATAAATACTAAAAGATACGCTTAATAGCTAATTAATATAACTTATTAGGGTTAATAGTATAATAGCTAATAGTTAATACCGCGTAGGTAATATTAAGCTAAGTTCCTAATATAATATATATAAGAGATCTTATAGCCTTTTAATAGTTCTTCTTAAATATAAGGTTTACTTTATACTTTTTATTAGCCTTTTTTTAAGTAAGTACTAGTTTCTATTAGCGTAGTAACCTATTTATACTCTTATATATTAAAGTCCCGTAGTACCTTCTTAATATAAGCTACTTAACCTAGTTATAATATTTACTATTAGCGGTCTTAAGTAATTATTATATTAAGGTAATAGGTATATAGACCTAAATCTATTATTTTAAACTAGCTATTTAAGGTATCCTTAATCTATTAAATAGCTTATTTATTTAGACTTATAATTAAGATATTATTTATATAAAGAGCTATTAAGGTCCCTTCCTTTAAGTTAATAAAGATACTTAAGTTAGTAAATAGTAGTATAAGGCTTAATTCCTTTATAAAGTTAGTAAAGGTATAGTATTAAACTTATAATAACTACTTTAGTCTATAAAGGGCTTTATAAAGCTAATAGACCCCTTTTCCTTACTTATAACTAGTAGGTTAGTTAATATAAATCTCTTTATTAATATTATTATAAAGGAAGGCCGTCTTAATATCTATTTACTTTAAGTCCTAGTTTATAATAGCTACTAAAGTAAAGATAGCCTTATAACTTATAGGTTTTATTATTAAGGTAAAAGTCTTATTATAATTAATACCTTTATACTATTTAAACTTATAAATAACCTAGTATACCTTATAATATATAACCTATCCCTAAGGGCTACGCTTTAAGGTATAGACTTATTTACCTCTTAAGGTATACTTACTTATAGGTAGATTAACTACCTTTTAGGTATTATTTTCTTAAAGGGATTTAACTTTATTATCTATCTTAAGGCTCTATTAGATATTATAACAATCTTTTATTACTTATTAATAGGTCTTTAGCTTAAATAGTTTAACCTTATTAATATTAATAAGGAGTATAAGGGCTATTATAACTAGAGGGTCTAATAATAGATATTATAAATCTAGTAAGGTTAGCTTAAGATAATCTTATATTACTTACTAGATAGCCTATTCTTCCCTACTAATATATTCTACCTTATAGGTACGGACTTATTACTAAGTAGGAGTTATAACTTATTAAATAGGGTTAATATTATCTTAGATATCCCGCTTCTTATTATTCTCCCTTAGAGTAGATATTTATAGGCGCTTACTTAGCTTAAAGTTTAGCTACTACTACTTATTAATACTAATATATTAAGGGTATTTTTCTTAAAAATAGATATTATTAGCCTATATAACCTATTATCTTATAAGGTTTTATAATTAAAAGATATAATCCCCTTTATAATTAAGAAAGTAGTATTTATTACTCTTATTTTCTAACTTCTTTTAAATATAATATAAGGCGTAGGCTATTAAGCCTATTATTTAGAGGTATAAGAGCTTTAATAGGTATTTATACTATACTTTATAAGGAGTCTTCCCTAATTTAGTATTAAGGGATTAGATAGTAAGGTAGTTAGTTATAAAGATAATCTTAGGCTAGAAAGACTTATTAAGCCTAGAGCTAAGGAGTATTAATTATATCTTATATAATAATATCTACTTAAAATACTCTATAGCCCTATTTATTTAAGGGTTCCTAGGTATTATAAATTTATAGTAGATACCCTAGTCCCTAAGGTAGTTAGTAAAGGTATTATTTATATATTTACCCCTATTATTAATATAAAGGTAATAGATTTAGTAGTCTAGATACTTATAAGCTACCTTAAATTATTAGAATAATTAAAAAGTATTACTCTTATACTTAAGGTAAATATTAATTAAGATATATATAAAATTATCCTTAAATATTATAAAGTACTAACTCCCTTTAAAGCCTATTAAGTTAAAGGGGCTAATAATATTATTATAAATAAGTTTTATTAGATACTCCCCTAGCTAAATAGTATCCTTATAAGGTACTACCTTCTAGTAGCCTTAGATATAATATTTATATATAAGCTTATTAGAGATAGGCTTTAAGAAATTAATTTAATTAATATAACTAGTAATTTATTAATACTTTACTATTTAAGGTACTTTAAGCGGGTATATTATAGCTATTAAACTTTATCTAAGGGAATATTATAAGTATTAAGGGCTAAGGGCTTTTATAAGTCTAGTATAAAGACTCTTATAAATTGGTTGATGTTAAAGACTACTAGACCCTTTAAGATAATATAGCCTATTTTAGTATAAGCTATATTTATATTAATATTAAGGAGTTAACTTATAAATAGGAGACTACTAACGCCTAGGTTAGGTACTTATATAATATTAGGTATAAGTATTAACCTAAGTTTATTATTAATATATCTTAATAGTCCTACTACCTTATAAGGTATAATAAATACTACTAATACCCCTAATAGTATAAGAGGTTTTAATTAGTTATAAGTTAATAAATATACTTTAATCCTAAAAGGTATATTAGTTATAACTAGAACTTAGAAAAATTATATTATTTAAGTCTAAGAATAATTTCCTAGGAGCTACTATTAAGATAATAACTTTATTACTAGCTATTTTATAAATATTAAACTTATTAGTATAACTTATAAAGTTAGACTTAATAGGAGTATTATTAAGCTTTTACTTCTTTAGGTTATTATTAGCTTAAGTAGTAGTAGCCTTTATTAAAGCTTTCTTAAACTTATTAGACTTTAAGTAAGGGAACTACTCCTAATATTAATTTATAGTATAAATATAGTAAGACTTATATAAGATATCCTTATAATAGCTATAATTCTATTATAACTTATTATCCCCTTTACCCTTTCCTTAGGTATAATAAGCTCTAAATATAATAATAGTATAACTTTCTAAGGCTTATTAATGATACTCTTTATTACGGAGGAACTATTATATATAAAGAAGATAGGTTTAATAGATAATTTAAGTAAAGGAGTATTCTACTTAATATATAAGATAGGGAGGGATATAAGGATATATTTCTTTATAAATAAGTATTAAAATATTAATAAATAGGAAGTTAAATTTATATTAAGGGACTTATACTTCCTAGAGATATAAGTTATAAGAAAAGAAGGGGGAGTATTAATATATCTTTAAATATATAATATATATAACCCTAGCCTAGAGTTTAAGACCTTAATAGATAGCCCCTTTATACTATTAAGGGTAAAGGAGTAATTAAGTTAATCTAAGGAATATATATTAATAAAAGACTTTAACCTCTATTACTTAAATTAGAATAATAGGGGTAGATATATATATTATAAAGTAGCGGATATACTTATAAATATTATAAAAGAAAGGGGAATAAAGCTTATCTTACTAAAGGATATAATAACTTAAAGGGTAAAGAAAGTAAAAAGTACTATTAATTTAATATTTATAATAGAGGTTATTAAGTAAATATTATTAAAATATTAAATTAGGCTAAACCTCTATTATAAGTTTAATTATATTTTAATATATATTAAAGTTAGCCTTAAGGTAAAGGAGGTAATTTTATACTTATAAAGGATATAAAAGATAGTAGACTTAGTAGAGATAAAGAGTTAAGTAGGTACCCTTTAATACTTACTATTAAATAGGGAGTTAATAATTAAGGGGTAGATAAATAGCTACCTAATTAATATACTTTAAGGCCTAGTAGAAATTATAAAAAAGGTAGTATTATAAGTAAAGCCCTCTTTAAAAGTAAAGTCCTTTTAGAACTTAAATTATATAAAGGTTATAAAGATAATATTAAAGCTTAGGGTAGAGTATAATTATAAGAGAAGCTAGAGGAGTTTAAAGGTATAATAAGAGGCCTAGAAGATTAAAGGGAGGATATTAAAAAAGGTAAAAGCGCTTTATTTTAAAGAGGGAGTATATAAGGCGTCTTATTTATCTAATAGACTTTAAAAACTAGTTAAATAGGGCTAAGAGAGAAGTATATTACCTTAAGAACTCCTAAAGTTCCCTACCCTTAGGAAGGATAGGGGAGGCCTTAGGGTAAAGTTATTTTAAGAGAAGGTAGAAGTCTTTTAAGGGACCTTCTTCCCTCTACCTTTAAAGGTAGATCTAAATAATATTTAAGGGTTTTAATATAAAATACCCCTAATAATAAATATAAAGGTTATTAAAGAGGAAGTTTATAAAGTAATTAATAGGCTAAAGTAGGATAAAGTATTAGGGATAGATAAGATCTTAAATAAATTTTTAAGAATAGTAGAGAGGGAGCTACTACCTAATTTTATATACTTATTCTAGGCTTATCTAAGGGTTAAATACTATTTAATAGAGTTTAAAAAGGCTAATATAATTATTTTAAAGAAGTTAAAGAAAAAGGACTACTTTAAATTAAAATTATATTATCTAATTACCCTTCTTAATACCTTAAGAAAGGTATTAGAGGCGGTTATAATAAAGAAGCTAGGCGACCTTATAAAAGAATATAAACTACTACCTTAATAGTAAATAAAAGTAAAGAAGGGAAGATTAATAATAATATCCCTTAAAATAATAATAGAGGTAGTATATATAATATAGAATTATAATAAGTCTAATATAATAAGTATATTATTATTAGATATTATATAGGCCTTTAATAATATCTTTTATAAGAAGTTATTATATAACTTAAAGAAAAAAGGGGTCTTAACCCTTATTATATAATAGGTATAAAGCTTCCTAATAGAAAGGGCTATAATAATTATATTAGGCTAAGAGATAAATAAGATAAAGATAATAGAAACTAGGATCCTTTAAAGATTCTTAATATTACCTATTTTATTTTTATTTTTTAACTCCCTACTTATAAAAGAGTATATAAAGATAAAACTCTAGGTATAAATTAAAGGCTTTATTAATAATATCTACTTAATAGTATATAATAAAAGTATTAAAGAGAATTATAAAATTTTAATAAAAGTATATAAGGTATACCTTTATTAGGTAAATATATATAAGGTAACCTTCGCCCCTTATAAGTATAAGTTAATTTATCTATTAAGGAGCTTAAAGAAGTTTAATATAAAGGTAATAGTAGACCTTAAAGTAGTAGTAGTATACTTAAAGATATTAATAAGAGTCCTTAGACTTTATATTAATAATAAACTAAGGTAGGGCTTATATATTAATAAGATAAGATTAAGGATAGAGATATAAAAGTTAGCCTTATTAATTATTATTAACTTAATATAAGGTATTATACTTAATAGGATAAAATAGATTTATAATATTATAATCTAGCTAGTAATAACCTATATAATAGAGATATAATATAGCTTAAAGGGGATATTAAAGGTAAAGAAGGCTAATATTATAATACTAAAAATTATATAAAATAGGTACCTAAGGATATACTTAAAGCCTTTAAAGTAATTAATATATAAGTATTAAAGGTAGAATTAGGGGTCCTATTAATAAGGATAGGCCTTAACTAATTAGTATTATATATATTAATAGTATAAGGGATCTACCTACTAATTAAGAAAGAGAACGCGAGGATTTATTATAAGTTAAAAGGGAAAAGGAGAAGGGAGAAAAGGGTTATAAAGACTTTAATAGAGGAGAAGTAGTCCTAGGTAAAGGGAGCCCTCTAAGTAGTAATAGGAGGAGGGGATATTAGGATAGTAGCCTAGCTTACCCCTAAAGAAATTAAGAGGTAGGTAAAGGAGAAGTAGAAAAAGAGGTAGTAAGGATATTAAGAGGGTATCCCTAGCTATATTAAAATAGTAATATAAAGGGGTAAGATTTAAGATTTAAGAGATAAGAGTTAATCTTTATATAGGGCTTTTTAAGGCTAAGAGCTCCGTAGGTATTTAATTATATATAAAGAAGATAGGACTACGCGCCTTCTTATATAAAATAAGGGTACTAGGGGTTAATAATACTAGTTATAAATATAAATAAAGGTATTAGGATATTAAGTATATACTTATATTCTACCCTAATCATATAAAAGGGAGGAGGTAGATACTTTAAAAAGTAGGGTTAGATAACTTCTACTAGATAGTATTAACTTTAAAGGGGTTAAAGGTAGTAATTAAGTAGATTATTTAATAAGGTATACTTAGCTAGTTTATACTAATAAGGGAATAACTTAGAGGGGCTATATAAGGGCGGATAGGCTCTAATTAAAAGGTAGAGGGGTAGGTAACCCTAATAAAAGAAGAGATAAGATAGTATAAAGAGTATAAGATAGGGTAATATATAATATTTAGAGTTCTAGAAGTATAATAGTAAATAGGGTAGGAGATAAGGTTTTCTTTTATAAATTATAATTTCCTCTAGTAAGCTAGATATAAACCGCCTTTATTAGCTCTAAGTAGCTAGATAGTAGAGTATAAAATATAAATATAAATATAAGGTAGTTATTATTTTAATAATAGTCTCGCTAAAGACCTTTAAAGTCCCTATCTTAATAATAAATTTAGCGGCCTATTTTACTAGTTTTACTATAGTAAGAATTATCTTAATATTAATTAATTAGCCGCCCTAAGTAGCCTACCTCTTATCCTTAAATAAGGGATATAATCTAATAATATACTCCTAAGTCTAGTATCCCTCTCTATAAGGATATTCAGGTAATTCTACTACCTAATATATATATAAGAGGTCCTTAAGGGCTATCTTTATTTATAGCTAGGTAACTACTAAGCTTATAGCTTTTTATACCCTAGTATAAAAGACTATAATCTAGTAGTCTAGCGTAGGTACCTATTATTTTAACTTAATACCTTACTTATATTCCTCCTAGGTATTAACCTAACTTTTATTAATTAATACTCTAATATATTACTTACTAGCTAAGAGTAAATAGATCTAGTCCTTATAAGTACCTTACTAAGAAGCCTATTTAGCTAGCTTATCCGCCTTTTTATTACCTAGAACTCCTTAGTATACTGCTATTTATTATAATATTACTAGAATATCTATATCTTTAAGTCTAGTAAGCTTATTAATAATCCTCTTTAGGATATACTATCCTAACTATCCCCGTAGGTTCGCCGTAGACTTAATCAAAGCCTAATTATCTATTTATATTATTAGTACTAGTAGAGCTATATTAATAGCGAGTTTATAGGCTATATAAATCCCTTCTAGTTCCCTAGTATATACTATATAGTATTTACTATTACTAAGGTATAGTATCTATAATACCTCTAGTTATAGTACTTATATTAAGGTACTAATCTTCTTATTAATACTACTTCTATTAGTATAAATATATAGGGAGGTATAGTCTATTATAATAACCTAGTTATACTCTATAATAGACTCCTCCTTACTATTATAGATTTATACTTTTAGGGGTTCCTATTATAATAGAGTAATAAAGGGTACTCGCCTTTCTATCTTACCTTAGGCTAGTTAGAATACCTTTCCCTCTAACTATTTTAAAGGGCTTTTCTATTTAACTCTTTTTCCTAGTAGTTTCTATAGCTCTATTAGTATCTAAATAGTCTTAATAGTATTATAGTTTAGGTAGGTATAAATTTATAATACTATATTTATAACTACTTTTTCTAGCGCTTATTAGACTAGAAGCTAGTAGTATTTAATATCTAGAGCTACCCCTAAGATATTCTTAAACCCTCCTAAAATAATATAGGCTACCTTCTTTTAAATAACTTATAATATAATAAGTATCCATTTTTATCTAAGCTTATATTCTATTACTATTAGGGTATACTATACTATATACCTAAAAAGTAGTATAAGAAGGATTATACCTTAATATAATCTTTATAAGCCTTTATAAGGGATACTTTAAGCTAATTTAAAGTAGCTTATAAGACTATTAAGTTTTATTATAACTTTTACTTTAAGGGATTATAAGTAGTCTTTCTAGTCTAGTCCTAAGTCTAATATTAGACTAAGAAGTCTAGTAGACCTAACTAGTTTAACTATAAAGGTACTAAGGTCTAGCTCTACCTCTAGGTTATTTCTAGGCTATTTCTTTATTCCTTAGGTTATTATTAGTTAAAAGTAAATAAGTTAATACTTTTCTACCCTAAATTTAGAGGTATAAGTAGTAGCCTACTCTTAAATATTTATATAAATATCCTTAAGAGTCTTATAATTAGCTTAAGCTATAAGTCCTCTTACTAGTATACCAGTATTATTAATATATAATAGTACTAGGTACCCTTTCTACTTATAAATATCTAAGATATTAGTGTTATAAAAAAGATAGAGAATTAATAATAGTAGGGAGCCTTAGGGAATTCCTATTATAATCTAATATCTTTATAACTCTCCTTTAAGTATAATAATAACTATTAACTTATTAGAGAGGAAGCTTTATATCTATTTAAAAGCCTATTTATTAATATCTTATTTCCTTAGATTATAGATTAATCTAGGGTATAAGATATTATTAAAAGCGCATATTATTTAGTCCTACTAGCTTAGGGGTAAAGGATAATAATTAAGCCTATCCTCCCTTAATTTACTTACCTAGTCTCTAGAGCTTTTAGTTATTATTATATTCTTTAATATATTACCTTTATCCCTCCTTTTATTTTATTTTAATAAGTTTCTTCTTATAGTTCTACTATATATTTAAGTATTATCTATCCTAATTTAACCTTATTTACTACTATAATCTTTCTAGACTACGTACCTTAATAATCACTTATTAGTACTCCTTATCTATAAATAGCTTTAATTTAGGGTAGATCTTTATAATAGGCGTAGCTTCTATTACTACTACTTTAATACTATAACTAGTTAAGTAACTTAGGTATCTAGTTCCTTAATAGTATTAATAGGCTTAAATATTATAGGTAGAGCTATATTAAGATTAGTAAGAAAGGTTTCCTTATTAATTTATTTCTAGCTATCCTATATCCTAGTAAGGCACTCGTCTTAGGGGTTTTTACTAAGGTACAGCCGAGACGAGTGCTAAATTCGCTAGGATATAGGATAGACTTCTCTTAGGGGTAATAGTAGTACTTCTTATTTAATCTTAATATAAACTACCTTATAATTAGAGTTATAATTAAGCTTTTTAATAACTTTATACTTTATTATTAAGTTAGCCGTCTCCCTTATAATAAATATAAGGTTAATTATTATAACCTTACTACGCCTCTTCTACTTAAAGGTTAGAAGGCCTTTAAGTATTAGAAGTATAAGCTTAACCTTATTAATAATCTTAATTAGCCTATTTACCTCTATATATTAGTATTTCCCTAAGCTAGTCTAGGTTAGATAGTAAAGGTTTAAGTCTCTTACTACTAGATACTTATTATAAGCGTTTCTTATAATTACCGCTTAAAGGGTATTTAGTAATAAGATCTAGGAGTAGTCCTAAGTAGTTCTAGTCCTTATCCTTTAAGAGTAGGCCTTATATCTTTAAGAGGGAGAGGCGTTATAGATATTATAAATATAAAGAGGTTTTTAGTTTAGCCTTTAAGGCTTAAGGGTTACTATTACTAGGTTACTATTATAAGCCCTATTATACTATTTATCTATTAGAATTTTAGTACTAATATAGGTATAGACCCTTATAATTATACCCTTTCTTATAGGGTAGTATAGGTAGAATTTAGATAGGGTAGAATAATAAGTTTAATTCTTCTTTATATACTTCTAGGGTTTTTAAATAGTAAGAATATTATATTTATATAATACTATTTCCTAGAAAAGGGGGATTATTATATTAGGGGATTTATTAATATTATATTAAAGAATTTTAAGTCTTAATTATAACTTTAATATAAGACTAGTTAGGTATACCTTTATTAGGTTTCTTTACTAATAGTAGTACTTTATTTATTATTTATATTAATATCTTTCTTACTTAAGCTTTTAATAGCCTTAGCGTCCTTTCTACTAGAGCTTTTAGTAGTTTTTATATAAACTAGTTTCTCTTTTAAATTAAATAAGTACTAGAGTTTATTTCTATTCAAGGTACTAGTCTCTATACTTAAGTTAGACCTTTATAGAGATTTTATATAACTTTTATATACTACCTTCTAAGCGGCCGCCTATTTAACCTTAAAGATTAAGACTAGTCTCTTCTTTAATACTTCTAGGGGTTACTTTTAAGTAGATTAAGATTAGTTCTCCTTATTTACCTTATTAGCGTAATAAAAGAGGGCGTTAAAATTAGTATTAATATTAATTTTAATCCGCGGATTAATATTAAAGTCTTTAAGTATATTAATTTTATTAAGGGTAGTACTTATAATTTTTATTTATTAGGTAGTTTATAAGATAGTCCTACTAGATTTACTTAGTTTATTAAGGCTTAAGCTATCTAACTAGATAACTAGTTTACTTAGGCTTTTAAGTACCTAGCTATTCTCCTTCTTCTAGGTAGTATTCTTATATAGTAATATTAGTATGCTTCTATTTACTAGACCCTTTTTCCTTATAATAAGTATTATTAGGAATTAGTCCCCTTATACCTTAGGGTTTTATTAGGAGGAAGTAGCTTTTAGCCCTATTAATTTCTTAGTAACTAGGATTTTTAAGGGTACTTAAAGGGTAGTTATATCTTAATCTAATATTATAACCTAGGCGCTTATTAGAGTTAAGTATAAAGGGATTATCCCTTAAGGAGTCTTAGAAGGTTAGCTTAAAGGAATAACCTCTAGCTCCCTAAGTATTTATATTATAAGGGTTATCTTTATAGCTTTTACTTAGGTTATTCTTACTATTAATATCTTTAATTTAGGGATTATAGGCTTTAATACTATTAGTACTATTACCTTTAACTTACTAGCCTTTTAGCCTAACTTTATTATAATACCTTCTTTACTTAACTCTATAATTTAGGGCGTTACTTTAGTAGATTTAGCTTCTAACTAGATACCTCCTAATTTAGATTATAATACTAAAGTCTTACTACTTTTAGGGTAGAGAGCTTATAGCCCCTACTACTTCTTTACTATTATTATATTAATTACTTTAATCTTAATATAATTAAGGCTAAATACTAAATAAGCGCCTTAATAATTAATATATTTAAGTTTAAATCCTTCCTTCTAGGATTCCTTATATATATAAGTATTATAGTATTAGGCGTAATAAGCGTAGGTTAGTATTAGATTTAAGTATTGAGATATAATATAATTAGGTTTTTAATATTAGAAATACCTAATAATTCTATTAACTCTAATATATTTAGTATAATTATAATATTTATTTCCCCTGATAGAATTTAATTAGCTTAGGCCTCCTTTCTAGGTAATATTTATATAATAAGCCTTAATAAACTTAGTAATAATTATTAAAGAGATAATTAATAGATTCTTAACCTTATTTTTATCTAACTAACTAATATACTTAATCTCCGCCCCTAGGATCTAATAGGCGTTTACGTTAGTAATAATTATAGTAAGGGTAGTAATATCTCTTAGGAACTAGTAGGCTCTAGTTAAATATTATAAATTACTATCCTAAAAGTAGGTATTAGGATAAAAGCTTCCTTCTTAAAATATACTATTTAATCTCTACTTTCCTTAGTAGTTTTTAGGGTTTCTACTACCCCCTAACTTTTTATTAATAAATAAATATCCCCTAACTTAAGTTAAGTAATAGCTTCTACCCTAGCTACCTTAAGAGTTAAGTAGGCTTATAAATAGTTTTTAATATAAGCTTATAACTATTTTAATATACTTTTATAATAGTAGGTAATTATAGTTTAGTCCTTAACTTTAATAGTAACCTAGCGTTCCTCCTTATCTTCTATTCTAAGTAGAGGTACTAGCTAAGAGGAGTAGTAAGTAGTAGTAGCCTTAGTCTATAAGGGAGAAGTAAATATAAGGCCTTTTCTCTACGCGCTTATAAGGCTAGAGTAGTTAGTTATAATTATAACTATATTTATAGTATACTTTATAATAGTAATATTACCTTTAATACGCTTAATAGACGTCTTAAGGTATTATAAGGTATTAAGAAGCTCCCTGTTATCTAGTTAATTAATTACTTTACTAACTATTATAGTTACTATTTAGAGGAATATTATAATAGTAATATAAGGAATATATTCTTACTTAATATTATTACTATTCTTAAGGTACTTAAGAATTTATTTAGATATTTCCTATATAAGTAGGAGCTATTTATTAGTAGGAAGGGACTAGTAGTCTTCTAGGACCTTTAGCTATCTTAATTTACTATTCTTTATTATAGTTTAATTATAGGAAGAAAGGTAACTAATATAAAGATATGTAAGAGATAATAAATAAGACTAGAGTATTATATAAATACTATATAGATAGTAATAATACGTAGCTATTAAAATCGTTAATAATAATAATAATAGCGTATAAGTAGAGTAATTGAAAGATATTACTAGGGTACTAAAGGCAGCGGATTTCCTATTATAAAGTAGGTTAAAGAAATTAATATTACTAGGATTTTAGTATATACCTCTATTTATACTATTACTATTAAGTCTAGTAGGTCCTTAGGGGCCTTAAGGCCTAGGCGGTCTAGAAGGTCTAGCTCCTACTAGGTTAATTATCTAATAAGCCTAAATTATAGTAGTTATAACTTCCTAGATAATCTACTAGATTACTAGGTTATTAACGCCAGCTATATCCTTTATAAAGTAGGAGTTACTTCTAGAAGCTACTAGTATTATATTGGTAAGACGCTAGGGTCTAATAGGCTTATTATAAATTACCTCTTTAGTAGATTAAGATATACCTTAGGAGGTTTCTAAGATTACTTCAAGACCTTAAGTACTAGTACTTAATTCTATTAGAGTTATTAAGTAAGATATAGATAGTAAGGTAGCTATAATAAGGGGTTCTTTAAGAGATTATTAAATAGTTATAATATCTTAGTTAAATCTAACTACTACTTTATATATAGTTAATTAATTAATTACCTACTTAAGAGGCTAGGATAGCTTAAATTCCTTAACCCCTAGTAAACTAACTAGTTTAAGGGAAGTAGAATAAGACTATTATCTATTATCCCTTACTAAGGTTAGATATAATTACTTAGGAGGCCTAAACTTCTTTAAAATAATATATAAGATTATAAAATAACTAGTTTTATTAACTAAACTGAAGTATTAATATCCTATCTTAAGAAAATTATTAAGTTCAAAGGCTAATATAACTATCTCTTAACTAATAAGTAATATTATAATAATTAGTATAATAGGTTCTTTACTATATTCTTATAATATTCTTAGAGTACTCTAAGAAGTCTAGAGTAAGGTAGATTTTATTATCAATAGGGTTATTACTACCTTCTTAATAGTAGTAAATTCTTAATAGGACCCCGCCTTTTATTAGGAATACCTTAAGATAATAGCGAGGTAGAACTTAATATTATAAGATAGTATCTTAAGGTATTTAGTATTAATCTAATATTAATAAGAGGGGTTTTATCTATCCTAATAGGTAGGTATTCCTTATAACTTCTAGGTTTTAACCTTATAAGCGCTTTACTAGAGGCTAGTAGAGTTAGTATTAGTTTTAATAGGCTTTAGATCTTACTTAATAAGTAATTAATTAGTACTTATTAAGGTTAACATAGTATTACTACTATTAATACGGATATATAGGTTTTCTATAAGATAATTAATTATCCTAAGCTATCTAGGTAGCGAGAAGTAAATGCAATAGATGCGCTAAGGTACTAAGACCGATTCGTCGCTATTAAGCTATTAATAGCTATATTATATATTAAGTAGCTGCCTCTTAATTAATTTTATAACTAATATCTTAATAGAGATATTAGAAATTAAGGAAGTAGTAGTTTATTTAAAGATTAATTAGAAGACTTTTAAGATAAATATTAATAGATTATTAATAGATTTTTTATTTAAATTCTTTAAGTTCTAATATAAAGTAATTAAAATAATAAGAAGGAGGAAGAGAAGAGTTTAAAGAAGAAGGGATAAATATAATTAATTTATAAGCAGGCGGACGGCTAAAGGGCCGCGCTTTCTAGCTTCTAGGTAAGCGGCCGCCTAAATAAGGTTAGTATAGCTAGTTTAGGTAAAGCGTAGTAACTTAGCTGCCCCGCCGCTTTCTTAAGGTATAAAGACTATACGTCCCTTACTATTCTTCTATTCTCCTCTATCTTTCCTTCTCCCCTTACCGCCTCCCTTACTTCTTTATAGGTCTACGCCCCCCTTCCTCTAACTATTACCGATTACTCTACCTCGACCGTATACGAGGCGTTTTATTAAACCGCCTTTATATTAATCCTTAGCCCTCTAACTTCTCGTCCTTATCTATCTAACTTACTAGGTCGGATCTACGGCTTAAGCGAGCGATATAATCGCGCCCCCTTATTTACTCCTCTCCCCCTACCGCTACTATAGCTCAGCTTAGCTTAAACGGAGATAATTCCCTTTTAAGGCGAGTTAAAAGCCTCTATATACTTAACTCTACTACTCTTAATCCCGCTACCTCTACCCCTTTTACTAGCTACTATTTTATTACTACTTAGCTAACTTATAATAATATTAGCTAAGAGCTTTAACTTATAATAAGGATCTTATAATAATATAAGTATTAGACTAGGATACCTACTATATAATCAATAAATAAAATACCTTATCCCTTATTATAATATACTCGGGCTTTTTATATATCTACTTAATTATATTAATAGGGTTTATACCTTAGTAATAACTAGATAACCTAGTACTAAGGGGCCTAAGTATAAAGCTAAATATTAGTAATAAGCGGACTAATCTAAAAAATACCTTATAATCTCCGTAGGAATCCTTTTACTACGCTACTAATATACGGCTTAAGGCTAAGCTATTAAAAGAGGTCTACTAATATCTCCTACGTTAGTTTAATATAGGATAATTAAGTAGCCTTATTAACTTTAACTTACCTAGATTCTAGACGCTAATATAATCTAATATAATAGCGACCGTAGTATTTAGTATTACCTAGATTATAAAATATACCTAAGGAGGCGTATATAATCTAATTTATATCCTATAAAAGATAGGCTATTACTATATTTCACCCTAGCTATATACTTACTAGGGGAAGCGATATTATTTATTTATAAGTTAAGTACTAGTAGAGTATTTAGGTAATAAGCGGCTAAAGGGCTAGACGCGAAGTATAAAATAGTTATAATTAAAACTAAGCTTAATTAGAATATGTATTTCTATAAAGTTTAAAGAGAGCTAAGTAGATAATATAAGATAATATAACTAAGGACTATAAAAGGCGTAGTATAACTAATATATTATAAAAGTCTTAGATTAGAGATTTTAACTATCTTAGCTAATATAGTTTAACGGATATAGATATCTCTAAGAGGCGTAAGGAAAGTAAGCTATATAAGATACTTATTAAATATAAGGCTCTAATAGGTAAGAGCTACGCTAGGGCGTATAACTTAGTATAGGAAAGTAACTAAAGATTAGTAATTAATAGTCTTAAGGGAAAAAAGAGGTAGTATAAGTAAGGGAGATAATAAGAGCCCTTAATATTTATTTATTAAAGAGGCTAGGTAATAATATTATAGGTATAACTTAAAAATATATAAGAACCTTATCTTACTACCTCTATTTACTTTAGACTTCTATCTTAGACTCTAGCTAAAATTATCTATCTATTTATCCCTCCCCTTAAGATAACTTTATAACTAAGTTATATAATAGCTTTAGCTAATTTAGATTCTATTTAATTTTATTAACTACTAACTAAGGTAAGTTTACCTTATAAGAGAGTACCTAAGGCGTTAAATACTACTAGCCCCCCTATTATTAGAGAGTAGAAACTTCCTAAGGCTCTTAAACTAAGTAATAAATAGAGTACCTTATAAGATAATAAAGCTATTAAGTTTATAAATATAATTAATTTACCGCTAAGAGAATATCTTAGTCCTTTCCGCGAATTAGTACTAAAACTTAAGGATATTAAAGTAGATACTAGAGGTAAGGTTTTAATTATTCTTTAATAAATAGCTACTAATAATTTAGATACCTCTAATAGACCTTATAATACCGGCGACCTTAATTATAATATTAGCGAAGACTATAATAACCTCCTACCTATTAAGGACTTATTACTTAATACTAGGGAGATAAGAAAGTCCTTATAAGCGGGCTTAAGCTATAAATATAAAAAGGGACTCTTAGAATATATAATTAAAGAGGATTATAATAGAGTTACTACTCTTAAATTAAGATAAAGTAAAAAAATAGGTAGGTCTATTAACTCTACTTATTACTAAAATAGAGGCTAATAGTTTATAGATAAGCTAATAGTATTAAATAATAACTACTTAAAAGGCGTTAATATCTATTCTACTAAGCGAGAAGCTAGTAATAATAGTAATAGTAGTAGCTATAATAGTAACTACTTAACTACTAATAGATATTTTAGGGAGTTAGAAACGCCTAATACCTAACTAACTTTAATAGGGAGCTTAGGAGACGGGTAGGACCTAATAACCCCTACGCGATAATCTTAATACTAATAGAGATTTTATTAACCTAGATATTCTAGCCTTTATAAGAAAAATATATATTCTACCTTTAATACCCCTCCTCTATACCTTAAAGACCTCTTGTTAACACCCGCTAACCGGGCGTACGAGTCTTAAGACGGAGATTATATAGGGCCTAGCCCCTCTACTAGTAAGGATAGAAAAATTAATAGAACTATAAAGAGGCGGAAGCGGGCGAAGAGGAAGATAAAAAGGAAGAAATAAAAGATATTAATAAGAGGGATAAGAGCTAAACGCCTCTACTATATACTATAAAGAAAAGGCCTCTATCTCCCGCTAAAGAGAAGTCTTACGTAAAGTATTATACTAAGCGTTACCGCTTTTCCTCTCTACTTTCTTCCGATAAGGAAATAGAGATAGGGGATAAATTAGATATTAGTAGCTATAAACCCTATTATATCTTAGACTCTTAACTAACTCCTTCCTACTTAACCGACCTTAAGGGAGATATAAGTAACGATAGTATAAGGGAACTTCCGGGCGGTTAATTAGATTAATAGCTATAAGCTTAAATAGCAGTTATCTATAAGTAGTAGAGTTAGAAAGGAGAGATTATTAATAAAAAGGATATAAAATAAGGGCGTAGGAGGCCTTATAAGTAATACCTTATTTAATAGAAATAGTCCTAGATAGATAGAGGTCATCTTAGTACCTCGGAATTACTATAAAACTAGAGGAAGAAGAAGGTATTATAAGGTAAGCGTTAAGCTAAGGGTAACCTATAACTACTACTTTAATTCTAGCCTACTAATACTCTATATAGCGAATATTAAGAGTTAGTATTAGCCTACTTAAAAGCGTACCCCCCTTTCTAGACTAGTAGTAATATAGAGATACTTCCTACCCTTCTTTCTCCTAATTAATATTAGGTTAGATAAAGCTAATAGTTAAGACGCGAAGAGGAGATAGTATACTTACAGCGTAGAAGTCTTAGTAAGGTAATATTATTATACTTAGGACTAGTCTTAACTTTTAAGGCTAGTAAAGATCCCTAATTCTTATATTTAACTTAGTAACTTTAATAGGGAGCCCTTATCTATATAAGCGCTTAGTTATTAGTAAGCTTAGCTCTACTTTACTTTAATCTCTAATATTACTAAATAGTAAAAGGGGGAGTAGTAAATTACTTATATCTAGGCTATCTCTAAGAGTATTTAGTAGATAGCTATAATAGAGTTTCTAACTTATAGGAGCCTATATTTTACTAATACCCCTCTTAACTCTACCTTAACGCTACTCTTAGCTACAGGCTTTTATATTAGACCCTATTACAGGACTAGGTACTAGAACTATAATACTAGGGAAGCGAGATACTATAATTCAATGATACCTAATAGGGCGCTATATAAGTTCTTATTATCCTACTACTATAATAGGCTAGCTAATTAGTCTACATAGGGCCTAATCTTAATGCGTACTATAACGGCCTAATTAATACTAGTCTTTTATAACTACTAGCTAGTAATATTACCCTCCTAGATAAACTACCCTTTCACAGATCCGTTATAACGCACCCTCGCCTACTAAACGTTAGTCGCGATATTATCTAAAGCTATCTAAGGATCGTTGAGTTTAGGAAACCGCTCCCCTACCTTATATTATACCGATCTATACGAGAGAAACGTATTTATCTCCGCTAATAACCCTACTATTATTACGGACCTTATTAATTAATAACTATCTAGTATTAAGCTAGCGTTTAAGTATATAGATAAGATACTAGACTTCGTAGCCCCTATCCTCGACATCCTATTAGGAGATTAGCCCGTAGATATTAATATTAAACTCTATAAATAGGCTTTTTAATACCTACTTATAAGGTCTTATTCTAAGATTAGCCGCTATAAGGGTACTTAATAGTAACCTACTTCGTCCTTTCTACTACTATTGTAAGACCTAGAGAGATAGTATTATAGCTTTTAGGTAGGAGCTAATTAAAATCTTAAGCCTCTAGAAGGAGCTAGGTTTGCGAGTTCTTCTTTATACCTACTCCCTATATCGGATAAATTACTCGTCTATTAGAAAGAGCTTAAAACCTTCATAATAGTATAGTATCTAAAATAGAGGCTAATATCCCTTTTAGATACTATATCTAATAGATAGATCCTAATATACTTATAAGAGGAAACTAAAGTAGCTTATAAGAAGGCGTTTAATAAACTAGTTTAGGCTATAAGAAATATTAAAAATACTAATAATTAATTAATAAATAAAGAGGACCTAAGGAAAATATAGCTATTTAATATTTAATAATTACACGAACGCTAATTAGTCCTATATTACCCAAAATCTAATACTAATAGTTAGAAATATATAAGTAATTTAATTTTATTAGTTATAAACTTAATGTTATAAGATCTTAATAATACTTATACTATTAGATTTATAAATAAGATTTCTACTCGCTCTAATAGCTGGTCGGACGCGGGAATAGGCTACCTAAGTATTATTAGAGGTAAGAGTACTTATTAGAAGCTTAGCTAGTACTACTAAAATTAGATTTAAACTCCTCGCTTAAACTAGTAACTAATTCTAAATAAGATATAGATACCTTAGTATTATAATATACGGCTAATATATAAGCCGTAGTAACTATAATTTTAATCTATAATAAACGACTTAGTTAGTATTAATAGATTTAGTAGGATTTAATAATAGACCTCTAACCTACTAACTATTAAAATTTTTCCTCGCTAACCTATTAAGGTCTTTAGGATTATATTTTACTACTCTATTAACTATTACGGCCTTTTTTAAAAAGCTTACCTAGACCTATTTCCTAGTAGCGAGACTTAGCGGCTTATATCTTAGCGCTAGAGTAATCCTACTCTAGATTATATTATTAAAGTCCCTAACTTAGTTAGTTATAAGAAATATAATCCCTTAATTATACTCGAGTTTATAGAGGAAGACTAAGACGCGAGTGTTATAATAACTATTAATTAAGCGCGCCTATATAAATATATCTACCTTATCTAGAAGGACTAGGGCCTTCTAGTAATATACTAGTTAAGAGATATAGGATAACTAATCCTCTAGCTTCTTTAGTTTATAACCTAGTTCTCTAGTAGAAACCTAGATAATTAGAATACCTACTAGTATTAAACGGGATAAGTATATACCGCGTAAAGTAGCTGTTTTAAATACTCTAATAGTACCTTAGTAGTTAAAGTCTTATTAACCCTAGGAGGGCTACTAAGCTAGATATTAGCGTAAGAATTTATAATTAGATGTTATATATATTATTATAAGAGTATAATTAGGCCTCGTCCCTTTCCTACTATAAAGTTATTAAACGTATAGTTAGATATTTCACTAAGATAAGCCTTAGTAAGGGCTAGGACAAGCTACTTTTTCTAGGAGGAGATCGCGAGATTAATAAAAGATAATAGGTTTTAAATAATATTAGAGATATTATCTACTATAAACTTAACTCTAGAGGTTATTAGCTTATTATCTTATCCTATTATTATCTAGTAAGAGGAAAAACTTATACTATAATTTATTATTAAAGCTCCTCCCGCGTATAATTAGGTTATAAAGGAGTAAATTATCCTCCTTTATCTTAATTAGCTCCCTACTATTACTCTTAACCTTATTTTCTAGTATAAGAGTAAACTATCTATTATCTAATAATTTTTTCTCGGTTAATCCGTTAATACGTAGTCTAATATAGTTAGGGTTATTCTTATAAAAGAAGGTAGTATTAACTATAATCTAACCCTTAATAGGAACCTTAACTACCTCCCCTTTTTCTATAAAAAAGGCGTTTCTATAGTACTAAAGGTAGTATACGCCTAATAAGGAAATAAACCGCCGGCCCTATTATATAAGATTAGTCTTTATCTCACGTCTACGCGGATAGTATATAAAGGGAAATGCGGTAAGGGTAATAATCCGCTTAATACTAGTAAATTTTATAATACCTAGTACTACTAAGACTTCGCTAAAGATAGCTCTATTAGAATCGAGATATTAGTACTCTAGATAGAAATATATAATACCGGTCGCCGTCGTCTTCTCTTCACCTATATTAAACCGAATATATAAGGATTTCTCTATATTAAGACAGGTAGTATATATAATCGTATTTAGTTTAAAAAGAGCTTAAAGTAGTTTATATATAATTTCGCTATTCTTAAGAAGCGGAATTAGATAATCTATTATTAAGGCGTATTTACTTTTAATAAAGTCTACTAGTAGGTTAAGGTACTTTAGCTTTATAGTATCTTAACTAATATTATTACTTAATTTAATCTAGTACGCTTCTAATTCTAGAAAGTACTAGTAGAGGAGATATCATTGAATCTAGGCTAAGATTCTAAGTTAGAGATTAATATAAAAGGGTAGGAAACTATACCTAGGGTTTATCCTCCCTAAGGGAGATATTATAAATATCTTATAAGACTATTCTTAGTATATCTTATAATTTATCCGACTTAATATTAATATAAAATACTGGATCTAAAGTCTTCTTATCTAATATCTCTTAGTAATTAAGCTTCTTACTATATTAATATACTTACTAATCTGTATATAAGTAATAAAGATATCCTTATCTAGCCTATCTACTTCTCCTATAAGTACGGACTCTATAGTCTCGTACTAACTTATCTTATTATTCTAGCTATATTATAGCTAGCTTAACTATATAAGCCTAAAGTAAGGGAAAATACCATTTATTAACGGTTTTATACTCTAGCCTCAAGGCGCGAGCTCCTAATCTTATAGGCGGAATATCCTTCTTAGCTATAGAGGCTATAATTTAGACTTTATCTATAGACTCCGCCTTTTAGGCTTCCTTAATAAAACCTACTATTAATACCTTAAGATTATCGACTATAATAGACTATAGGAGAGGTAGGGATATAGGGCTACTAGGAGGTATAGCTAGTAGTTACGGAGAGATAGATAGCTTTAAAGTAATTTTAGTTAGTACTATTATCTTAGTAAAGGAGTAATTCTAAAGGATAAAGATCTATAAGGCGGGTGATATAGCTAATTAAGAAGTATATTTTTATCTATTTATAAGCTTAGCTACGTCTATCTATTTAGACCGTAGCGTAATAAATAGATAATTCTAGACTAATAAGGAGAACTAGAAATAGAGCTTTAAAGGATATTATATATCTCTTCTAAGAGTTTAATACACCTATTTTCTTCTCCGGAACTTAGATTTATCTCCTATATAGTCTTAACCTATCTTAGTAGTAAATATAGCTAGTTAAGAAAACTATCTCGTATATAAATATATAAACCTATAAGTATAAACACGTAGATTAATTAACTAGGTCTTCTAAGTATCTTCCTTCCTAGCGTAAGTAGTATTCTAGTATATAAGTATAGAACTTATACTATCTAGCCTAATACGAGCTCCCGTCTAGATATCTCGAATAGGGTAAAGCGTAATGTAATAGATAGAAGAGATATAATTTATTATACTAGTTTAAGCCTAAAGGCGTTATTAATAGGGTGGTAGTACGCGTACACCCCATCCTAGTACGCGTATACCCTGTCCTAGTACGCGTATACCTCCCTCCATTTAGCTTAGGGGCTACTAGCGGGTTATATCATACTATTACCTATACCTTTCCCCCTAATAGACGGATTTTAAAGGGGTTTAGCCTATTAGACTCTATATAAAAATATATATATTATAAGTATAATCTATCTATAATACGCTAAGTAGTTATTACTATTAGGATAGTATAGTAGAAGTATAAAGCGCTAAGGAGGGGATAGTCTTCCGCCGTACTACTTAGATATTACTTAGGTAAGCTTAGTTAACTACTTAGAATACTCCTACTAGCTAACCGCTAGGCTAAATAGAAGGAGGTATACGCGTACTAGGGCTAGGTGTACGCGGACTTAGAAGAGGTATACGCGGACTTAGATAAGGTATACGCGTACCGCCGCCCTATTAATATTCGTAAACTCGACTAGGTTTGCAAATTTATGCAAGCTAGGTTTAGTTCGATAATACTAAGGATTTCTCTTAGCTTATTACCCGCTTGTAATAGATTAAACTCCCTTCAATCTTGCTTTTATTTTTTATTTCCTATAATTATTTAGATTATTAATTACTATAACCCGTTTATAATATTAATAGGCTCTACTATCCTATTACTAGAAGCTCTAGCTAGGAAAGCTAAGTATACCATTAATACTTTTAATTCGTTGAATCTAAATACTACCCTTATAAAATAATAGTATTACGCTTTAGATTCTATAAATATACGTATCTAGGGTAAAAGTTATAGATAAAATTAATTATCTAAAGGAGGACTATATATAATAGATAGAAGGGGAGGGTAAGGTACTCGTAGCCTAAGTAGTTTTAGCTAGGGAGAATCTTATTATATATAAGCGATTAAAGGGTCTAGTAACCTTTAGAAGAAATATTATACTATTCTTTAATAGTCTTAAAGATTCTCTAATTAACGTAAGCTTGGTTAAGTTAAGAAATAAGCTTACCCGTACTAGATATAAATAGATCTATTACTTAAGCCCTTATAGGATTATCTCTTAGGTAGTAGCTTTCCCCCCTATAATCTAGATAGGAGGTTTTATAGTAGACTATATATTTAACTATCTTATTAAGAGTATAGAACTAGGGGAATTTTAAGTATAGTATACGAAAATCGGCGAAATTCTACGCGCGTTTATAGTAGAAGAACCTTTATAGTAATCTAATAGCTATAGTTTATTTCTCGAAGGTTAAGTCTACCTTATAAAAAGATAAGAGGTAGTAATTCTAATAAATAAGTAGCTCTTAATAATTATCTAGTACCTAAAAAAGATTTAGTAATATTATAAAAGCGTAAGTATATTAATAAAGGATAAGAAATAGTACTAATCTAGATAAGTAGGCGTAAGTAGAAATCAGCTACTATTATATATAAAGTATTACTAATAACATCTACTAAAGAAATTTAGTATATATTCTTAAAAGCGCTGATTAGTTAGATACTACTCTTAGGTAACCTACTCTCTAATATAGTTTAGACTAGTTACTATTAGAGAATAAAAAGGAGCTTAGGAGAACTAATAATAAATTACCTAATTATAATAATCCCTAAGGACCTAACCTAGGATATCTCTATTACTTTATAAGTCGGCCTAGAAACGGGAGATTAAATAACTAATATATTTAAGTTAAGGCCGACTTAATTATCTTTATTAAGCTATTTATAACCCTAACCTTAAAACCCTTAGGAATATAATTCTTCCCTTCTTTAGTAGTATTTTCGTATTCCTAGTATAATTTACTATTATCCGCTATATTAGGGTTATAAACCGTAATTAATTTACCTTTATATATTATCTATCTATTGTAATCTACCGCGTTAAATATATATAATAATAGATATTCTTCCTCTCCTTTAAGTACTTTATCTCTACGCTATATATATAAAATTAAGTTAGCTTCGTATATATATTAAAGGGGTTAAGATAATCTAATATACCCGCCTAGATATAACTAACGGCCGGTAGTATATTATTATATATACCCGTATTAAGTAGATCTATCCTATATTAATTTTACTCCTTTATACCTTAATATAGTTCCTTACTAGGCCGTTTATTAAAGAGAGTAGTCCGTAATTTAAGCTATATATAGAACTATAGCCTAGTATACCTAGTTAAAGATAAGGGTAGCTTAATTTATAGACTTTAATAAGATATTATATTTAACTCCTTAGCCGACGACTAACGGGAGATTATAAGCTTAAAGGAGGTAAATATAGATATTAAGTAGTTATAGGAGCTAGTTATAAATTAAGGATAGTTATATACTCCTTTCTTAGGTAGCTTATAATCTTAATATCTATTTAAGAAGTTTAATAGTATATAATTTTACGCTGATAAAAGAAGTTATAAATAATCTTAAGGAGGGTAGGAGGGTAGAGGAAGGGATAGGAAATTCGCGTAAGGCTAGAATAAATATTAGCTATAAGTCTTTATATAAACGTTGAAATACTACTATATATAGAAGGAAAAACCCGCTAAATACCTTATAATTATACGTCACTTGAAATATACTAGATTAGGGATTAGAGGTAAAGGCTAGGAGGTATATATAAAGCTAGAAAAAGGTAGGTATAGTAATAGAAGTATATTATACGTCCTTTAAATTACTAAGGCGCTAATAATATAAGAAATAAAGCGGTTAAAGGTAGAGCTTTATCTATAAAATTACGGCCTATTAGGTACTTTTTTAGTAGGGCTTATATTACGTAGTATATAATAATATTACTATAAGCGACTTTACTAGTATAAGACTAGTAAAAGATTCACGTAATAGGCGCTATATACTAATATATTAATAATAAATCTAAACTTAAACCTAGCGCTTTCTATTATAGGATTTTAAACCTATTATAAGATAAGCGTACTATTATTATAAAGTATCCTATAAATAACTCCGTTAATTATTTATAAGATTTAATTTAAAAAGTAGAGTAGTCTTATAAGCTGTCCTTCTTATAATATAGCTATTAATTATTCTAAATAAGGACCTTTAAAAGTATTATTAAGACTTTTAAGTACTAAGCTTTTATTAGCTATTAAGGACCTAATAAGCCTATTTAAACTCTTATTCTTTATACCTAGTAAATAAACCCTACCTATCCTAATTCCTACCTAGGGGTAATATCTACTATAGCGCTATTATATACTTTAATAATAGGGTTATATAGCTTTTTAGGTAGATCTAGTTAAGTCCTAGTAAAAAGCGCTCCGTCCTCTAGGAGAGGGAAAAGTATACTCTATATCTCTTTATATATAGGTTTAATATAATTAAAGGCCTATAGAAATTCCTTTAAGATATTCTTAAACTTATTAATATATATATAGCCTTTTTTCGCGTCTGTAATATTATTATAACTACCCGTATACTACTTTATTAAGATATTTCTTTTAGACTAATCCGCTAGCTTATACTTAAACTCCCTTTCCTATATATAATAAGTATATATCTATAGTAGTATATAGAAAAATAACTCTAGGTTATATTAGTAGGTATAAGAAACACGACGTAATACCTTAATTACTATAAACTCTATTATACCTATCTACTATTATACGCCGCTTCTTCTACTACTATTCTCCTTACTATATTCCGTATTAATTAATATACCTGTAAAGCCGTTAGCTTCCTTTAGATCCGTTATTATAATATTATTCTCTAAGATATCTCTATATAATATCTTTCCCTCTATATATAGAGACTTATACGCCTTAAATACGTCGCGAAGAGCCTTTAGTAGTTCTAGGATAGACTAGAAGTCGCGGAGTACTTAACTAGCTAGCGAGATTATTAAGTAACGTAAGGTATAGTTATTAAACGAGCTGTTATTATAGGTATAAAGACTTATTATCTAGCTATTAACCTCCTTATCCCGCTTAGCTTTATTAGAGCTCTAGCTATTAGACCTTAATCTCTTAGATAGGCTCCCTCTAGCGTCGACCGACTTTTATTTCTTTAGTAAATCTCTAGCGGTGCCTAGGCTATAGATCTAACTAAATAATTAAGGGAGGAGAGACTAAGACTATAAAAAGGAGGATATAGGACTTAATATAGTATTCTGAAAAGTATATAGCTTCCTAAACGTTAACCCCTTACGTATTTCTGTAATACTAGTAATATAATAGTAACTAAATAGTTTAATAACTCCCTCTACCCCTCTTTCACGTACTAATCTAAGGAGATCGGCTTCGGGTTATTACTTAGCGGAGACCTAGGAGAACTTAGTAATATATTATAGATTCTTAGAGCTAGGAGTTCGGGTATAAAAGTAAGATATACCGCGATATATAATCGCCCGTTAGTAGGTAATAGGAATCAGCTCTAGCTATAACCTTCTCTCCTTACCTATTATATCTTTTATAATAGTGATAAACTAATCGCTATTATCTCGCTCGATAAAAGTATTAAGACCTAGCTCTTCGTCGCTTATTATTACGTATCCTGCTATCATATAGATAAAACGCTCTAGCTCCTTATATATATCGAAAATAGTCGAGCTGTAAGGGCCTAAGCGGTTAAATACCTATGCCTGTATATCGTTCTTATAGAGAGTGAAAGCGTAGACGTATCAGTAGGTCGGCTGAATAGAGAATACGTCGTAGATATATCTATTAATTTAAAGTAGTATTACTTATCCTTATTAGACTCTTTAAGTTCTCTAATTACTTTAACGTCCTTCTAGTTATAAACTACCTTCGATAACTTTTTATTACTAGGCTTAATAAATAGATTAATTTAATATTTAGCCTTATAGCTTATAAGATCTCTAGTAGTACTTATATAGTAAACGCCGCGCTTACTTAATAGGAACTTATCTCGGAAATTAAACTACTATTTATAGACCTTATTTTATACTAGTATCTAAGGGAAATTAGTCTACTATCCGTCTATATATCTTTCTTATATAGCTTAATATATTTCCTTTATACGCTTAGTCTAAAGTTTTCCCTTAAAATATTTAGAGAAGAAACCCTTAACGCTCTAATATATATATCCCCTTATCTCTTTAAAGATCCTTCCTTCTACTAGTTTCTAAGTTTACTTACCGCCTTACTAAGAGGCGGATAAACTCGTAGTTAGAGTACTATTAAAGGAGATAGGAATACTTATAAGAGGGGTTATTTAAGAGACTATATTAATAAGGTTAAAGATAGTATTTTAAATATTAATATTAGAGGCTTATTTAATAATAAGCTATAATAGCGCATAGTAGTATTTATAATTAAAGTTACTATTTTAGATATATCTCCGAAGTCTTAATAGATTAGAAGTTATATCTCTACTCCCGGTTTTTAACTAAAGATTAAGTATAACTTCGCGGCCTATTAATATTATAAGTAACCTTAAAATAGCCTTTTAAGGATCCGGATCGGCTCTATTAATAACGTTATAGTAGGAGAGGGAATTAGGCTCGTATCTCTACTCTACTTTTTAGAGCGGATCTCGTAAATAATCTAGACATTTATCTAAAGGATACTATACGATAATATTATAATCGTTTTATAATAGGTTAGCTATCTTAAGGTAGGGGGTATAAGGCCTAGGCTATAACAAGCTTTATATTAGTTCGTAGGTTTAAAGGTAATAGTAAGGAGGCTAGGAAGATTAGAGGTAAAGTTAGGTAAATATAATCCCGCGTTAATCTTAAGGATAACTAATAGGCTATTAAGGGTAACTAATTATTTATACGCTAGAAGCTCTCGACTAGTCGGCCTAACTTTAAGCTGAGAAGGGCTAAGGGGTATAAAAGTCCCTATAGTTTTTTAGTCCCTACGCTTATTAAGTTCCTGCGGTATAAAATCTCCTACGATATAAAAGTCCCTATACTTTTTAAGACCCTATAATCTTATAATCCTTATGATATAGAAGTCTCTATACTTATATAGCCCCTATAGTTCTAGGCTCCTTATACTTCTAGAGTCCTTACTCCCTAAGAATCCCTATACTTCTAGGCTTCCTATACTTCTAGAGTCCCTATACTTTTAGGCTCCCTATACTTCTAGAGTCCTTACTCCCTAAGAATCCTTATAATTCTAGGCTCCCTACACTTTTAGAGTCCCTATACTTCTAGGCTCCCTATACTTTTAGGCTCCCTATACTTCTAGAGTCCTTACTCCCTAAGAATCCTTACTCCTCTAAAGTTCTTATTCCCTTAAAGCTCTTACTCCGTCTAAGTTCCTAGTCCTTAAAACTCCTTAAAGTCCCTACTTAAAATATACTTAAAGCTATAAAGGCTCCTACCTATAACTCGCGTTCTATACTCTAAGGACTAAAGATACTATAATAAGTCTTAGACCTAGCCCTATACTCGTTTTAGTAAAGTTAGAATTAGCGGGGTACTAGAGTTAGTAGGGGGGGTACTAGAATTAATAGGGGGTCCTAGAATTAATAGGGGTTACTACTAAAATAGCTAAAAGGGGGGGGGGAGGATATTCTTAGATTTAGTAGGTAGGAAGGTTATATAGGATACTTAAATCTCTAATATAACTATATACTTTACTTAGTTAAAAGTAAGAATCTTTATAAACTAAAATTTAAAAAGATTAAAAAATAAGCCTTAATAAATTTATTTAGACGCACGGTAAGATAAGTCCTAATACTAGGATATAGTATTAAGGGAGGAGTTATAAGTAGTAGTAGTAGTAGTAGTAGTAGAGGTAGTAGACTAGGGAGTAGAGGGGAGATACCCTTACGGGGGCTAGGGAGCCTAATAAGGGGGAAAGAATTAGAAGATAAGGGAATACGCGTTAGGAGGATATTAGTAAAGGCCCTAGAAGCTATTATAATTATATAAGACGCGTTAAAGGGCGGAATAACGCGTAAAATAAAAAGGATAATAGGGGTAGGGCTTAAATATATAAAGAAGTTTATTATAGAGGTAGATTAATAGCTTAAGGAGGTATATAAGTTTAAGAGGATAGTAAAAGAATAATCCTAGGGTGGGAAGATATAAAGGGGTAGAAAGAGCTAAGTATAAATAGTTAGTTAAAGCCTAACGGGTATAAGAATAGGTAATATAAGCTTTAAAGAGATATTTATTATAATATTAATAGGTAATATTATAAAGAAGGGATTTAAAGTAATAAATAATAGGAAGGCTAAGACCTTAATAGTCTAGATTAATAATAGAATTAAGAGGGAGGTAGTAAGGGCGCTTATTAGGGAGTAGTTAATTAAGAGATTTAAGATAATTATATTCCTAAGGATATAAGAGATTATAATAGTAAAGTACCTAATTAAAGGTAAGTTAATACTATTTATAATAGAAATAGAGGTAAAGGAGGAGTTAAAGGAGAATAATAATTAGGTAAAAAAGGTATATAAGTTAATAAGGGTATTAAAATAAACCTTTTTAATTATAATATATAAGGTATTAAAGAAGGCGGTAGATATATTAAAATAAAAAGAGGCTAAAGAGATAATTATTTAATAAAATAAAAAAAGCCTCTTAGAGTTAAAGATTATAAAGATAGCCTAGCCGTAGGTAGTTATATAAGAGAGGAGAGAGGAAGAGGTAGTAAAAGAGAGGGCTTTACTACTACTAAAGCTCCCTATATTAGAGATAATAAATAAAGTAATTAAGAAGGGTTTAATAGAGGGGTATAACCTCTTAGAGTATAAGAGGTAGAAGAGGAATAGGGTTATAATATAATACTTTAACTACTAGTAATATAAGTATATAATAGGATATTATAAGAGCCTAGTATAATATAAGATCTATACTAGCGGGTATAACTTAAGGGAGTATAAGGCGAAAAAAGGGGAGGTTAAGAAGTATAATAATTATAAAAAGAATAGTTATACGGCCTAGGAGTAAGGGTATATAATTAAAGTAAGGGAACTAAATAAGCTCTATTAAAAGATAGTAGAAAATAAAAAGAAGCTATATAAGAGCTTTATAAGAGGAAATAGGTAATAAGATACCTAAAAGTAGCTTTAAGGGAAGTAGATAATAGTAGTAGTAAAGAAGAAAAAGAAGCTTATATTAAGGTTTAAAGACCTTAATAAGGTTATAATATAAATAGGTCCCTAGAGGGATATAAGGGAAAAGGGAATTATACTACTATTAATAGTAATATTATAAAATAGGCTAGGAAGGCTAATTACTCTCTAAGTAATAGAGATAGGCTAATAAATATTAAAGGAAATACTAATATAAGAGGCCCTAAGTATTAAGGAAGTAGAGGTTATAAGGGATATTTAATAGAGATCCTTATAAAGGTATAAAAGATAATAAGACTATTATAATATAATATATAAAGGGAGCGGATTATAATAATAATAATACTATTAAAAGATAAGGAGGTATAATAGATAAATATCCTAACTATCTAGGAATTATTATATATAGAGAGGACGGGTTTAATATATAACTTAAGCGGAGGAGTATCTACTTAATATATAAAATAGAGAGGGATATAAAGATATATTTCTTTATAAATAAGTATTAAAATATTAATAAATAAGAAGTTAAATTTATATTAGGGGACTTATACTCCCTAGAGATATAAGTTATAAGAAAAGAAGAGGGAGTCTTAATATATCTTTAGATATATAATATATATAACCCTAGCCTAGAGTCTAGGACTTTAATAAATAGCCCCTTTATACTATTAGGGGTAAAGGAGTAGTTAAGTTAGCCTAAGGAATATATACTAATTAAAGACTTTAACTTCTATAACTTAAATTAAAATAATAGGGGTAGATATATATATTATAAAGCGGTAGATACGCTTATAAATATTATAAAAGAAAGGGGAATAGAGTTTACCCTATTAAAGAATATAATAATTTAGAGGATAAAGAAAGTAGAAAGTACTATTAATTTAATATTTATAATAAAGGCTATTAAGTAAATACTACTAAAATATTATATTAAGTTAAACCTCTATTATAAGTCTAATTATATCTTAATATATATTAAAGTTAGCTTTAAGGTAGAGGAGGTAATCTTATACTTATAAAGGGTATAAAAGATAGTAGACTTAATAGAGATAAAGAGGTAAGCGGGCGCCTTTTAATACTTATTATTAAATAGGGAGCTAATAATTAAGGGGTAAATAAATAGCTACTTAATTAATATACTCTAAGGCCTAATAGAAAAAATAGAAAAAATAGAATTATAAATAAAGCCCTCTTTAAAGGTAAAATCCTTTTAAAATTTAAATTATATAAAGATTATAAAGATAGCGCTAAAGCTTAGGGTAGAGTATAATTATAAAAAAAGCTAAAAAAATCTAAAGGCGTAGTAAGAGACCTAGAAGATTAAAGGAAGGGTATTAAAAAAGGTAAAGGCGCTTTATTTTAAAAAGGGAGTATATAAGGTATCTTAATTATTTAATAGACTCTAAAAATTAATTAAATAGGATTAAAAGAGAAATATACTACCTTAAGAGCTCCTAAAGTTCCCTACCCTTAAGAAGGATAGGGGAGGCTTTAAAGTAGAGTTATTTTAAGAGAAAGTAGAAGTCCTTTAAAAGACCTTTTTCCCTCTACTTTTAAAGGTAGATTTAAATAATATCTAAGGATTTTAATATAAAATACCCTTAATAATAAATATAAAGGTTATTAAAGAGAAAATCTATAAAGTAATTAATAAGCTAAAGTAGGATAAAGTAATAAAGATAGATAGGATCTTAAATAAGTTTTTAAAAATAGTAGAAAAGGAGCTATTACCTAGTTTTATATACCTATTCTAGGCTTACCTAAAGGTTAGATACTACTTAATAAAGTTTAAAAAGGTTAATATAATTATCTTAAAAAAATTAAAGAAAGAGGATTACTGTAAATTAAAGTTATACTATTTAATTATCTTTTTTAATACTTTAAAGAAAGCGTTAAAGGTAGTTATAATAGAGAAGTTAAGCGACTTTATAAAAGAATATAAACTACTACCTTAATAATAAATAGAGGTAAAGAAGGAAAGATTAATAATAATATCCTTTAAGATAATAATAGAGGTAATATATATAATATAAAATTATAATAAGTCTAATATAATAAGTATATTATTATTAAATATTATAGGGGCCTTTAATAATATCTCTTATAAGAGGTTATTGTATAATTTAAAGAAGAAAGGGGTCTTAACCCTTATTATATAATAGGTATAAAGCTTTTTAATAAAAAGAGCTATAATAATTATATTAGGCTAAGAGATAAGTAAGATAAAGATAGTAGAAACTAGGATCCCTTAGGGATTCCTAATATTACCTATTTTATTTCTATTTTTTTAACTCCCCGCTTATAAAAGAGTATATAAAGATAAAATTTTAAGTATAAATTAAAGGCTTTATTAATAATATCTACCTAATAGTATATAATAAAAGTATTAAGGAGAAGTATAAAATCTTAATAAAGGTATATAAAATATACCTTTATTAGGTAAATATATATAAGGCGACCTTTACCCCTTATAAGTATAAGTTAATCTATTTATTAAAGAGCCTAAAGAGGTTTAATATAAAGGTAATAATAGACTTTAAAGTAGTAGTAGTACGTCTAGAGATATTAATAAGAGTCTTTAAACTCTATATTAATAGAGTAAGATTAAGGATAAAGATATAAAAGCTAGCCCTATTAATAATTATTAATTTAATATAAGGTATTATACTTAATAGGGTAAGATAAGTTTATAATATTATAATCTAACTAATAATAACCTACGTAGTAGAGATATAATATAACTTAAAGGGGATATTAGAGGTAAAGAAGGCTAATATTATAATATTAAAAATAATATAAAACGGGTACTTAAAGATAGTACTTAAGGCCTTTAAAATATTTAATATATAAGTATTAAAGGTAGAATTAGGGGTCTTATTAATAAAGATAAGCCTTAATTAATTAATATTATATATATTAGTAGTATAAGGGATCTACCTATTAATTAAGGAAGGGAATATAAGGATCCGCCGTAAGTTAAAAGGGAAAAGGGGAAGGGAGAAAAAGATTATAAAGACTCTAATAGAGGAGAAGTAGTCCTAGGTAAGGGGAGTCCTTTAAGTAGTAATAGGGGGAGGGGATACTAGGATAATAGCCTAGCTTACCCCTAAAAAAATTAGGAGATAGGTAAAGGAGAAGTAAAAAGAGAGGTAGTAAAGATATTAAAAAAGTATCTTTAATTATATTAGGATAGTAGTATAAAGGGGTAAAATCTAAGAGATAAGAGTTAATCTTTATATAAAGCTTTTTAAGGCTAAGAGCTCTATAAGTATTTAATTATATATAGAGAAGATAGGACTACGCGCCTTCTTATATAAAAGAAGGGTACTAAGGGTTAATAGTATTAATTATAAATATAAATAAAAGTATTAAGATATTAAGTATATACTTATATTCTACTTTAATTATATAAAAGAGAGGAGGTAGATACTTTAAAGGGCGGGGTTAAATAACTTCTATTAAATAGTATTAACTTTAAAGGGGTTAAAGGTAGTAATTAAGTAAGTTTTTTAATGAAGTATACTTAGCTAATTTATACTAATAAAAGAATAATTTAGGGGGGTTATATAAGGGCGGATAAACTCTAATTAAAAAGTAGAGGGGTAGGTAACCTTAAAGAAAAAAGAGATAAGATAGTATAAAGAGTATAAAATAAAGTAGTATATAATATTTAAAGTTCTAGAAGTATAATAGTAAATAGAGTAGGAGATAAGGTTTTCTTTTATAAATTATAATTTCCTCTAGTAAGCTAGATATAAACCGCTCTTATTAGCTCTAAGTAGCTAGATAGTAAAGTATAAAATATAAATATAAATATAAATATAAGAATCTTTATATTTAATTAATTAAACTTTATAACTAATTAATATTATTACGTCTATATTTACTAAGAAAGGAATATAAGAATATACCTTACTTAGTAAAAGTAAGGATATAATAATTTACTAGAAGGAAATTAAATCTAGTAAAAAAGGTAGATTAACTAGCGAGGTTATATTATATAGATCTTATATTAATTATTTATAAGAATAGAAGGTATTATATTTACTAATTAACTAACTATAAATAATAGCCTCCTACGATAATAGAGATTATATATACGATTCCGATATATTAATATTAAGCTAATTAGAAGCTAGAAAGTAATATATCTTCTATCTATTAATCTACTACCTAAAGACTTCGAAGATATTATCCCTAAAAGCCCGTAGAAGTCGGAGGCGGAATCTCTATAAACTAAGTCCGGTTTTATAGTACTATAGTTCTTATTATATAGTAATTTATTAATTATGCGCGGACTTACGAGTTAATATACGTAATACGTACGGCTAGCCTGTATTATAGTATCTAAGCCCTAGGTTAAGAAGTTAACCCGCTTGTTCTAGATAGTCGTCTAGCGTTAATCTAATAGATTCTAGATACTATTAGATAGCTGCGTCTAGATCTACCTCTATTTCTTTTCTATTAAATCTAGTAGTATATCTAATCCTAAGGCTTTAAAGTCGACCCGCTTGTTTTAAATAATCGTCGGGCGTTAATCTAATAGATTCTAGGAAGTATTATATAGCTACGTCTAGATCTATTTCTATTCCTTTATTAAAATATCTTTTATAATATCTAATACTAAGACTATAAAGTTAACCTACTTATTCTAAATAGTTATCTAATATTAATCTAATAGATTCTAGAAACTATTATATAGCTTTATTTAGATCTACTTTAATTCCTTTTCTAAGATATCTATCTTAATATCTAGCCCTAAGACTTTAAAGTTAACCCGCTTGTTCTAGATAGTTATCTAGCGTTAATCTAATAGATTCTAGGAAGTATTATATAACTACGTCTAGATCTACTTCTATTCCTTTTCTATTATATCTATTATAATATTAAAGTCCTAGATTATAAAGTTAACCCGCTCGTTTTAAATAGTCGTCTAGTATTAATCTAATAGATTCTAGATACTATTAGATAGCTACGTCTAGATCTACCTCTATTCCTTTTCTATAATATTTTATACTATATTTAACCCTAAGACTTTAAAGTTAATTCGCTTATTCTGTATAATTATTAGGCGTTAATCTAATAGATTCTAGAAACTATTATATAACTATATCTAAATCTATTTTTATTCCTTTTCTATAATATCTAGTACCGTATCTAATTCTAAGATTATAAAGTCGACCCGCTTATTTTAAATAGTTATCTAGTATTAATCTAATAGATTCTAGAAACTATTATATAACTTTATTTAGATCTACCTTTATTTCTTTTTTAAAATATCTATTAAAACATTTAATCCTAAGACTATAAAGTTAATCCGCTTATTCTAAATAATTATCTAATATTAATCTAATAGATTCTAGGAATTATTATATAGCTATATCTAGATCTACTTCTATTCCTTTTTTATAATATCTATTATAATATTTAATCCTAAGACTATAAAGTCGACCCGCTTATTCTAAATAGTTATCTAGCGTTAATCTAATAGTTTCTAGAAACTATTATATAACTTCGTTTTTATTAGCTTTATCTAGATCTACCTCTATTCCTTTTCTAAAGTATTTATTATAATATCCACGCCTAATAATATAAAGTCGACCCGCTTGTTCTAAATAATTATTAGACGTTAATCTAATACTAGATTCTAAAACTATTTAATAGCTACGTCTAAGTCTTCTATATTCTATTTCTTTATTTTACTAATAATATTCGCTTTCTATTAAATCTTAAATTTCGTATTAAAACTAATATTAACTATAGGCTTACGTTTAAAGATAAATAGATATATTTAAGATATTTTACTTATAGTTAAGACGTCGTCCTACCCTCTTTTTATTATTATCTAGGAAAGAGTAATTACTACTCTAGGTAGGCTATAAAAAAGGCTGTAATAGTATTAATATCTATATACTAGATACTTAAATACGCTAGTAAGGTACCGCCCTAATATTACGGTTCTAATAGGGTAAACGGCTAGGGTACTTAACTAATAGAAGCCCGTCATTCTTTATATACCTTCTAGAGGCATCCCTACGTAAGGCTAATACAGACGCAGCTCGAGTATAAGATATTATCTAAGTGTACTTATATAGAAGTACCTTAGCGCTATATAGATATCGGGAAGATAAGGCGCTACGCTATCTATATCTAGAATATTTAGAATGACACGTTACTACTATATAAGAATAGGAGCCCCTCTTTATTAGGATAATACTAGAGGCGTAGCCGCGAAGGGACCTTTAATATCTCGCGATAGCCGTTACTATCCTTACTTATAACCTAGAGGCTAACTACCTAGACCGCTTACTATACACCTCGGCTATTTAATTGTAGCTATAGTAGGTAGCTTATATAGACTTATCTTTAACTTACTAGAGGCTTAATATATACGAGCCTTTTTCTTTTTTATAGATATATACCTCCGAAACGTTTCCTATTACTAATAGCTAGTTGATACTCGCTAAGACTACGAGGAATTTTAGGTCTACCTTCTAATTTATATACTTATATCACCCGTTTCTAGGGGTTTTAGTATTAACTACAGCTACTAGTAATTTATTAATAGCGTAGGGCGTTAACTACGCCTACGTATTTACTACTTACCCTTAGTTAGGTCTAGATCCTTAAGACGGTAGAAGGGATCCTCTACTAATAGAATAACCCTAGTTTTAGAACAGCCCTACTATAGGGCTGACAGATAATTTCTGATTTTTTACCTTTAACTTCTTTATCTAATTACTATACTATATACTACTAATTATTAAGCATGTCTAACCTACTTACGGTATCCCCTATTCCTAAAGATATTAAATTACCTTAGAAGCGACGGATTAAGCTAGCCTATACACGTTAGCTAGAGGCTAGTAGGCTAAGGAATAAGACCTACTTAATAAGAAAGGTAGTAAGGGAATATAGTATATCTTATAAGACTCCATATAATTGAATTAATAGTAGGTAGCCTTATTTAGTAGCTTATAAGGGTAAATAACAGCTTATTTATAGAGAAGAGCAAGCTCTTTTAACCTAGATTCTCCGCCTTTAGGCGTGGAGCTAGCTACTTCGCGTGGAGTAGATCCGCTTTATAGTAGAAGAAATATATCGGAAGAAGGATAATAGCAAGCCTATTAGTAAGAACTAGCCTTAAAAGTTCCTATCTAGATATCTATTAATTAAATCTACCTATATCCTACTACTAGACAAGGAACGTAGTATAGCCTAAGACCCCGCGATCCTTACAGACTAGTTTAACCTCTACCTACGTCTTAAATACAAGTATGAAGTAGAAGAGGGTAATACCTATAATATAGATAAAAAGGGGGTTATATAGGGGGTAATCGCAAAATTTAAGGTATTCCTTTTAAAGTACGAAAAGAAAAAGGTATATATAACTTAGTATAGTAATTATAAGTAGGTCTTACTAATTAAGTATATCTCTATAGATAGGCGAGTCTTAAGCCCCTAGATTATCTTTAAGGGCAAATAGATATTAAGGTCCTAGAAGGAGGTACTTAAAGAAGGAGGTAGTAGGGGCTAAATCGCTATAAGCGAGAATAGCTAGACTGATAATACTATAGGATTTAAATGGATTAAGACATGCTTTAATAAGGAGACTAGGATCGACTAGAAAGGCGAATATCGCATGCTTCTAGTTAATAGCTACGCTTTACATATTACGACTACTATAATCTAGTACTATATCGATTAGAAAATCATCCTACTATACTTACTACCGTATACTACGCATCTGCTACAGCTACTAGATGTAGGCGTCTTTGCCCTACTAGCGACAGCCTATAAATCGCGCGTTTAATAAATAAGTTACCTAGTAGTAAATTATTATATTAATAAATACGACTTTTTAGAAATCTATTAATTAGCTTAGAAGGATGCGATTACGCTAATTAACGTTAAAAAATTATAGGCCGCGACTAGACTTTTACTATATAATCTAGATATAGTCCTTTAATATTTCCTACTACCTCTAGTTAAGTAGTCGTAGTAGTTACAGTAGTATAATATTACGATCCGCCCTACTATACCTCCTAAAGCTATAATTACTTATAATAGCCCTAATAGCAGCTATAATATCACCTTAACGCCTGCTAATACTACCTAAATTCAGTAGTATTTACAGCGACTTACGGAAAACATAGGCCTTACTTAGAAGACTCTAAAGATAATTTGAAAAGTAGGTAAGATAGCTAAGCGAGTAATAGTAGAGTCTGTAATTTAAAGCGTTACTAATTTAGAATTAGTTAGACTAAATATATAGAAGAAGTATAAGGCTAGTTAAGTTAAAGGTAACTATAATACTACGAAGTTTATAAACTAAGGAGTCCTCGATAAAAGATAAGCGGCTTAATAGGCTAAGTAGTAGAATAAGTATATTAAATTTCTAATGCGACTAGGTCCTAATATCCTTAATCTCAAGCCTTGAAAGAGACGAGCTTATAACCTAGGTAGACGAGTTATAATATTTATAGTAATACTAAGCAGATTATCCCTTATAGCGACCTCCGCGGTAATACTACGCAGACGGCGACCTGCTATAGTAGTACTAGTAATACCAAGCAGGTACGCCCCTATAGCGATCCCTGTAGCGACCCCCGGAGTAGCTATAAAGAGACCCTAGAGGATAATAGTTAGGCTTTCAGTTAGAGTAACTATAGTAGATTTGGATCGGGGGCTCTATAGGTAGCTAGGGTAGTAGTAGTAGCAGGAGCTGCAGGGTTATATAACTATAGGAACTAGCTAATTAGGGCGAGCTATACGTGTTAGAAGAGCTCCGAAGAGGTCTTAATAGTTAGTAGATATTAAGTCGAGTCTAAAAGTTAATTAAATTTATAATTAGAAAGAATTGTTTTTTACAGCCCTATAAGGCTATTCTAAAAGTAGGGGTATTCTATTAGTAGGAGATCCCTTCTAACGCGGGGCTGACTCGAGGGCGTACTACTATATAGTAGCTTACCTATAGACTAGTACTTATAGAATATCTAAGGTACCTCTTACTAGCTAGATACGTATAAAGATAAGTTAGGTATAATACTATTAGAAGTAGATAATTAGTACTTAAGTATTTAGTATATAGTTAGACCGTCGAGCTAACTACGTGCTATAAGAATAGTAATGCACTTATCCGACATAGCGGTTTCTAGCTAGGTAGGCTACTTAATTTTATATTTTTATACTATATAGGGTAGCTTTCATCGCGCTATTCTATTATAGGCTTCCTATAAATATACTAGAGAGTTATACTTTATTACTTAGGTAAGTAGCCTACTTATAGCCTCCGTAAAAGACTGTATATATATAGTAAGATATCTAAATAGTCTCTTACGTACCTAGATATATTATAAGCCCACGTAAATTTATCGAGCTATTATTTAAGTTACTTCTTACTCTTTACTAACTTATACGCTTATATAGAATACTAGTTACTTGATATATTTTCTATACTAGAGCTAGTATATATCCCTACTACTAGTTCTTAGTTTATATTATAGTAGTCCTAGAAATAAATATAACGAGAATAGTAGTATATTTATATAGGTTAGTTAGCTATTAATATTACTCTAAGTAGCTTAGTACTAATATAACCCTTATAAGGATTAACTCTATTATCCTTAACTTTATTAATTAAGAGAGAATAAGGAGGTACAAGATCGTATATAATATAATAATAATAATCCGGACTAAGATAGTATTAATTAGATTATATATAATAACTAGTATTATTAGGAGAAGTGTAATTAGAGTAAATAGTATTACCTTTATAATATACTAAATAAGGGGGCCCTAGTAGATATATATATTTAGATTAGTTAAGATATTATAAAATTAGCTCTATACTTATAAGCTAACTACGCGTTAAGAGGTTACTTCTCTACTATATTCTTATACTTTAAAAGCCCTACTAGTACTATACTAGTTTATCTTCTACCTATATTTTAAGCTATAAGACCGTACTATCTACTACGGGTACTAGGGAAGCTAGATTATTATAGTACGCGAGATATACTATCTCCTCCTAAGCTAAGTAGCCTATTACTTCTACCTAGTTCTATAAGCTTACTATATCTCTTCCCTTAACTAGCTATAGGTATAATATCCGGCTAGTTCTCTTAATAAATTAATCTAGCCCTATTAACCCTATCTATAAGCTCTTTATACTACTTACTATAATTAGCTAGGGCTGCTTTAATCTTAGATAGTATAGAAAGATAGTCTCTATTTCTATTATATTAGCTTTTTCTAAGGAAGAGAAGGGATATTTCCTCTTAATTAATCCACTCTAATTATTACTTAAGTAGGGATAATTTATCTTATTTTAATAATATAACTTAAGCCTAGAGCTTATCAAAGTAATAGTATATTAGCTAGGGGTAATAAGTTAAGAGAAGTATAGTAAATTAAGAATACCTAGATTTATACTCTTTAACTAAATATTATTAGTAGATAGAACTATTACTTAAGTTTATATACTTTTACCTATCTCTAAGTTAGTTATAGTCGTCCTCTTATAACGCTACTAGTACTAGAGATAATAATAAAGGAGTACTATTATCTTACCTCTTTCTATTTTATAAATATAATCTTTAATATCTTCCTTCCTAAGTAGAGGTAATTAAGATTATATATCTTAGTATACCTACTTATTAAGTTTATAAGGCTAAGGTAAGCTAATATAGGCTAATATATTAGAAATAGGTATAGGGCTTCTTCCTAATAAGCCTATATATTAGTTCTTAAAGCTATTCTAGGGCGGGGTATAAATATTATTAGAAAGCCTTACTAGCCTATCTTAATAGCTAGATAACTTATAATCTATACTATAAGTATTAGGATACTCTATTAGATAGTATCTATATTATTACACCTCTCTTATAAATACCTACCTTAAAATTAAAAAGAAAGTAACTATATCTTCTTAAGAGTATATAGCTATTACTTATCCTAATCTATCTATACTTATATATAGAATAGGAAGGAAAAGGATAAATTAACCTTTACTAATAAAGAAGACCGTCCTTATATTATATACTCTAGTATTAGTACTCTATTTATAGTTTACCAGAGCGTGTTAAGGTCGTATTAGGCTTCTAAATTTCGCGTTAGGGATAGAGTATATCTTATAAGGTTTAATAGATCTTATAATAGTAGTTCCTTCCTTATAGTATCTATCTACTTAGGGTAAAAATATACCCTAAGTCTTAAGAATAGCTAGGCTACTAAGGATAGTAAGGAGATTAAGATAGTAAAGCTAGAGGCTATATAAGAAGTATAAGGTATCCGGTATATCTAATAAAATCTTTCTATATTAATAGTAGAAAGCCTAGCTAGGTAATATAAATATAAACCGTATTATACCTTTATAGCCGTAGTTTCAATATATCTTATAACTTCTTATCTAATAGGGCGTATTTATTACTTTATTATAACTACTCCTCCCTAAATATATATATTATATAGACTTAGTTTTTAAGCCCCGTAATATTATATAATAAAGCGAGACGTACCGCCTACGCCTTACTCTTATAGACTATTATATCTACTTACTCCGTTTCCCTAACTCTTTAATATAATAAACATTCTATTTTTAAGCTATTAAAGTCTAGGCTAAATCTTCTATTATATATATATATATTAAGTATCTTTTACTATATATATATAGAAAACTCTATTATAATAGATAGCTAGTATACTATCTCTATATATTATATAATCTTAATTAGTATTAATACCTACTTATATAGTCCCTTAGAGAGCTATATATAAGATATTTAGAAGATTAAAGAATACCTTAAGAGTAAACTACCTTTAATTAATATCTAGACTCTTATAATAAGTAGTAGTAATATACTACTAAAATATCCTAAAAGCTAGCTAACTTATTATAATATAACTTTAGCTCTTAAGATAGTTATATCCTAAGCGTAACCTAGAGACTTTATCTATATCTACTTCTCTAGCTATAAGGCTAGATTAGACCCGTACTATAAGCTCTTAAGCTAATTAACTAGAGACTTAGCTTTAATTCTCCTAGATAAGGATAGTAGCTAGGTAAGGTTACTACCTAGGCTATAACTAGCTAGCCTTTTTAAATTTATAATAGATAAAGTACTAATTATTACTCTTATTCTAGATTACTACTTCTTAGCGAGCGTTTATTATAATAATAACCCTAATATTTAATACCTTTTATATAGCCGTATTAGCGTATTAATATATCCTCTAATTCTAGAATATAATCTTATAAATAGGAATACTTATTCTATAAGCCGCGATATATTAATACGTAATAATTAGCTCCTAGACCTAGACTAGTATATTATACTCGCTACGTACGGGCTATATAAAAGGCTAAGGGTAGGTCTAAGGTAAGTTAGGAGGGGGAATATTATAAAGCTTTATTATACTTCTTATTTAAAGCCTTATCTAACTATAAGCTTAGGAGGTAATATAAGGATATCTACTATTATTTATATACTAAATTCTAGGAATCTTACTAAGCGTAATATCCCGTCTTATATAGAAATAAGGATTAGGCTTTCTTTAACTAGACTAACTTATACTATAATATAAGACTTACAAGTATCTTTAAATAGAATAAGAGCCTTTAGCTCCTAGCTAGCCTAACTTACTATCTTTATATTAATAATTACTTTATATTATCTCCCTTTAACCCGTTAAGTAATTAAGATATTAAGGGAAACTTTATTATAAATATTACCTACCTCTAGCCTCTTATATCTAAGTTAGAGCTATTAAGTACTTTATATAACCTTTATATAAGATAGATTATATAACTACTTACTTACTTATATCTCTTAGATTTCTCTATTTAACTAGTACCTAAGCTTTTATACTAAGATAAATAGCGGGTAGCGCTAGAGGAATACTTACTTAGTACTTATATTAATAATAAATAAGATCTAGCGCTATAAGTTATACTAAGTAATAATAAATATAAAATACTAGATAGATATAACTAGAAGATTATTAATCTACTAGTAATACCGCGAGACTAAATAGATACTAGTCGCGTTTATAATATCTTAGAGTACTTAGTTAGGTTCTAAATAGCTAAGGAGATAACTAATAAAATACCTAGAGCTACTTTTAGAGAGTTACTTAATATTTAAATAAGAGTAAATAAAAAGGCTTCTAACCTAGGGGAATAATTAGAAGTATAGTATAGTAATATTATAGAACTAGTTATAAAAATATATAGGAGAAACCGCGTTATATGTTTATATATTTAACCTAGGTCCTTTATAAGAAGTTAAGGGGATATCTTATAAAGTTATTCCTAAGCGTAATTATAACTATAACTTAAAATTTATAGGGATATCTTTAAAGAAGATTAAGATAATAGTTCCTCTTATAATAAGTAGGTATAACTTATATAAGGATATTATTAAGGTCTTTATTACGTCTTAGCTAATATCTTTTAATTCGCTTAAGCTACTAAACCTTAATAAACTAGGTAAGATAAATATTAGAGATAGGACTAATTATCCTAATAATTATAAATTAGAGGACTAGGTAGCTTTAAACTTTCCTATCTATATACTATTATAAATAAATCTATATTAAGCTAAGGAGTAGCGCGGGTCTTAATAGTTTTTAAAAGCTCTTATTACTTTACTAATATTAATATCTAATACTATACGCTAATTATTAGATAAGTATAATAGTAGTATAATAATATTAATCTATACTTATATTAAACCTATTATACCTTATTAGTAGGATATTTAAGCTTAGAATTATATCCTAGTTAAGATATATATAAGGTAGGCGTGGAGCCTATTACCTAAGTAAATTATACCTAGTATAAGCCTTAAGTTACGACCTATTCTAAGTAGTATTAGAAATCTAAAAATACTATATTAGTATTATTAAATTATAGCTATCCTATTCCTAACTTTTCTATACTACTAGGAAGTAGGGCTCTATCTTTAATATTATAAGCGATTATATAGTAAGCTTCCTATACGTACCTTAGCTAGCGCGCTACTACGTCGGCAATTTCTGAAAACCCGGAGGGATACCTGGGGCCGGCCCCGGGCCGCCCTGGGCCCCCAGGGCTGTAGTTTGAGAAAGCTTGCCCTGGGGCGGCAGGGGCAGACACGAGTCCGCCCGGGGCTATAGGGGCTACAGGGGCAACCTACTAAGCGTCTAGGGCCCTAAGGGGCGCGCTAAGATTAAGCTTTTAGGCGTTAAGTAATAGCGTTACGGTACGCTATTATTAGGCTTCCGGGCGCTAGGGAATAGCGTTAAGGTACCCGTAATAGTAACGCTATTATATTATCTAATATACTAAGTTAATATAGCTACTACGCTATTAACCCCTACCTAGGCCTGCCCTAGCGTATTACCCCCGCGTAGAAATTAGCTGAATCGATCGATTCCGGGGTCGCTTTTAGGGTGGCGTTGGGGGTGGCTCCGGGGTACGCTACCCGAGTCCCCCGTCGATTATAAAATATTAAAACTTTTGATATTCTACTTAGTAAGTAGTCACGTGATATAGTTTCGCTTAGTAAGTAGTTACGTGACTTCCTATAAGTTACTAACTAGTAGATTTCGAAAAAATTTCTTAGTTAGCAGTCACGTGACACTACCCTTGGAGCCCGGAGCGGCTCCAGGGCCTTCCAACACGCTGCGACAGGCCTGCGGGCATAAGATCTTTGCCAAGGGTATAGGGGCGAGTTAAGATCTTACTAACGTAGTTACAAGGTATATAACGCTGGAACTACTCTATAAATATAAGGCCTATAAATAATATTATACTCCCCTTTAATATAGATCTCTTATATTATAATTAAACTATTTTTTTCTCCTTTCTTATATTAAGTAGGGTATTAGGTAATAGATAAGTATAATTAGCTTCTAAATTAGAGAAAGTATAGTAGAGTAAGATATAATTAGCTAATATATTATAATAGTTTATACCTATAGATTATATAGCTATAATAGAAAATATATATATATACCTACTAGGACCGTCTAGAACTTTAATAGTAATAGAAAGAGAGTTCTAGATAGTATAGTAGGGCCTATAAAGTATAGCTACTATTAGATTTTACTCTACCTAGCCTAGCCCTTATAAGCTTTAAGGATTTATACTCTTTATTAGCTTTATAAGTTATATTAAAGTACTATAGTTCTTATATAAGGTACTACTTATTATATAACTATATAGTAGTTATACCCCTAATATATATATAGCCTTTCTACCCTTATATACTTATAACTATAATACTAAGTATAATAATTACTCTACTTACTAAAGTATATACTTTAGTCTTAATATTCTATATTCTACTAATCTCTATTAGCCGCTATTATACCTATTATATCTAAGGCCTACCTTATATTATCTTAAATATATTATAATAGTACTTTATCTTAGTAAAGTAGACTATCTAGTTTATACTATTCCCCTTTAATAAGCTAGGATTAGATATCTAGCTACTACTTAATATATATTAAGAAGCGTAAGGATATAATAGGCTTAAGTAAATTCCTTTATTTAGTTAGCAGCGGTATTAATAGTAGGTCTATAGAGTTTTAAAGTAATTCTTAATTTACCTCTTATATTATAGGACCTAATAATATAGTAATTATATATTAGACTATATCTAAAAGTTATATAATAGCTATTCTAAAAGTTAATCGCGATTTAAATACTAGGACGTATTAGTTAACTAGGCGATATTAGTAAATAATTATTAATACTAAGAGGATAAGTATAGTATATAGCTATAACTCTAATAGCTACGGGCTTAACTCGCTTAACTAATATGTAAATTATATATAATAGTTATATAAGACTTATAAGGTCGCCTTATACTAGCTAAGATAAGTAATTACTTTAGTTAGAAGTACTAATTAATATAGCGACCCTATATAAACTTACGCGTTATAGTAGATATAAGGCTAGTAATAACTCCCTATAATTATAATAAGGTTCTAAGGCTTAGATAAGACTATTTTATAAGTTTAGAGTAATAAGAGTATTACGGTAGTACTATAGGAAAGGAAGTCTATTACGTTATAAAAGGAGGCTCTCTATAAATTAAGCTTAAAAGTAATAACGCGAGTATAATTTTCTAGATAAGAGGTCTTAAATATATAGAAATAGCTATAATATACGGCTTATATAGAAGTATAATAAACGACGAAGTATATTTAGAATCTAAGCCACTCCAAGTTAAAGTACCTCTTATATTTTCCGGCACGGTGGGTTTTCCGCGACACAGGGACGGACGTTACTAAGACAAGCAAATTTTCCTATCCTCGTCTCCGTCTCTTCTCCTCAGTACCTTCACCATTCGACTCGTCCGACCCCTCATCCTCCTCATCTACCTCATCATCCCCATCCTCGGATCTCGGTCTCTTCCCAGTGTTTTATATGAATCGAATCGGTACTCCTAATGTCCTCGACAAGAGCTCAGCCTGCCTATGCCCATGAGCCACGACCGTCGCTTCCTTCAGCGGCGTCCTGAACATTTGTGTCCTATACCTCCTATCCATCTACCTCTCAGTAATCGGTCTTAGTGCTACCTCTCGCTATCTGATCCCTTCCCGCTTGGATGCTCGCGCGTCCGCGAACGTGACAATGGTAAAGTTCTTATCCGGGAGATTGGAAACCAGAGCTTGCGTGAAAGGTGGAATGGAGCTGAGCGCGGTGCCGTCAGGCCCAAGCGCTTCAGTTGGAGTCATGGATAGTTGCTCCAGAGGGACGAGCATCTAGATGGCGGTCTCGATCGGGACGAGTGTCGATTTCAGCGTGATTTCGCCATCTGGGTCTTCGTAGTCTGGGGCGTCGCAGCAGACCATGCAGTGCGGCGGGTCTGAATTGATGTATTCGTCATCGATGATGAGGAAAGTAAAGTACGTAAACGGGTCGACATTTCTGCTGTCGTCTGCGGCGCGTAGATATTTCTTGTGGAAATCGTAGACTTCTTCGATTGTGCGGCCGATGAAGGGCCACGGACCCTCTTCATCGAGATTGCGCTCGATGGACTCGATGATACTGTCTCTGCTTGGGGAATCGTAACAGATTTCGGTCCAGGGGACATCGCTGGCGTGTGATATGAACTCTTCCCAGTACTAGAAGCTTTGCTTAGTAGTTGTTAACATCTGGGTACGGTGGCATATACCTCGTCTGTAGGTTTTATCAGATAGAAAACGGGGAAGTGTGTCTGGTCCCTATCGAAATCGTGATAAGTGTTGGTCTCTTCTTCGATTCCTTGCCCCTGATTCTCCGAGTATGGCACTATATCTTGCTGCGTGTCGACCGCTTGTTTGGCTTCCTCGGCCGGGTCTTCAGACTTATTCTTTCTGTGATGCGGTGTACCAGCCACATTCCTATCTTCTTCTTCCCTGTTAACCTCGGGCTTGTGGTTACGCTGCTCGGTTATATCTCCGACTTCTTCATTATAGATGGCCGATCGCTGCTTGGTCGACATGTTCGAAGTCTACTATGATGATTTCCACTAATACGAGTATAAAGCCGTATAGTTGATATAGACGCTCCCCTAATCTACAACTTTCTGTACTAAACTCATTAGGTAGCTATGCATAGAAATGACGTAGAAAATCCTTCCAGCATGATAAGGCTTGCTAAGCCCCTAATTACATAAGAGCTTTATATCAATTAGAACTGACTACGTTTAATCTCTTTCATTCACCCTTATTAATGGGATCTAAGTTAGTCGACGTCTATTTTTAATTCCCGTATCAAGAGTATTATATATTGGTAGTATGGACCACGTCTCCTGGTATACGCCACGACTAATGGTGTGGACCATTTATAAGGTCCACCACGGCTGGTAGGGTAGACCATTTGTAGGGTAGACCATAGCTGCTTAGGTAGACTATGGCTGGTGGGGTGGACCCTATATGGGGTACACCACGGCTAGTAGGGTGCACCACATTTAGTATACGCCTCGTAAGATTAGTAAGGGTGCTTAGAGGTTAAGGGTATATTAGTATCCGGTTCTTACTCCTAGCATCCACTTCTAATAGCCTTATCTAAGGCAGGTACCGGAAATTAGAGCAGGGTACTGGAGTTAGAGAGGGTGCTAGTTCTAGAGCTAGTAAGTTCTTCTAGTATAAATAGGCTTTATCTAGGGATTTGGATCGAACATCGGATCTACTCTTAAAACTTACCCGCGTTATAATCTATATATCTCTTCTATATATATAAAGCGCTAGCTTAATAGCTATACTTTAATTAAGTAATTTAAACTATACGATTTATAGAAAAAAGTACCGCTAGAGATTATCTAAGTATATCTATATAATCTAGCTATCTAGTAACTAAGCTAGGAATCTCTATTAAGCTAATAAAAAGACGGCTAATTATAAGTACTAATAATCTATATACCTAGTAAATATTACTAGAGAAATAGTACCTCTTTACGAAATATTTAAGTAAGTATTTAGTTAGGGCTTATAAAGAGCTATATTAAGAACTTAGTATATTATTTAAGGTTATTCTAGCTTCTTAGTTAAGTAATAATATAGAGGGGAAACTACTTAAGTAAAGACAAGGAGCTATAGAAATATACTTACTACTACTTAATAATAACTAACGGAATAATAGGATTTAAGTAGTCCTAAACTTAGCTTTACTATAATAATTAAATAATTAAAGTTAGATAAGCTTAAACTAACTACTAAGCTAAATAAGCTAAATAATTAAGTAATAAGGGTAATAGAATTATTACCTCCTTTAATATTCCCTTAGACCCCTTTAGTTTCCTAGTATTAGATACGCTAGCCTTAATAGTAAGACTAACCTATTTAAGTAAATAGTTAACTATACCCTTTAGGAGTTAATATAATATATTAATAAGTATTCCTATATATATATCTATTATTATATATAATTAGGTAAAATTTTATATTAGATATACTTATTATAATTACTATATATTTATATACTATTTATATTATAATAATACCTAAATAGGCTTAGCGTCTATCCTTTCTATAAAGGCGGATTTCTTATATATAGAGAATATATCTTTTACCTACTATTTATATTTAAATATAATAAATAGTAGTACTACCTTCTAAGATATATAGACTTAGATAATAAGAATAATAATAAGCGGGGAACTTCCCTAGGAAGCCTAATTAAAGTTATAAATATTATTATCCTATAACTTATAGACCTTACTAATATTAGCCTACCTTTAGTAAAGGATAAGAACTACTAAGCCTTAAGCCTAGTTATAGAAGCCCTTAATAAGGGTATTAAAGACTTTATAGAAAGTCTCTATAATATAGCCTACCCTAGCCGCTAGACCTACTATAATAAAGCCCTTATAAAAGCCTTTTATAATATAACCTAATTAATCTACTAAACCTACTATTATACTTATTACTACTATATAACCCCTTTAATTAAAGCTATATATACCTCTTAAAATCGCGGTATTAAAGTACGCTATTACCCCTCCTATAATTTTAGGTCTATTAAAGCCTTCTATAAGTAATACTAAATATTTAGTAGTATATCCTAATAATCAAGCTAAGGAGGTAGAGGAGGTAGTTTAATTTTATAGGGAATCCTCTACTACGCTCTTAATAAGTAGTAATTATAACTAAGCTATAGTTAAGTAGTAGAGTATAAGCTAGGATTATAGGGTCTAAAGTAATAAGTATAGGGTTTAGAAGATAATCCTATCTATTAAGTCTTAAATAAGGGTATAATCTAAGCTTAATATTATTATATATTACTATTTCCTTACCTACTTATCTAATACTTTTATAAATAAACTAGTCTAAGCTATTTTCCCTAGTATATAAGTAGATAATAATATCTATAAGAAGGGAAAGAAGCGAGTTTAATCCTAGTATAAAACCTAGAAAGTAAGTATTCTAAATACGGCTTTAAGCTAGGTTTAATAGTAGATTATAACTAGTAGATCTAATTAGGTAGAGCTAATTAGATAGAGCTATTAACCTTTATAGATATTAAATAGGTAATTTATAAGGATTAGGATAATTCTTAGCTTAAGACTATATTTAAATTTAATATTAAGGCGGTAGAACTTAATAGTCTATTAGTAGAAGCTATTTAATTACTAAAATATATATCTTAACCCTATTAAAGGCTTTTATAGTAACTTACTATATTAAGATACTTTCTTATAACTAACTAGAAGGTTACTATCTTAAAGCGAGATTAGATATATATTTAGGTTATTATAAGCCTATAAGGATCTATATAGTATTAATAGGTATATAGTATAATTATAAAGCTATATAGATCCTAATTAGGAATAGCCTCTAATACTAGGTCTTAATCTTTCTTTCTACTAAATCTAACTATCTAACCTATATATTATTAGGTAAGGAAATCTTAAGATTAATTCTATAAAAACTAGTATAAATTAGTATAGATTAATATAAATTAATACTTCTACTTATATCCCTAGCTAGCCCTAGCCCTACCTTTATACTTACTATTATAAATCTATAAATACTATAACCCCTAGAAAGGTTTATATAATCTCCTACTATTTTTATACTAATTATTACGGTTTTATTATAGTTATATATATCTCTATCTTAGAATCTCTACTATCTATATATACTAATATAAATCCTTATAAATATATTATAATCTATAATAGCTCTAGTAGCTCTTAAAAAGGAGCCTAATACCGGCTATATAATACCTACGTATATTAGTAAAGAGGCTTAGCCTAGAGAGCTAGGTAGAAAGAAATCCGTAGTTCTACTCTAAGCTAAAAGGGTTATTATAGCTTAAAAAAATACCTTATAAAGACTAAGGGTATTAGCCGTATAAATCTACTCTTAAATATTAAGCTCTATATAGATAAGAAAGAGGATAATATTATTAATATAAATCCTTATAAGCTACCTAAACTCTACTAATAGTTATAGGCCTAGACTTATAATTATAAACTTAAATTAGTTCTACTCTATTCTTATATAAGTACCTTAAAGATAGGTAATAATAAGTATACTAATTATAAGAATAGGAATAGACCCTTCTATACTTATAAGAATAATACGCGTATCTATAGTAGTATATATAGTAACTATCTTATATTTAAAGAGGGTATTAAGTATTATAGCTTTATTCTAGGTTAGTATAAATTCTATATTAATCCTTATTTATCTATACTTATACTATATAGATAGTATAAAGGAGGCTTATAAATATAAAAAATCTAAAGATACTAGTATATCTATCTATAGATCCTTATAACCTATCTACTAATCTATATAACAGCCTGTAAGAAATAAAAGACTAGTAAAGTTAGTAAAATAAGTTATAAGGAGGTATATAGGAAGCTTATAAATATATATATAAAGTAAGCGGATTTATATAACTACTTATAAGATATTAAGGGGGGGACGGATAATTAGGGGAGGATAAGTAGGTATACTAGCTTATATAGCTATTATACTAGTTTATAGTCGTTTATACTTAAGGTATATAGATAGTTACTATTATAAACTATATAAGGCCCTTTAAGGTCTTATAAATCTATAAAGATCTATAAATATATTTATATTTATAGGAATAAAATAAAACGACTTATACTAGTATATTACTAAACTTATATAGCCTAATAATAAAAATAATTATTAAATTTAATTTTAATTTAATTAAATATAATTATTATATTTATATTTATATTTTATACTCTACTATCTAACTACTTAGAGTTAATAAGGGCGGTTTATATTTAGCTTATTAAAGGAAACTATAATTTATAAAAGAAAACCTTACCTTCTACCCTATTTACTATTATATTTCTAGAACTCTAAATATTATATACTACCCGATTTTATACTCTTTATACTATTTTATCTCTTTTTTCTTTAGGGTTACCTACTCCTCTACCTTTTAATTAAAGCCTATCTACCCTTATATAACCCCCCTAAGTTATTCCCTTATTAATATAAACTAGCTAAGTATACTTTATTAAATAACCTACTTAATTACTACCTTTAACCCCTTTAAAGTTAATACTATCTAATAGAAGTTATTTAACCCTACCCTTTAAAGTATCTACCTCCTCCCTTTTATATAATTAGGGTAGAATATAAGTATATACTTAATATCTTAATATCTTTATCTATATTTATAATTAGTACTATTAACCCCTAGTACCCTTTTTTTATATAAGAAGGCGCGTAGTCCTATCTTCTTTATATATAATTAAATACCTACGGAGCTCTTAAGTTTAAAAAGCCTTATATAAAGACTAACTTTTATCTCTTAGATCTCGCCCCTTTATACTATTATTTTAATATAGTTAAGGATACCCTTTTAATATCTTTATTACTTCTCTTTCTATATCTCCTTTACTTACCTCCTAATTTCTTTAAGGGTAAGCTAGGCTACTATCCTAATATCCCCTCCCCCTACTACTACTTAGAGGGCTCCCTTTACTTAAAACTACTTCTCCTCTATTAGAGTCTTTATAACCCTTTTCTCCCTTCCCCTTTTCCCTTTTAGCTTATAATAGATCCTCGCGTTCCCTTCTTTAATTAGTAAGTAGATCCCCCGCGCTATTAATATATATAATATTAATTAATTAAGGCCTATCTTTATTAATAAGACCTTTAATTCTACTTTTAATACTTATATATTAATTACTTTAAAGGCCTTAAATACTATCTTTAAATACCTATTTTATATAATTTTTAATATTATAATATTAGCCTTCTTTACCTTTAATATCCCCTTTAAGTTATATTATATCTCTATTATATAGGTTATTATTAACTAGATTATAATATTATAAACCTATCTTATCCTATTAAGTATAATACCTTATATTAAGTTAATAATAATTAATAGGGCTAACTTTTATATCTTTATCTTTAATCTTATCCTATTAATATATAGGCCCTACTTTAGTTTATTATTAATATAAAGTTTAAGGACTCTTATTAATATCTTTAAGTATACTACTACTACTTTAAGGTCTACTATTACCTTTATATTAAACTTCTTTAAGCTCCTTAATAGATAAATTAACTTATACTTATAAGGGGCGAAGGTTACCTTATATATATTTACCTAATAAAGGTATACTTTATATATTTTTATTAAGATCTTATAATTCTCTTTAATACTTTTATTATATATTATTAAATAGATATTATTAATAAAGCCTTTAATTTATATTTAAAGTTTTACCTTTATATACTCTTTTATAAGTAGAGAGTTAAAAAATAGAAATAAAATAGATAATATTAAAGATCTTTAAGGGATTTTAATTTTTATTATCTTTATTTTATTTATCTTTTAGCCTAATATAATTATTATAGCCCTTTTTATTAGGAAGCTTTATATCTATTATATAATAAAGGTTAAGACCCCTTTCTTCTTTAAATTATATAATAACCTTTTATAAAAGATATTATTAAAGGCTCTTATAATATTTAATAATAATATACTTATTATAAAAACTTATTATAATTCTATATTATATATACTACCTCTATTATTATTTTAAAGGATATTATTATTAATCTTCCCTTCTTTATCCTTATTTATTATTAGGGTAGTAGTTTATATTCTTTTATAAGGTCGCCTAGCTTCTTTATTATAACTACTTTTAACGCCTTCTTTAAAGTATTAAAAAGGGTAATTAAATAATTTAATTTTAATTTAAAATAATCCTTTTTCTTTAACTTCTTTAAGATAATTATATTAGCCTTTTTAAACTCTATTAAGTAGTATTTAACCCTTAAGTAAGTTTAAAATATGTACATAAAACTAGGTAATAGCTCCTTCTCTACTATTCTTAAAAATTTATTTAAGATCTTATCTATCCTTAATATTTTATCTTATTTTAGCCTATTAATTACTTTATAAACTTCCTCTTTAATAACCCTTATATTTATTATTAAGGGTATTTTATATTAAAACCCTTAAATATTATTTAAATCTACTTTTAAAGGTAGGGGGAAAAAGGTCCTTTAAAAGACCTCTATCTTCTTTTAAAATAACTCTACCCTAAGGCCTCCTCTATTCTTTTTTAGTGTAGGGAACTTTAGGAGTTTTTAAAGTAATATACTTCTCTTTTAACCCTATTTAGCTAGTTTTTAAAGTCTATTAAGTAATTAAGACGCCTTATATACTCCCTTTTTAAAATAAAGTACTTTTACCTTTTTTAATACCCTCCCTTTAATTTTCTAAGCCTCTTATTATACCTTTAAACTCCTCTAACTTCTCTTATAATTATACTCTACCCTAAGCTTTAACGCTATCTTTATAACTTTTATATAATTTAAGTTTTAAAAGGACTTTACCTTTAAAAAGGGCTTTACTTATAATACTACCTTTTTTATAATTTCTATTAGGCCTTAAAGTATATTAACTAGGTAATTATCTATCTACCCCTTAATTATTAGCTCCCTATTTAGTAGTAAGTATTAAAGGGCGCCCGCTTACCTCTTTATTTCTACTAGGTCTACTATCTTTTATACCCTCCGCGGGCGTAGGATTACCTCCTCTACTTTAAGGCTAACTTTAATATATATTAAAATATAATTAAACTTATAATAAAAGTCTAGCCTAATATAATATTTTAATAATATTTACTTAATAGCCTCTATTATAAATATTAAATTAATAATACTTTTTACTTTCTTTACCCTTTAAGTTATTATATTCTCTAGTAGGGTAAGCTTTATTCCCCTTTTTTTTTAATAATATTTATAAGTATATCCGCTACTTTATAATATATATATCTACCCCTATTATTCTAATTTAAGTAATAGAGGTTAAAGTCTCTAATTAATATATATTCCTTAAGTTAACTTAGCTACTCCTTTACCCTTAATAGTATAAAGGGGCTATCTATTAAGGTCTTAAACTCTAGGCTAGGGTTATATATATTATATATTTAAAGATATATTAATACTCCCCTTTCTTTTCTTATAATTTATATCCCTAGGGAGTATAAGTCCTTTAATATAAATTTAACTTCCTATTTATTAATATTTTAATATTTATTTATAAAGAAATATATCTTTATATCCCTCTTTATTTAGCCGGCGACGAGATCCACCTGTACGTAGTACCGGCTACGAACCTTCTAGTATCTCGGTACTAGGAGAGCTAAGAGATCTTACGGTATTTTAGAAGTACCGTCTAGGGTTACCTAGTTATTACGGAATCGATACGTAGGTAGAGTATAGTAATAATAAGAATAGGAACGCTAACGCGATAGAAAAATAGAGAAGATAGAAGGAGAACTCTTAGAAGATTACGGTAAAAGATATAACGCGATAGAATATATAGATATAGATAAAAAATATATACTATATAAATACCCTTCTACCTTACTCTAATATAGCCTCTACTTCCCTACGTGTATTATAAACGTAATATACTAGTAATACTAGTAATACTAGTATAAGATAATAGAAATACTACTAATATAAAACCTCTATAATATTATAGGATATATATAGTACTTCTATACCTATACCCGCTATAGGGTCTCTTACGAGGCTACGTCCCTATACTCTAGCCGATTCTACTCCGCGCGGTCTAGGTAGCCTAAGTCTACCTACCTTAGGGTAGTTATAATATATATAGATAATGATAGTATAATAAAAAGATAGTAATACTATAAAGCTAGCCCTTCCTTCCTCTTAATAATCGAGCGTAAGCTAGATAGTATACTAGGTATATACTACCGCTATTACTACCGTATAACGGCGAGGATACTCTAGTCCCCTTCCTAGGTAGTCCTTATAGTACGGTTATAGGTAGTAGGTACCTAACCTAAAATAGGATATAAGTATTAGACTCCTCACCTAATAGCCTATAAGCGCGATAGGGCCGCTGGTCTAGTTAATTAATAGTACCTATTATCTTCTACACGTATATACCTTAATAGTAGTAGCCGATATAACCGCGGTAAATATACCGGGTATCCGCTACCTTACTATTATACGGCGGGGGGATACTTAGCCGTACCTAAGTAGTCCCTACGGTATAGTAGTAGGTAGTAGAGGCCTAACCCGTATAGAGATACGTAGATATTAGCCTTCCTACCTAATAGTCTATAAGCACGCTAGGGCCGCTAGCCTCCTTACTTAGTAGTACCTAGTACTAATAGACTAGTAGGTAAGTACTAGTTCTATTACCTCCCTTTACGTATATACCCTCCCTGTTACGGACGCTATAACCGGGACTATAAGAAATTATCTATTATAAGGATTCATCTATTACGCTAAACGGATTAGATTAAGAATAGCCGGTAGAGATAAAAAAGAGAAAGGGGCTAGGCCCTAGATAAGGAAAAGGAGTTTTACTTATAAACGAAACTTTAGTGTAATAGGTAGTAAACCCGACCCCTCTACTACCTCCCTAGTAGTAGGCCTACTAGGGGGGGGAGGGAAGGAGCTATAAATAGTTAAGAGAATTATAATTATCAGGTAGAGTTTTTATCCTTATAATAGGGTTTCTCCCCGAATAATATATACGTAATACGTACCCTTAAATAGGCTACCCTTATTAGCTTTTTAGCTAGTATAGGAGTATAATCAATTAATTAATCCCTATAAATAATAATATATTAAGCTGTCTCTAGATATTTAATAGAGAGATTATAAGTATAATATAATTATATATTAATAGGCTTAATAATATTAAGGATATAAATTAAGTAAGTAATAATAGAGACTTTAAAAGTAGTAATAATAATAGTAAGTAAAGGAGAAATACTATTAAGGATTTTTATATAAAAGTTAATAAGGAGCTTAATAAAGACGGGGTTAATAATATATAGTAGGAATACTATAAGACTAGTAGATATAATACTTAGGTATATTTTATAGCTCTAATATATAAAATAGACTATTTTATAGGTATAAGAGTAATGGCGGTAATAACGGGCGAATAAGCATACGCGTAAAGACTGTAGGTAACGTACTAGGCGCTATATATAAACTTACGGGAAGGAGATAAGAGGGGGGAAGGGGACGGAGGAGGTGGTAGAAGTAGTAGTAGGAGGGAAGTAAGAGAGGATACTCTTAGGGTCGTGATGATAGGACCCTTAATACTATTAAAGTCCCTAGAAATTAGGGAAAAAGAGTAAGGGAGATAAGGCTAGGAAGGTTAAAATATTATAGAGTCTATTATAAAAGTAAGGGATATAATCTAGGCGATCTAGAGTCTCTAGTTTAGGGAGATAATAGAGGTAATATAGGGCGTTACCTAGGTCGCCCTTTATATTATAATAGGAGGCTTTAAGGCTATAAAAGTACGTATTATTAAGCTAGAAACGCGTTTAAAAAAAACGGGGAGGGATAGAAACGCGTTAGTAGGGTATAGTAGAGGGTTATAGGCCTAGGTAGCTAGGGCTAGTATAAGGACTAGGTCCTAGTAAAGCCTAGGCCTAAGGATAGGACCGGGCCTAGAGGGGGCGCGAGGTAGCTAGCCACTTAAGTAATTAGACGTTTAGAGGATAAAGGAAGTAATAGTATAATTTAGAGATAAAGAAGGCTATAAGAAAGCGAGTTAGATAAAAAAGAAGGAGCTTATTAAAAGCTTTATTAACCTAGTAAATATAGTTATAAAGAATATTATTAGTACTTATACTAGGGGTATAATAGATATAGTACTATAAACGGTGACGGTTAAAGGGCGTAAGGCCCTTAAGAGAATATAGGAGTAGGCGAGCGTAGCGTACCCCTTAATAAAGGTAGTAAGGAAGACCTTTTATATATCGGCTGAAGGGGCGTATATAAACCTCCTTAATAAAAAGGAAAAGGAGAAGGGGCTAGCGAGAATTAGGGAGGATAATATTATTACCTACTTAAATACTAACTTTACTAGTTTTAAGTAGGTAAAATATACGGTAAGACTAAGGTAGGATAGGAGTAAGAAGACCTACTTAACCCTAATTATCGGGGTAGTGATACTAGAGGTGGTAAACCGCCTAGTTTAAGGAGGGATAGCTCTTAGTAGTAGTCTCTTAGTTTATAAGAGATAGGAGTAAGGAGTAGAGATAAGATAATACTTTAACTACTATAGATATAGATACTTTACGCGAGAGTATTAAAGGGAGAAGAGGTACGGCTATTATATAGGTAGTTATAACTTAGCGGACTATATTATAGGTAAAGGAGTAATAATATACGCTACTTATAAAGGAGGCTATAAGGTATAAAGTAAGGACTACCTAGTTAGGTAAAGGGAGTACTAGAGAGTAATATAAAGATACTAGACTAGGCCGGTATTCTATAATATATAGGGCTTATAAGGAGCTAATACCCGTAGTAAAGAGGAGATAGACGTAGATAGTTTTAGGGTAGTCTAGGGTATATTAAGGAAGAGAAAGTTACCGGTATAAGCGGAAAGGGAACTACTAGACCTAGCCCCTCCCTAATAAAGAGGGCGGCTAACTATAATAGTCTAAATAGCCTAAAAGGAGATAGGATAACAGGTCCTCCCGCTACCCTAAGGGACACCTAGGGTCGAGGTTACCCTTAGGGGCGCTTAGGCTATAAACGACTAAATAGTAGTAGACTCTAGCCTTATATTAATTATATAATAGGATAGCCGCTTAAGATCCTATAATATAATATATAAAAAGAAAAGGACGGCGTATAAACGCTACTCTTAGAAGATACTAAAGTCTAGTAAATAGATATCTTAGTAATATAAGAGTTATAAACTAACCTAAGGACTAAGTTAATATATAACCTATCCTATAATAGGTTCTACCTAGTTTATAAAGCTAAGGAGAATACTCGGGTATACTTTTATATTAATAAAAGAGTCGATATAAAGAGCTAGGAGGCGGACTTCTTAAGCGGTAACTACTACTTACTAAAAGTTAGCCTTAGGAAAGGGTAATAGGGAATATAAGCGGATAATATCTAGATATATAATATTTATAGCCCCTCTCTAACGATATATAAGTTAAAGGACGGCCTAATAATAATCCCTCTAATAGCGGAGGCCCTAAAGAGGCTAGGGGAATATATCCTCCTTGGGGACTTTAATCTCTACTATCCCTAGTAGAATAATAAAGGGAGAAGTATATACTACGTTATAATAGATATATTACTAGGTAAAACAAGTAAATATAATATAAAAGTCGCCCTATTAGAGGGTACGGTAATATAGCGAGGGAGAGGTCTAAAGTTAGTAATTAACCTAGTCTTTACTACTAAGGGTACTACTAACGTACTCTAAAACTATAGCCTAAGGGCAGACCTCTAGTATAGATCTAACTACCTCCTAGTATACACGGAATTTAAATAGAGCTAGGAGAGTTAAACCCTAGTCTAGAGGAGGGCGTGGAAGATACTTAAAGATAAGGAGGTTACTACGAATATAAGGAATAGGGCCTAGTAGCTTAGACTTTCTCTAGGGCTCCCTTAGATTAGATCTGCCGGCGAGGCGGATAAGTACCTAGGGTAGATACTAGATAGGTTCTAGGCTATCGTATAGGAATATATTCCGTAGGCGAAGCCATCTAGTAAGGTAAGGTCCTTTTAAAACTTAGCTTATAAGGATATAACGTAAAGGGCTAAATAGGAATTAAAGGCCTACTACTAGTACTATAATATAGAGATAAGGGAGACTCTAAGAGAAGCGGAAAGGGCGAAGGTAGCTATAATCTAAAGAGAGAAAACCCTCTACTTCCGGGCGGCTGTATACTAGGCCTTAGAAGATCCTTAGGGGGTATAGGTACTAGCCTAGTAGGGGAAGAATAAGAGTATATCGCTAAGAGCCCTACCTAAGTTCCCCTCCCTAAGTAGATAAGACGGGACGCTAGTGGCTACCTTTAAGGAGAAGGTAGAGTGCCTTTAAGAAACCTATTTCCTAGCCCCCTTAAGGGCAGATTTAGAAGATATTACTAAGGTAGAATACCTAAGCCTAATACTAGGGGGAGGGGATCTAACGGAGGCGGAAGTCTATAGCTTTATAAAGAGACTATTATAAGATAAGGCTCCTAGGATAAATAGGATTTTAAATAGGTTCCTACGCGCCGTATATAATAAACTAGAGGAGGAGATCCGCTATCTCTTCTAGGGGTGCTTTAAGATTAGATACTACCCCTGGAAATTTAAGGAGGCTAATATAGTAATCTTAAAGAAATTATAAAAGGAGAATTATATTAACCCTAAGTCTTATAAGCCGATCGCCCTTTTAAATACCTTAGGAAAGATATTTAAGATAGTAATAGCGGCTAGGCTTAGAGATTACGCGGAGGTTAATAACCTCCTTCTAAAGGAATAGATAGGTATAAAGTAAGGGAGATTAGTAGAAACCGCGCTAGAAATAATTACTAATATAGTCTATATAATATAGGGAATAGGGAAGAGGAATATAGCGAGCCTCCTCTCCCTAGATATTACTAGAGCCTTTAATTACGTCTCCTACTCTAGGCTACTCTATATAATAAAGATAAAGAGGGTCTTAAAGAGGATAGTATACTAGATAGTAAGCTTCCTTATAAAGAGGGTAACTTTAATTACCCTTAGTAGGAGGATAAGTTAGATAGAGTTAGTAGAGATAGGGATCCCCTAGGGTTTACCTATCTCTCTAATATTATTTCTATTTTTTAATACTCCCCTAATTAAGGAGTATAAAAAGTTAAAGCTATTAATTTAAGTCGGCGGATTTATAGATAACGTCTATCTACTAGCTTATAATAGGAGTATTAAATAGAATTATAAGGTTCTAGATAAAGCTTATAAGGTATATCTATACTAGGCGAAGACTTATAAAGCCTTATTTATATTAAAGAAGTACGAGCTTATTTATATAACTTATAAAATAAAGGGTATAAAGATAGACGTAATAGTTAAGCTTAAAGGAATTAAAGTTAAATTAAAGATATTAATTAGGGTCCTAGGACTTATACTTAATAGTAAGTTAAATTAGAATATATACCTAAGAAAGGTATAAGCTAAGATAGATAACTAGATTTAAGTACTCTATTATATCGCCAGCTTTATATAGGGCGTAATTCTACTAGTTAGTAGGCTTATATACGCGGTAGTAGTAAGGCTTATAATAATATTTATAATACTAATATAGTATAACTTAAAGAATATCCTTAGGGTAGTAAGGAAGTATATAAAGACCTTAATAATAATTTAAAATAAAGGACTATATAAAGTACTAGGGGCGTATAAGGCTACCCTAATTCCGGTCCTTAAAGTAGAGGCAGGAATCCCGTTAGTAAGAGATTTCCTTAATAAGGCCCTACTATAAAGTAAGATCCTTTAAGGGATATATAAGATAGTCCTAAGAGGGAACGCGAAGATTAAGTCTTAGTTATAACTAAAAAGGGGTAGGAGGCTACGCCCTCTACTACCCCTATTAGCTAAGAAGGAGTCTTAGGCGAAGCGGTCGCTAAATAGGGTACTTAATAGCCCGATATTATAAAAAAGGATACTAACCTAGTAGGAAGGCCGGTAGTAGGGCCGGTAGCGCTACTACTAGCGGGGATTAGAGGGCCGAAATATAAGCCTAGTATAGAAGGGTGACCTAGTAGGGGGGAGATAGGACCTTTATAAGGGCCTAAAGAAGCTAGAGAGCTCTATAGCGGTCTAGTTACGCACGGATAAGATTAGGTTTTACTACTTCTTATTTATTAGGAAGGTTCCTAGGATCCTAAGTCCTAGCTACTTATATAGGGTAGCGAGGTAGACCGGTAAATACGTCCTACTATTCTATCCTAACTATTATACTAGTAGGAGTTAGATATTACTAGAGGCTAGGTTAGAAGACTATATTACTATTCTCTTATTACTAATAAAGATAAGGGTAGTAGTAAGGTAGTTAACTAGGTTAGGCGCCCTCTACTAGTTTATACTAGTAAAAGAGATATTAGTAAGAACTAATAGAGAGGAAGGGCTCTACCCTAACTAAAGAGAAGAGAATATAGTCGACGAAACCTTAGTATTATAAATAGTAGACCCGACCCCTTAATATACCGCCCTAATAGTAGGCCTATTAGGGGGGGGAGGGAAGGAGCTAAATAATAGTATAGCCTGCGGATAGTAGGTGGAGTTTTTATCCCTTAGCTAGGTTTCTCACTAAACAACAGGTGCGCTAGGCGTACCCCCTAAAAAGTCTACCCTTATTAGCTTTAGCTAGTATAGGAGTATAATTAATCAATTAATTAATTAATATATAAAATAATATAAAATAATAGAATAACTAATAGTATAAACCCCTAATATTTAGGTGACTTAAGATTAGGATATTTTAAAATAAGAAGTAGAAAAACTAAATAGAATATAGAAGTAGAAACTTTAGGTAAGAATAAAGAAATAAGGCCTTATAAGATACTTACTATTTTATAGTAATTATATAGATAGGTTATATTACTTAATAAGGGTAGGTTTCTTATATTTCTTATATATATATTATAGATTTAGGCTACTTTATAACTTATCTTTATAAGATTCTCTATAATCTTAAATTTAAAAATAAGCTCTTTATTAGTAGTATAGTCTATAAACTAATAGCGTTATAATATTAGAGTTAGGTAATTATATATAGATTATAGGCTTATAATCCCTTTAATTATACTATAAGGCTTTATATAAAGAAATATACCTAAGTAATTATTAGGTAGAGTTAGTTACTAATAAATATTAGTAGATTATTAAGAGACTTATTTTAAATTAACTAGATACTATATTTTAGCCTTATAAATAGGTGAAATAGTTTATTAATAGTACCGCTACCTAATAGATATTACTAATAGGTATTAGCCCTAATTTTATTTTATACTTAAAGGTATTTATTACTTAAAGTATCTATATTATCCTAAAACTATACTTAATAGTAATCTATATACTAGCTATTCTTCTATTAAACTTTCTCTTCTATATATTTAAGTAGCTTATATATAGTAATATAATAAATTCTATATACTTATAAGCTTTATTACTAAATAGATCTAGAACTCGCCGCCCCTAGAATACTTAATATAGCTAGTCTTATATACTAGAAGTTTATAGTATTATTAGGTTATTCGCCTTTCCCTTAAATAAGCTATATAGTATACTAATTAGACTATCTAGGTATATTATCCCTAATTATATTATACTATATACCTTTTTATATATAGAGTAGAAGAACCTCTAGTCTTCCTTTAATTAATAGAAGTACTAAAATATTCTATTAATAAACCCCTAAACTATAAACCTCCTATATATTTTACCTACGTATTTAATTACCCTTATATACCTCTAGATCCTATTATATTTAAGAATAGGATACTAGTATAGGATAGGATTATAGTAATTATATAAGTACTTAAGGATATTATTAATTATAGTAGAAATAAAGGAGAGAGACCGGTTAAATATTATTAATAACTTATATAAAGGACGTAGGTATAAGAAATTTACTAGAATAAGATATAGAGTAAGCTTTAAGCTAGATTAATAACTATATTACTAGTTAATACTTTTAAGGTTAAAAGAAGTAAGTAATTAATATATCTTATTCTTAATCCTTACTCTAATACTTAATTAGTAGGATATAGGCGTGGCGCGAGACTTAGCTAATATAGTATAGACTAAGGATAAGGAGAGCTAGAGTAGCTATATATATAAGTTCTTTATTAGAATTAATATTTATAGTACGTCGTTATTAATAATATAGATAAATAGATAATTATTAAAAGGGGTTTTATAGGTAAATCCTAGATAGGTAGGGCTAAGTAGTAACGGTTTATATTTAGGTAAATTTAGATTAGGGTTAGTATATAGCTAGACCCGTATAAATTATTAAATAAATATTAAATAATCTTACTATAAAACCTATTAAATAGTAATAGTATATATCTAAATAAATATACTATAAAAGGTATTAAACTTCGCGCTAACATATTAAAGGTAGGTATTAATAATAAAGATATAAAAGAGCTTATATCTTAAGTTAATTAAGTTAAAATTAATAGTTTTAAATTTACTTATATAATTATTAATATCTTTATAATTAGTATAAAAGAGGGTATTAAAATTATAGATAATCTTATTAAAGATATTAATACTTTAAGGCTTATAAAAGTCCTTAAGGATCTTCTAAGCTATTAAAGGGATAATCTTATCCTTAATTATATTATAAATATTAATATTATAATATACTTTTATTACCTTATAAGCCTTATTATACTTATTATCCTAAATCTTTTCAAGGTTTTAATTTATAAGGATAATATAATCTATCTTAAGGATAGCTTTAAAGCTATTAAGGATAATATAAGACTATATATTATAAGAGTATAATAGCTAATTATAACTAGATTCTAGTATAAGAATAAATATAAGGGGGTATTTACTACCCCCTCTAATCTCTACTTTAATATTAATACGAGGTATATCTTTAATCTTAATATCTAGATTATATAAATTTAGTATTAGAGACTAAGTTAATACTAGTATTAATAATTATAAATATATAAAGGGTAGTCTTAACCTTATAATAAGGTTAAAGATAATACTTTTACCTAGTATTTTAAGGCCTTTTATTAAAAATAATAGTAATTAGTTTTAAAGATAAGGTTCTAATATTAATAAAGGTATAAAGGAGGTATTATCTAATAGTATTCCCTAATAGTTAATAATAGTAGCTACCTCTTAGTTAATTTTATAACTAATATCTTAGTAGAGATATAAGAAATTAAAAAAGTAGTAGTTTATTTAAAGGTTAATTAAAAGACTTTTAAAGTAAGTATTAATTAATTATTAATAGATCTCTTATTTAGATTCTTTAAGTTCTAATATAAAATAATTAGAATAATAAAAAGAAGGGAGAGAAGAGTTTAAAGAAGTAAGGATAAATATAATTAATTTATAAAGAGGTTAATAAGTATTCCTAGCCTTCTCTATCTTCCTAGCCCCCTTTTATAAGAATACTATATATTATCTATAGTATTAGCTAGGTAATAGGTATAAATAACTATTATTAAGGTAGTTAGTATATATAAGGAATAGATATTATTTATATAATTAGTAACCTATTATATACTACTACTAAGGGGTTATTATTATTTAAGTTAGAGGGGATTTTAGCTAGTTTTAATATCTTAGTAGAAACTTCTACTAGTAGATTCCTTAACCCCCTTTTTTTATAATAGTATATAATATTAATATAAAGGTAATTTATAAGTAATATATTAATAGTAGTTATAAGGTAAATAAATAAATAAATAAATAAATACCTTATATCTAGGCTTATAACCTATTAAAATAGGTAGAATAGTAATAGTTATTATATTATTAGTTATATAAGTAGAGAGAGATAGAATATATAGGATACTAAGATAGGTACTAGCGCGCGTCTAATACGCTACTAGTCTAACTAATTATATCATATTTTAATATATTTTAATAATTAATACTCTATTTAAAAAATATTAAGGGTTATATAATCTTCTTTAAATACTTACAACTTATTTATATCTATTAAAATTATTATAAAATATAACTTTTATATATTAAAGTCTTTTAATACCTTTTTAATATAAGCTTTCTAACTTAGTTATAGTACTTAATTTACTTAATCCTACTTAATTAATATATTTAGATAGAAGGAATATAAGTTAAGGTTAATTATTTAAAAGTATTTATTAAATATAACCTTAACTTAATTAATAATAGTTTAATTAGGTCTAATAATTAATAAATTATTTATATAAGTTATATTAATAACTTAATCTTTATAATTAATTAAAATACTTTTATTAATTATAAGTAATATAAAGCCTTAAATCTTTAAGAATATAAATAGTATAAAAAACTAGACTTAAAATAATTATTTTAAATTATAAAGTACCTTCTTTAAAATATAAATAAAGTATTTTTACCTTTAATTAAAAAGCCTTTAAATTATTTAATATAAATATCTTCTTTAATATTCTTATAAAGGAAGGCTATTTTAATATCTATTTTATTTAATTTCTAATTAAGAGATATAATTAATATAAAGATAGCTTTATAACTTATTAACTTAATTATTAAAGTAAAGGTCTTATTATAATTAATCCCTTTTTATTATTTAAAACCCTTAACTACTTAGTATATTTTATAATAGAGGACTTTATTATAAGGCCCCCTTTTTAACTTAAATATCTACTTCTCTTAAAGTACCTTTTAATTTAGAGGTAGTTATTTAAGTACTTAAATGTTATTTTATATAAGGGAGTTAAATTTATCTTATAATACTACTTTTTAATCCTTTTTAATCTTATTATTATAACTTCTTTATATAATTTAGATTTAAAGGGCTTTATACCTTTAATTATTATTAAGAAGGTAAATATTATTAATAGATCTAAGGAGTTATTATATAATTTATTAAAAGGTATTTAAAATTAAGGTAATTAAATAAAATCCTAATTAATATTAAGAGCTTATTAATATTTTAATAAAATATTATTAGATAAGCTTAATTTAATTTAAGCTAGATATTTAATAGGGTTTTAAAGTAGGATTTATCCTTAGCTATTATATCTTTAATATAAATTAATAGTATATCTTTAATCTAGATTAATAATACTTTACTTTTAAAGGGAGATTACCCCCTTATATTACTAGCTATCTACTTAGAGTAGTAGGAGAGGTTTATAAATATATACCTTTTAACTTTTAATTTAATATAATTTATAAGGACTTTCTTAATAAAGTAGACATTAGATAATTAAGTAAGCTTCTTAATTTTATTATCAATAAAATAGTAGATGACCTTACTATTATAATTAATAAGTTAACTTAAATAGAAGTAGGCCTTAAAGTAATTAATTTTAATAGTAGTCTTATTAATATAATAAAAGGCTTAAGAATTAAGGATTTATAAATAAGAAAGGTTAGGTTAATAGCTATTAAACTTATTATAAGATATTATTTTAATATTAAACTTAAAGGACCTATTTTAAAAGTAGTTAATATTTATAATTTATTTTATTATCTATTAATATAATATAAGCCTTATCTATTAAGGTCTTATTAAGATACTTTATAAATTTATTAGCCTAGGAAGTATCTTATATTATACTCTCTTAAATAATACTATTAACTTAATAATACTTTATAAAGGTTATAAAGTTAAATTCCCCTTTATTATTAATATAATAATATTATATATATTATATAAGATACTTCTAATTTATCTTAAAGGCTTTAAAGGCTAGGAGGAACTTACTTTTAACCTTAAGTAAAGTAATATCTAATTCCTTAATATAATTATATAATATTATATTAAAGAATTAGGAGTTATTATAAGTTATAATAATCTCTTTATAAACTTTATAAAGGCCTATTAAGTTATTATTAATATACTTATATAAGTACTTCCTTAAAGTAATAGAATAATTATATAAAGCCCTTATTATTTAAGTTTTTATATAGATATTATATATATAATCTTTAAAGATAATCTTATTAAAGTTAAATTTATTAAATATATTTATTAGTTATTTTAAGTTCTATTAGCTTAAATAACTTATATAAGTATATTAGAGGTTAATAGATAAAGAGACTTAAAAGGTTATAAATATATATACTTTTAATTTAAAAAGAAGTTATAATCTAATTACTAAGGTTATAAAGGGGATATAAAAAAGTTTATATTTTATAAAAAAGTACTTAATCTAAATTTACTTTAATATATAATAAGATAAGTCTTAATATTAGGATATAATATAAAGGGAGGAATTATAAGTAGTAGTAGTAGGCTAAGGAGTAGAGGAGGAATACCTATATAGGAGCTAGGGAGCTTAATAGAGGGGAAGGAACTTAAAGATAAAGGAATACGCGTTAAGAGAATATTAATAAAGGCCTTAAAAGTTATAATAATTATATAAAACGCGTTAAAGGAAGGAATAAGATATAAAGTAAAAAGGATAGTAGGGGTAGGGCTTAAATATATAAAGGAGTTTATTATAAAAGTAGATTAATAGCTTAAAGAGATATATAAGTTTAAAAAAATAGTAGAAGAGTAATCTTAAAGAGGGAAGATATAAGGGGGTAAAAGGAGCTAGGCGTAGATAGTTAATTAAAATCTAATAAATATAAAAATAAGTAATATAAGCCTTAAAGAGATATTTATTATAATAATAATAAGTAATATTATAAGGAAGGGATTTAAAGTAATAAATAATAAAAAGGCTAGGACCTTAACAATCTAAATTAAAGATAAAATTAAGAGAGAAATAATAAGGGTACTTATTAAAAAGTAGTTAATTAAGAGGTTTAAAATAATTATATTCTTAAGGATATAAGAGATTATAATAATAAAGTATTTAATTAAAGGTAACTTAATACTATTTATAATAAAGATAGAGGTAAGAGAGGAGTTAAAGGAGAATAATAATTAGGTAAGAAAGGTATATAAGTTAATAAGGGTATTAAGATAAATCTTTTTAATTATAATATATAAGGTATTAAAGAAGGCGGTAGATATATTAAAATAAAAGGAGGTAAAGGAGGTAATTATTTAGTAAAATAAAAAAAGCCTCTTAGAGTTAAAGATTATAAAGATAGCCTAGCCGTAGGTAGTTATATAAGAGAGGAGAGAGGGAGAGGTAGAGAAAGAGAGAGTCTTACTATTATTAAAACTCCTTATATTAGAGATAGTAAATAAAGTAATTAAAAAAGGCTTAATAAAGGGGTATAACCTCTTAAAGTATAAGAGGTAAAAGAGGAATAAAATTATAATATAATACTTTAACTACTAATAATATAAATATATAATAAAATATTATAAAAGCCTAATATAATATAAAATTTATATTAATAGATAATATATAAAGTAAAAGAAGAGGAGATTAAGAAATATAATAATTATAAGAAGAATAATTATATAACCTAGGAATAAAGATATATAATTAAAGTAAAGGAGTTAAATAAGCTCTATTAAAAGATAGTAGAAAATAAGAAAAAATTATATAAAAGCTTTATAAGAGGAAATAGGTAATAAAATACCTAAAAGTAACTTTAAAGGAAGTAGATAATAATAGTAATAAGGAAGAAGAGGAAGCTTATATTAAAATTTAAAGACTTTAATAAGGTTATAATATAAATAGGTTCTTAAGGGGATATAAAGGAAAGGGGAGTTATACTACTACTAATAATAATATTATAAAATAGGTTAAAAAGATTAATTACTCTTTAAATAATAAAGATAAATTAATAGATATTAAGAGAAATATTAATATAAAAGGCCTTAATTATTAGGGGAGTAAAGGTTATAAAGGATATCTAATAGAGATCTTTATAGAAATATAAAAGATAATAAAATTATTATAATATAATATATAAAGGAAGTAGATTATAATAATATTATTATTATTAGAAGATAAAGAGATACAATAGATAAATATCCTAGCTATTTAAAAGTTATTATATATAAAGAGGATAGGTTTAATATATAACTTAAATAAAGAAATATTCTACTTAATATATAAAGTAGGAAGGGATATAAGGATATATTTCTTTATAAATAAATATTAAAATATTAATAAATAGGGAGTTAAATTTATATTAAAAGACTTATACTCCCTAGAGATATAAGTTATAAGGAAGGAAGGGGAAGTATTAACGCGCCTTTAAATATATCTTCTTACTATAATAGAATATACTAGAATTAGGACCCTAAGCTTATCGCGGCTTATCGGTTGGTTAATAAGTCCCCTAGATTCCTTTCCTAGACTAGCGCGAATATTAAAAGTCTAATATTTCTTCGCATTCTACCTACCTACGTACTAACGCTTTATAATATTTTCTATTTAAATTAAGTTATATAGCTTATTTTTAGCTATCTAACGCTTTAAAAATAATGAAAATCGATATAGTAGTTTAAAAGATATATTAGAATAAGTAGATTTACCTACTAAATTCTATACGCTAACGGCTAGAATATAGATTACGAATAATAAAAATCCTAGTATTATTTATATTTTACCTATTCTATAATAACGCCTACTAACGTGTCTACTATTAATCTAAATAGGGGGAAATATCCGTCTTATTACCAGGTATATAACGCTGTTAGAATAGTCTATATCGGTCTATTAGTATATGTATATGATATAGCTAATGCTATCGTATTTATAGGCTAAAAACCCTACTATTTAGGTTACCTACTAACGTGTCTAATATCGGCCTGAATAGGAGGAAATATCCGTCTTATTACTAGGTAGGTAACGCTGTCAGGATAGTCTAAATCAGTATATTAGTACATTAGCTAATGCTATTACATTTATAGGCTAAAAACCCTACTATTCACGTCACCTACTAACGTATCTAATATCTACCTACTAACGTGTCTAATATCGGCCTAAATAGGGGGAAATATCTATCTTATTACCAGGTATATAACGCTGTTAGAATAGTCTATATCGGTCTATTAGTACATATATATAATATAGCTAATACTATCGCATTTATAGGCTAAAAACCCTACTATTCACGTCACCTACTAATATATCTAATATTAGCCTGAATAGGGGGAAATATCCGTCTTATTACCAGGTAGGTAACGCTATTAGGATAGTCTAAATCGGTATATTAGTGTATTAGCTAATGCTATCGTATTTATAAGCTAAAAATCCTACTATTTACGTCACCTACTAACGTGTCTAATATCGGCCTGAATGGGGGGAAATATCCGTCTTATTACTAGGTAGGTAATACTATTAGAATAGTCTAAATTAGTATATTAGTGTATTAGCTAATGCTGTTATATTTATAGGCTACCTACCTACTAACGTGTCTAATATACTTCTTACTATTCACCTCCCCTACTAACGTGTCTAATATCGGCTTGAATAGGGGGAAATATCCGTGTTATTAATAGCCTAGTATATCTGATAGTAATATACTCCCTACTATTTACCCTACCTACTAACGTGTCTGATATACTCCCCGCTATTCACGTCACCTACTAAACGCCAGGTAGTAGGGGTGATATTCCGACGTAAAAATCTTGAATTTTTACAGGCATTTTCTAGTAATATATATAACCCTAACTTAAAATTTAAGACCTTAATAGATAGCTCTTTTATACTATTAAAGGTAAAGGAGTAGTTAAGTTAACTTAAAGAATATATATTAATAAGAGACTTTAACCTTTATTACTTAAATTAGAATAATAGGAGTAGATATATATATTATAAAGTAGTAGATATATTAATAAATATTATAAAAGAAAGGGGAATAAAGCTTACTCTATTAAAGGATATAATAACTTAGAGGATAAAAAAAGTAGAAAGTACTATTAATCTAATATTTATAATAAAGGTTATTAAGTAAATATTATTAAAATATTATATTAAATTAAACCTCTATTATAAATTTAATTATATTTTAATATATATTAAAGTTAGCTTTAAGGTAGAGGTAGTAGTCTTATAATTATAAAGAGTATAAAAGATAGTAGATTTAAAGGAGATAAAGAGGTAAATAAATACCCTTTAATACTTATTATTAAAAGGGGAGTTAATAATTAAGGGGTAAATAAATAGCTACCTAGTTAAAATACTTTAAGGCCTAGTAGAAATTATAAAAAAGGAGGTATTATAAGTAAAGCCCTCTTTAAAGGTAAAATCCTTTTAAAACTTAAATTATATAAAGGTTATAAAGATAGTATTAAAACTTAAAGTAAAATATAATTATAAAAGAAGTTAAAGGAGTTTAAAGGTATAATAAAAGGCTTAAAAGATTGAAGGAAGGGTATTAAAAAAAGTAAAAGTACTCTATTTTAAAGAGGTAATATATGAAGTATCTTAGATACTTAATAGATTTTAAAAGCTAATTAAATAGGGCTAAGAGAAAAGTATATTACCTTAAAAACTCTTAAAGTTCTTTATTCTTAAAAAGGATGGAGAAGGTCTTAAGGTAAAGTTATTTTAAAAGAAAATAAAAGTCCTTTAAGAGACCTTCTTCCCCCTACCCTTAAAAGTAGATTTAAGTAATATCTAGGGGTTTTAATATAAGATACCCTTAATAATAAATATAAGAGTTATTAAGGAGGAGGTCTATAAGGTAATTAATAAAATAAAATTAAATAAAATATTAAGGATAAATAAAATCTTAAATAAGTTTTTAAGGATAATAGAAAGGGAGCTACTACTTAGCTTTATATATTTATTTTAAGTGTACTTAAGGGTTAAATATTATTTAATAGAGTTTAAAAAGGCTAATATAATTATCTTAAAAAAGTTAAAGAAAGAGGATTATTTAAAGTTAAAGTTATATTATTTAATTACCCTACTTAATACTTTAAAAAAGGTATTAGAGGTAGTTATTATAAAAAAGCTAGGTAACTTTATAAAGAAATATAAGCTACTACCCTTATAATAGATAGGGGTAAAAAAGGGAAGGTTAATAATAATATCCTTTAAAATAATAATAAAAATAGTATATATAATATAAAATTATAATAAATCTAATATAACAAATATATTATTATTAGATATTATAAGGGCCTTTAATAATATCTCTTATAAAAGGTTACTTTATAATTTAAAGAAGAAAGGGGTCTTAACTCTTATTATAAAATAGGTATAAAGCTTCTTAATAAAAAGAGTTATAATAATTATACTAGGCTAAGAGATAAATAGGATAAAAATAGTAAAAACTAAGATCTTTTAAAGATTTTTAATATTTTTATTTTTATTTTTATTTTTTAACTCCCTACTTATAAAAGAGTATATAAGGATAAAACTCTAAGTATAAATTAAGGGTTTTATTAATAATATTTACTTAATAATATATAATAAAAGTATTAAAGAGAATTATAAGATTTTAATAAAAGTATATAAGATATACCTTTATTAAATAAATATTTTTAAAGTAACCCTTATCTCTTATAAATATAAGTTAGTCTATTTATTAAAGAACTTAAAGAGGTTTAATATAAAGGTAATAATAAACTTTAAGGTAGTAATAATATACTTTAAAGTATTAATATAAGTCTTTAAACTTTATATTAATAGTAAATTAAGGTATGGCCTATATATTAATAAAGTAAAGTTAAAGATAGAAATATAAAAACTAGCCTTATTAATTATTACTAGCTTAATATAAGGTATTATACTTAATAGGATAAGATACGTCGGTAATTTCTGAAAACCCGGAGGGATACCCGGGGCCGGCCCCGGGCCGCCCCGGGCCCCTAGGGCCGTGGTTTGAGAAAGCTTGCCCTGGGGCCGCAGGGGCAGACACGAGTCCGCCCGGGGCCCTAGGGGCCGTAAGGGCAACCTACCTAGCGCCTGGGGCCCTAAGGGACGCGCTAAGATTAAGCGTTTAGGCGCTAAGCGATAGCGTTACGGTACGCTATTATTAGGCTTCCGGGCGCTAGGTAATAGCGTTAAGGTACCTGTAATAGCAACGCTATCGTATTATTTAATATACTAAGTTAATATAGCTACCACGCTATTAACTCCTACCTAGGCCTATCCCAGCGTATTACCCCCGCGTAGAAATTAGCTGAATCGATTAATTCCGGGGTCGCTTTTAGGGTGGCGTTGGGGGTGGCTCCGGGGTACGCTACCCGAGTCCCCCGTCGATCATAGAACATCAAAACTTTTGAAGTTCTACTTAGTAATCAGTCACGTGATATGGTCTCGCTTAATAATTAGTCACGTGACTTCCTAAAATCACGACCTGATAAATTCTGAAAATACTGCTTAGTTAGCAGTCACGTGACGCTACCCTTGGAGCCCGGAGTGGCCCCGGGCCTGCGGGTACAAGGCCTTTACTAAGGGCATAGGGGCGAGTTAAGATCTTGCCGACGTAGGTATATAATATTATAATCTAGCTAATAATAACCTATATAATAGAGATATAATATAACTTAAAAGGGATATTAAAGGTTAAGAAGGTAAATATTATAATACTAGAAATTATATAAAATAGGTATTTAAGGATAGTACTTAAAGCCTTTAAAGTAACTAGTATATAAATATTAAAGGTAGAGTTAAAGGTCCTATTAATAAAGATAAGCTTTAATTAATTAATTTTATAAATACTACTAGTAATATAAAGGATCTACTTATTAATTAAGGAAGGGAACGCGAGGATCTATTATAAATTAAAAGGGAAGAAGGGAAGAGAGAAGAGGGTTATAAAGACTCTAATAAAAAAGAAATAATCCTAGGTAAGGGGAGCCCTCTAAGTAATAATAAGGGGAGGGGATATTAGAATAATAAATTAAAGCTCTAAAGGTAGGGAAATAATAAAGAGGGATAACCCTACCCTTAAAAAGATTAAGAGGTAGGTAAAAGAGAAATAAAAAGAGAGGTAGCTAGGATATTAAGAGGGTATCTCTAATTATATAAAGATAGTAGTATAAAAAGGGGAAGTTTAAGAGATAAGAGTTAACTTTTATATAAGGCTTTTTAAGGCTAAGAGCTTTATAAATATTTAATTATATATAAAGAAGATAGGACTACGCGCCTTCTTATATAAAAGGAGGGTACCTAGGGTTAATAATATTAATTATAAATATAAATAGAGGTATTAAAATATTAAGTATATATTTATATTCTACCCTAATTATAGTAAGGGGAGGAGGTAGATACTTTAAAAGGTAGGGTTAAATAACTTCTACTAAATAGTATTAACCTTAAAAGGGTTAAAGGTAGTAATTAAATAAATAATTTAATAAGGTATACTTAGCTAATTTATATTAATAAAGGAATAGCTCTTTAAGGTAATATAAGAGTAGATAGACTCTAATTAGAGGATAAAGGGGTAAGTAACCTTAATAAAAAAAGAGAATAAGATAGTATAAAGAATATAAAAAAGGGTAATATATAATATCTAAAGATCTAAAAGTATAATAGTAAGTAGAGTAAGAGATAAGTTTTTTTTATAAATTATAATTTCCTTTAATAAGTTAGATATAAACCGCCCTTATTAGCTCTAAGTAGCTAGATAGTAGAGTATTAAATATAAATATAAATATAAGGTTATAAAGGTAAGAGTTAAATAATTTTAAATATTAAAGTATAAGATATTATTCTATTAGGTATATATAAAGATATAACCTTTGATTTAATTAATTAATTATACTCCTATACTAGCTAAAAAGCTAATAAGGGTAGGCTATTCAGGGGTACGTATTACGTACATGTTATTCGGGGAGAAACCCTACTACAGGGATAAAAACTCTACCTGACAATTGCGGTTCTCTTAACCATTTACAGCTCCTTCCCTCCCCCCCCTAGCAGGCCTGCCACTAGGGAGGTAGTGGAGGGGTCGGGTTTACTACCTATTGCACTAAAGTTTCGTCTGCAGGTGAAACTTCTTTTCCTTGTCTAGGGCCTAGCCCCTTTCTCTTTTCTATCTCTACCGGCTATTCTTAATCTGATCCGTTTAGCGTAACGGATGAATCCTTATAGCGGATAATTCCTTATAGTCCCGGTTATAGCGTCCGTGACGGGGAGGGTATGTACGTAAAGGGAGGTGATAGAACTAGTACTTACCCACTAGTCTATCGGTGCCAGGCACTGCTAGGTGAAGAGGCCAGCGGCCCTGGCGTGCTTGCAGACCATTAGGTGGGAAGGCTAATGTCCACGTATCTCTATACGGGTTAGGCCTCCACTGCCTACTACTATACCGTAGGGACTACCTAGGTACGGCTAAGTATCCCCCCGCCGTATAGTAGTAAGGTAGCGGATACCCGGTGTGTTTACCGCGGTTATATCGGCCGCTACTATTAAGGTATGTGCGTGTAGAAGATAATAGGCACCGTTAGCTAACTAGACCGGCGGCCCTATCGCGCTTGCAGGCTATTAGGTGAGGAGTCTAATACCCACGTCCTGTTTCGGGTTAGGTGCCTACTACCTGCAGCCGTACCGTAAGGACTACCTAGGAAGGGGACTGGAGTATCCTCGCCGCCGTACGGCAGCAATAGCGGCAGTGTATACCCGGTGTACTATCTGGCTTGCGCTCGATTATCAAGAGGAAGGAAGGGCTGGCTCTATAGTATTACTATCTTTTCATTATACTGTCATTGTCTGTGTGTACTATAGCTGCCCTGAGGTAGGCAGACTCAGGCTACCTAGACCGCGCGGAGCGGAATCGGCTGGAGTATAGGGACGTGGCCTCGTAAGAGACCCTGTGGCGGGTATAGGTATAGAAGTACCATGTATATCCTGTAATACTGTAGAAGTTTTATATCGGTAGTATTTCTATCGTCTTGTACTGGTATTACTGGTATTACTAGTATGTCGCGTTTATGACACGCGTAGGGAAGCGGAGGCTATATTAGGGAGAGGTGGAAGGGTATCTATATGGCATGCATTTTTTATCTGTATCTGTGTATTCTATCGCGTTACATCTTTTGCCGTAATCTTCTAAGAGTTCTCCTTCTATCTTCTCTGTTTTTCTATCGCGTTGGCGTTCCTATTCTCGTTATTACTATACTCTACCTACGTGTCGATTCCGTAACAACCAGGTAACCCTAGACGGTGCTTCCAAAACACCGTAAGATCTCTCAGCTCTCCTAGTACCGAGATACTAGAAGGTTCGTAGCCGGCACCACGTACAGGTGGATCTCGTCGCCGGCCCTCTATTAATATATATTAAAAGGAATTTACTTAATAATAATAATAGGGAATAGATATATCTAGAGAAAACTTAGGATTAAGAGAGGGAAGGGGAGAAAGGTAGTAGAGTCTCTTATAAAGGAAAAGAATAAATAGGCTTTATACTCCTTATACCTAGATAACTAGAATATAATTATAATTAGGGAGGTAACTTAATACCCCTAGGGGATTAAGAAGAAGATATACTATTAATAAAAGTCCTCCTAGAAGGTAATATAAGAAGAATATTAGGTAGGATTAAGGGCTAAGAATTATCCCCCTACCTAGCTTAAAGGTTTATAAACTAGTAGGAGGGCCCTTTATAAGGGCCTTTAAAAGGCTAAGAGCTCCGCCTTTATATAGATAAAAATAGAGAAGATAGGGTTAACTACCTTCTTATATTAGTATAAAGTCCCTAGTA